>Ga0209430_1000097_pt1 | contig 134743 bp, 117 predicted proteins | sample BarGraIncub1133A_FD_184504 | JGI IMG/M metagenome (GOLD analysis project Ga0209430, IMG submission 184504) | Arctic peat soil microbial communities from Barrow, Alaska - Barrow Graham LP Incubations 11-33A (SPAdes) (version 2) | ecosystem: Environmental > Terrestrial > Soil > Wetlands > Peat...
CAATGCTTCTGTGAAAGGAATTTGATCGTATAAATCAGCTAAAACCTGAAAAGTATACGCTTGCATCAACGTTGAAATAGCATAGAATGACCAACTTTCCGAAGCAGCTGTATTTTTGCGTACATACTCATAGTCATACAATGCACCGGTATACAAGGTCTCAAACTGAGTATTGAAATTTTCTTCCGTCAAATTGTAGGATTCCCATTCTGTCCATTGTGAAGCTGCCGGAGCTTGAGCATATTGCTGTGTCCAAAAACTTCCTACAGCCTGGTAATAACCACCCAATACATAAGCAGAACCGGCAACTGCACTTGGCAGTACCAAAGATGGAGTAGCTTCTGCAGGATTGTTGGGATCCGTATTAATATCGAAAAAACTCTCGCTGCAGCTGCTAAGCATCAAAGTGCTTACGAGAATTGCACCTATAGAATATTTTATTCGTTTCATATATTTCTTTTTTGATATTTAAATAATTAAAAACCGAGCTTGACATTGAAACCTATGCTGCGAGTAGTTGGAGTTGTACCATAATCTCCATAGTTTGCTTCCATTTCATTACCAAATGTGGTTTGTTCCGGATCAGTAAACAAGTTTGAATTTGGCGTCCACAACAGTAAGTTGGTACCAACAAATGCTAGTTCAATTTTATTTATAAAGGTATTTCTCAAAATAGCTTGAGGAACAGCATAAGATAAACTAACTTCTCTCAATTTGAAGAATGTTTTGTCAACCAACGCATAGGCACCACCAATACCAGCGCAATAAGACTGGTCGTACAAGGAATTTAAATTATTTGTGAATCCTGCAACAGGAGTCGTATTTTCTACATAGTCACCATCAACCAACTGTACTGAATTCTCAATGATAAACGGTTGACGGTCGTTGTAAGTTGTTTGAGGTGCATTTCCGGTGAAATACATCATTTCTGCAGTACGGGAATACATCTTACCACCATAACGGTAATCGATTGTTGCATGAAACGTTAAGTTTTTATATGTTATTGAAGTACCACCACCAATACGGTATTTGTTTTGTGAATTTCCCAGTATTTCTTTTTCATCCTTGAAAACGGTCAAACCTTGATTATCCACAATAACATGTCCTTTAGGATCAGTTGCAGGAACGATTCCTTCAAACAGACCAAGTTCATAACCCGGACGACCAACATAACTAAGAGTCGTTGATCCCCCTAAGTCAATTTGATCAAGACCTTTAGTCAATTCAACCAACATGTTCTTGTTTTGTGAGAAGTTAGCAAAAACCTGCCATTCAAAGTCCTTGCTACGAACCGGAACAAGTGTCATGCTAATTTCAATACCATTATTGGTTATTTTACCTAAATTTTGTGTTTGAGCAGTAAATCCACTTGTATATGGAATACTGGATGTCCAAATCAAATTGGTGATGGTTTTGTTATAGTATGTAATATCTAAACCGATACGATCCTGGAGAAATTTCAAATTCAATCCAAGTTCCTTATCCATTGAAATTTCAGGTTGTAACTTATCATTTCCAATTAAATTATCCACAGAAAAACCATTTACTGAGCCAGCTATCGGAAAATTATGGTTTGTGTAACCATCAGTAAGTTGCGTTTGTACCAAAGTGGCATATATTTGGTATGGATCTGCATCTTTACCAGTTTTTGCTATACCGGCACGAATCTTACCATAGGATAAGATATCCTGATTTTTCATAAATTCTGAGAAGACAAAGCTCAAACTGGTACCGGGGTAGAAGTAGGAACGATTTGCAGCAGGCAAGGTTGAAGACCAGTCATTACGAGCAGACACGTTCAAGTATAAAAAGTCTTTGTATCCTAAATCAAAACTACCATAAACACCCACTAATCTACGTTGCGAAATTGCTTCACTAACAGAAGGTGTTGTAGAACTATTGGAAAGATTGTAGAAAAAAGGAATATCCAATCCTTCCACTTTAGCACTTAGATCTCGTCTGCTACGTTGATTAAAGTTATGTCCCAACACAGCACTAAAGGTTAAATCTTTACTGAAATCTTTCTTGATATTCAACATGAAGTCTGTATTCAATTCTGAGTTATAATAAGAGAATTCCTGAACACGACCAACCTCTTGATTGTATTTAAAGTTGGAACGGTCCGTAATAGCTCTCCATACTTTCAATTTACTATTGGAAACATCAGAACCAATTTTAAAATTAGCTGACAACCAACTGAAAATCTTTGCATCTAAACCAATATTTCCAAATATACGGTTGTCCTCAAACTTATTTCCGTGTTCGTTTAATACATAATATGGATTTTGTGAGAAAGCTGAATAATAATTATCAACATTATTGAACTTATTCTTATAGTCTTTCTGACCAATAACACTCATATCACGCGGAGTCTGCCAAAGACCATCCAATACAGATTGTTCCTGACCTGTCTCAACAGCTTTGGTATCTTTTCTTACATAATTCAAGGATGCAGATCCTGTAAATATATTTAAGAATTTAGATGAACCACGTAAGGATATATTATTACGTTGATAAGAGTCAGCAACTGTTGGTATAATACCATCAGAAGTCACATTACCATACGAAAGATAGAAACTCTTATTTTCATCACCGTTCGAAATAGCAACAGTATTGTTTGTGGAGATCCCAGTATCAAAGAAATCCTTTATGTTGTTTTCCAATGCAGCATAAGGTTTTACTTTTTGTTGGTTATCAACAACAAAGCCCCAAATACGGTCTTTACCGTCAAAACGAGGACCCCAGCTACCATTTTCTCTTAAATCGGCTGAACCTCTGTCATACCAACCTTGACCAAACTCGTTCTGCATTACTGGTAAACGAAGGGGGGAATCAAAAGTCGTAGTAGAAGATATATCAACTTTCGCTTTGTTTCCAGATTTACTTCCGTTTTTAGTTGTAATAAGTATAACACCAGCTGAAGCGCGGGAACCGTATAATGCCGTTCCTGAACCACCTTGCAAAATGGTCATCGATTCAATATCATCCGGATTTATATCATTTGCGCGGTTACCAAAATCATAACCACCATTAAGGTCTGTTTCTCCGATCTGAGAATTATTTACAGGAACACCGTCTATCACGTAAAGAGGTTGGTTACCACTTCCTAAAGAAGAGAAACCACGCATGATTACACGAGTAGATGAACCGGGAGCACCTGAAGCAGAAGTTATTTCTACACCGGCCACTTTACCCTGAAGTGCATTTAATGCACTACGATTACCAGTTGTAGTTACATCCGAAGATGTTACAGATGTTGCTGAATATCCTAAAGCTCTAGAACTTCGTTTGATACCCATACCAGTAACTACAACTTCTTCAATCTCTCTCAGGTTTGATTTAAGTCTAATGACCATGTTATTCTGAGCCTGAACTTCTACAGGTTCAAAACCAATGTAGGTAATTACCAGTGATTTTGAATTTTCTGGCATGCTAATTTTAAATGTTCCGTCAACTGCAGTTATAGTCCCCTTTGAGGAGCCTTTAATCATGACGGTTGCTCCAATGACTGGTTGCCCATCTTCATCGGAAAGCACTGTTCCGGAAATTGATTGCGATTGGGCATTGACCAAACCTAAACTTGCCATAAGAAAGCAAGCAAATAAGAAAAGAATTTTTCTCATAGATTTCTCGTTTATATTTATACAAATAGAATAAAATTCAGAAATTATAGTGATTTTAAATAAATACGTTTTTTCAAGTCTTATCTGCCTAATTATAAAAATTGTATGCTCTCATATATTATTAAAAGAAACATACTTGACAGTAGTATTAAATAAAATAGCGACATCAGATAATAACCCTTAACATTCTTCCTATTTAAGTGTTAAGGAATACTTTCTTACGTCACAAATATTAACGCTATTTAACCATCATGACAAATATAAACACTTTTTTGATTGATTTAACGATTTACGCAAAACTCTTTTCTATTCATTAATAAATGCAAAAACAGGATACCTTGATTTTTTTACTTATTTGACGTTTTTTTTTATCCTACACCACCATTAATACTACTTATTGTACTTAAAATCAAATTATTGAAAATGACCATGACGATGAGTAATTAATCTCCATAATTTGTATAAATGCAATAATATGCATAATTGTTTAACTCATATATAATAAAATAATCATAATTGAAAATGCTAAAAAGTTATTTTTTTCTCTAAAAAACAAAATAAAAGTGCATCAATTCACATAAAATGTGACTTGATGCACTTAAAATAAGAGGGAATAAAAATATAAATTCGAATCTTTAATTCACTTCTATAACTAAATAGCGAGAAATTTCCCAGAATTTAGTAGGATTTGTAATCTTAAGTACCAAATAGTCATTAACCTTCTCCAAAACATAGCTACTGACAGGATGATTTGTCAGGATTTTAGCTTTCTTGGAATAAAGTGACAATTCTGTGAGGTTTCTCATATCGGCTTCCAGGAAGTAGTTTTTATTGAAACCTTCTTCCAAAAGTCCATTTCTGGTATATATTTCTTGTTCTTTCAACTCTTTACGGGTACCGAAAACATACCATACATTATTAATTTGTTTGTCCTGAGAAGATAGTTGTTCGTCTTTTTGAGATACATTAGACTGCAGGTCATCCAAATTGGTATTCAATGAAATAACCAACTCATCAAGTTCCTTAATCCTAACATCTTTTAGAGCTAACTGCTCCTGCAGTTTGGTGATGGTCTGGGTATGTTCTTCAATCTTCTTGTTCAAACGATCTATCAGTTTGACAAGCCCCTTTGCTGAATTCTTTCCTTTAGCCAATTGCTTTTGAAGGCTGGCAATCTGCTTTCTGTTATTCGTCAAGGTGTTTTTGATCATATCCAGATCGTCAACGATCTTAGACATGTTATCTTCTCCAACTTGCTCCTGATTGGTCTGGAGTGTCACATAATTTTCAGCTTCTTTGATTTGGTCAAAGTTGTCTTCAATCATATTCATGACTTCCATCATCTGATTCATTTGTGCCGTTTTCTTTTGTTCTTGCAGCAAAAGAGAATCCTTTTCCTGTTCCAGCGTTTTATAGGCGTCCGTTTTGAAATTGCAGCTTGTCAATACCATAGGTACGAGCAAGCAAAACATCCATTTTTTCATACTTTTTTTACCACTTTTTAGATTCACTATTTTCTATTAAAAAATCAGTCTTTTTCTTTAGTTGACTTTTTTCCGCTCAAACCTGCGATGACCATCACAAATTCACCTCGAGGATCGGTTTCTGTGAAATGAGCCATTAGGTCCTGTAAAGTTCCTCGAACCGTTTGTTCATATATTTTACTGATTTCGCGGGAAACGGACGCCAAACGATCCGGACCGCAAAATTCCGCCAACTGTGTCAGGGTTTTCAAAACACGATAAGGTGACTCATACAATATGAAGCTAACAGGAAGTATGGCCAGCTCTTTAAGTCTGGTTTGCCGTCCTTTTTTTGGAGGGAGAAATCCTTCAAAATGAAAACGGTCATTGGGTAAACCTGAATCGACCAATGCCGGCACAAAAGCTGTAGCCCCTGGCAAACATTCCACTTCAACACCCATCTGGATGCATTGACGCACCAACAAGAATCCGGGATCCGAAATGGAAGGTGTACCAGCGTCGGAAACCAAAGCAATATTCTCTCCGGCCAGAATCCGTGACGCAAACTGTTCAGAAGTCTGATGTTCATTAAACTTGTGATGGGATTGCATACGAGTCTGTATGTCGAAATGTTTTAATAAATGAGAGGTGGTGCGGGTATCTTCCGCTAGAATTAAATCTGATTCTTTGAGCACCCGAAGTGCCCTCAAAGTGATATCTTCCAAATTTCCGACAGGAGTCGGAACTAACATGAGTTTTGCCATATTTTCAATGAGAGGGACTACTGGTTGATATGCCTGAAAAATGCAAATCAAGCATCACACAAAAATCTTTATAACTATCAGATTCTTCATCCACTTCACAAACACCACGCAAGTAATCGAGTGCTTCCTCGATGGAGGTTGTATCATTAATTACCGAAAAGACATCTAACATTTTCTGTGTATCGTTATCAAAAAATTCCCTTTGGAATCGAAAACGGTCATTCAGTGTCAACGATTTTGTCAGGTCTTTTAAACGTTTTTGTTCTAACTGATCGTTAATTCGCTTAACAGGTTTGGAAAATTTTGGCTCAGAAGTCATTGATAAATCTGAATAAACAACGTTTTGTACTGATATTTTTGACGGTGTCATCAACTGAGTCATGTACTCCACTTTACTTGAAAGTAGTTCAAGCAATTCAGTAGGGAATGTAGGAACCTTGGCTAATCCCTGCAATAAAAGATTCAACTCAGCCAATTCGTGACGAAGTCTGTTTTCAGAATCCATATAAGCATTTATTTGTGCTGCAAAAGTACTAAAAAAATCAAAGTGATAACAAAAAATATTCCATATCCTTACGAATTTGTAATCTATTTGTATCCGCATAATTTACCATAAGTACAACAACGTATGATTTTCCATTTTGTTCATAATAACCGGCATAAGTGGTGACAGACTGTACCGATCCGCTCTTCATCCGAAGTTTTCCTTCCAGGCTTGTCCCTCTTAAAAAACCGGAGACTGAACCTTCTCTACCCGCTAAAGGCAATGAAGACTTAAAAACAGATGCATATTTGCTCTTTTGGGCCATGTATTGCAACAAACTGGCCAAAAAATCCGGAGCAATCCGATCATTGGGAGAAAGCCCGCAGGCATCAGAAAGATATAGAGCAGACACATCCAGTCCTTTTTTCTTCCAAAAATCGCGAACCACCTGAATGCCGCTGCGTACAGAAGCTGGCTTATCTGAAACAGTCAATGCCAGATGCCTCAATAAATATTCCGTATAAAGATTGTCACTTTTCTCATGAATAATGCGTATCATTTTGGAGAGTGGAATGGATAGAGTGGTATACAATAAATGAGCATGAGCAGAAGAATTGTCTGTAAAATCTTTTAATAACCTCGTTGAAACAGCTTTTCCTCTAACCAAAACGCCTTTTTTCGCAAGTTCATCCCTGAAATACACTGCCAGAAAAGTGGGAGGATCAGGCAGATCACCTTTGATGACAAAGCTGGAACGGTTTGCCGGCATGGTGCCAAAAAGACGTCTGTCCCATTGATAAGGAGCACCGTATAAAAAAGCACTATCCAAGTCATTATTGACAGCTGTAAGATTGTTTTCAATGGTCAATTCCGGAAGTTCAGGTTTGATTGAAACTATTTCCGGTTTGCTTCCAGCTGCTCCTGATTTCAGTTCCAATTGATAGCTGTTGTCAAAAACAGCTATTCCATAGATTCCAGGTGCATAATAATTGCCCATATCTTCCCACAACCAATAAGGAGATACTGGTTCATCATCAAACAGACTGGCATCGGCATAAACTGAACCATTAACCTCTCTGATGCCGGCAGCCTTGACCGCTTCTACCCATTGATTCATGAAAGCATCCTGCTGTTCTCCGGTTTGACGAGAGCCCAGACTGGGGTCTCCCCCGCCCCTAATCCATAGATCTCCCAGTAGAACGCCATTTTCAATCTTACCGGTATATTCAATTTTAGTTTCAAATCGATAGTCTGGCCCAAAGGTTTCCAAAGCAACAGCTGTTGTTACCAATTTGGCAACAGAGGCCGGTTCGATGCACAATTTAGCATTCATGTCAACGATTTTCCTGGATGACGTCATATCAAGCACACAAATGCCGACCGATGCATGTTGATAGGCCTTTTTCCCGAAAATCTTAGATACCTGAGCTTCTGAGTGTAAAATCAGGCACAGGCAAAGGGTTAAAGAAACAAGGATTTTTGACATATTGTTGTTTTTACAGGCAAATATAAGGTGAATAATTGATTGTTTGAGAATACTCCATGAAAGTAAAATAAATGTATCTTTGTCAAAAACACCTACATTATGGGCAACATCAATAGAAAGCCGTTCACCCTGGATAGGGTTATGCGGATAATCATTGGAGTAATCATTGTTATTGGCGTCGGACTACTCATAGGTCGGTTAAGCAATGTTCTTCTGCCATTCCTGATTGCTTGGCTGATAGCCTATCTGATGTATCCCTTATTAAGTTTTTACCAGTACAAGCTCAAGTTCAAAAGTCGTATTCTGTCTTTGATTGCAACATTATTGACGGTCTTCGGCATTTTGACATTGATCGGCTATTTACTTATACCGCCCATTGTTGATCAGTCTCAAAAGGCCATTATCATCATCAATAAATTTCTAATAGATCCTCAATATGCCTGGAATATTCCACCTGCTATTATGGAAACCATTCAGAATTTTCTGGCAAACATAGATATTCAAAGTTACCTGAGTTCTGAAAATATAGAGAGTTTGATTAAAAGCATTCTACCTAGAATATGGGATGTTGTTTCTGGTGCCGGAGGTATCATCTTGGACCTTGTCATAGTTTTCATGGTTATTTTATACCTTATCTTTATCCTTAAAGATTATGAGAAAATAGCAAAAGAGTGGATCAATCTGGTTCCAAAGCACTACCGTCCTTTTATTCTTCAAGTTGGGGAAGATGTAAAAAAAGGGATGAACAGTTATTTTCGCGGACAAGGTTTGATTGCATTCATTAATTGTATTTTGTTTGCAACCGGATTTAGTATCATTGGTTTACCCTTGGGCATTGTGCTTGGAATTTGTGCAGGTATCTTGACTATGATACCCTATATGCAGACTATAGCCTTGATTCCCGGCATTATGCTGGCGGCAATCAAGGCTGCTGAATATAATCAGAACTTCTTTTGGGTTGTTGTCTCTGTGTTAGCCGTTTTTGCCTTTGTGCAACTCATTGAGGAATTAATACTTACCCCCAAAATAATGGGCGACGCTACCGGACTACATCCGGCAGTCATCTTGCTTTCACTGTCAATATGGGGTACATTATTCGGGGTTGTAGGCATGATCATTGCACTACCAATGACAACTCTGATTATCTCTTATTATGAACGATTTATAATCGCGGGAGGTTTTATAGATAACCTGGTTTCCAACTCCACATTAAATGAAGAGATGCAAAAACCTGTTGAGAATATAGCAGAAAATGACGAGATTACGCTGGATTCATAAATCCAATGCTCTTATTTATTGAGAGCCAGACTATATCTTTTATTTTTCAAACCCTCCTGAACGCTGATAATCAAGCTGTCAATATCCAGCGATTCGGTGATTAAAACTAAGGAAGAAGAAGCAAAAGCTGTTGCCGTGACGGAAGAACCATCTTTATTGGCGTCGTGTCTGAAAGACATGAATATTTTACGACCATTGGTTCCTTGAACAAGTGAATCCTTAACTAAATAAATTCCATGTTTTTTATCTGAATTCTGATAACCGAATGAAAATTCAAAGTTCAGAAAATCCCCACTTATCCAAGGTTCACATACAAACCAAACCGGATCATTAGACTGGGTTTCAGATTTCAATGTCTTAAAAATCTTGACAGGTAGCATATCTACCACATCAATCAGTTTACCATCTGACAAGGTATTCGTGCTGCCCATTTCAATATAGGTCACCCTGAAACGCTGTCCTGCCTCATAAATGGTTGCATCTAGTGATGATGATGGATTCAGGTCGTAGCCACTATCCGAATGCAGGTATAGTGATTGATCTCCTCTTTCTTCAATAACACAAAACTCGGTCTGATAACTTGTTTCATCATTGCTACAGGAACTGATCAATAAAAACAAGATAACTAGTGGAAAGTATTTTCGAAGTCTACAAATCATTTCAAATAAAGGCATTAAAAGCCGGATTTGGAATAAATTTCTGAAGCAGACAGCTTCATATCTGATCTTAAGTTTCTTTTCTGGGAAAGGCTTACTTCTGTTGACAAAGTGTTTGGTTCATAGGTGAATGTAACACTATCCGGAGTAGCATAAGGGTAAATCATGAATTTCAGATTGATATTAATCTTATTTACAAGAGGATATTCTGCTGCAAGCGAACTTAAATCAAAACTGGCAATACGAGTATTGAATGAATAGGTAGAAATGGAAGCAACATTGTGCCTGAGTTGAAAATATATTGTGGGGGGGGTATCCTGAGGATAAGTTGGTTCATCCTTTTTCATCCTAACCAGTTCAAAGCCATCATTATAACTCATTGCTGTGAATGTATTAAAAGTGGCATTCAGATAGTTTTCGCCAATTCCTATAGAATAAATAAACTCTAGGGGTTGGTTACCATATTTATCAACAGAATCTTTTTCAACTGTGACAAAATTCTTGACAGATACATACCATATTTTGGATAGTTTAATCGGATATGTTTTAGCTACATGATTGGTGGTATCACCAAAAGAATAACGTAAATAAAAACGATTTCCAGTTTTAAAACTATCAATACTGGCTGATAATTTAGTATCGCATTGAAGGGTATATCCATTGTCTGTCTGAAAAGAAGGAAGATCTTCCGAATCAATCAGAGTTGCCATTACTTCATAATATATGGGTTCTTCCTTTGTGTCAACACAGGAAACAAGAGATAAAAACAGAACCATCAGGGGAAAGGCAAACAAACAATTTTTCATCAAAAAAAATATTACTTTATAACAATAAACTACTAAAAATCACATGCCAACTTCAGCTTCCAGTTTATTCTTCAATGGATTTGAATACATTTCCAGCATACGATGACGAAGGAAGTCTTCGTCTTTGTTTTGAATGTCAATTTTATCCAGTTGCTGTTTCATATATGCCAGGAATTTATCCCTTTCACTCGCTGAATAGCTTTTTGCAAATCGATCCAATCCATCCAGTTGATCCGTAGCAATATAATTTCCGGGATACAAATGATAGCCCCGATGAATATTTCTGTCCATCAGTTTGGCAATTCTTTCAAACAATTCATTCTTATGCATACCTACCTCCATTTTTAAGAGTTCGTCTGAAATGCATGGGCTAATTTTGTAAAATATACGTCCTTTGAAACCCATGAGACCGGTCCGCATATTTAACAAATCATCCTCATTACTTTTCTTGTAATCAGGATTATCACGTTTCAACTGCATTTCCTTAGCCTTGAGATAATCACATGGATCATATTCATAGGATATGGATACCGGAACTATGTTCATAGATGCAATGTTTTCCAAAACGCTACCAGAGCCACCTAAATTTAACATTTTAAGTACACTTTCCTGTGTACGGTCATTGGAATCCTTGGCACGACCTTCCCGTTGAGCCAGCCAGATAGACTGATTCCGTTCCTGGATGGTGTAATGCATATAGGAAGACATTTCAATAGAGGTACTCAGCTGTTGACGTGCGGGAAGACCTCGTTTCACCAGAAAGCTCTTGTTTACTCTGACCAAATCACTGATCCAGGGATAAATCAACAAATTGTCGCCAATAGCTATTTCAACGGTATTCCATTCTTTTTCAATCAACAGGCAATCCAGAAAAGCGGAATCCAGAATAATATCGCGGTGGTTGGAGATGTAGGTGTATGCTTTGGCTTTATCCAAATATTTAAAACCAGAAGAATCAAGTGAAGAAGCAGTATTCCTGACATTTTCATGCAGCAAAGGAAAGATCATTCCAACTTGAAAGTCCGAAGTGCTGTTTATTTTTTTCAAACGAGTCTTAATTTCCTCGGTAGAGACGCCAGGATACGTTCTTGACAGGATACCGCTAAACTGTGGATCCATCAACAAACGATTGAGAACTTCCGCCACTTCTTCGTCTCTGTAAGGACGAATATCTTCGAATCTTTTAGCTTCCATAGTTAGTCTATTTTAATTAGAGAAACAGTCTTCAATAATTTCATTCATCACTTCGTTCATCTTCATACCTGCAGCAGAAACTTGTTGTGGTATAAAACTGGTGGGTGTCATTCCAGGTGTGGTGTTCACTTCCAAAAGTGATATTCCTTCTTTTACTATGATAAAATCAACCCTGATGATGCCTTTGCAACCCAAAATATCATAAATCATAGAAGTTATGGCCTGTATTCGGTCACGTGTTTCATCGGGTATGCGGGCAGGAGTAATTTCCTGAACCTGACCCTTATATTTTGCATCGTAATCAAAAAACTCATTTTGGCTTACCACTTCAGTTACCGGGAAGAGGTGGGCTCCTTTTTTGGTCTTGAAACAACCACAGGTCACTTCCGTACCACTCAAAAATGCCTCAATAATAACCTCTGAGCCTTCAGCAAAGGCATTGCCAATAGCTGACTGAATAGCGGATTCTTCCTTAACTTTGGTCACGCCAAAACTGGATCCTCCAACATTACTCTTGATAAAGCAAGGCAAACCGATAGTTTCCACGACGTCTTTATCACTAATTTTTTGCCCTTTGCGAAGCAATAAAGACTCTGCTATCTGAACTCCAAAACCTTTTAAATATTGGTTACAAGTAAATTTACTAAAAGTAATGGCAGCTGCCAAAACCCCACAACAGCTAAAAGGCAAGTCAATCAGGTCAAAATATCCTTGCAAGCGACCATCTTCACCCGGAGTGCCATGAATCGTTATCCAGGCAAAATCAAAGACAATTTTTTCACCATCCAGGTTAAAACTAAAATCATTCTTGTCGATCGGTGCCGTCATTTCGTCATTCAGTCGAACATACCAACGACCTTTCTGAATAACTACAATCCATACTTTATAGTTCGTTTTGTCAATAAAAGAGAAAAGGCCTTGGGCACTTCTCAGAGAAACCTCCATTTCGGAGGAGTCACCTCCACATACTATAGCAATCTTGCGACTTTCCATTTTATATTAAATATCTCTGTAGGAGACGTAGCCCCTCCATTTTTCAATTAGTAACTGCATATCTTCCGGCAAAGGGCATTCAAATGTCAGAGCTTCACCGGTAACAGGATGGGTGAAGCCCAGTGTTTTGGCATGTAAGGCCTGTCGTGGACAAATATCGAAACAATTTTTGACAAACTGTTTATATTTTGTAAAAGTTGTACCCTTTAATATTTCATTACCACCGTACCGTTCGTCGTTAAAAAGTGGGTGTCCAATGTGCTTCATATGTGCACGTATCTGATGGGTTCTACCTGTTTCCAGCTGGCATTCCACCAGTGTTACATAACCCAGTCTCTCCAACACCTTATAATGAGTCACAGCAGGTCTACCCTGATCTCCATCCGGAAAGACGCTCATCATCAGACGGTTTTTAGGATCACGTCCGATGTTTCCTTCAATGGTACCAGTTTCATCTTCAAAACTTCCCCATACCAGTGCAGTGTATTTTCGTTGGGAAGTCTTATGAAAAAACTGCCAGCCCAAATGGGTCTTGGATAGAGGATTTTTGGCAATGACCAATAACCCGGATGTATTTTTGTCGATCCGATGCACCAAACCTGGACGGGGATCATCTGTTGCAAATTGAGTATTTTCCTTAAAATGCCAGGCCAAACCGTTTACCAAGGTTCCAGTATAATTTCCATGTCCAGGATGTACGACCATTCCGGCAGGTTTGTTTACAACCAGTACGTCAGCATCTTCGTAAACAATATCCAACGGCATATCTTCAGGTATCAATTCTGTATCGACGGGGGGCCGTGTAACCATGACCGTCACGACATCCAGAGGTTTTACCCGAAAGTTGGATTTTACTGCCTGACCGTTTACCAAAACGAAACCGGCATCAGCAGCAGCCTGAATACGGCTGCGGGAAACTTTGGTAATACGGCATACCAAAAACTTATCTATACGAAGGAGGGTTTGACCGGCATCGGCCACGAAACGGTATTGCTCGTACAATTTATTATCCGAATCATCTGATACTTCAAGAATGTCTTCCTCGATGATATCAGGATCTTCGGGGTCTTCTATTTCTTCAAAAAAATTGTCTTGCATATATTGTTATTCTTGAATATCCAGAGAATCTTCTGCTATATAAATTTTTTCAGGTTCTTCCAGCTTTTCAAAGTCTGTAGTCATCCAAACCTCAATTTTAGTTCCAACACTTGCTGAAGAACCCGTTATTGGTTCTTGACGGTATATCTGATAGCTCTCGGCTGCATCAGAATTGACCGGAGTAACATCATAATGAGGATTACCGATGTTTAGACTTTGTGCATGCGCCAAATCTATTGCTTCTTTCAGAGAAAGACCACGCATACTTGGCACAGTTAATATTTCGCCATTAGAGCTCTGTCCTACTATTAAAGTAACTGATGAACCTATGGGTAATTTAGCTCCGGCAGGCAGATTTTTGCCGTTATAACTAACACCAAGCACTAAATCCCTGAACTCAGAGGGTATAAATTGCACATCTCGGATTCTGAATCCTGTAGCTTGTAACGTGGCTTCTGCCTGACGTTGTGAATCATCTTTTACATCAGGAATAGATATCCGCTCCTCAGACGCAGCATTTATAGTTAAAAAGATGATTCTATTTTCCTTGACATGAGCACCAGGAGCTGGTTTCTGTTCTAAAATTGCACCGGGAACCTCTGTGGGAACACGAGTCGAGTCGACAACCTTATAACGCAGATTCTTTTTTTCAAAAAAGGGCGCTGCGTTTTCAACTGTCAGTGTTGTGACATCGGGGACCGTAATGAGTGAATCATGTTGGGTATATTTGTTCAATGCAGCCAGCACAACAACTATCAAAACGGCCAAAATAACCGCGAAAATTGCCAGATTTTTTAGAATTCGTTTCCAGGATTCGCTCATAAGTAAATACGTTTATTCGAAGTTCAAAAGTACGAAAAAAACCAAACTTGAGGCTATGTCATAAAACAAAAAAAGTAAAGACTTTATGATCTTTACTTTTTAATGATATTTAGAAGCTAAAGCTTATCCTCTTAAACGTTCTTCATCTGAAACGGTTAATTTTTTACGACCGTTTGCACGACGATGAGCTAAAACGCGACGGCCGTTTGCCGTTGCCATTCTGGAGCGAAAACCATGTTTGTTTGCTCTTTTTCTGTTTGATGGTTGGTATGTCCTCTTCATAGAAGTTATATGTATTTAATTATTGTCGTTTCTTCATAAGCGTTTTCGGCCTGCAAAAGTAGGATTTATTTTTTCAATTCGCAACCGTTGACCCTATTTTTTTTAAAATTGAATGGTTTTTTTCGACTGCAAAGGGAACTAGTATTGCATGTATGTGATACTTAATTGTCCCCTTTCTTTTGAATAGTTTGCTTATTTTGGAGATTTTACCGATATTTGCACCTCTTTTTATAAAAAGCGAAATAAACGATAATCAATATATTAGACAATAAAACATGGCAACTACATCTGACATTAAGAACGGAATGTGCCTCGACATCGATGGCCAATATTATTTTATTACTGAATTTTTACATGTAAAACCTGGAAAAGGCGCAGCATTCGTTCGCACCAAGATGAAGAATGTAGTAACTGGCCGCACATTGGATCGCACCTTTAATGCCGGTGTTAAAATCGAAGAAGTCCGCATCGAACGCAGACCTTATCAATATCTTTTTAAAGACGATATGGGTTTTAACTTTATGAACAATGAAACTTTTGAACAGACTTTCATCAATGGAGAGTGTATCAATGGTGTTCAATTCATGAAAGAAGGTGATATTCTGGAAGTTGTTACACATGCCGTTTCTGAAACTGTTTTGTATGCTGATATGCCTACACACGTTGTCCTGGAAGTTACTTATACAGAACCTGGATTGAGAGGTGATACAGCTACCAACACGTTGAAACCGGCTACGGTTGAAACTGGAGCGACGGTAAGGGTTCCACTTTTCATCGAAGTTGGTGAAAAAATCAAGGTGGATACCCGCGATGGGTCTTACGCAGAACGCGTCCGCTAAATTAAAATTTCGATTTTTAAGGCGCACTACGGCGTTGCAACTTACTTGTAAATCCTCACGTACTAAAGTACGCTCCGGTATTACTTCATAAGCTGCGCCTTGTATTGCATCCTTAAAAATTAAAATTTCCACCTGGATATGGAGGGTGTAAAAGAGAAGAAAGAGGGAAATTAATATAAGATAAGAAGAGAGCGGACTTAGGTTTGCTCTCTTTTTTTGTGGGGTATGTGATTTTATTGTTTTGTATTTATTATTTTATTGTATATTTACAGGGTTTTAATACTTTGTAAACACTTTAAAGGAGAATGAATATGAAAAGAAAAGAATCGATTGTTCGGGATTGTGCGGAGGGTGCTTTTCCAGAGATGAAATTCAGCATCAGGGATTGGGCGATAGAAGACAGGCCCAGGGAAAAGATGATTAAAAATGGTGCGGAAGCACTTAGTAATGCAGAGTTACTGGCTATATTGCTTGGTTCCGGTTCTCAACAGGAAAGTGCATTGGATCTGGCAAAAAGGATTATGAATGATGCAGGAAATAACCTGAACGAATTGGGAAAAACAAACATCAACACCTTGTGTAAAAAGTTTCACGGAGTTGGCCCGGTCAAAGCTGTAACTATCACCGCAGCCCTTGAGCTAGGCAAGCGGCGCCGATCTTCGGAAGTGGTGAAGCGGATACAAATAAGCAACAGCCGTGACATATATGAACTCTTGCATGGCAGACTCATAGACCTCTCCCATGAAGAATGCTGGCTCTTGCTAATGAATAACCAGCATCGGGTCATGGATACCATCCGTATCAGCCATGGAGGTGTTTCTGAAACGACCGTAGACCCGAAAATAATACTGAAACATGCACTTGAGAAACTGGCTTCTGCCATTGTCTTGTGCCACAACCACCCATCAGGCAACCCAAACCCAAGCTCGTGTGATGATAGAATAACCAACAAACTCAAGCTGGCCTGCGCTAATATGGATATTCAATTGACCGATCATGTCATTTTTAGTGAAAATGGTTATTATAGTTACGCGGACGAAGGAAAAATCTGAGCTTGTCCATCCTGAGAAAATCGTTTATCTTTGTTAAAAAAATAAGGCAATGGATAATCCCTTTTTACAAACAGAAGAAGCCATCGTACGCATGATTAAGACTGTATACGATCCCGAAATACCCATCGACATTTACGAGTTGGGTTTGATTTATAAAATTGATGTTTCCGGAGACGGAGATGTTGTAATCGATATGACCCTTACAGCACCAAACTGCCCGGCTGCAGATTTTATTTTGGAAGATGTTCGAATGAAAGTTGAATCCGTAGAAGGTGTAAAGAATTTAACCATCAACCTGGTATTTGAACCGACCTGGGACAAAGAAATGATGTCCGAAGAAGCCAAACTGGAGCTGGGATTCTTATAAAGTCTATTCGGATGAAAACATACTTTGTCACTGATGCACACCTGGGATCCCTGGCGTACAAAGATAAACTGCAGAACGAAAAAAAACTGGTGCGCTGGATGGACAGCATCAAAACCGATTGTGAAGCACTCTATATGATGGGTGACATGATTGATTTCTGGTTTGAACATAAACTGGTCGTACCAAAAGGTTATGCCCGTTTCTTTGGAAAAATTGCAGAGTTCACAGACGCAGGCATACCCGTTTACTGGTTTGCAGGCAATCACGATGTCTGGCTTTTTGATTATGTCCAAAAAGAGCTGGGTGTAACTGTTTATACCGAACCGATTGAAAAAGTCATCCACGATAAAATATTTTACATGGCTCATGGGGACGGCCTTGGAGATCCGGATCCTAAATTTCGGTTTCTAAGAATACTTTTCCATAGCACGTTCTGCCAAAGACTGTTTGCCGCACTACATCCACTACATAGCATAGGTTTGGGTCTGGCATGGGCCAAACACAGCAGACTTAAACGGGAGTCCTTTCCAGAAGAATATCTTGGGGAAGAAAAAGAATACTTGATTCAGTTCTCCAAAAAGCATGCAGCCGAATTCGGAGAAAATGCAGCCGATTATTACATCTACGGTCACAGACATATTCTGGTAGACCTAATGATTTCTAAAAAAAGCCGGGTAATTATTATGGGAGACTGGATTAAGCTCTTCTCATACGGTGTTTTTGATGAAAACGGCTTTCAGATTGAAATTTTTGAAGAAGCTTAATAGTAGGATAAATCGCATAAAAAAAGCTGTTGACATAGTGCCAACAGCTTTTTTTATTTGTGAAAATTTTATCAGGATAAAATCTCCAGTGTATCTTTGGCAATCATAAATTCTTCTTCAGTCGGAATAACCATCACCGTCACCTTTGAGTCGGGTGTAGAAATAATCATTTCTTGAGCACGCATCCCGGTATTCCTTGATTCATCAAGCTTGATACCCATGAATTCCAGATTTTTGCAAACAGCAGTACGGGTAGTCCATTGATTTTCTCCAACACCACCGGTAAAAATCAATACATCAAAGCCCCCCAATACGGCAGCATAAGAACCCACATATTTGTGGATACGATAATTGAACATATCCATAGCAAGAATGGCACGTACATTTCCTTTATCACAAGCGGCCAACAATTCACGCATATCTGAGGATACACCGGAAACACCAAGGACTCCACTTTTTTTGTTGAGCAAATCGCTGATCTTTTGAGCACTCAAATGCTCTTTTTGTGAAATGAAGGTCAATACACCTGCATCAATTTCACCTGAACGGGTACCCATCAACAGTCCGTCAACAGGGGTCATACCCATGGATGTATCGATGGAATGGCCATTTTGAATAGCTGTAATGGAAGCACCATTACCAATATGAGCAGAAATAATTTTCAACTCTTCGTAGGGTTTACCCAGCAATTCAGCAGCTCTTTGAGAAACATACCGGTGACTGGTGCCATGGAAGCCATAACGACGGATGCCATATTTTTCATAATAAGAATAAGGCAATCCATAAATATAAGCCTTGGGAGGCATACTTTGATGGAATGCGGTATCAAAAACAGCAACCTGAGGAACACCTGGCATCAAATGTTCTACAGCCTCAATTCCGATCAAATTGGAAGGATTATGTAAAGGAGCAAGCTCGAAACAAGCTTTAATCTGATCAACAACCGCTTGGTCTATTTGAACACTGGCTTTGAATTTTTCGCCACCATGTACAACGCGATGACCTACTGCATCAATTTCTTTTAGAGAAGTCAGACAGCCATTATCCTTGCTGGTAAGTACTTCCAGAATTAATTTCACACCAATATTATGCTCGGGTATGTCTATGTTAATAACTACTTTTTGGCCATCCGGCTTCGTGAGTTTTAAAAATGAACCTTTCAGGCCAATTTTCTCAATTCCTCCTTGTGCCAAAACATCTTTCGTTACCATATCAAACAGCTTGTATTTGATAGAGGAACTTCCGCAATTCAATACTAAAATTTTCATATATGATGGTTCAAATTTATTCTAAAAAGCAACATTAGCAAATAACGAACTATAGCGTAATAAAGTTTATTTCTTCAGCCCGAGAGCCTGATTGGAGGTGATAAATATCATTTTATAGACATCGTCAACGGAACATCCACGTGAAAGATCGTTGATTGGAGCTGCAATGCCTTGAAGAATTGGCCCGATAGCTTCAGCACCTGAAAGACGTTGTACCAGTTTATAAGCGATATTGCCCGCTTCAAGCGATGGAAAAACCAACACATTGGCTTTTCCGGCAACAGGGCTTCCGGGCGCTTTGAGTGTAGCGACAGATTCAACCAATGCCGCATCTGCCTGCATTTCACCGTCTATATGTATACTTGGATCCATCTCCTTGGCCAGGCGAGTAGCTTCAACAACCTTGTCAACCACTTCATTTTTTGCACTGCCTTTGGTAGAGAAGCTTAACATGGCAACACGGGGTTCAAAACCGGCAAGGTTTCTGGCCGTTAAGGCTGTAGAAACGGCTATCTGTGCAAGCTCTGCTGCGTTGGGGGATGGATTGACAGCACAATCTGCAAAGATCAACAGACCGTCTTCACCAAAGGTATGGTCTTTCAGAAACATCAGGAATGCACCGGAAACAACACTGATACCCGGTTGGGTTTTCACGATCTGGAAGGCCGGACGCAAAACATCACCTGTAGCATTTCTGGCACCTGCCACTTCACCATCTGCATCTCCATTTTTGATCATCAGACAACCCAGATACAAAGGATCTTCAACTAAAACGGACGCTTTTTCAATCGTCATTCCTTTATTTTTACGCAATTCAACAAGTAAATTGGTATAAAGCTCTTTCTTGGAATGATTTTTTGGATCTATCAGTTCAGCCTTTACGATGTTCAACAATCCGTTTTCAGCAGCTAGTTTATTGATTTCATCGGGATTACCTATCAAAGTCAGTTTAGCTACCTGATCGCCTAGTATACGGTCAGCTGCCTTAAGGGTACGAATTTCCGTTCCTTCAGGCAAAACAATACGCTGCTGATTACTCTTAGCGCGAGAAAGCATTTTTTGTAGAAGATCCATTTCTTGAAGTTTTTTCTTAGGGCAAAGATACGCCTTTTTGCAATATAGAGATAGCAAAACAGGCATTATTTAAAAAAAAACTTCGTCGGTTCGAAGTACCCATTTCAGACAGTCGGACAGAGTCAAAAGTAACTCTGCCAAAGCCTTAGTTACGTAGAGGCGCTTAAAGTGTTTTCTCAGTCAACAAACGTTCCAAATCTTCAATAGTCAGCTTCTGTTTAATTTCGCCCATATAGGCCAGACTGATATTTCCAGTCTCTTCTGATACGATAATAGCCTTAGCATCAGTCACTTGCGTAATACCCAAAGCGGCACGATGCCTTAACCCCATTTCCTTGGGTAGATTGTCATCGTGTGCTACTGGTAAAATACAAGCAGCAGCTTTTATCCTAAAATTACTGATGATTACAGCGCCATCGTGCAAAGGGCTGTTCTTAAAAAAAATATTTTGTATGAGTTGACCGCTTATGATGGCATCCAACCTTTCACCGGAATGGACAAATTCGTCCAGGTAACTCGATTCTTCCAGTACAATTAAAGCACCGGTTTTCTTTTTGGACAATTCCTGACAAGCAAGTACAATCTGCATAATCCAGGCATCCGATTTATCCTTGGCAACTTTTTTCTGAGAAAAATAATGGGTAATGACCTGCCACCTGCGTCTCGAACCAAGCATCACCAAAAAACGTCGGATTTCATTCTGAAACAGGATGATCAGAGCAATGGCGCCCACACTAACCACTTTATCCATGAGTGCACCAAGCAAACGCATCTCGAATACATAAGAGACCAAGATCCAAAGAGCTATAAAGGATAGCACACCGGTAAAAATGGAAAGTGCACCGGAACTCTTCATCAGCTTATAGGTGCCAAAAAGGAGTGTCGCTACCAAAAAGATATCAATGATATCACGAATATGTGGCATTATCGGCATAATCCAGCTTTTTTACAGATTTGAACAATTTTTACGCACTCAACAGCTTCTTTTACATCATGCACTCTTAAAAAGTGAGCCCCACCCATCAAAGCCATCGTGTTGAGCACACTTGTACCATTTAAACTTTCTTCGGGAGTAGTACCCAAACATTTATAAATCATCGACTTTCTGGAGACACCAACCAACATCGGTAAGTCAAACAATTCAAATTCATCCAGACGACGCATCAATTCATAATTATGATCCAACGTTTTACCAAAACCAAAACCCGGATCAAGGATGATATCATTGATACCCAACTCCCGCAAGATACTGATTCTTTTGGCCATATACTGACAAACTTCCAGCATCACATCCTCATAATGTGGTTTATTTTGCATCACAGTCGGATTTTCACCTTTCATGTGCATCAATATATAAGGTACCTGCAAACGAGCCACCGTTTTAAACATTTCCGGATCCATATCACCACCCGAAATGTCGTTGATGATATCCACCCCATATTCATTCACCACAGCTTCAGCTACTCCGGCACGAAAAGTATCCACGGAAACCGGTATTTCCGGCCAGCGTTTACGTATAAGATGCAGGGCCAGCCGCAAGCGTTTCAACTCATCTTCCTCTGAAACCAATTCAATCCCAGGTCGTGTAGAGCAAGCTCCAACATCCAAAATATCTGCGCCCTCATCGATAATTTTTTCAACTCTATTCAAAATCCCCTGCTCCGACATAAATCGGCTACTGGAAAAGAACGAATCCGGCGTCACATTAAGTATCCCCATCACTTTTGGAACACTTAAATCCATAAGCCGACCTTGTATATTGATGGAATAGGGTTTGCCCGAAAATTGCATAATCTGTAAAACTATATTAAAAAAAAGCGTAAACCGGTCTGTCTACAGTTGCAAATGTACGGAAAAATTAAAATGATTATTGGCTTTTTAATTGAGATTTTTAGCCGTTGAAAAAAATGCACTGCCACCCTTCTGTACATTTACACTTTATTATGTATTTTTGTTGGATAAAGTACGGTTTCAAACAAAGAGACCTTTAAAAACGGCTGAAAAATGATGACAATTGAATCTTTATACGCGCTCTATCTGGCAAACCCTGTTGTAACGACCGATAGCCGAAACTGCCCTGAAAAGTCCATTTTCATTGCCTTAAAAGGCGATAACTTCAATGGAAACAGCTTTGCAAAACAAGCCCTTGATCTAGGTTGCAGTTATGCCATCGTGGACGAACCGGATGCCGTTAACGATGAAAGAATCCTTTTGGTAGACAATTGCCTGAAAACCTTGCAGGATTTAGCCACTTTTCACCGTCATCATTGTCTGATTCCTGTGATCGGTATCACAGGTACAAACGGCAAAACCACCACCAAAGAACTCTTGGCATCCATCCTGAGCAAAAAATACAACGTTCTTTATACCCAGGGGAACCTCAACAATCACATCGGTGTCCCCTTGACCTTACTGCGCCTGAACGCAGGCCACGAAATTGCCGTCATCGAAATGGGCGCCAACCATCCCGGTGAAATCAAGGAACTGGTTGAAATGGCCGACCCCGATTACGGACTGATCACCAACGTTGGCAAAGCCCACCTGGAAGGTTTCGGATCCTTTGAAGGCGTCATCCGTACCAAAGGTGAATTATACGATTACCTGAGAGTCAAAGGCGGCAAGATTTTCATCAACATGGAAAATCCCTATCTCAGAAGCATCGCCAAAGGCATCGAACACATCAAATACGCTACAGCACCCGGCTATGAATTATGGGGTGAAACCCTCTCCTGCTCACCCTTCCTCAAACTTCGCTGGTTTGCCGAATACAACGAATCCGGCTGTATAGCCCAGACCAACCTGATTGGTTCCTACAATTTGGAAAACGTTCTGGCCGCCATTTGCGTAGGTAAGGAATTTAATATTGACGACGAAACCATTCGCACTGCCCTGGAAGAATACATCCCGAGCAACAATCGCTCCCAGCTAAAAAAGACGGAGCAAAACACATTAATCATTGACGCTTACAACGCCAACCCCACCAGCATGTCTGCCGCCCTCAATAACTTCCAGCAGTATGATGCCCCCCGCAAAGCTGCCATCCTTGGCAGCATGAAGGAACTTGGCGCCCAAAGCGAAGAAGAACACAAGCACCTCGCTTACAAAATTGCCGAATGCAACTTTGACCGGGTCTTTTTAGTCGGAAACGAATTTCACAAGTCAGACACAGACTATCCGATTTTTGAAACGGCAGAGGGTTTTATAGACTATTTGAGGGAGCAGCCGCTGCAAGGGTATACGATTTTGATCAAGGGGTCAAGAGGGAATCAGTTGGAGGGGATTGTGCCGTTTTTGTGATGGGGTAATTGATAAGGGACTAAATAAATTCAATATAATTGGTTCTTTTTTGAGGATGATTGTATTTGGTATCAATGGGTGTTTAGTAATTGTGCGGATGCTGTTTCTGCTGGACTAGAAAAAGCAGGTCTTGATTCTGGTTCCCGCACGACATGGGACGAGTTTAGCGCAATTGCGGCATCATGGTTGCAAGCAAATCCAATATTAAAGTTTATAATAATTAGTCTACTATGAAAAAAAATCTCATCTATTTTATCATTATTATATCCTCATGTCTTTACTCATGCGTTTTTTCCAAACTTGAAGACAATGATCGTACTTTTTCAATTTCACTGGAAGAGTCAAAACTACACAAAACGTACATAAAAGAATATAATTACAAAATTAAAATTAAGTCTGATTCCTTAAAAATCAAGATTAATCATGCGTGGTTAGAAAGATCAAGTTTTTATAGGGCTGAAGTATTTGATAGCATTGACTCGTTAGATAAAACTTTATTAATGGATATTGATTTGAATAATAAATTATTTTACAACAAAGACAAATATGCAGTTAATTGGATTATGGAGGATTCTGCAAGCTCAAACTTTGTTGGTATTTTAAGAGACTTATCGGGCGTTCAATATTATAAAAATGAGAGTGTTGTTGGCAAGGTTGTAATAAAAATATACAAGATGACTATACCTGATAATTTTAATCAATGCTTAGAGGATATCGGTTCAATAGAACTCATACCTCGTTGACTTAGTAGTCAATGGTGGAGTCACTAACTTTTCTCTTTTGGCGTTGTCCTATATTCGGGGTACACTATATCTTAAGATGTCTATTTTAATGGAACTACTACTTATACTCAAATAAGTGACACGATGAAACATATAATATTTATCTTAACCATATTTGTTTTAGTAATAATGACAAGTTGTAAGAAATTTCCTGACTTAGGGAAAGGTTATAAATTAGAATATAATAGCAGAGGAGATATAGGAATAGTTAATTCAGTAAACTCATATTTGGTATATGGTCACATTTTAGAGTATACCTTTGACTCCACTTTTATTATTGTAGCAGAACGTCCAAGAGACAGTATACAAGAGTGTACAGGGACAATACCTGGAATGACGGCAAAAAAATGTGATGAAGCCTTTGAAAAAAGCAATTTTCGTCAGTATTGGATTATTGACAAAAGGCAGGAATCAATATTTGATGAACACACAAAAACTTATTCAAATGTCAATGGCCCTTATAACAAAGAAGGTTATTTGGGTAAGATTAAGGAATTGAATGTTCCTAAAGAACTTTTATTGAAAGAGTAAATTATGCTTCTTAGTAAATTATATTATTCAGTTTGGACAGATGGTATTAAGCGAATGCAGGAAAGATTTCCAGATACTAAACTTTATTGGAAGTTTACTTTAATGCTTTTTATGGTGCTTTCATTTGGTGGTTTTTCAATGTTTTTTTATGCTTTTATCGGTCGAATGTTTGGTTTGCCATGGCCTCAGTTGAACCTTTTTGAAAATCAGTTCTTAGAAAATACTTTGAGTGCATTCGTTTTCTTTATGCTGCCATGGTTTATTATACATTACTATCTTGTTTTTTGGAAAAATAAGTATTTAAATTTCTTGCCAAAATATAAATACAGAAACGGAAAGTTATTTTTCAACTTTTTTTTAATCATTATTTTTGGTCCTTTATTCTTGTTTATAATAGGAGTAATTGTTGCTAAAATAATTGCTGGCTGTTAGAAAATATAAAACTATTAAAAAGGGCTCACTGAAAAATATTGATGTGAATTGCAAATATGTAACCTGAATAATTATTGAGATTATCGTTTTTTGTCTGATTTTGAATAATTTAAGTTACAAAATAAAGTCGCATCTACAACGATCAGATAAGCAAACAGCTGATAGCGGTATGGCTGACGGCGACTTCGACGGCCGAGCGCAGGGAACGTACCGATTCCGGCAATACAAAATATCGAAGGCACTTGTGACTAGATTTTTGTGCCGGAGAGGTACGTTAACAAGCGAGGACTAGTGAGCCGGAAGTTATGCCGCTATCAGATGGAAGCGCTGTTGATTAAAAACAAAAAGAGATTGCCCTTTTGAGACAACCTCTTCGTTATAGACTCTTCCTCTCCTACTTACATCCCAAATCCCACCGAATTTAAATACTCATAAATACCACTGGCAAAGCCAACAACCATCAGCCCAATCATACAAACAACCAGTGAAATCTTCATATACCCATCGCTCTTGAAGTTCTCAACAGGAGCTTCATTTGGATTGATAAACATCGCTTTCACGATCAACAGGTAGTAGTACAAGGAAATGATGGTATTCAACAAAGCAATCAAAACCAAAAGATATTGACCTTGTTGAGCAGCAGCAGTAAACACGAAGAACTTGCTGAAGAAACCAGCCAATGGAGGAATACCACCCAGTGAGAAAAGTCCCATCATCATGACCAAAGCCAATTTAGGGTTTGTCTTGTACAAACCGTTGTAGTCGGCCATATCTGTTTTACCACTCTTGTTCTCAATAGCGCTGATAACGCCGAAGATAGCCAGATTGGAGAATATATAGACAAGGATGTAATACATTACAGAACCCATTCCCTGAGGCGTACCGGCCAAAACAGCCAGAGCGATATAACCAGCTTGTGAAACAGAAGAAAAGGCCATAAAACGCTTTAAATTCGTTTGTCTCATGGCAAACAAGTTACCGACCGTGATCGTAATCACCACAATCCACCACAACATGTTGATCCATTCGTAAGACATGTTTCCAAAAACCTTATAAAGGATCACCATCAACGCAAAAACACCAGCACCCTTAGAAATGGTTGAAAGGTATCCGGTTACGGTAGTAGGCGCACCCTGATAAACATCCGGTGTCCAGAAGTGGAAAGGAACCAGTGAAATCTTAAAGAACAGGCCTACGGAAATAAACACCAGTGACATCACCAACAAAGGAGTAGACTGGATGGCGGTTGAAAGATCTTCGAAGTAGAAGGTACCACAGGCACCGTACAGGAAGGAAAGACCGAACAACAGGCAAGCAGAGGAAAACACTGCATTGAAAATGTATTTGGCACCTGCTTCAGCAGAATTATTCTTGTACTTGTCAAAAGCAGCCAGTGCAGCCATTGGCAAAGAAGCTGTTTCCAAACCTATGTAGAACAGAATGAAGTTACCGGATGAAACCATCAGGTACATTCCAAATAGGGTTAAAAGTGTCAGCATAGTGAATTCACCCCTTTTGAAACTAGCTTCGGGTTTTGACAACCAGCCGTTTGATTGGAGTAAAATCAGAAGAACACCAATGTTCATGATATTTTTCATGGAAATTTCGGCATCGTTAGCGACATACATTCCAGAGAATGAAGTGCCGGTAACCTGAGGGAAAAATCCGAAAATGGTATGAGCCAGGAAGAGAAGACAAGCCAACGGTTGGAAATATTGTCTCCCCTTTTCCGATGCGAACAAGTCATAAACAATCAGAATCAGAAATACCACCATGAGTGACATTTCCTGTTTCATCATCAAATAATTGCTTAAATCCATTGTATAAAGTATAGTTTTCGATTAATCTTTAATTACCAGTTCACCATTGCGCCTAAGCTACTTCTGATCATATCCGCAACAAAGCTTGGATACATACCAATACCGGCAATGGAAATAATCAGCGTTACAACAGCCAATCGTTCAAACCAGGTAGCATCTGTCAATTTTTTATGATGTTCGTCCTGAACTTCACCAAAGAGGATCTTACCAACTACACGCAAGATATAAACTGCGGTAATTACGATGGAAGAACAAGCGATAATGGTGAATACTCTGTGGAACATATCTGTATGTTGGAATGAACCAACAAAAATCATCATTTCTGAAACGAAACCACTGAAGCCCGGTAAACCGAGTGATGCCAAACCGGCAATAACATAAGCAACAGAAAGAAAAGGCATGATACGCATCAAACCGCCCATTTCGCGGATATCGCGGGTATGAGTTCTGCCGTAAATCATACCGATCAGTGCAAAGAAGAGGGCTGTCATCAATCCGTGAGAAAGCATTTGCATTACTGCACCCGTCATTGCTGTTTCATTCAACATCAGAATAGCGAAGAGAACGAGACCACAGTGGCTCACGGATGAATACGCATTGATGTATTTGAGGTCTTTTTGAAAAACTGCACCAAAAGCACCATAAACTACGCTGATACCTGTCAGGCATAAGAAAATCCATGCTTGTTCGTGTGCAGCTTCAGGCATTAAAGAAACTGCGATACGGAAACAACCATAACCTCCCAGTTTCATCAAGACACCGGCGTGGAGCATAGAAACAGCTGTAGGGGCTGAAGCGTGACCATCGGGGGACCAGGTATGGAATGGGAACATTGCACCAAGAACACCAAAGCCGACAAAAGTCAAAGGAAAGAAAATCCGTTGAGCTTCGATAGGAATGCCGTTTTTGGCAATTTCCAAAAGATTGAACGTATAGATACCTGTGCCGCCATCCGAATTGAAATAGATACCAAAGATTCCAACCATCATCAGGGCTGAACCGCCCATCAACATCAAGGTTAGTTTCATGGCTGAGTATTCCTTCTTTCCGGTACCCCAAACACCGATGAGCAAGTACATCGGGATTAACGCTACCTCGTAGAAAAGCAACATGGTGAACAAGTCAATGGATATAAAGAAGCCGAAAACGCCGAGCGCCAACAGAATCAACCACATGAAGAACTCCTTAGTGAGGGGTTGCATATTCCACGATGCAAAAACACCGGTGAAAACAATGACTGAGGAAAGCAGCAGCATAACCACTGAAATACCGTCAACACCTACGGAGTAATGAATATTTAAGGTCGGGAACCAAACCTTGTCAAAAGTAAATAGCATTTCTGCGGTATTACCGGCAGCTCTTTCTGACATGAAAATTACCACCAATGCGATAGCAAGTCCCAGTAGGATGGTTGAACCAACAACGGCCACTGTCCGGATCTGTCGGATATTTTTGCATGGCAGGAAGCCAAACAACATCAGTAGCGGTACAAGTACAAATAAGGTAAGGAAATCCATATTCTGTATAATTTAGCAATTATAAGTCAAATTAAATAAAAATCAGAAGTGATATGATAACCACTGTACCCATGATGAAGGCCCAGGCGTAATCCTGAATCTCACCTGACTGTACAAACTTGATCTTTCTGGAAACATAATTGGTGGCGGTAGACTGTAAATTCATGAAACCATCCACCACATGGCGGTCAAACCAAGCTATCGGTTTAGAGATACCGTTGAAAATAACTTTCTGGGTTACAAACATCCAAACTTCATCAAAGTAGAATTTATGGTAAGCCGAAGTATAAAGCACTTTGAATGTAGTGGCAATTTTATCAGGCAACGAATTCTCTTTGCGGTACATCACGGTAGCAAGAACAATTCCAACAACCCCAACCAAAATACTCATAGAAGCAATGGACCATTCAATGTGTGTATGAAATACCGTTTTGTCTGAAGAAATAAATTCAGAGAAAGGAATCATGCCTACAACAAGTGTCAATGTTGCAAGAAATATTAAAGGAATGCTCATTGATACGGGCGATTCGTGTGGGGTATGTTTGTAAACCTTGTTGCTATTTCCCCAGAATATACGGTAGTAAAGTCTGAACATATAAAAAGCGGTCAAACCTGCACTGATGTACAAACTAGCAAAAACAAACTTATTCTGATCGAATGCGGCCACCAGAATTTCATCCTTACTAAAGAAGCCGGAAAATGGAGGAATACCTGAAATAGACAAACAAGCTATCAAAAATGTGATGTGCGTGATTGGCAAGTATTTTCTCAAACCACCCATAGAATCCATTTCGTTACTGTGAACAGCATGGATTACAGCACCTGCACCCAGGAATAATAATGCTTTGAAGAATGCGTGTGTGAACAAGTGGAACATGGAAGCCATATAACCCAAACCTTCGTGACCACCGTAACCGGAAACACCGAGAGCTGTAATCATATAGGCAATTTGCGAAATGGTTGAGAATGCCAGTACACGTTTGATGTCGGTTTGAGTACATGCTACAATAGCGGCAAACAAAGCGGTGGCAGCACCAATATAGGAAATGATGGTCAAAACTTCAGGTGCACCGAAATAATAGACTGGGAACATTCTGGCTACCAAAAACACCCCGGCAACTACCATGGTTGCAGCATGGATCAAAGCGGATACAGGCGTTGGGCCTTCCATGGCATCTGGTAACCAGATGTGGAATGGTAGCATGGCCGATTTACCGGCACCACCAATAAAGATAAGCATCATGGCCCAGGAAATCACCGACCATCCCATAAAGGTATCTGTGATAGTTTTGCCTAAAATGCTGCCGGTTGGAGCTGTCAATGCGTCAAAGCTGAACGTTCCTGAATAAAAGGAGAGTAGCAATATACCAATCAGGAAAAATAAATCTGCAAAACGGGTAACTATAAAAGCTTTCTTGGAAGCGGCGACGGCTGAGGGTTTGGTGTAGTAGAAACCAATCAGTGAATAGGAAGAAACACCCACCAATTCCCAGAAAATATACATTTGGAAGATATTGGTAGCGACAACCAGTCCCAACATGGAGAATGAAAACAAGGAGAGCAACGCATAATAACGTTGAAAGCCTCTTTCGCCTTTCATATAACCAAAACTGTAGATATGGACCATCAATGAAACGGTGGTGATGACAACCAGCATCATGACTGAAATCGGATCCAGCAAGATGCCCAGATCGATGTGAAGTTTATCAGTGAAACGCAACCATTCAAAATTAATCGGTACAATGGCTTGAAAAGTCTCACCTACTTTACCAACGCTGAAAAAATAAGTTGCGGCTGTAAACCAGGAAAGCAGCGTAACTGCCGACATACCTATGGTGCCGATAATTCCGGCAACGACCGGTTTCATTTTACTGCCCAGCAGTCCCAGAAAAAGGAACATCAGTAAAGGCAGGACAACTATAATTAGAGTGTAGCTCATCATTAATATTTCATTTTACTTACCTCATCCACATAAATATTCTTTATGTTTCGGTAAATGTTTATAATAATCGCAATTGCTATAGCTGTCTCGGCAGCAGAAACGCCAATGGCAAACAAGGCAAAAAATGCACCGTCTAATTGACCTGGATAGAGGTATTTATTGAAAACGACAAAGTTTATGTCGGCTGCATTTAACATCAGCTCCAACGACATCAAAATCGTTAACATGTTTCTGCGTGAAAGGAAGCCATAAACCCCGGCAAAAAACATAATTGCAGTTAGTATTAAGTAAGCTGCTAATGGAATAGTACTCATCATTCTGTAGTTTTTTAATTCTTATACATTATGCAGATTAGCGTTTTCTAGCTATCATGATTCCACCAATGATACATGCCAACAGTAAAATACTGATCGCTTCAAAAGGTAGCAGATACTGGTTTTTGCCAGTACCCATCATTGCTGTACCAATTTCTTTCATGGTTGGTTCAGTAGCAACAGCTTCAACAACTTTATACACATTGTGGAAAATAATATGACCACAAAGAGCAAATCCAGCTACTGCGGCAAAACCAGCAGGCAGCAATTTTTTCCAGGATACTTTCTTTGCATTGTCACCAGCATGGCTGGTCAACAAAATAGAGAAAATATAAAGTACCATGATTCCACCGGCATAAACTGAAATCTGGACACCGAAAAGGAATTGATAGCCCATCAGTAAATACAAACCTGCTGTCGCCAATAAAACAAAAAGCAAATAGGTTGCGGCACGTAGAATTCTTCTCGAAGTAACTGATAAAATCGAAAATACGACAATCACTATCGCTAATACGTAAAATATGATCTGTTCAGCCATAATCTTTATTCTTTAATTTTTTCTCTTACTTTCGAACCTACTTTATTCAAGGTTTCATTCAGTTTCTCTCTGGTGAACACAGAATTTTCGAAAGTGTTCTGGAACTTAATGGCCTTGGAAGGGCAGCTAATGACACAAAGATTGCAAAAGGTGCATTTTCCAAGGTCATAATAATAGGTATCCAATGCTCTTTTGGGTTTGGCACCTTCTTCCATTTCCACCATTTTGGTCACTACTTTGATGGTACCATTGGGGCAATTCATTTGACAAATACCACAACCGGTACAAGCATGTTCGTTGTTTGCATCATGAGGCATCACCAGCTCTCCGCGTACCCGTTCAAAAACATTGAGCGTCGTTTTACGGTTTTCCGGATATTGTTCTGTCACTTTTTTAGTGAAGAATTCCTTTATCGTAACAGACATTCCTGTAAGCAATGAAAAAATTGCCTGAAAAATGGATGTTATATACTTTATTATAGACTTCATATTTTCTTAGAAATTAAAGTGTTAACCCGAAAACAACCAGGATGACCATCAGTAATAGGTTGACCATATTAATAGGCAACAGGTATTTCCATTCCAGGTCCAGCAATTGATCAATACGCAAGCGTGGAAAGGTCCATCTCACCCATAAGCTGAGGAACATCAACACAAATGCTTTACCAAAGAACCAGAAAACGGAGGGAATATAATCCATCACGACATTGAAACCATCCAGACCGGTAACATGGAAAGGCATCCAACCACCCAGGAACACTGTTGTTGCGATGGCTGCAATAATGAACATGTTCAGGTATTCAGCCAGGTAGAAAAAACCGAACTGAAGACCTGAATATTCCGTATGATAACCTGCAGTCAATTCTGATTCTGCTTCGGGTAAGTCAAACGGACCACGGTTAGTTTCGGCATGACCAGCAATCAAATAGATGATAAAGGCGATGACAGCGGGGATATGTCCCTGAAACAAATACCAACAATCTTTCTGGTTTTCCACCATGGTTGACAGTTGCATTGTTCCGCTCAAAACGACGATAGTCATCAAGGCCATACCTGCCGACAATTCGTAACTTATAAGCTGGGCACCACTTCGCATAGCTCCGATCATGGAGTATTTGTTGTTACTGGCCCAACCTGCCAACAGAATTCCGATGACACCCAGTGAAGAAACTGCCATCAGGTAAAATACACCAATATTGAAATCGATGACCTGCAATCCTTTTCCAAAAGGAATAGCACCAAAAGCCAGGATTGAGGCTGCCAATACAAAAAAGGGAGCCAGATAAAATAGAATTTTGTCGGTGTGGTTGATAGGGATGATTTCCTTGATCAACATCTTCAACATGTCAGCCACACTCTGTATACTACCATAAGGTCCTACACGGTTCGGGCCAAGACGACATTGGAATGCTGCACAAATCTTTCTTTCGAAATAAATCAGGACCAATGCTATAATACAATATAACGCCAGGATTATGACTCCAACCACGACGAACTCAATGGCCAGTACCCAAAAGTCTGGCAAGTAAGTCCGGAGGAACTCGTCAATCCAGGTTGTTACTATCGAAAAATCAAACATATTACTGTGTTTTAATAATTATCATAATAAATGAATCTTCTAACGAAGAAAAATTCATCTTATCTATCAATATCAGGAATTACATAGTCCATAGAACCACCAATGGTAATAAGGTCGGCGATTTTTCCACCTTCACAAATGGTATCCATAACAGAAACCAAAGCCATGGAGGGAGAACGGAATTTCAGACGATATGGAGTCTTGTCACCTTTACTCAGGATATAGACACCAAATTCTCCTCTGGCTGCTTCGATTCTCTGGAAATATTCACCTTCCGGCAATTTGATGATAGCCTTTGTCTTGGCACAGTAATCGCCTTCAGGTATAGTATCGATCAATTGCTCCAGAATGTGCAGAGATTCTTCGATTTCATCCAGACGATTCATATAACGTGCCATACAGTCACCTTCAGTACGTACGATTTCCTTGAATTCAACGGCATCGTATGCTGCATAGGGAGCACTTTTACGTAAATCGCAATGGAAACCGGAGGCGCGGCCTACAGGACCAGTCACAGCATAGGATATGGCGGTTTCTTTGGACAGATGGCCAACTCCGATCATACGTTGTCTGGCTATAACGTTTCCAGTATATAATAAATGGTACTCTTTCAGTTTCTTTCTCATGTAAGGAATGAAATCCTTCACGCGACCAACAAAATTTGGATGAAGATCATCCATAACTCCACCAATAACGTTGTAATTCTGAATCAGACGACCACCACAGGTTTCTTCAAACATATCCAGCACCAACTCACGGTCACGCATACCATATATAAATGCGGTAAGTGCACCCATATCCATACACATACAAGCCCAGGATAAAAGGTGGGATGTGACACGGGAAAGTTCATCCATAATGGTACGGATGTATTCAGCACGTCTTGGTACTTCAATTCCTGCAGCTTTTTCAACACACATACAGAGTGCATGACGGTTGATGTGTGCGGAAAGATAATCCAGACGGTCTGTGAAATGCAAGATCTGAGGATAGGTCAGTGTTTCGCTCAATTTTTCGATACCACGGTGAATATAACCGCAGTTTACGTCAATTTTACGGATAATTTCTCCGTCAAGTACAGTACGAAAATGAAGTACACCGTGTGTGGCAGGGTGTTGCGGTCCGATATTCAGAACGTAATCATCGTCTTTAAAGAGCTGTATTTTTTCTTCTTTAATGCCATCTTCACCTGTTACCCACCTGGTTGTTGTTTCAGGCATATCGTAACTGAACAGGTCCATAGGATTTTTTTCTTCGCTGGCATCGTAGTCTTTACGGAGGGGATAACCATTCCATCTTTCCGTCAGAAAAAGATGACGCATGTCCGGATGGTCTATGAAATGAATTCCTAAGAACCCGAATACTTCTCTTTCGTTCAGAATGGCCGTTCCCCATATATCGGAAACGGTTGGGATCATTGGGTTTTCTCTGTCTGAAGTTGCTGTTTTCATTACCATGCAACGATTCAGGTCTTTGGATGTGCTTAAAAAATAAACCACACCAAGTGAGTCACCGTAATCAACACCTGTCAATTGGATCAGATAATCGAAACCGGCAGATTCATCATATTTAAGCGTTTTAGCCAAAGTCCGTAGATCTTCAGGCTTAACGGTGACAGTCAGAAATTCTTTTTCTTCAATCAGTGCATCGGGAACCGCTGCCAGGATGAGTTGTTTTAATTTTTCCATCTATACGTTTTCCTTTTCTTTATCTTTGAACATAAAACGTTCTACTTTCACTTTTCGTTGCAATTGCATCATACCGTAAAGCAGAGCTTCAGGTTTTGGCGGGCAACCTGGAACAAAAACGTCCACAGGAATGATTTTATCCACGCCATTCACAACGCAGTATGAATTACAGAATGGACCACCGGAAATAGCGCAACTACCCATGGCAATTACATATTTTGGTTCAGCCATCTGATCATAAAGACGTTTGAGGATTGGAGCCATTTTATTGACGATGGTACCGGCAACAATGATTACGTCGGCTTGACGTGGACTGTTACGGGTCACTTCAAAACCGAAGCGTGCAAAGTCGTATCTGGCTGCACCAACAGCCATAAATTCAATACCACAACAACTGGTAGCAAAGGTCAAAGGCCATAAAGAATTGGAGCGACCCCAATTGATGATATCATCCAAAACGCCGGTAATGACACCAACGCCATTTGCCCGAAGTTCTTCAACGTATTTTTCAAGGTACTCATTGTCCTTGAACTCTTCGTTTGGAATGCCTTTAATTTTAATATTTTTTACTTCCATTCAAGCGCTCCTTTCTTCCAGGCATAAGCTAAGCCAAGAACTAAAATCAATAAAAAGAATAAAATGCTGATTAATCCGGGGATACCCAAATCACGTACAACAACTGCCCAAGGAAACAAAAAGACAGTTTCTACGTCAAACATTAGAAAAAGGATGGCATATAGATAATACCCAACTTTAAACTGCATCCAGGAAGTTCCTCTGGTAGGAATACCGGATTCATAAGTCTCCCTTTTCTGAGGGTTATTAGATCTGGGTGAAATCAGGAGGGCCAAGCCAAGTCCGCCAACCACCAGAACAATTCCGGTAATAAGCGTCACCAAAAAAAAGGCGTAATCCATATTATTAAAAATTATTATTCATTAAAGTCTAACCAACTAAAGGGTTTTATCGATAGAATAAAATTATGAAATGAAATTATTCTTTAGTCGGAATCTAATTTTGCGGACATGAGTCAAGACTCTTTTTATAGAGGTTCCTCTCATAAAGCAAAAGCAGGCTGCTTCCTATTTCTGAAAACAACCTGCTCTATTTAGTTTATATTATTCTGCTTTGCCGGCACAGCCTAGCACATCTTGAATTTTGTGCAAGTATAGTTTTCTCAGGGATTCGCGGGCTGGTCCCAGATATTGACGAGGGTCAAATTTAGAAGGTTCCAGTGCAAAGAATTCACGAATGGCGGCAGTCATTGCGATACGACCATCAGAATCAATATTGATTTTGCATACAGATGAAGCTGCAGCTTTTCTCAATTGTTCTTCGGGTATACCGATTGAATCTGTCATTGCACCACCATATTTATTGATGATAGCAACCAAATCCTGAGGTACGGAAGAAGAACCGTGCAATACGATTGGAAATCCTGGAAGTTGAACTTCAATTTCTTCGAGGATGTCAAAACGCAATGGAGGTGGAATTAGGATACCGTTTTCGTCACGGGTACATTGAGCAGGTGTAAATTTGTTTGCACCATGAGAAGTACCGATAGAGATAGCCAATGAATCAACACCTGTACGTGTAACAAAGTCAACAACTTCTTCGGGTTGAGTATAAGTATGGTGTTCAGATGAAACTTCATCTTCAACACCGGCCAGAACGCCAAGTTCGCCTTCTACGGAAACACCAAATTGGTGAGCGTATTCAACTACTTTCTTTGTCAATGCGATGTTTTCTTCGTATGAAAAGTGTGAACCATCAATCATTACAGAAGAGAAACCCATATCTACGCAAGATTTACACAGTTCAAAAGTATCACCGTGGTCAAGATGCAAAACAATTTGTGGGTTAGCTTGTCCAAGTTCTTTTGCATATTCTACAGCTCCCTGAGCCATATAACGCAACAAAGTTTGGTTGGCATATTTACGTGCGCCGCTGGAAACTTGTAAGATCACTGGGGATTTTGCTTCTACAGCAGCTTGAACAATTGCCTGCATTTGTTCCATATTATTGAAATTAAATGCTGGGATGGCATATTTGCCTTCGATTGCCTTTTGGAACATCTCTTTGGTGTTTACAAGGCCTAATTCTTTGTAGTTTACCATTTTACCTTAATATAACTAGTTGAATGAATGATATGTTTTGTATTATTGCGCAAAGATAGATATTTTGAGTGAAAAAACAGACAATTTGAAGTTTTTTGAAGAAATAATTGAGTTTTGTTTTGTGTTTTATGGAAATTGTCTACTTTTGCAGGCCATTACGAATTATACCACCTCGTACAAACAAAAACAAACGATATATAATTATGAAAAAAGATTTGCATCCAGCAAACTATCGTCCGGTAGCATTCAAAGATATGTCAAACAATGACGTCTTTGTTTCCCGTTCTTGTGTCAATACAAAAGACACGATTGAACTCGATGGCGAAACATTTCCTTTGATAAAATTGGAAATTTCCTCTTCCTCACACCCATTCTACACAGGTAAATCCAAATTGGTTGATACTGCAGGTCGTGTGGACAAGTTTATGACCCGTTACGGAAGCCGCGCAAAAAAATAAGGAGGCTCTGTCCCAAAATAGTTAGAAGCCTCGAAGCAATTCGGGGCTTTTTTTTGTGATTAAATCAAAAGCTTTGGAAACTAAGATACCACCTCAGACGATCGATGTCCTGCTGTGTAAATTCTTTAAAGGCATCTAATTCCTCTATTTTCCTGATACCAGACCTGGCTTTCCGCAACTCTACGATGACCCTGGCCTGATAGAAGGAAAGGTAAGGATGCGCCTTTAGTTTTTCCAGGGAAGCTTTGTTTACATTAATTTTGGAAATCTGTGTGGTGTCTATCTTTAATAAAGATTGTAACCTGGACAATGTTTCCGGATATAATCCTTTTATTTCTTGCAACTGGTTGACCGAATGAAATCCCCCAAGGCTATTCCGGTATTGCAGGATGCGTTTGGCCGTCACAGCCCCTACTCCTTTCAGCTGTTGCAAAACAGTGGTGTCAACTTTATTGATATCCAATGTCAAGATGCTGGTCGATTTTTCCGAAGACAATATAGGTGTTGGTAAAACCGTTTTTTCAGATAGTCCCGAGTAAATGGCTGCATTGGCAGCTATATCTGGCAATGCAGCCTGGCTCCCTTTGACGGGATGACTCACCGAATCTATTCTGATATAGGGCTTTAGTCTGGCAAATTGTGCCGGATCAATCCCATAAATACGCGAGAAATCCTCGGCTTTACGAAAAGATCCGCCCTTCCGTCTGTATTTAAGGATATTTTTGGCGACGTATGGACGAAGACCCAGAGAAACCAGTTTGGCTGAATCTGCGGTGTTCGGATTAAATATTGTCATCTTTGAAATCAGACCTGCTCTTTGTTCAAATTCCTTTTTTAAAGGCAAAGAATCCTGATATTTTTTCAACGCGTCGCGATGAACAGATGTATTTGTCAGTTTGTCAGGTAAGAGGGGTAACCAATAATCTGTCGTCCATAGCACTACCTGCGTCAATACTATCATTAAAGACAGTATGATGATGGCGCGTTTTTCACCTTTATTGAAATAGAAGAAGTCTTTCCACATTTATATTATATTAATTTATTGCAAATATAATATAAATTATAGTTTATTGACAAAAGGTGAAGAAAATAATTATGTACCTTTGAAAAAATAAATAAAACTTCTATGCCTCAAAAATTAGTTAACAATCTTTTGCGTTATCATGCATTCACAATCCTTTGTGGAATTGGGATTCTAATTCTTTGCTCCATACGCATCCCTCAGCAGTACAACGTCCCTACTATTCCATATTTCGACAAGATTGTACATTTTACCATGTACTTTATTTTGACTTTATCCTTTGTCATAGAAACAATGAATAATAAGTCACAGTCAGGAAAAAGCATTTTATGGGCATTTCTTGCAGCCTTCTTTTTATCTGCCGTTTTGGGTGGAATGGTTGAGTTTATCCAGGGCTACCTGACAGACTACCGATCCGCTGACGTTATGGATTGGCTTTTCGACCTGGGAGGTTCGCTCTTAGCCTGTGTCATTATAGGATTAACCCGTCTTGCATTTCGATGACACGGTCGGTTAGTTTGGCCAACTGAGTATCGTGCGTTACAATGACAAACGTTTGGTTAAACTGATCACGCAAGTCAAAAAACAACTGATGTAGTTCTTCCTTATTCTTGGTATCAAGACTTCCGGATGGTTCATCTGCCAATACGACTTTCGGATGATTAACCAATGCTCTTGCGACAGCTACCCGCTGATTTTCACCCCCTGACAACTGAGCAGGCTTGTGCTGAAGTCTGTCAGTCAGCTTCATATATTCCAATATTTCCAAGGCACGTTCGCGGGCAGCTTTCTTTGATTTGCCGGCAATTAAAGCAGGTATCATCACGTTTTCGAGGGCGGTAAATTCTGGTAACAGTTGATGAAACTGAAAAACAAATCCAATGTGCTTGTTACGGAAATTGGCTTGCTCCTTATCTTTCAACTGTGAAACATCTACGCCTCCAATACGGATGATGCCTGAATCGGCCCTGTCAAGGGTTCCCAGCATCTGCAACAACGTGGTTTTACCGGCGCCGCTGGGACCAACAACAGATACGACTTCTCCGGCTTCCACATGAATATCCACGCCTTTGAGTACGTGTAAATCTCCAAAATATTTTTGAATATTTTCTCCTTGTATCATTGTGATTCGTTTTCGCAAAGATAAAGATTAAAATAATACAGTCAATACAAAACGCTTCTTGAAAACATGTCCGGAAGGCGCAAAATACTCAATAGATAAGACGTATCGGCCAAAAGGAACCATGCTCCGATCATTGGCCGTGCCGTCCCAGAATACAGAACCATTTGTATTCAGCAGTTCATTCTTTACCAAATCCTTTACTATGCGGCCATTTAAATCATAAATTGTCAAACTGGCCATCGTAGATTCAGCCACCTGATAGACTATTTCAATGCCATCGTCTAGTCCATCATTGTCTGGTGTCAACCATGATTTTTGTAAATGGAACCCCTCACTTTCCGCTGCATTTAAACCCCTATACTGCGAATTGGGAAAGCCAGGTGTTCCATAATTTGAAGTCGTTGATGCCGATGTCCAGGATTCGGAATCCATAGAGGAAAACATCGGATTCTTTTTTTCCAGAGAAACCCCTTCACGTTGGCTAATCAATGGAAAATGCATCTTCTCCTGATAATCCATTTCATCTATGACCTGAGCTGAATTTGTAACCAACAGGACATTGCCAGAGTCATCAGGCAAGGATGGAAAACCGGGAAGATCGATGGAGTGAGGTATTGCCTTAAGGCCATTCATTGCCAGTACCGAATCTTTACAAACCGACAATAACCAATAGCTTCCTGGAAGGCAAGGCATCGGTTTTACAGAAAGCCTGACCCCCTCATTTAAACTTCCATCCAGTTTTTTTGATGTCAGCCAAAGCTGAGACAAATCCACACATTTTTCAGAAATATTTACAAACTCAACATAATCTACTCCCCCAGGTAAAGGATTAAAAAGCACTTCGTTCAGACTTAGGTCAAAAAAATCAGGAGGCTCAGGTAAACCAAAAGAAATAAAGGTATCCACCAGTAGTAATCCGGAAACATCGGTCAAACCGGATATACTCAGATCATAAATAGTACCAGTTGATAAGGTTTCGTTTAAATGGAGAGTCACAGAACGATTGGCTGGAAAATCACTTGTAACCGATGATATATCGAAACCTTCGGGTTTCAACTTAAAGAAAGATTTTAATGTGGTTGTATTTAGGCTTTTGGAAAAGGTCATTTCTACCTGCATTGGGGATGGAATATAAACACCTGTCAATAAAGGAGGGGTTTCATCGGGATTGACAGATGCCACAGAATTCTTATATCCCGGTGTTCCTCCGTTTATATCATTAGAAGAAGTCCAGTTTGAAGCATCCCCTGAAAGATTATCTAAATCAATACATTCCAGACTCCATCCACCTTTTGCTTTGAAAACATCACTGTGCCATTCCGGACTATACTCCAGAAAACAGACCAGCTCCTTTTTTTCATTCAATAGGTAAATTTGCTTCCCTGAATTCCCCAAAATGGGAAAAGATTCAAAGGCTACGACTGGTATATTGGAAGAAAACATAGCAGCTGCCGTTTTTGAACAAAGAATGCAAAAATTTTTAGATTCAATTGTCACTGCAGGAAAAGCATAAGCCTTTTCACCATAATATAAAGTCCACCCTTTCAGTGAACTATTATTCATATTACTGTTGTACAATTCAATATATTCAACGGCAGGTAAACCGACAGCCGGTTCGGGATCCATCATTATTTCACTGAACACCACAGAACCGTTTGCATTCGAAAAGGTGCAAAATGCGTGTAAGAAACACAGAAATAGGACAATTTTGCGCATAATATAAAGTATGAGTGTAAAAAAAACGTATCTTTGTATCTGATTTTTAATCAATTTTCAAAGGTACAGATTAATTCTTTTTATTAATCATTTATTAATTTTTTATTTACAATAAAATGAAGATTGCGATTGTTGGAACAAGCGGCGCTGTAGGACAGGAACTCCTGCGCGTACTGGAAGAGAGAAACTTCCCGATGGATGAATTGGTGTTATTTGGATCTGCCCGAAGTGCAGGCAAATCTTACACCTTCCGTGGTAAATCAATAACCGTTAAAGAATTAAAACAGAACGACGACTTTAAGGGCGTTGATATTGTTTTTGCCTCTGCCGGTGCTGGTACATCAAAAGAATTTGCAGAAACCATGACTAAACATGGTGCAATCATCATTGACAACTCCAGTGCTTTCCGCATGGACAATGATGTACCCTTGGTTGTTCCCGAAGTTAATCCGGAAGATGCTAAAAACTGTCCAAGAAAAATCATTGCAAACCCAAACTGTACCACCATTCAATTGGTTGTTGCATTGAAAGCCATCGAAAGCCTTTCACATATCAAACGCGTACACGTTTCCACGTATCAGGCAGCCAGTGGAGCAGGAGCTTCGGCTATGGATGAACTAGAGGAACAATATGCGGAGTTGCAGCGCAAAGAAAAACCTACTGTTTCTAAATTTGCTTACCAGCTGGCATACAACGTAATTCCACAAGTGGATGTATTCCTCGAAAACGGATACACCAAGGAAGAAATGAAAATGTATAACGAGACCCGTAAGATCATGCACTCCGACATCGAAGTCAGCGCAACTTGCGTACGTGTACCCGTAATGCGTGCTCACTCTGAAAGCACATGGGTTGAAACAGAGCGCCCCATTTCAGTTGCAGAAGCCAAAGCTGCTTTTGCAAAAGCGGAGGGTGTTATCCTGCAACAGGATGACGCAAACAAAAGCTATCCGATGCCTCTTTTTGTGGCAGGTAAAGATCCTGTTTTCGTTGGCCGTATCCGCACAGACCTTTCCAACCCAAATGGTCTAACATTCTGGACCGTCAGTGACCAGATCAAGAAAGGTGCTGCTTTGAATGCTGTTCAGATTGCAGAATACCTTGTTAAGGAAAAAGCATTGTAAAAAAACATACATTTAACTTTTATGAAAAAAACAACCTTGATCCTGTTTTTATCCCTCTTCTTCCAATTGGGAATAAATGCAAAAAATGTTGCGTTAAAATCACCCAATGGTGAAATGGAAACGACCATCAGTTTAACAGATAAAATTAGTTACTCTGTTGCGTACAACAACGAAATTCTCTTGAAAGATTGTCAGATCCAATTGAACCTGAAAAATGAATCATTGGGAATGAATCCAAAATTGACCAAAGAGAAACGGGGGCTATTCAGTGGAGATATCAAACCAATCATACCTTTAAAATTCTCTACCATCAAAAGTGAATATAATTCTTTGACGTTGACATTTAAAAACGACTTTGCCATTGAATTCAGAGCTTTCAATAATGGCATCGCTTACCGGTTCATCACAAATAAAAAAGGTCAAATTGAAGTGATGAACGAAAGTTTCGACATCTCATTTCCAGGAAACTATCAGGCCAATCTTCAACAATCAGGCAGTTTCAAAACTTCCTATGAAGATGCATACACTCACGTTCAGACAAATGAATGGAAAGCGGAGGACAAAATATCCACTCTGCCCGTTTTGATCGATACAAAAAAAGAATATAAAATCCTGATTTCTGAATCCGACCTTTCCGATTATCCAGGTATGTTCCTGAAAGGCACCGGCAAAAATGGTATGAAAGGATGTTTTCCAAAAGTTCCTTTGGAATTTGGAGATGACGGCGACCGCAGCGTTAAAATCTTGAAAGAAGCTGATTACATTGCCAAAACGGAAGGTAAAAGAAGTTTTCCCTGGAGATATTTTGTCATCACAAAAGACGACAAGCAAATCCTTGAAAACACTATGACTTGCCAACTGACTTCAGCCAACGAGATACAGGATCCATCATGGATTAAACCCGGTCAAGTGAGTTGGGAATGGTGGAATGACGCATCTCCTTACGGACCGGATGTGAATTTCGTCTCTGGTTACAACTTGGAAACCTATAAATATTACATCGATTTTGCTTCAAAATTTGGTATACCTTATATTATCATGGACGAAGGCTGGGCAAAAAGCACACGCGACCCGTATACTCCCAACCCTGATGTTGACCTGCACGAACTGATCCGTTATGGTAAAGAAAAAAATGTAAAAATCGTTCTTTGGCTGACATGGCTCACCGTTGAAAACAATTTCGACTTATTTAAGACCTTTAAAGAATGGGGTATTGCAGGTGTCAAGATTGACTTTATGGATCGCAGTGACCAATGGATGGTCAATTACTATGAACGTGTTGCCAAAGAGGCTGCAAAATATCAATTGTTCGTCGATTTTCACGGAGCGTTTAAACCTTCTGGTTTGGAATATAGATATCCAAATGTCCTTTCTTATGAAGGAGTCCGTGGCATGGAGCAGATGGGCGGAGCAACACCCGAAAACAGTGTATATTATCCGTTCATGCGAAATGCAGTAGGACCTATGGATTATACCCCCGGTGCTATGCTGAGCATGCAGCCGGAAGTATATATGAGCCGCAGACCAAATTCAGCCAGTATCGGCACCCGTGCCTATCAGATGGCCTTGTTTGTCATTTTCGAAAGTGGTCTTCAAATGTTGGCTGACAATCCTACCCTTTATTTGAGAGAAAAAAAATGCACCGAATTCATCACCAAAGTTCCCACAACCTGGGATGAAACCAAAGCGTTGTATGCTAAGGTGGGTGAATGCGTCATCGTTGCTAAACGCAAGGGTGAAACTTGGTTCATTGGCGGCATGACCAACAACAATGAACGTGAAATTGAAATCAGTCTGGATTTCCTCAAAGGTGCAAAAACGTATGATATGACCTACTTTGAAGACGGCATCAATGCAGGACGTCAGGCTATGGACTACAGACGGAAAGAAATAAAGGTTGATTCAACCGGAAAAATAAAAATAAAAATGGCCCGCAACGGAGGTTGGGCTGCCATCCTTAAATAAGCTCAAAAATCTAAACATTCCTATAAGCGCTGGCTATGAAAATAGTCGGCGCTTTTTGCTTCCCTTTTTATGTTATTTTAATATATCACACTATTTTATTTAATTTATAGTTCATACATTGCCGACGTTTATGAATTTTAGATAAACGTAGTTTCTGTTTTTACAAATGGGCTATTTACAACCTTCGACCTGTAACCGATACCGATGAACATTACATCTAATACAATCAAACCTTTTACATATATATCAATTATTTGTATTCTATTTGCATTTATTTCATGCAAAAAGGATAAAAAAAAAGAAATCCTTACAGAAAAAATCGCACGAGTTGAGTTCGTTGACGACTTGGAGTTGGATGGAGGCGTCGAATCAGTACGTAGTTCCACAATCACTTGTCCAAGAAGAATTGAAGGGAAAATTGTATTTCTGGTTGAGGAAGGCACAAAAATCAACGCAGGAGACATTGTATGCAAATTAGAATGCGATGAACTTCAAGAACGATACGACGAAACCTTACGGGAATTGGAACTCATTCAAGCAGAAAGGACCAAGACCGAGGCAAATCTGAAAATGCAATTCTCCTTACTGGACGCACAAGTTAAAAGCAACGCTGCTCAAACCTCCATTACCAATCTGGATTCACTGCAATTGAAATATCTTACTCCCAAAAAACGTCGCATAAAAGAGCTTGAACTGAAGAAGACAGAAATTGAAAGGAGTACCTTGGTAAAAAAGCTAAATGCACTCGAGATCATCAATAGGTCACAAATAGCCAGTATGGATCAGCGAATTATGCAATTTGAAAATCGCATAGCAAGCGCCAGACAACAACTGGACGATTTATCCCTGAAATCTCTTCAGAATGGAGTCGCATTCAGAAACAGGTCTTATATGCATACAGGTAAAGTACAAGAAGGTGATCTGGTTTATGGTGGCATGCCACTTATTTTAATTCCAGACTATTCAGAAATGAAAGTTATCATTATGGCATCCGAATCCAGTTACAAACAAATCGATGAGGGCGATTCCGTAGAATATTCTTTTGATGCAATGCCAAATGTTAAAACAAAAGGAAAAATTCTCATGAAAGCACCTGTTGGTGAACCTGTCAAAGAAAACTCCAAAGTTAAAGCTTTCCGTATCGAATCCTCCATGGAAAAAGCCCCCATACTCCCGGATCCAGGACTAACAGCCCATTGTAGAATATTCCTGAAAAGGGTTCAGGATACCATAGTTATTCCACAGTTGGCCATTTTTGATGAAGATTCCATGAAGATAGTCTATGTAAAAAAAGACAAAAATTACGAAAAAAGACAAATCAAAGTCGGTTCAACATCTTTGGAAAAAGCCATTGTTACGGCTGGACTAAAAACAGGCGAACAACTATCACTGATCAAACCATCTACGGCCCAGATCAAAATGACAACTCTATTGCCAAAGCCAGTTAAAAATCAAAAAATCAGAGGCAAAACCAATAAGCCTGACAAAACCAAAAACTTAAAAACACAAACAAAATAGTATAATCCTACGTATGAAAAACATATTCATATCCAGCCCGATAAAGCAACTTTCCATTCTCCTGTTTATAGTAGTTTTATTAATGGCTTGTAACAAGAAGGAGAAACAAGATATCCCTGTAAGCAAAGCAATAAAAGGCACGTTTTATAAAGACGTGGTTGAAACTGGAGATATTCAGGCCATCAATTCCATAGTCATCGTATCGCCATCCATTTCCTGGAGATACGGAGCCTTGAAAATTACACAAATAGTAAAAGACGGTAAAGAAGTTAAAGCTGGAGATACAGTTATTGTTTTTGACCCGACAGAAGTACAGAAAGCCATAGTGGAAGCCCAATCCAGATTGCAAATAAGCTATGCTGAACTTGATAAACTCAGGGCGGAACAAAAATCTGATATGGAAGATAAAAAATCAAACTACGAAATAACCAAGATCTCACAGGAAATCTTAAAAATAGAGTTTGATGGTGCCAGCTACGAAGCCGCCATTGATCAAAAAAAAATAGAACTCAATCTGGAAAATGCCAATATATCACTTATCAAGGCTAAAGAACAGATTGACAATCTCGAAAAGATCCAAAAAGAAGATATCAAACAAAAGATGCTTTCCATCAATCAGGACAAAGAAAGGCTGAACGAAGCCAATGAAACACTAAACAAACTTTTCCTTGTATCTCCTTCTCCAGGTCTAGCAATAATCAATACAAACTGGAGTACACGAAATAAATTTCAGATAGGAGATCAATGTTGGTCAGGATATCCACTCATACAACTGCCAGATCTTGGAAAATTAAAAGCGACTGTTCAGATAAACGAAGTAGACATTGCTAAAATAGCCAAAGGTTTGAAAGTCGAAATCAAACCGGATGCTTTTTCAGACAGTACCTTTACTGGAGAAGTTATTTCTGTAGCCAACCTTGCCATCAACAAAGACGGTACATCCAAGATCAAAGTCTTTCCAGTAGATATTCTTATTCATGAAAAGGGTAAGAAACTGCTTCCGGGACTTTCCGTCAGCTGTCGAATCCTGGTAAAGAAAATACCCAACGTCATTTTTATTCCAATAGAAGCCATTCATTCAGATGGACTAGAAGAGTATGTTTATGTGAAAACTGGCAATAAGTTTAAAAAGATGGTGGTTAAGACTGGAGTATCCAATACCGACCATGTAATCATCACCAAGGGTTTAAATGCAGGAGATGCTGTTGCTATGACAGATCCTTTTGCCTTGAAACAAGCAAAAGGTAGCAAAGAAAATGATACCAAGGATACCAAAAAAGAAGGAAAATGATGAGACTCGAAAAAATATACCTATTGTTGATATTTCCAGTTATATCTTCTATCTTGATTTCCTGTGAGAGCCCATTCTCCGATAAAAATGAAATCAAGAAGGGCGAATTCCGTCAAACCATAGTAGAAACGGGTGAATTGGGAGCAGTAGATACGCGCTCTTTCATTTTAGCGCAAATTGAAGGATACTGGAATATGAAAATCATCGGTCTGCTGGAACAAGGTACCGAAGTTGAAGCAGGAGATTCAGTAATCCAACTGGATCCAACAGTGCTCAGGAAAAATATCATCGACCAGGAAAGCTCTCTTCAAGTACAAGAAGCCAATTTGGAAAAACTACTAGTGAACCAAAGCAATATGCGTATCGAACTGGAATCCAATCTTAAATTAGCAGAAGCTTCCTTTAATTTACAAAAATTATCAATGGAATCTTCAAAATTTGAGACCGAAAATATCCAAAAAGTTAAAAAACTTCAATTTGAGCAAGAAAAAATCAAACTTGAAATGGTCAAACGCAAAATCATACTAAATAAGGCTGTTGAATCAAATGAACTCAAAGTCCAGAATATAATGGTCAAACAGATAAAAAATGATTTGAAAAATTCCAAAGCCCTGTTGCCAACATTTACTATTCGCACCCCTATTTCCGGTATTTTTCAGTTAGCCAAAAACTACGAAGGTAATTTTGTAAAGATTGGCGATGACATTTGGCCAGGCTCAAATATGGGAAATGTACCCAACCTCGAAAAAATGAAGGTTAATACCACAATCAGTGAAAATGATTTTTTCAAGATTGAAGAAGGACAAAAAGTTATTGTACGTCTGGATGCTACACCTGACGTCACATTCAAGGGTGAAATCACGAGTATTGCAAAATTATGTCACCTAAAAGACCAAAAATCCCGCCTGAAAGTGTTCGATGTAGAGGTCAATGTCCTCAAATCGGACGAAAGACTAAAACCAGGAATGACTGTCAGTTGTGAATTTGTTTGCAAAGATTTGAAAAATGCCACTTTTGTATCGCTTAATTGCGTAGAAACTACAGATGAAGGTTCTTTTATTTATCTAAAACAAAAGAATGGTTATTTGCGTACCAAAGTTAAAACCGGAGCCTCAAACAACACCAATATCATCATCAAAGGCGACTACCAAAAAGGTCAGGACATTATTCCAATCGATCAGATTGAAAAACATAAGGAGGAAAAATAATCATGCAGTTTGAAGAAAATATACGAGTAGCCATAAGAGGCTTGATAGAACATAAGTTCAGATCTTTCCTCACCATGTTGGGTATCATTTTCGGAGTTGCTTCCGTCATTGCCATGCTATCCATCGGAGAAGGCGCCAAGCGATCTGCCATCGCCAAGTATAAAGACCTTGGCGTCAACAATATCATTGTCCGTGACAAACAATTTACGGATGAAGAACTGGAAGAAGTCAGAGCCAAATTTTCACAAGGTCTTTCCCTCAATGATGCAAAGGTTATTCAGGAAATTATCCCTGGAGTGACCAAAGTGGCCTGCCAGGCAGAACTAACCACAGACGTAAAGCAAGCTGATAAATCTGCCCGTTCAACGATCATTGGAATCACACCGGAATACATACAATTGCTCAATATCGAACTCGAGAAAGGTACATTCATCAACGAAGACCACTACAATCGCAGCCTAAAAGTCTGTGTATTGGGTGCTGGAGTGGCCAAAACCTTGTTTCAGCATATGAATCCGTTGGGAAAAATGGTCAAAGTGGATGATCAATGGTTTGAAGTTGTGGGTTTAATGAAATCGAAGACCTTATTTACAGAAACCGTCGGTGAGTTGGCATCCAGAGATATGAACACTGACATATACGTACCACTTTCGACTTATAAAAGCCGCTTTACACAAGAAAATAGTTTATCGAGTGAAGTACAGCAGATAACAGTTCAGGTAGATGACTCAGGAAAATTGTTGGAAATTGCAGAACTAATTAAGGGAGTCCTGCAAAGACACCACTTTAATAATGAAGATTACTCCGTAGTTATACCTTTCGAATTATTGAAACAAGAAGAAAAAGAGCGGGAAATTTACAACTTCTTGCTTGGAGCCATTGCTGCTATTTCTCTGTTGGTTGGTGGAATTGGAATTATGAACATCATGTTGGCTACAGTTATGGAACGGACCAGAGAAATTGGTATACGTAGAGCTATTGGAGCCAGGAAGTCAGACATCATGAGCCAATTTGTCACTGAAGCAGTAGCAATCAGTATAACCGGAGGAGTCATAGGAGTCATTCTAGGAGTGAGTCTATCGCTCTCCATTACATTCCTGACGGATATCGACACCTATATCCGAGCCTATTCCGTTATCATTGCCTTTGGATTTTCAGTGCTCGTTGGAATCAGTTTTGGCTATTTACCTGCCAAGAATGCAGCCAATCTGAAGCCGGTCGATTCCATCAGATACGAATAGTACTATTTCAAAAAACAAAAGATTGATAAAAAAAGAATTATGTTGATCGAAATCAAAAATCTGTATAAGAATTATTTCATGGATGATGTAGAGGTTGAAGCATTAAAAGCCATCAACCTGCAGATCAAACAAAATGAATATGTTGCTATCATGGGCCCTTCCGGATCAGGCAAATCAACATTAATGAACATTCTTGGTTGCCTGGACACCCCTACTCAAGGACAATACCTTTTCAGAAATCAAGATGTCAGCACTCTTGATGACGACTCATTATCTGCCATGCGTAACAAAGAGATAGGCTTTGTCTTTCAGAATTTCAACCTTCTTTCACGCATGAGTGCTGCTTATAATGTAGAAATGCCCTTGATGTATGCTGGAATCCATAAAAACGAACGTAGAGAACGTGCTTTGAAAGCTCTGGATCGCGTCGGTCTAGCCGACCGGGTTGAACATAAGCCCAGCGAGTTGAGCGGCGGACAACGGCAACGTGTCGCTATTGCAAGGGCGTTGGTTTCTAATCCGGGCATTTTGCTGGCCGATGAGCCAACCGGAGCGTTGGATACCAAAACTGGTGACGAAATTATGCTGCTTTTTCATAAACTTCACGAGGAAGGAAACACCATCATACTCATTACTCATGAACAAGAAATTGCGAATTTTGCTCATCGTACCATCCATATCCGGGATGGCATGATTCACTCAGACAGCCCCAATGACCCCATTTTAGTCAAACAAAAAATGTCATCTCTGATTTTGCGCTAGATTTAAACCAAACAGAAAAATGAAAAACATAATTTATATATCATTGGCATTGATCGGCCTTTCCAGTCCAATCTTTGGAGAAACATACGTTCTGGATCTTGAGAAAAGCATCGATATTGCAAAAGTAAAGAGCTACGACATGCTCAATCTGAAACAAAACCTGAAAATAGCTGAATTCAATCTAAAATCGGTTACAAGCAGGTTCAAGACACACGTTAATCTCGATCTGACCACACCGGAATATACAGACAAAATCAATAAGTTTGTTGATACAGCAGGTATTTCTTACTCACCTGTCAAATTACTAAGCTATGAAAGTGCATTAACCATCAAACAGCCTCTTCCTACTGATGGAAATATATCCATCATTTCTGGTATGAACAACTACGACGATTTCATTCGGGATAAGCGCTCTTTAAATATGAGCACACAATTGCAACTGACTCAACCACTCAATTCCCTTTATGGATACAACTCCATAAAATCAAGCCTGAAACAGGCTCAGCTGGGTTATGAACTATCCAGAAAGCAACTTAAACGGGCTGAATTAAATTTGGTTTACAACGTCACGTACACCTTTTTTAACTTACTTTCCGTTCAAAAACGGGAAGAAATTGCCAAATTGAATCTGGAAAGGCAAAATGAAGCTTATAGTATTGCCAAAAATAAATACGATGCCGGCCTGATCAAGGAAGTGGAAGCCTTACAAATGGAAGTTGATTTGTCGGAAGCTCAAAACAATTATGATATGAGTATTATTGACCAAAGTTCAGCCATGAACCAGCTGAAAGAACTGATAGGTATTGAGTTCAAGGACAGCATAGTCCTGAGTAGCGCATTGGATTACAAAGTGGTTCTGATCAACACCGATAAAGCATTACAACTTGCCATGGATAACCGATTAGAGATTCGTGAACAAGAAATTCAAATAGAACAAAACAAAATCAATATTAAAAGACAAAAGGCGGAGGGAATGATTAAAGGTGATTTGGTTGCCTCTTTGGGCTTAAATGGTATCAGTGAGCAAAATCGCCTGACCGGTATATCTGAGTCAGTCAATTATGCCTACAATAATTTGATGGACGGTCGTAAAAGCTTTGGAATTGGTTTAAGAGTGAGCATACCCATTATTGACTGGGGGGAAAACAGAGCTCTTGTTAATGCGGCAAAAGCACAGCTTCAACAAAGTGTATACAGCCAGGAAGAAACCAAACGCAGCATAGAACGTGAAATACGTGACCTGGTAGCCAATTTGAACAGTAGTTTAAAACGATTACAATTGCTGGAAAAGAGTGTTTTGGTAGCCGAAAAGAGTTTTGAAATTACTCGACAACGTTTCTCGGATGGTGATATTGATAGCCAGTCACTAGCCTTGGAGAGGGAACGTTTAAACACTTCCTATACCTCTCATTTGAGTGCTTATATCACGTATGAACTGATGCTGGCTGACCTGATGCGAAAAACCTTTTACGATTTTCAACGTGAATCCTTGATTCAATAAATTATAGTCCGAACTATAAAAAAGCACGCTGCCCAAAACTGGACAGCGTGCTTTTTTATATCACTTAAGATTTCTGTTATTCCAAAATCAGTTTTGATGTAAACCTTTCACCGGAAACGATTGCCTCTACCAGATAAATGCCTTTTGACAGGGAACTGGCATCGTATTCAGTCAGTTTATCCTCAAATGTTTTCAACACTCTGCCATTCATATCACAAAGTTCAACATCAGATAGGACGCCATCCATGTTAATTTGAAATTTGCCGGTTGTCGGATTGGGGTAGATGTTTATTTCTGAAGTATTTGGAATCTTGATACCGTTTACCACATCACTTTTCACAGAAATATCATCCCAATTGGTATTGGCACTGTAACTTCTCACACCAATGCATCCGGAAGTGAATTCAGAATCCGTAAAGGTTATTTTTGGAGTTACCATATCATCCAGATAAACCTTGATGCTCGATCCCTTGGCAACAACACGAAGTTGATAAAATTGTCCGGAGGTGATGGGTATATCAATCGATTTTAGCTGATGCCAGGTTCCATTGGCTTTTCCAAGCACTAAATAGCCTGAACGGCCGATGCCTGCATAGTACCCATTGTATTCATCCGGACCAAAAGACAGCTTGCTGGCTCTGAAAATCATACCGCCATCTCCATCAGTGGTCACTTTTACTTTCATATCGTAGGTAAAATCAGAGAAAGACGTGGAGGATTTTATGGACTTGGAACCTGCACCACCTTCGACTGTAGTAGCCATGTATTCGCCATTTTTAACCATGAAACTACCACTGTAATTTACCCACCCATTCTGGTTGTTGTCGTTGAAGTCATCTGTAAATGTCTCATTGTCATAGACAGTCTTACCAACTACAGGGAAACAGGTCACTCGGAGATTTTCTGCACCAAAAGGAACCAAAACTATATTTTCAGTCGCTGCAGCGGTTTCAACAGGACCAAAGGGAGGATCACAAGCAAATTTCGTATTGTATGCATAGCCCCATGATGCAAGTTTCTTTGCAGGAACAGTCAGGGTTATGGGTGTGGTAGCCTGTACGAATGGATTTTCAGGCATGGCAACTTTATTCACTTGAACGGAAGAAGCAGGATCATTCTTATCCAATGCCAATGCGTAATTCCACTCATTTTCAGGTGTCACTTCGTATTCATAGAAATCATTGGCGTAGGTTGTCTTTTTCGTCCATTTCTCTTGCATTTTCAATGAATAAACCAATGGACCTCGCTGAATACTTACAGCATTATTCACTTCATTATTAACTATAATATCCATAGGAAGTTCCATCTGAACAGTATCCTTATTGTTCCATGTACGGTTGATGGTATAAAACTCACCGGCGATGACACCTGTTTGCAATGCACCATTCACTTTGACCTGAGGAGTCTTACACCAGGCAGGAATACGTAATTTTAATGGGAATGCTACTGCTTCTGTCGTAGATAAGGCAAAACCGAGTTTTTCATCAAAAGGATAGTTGGTAAACTCGCTGATGATGACATTTTTATTGTTTCCAACTTTCGCTGTCACGTGATTAGGTCCATAAGCCATGGCTGCCAAACCATTATCATTGGTAGCTGCCCACATCGTTTTCACGAAATAAGGCCATCCCATGTGTAAGTTGAAACGGCAACATCCATAACCTGAGAACGGACCCGGCAACAAACCATTGTCATAGTTCTGGGAGAAACCGGTAGAACCTGCTACTGACTTAACCTGATTGGCTTGGGTATAATATTGCAGAGCTTTAAAATCACTTGATGTACCACCTGGAAGACCGTTAAAGGCAACTTTTTCCAACTGGTCACCAATGGTGGCATCACCAAGAATCATCTGGGCTGTCTCGCAACTTTGCATTTGCTCCACATAGGAACACATCTCTACGGCTGACATAGCTGATTTACCTGAAAGCATCTCATTACCTCCCTGCATGCCTTCGGGATGACCATGGTCACACATCAGGTGTTCACGACCAAGCGTATAAGCCAACTTATCGGCAATTGAATTTGACTTCTGGTAGTAGATGGCAGGCATCTTAAGAGCTTGAGGAACATTCACATTGTGTTTGGGCTGAAAGTCAGTCAAAAAATCATTGAATCTATTGTTGGTAAGGATATTTGTCCAATCATAAGCCTGTGCCTTGAGTTTATCGGCAAGCGTAAGCAGAAAGGAATCACCTGTGTGGTTATAAAGCCAGAAAACTATTTCGATGTTATCACCTGCTCTTGATTTTCCCCAGGAGCTAAGCTCTCTAGTTTCAATATTGGCATTTTCATACTGGAAATACTTTGTAAAGAAAGGAAGAACCTTCGCATCACCGGTTGCATCATAATAATCACGGATGGCGTAAAGCATTGGCATACGTGCCCACCAGTCGGTATTGTTTGTCGGTCCGAAATAGCCGGTTGCTGTTTGGCTGTTTATGGACCAGTTAATCCATTTCTGTGCTTTCGTTATCAATCCTTGATCGTTTAAGACGTAAGCCAGCGCAACCAAACCTTTGGTATAGTATGGAGCTCTTTCCCAGCTATCGCCGGAACCACCTAGCCAATCACTGCCGGAACCTAGATCTCCTGCACTATTGTATAACGTTTCTGCAAAACCGGTCAGACCATTTTTTTGATTTTGTAGTTGATTGAGCAACCATCCATCTGCTTTGACAGCACCTACTGGAAGTGAAGTATATGGGACTTCAATTAGTGGAGACTTGTTTGTCACGTAGTTTGTATTTCCTGCCATGCCCTTGAAAGTCATGGATAACAGAAGAATGCCTGCTAGTAGCAATACCTTTTTCATGTTCGTAAATTAAATTGAGTAGGTTACATTGAAGGGTCCTGAGCAACCAATTTCCAGCTTTGCATCAGTTTATCCTTTTTGGGCTTTAGTACAATGTCAGAATTGGTGTCTTTTCCGGAAAGGGAGATGTATAAATCAGTCCCTTTTAATCGGATAAAATAGGCATTATCTGCCTGTTTTTCAAAAATCCAATATTGAAGTGAGTCTTTTGTAAGAGGTTTCTGAATGAGATTGACTCCATCTGCCGGTTTTGCTGAAGGCTGGAATGTTTTTCCGGTAAATCTGTTTTTCAATTGATAAGTCGCATCCTTAACAAGAATAAAATCCCATGTCATACATTTCCATTCCACATGGTTGTATAATACGATACGATTACCATCGGCAGAACCAGCCTCGTAAGGCCTTAAATTTTTACCTGTCTGGATATTTTGTATGGCATAACGACCTTTGATTTCTTGTGCAGTAAGCATCAAAGGTACAAGCATCATAATCACTAAGGCAATCAATGTTTGTTTTTTCATAAATATTCGTTTTAGTTAGCATTTACGATTCGATCTTTAACGCTTATTCTTCGCCACCGTATTCCATCAAATAGGCTTTGATAAAACCGTCCAGGTCTCCATCCATAACTGCCTGTACATTTGATGTCTGATAATTGGTACGATGATCTTTGACGCGACGATCATCAAATACATAACTTCGTATTTGAGAACCCCACTCGATTTTCTTTTTGCCGGCTTCAACTATTTGCTGCTCAGCACGACGTTTTTGAATTTCTATTTCGTAGAGTTGTGACTTCAACAATCGCAGGGCATTTTCCTTATTGCCCAATTGCGAACGGCTTTCGGTATTTTCAATAACAATGCCTGAAGGTCCGTGATGCAATCGAACACCGGTTTCCACCTTATTTACATTCTGACCACCGGCTCCCGATGAACGGAAAGTATCCCAGGTAATATCGGAATCCTTTATTTCAATTTCAATAGTATCATCTACCAATGGAACAATAAAAACGGAAGTAAATGAGGTCATTCGTTTTCCCTGAGCATTATAGGGTGAAACGCGTACCAATCGATGAACACCATTCTCACCTTTGAGATAACCATAGGCATAATCACCTTCAATGGTCATAGTCACGGTTTTAATGCCAGCCTCGTCACCATCCAGCCAATTGGTGATTTCACTCTTGTAACCACGAGATTCAGCCCAACGCTTATACATTCGGAAAAGCATGGATGCCCAGTCCTGACTTTCAGTACCACCGGCACCAGAATTTATTTTCAGTACTGCTCCAAGTTTATCCTCTTCCTTACGAAGCATGTTTTTTAGCTCAGTTGCATCGAGTAATTGAATGCAATGAGCATAAGCTGCATCGACTTCTTCTTCTGTAGCCACTTCCTCCTTATAAAAATCAAAGGAGAGTGCCAGCTCTTCGTTGGCAAGAACTATGTCATTATAAGAATCAATCCAGTTCTTGATTGTTTTCACCTTACGCATCTGAACCTCAGCGGCCTTGTTGTCATCCCAGAATCCGGGGACTTGCGTACGAATTTCTTCTTCTTCTAATTCTATGGTCTTCGCATCGATGTCAAAGATACCTCCTCAACGCGTGCTCGCGCTCCTGAACTTCTTTTATCTGTTCGGTCGTTATCATAAATAAGTCATTTTTTTAGTTGGGCAAAGGTACGCAAAAATTAATACATAGACTCAATGATACTGGCATAGTGTTCAGTAATTGTCTTGCGTCGGAGCTTCAGGGTGTTGGTCAGTTCACCGGTTTCCATCGTAAAAGGTCCAGTCAAAATGGCAAATTTTCGAATCTGCTCAAAGCCTGCCATATTCTTCTGGACTTTGCGAATACGATTTTCATAAAAGGCATAAATCCGCTCATCATTGAGCAGGTCCTCCATGGAATCAGTCTCAATATCCAAAGACTTAGCCAAATCCTGAATCTTGCTAAATTGAGGAACAATCAAGGCAGTCACAAACTTATATTCATTACCGATAACAGCCGCCATATCGATATACTCATCCTCACAAAGAGCGGTCTCGATCATTTGTGGAGCAATGTATTTACCGTTGGAAGTTTTAAAAAGATCCTTGATTCTATCGGTAATAACCAAGTTGCCAAAAGTATCAAAGGTGCCTGCATCACCGGTATGGAAAAAACCATCCTCGGTAAAAGCGGCAGCAGTAGCTTCCGGTTTTTTGTAATAGCCAGGGGTTATTGTTTTGCCTTTTAAAAGTATTTCATTATCCGGTCCTATTCTTACCTCAAGCCCGTCAATGATGCTGCCAACGGTACCGACCTTGTAATCTTCATCATCAAAGCAGGATACGGTTGCCGTACTTTCAGTCAATCCATAACCATAGTAAATGGGAAATCCGATGGACCTGAAGAAGAGACAGAGATCATCTGAAAGTTTGGCTCCTGCTACTGGAAATATTTTTCCTTTTTCCAGGCCAATCGTTTTTTTAATAGCCCCGAAAAGTGTTTTCGAATAAATAAAATAGGAAACACTGTTCCAGAATGGAGGGCGGAGGCCCTTACGTTTATAATCCAGATTGTATTTTTTACCTACCCTTACTCCACGGTCAAAAATCAGACGTATGGGTTTGGGATATCCATTAATTTTCTCCTGAATACCTTGGTAAATCTTTTCCCAGAAACGCGGTACACTGCACATACAGGTTGGATGAATCTCTTTTAAAGTCATTTGTATATCAGAAGGTTTCAGATTTATATCAATCTGGATACCTTTTGACAAACAAAAAACGTCCCATGCTTTCTCAAAGATATGATTCATGGGTAAGAAACTCATAGACACATCATTGGGTCCAACCGCCAGAATTTTTAGATCATGAACCCGCATGACCTCAATCATCATGGTATGTGTAATCAAAACACCTTTGGGTTCTCCGGTAGTACCCGAAGTATATAAAATATCAGCCAAATCAGTATCTTCTGCCCTTTTACGGCGATCGACGAGTTCGTTATCACTTTTGGACAAAACGCCACCCTGCATGAAATCCTTGAAATAAATGGATTGTACATCGGTTATAGCCAAACGGACATCGGTATCTATGACTATAATCTGTTTCAGGCTGGGGCAGGTTTTTAATGCTTCATAGGCCCTGTCGTATTGATACTGGTCACCGACAAACAGCAAATGTATACTTGCATCATTGATAATGTACTCAATCTGAGAAGTGGTGCTGGTTGCATACATTGGTACACAAACGGCCCTGTTTGAATAAAGTGCAAACTCAATGACCAAACATTCAGGCTTGTTTTGAGAAAATAGTCCGATACGGTCTTTTTCAAAGATACTTGAATCGATCATTGATTTAGCAGATCTATCTACATCACGATTGAAAATATCCCAAGAGATTGATTTCCAGGAAGCATCCTTATAATCGCGATACCTCATTGCTATTTTATCTCCAAATTTTTGAGTTTGAGCCGGCACAAGCCGAGCTAAGTGTAAAATCTCCATTTCTGCACATATTAAGTTTATCTGTGCAATATAACGCATTTTTTGGTATAAAAGTTCAATGTGAAACGTTTCTTTAAGAAGATTTTTATCTTTGCATGTAATAACGTAAAAACAGACATGAACAACGATAGCTACTATAAAGAGGCAGTTGAACTTTTGCAACATCTCATTACCATTCCTTCCCTGAGTCGAAATGAAGCTGATAAAGCCGAATTCCTATCGGGCTGGCTGAGACAACGAGGACTGAAGGTGAATCGTGAACAAAACAATCTGTGGTGTCTGGCTCCGGGTTATGACCCCAACAGGCCGACCATCTTGCTCAATTCACACATGGATACAGTCAAGCCTGTGGATGGTTGGGAATACGAGCCTTACAATCCAACAATTGAAGGAGAAAGACTTTACGGATTAGGCAGCAATGACGCAGGAGCAAGCCTTTGCAGTCTGATACAGGCATTCCGTGTCTTAAGCACCATACCTCAAGAATACAATTTGGTTTTAGGCCTTTCCGCTGAAGAAGAAATAACCGGTAAAAATGGCATTGAGGCCTTATTGCCCAAGTTGCCTCCCATCACCTTTGGGCTGGTTGGAGAACCAACCAATATGCACCCTGCCATTGCCGAGAAAGGGTTGATGGTGCTTGATTGCACCGTTCATGGTAAGGCTGGACATGCTGCTCGAAACGAGGGTGAAAACGCGATCTACAAGGCGATGCCCGATATTGAATGGTTCAGGACTAAAAGATTCCCCGATCAATCAAACTTACTGGGTCCGGTTAAAATGACGGTGACTCAAATCAATTCAGGAACACAACACAACGTTGTTCCTGATAAATGTGATTTTGTGGTAGATGTCCGTATCAACGAATTCTATACTCCGGAGCTTTTATACGAGGAAATTTGCAAAGAAGTCAGCTGTGAAGTCAAACCCCGCTCCTTCCGTTTGAGTTCTTCCCGCATTGAATTGGATCATCCGGCTGTGGTAGCTTGTCTGGAATCAGGTCGCGTACCTTATGGTTCGCCCACCTTATCCGATCAGGCCAGAATGCCATTTACAACATTCAAGCTCGGACCTGGCGATTCTTCCAGATCACATACTGCCAATGAATTTATTGTACTGGATGAAATCCGGGAAGGAATCAATTTATACATCAAGATTCTGGACGGGTTATCTCTTTCTTAACCAGAGTTCCGGATTGAGTCGCTGTAATTCCTTAAATATCTGAAAATTCAGGATAGTCTGGTTATTTTCCTCGGTGTCTACATAGATTTTACCGATAGCCTCGCCGATCTTAACCTTGTCTCCTGGTTTCACATTAATATTAGTGAGGTTTGCATAAACAGTCATGTAATTTCCATGTCTGATGATGACACCGCTGTTGTAACCCGGAACGGCAAAAACCTTGCTGACAACACCTCCAAAGACCGCTACGGCTGAAGCTCCGGGATTCGTTTGTATTTCTATCCCTTTGCTGGTACTCTGAACATATTTCAAGTTCTGGTATTTCTGTTCACCAAAATGTACAACAATCGTACCTGATTGAGATACCGGGAAGGGCAACGCACCCTGATTTTTCCCGAAATCACCGGATAGTTTCTTTTCTTCAACAGTCATGGCAAATCCACCCTTTGTTTCGGCTGTTCTTACCTTGGTCTTATCTTTAGCGGCTTTCTCGGCCGATCTTCTGGCTTCTTCTGCAATGATGTTATCAATTTGCTTATTCAATTGATCAGCTTGCTTTTTTTGTTTTTTGAGCTCTACATTCAAAGACTTTTCTTTCCCTCTCAATTCAGTGACCAATCTGCTTTGGGTGCCTCTTTCCTTTTGTATAATAGATGTTTCCTGGACTTTCTTGTTCTTGACATCTTCTTTTTCATTGTATGCAGTCTCCAAGGTAAGGCGTTTATCATTCAATTCCGTTTGCTTGCGGGATATTTCATTAGCCTGTATACGCTGATAACCGGCATATTCATCTAAATAGCGCATACGTCTGGTCATTTGGTTCAAATCCTTGGCAGAAAGAATAAACATGAGTTTGTCTTCCGATTTATTTCGTCTGGACATCAATCGAAGCGATTTAGCATACTTTTCTTTCTTGACGCTCAGACTGCGACTCAACACTTCATATTCAGACTGAACCTCAGCGACTTCTGAATTTATGGTTTTCAGCTCGCTGTCCAAATCTTTGAGGAACGACTCACGAACCTTTATCTGATCAGTAAGGACATTCAGACGATAGAGGGTATTTTTGGTGGTCGTCTTATTTTTGTCGAGCATTTGGGTGGTCTTTTCTATACGATCCAGCGCTTCTTTCCGCTTATTTTCCAAATCGGATAGACGTTTACTGCTTTGAGCACTTACACCAATGCCAAAACCCAAAAAACAAATCAAAAGTATACTTAAGCACTTCTTCATAACATCTCTTGAAATTTCTTGATCAATTCCTCTGTTGTCACTTTCTTATATTTAGACGGTATTTCAAAAAGGAAACTGGTAGATGTGTCAAAACTGGGTTTCATATAAGTCATCTGAAATTTGAAGACTTTCTTGGATCCTTCTGTTGATATGACAATCTGATAAGGAAATTTGCTTTCTCCCTGATCCTGAAAAAGGTTATAAGTGACATTAACCTTTTCTTGTTTCTCCGGATTGGATATTTTTAATTGATTGTATTGCCCCTCATCATTTATACAAAAATCCAGTATATAATCCTGGTCTGGCCAACGGTAATAATTTCCACTTTTAACCTTATGGCTCTCAAATCTGCTCAAATCTTTTTCGGTGGGTTTTTGAATCCCCGGGACAAATACTCTGTTGGATAACAAAGCCTGTATCAGCTCCAGATTAAGGTATTTGGCATTTTGAATTTTTTTAAGATCTTCAACTGCATACGTTTTATGCAATCGGCTTACAATAAAGAGACTGTCTTTGCGAATGAGGCATTTGACTGCTTCTATTCCAGCAAATGGTTGTACCGAAAAAATCATGCAACTGTCGCGCCTCATCTTGAAGGTTCCTTTCATTCCGGCACTTACACCTTCTTTGGGACTAAATTTGAATTCAACTTTGGAATTCAAACTCGTAAATCCATTCTCATCAAAAACCATTTCTTCCAGATGCTTCACATCCTTTTCTGTTGCTTTCTTGGCCACATCCTTGGTTGAATGACAGCCATAAAATCCAGTTAGGGCTATTGTCAGAAGTAGGGTGAAAATAACAGGCTGTATCTTCCCTGAAAAAATGGATCTAATGGCATATTTTAAAAATTCCGGACGATTCATAGTTTTTATTTTAATGTTTTTACGTATGCACCCGTCTCTACTTTCTGAAGTAGAATTTCTGATGGGTCCTGCAATTTTGTAGCTTTATTCCACTGTTCACGGGCAGCATCTTGTTCTCCGTTAAACCAAAGAATATCTCCGTAATGTTCTAAAAGAACAGAACTTGGATCTTGTTCATTGGCTAAGGCTCTTTCTATATATATTTTTGCCAGTCCGTATTTTTCTTCTTTAAAGAAAATCCAGGCAAATGTATCCAGATAGGTCGAATTCTTTGGTTCGGATTCAATGGTTTTTCTGGACATTTTTTCCGCTTTAGCCAAATCATTACCTTCTTCGGATAAATAATAAGCATAATTGTTCAGGACCAATATATTTCCAGGATGTACTTCCAGTGCTTTTTCATAGACTTCGAAAGCTTTGCTTACATTATTGAGTGTCAGGTAAGAATCCCCAATCAGACCATGCACTCTGGAAATGAATGCTTTATCTTCAGGCTTTGATACTTCAATGGCTTTCTGAAAATCCTCAATCGCTTTAAGATGAAGAGCTTTATCTTCTGACATCCTCCCATCTTCAGCTATCCAGGTCAAACCCAGATAAAACCAGAAAATAGGTTCATTGGGAAAATAGGTCAGAGCCTCTGTGCAAATATTGGCAACTTCCTTCTGATTGTCCGTGTCAACGTTGAGCTCCAAATAGGTTTTCCAGACAGGTAATTGATCTGGATTCAAATTAAGAACATTTCGCAGTTCATTCTTTGCTTCATTTTTTTGCCCATTCTGTAAAAGCCATTGTACATGCAAATGGCGAATCTTATATTCATTGGGGTGCTGCTCAAGCAATATTTCAAAATACTTGGGTATCAGAAGGCTGTCTGCCGATTCCTTTGAAGACGACAAAATGGGAGTCAATATATTTAACTTGGTTTCCACATCGGTATTTGGATTGGTCAACGCCAAAATCAACTGTTTCTGAGCCGACAAGGTATCTCCTATAGCATTGTAATAATCAGCAAGAGATAGGGCTACAGTAGGATTCTCGGGGTCGATCGTTTTTGCTGCTTCGTACTGCACAAATGCTTTTTGAGGATTATTTAAATCCATCCAGGCATCCCCTAAAAGCAATACATATTCTATTTCGAATGGATTTTCAGCACATAGGGTTTCAATCTCCTTGATGGCTTTCTTTGCATCATCGGCTTGCTTGTATATCTTATATTTCTCGAAGCTGACGCTTTCATTTTTACCAATCAGGCGTTCTACTTGATTAAAGGTACGGATAGCTGATTTATAATCCCCTGTTTTCGTATATATTCCAGCGAGTTGATAGAGCAGGTTTTCATCTTCCGGTTTGTTTTTCACGAGGTTCTCGTAAAGCACAATGGCTTCATCCGTTTTGTTTAAAGACAAATACATATTTGCAAGCCCCAGAGCATACCATTCATTCTCTGGATCGAGGTTGTAGGCTTTTTCAAGGGCTTTCAGTCCCAAATCAACTTGCTTAAGTGTATTGTAGAAAGCGGATGTTTCAAACCAAGCTTGTGCATTTAATGAATCCAGTGAAACACAATAGCGAAACAAATCGAACGCAGCATCAAATTTTCCTTGCAGTTTCAGATTGATAGCTTCCTGGAAATAATAATCAAAAATTCTTTGATCATCGCTTGAAAGTGATTGTGTCTTCGTTCCTACAGAAACAGCCGGTTTTGCAGATGTCTTTTTAAGACCTGCCTGAACAGGGCATGCCAAAAGTGTAATGATGAAAATGAGGACAAATGTGCGTATCCGCATACTATTATTTTTTCCCCGTGTGACCGAAACCACCGGCACCACGATCTGTTTCATTTAAAACTTCTACTTGATTCCATTCTGCCTGCTCATGAGCAGCTATAACCATTTGACAGATACGTTCTCCATCTTCAACCAGAAAATCCTCATTGGACAGATTCACCAGAATCACACATATTTCACCCCTGTAATCGGCATCAATCGTACCCGGAGAATTGAGTACAGTCACACCTTTTTTAATGGCTAGACCGCTTCGTGGACGAATCTGAGCTTCGTACCCGGCAGGAAGTTCAATAAACAAACCGGTAGAAATCAATTTCCGTTCCAGTGGCTTTAGAACAATTGGAGATTCAATGTTTGCCCTAAGGTCCAGACCGGCAGATAAAGCGGTGGCATACTGTGGCAATTCGTGTTTGGAGCGATTTACTATGTTAATAATCATTTGAGGATGAGTTCTTACAGTTTTATAACTCACAAAAGTACTAAAAAACGTTGAAACCTATACGTGTACCGATTAATTAAGTGTTTTTATATTTTGTTTTCCCTACATTTGCAACATCGATTTTTTACAGAAAAAAGTATTTTTGCGCAAGAATGGAACAATCAATGGAATGGAACAAACTTTTATCATCTAAACGCTTTGGAAATGAAGCTTTTCTGGATAATCGTGCCCACGACCGTAGTGAATTCCAGAGAGATTACGATCGATTGCTTTTCTCTTCGCCTTTCCGCAGACTGCAAAACAAGACCCAGGTTTTTCCACTTCCAGGCAGTGTTTTTGTCCATAACAGACTAACCCACAGCCTCGAAGTTTCGTCAGTTGGACGTTCACTCGGCCTGGCTGTCTCCAGGCAGCTTCGCAAGAAATACGACTTGGAAAAGGACGAATCACTCACAGAAATTGGCCCCATCGTTTCAGCTGCTTGCCTGGCACACGATCTGGGTAATCCACCCTTTGGACATTCAGGGGAAATGGCCATTTCATCGTACTTTTCCGAAGGAAATGGTCAGAAATGGAAAGAATACCTTTCAGAAAATGAATTTTCAGATCTGATCCATTTTGAAGGAAATGCCAATGCTTTCAGGTTGCTGACGCACAAATTTAACGGTCGACGTCCGGGAGGTTTTGCGCTGACCTATTCGACATTGGCTTCCGTGGTCAAATATCCTTACGCTTCCACCTTCGCAACCAAGGGGCATTCCAAATTCGGATTCTTCACCAGCGAAGCTGAAAGCTTCAAGCTAATCGCTGAGGAGTTGGGAATGATTCTTGTTCCAGATACCGACCTTTGTTATAAACGCCATCCACTCGTCTATCTGGTGGAAGCAGCAGATGACATCTGTTACCAGATCATGGATTTAGAGGATGCACATAAGCTAAAACTGATCAGCACAGAAGAGACAAAAGAACTCTTACTTGGCTTTTTTTCAGAAAAACGCCTGGTACGCATCAAGGAGGTATTAAACCTGGTAGAAGATGTAAATGAACAGATAGCTTATCTGCGCTCCAGTGTGATAGGTCGTTTGGTAGATGGCTGTACAGACGTTTTTGTCGAAAATGAAGAAGCCATCCTGAACGGAACTTTTACGGATTCACTCATTAAAAAAATCGATGAAAAGGCAAGAGAGGCCTATACTGCCTGCACCAAGCTAGCCATCAGTCGAATATATAACGCATCAGAAGTGCTGGATATTGAACTTGCCGGTTACAAAATTATCACAACCCTGCTTGAAGAAGTCATTTCGGCTGTCAATTATCCGGAAAAGGCGTATTCAAAAATATTATTAGCCCGTATACCTCAGCAATATGAAGTCAGGGCTCAAACCACTTATGGACGCATTCAGGCCTCCCTTGACCATATATCGGGAATGACCGATATTTACGCATTGGATTTATACCAAAAAATAAACGGGACAAGCCTCCCGGTCATATAAAGAAAATCAATATAAAAACGAATATGAAAAAAAACTGTTTCATTTTACTAGTCTCCTGTTTTGTCGCCTTTGGTTTCAGCTCTTGCTCAAATTCAAATCAAAATTATAGAGATGAGAATTTAGCTTTTATAGACAACATCAAAAACCGTGAAGGCATTCATGAGCTCTTAACCGACAGCGTATCAACCGGAATATATTATGAAGTGTTGAAAACAGGCACTGGAGCACTTCCGATTCAGGGAAACGTAGTGAGCGTTACCTTTCAGGGTTGGAAATACAATGACACCATCAATTATACAGCAAATCACCCCCTACTGGAAGAGGAAGCATTTGACAGTTCTGATAAATATCAATTTACTGTAGGTGGTGATGTCATCGACGGTTGGAACCTGGCCCTTCAACAAATGCCGGTTGGTACCAAATGGAGAATATATGTTCCTTACTACTTGGGATACGGGACTTCAGGCACCACCAATATTCCTGCCTATACTACTTTGATCTTCGATATCTATCTGAGAGAAATCGTTTCAGAAAATTAATGACAAAAACCCATAAAAAAAGGCGATTTCTTTCGAGATCGCCTTTTTTTTAGGACAGGTAAATGCTTTTAAACAATCTTCCTGAATAATTCTTTCATGCTGATACCCTTTGATATAATAGCCTTCAAGTCACTGATAGCAACACGTTCCTGCTGCATGGTATCACGGTGACGAATGGTCACACACTTATCTTCCAGACTTTGAAAGTCTATAGTAATACAGTATGGAGTACCGATGGCATCCTGACGACGGTAACGCTTTCCGATAGAATCCTTTTCATCATATTGACATCTGAATTCAAATTTCAGGTCATCGATAATCTCTTTTGCCAACTCAGGCAAGCCATCCTTTTTAACCAAAGGTAGTACGGCAAGCTTGATGGGGGCCAAAGCGGGTGGTAATTGTAAAAGTACGCGAGTTTCGCCGTTTTCCAGGATTTCTTCCTTATACGATCCGGCCATAATGCTCAAAAACATACGGTCAACACCGATGGATGTTTCGATAACATAGGGTGTATAATTCTCGCCCATTTCAGGGTCGAAATATTTGATGTTCTTACCGGAGAATTTCTCGTGTTGGGATAAATCAAAATCGGTGCGGGAATGAATACCTTCCACTTCCTTGAAGCCAAAAGGCATTTCATATTCAATATCGGTAGCAGCATTGGCGTAATGAGCCAATTTGTCGTGATCGTGGAAACGATATTTCTGATCACCCATACCAAGAGCTTTGTGCCATTTCATCCGGGTTTCTTTCCATTTGGCAAACCAGTCAAGCTCTGTACCGGGTTTAATGAAAAATTGCATTTCCATTTGTTCAAATTCACGCATACGGAAAATGAACTGACGGGCTACGATTTCATTTCTGAAAGCCTTACCGATCTGAGCAATTCCAAAAGGAATCTTCATACGACCAGTCTTCTGAACGTTCAGGTAATTTACGAAAATACCCTGAGCCGTTTCCGGACGTAAATATATTTTCATCGCGCCATCGGAGGTGGAACCCATATCGGTAGAGAACATCAGGTTGAACTGACGAACGTCTGTCCAGTTTTTGGTTCCGGAAACAGGGCATACAATTTCTTCATCGACAATGATTTGTCTCAATTCATCCAGATTGCTGTCATTTAAAGCTTTTGCAAAACGGGTATGCAAAGCGTCACGTTTCCTCTGGTTTTCAACGACACGTTCGTTCGTTGCACGAAACTGAGCCTCATCAAATGTTTCGCCAAAACGTTTGGCCGCTTTAGCAACTTCTTTGTTTACTTTATCGTCGTATTTAGCCAACTGATCTTCAATCAGGACGTCTGCACGATACCGCTTTTTGGAATCCTTGTTGTCAATCAAAGGATCATTAAACGCATCTACGTGTCCGGAGGCTTTCCAGATAGTAGGATGCATAAAGATGGCGGAATCTATTCCTACAATGTTGTCATTGAGCAATGTCATGGAATCCCACCAATATTTCTTGATATTGTTTTTCAATTCAACACCTAACTGACCATAGTCGTAGACAGCTGCCAAGCCGTCATAAATCTCGCTGGAGGGAAATACGAATCCATATTCCTTACAATGAGATACTAACTTCTTAAATACGTCTTCTTGTTGAGCCATTTTAATTCAGATTATTTTTTCTGCGGCTGCAAAGTAAGTGATTTTTTTGAATTATATTTGCACATTACGCCTGCAAAAGCGTAAAAAATACATAATTAGCAGCTATTTTCTATGAAAGAGCACCTTGATGACAACGAGCTAATTCCAGGGGATAATCTCCCGGAAAAAACCTCCGAAGTCGATACCAATAATACAGAAGAACCTACAGAATCTGAAGAAACAGAGGGCGGACATTCAGAATATCAGGTCCCTGACTCAAAAGATCTCGTCGTAAAGCATCATCTTTCTGGAATGTATAAACATTGGTTTCTGGATTATGCGTCCTACGTAATCCTCGAACGTGCGGTACCTCATATCGAAGATGGTCTGAAGCCTGTTCAGCGCCGTATACTTCACTCCATGAAAAGACTGGATGACGGCAGATATAATAAAGTGGCCAATATCATCGGTCACACCATGCAGTTTCACCCCCATGGTGACGCCTCCATTGGCGACGCTTTGGTGCAGTTGGGCCAAAAAGACCTGCTCATTGACTGCCAGGGAAACTGGGGAAATATCCTGACGGGAGACGGTGCCGCTGCACCCCGTTACATCGAGGCCAGACTTTCCAAATTTGCGCTTGATGTCGTTTTCAATCCAAAAACCACAGAATGGAAACCCTCCTATGATGGAAGAAACAAGGAACCGATTTGCTTGCCTGTTAAATTTCCGCTTTTATTGGCTCAAGGTGTGGAAGGTATCGCTGTGGGACTTGCTTCCAAAATTTTACCACACAATTTTAATGAACTGATTAATGCCTCCATTGCTTTTCTGCAAGGTGAGCCTTTTGAAATATTCCCTGATTTCCAGACCGGGGGTTATATTGATGTTTCCCGTTACAACGACGGAGAACGCGGTGGAGCCGTTAAAGTCAGGTCCAAAATCAGCAAACTGGATTCAAAAACCCTGGTTATTACGGAAATTCCTTACGGACGAAATACTTCATCTGTCATTGAATCCATTCTGAAAGCCAATGAAAAGGGAAAAATAAAAATTCGTAAGGTCGATGACAACACGGCCGCAAACGTAGAAATATTGGTTCACCTGGCACCTGGTGTCTCTTCCGATAAAACCATCGACGCTCTTTATGCCTTCAGCGATTGCGAAGTGAGTATTTCTCCCAACTGTTGCGTCATTCGTGATGAAAAACCCCACTTCCTGAATATATCCGAAGTCTTGAAAACGTCGACAAAAAATACGTTGGAACTTTTGCGTAAGGAACTGGAAATCCACAAGGCTGAGATTCTGGAAAACCTTTTATTCTGTTCCCTTGAAAAAATATTCATTGAGGAACGTATTTATAAGGACAAAGGTTTTGAAGACAGCAAAGATATGGAGCATGCCATCAAGCATGTAGACAAACGCCTCGAACCTTTCAAACCCAACTTTATTCGCGAGATTACGAACGATGATATTCTTCGCCTCCTGGAAATCAAGATGGGCCGAATCCTGAAATTCAATTCAGACAAGGCCGATGAACTTCTGGTCAATATGAAAGCTCAGATTGAAGAAATCGATCAGCATTTGGCAAACATCGTCAATTACACCATAGAATGGTTTGAAGGACTCAAGAAAAAATACGGAAAGAACTTTCCGCGCCGCACGGAGATCAGGAACTTTGACACCATCGTGGCGGCCAAAGTGGTAGAAGCCAATGAAAAATTATACATCAACCGCGATGAAGGCTTTATCGGAACCAGCCTGAAAAAGGATGAACTCATTTGTCCCTGCTCCACGATAGACGACGTTATCCTTATTTACAAAGATGGCAAACTCAAAGTGGTAAAGGTTTCCGAAAAAATGTTTGTAGGCAAAAATCTTTTGTATGTAAATGTTTTTAAGAAAAACGACAACCGGACCATCTACAATATGGCTTACCGCAACGGAAAGGACGGAGCAACCTACATCAAAAGGTTAGCAGTGAGTGGTATTACCAGAGACAAGGAGTATGAACTGACTCAGGGCGTGCCAGGTTCACGCATTGTCTATTTCAGCGCAAATCCCAATGGAGAGGCCGAAGTTATCAAAGTGACACTTAAGCCAGGCCCCAGGATTAAAAAAATGCAGTTTGACAAAGATTTCAGCGAAATTGCCATTAAAGGCCGTCAATCCATGGGTAATATTTTGACCAAAAATGAAATCCACCGAATTGCCCTGAAACAAAAAGGTGGTTCAACCTTGGGTGGTCGAAAAGTCTGGTTTGACAGAGATGTATTCCGCCTCAATTATGACGGACGTGGAGAATATCTGGGAGAATTCCAGAGCGAGGAAACTATTTTGATCATCAAAAAGAACGGTTCATTCCTAATGACCAACTTTGATCTGACCAATCACTACAACGATGACGTCATGATTATTGAGAAATTCGATCCGGAAAAGATTTGGACAGCAGCTTTATTTGATGCTGACCAACAGAATTACCCTTATTTGAAACGATTCTCGCTCGAACCAACAGTCAAACCTCAGTCATTTACCGGTGATAACCCCGAAACTAAGCTCATTCTCCTGACAGATGTCTATTATCCTCGCTTGGAGGTTATCTTTGGAGGCAACGACAGCTACCGTGAAAAGCTTATACTTGATGGTGACGAATTCATCGGCATTAAAAGCTACAAAGCCAAAGGAAAACGAATAACAACCTTCGAAACCGAACAGATCAGCGAACTGGAGCCGCTTCGTTTCCCTGAAAATAATGAAGAGGAAACCATTACTCCTTTGCCTGTTGAAATTGAGGAAGATGACGAAGACAGCGTTAAAAGCACCATCGATATTGTCGATGAGATCGTAGGACAGATGAAGTTGTTTTAATTCATTATTTGTAATGTGACGATGAAGTTATCTCATTTTCTGCTGATAGCGATGTTTTGTCTGAGCTGGAATTTAGCAGCGCAGACCACAGACCTGAAAAGTTTTGACTGGCAACTTGGTGTTGGCTCGGGTTACGTGTACGATGACTATTTGTCTCCACTACCGCATCAGGGAAGCTCCCTGCTTTTTTCCTGCGGTACTACAAAACCTCTGAATTGGGGCTTACCTGACAGTCTGGACCTTTCTTTCACAGATGCCAAATGGAGCAACCAAGTCCATTTCACTATTAATCCTGTTTACGGCAAATCTTCATCAGGATCGCGTTTATTACATGGCAATGTTGATTTCAGAGACTACCTGATCAGACAACTAATTGACCATCAAAACTGGAGCGCATCACTTGGAGGTTTTCTGGCATTGGGAGGTGGTGGAAGATATTGCCTGGTAAACGGCAACAATCCGGCCTCACTTGATGTGTATCTTGATTTAGGGATAACGGCTTTGACCGATTATCAGTTTAGACTTTGGAACAAACCAATGAAACTATGCTATCAGGGGAGTCTTTCACTTTCAGGAATTGCGTTTTCTCCGGAATATGCAGAATCCTACTATGAAATATTCTATCTGGGAAATAAGGAGAACGTTTTGAAATACACGCAACCATTCAATAATCAACACTGGAGACAACTTCTTAGCCTCCAGATCCCTCTTTCAAAGCGTAAAAGCAGCCTCCGCCTGAACATACAAAATGACGGCCATATTACCCTGTACAACAACATTCGCACCAGGGTCATGACTACCCATTTTTCGGTAGGTTACATTCGATATTTCAACATCTTGTAATAAAAGAAACATGAAACGAATCGCCCTGTTCCTTCTATTGATGATTGGTCTTCAAAGTTGCCGGCAAGAAGTTGACACCAGCACGGATTCACGCGTCGTTTTTGAATCTTTGTGGAAAATACTGGATGAAAAATACTGTTTCTTTGAAGCCAAAAATGTAGACTGGGATGAAATACATGATAAATACGCCTACAGAGTTGATACAACCAAAGCCAATTCTGTACAACTTTTCAACCTTCTGGGTGAAATGATTTGTGAGCTGAAGGATGGGCATGTCAACCTGTATGCAGCACACAATGTAGTTCGTTATTGGAAATGGTTTGAGGACTATGCACCCAATTTCAATCCGAATCTGGAAAAAAATTATCTGGGCACCGATTACCTCATTTCGTCCGGGCTCAATTACAAGATGCTGAATGACAAAGTAGGATATATAACGTATAGAAGTTTCGCTTCTTCTATCAGTGACGCAGGTCTGGATTATATCTTCGACTATTTTAGAGACTCTCCGGGTATTATTATTGATATACGTGACAATTCAGGCGGCAACTTAAGCAATGTAGATAAACTAGCATCCCGTTTCACAGATGAAAAAATAACCAGCACATACATCCGTCATAAAATCGGTCCGAAGCACGATGAATTCTCCGATTTCTATCCCATGTATGTCTCGCCGTCTCCCAGACATAGATACACTGCAAAAAAAGTGGTTATTCTTACCAATAGGACTTGCTACAGCGCAACAAATACATTTGTGAGCACTATGCGCCTGATGCCAAATGTCACCATCATGGGAGACCGCACTGGCGGTGGCGGTGGATTCCCCATCAGCTCAAGCTTGCCTAACGGTTGGAACGTTCGGTTTTCTTCCTGCCCCACCTACAATTCAGCATTTGAACACATCGAAGAGGGTATTGAACCTGACATCACAGTCTATTTAGATGAATTTGATGAAATTAAAGGCATCGATACTATTATCGAGGCAGCTCGTTCATTTATAAAGAAATAGCCACTATTTTCCCGTTGATGGCAATTTTATCTGAACCTTTCTGATTTTTGATTTTTATTTTCTATATTTTATTCCTACTTTTGCAGTCCAATATTAAAAATTATTGCGCTCGTGGTGTAATTGGTAGCCACGCCAGACTTAGGATCTGGTGCTGAAAGGCGTGGGGGTTCGAGTCCCTTCGGGCGCACAAGCAAGTTCTTGAAAAAGAGCTTGTTTTTTTTTGGCCTTTTTTCTACTCACATTGGGATTTTCGTATAAAATTCAAACCAGATTCCCCTTACAGGCTCAATAATCTCTTCATTTTTTACAAACACTTCTTTTTAGATTAATTTTAACTACTTTTGTGAACTATTTACCTTTACATTAAAATCATCCATTTGTTTGTTGTTTTTTGATTTATAATCACATATATATCATAAAACAACTACATGAATGACTTGTAGAAACCTTATTACAAACGTATTTTTTTATTAATTAATCAAGAGAAAAAATGAAAGCAAAAAATCTAATTTTGGGAATTATTTTTTTTATCCCGGTACTTTTCGCCTCCTGTGAACTAGAACAAACTACTTTAAATGTTGATTCAATTAAAGGTCAAGCAACCATAAAAGGTCGCGTACTTTATAAATCAGGTGAGATTCAAAGTGGAAATTATGTCAATGAAATCTGGAAGGAAGCCAAAGGCCAGACCATCTTTGCATACATCAATAATTCTGACCTGACAGGCAATGCAATGGCTGCAGGTCAATCAGTCTACTCTGCAGAACTTGATTCTTCCGGAAACTATGAATTGGTATTACCTGCCACAACAATAGGATTTAACGTCACGCTGTCTCTTTCTAATTTTGAAGGAACATACAGCTTATACGACGGTCTAAACTCGACAAGTGGCGCTATTCAGTATACACAGAAAGCCGGATTCTACACATCAGCTACAGTTAATCAAACCGTAAAAGACAATTTCAAATACATTGTCGATTTCGATAATTATAATTTCACCACCCGCTCTGTACTGGAAAACCTGGAAACACCAGATTTTGTAAAAGTTTCCGGAAAAGTGAATTACTTGGCTGAAGTCAGAAATGTAGATTCAACTACTGTTATTTTGGTTGGAAAAGCCGCAATCGGTAAGAAATTGATGATTACTAGTGGAAACACCATCTATTCTACTGTTTCACAAAGTGTTAGTGTCGGTGATACAGAAATGAGCATTTATGAATTTTATCTTCCTGTAAATAATGATTCTGAAAACACGACAATCAATATTTCACCTGTTACTTACGAATCGACTTACACCCATTACGTCAAGAACGGATCGAAATACAACTCATCCACCACGATCAAGGGTAAATATAGCTCCAATAATCTGATGCAGACTATTGAACTGAACAAGGGACTTACCTCCTTTATCACCCCAACAATAACCTATACCTTTACAGAATATCCTGATTACGCTCAATAATTTTTGGGATATAACTTTTCGATCCATTTAAAAAAACATGAAAGAAATGAAAAAATTCATATTATTAATGTTGGCATGTACCTCTGTCGGTTGCTTTGTTCAAGCACAGGAAAACGCAGTGGTATCTGAGAAGCCGATCAAGATTTACACTCCGGAATCCGGTGACCTGGGACTGTCTGTTGATATCTTATCTCCTGTAATGAACTACGTTGGGAACATGTTCAACAACAACACGAACAACACTTTCCCCACATCGTTCAGTAGCCCCGATTTCGCTGGTACTGGCAACGTAGCCATCATTGGTAAATATTTTGTGTATGATGATTTTGCCATACGTGGCGGCATCAGCATCAACAGCAACGTGGGCACCACCTACAGCTATGTTAAGGATGATGCTGCTTTTGCCGCGAATCCTTTAAGCATAGACCGGGTAAAAGATCAACGCACTGTTACCAACAATGATATGTACTTCTTAATCGGTACTGAATTCAGGAGAGGCAACAACCGTCTTCAGGGATTTTATGGCTTCCAGGCTATTTGCGGCTATCAGGACCAAAGAACTGAATACGCTTATGGTAATGCCATCACAAGCATCAACAATGTTCCCACTCAAGGCTTTTCGACAACTCCAGACAACAATGTTGGCGGAAACTCCAGACTGATCAAAACAAATACCGCTCAGGGAAAAGACTTTTTACTGGGCATCGGTTGTTTTGTCGGCGTTGAATACTTCATTCTGCCTAAAGTAGCCATTGGTGGTGAAATAGATCTGACTGGAATGTTCGATTTCGGAGGTCAGAAGTATGAAAAGAGCGAACGATTCAATGCTTCCAGTGAAGAAGTAGAAGAAAACATCCGCCTTGCCAACCCCGGAACTGATTCCTTTAACTTGAATACGCGCAACATCGGAAATTCATTCTATGTATCCTTTTACTTCTAAATAAGGTTAATACTGAATTTCAATTACATAAAAAAGGCTGTATCAACCATTGTTGATACAGCCTTTTTTATACTATCATGAGATCAACTATCTAACCATCACCTTCGTCGACTTTCCATTCATCCTGACAACATACAAGCCTTTATTTAAAGGTATTTCTGTATATTTACCAAGGTTGGCATTTTCATAAACCTTCTGCCCGGACAAGGAATAGATCATAACGCTTGCTGCATCATTTGTTGAAATGACCACATTCCCGTTTGCACCATAAACCGACCTAAGATTGTTATCTATGGGTTTAACATCAGCAGCGGCATCTTCAATAATCGTTGTAAAATTTTTCCAAACGCTTTTTGAACTATAATCACTTAGACAACCATTCGGTACATACAGCTTACAGGTATTTTGATTTACATATTCAAAAACATCACTTGAAATAGTCGGGGCAGTTTTCATATTGCATTTAATTTTTGCCAACTTATCGCAATAGTAAAAAGCACCCATACCTATCGATTTCACATTCTCCCCAAGAGTTACAAGCGTCATGCTTGACGAAGATTCAAAAGCATATTTACCAATAGATGTAATACCAACTGGCAGAGTTATAGAAGTCAATCCTGAAAGAGCAAAGGCATAATCACCTATTGTTGTTACACTTTTGGGGATTGTATATTGTGATGACTTTTTTACCGGATAGGCTACCAGAAGTGTGGTATCCTTATTGAACAAGACGCCATCGCGTGAACAATACTTTGGATTGTTATTACTTACACTATATTTGCTCAAAGACCAACAACCTATAAAAAAACTTGCATCTATATTCGTAATACTATCTAATAGAGCTAGTGTTGTTAATTTATCACAATTATTAAAAGCGCCAAACTCTATCGTTTTCACACTCTTGGGAATCGAATACTGACCCGATTTGCCATTTGGACATACTACAAGTGACGTGGTATCTTTATTGAACAATACGCCATTGACTGAACAATATTTAGGGTTCTCTGTTTTCACGATAAATTTAGCCAGACTGTTGCAATAATAGAATGCATCATTTCCAATATTTAGAAGACTTTCCGGCATGGTCAATAATGTCAGATCCATGCAATAAAAGAAAGCACCTTGACTTATAGTTGTAACTCCATTTGGTATGGTATATTGCGATGCTTTTGCATACGGAAACGCAACTAAACACGTGGTATCTTTATTGAAAAGAACATCTTCAAAAGAGGAATAATGGACATTTGAACTATCTGCCAGAATTTTTGACAGGTTAAAACAACCTAGAAAAGCGGTATAGTCTATATAGTTAACCTTCACTGGAATGGTCATCGATTTTAATCCATTACATAAGGCAAAGGCAAAAGCATCAATACGAGTCACACTCTTAGGCAATGTAATGGAGGTTAACCAATCACATTCATAAAACATACCAATAGATATTGTACTATCTGCTGTTTCCCAGGTTTCATAATAAGCACCGCCACCTTTTACGATGTCTGCATCCGCCATATTCAAAACTGAAAGTGATCTCATGTTGCAGATTGTTACTATATCTTTCCCATTTAAAGGGCCAGAGACCGTAAGGTTTTGCACTGAATCTTCGTAGCTCCCCAATAGGGTAGACAACGTTCCAGGCGTAACAACTTTCAAGGTCATTGCAGTAGTCTGTGCTTTTAATTGCAAAGTGTTTAAAATGAAAAAGCACATTACAAGGATTCCAAAACTGATTTTACTTTTCTTCATACGAAATACTATTTATCCAAAATTAATTTATCAACACCAAATATATTCTATTTAATGTAAATATAGTATATTATTCCTTTTGTTTTATCATGTAACCTATTATTCTTTATTAATATTTACAGGTATATGGTCATGTTTCATGGTCATTTTTTTTCTGAGCCAGCAGCTATATACGAACTAGGTATTCTGAAGCACAAAAAAAGCGAATCTTTTCAGACTCGCTTTTTTATATTTGAGCGGAAAACGGGACTCGAACCCGCGACCCTCAGCTTGGGAAGCTGATGCTCTACCAACTGAGCTATTTCCGCAAACAATTGGTGCGGCAAAAGTACTAAATCTTTGTAAAAAACCTACGAACGTCCCAGAAAATAAGTATCTTTGCAAAATTTTTAATTGAAGGAGAATTTATGGCACAATACTTAAATGACATTTCGAGAACGTTTAGCGAGTACCTGTTGATACCAGGTTTAACCACAAAAAGTTGTGTTCCTGATTTAGTGGACTTAAACACTCCTTTGGTAAGATTTAATAAAGGACAGCAATCAGACATTACACTTAATGTTCCTTTTGTATCTGCCATCATGCAATCCGTTTCTGACCACAACATGGCTATAGCACTTGCCAAAAACGGAGGTATATCTTTCGTCTTTGGATCACAGAGCATCGAAGAGCAGGCTGAGATGGTTCGGAAAGTTAAAAAATACAAATCCGGATTCGTAGTCAGTGACGCCAATCTGAGACCGGATCAAACACTTCAAGACATGATTGACATCAAAGAAGAAACAGGACATTCTACTTTTGGTGTTACAGAAAATGGTCGCGCTGACGGAAAATTAGTAGGTATTCTTACCGGTCGTGACTATAGACCAGGCAAAGATAGCCTTGACAAAAAGGTTAAAGATGCGATGACCCCGTTCGATAAAACCATAACCGGACAATTTGGTCTTACTTTAAGCGAAGCCAATGACATCATCTGGGATCACAAACTAAATTGTCTACCCATTATTGATGACAAACAAAATCTGAAATATTTCGTATTCCGTAAGGATTATGATGACCATAAGGAAAACCCGAATGAACTTTCCGACCATCAAAAGAAATTGGTTGTAGGTGCAGGTATCAATACACGTGACTATAAGGAACGCATACCCAGACTGATTGAAGCAGGTGCCGATGTTTTATGCATTGATTCATCTGATGGATTCTCCGTATGGCAAAAAGAAACCTTGGAATGGGTTAAGGAAACGTACAACGGAAAAGTAAAGATCGGAGCTGGTAACGTTGTTGACAGAGATGGTTTCATGTATCTGGCAGAAGCAGGTGCAGACTTTATTAAAGTAGGTGTTGGAGGTGGTTCCATCTGCATCACCCGTGAACAAAAAGGTATTGGCAGAGGTCAGGCCACAGCATTGATTGAAGTGGCTGAAGCCCGCGACGAATATTTTGAAAAAACCGGAGAATACATTCCAATCTGTTCAGATGGTGGTATTGTTCAAGACTATCATATGGTACTAGCCTTAGCTATGGGAGCTGACTTCCTGATGATGGGCCGTTACTTCGCTCGTTTTGATGAAAGCCCTACACGTAAACTACTTGTAAACGGAAATTATATGAAGGAATATTGGGGCGAAGGATCCAATCGTGCCCGTAACTGGCAACGTTACGACATGGGAGGAGCTGACGGTTTGAAGTTCGAAGAAGGTGTAGACAGCTTTGTACCTTACGCAGGAAAACTCAAGGACAACATGGATATGACTCTGGGCAAGATCAAATCGACCATGTGCAGTTGCGGTGTCACATCATTAAAAGATCTCAAAGACAACGCTAAAGTCACCCTTGTTTCATCAACCAGTATTATTGAAGGTGGAGCCCACGATGTTATCGTGAAAGACTCCAGAAACTAATACAATTAATAGCATAATTGAACAATCTTTACTCTTTCTACAATTTCCTTGATTTGGCAGGCACCTTTGCCTTTGCCATCAGTGGAGCCGTAGCAGCCAAGCAAAGAAAACTCGATTTATTTGGGATAGTAGCCATTGCCTTTGTTGTAGCTTGTGGCGGTGGAATCATTCGTGATGTCTGCATTGGAGCCATCCCTCCCACCGGCTTGACAGACTGGCGTTACCTATTGGTTTCGCTCATTGCAGCACTGGCCATTATATTTTTGGATAAATGGGTACGTAGGCTCAATCACCCAGTTCTTTTGTTTGATGCCATTGGATTATCCTTTTTTGCCGTAGCAGGAGCCCGTAAAGCCATGGCTTATGGGCACAATGCCGAGGTTGCCGTTCTTCTGGGGATGGTCACAGCTGTTGGTGGTGGCATCCTGCGCGATGTTTTACTAAATCGTATACCGGTAGTGCTTGAAAAGGAAATATACGCTTCTGCAGCCTTGGTAGGTGCTGTGATGGTTGTTGTTGGTACACATTTGGGATGGTCGGAGGATTGGGTTTCCCTATTGGGTATTTTTGCTTGTTTCGGATTGCGGTTTCTGGCACTACGCTACCATTGGAATCTTCCGGTATTCCAGGAAAAGACACCTACAAAAAAATAGAACTTCCGGTTTAAATTTAAAAAGCCGCTTCACGTGATTGTGAGGCGGCTTTTCTATGAGAATACAAGCACCCGATAAGAAGTGCTCAAAAAGATTAGTTATTTTCAGGACGCAGTTTGCGAACAACTGCACCAGTTCTCCACATTTCACTTTCACGCAATGCTTTCAACTCTACTTCCAGCTTCTCACGATAATCCACTTTTGAGTTGGAATCAATGGAACGTTGAGCTTCGTTGCCACAAGCAACTTCTGCATACAGTTTTTCAAATACAGGTTTTGAAGCATCGTGGAAAGGTCCCATCCAGTCCAAAGCACCACGTTGAGCGGTGGTTGAACAATTTGCGTACATCCAGTCCATACCGTTCTTTGCGAACAAAGGCATCAAAGATTGAGTCAACTCTTCAACGGTTTCGTTGAAAGCTTCAGAAGGTGTGTGACCATTGGAGCGAAGAACTTCGTATTGAGCCAAAAGAATACCTTGAATAGCACCCATCAAAGTACCACGTTCACCGGTAAGATCCGAGTAAACTTCACGTTTGAAAGTTGTTTCAAACAGATAACCTGAACCAACACCAATACCTAGAGCAATACAACGTTCCTGAGCACGGCCTGTAGCATCCTGGAAAATGGCATAAGAAGAATTTAAACCACGACCTTCCAGGAACATGGTACGTAAAGAGGTACCTGAACCCTTAGGGGCAACAAGGATTACATCAACATCTGCGGGAGGCACAATGTTTGTACGTTCTTTGTATGTGATGGCAAAACCATGAGAAAAATACAATGCCTTTCCTGCAGTAAGGTAAGGTTTAATACGAGGCCAAACTTCAATTTGGGCAGCATCTGACAAGAGGTATTGAATTACGGTACCACGTTGGCATGCTTCTTCGATTTCAAACAATGTTTCACCGGGAACCCAACCGTCTGCAACTGCTTTGTCCCAAGTTTTTCCACCTTTGCGTTGACCAATAATTACATTAAAACCGTTATCGCGTAGATTCAGGGATTGACCAGGACCTTGTACACCATAACCAATTACTGCGATCACTTCATTTTTCATCACTTCACGTGCCTTTTCCAAAGGAAATTCCTCGCGGGTTGCAACATTTTCGTCAACACCGCCAAAATTCATTACTGCCATTTTTTGTTGAATTAAAATATAAAATTGTACAGATTTCTAATTTATTGAGGGTACAAAAGTACGATTTTATTTGTTATTAGACCAATTATATGTCATTTTCAAATAAAATCTGCGCCCTACAAATCATTTCCTCGCCTCTGCGAAGATCAAAAAGACACCGATTGGATTTCGTCGAATCCTGATAGATTTCGATAACATCTCCAAAAAGAGCTTCATTGATATAGTTTACATCTATCCGTTTTACCTTCTGATGCAAAAAGACCTCCAGTGGAAATAAATCCACCATCCATTCCATATATTTAATACTGTTCGCGTGTCGGTTAAAATCTATATCACTGTATTTGACCCTGTGTCTTGATACTGAAAGACCTTCCAAAGCTGCAACCTTCACCGGTTTTTCTATTAGTGATGGAATACCAGTAGCAAATTCGGCATATTCAGGTTTCGACTTCAGGTCGACAGCTTTCCTTTCGTTCAAATCCAGCATGCACCAGATGCTGGATGCAGCTCCAATGATCTCACCGGAAGCATTTAGGATCTTAAAATTTCTAGTCGTAGTGACTCGAGTGAAATTTTCAATCCATGTCTCAATTTGAAAGTGCTCTTCCGATGAAGGATACTGATACATTTCTATTGCCAGACGAGATAAAACCCAGGCCAAATCTTGCGTATGTAGTGCACTAATGCCAAAACCGTTTTCTTTTGCGTTCTCACCGGCTGTGTGCAATAAGTAGCCACTCATTTGAGCAAAACGGATGGTTTCATTGAAATCCACATCCATCGGCTGAACCTTGTAATCGTATTTGGCTACTTTTCGCATGGATGCTCTGGGTTGCGTGCTTCCATTTCAGCCAGGAAATCGCTCAGTCGTTCAACTGTGGATTTGGTGATGGCAATACGTCCCGAACGAACAAACTGCAATACGTGGAATACTTTCAATCTTTCAAACAATTCCTGAGTATCCTCTGTGTGACCGGATAATTCAAGAACAGCATAGGAACGGTTCACTTCCAGAATGCGTGCATTGTATTTACGGACTATACTTTCAATCTCAGGATTGTCAAGCATAGCCTCAGCTCCAATTTTGTACAAAGCCACCTCCTGATAAATCACATCATCATCCGTGTGATAGAAAGCCTTCAGTACATCAATTCGTTTTTCAATCTGCTTGACCATTTTTTCCACCATATCTTTATCCGTTTCGGCAGTAATGGTAAATTTATGAATACCGGGAATGGATGACTTCGATACTGTCAGCGATTCGATATTAATTTGCCGACGTGTGAAGATGATGGTAATCTGGTTCAGCAGACCAACTATATTTTCTGTATAGACAGTAATTGTATAGAGTATATTTTCCATGCGTCAATCTCCTAAAATTAATTGTTCAACACTGGCTCCTGCAGGTATCATGGGATAAACCATGCCGTTTTCTTCCACTTCTACTTCGAGCAAATAAGGTTCGTTGTTTTTCAGCATTTCCTCAATGGCAGCATCCAGATCCTCCCGCTTAACAACCTTGCGTCCTGCAATACCATAAGCCTCTGCGATTTTTGGAAAATCGGGATTAACCATGGGAGTTGATGAATAACGCTCCCTGTAAAAAAGTTCCTGCCATTGTCTAACCATCCCAAGATAACTGTTGTTCAGGATGATTATTTTAACGGGTATTTTATACTGCATAATGGTGCCAAGTTCCTGAATAGTCATTTGGATACCGCCATCACCGGTAAAAAAACAGACTCTACGCTCAGGTGCACCCAAAGCTGCACCAATAGCTGCCGGTAAACCAAATCCCATTGTTCCCAAACCGCCGGATGTTACCATACTTCGTGTTTTGGTAAATTTAAAATATCTGGCTGCCATCATTTGATTCTGTCCGACATCGGTGACCAATATAGCATCATGTTTGGTTGCTTCTGAAACCTTATGAACCACTTCACCCATCGTAATAGGACCTGCAGCAGGCATTATCTCAGGAAGAATAACTCGATCTTCTTCTTCTTTTTCACAAGAATCAAAACTTTGTACCCATTCTGAATGCTTGGTTGGATTCAATAAAGCTGTTACTGCCGGAAGACTTTGCTTGGCATCGGCAAGTATTGAAACGGTGGTCTTGACATTTTTATCAATTTCAGAAGAATCAATATCAAAATGAATCACCTGAGCCTGTTTGGCATATCTTTTTAAGTCACCTGTCACTCTGTCGTCAAACCTCATACCGATGGCAATCAACACATCGCATTCAGCCGTTTTCATATTTGGGCCAATATTTCCATGCATTCCAAGCATACCTTTATACAGACCAAAATCATTTGACAAGGCTGAAAGGCCAAGCAAAGTACATCCAGCAGGGATATCAGCTTTTAGGAGGAAAGCCTTAAGTTCTTCTTCTGCGTGGCCCAAAAGAACACCTTGACCGACCAGCGCCAGCGGACGTTTGGCCTTATTTATAATTTCAGCAGCTTTAGCTACACTATCCTGCTGTAAAGGTGGATAAGGTTGATAGCTGCGAATAAAGTTGCATTTTTTGTAAGTGAACTCCATCATCTCATTTTGAGCATCTTTGGTAAAGTCCAGAATGACAGGACCAGGTCTGCCTTCACGTGCAATATAAAATGCTCGTGCTACAGCCCAGGGCACTTCAGAAGCTTTTCGTATCTGGTAACTCCACTTGGTAATTGGTTGGGTTATTCCCACTACATCCGTTTCCTGAAAAGCATCGGATCCCAACAAGGGCGAATTGACCTGACCTGCGATGACCACCATTGGTGTACTATCAAGCATGGCATCAGCCAAACCTGTGACAACGTTTGTTGCACCGGGACCAGAAGTGACTATCACCACACCGACTTCACCTGAAACTCTGGCATAGCCTTGTGCCGCATGTGCACAACCTTGTTCATGACGATTTAGTATATGTTGAAAAGAGTCCTTGTAAGAATACATGGCATCAAATACAGGAATAACGGAACCGCCGGGGTATCCGAATATGGTGTTTACATTTTCTTCAAGCAGCGAGCACAAAAGCGCTTCCGCTCCATTTATCATTTTCTTTTCCATGATTTCTTAGTCTATTAAGCGAATAGCACCCTTATCTGCAGAACTAACCATTGAAGCATATGCCCTCAAAGATTTCGGAACAAAACGTTCACGTTTGGGTGCAATAAAAGCTTTGGAACCTTTTAACTCTTCTTGCTTGCGGCGTTCAGCCAGTTCCAGGTCGCTTAGTAATACATTAATACTGCGTTCAGGAATATTTATATCGATAATATCACCATCTTTCAACAAGCCAATAGCACCTCCACTGGCAGCTTCCGGAGAAACATGACCAATAGAAAGGCCAGATGTTCCACCTGAAAAACGTCCGTCCGTAATCAAGGCACAGGCTTTTCCCAGATGTTTTGATTTAATATAGGAAGTCGGATAAAGCATTTCCTGCATACCAGGGCCTCCTTTTGGGCCTTCATGGGTGATCACCACCACATCTCCGGCAACAACTTCTCCTTTAAGAATGGCTTCACAGGCAAAATCCTGTGAATCGTAAACCTTGGCCGGACCGGTAAAATGCCAAAGGCTTTCATCGACACCCGCTGTTTTTACAACGCAACCATCAAGAGCTATATTTCCTTTTAAAATACCTAAACCACCATCCTTAGTGTAAGCATGTTCGTAATCACGAATGCAACCTTCAGCACGATCCGTATCAAGGTCTTTATAATAACAATTCTGAGAGCCCATCACCAAATTAAATTTGTTGGCAGGCGCTGATTTGTAAATGGACATTGCTTTTTCGTCTACCTGCGACTTGGTGCAATCATACTTATCGATGGCCTCAGCCAATGTCAGACCATCAACACGGCCAACACTGGTATCCACCAGTTTTTGTTTACCCAACTCTCCAAGTATAGAAAGGATACCACCTGCACGGTTTACATCCTGAATATGATATTTCATACTATTGGGTGCCACTTTACATAAGCACGGAGTCTGACGAGAAAGTTTATCAATATCGTCCATGGTAAAAGGCACTTCACCTTCGCTGGCAATGGCCAATAAATGCAATACGGTATTTGTAGATCCACCCATAGCAATATCAAGCGTCATGGCGTTTAAAAAGGCAGAGCGGGTTGCTATACTTCGGGGTAAAACACGTTCATCACCATCCTGATAATATTTCATGGTATTTTCGACGATCAAAGCAGCTGCATCCCTGAATAAACGCGTTCTGTTTTCATGAGTAGCTACAATAGTGCCATTTCCTGGTAATGCCAAACCAATAGCTTCGTTCAGGCAATTCATGGAATTGGCTGTAAACATACCGGAACATGAGCCACAAGTGGGACAAGCAGCTTTTTCTATCCGAGACACTTGTGCATCACTGACGTTTTCATCTGCAGCCTGAACCATAGCATCTATTAAATCCAAATGCGCACCGTCCAACTCCCCGGCTTCCATTGGACCACCTGAAACAAAAACGGCAGGAATATTCAGACGCATGGCTGCCATTAGCATTCCAGGTGTGATTTTATCACAATTTGAAATACATACCATGGCATCAGCCTTGTGCGCATTGACCATATATTCGACACTATCAGCAATCAGATCTCTGCTGGGAAGCGAATAAAGCATACCATCGTGTCCCATCGCAATACCATCATCAATGGCTATAGTATTGAACTCTGCGGCAAAACAGCCCAATTTTTCAATCTCAGCCTTAACCATCTGACCTATTTCATGTAGATGAACATGACCTGGTACAAATTGTGTAAAAGAATTTACTATGGCGATAATGGGTTTCCCCATCTGTTCGGATTTCATTCCGTTTGCAGCCCACAAAGCTCTTGCTCCAGCCATGCGACGGCCTGCAGTACTTGCGGAACTTCTTAGTGGTTTTTTCATTATTCAACGATTTTGGTGACAAAGATAAACTATTTTATCCAGTATCATTAATCCATTCTCGTTTTTTATAAGCCTTTTATAATACGATTTGTTATATTTTAAAGGTTTTTTATTACTATTTAGAACTTCGAATAGTATTTCTTACGTTCTTTTTATGTTTTATTTAATTAAGTAACATAAAATGAACTATTTTTGTAATTAATCAATAAAAATAATTGAATAAAGAAATCAACCCTATGACCAAACACTATTCATTTGATAAACCTATAAATAGAATCGGAACCAATTGTGTGAAACATGACAGAATTCTTAAGGAGTTCGGCGCCAAAGATGTCATCCCATTATGGGTTGCGGATATGGATTTTGCCACTCCGGACTTCATCATGAACGCCATCCGTCAACGTTGTGAACATGAAGTTCTGGGGTATCCGCTTACACCGGAAGGTTGGTTCAACGCTATTCATGCCTGGTTGAAAAAAAGGTACGACTGGAATGTTTCATCTCAAGAAACGGGTTTCACGCCTGGTATTGTAGCTGGTATTGCTTTTGCGGTACGTTGCTTTACCAATCCAGGCGATAAAATACTTATTCAGACACCGGTTTACCCACCCTTTTTTCACATTCCCAGAAAAAACAACAGAGAGTTGGTTCTCAACCCACTTCGGCTTGAAAATGGCCGGTTTGAAATAGACTTTGAAGATTTCGAACTTAAAGCAGCCAGTGGTTGTAAGCTTTTTATTCTTTGCAGCCCCCATAATCCAGGAGGCAGAATTTGGTCCAAAGAGGAATTGCTTAGAATGGCTGAAATCTGCAAACGTCACGACATCATCATCGTTTCAGATGAGATACATGCCGATCTTGCTTTGCCAGGACAAAAGCACGACCCGCTTGCTACACTGGTAACAGATAAGGAGGTAAAGCTCATCACCTTGATGGCTCCCAGTAAGACGTTCAACATGCCTGGTTTAGGAAGCTCTTTCTATGTCATTCAACAACCGGAGTTACGTTCGGTCTTCAAACACTATTTGGATGGCGGAGAATTGTCAAATGGAAACATTTTCGCTTTTACAGCTGCCCAGGCTGCCTATGAACACGGAGAAGAATGGCTTGGCCAACTCACTCAATATTTACAGGATAACATCGATTTTATTGATGATTTTCTGAAAAAGAATATTCCTCAGATAAAAGCCTGCATACCCCAAGCCTCCTTTCTGATTTGGCTGGATTGCCGCGAATTGCCTATGTCTCCTGAAGAACTTCATCAATTTTTCATACACAAGGCTAAGCTGGGTCTGAACCCCGGATACAGCTTCGGGGCTGGTGGAGAAGGTTTTATGAGATTAAATGTGGGATGTACCAGAGAAACATTACAGAGGGCCATGAATCAACTCAAAACTGCCATCGATGAATTATTGTCCTGATTTTTTTCTTACCTTTGACCTCGATTGCTTGACTTCTTGCCAGGCAATCGTATTTATTAATAGGTAAGTCATCGTTTTAAGCAGCAAAACGACAGGTTAGAATTAAAAAATATATTAATCATTTATACTCTAAAAAAATGAAGATTTCAACAAACAAGTTTATCTCAGCGTCTTATGACTTATTTGTAGCTGGCGAAGAAGGTCAGGATCAGGAATTAATGGAAAAAGCAACCGTAGAAAAGCCTCTGTCTTTCATCTTCGGCACAGGAATGATGCTTGAAGCATTTGAAAATAACCTTGCAGGTCTTTCTGTAGGTGATACATTCGACTTCAGCATTTCAGCAGAAGAGGCCTACGGAGAATATGCAGACGAACAAGTTGTGGAAATTCCACGTACTGTATTCGAAGTTGACGGTCAAATGGACGAAGAAGTCATTTTCGAAAACAATATTGTTCCAATGATGGATCAAAACGGCAATCGCATAGATGGTACCGTTGTTTCAATCGGAGATGAAAACATTAAAATGGATTTCAATCATCCATTGGCAGGCGAAGAACTTCACTTTATCGGTAAAGTTTTGATCGTACGTGAACCAACAGAAGAAGAAGTGAAGCAATTCATGGGCGGTGGTTGCGGATGCGGCGAAGACGGCTGTGATGGTTGCGGCGAAGATGGTTGCGGCGAAGAAAAAGGCGAATCGAGCTGCGGTTGCGGTGGTGGTGGTTGTCACTAATCCCCTTAGGCTAAGCCTTTAAGTAGTAAACTAATCCTTTAACGGCTATGAGTAACACATTTGGAAAAATATTTAGCCTGACCTCTTTCGGTGAATCTCACGGCAGAGGGGTCGGTGGTATCATTGATGGTTGCCCCGCTGGCATAGAAGTGGATATTCCTTTTATCCAAAACGAGCTGAACAGGCGAAAGCCAGGACAGTCCAGCCTGACCACATCCAGAGATGAGGCAGATGCAGTCGAGTTTTTTTCAGGTGTGTTTGATGGTAAAACGACCGGAACACCCATCGCTTTTTGTATATGGAATGCCAAGCAAAGGTCGGGCGATTACGATTCTATGAAAGAATTATATCGCCCGTCTCATGCAGACTATACCTATCAGTTGAAATACGGTATTCGCGATAATCGTGGAGGAGGAAGATCTTCAGCACGTGAAACGATAGCTCGCGTTGTAACCGGAGCAATTGCAAAACTGGCTCTGAACCAACTGGGTATAAAAATTACAGCTTACACCTCTCAGGTTGGCCCGTTCCAGCTGGATAAAAATTATGCCGCTTACGATTTCAATGAAATCGAACAAAATCCTGTTCGTTGTCCAGATCCGGAAATGGCAGGAAAAATGGCAGCTTTGATTACCGAAGTCAAATCAAAGGGTGACACCATCGGTGGTGTCGTAACCTGTGTAATTAAAGGGGTTCCCGTAGGGCTTGGTGAACCCGTCTTTTATAAACTTCATGCAACATTGGGAGCAGCCATGCTTTCCATCAATGCTGCCAAAGGATTTGAATATGGTTCCGGTTTTGATGTCAATCATCTGGGATCTGAAGTCAATGATGTTTTCTATTCAAAAAATGGCGAAATACATACTAAGACTAATAACTCTGGAGGAATTCAGGGAGGAATCTCCAATGGAGAGGATATCTATTTCCGCGTTGCATTCAAACCAGTAGCTACCATTCTTAAAAATCAGCAAACGGTTGATACTTCAGGCAATGAAATTGAATTCAAGGCACATGGTCGTCATGATCCTTGTGTATTGCCAAGAGCGGTACCGGTTGTTGAGGCGATGGCGGCGATGGTGCTCCTTGACCTGTATCTCCTCTCCAAAACCAATAAGTTATTCCATTAGGAAGCGCATAACCGCGTTACAACTCCCTCATCAATCCTCACGTACGAAAAGTACGCTGCGGTGTGATTCGTAAGTTGCGCCTTGTTCTACACTCCCTATTGAAATAACTTGCAGTGTAGGGTTTGGGCTAAAGAGGAGAAAATTCTTTTAAGAAAAAATAAATGCTGTATGAAAAAGTTAATATATTTAAGTATGTTTTCAGCGTTATTTCTTGCTGCCTGTGCAGGTTCCAAAAAAGCGGAAACGGACGATTCTAATTTCAACTATGTAGTGGATCAATTCGCTGATATGCAGATATTGCGGTATCAGGTACCGGGTTTCGAGGAATTGACGTTGAAGCAAAAAGAGTTGATTTATTTTCTGAATGAAGCAGCTCTCGAAGGCCGCGATATCCTTTACGACCAAAACGGCAAAAACAATCTTTGCATCCGCCGTACCATGGAAGCCGTTTATGAATACGGGAAAGTGGATAAGACCAGCGAAGACTGGAAAGCCTTCGAAATTTACCTCAAAAGGGTATGGGTTTCCAATGGAATTCACCACCACTATGCCACCGATAAGTTTGTCCCAGGTTTTTCAAAGGACTTTTTTACCAAAGCTGTACTGTCAGTCAACAAAGACTCGCTGCCGCTGATTGATGGAGAATCCGTACAAGGTCTCATCGACAAACTATCACCCATTATTTTTGATCCCAAAATAGATGCTAAACGTGTCAACCAAACAGCCAATCAGGATCTGATCACCACTTCAGCCAACAACTATTATCAAGGTGTCACCCAAAAAGAAGCCGAAGATTTTTACAACGCGCTTAAGGATCCCAAAGATAACACCCCCATTTCTTATGGACTGAACAGCCGATTGGTAAAGGAAAATGGAAAGATTACAGAAAAAATATGGAAAGAAGGCGGTCTTTACGGAAATGCCATTTCAAAAATAGTTTTCTGGTTGGAAAAAGCACAAGCAGTTGCAGAAAACGATAAACAGGCCAATGTCATCAAGGAATTGATCCGCTTCTATAAAACCGGAAACTTAGAAACATTCGATAAATACAGTATCCTTTGGGTAGAAGACCTGGATTCAAACATTGATTTCGTAAATGGCTTCATTGAGTCCTACGGAGACCCTATTGGCCTGAAAGCCAGCTGGGAAAGCATCGTAAACTTCAAGAATGAGGAAGCTACTAAGCGTACGGAAATCATCAGCAACAATGCCCAGTGGTTTGAAGACCATTCACCGGTGGCCAAGGAATTCAAAAAAGAAAAAGTTAAAGGCGTGAGTGCCAAAGTTATTACCGTCACCATTTTGGCAGGCGATTGCTACCCAACCACACCCATCGGTATAAACCTTCCGAACGCCAATTGGATTCGCAGAGATTATGGCTCCAAATCAGTGACCATTGAAAACATCACACAAGCATACGACAAATCGTCACAAGGTAATGGCTTCAATGAAGAATTTGCCTGGAGTGATGTTGAAGTAAAAATGCTGGAAAAATATGGATTTCTGACAGACAACTTACATACAGACTTGCACGAATGCTTGGGACACGGTTCCGGTAAATTGCTGCCCGGCGTTGATCCAGACGGACTGAAATCGTACGGTTCCACCATCGAAGAAGCCCGTGCAGACCTTTTTGGCTTATATTACCTGGGAGACGCAAAAATGGTCCAATTAAAGTTGGTACCAGATAAAGAAGCTTATAAAGCTGAATATTACAAATACCTGATGAACGGATTGTTAACGCAGATCACCCGTATTAATCCTGGCGACAACATCGAGGAGTCTCATATGCGCAACCGTGCACTCATTGCACGTTGGGTCTTCGAAAAAGCTACACCTTCAAAAGCCGTGGAACTCAGAAAAAGGAACGGTGAAACATTTGTAGTCATCAACGATTATGAAAAAGTCCGCAGTCTTTTCGGAGAATTGCTGGCAGAAATTCAACGCATTAGGTCTACAGGTGATTACAAGGCTGCACAGACTATCATTGAAGCCTATTCTGTAAAAGTTGATCCAACCCTGCACCAGGAAATATTAACTCGTTACAAAAAATTAAACCTGGCTCCCTACAAAGGTTTTGTCAATCCGGTCTATACACCTGAATACGACACAAATGGCAAAATGAAGGATGTAAAAGTCAGCTATACAGAAGGCTATGCAGAACAACACCTGCGTTACTCAAAACAGTATAAAACCTTACCAACCTATAATTGATTTGAAAGAACAAATTCTTCAGATAAAAAAATTGTTGAGGCTACGCATGAATGGTGTGGCCTCGACTTTTATGCGCAACAGCGGGCTGAACTACAAATTGAATTATGGATTGGACGCCATGTCTCTTCGTGACATTGCCAGCCAGTTCGAACCAAATGTTGCACTTGCTGAAACACTTTGGAACCAGAATGCCCGCGAATGCAAGATTTTAGGCACCTTACTTTTTCCAAAAGCTGAATTCACGACTGAAAAAGCCGATAAATGGCTTGCCGATTGCTTCCTGCAGGAATTGGTGGAACAACTCTGTTTCAATCTTTTGCAACACCTGGAATTTGCCTCCCAAAAAGCCCTTGAATGGATAAACAGTGAAGACGAAAAAAATAGGGTTGCCGGTTATACCTTGTTGCTTCGCTTGATCCTTGGAAAGAAAAAACTACCAGAACTTAAACAGGCTATGTCTTCAGCTGAAAAAGACAGCAATTCTGATAATTTCAGGCTGGAACAATCGGCTTTGCGTTTTCTGGAACGAGCAAAAATTGTTTGACTATCCATACCTGAATCCAAGGATTTTCGTCAAAGAATCACTAATTCTACAATCTTTTTGTATCTTTGTCAGGTTTCTAAAAAAGGTCAGAAACAGACAATTAAAAATGTCGGGCGAATAAAACATTCGTTCGGTTTTATGTGTTTTAAGGTTTTTAAAAGTTTACATGCGAGGTCCCATACGACCTATAAATAAAAAACTATTACGGATGAAAGTAGATGTTTTGCTTGGGCTCCAGTGGGGCGATGAAGGTAAAGGAAAAGTTGTTGATGTTCTGACTCCACGTTACGACGTCGTTTGTCGTTTTCAAGGCGGACCTAATGCTGGTCACACTCTTGAATTCAATCACCAGAAATACATTTTGAGATCCATTCCTTCCGGTATCTTTCAGGGAGATAAAGTCAATATCATCGGCAACGGAGTCGTTCTTGACCCAGCCTTATTCAAGGTTGAAGTGGACCAGCTGATGGCAAGCGGGCACCCTCTTACCGAAAGATTGCTTATCTCTAAGAAAGCTCATTTGATTTTACCGACACACCGATTACTGGACGCTGCCAATGAAGCTGCAAAAGGCGAAGGCAAAATTGGAACCACCGGAAAAGGCATCGGCCCTGCCTATACTGACAAAGTAAGCCGCAATGGTCTTCGTGTCGGAGATTTATTGAACAACTTTGAAGCTAAATACAAAGCTGCCACCGACCGTCATAAAACCATGCTCGACCAGATGGGTTTCAAATACGATCTGGAACCCATTGAAAAAGAATGGTTTGAAGGCATTGAATGTCTGAAAAAATTCCAGTTCATCGACAGCGAACATTTCATCAACAAGAAATTGAAAGAAGAAAAAGGCGTACTGTGTGAAGGTGCACAAGGCACCATGCTGGACGTTGATTTCGGATCTTATCCTTTTGTTACTTCTTCAAATACCATCTGTGCAGGCGCCTGTACCGGTTTGGGCATAGCACCCAACAGCATCGGAAACGTCTACGGTATTTTCAAAGCATATTGTACCCGCGTAGGCAGCGGCCCATTTCCCACCGAATTGTTTGACAGTATTGGAAAGGAACTCCGCGACAAAGGACATGAATATGGCGCAGTTACAGGACGTGAACGCCGTTGCGGTTGGATTGACCTTGTTGCCTTGCGTTATGCCATCATGATCAATGGCGTTACAGAACTCATCATGATGAAGAGTGATGTGATGGATGAATTTGAAACCATTAAAGCTTGTGTAGCTTACAAAATAGATGGTGAAGAAACCGAAGACTTCCCCTTCGATATCAATGAAGGTGTTGAGACTGTTTATGTTGAATTGCCAGGTTGGAAAACCGATATGACGCAAATGCAATCAGAGGATGAATTTCCTGAAGAATTCAATTGTTATCTAAACTTCCTTGAAGAACAATTGGATGTTCGCATCAAAATCGTATCTGTTGGCCCCGACCGCGCACAAACGATAGAACGTTATAACGACTAAAGTATGATACTCGAACTTGTTCTGGCACAATATGCCCAAGGTGGTTTTCACCCAAGTGGATCCAGTTTGATGATTTATGGCATATTTATCTTTTTCGCATTATTGAGTTGGATCATTCAGAAAATCCTGAAATCCAAGTTCAAAAAATACAGCGAAGTACCTATGCCATACGGAATGACAGGAAAAGACGTTGCAGAAAAGATGCTCCGTGAAAACGGGATCAACGACGTCAAAGTGCAGCACATAGGCGGACAACTGACTGACCATTACGACCCAACCACCCAGATTGTAAATCTGAGTGAAGAAGTCTACATGAACAACAGTATTGCTGCTGCAGCCGTTGCTGCTCATGAATGCGGACATGCCATCCAGCATGCCAACTCTTATGCATTTTTGAATATGCGTTCCAAAATGGTACCAGTTGTTAGTTTTGCATCCAGGTGGATGCAATGGATTTTGTTAGGGGGTATCATTCTCCTGCAATCTTTTCCACAGCTGTTGTTGGTCGGAATCATCCTTTTTGGAGTGACCACCCTGTTCAGCTTTATCACCTTGCCCGTTGAAATCAATGCCAGCAGACGTGCCATTGCATGGTTAAGCAATGCAGGCATTACCAACAACACCACATACCCAATGGCCACCGACGCCTTGAGGTGGGCCGCTTACACGTATGTTGTAGCAGCACTTGCTTCCTTGGCTACTTTGGTTTACTATATACTCATTTTCCTGAGCGGTAGAGGCCGGGATTAAAACGAACAAATGCAAAAACCATCCATTCCCAAAGGAACGCGCGATTTTTCGCCCGATGAAATGGCGAAACGTAATTACATATTCGATACCATCAGATCGGTTTTCTACCTGTACGGATTTCAGCAAATAGAAACCCCTGCAATGGAAAACCTTTCCACATTGATGGGAAAATATGGCGAAGAAGGCGACAAATTACTTTTCAAAATATTAAACTCAGGTGACTTTATAGGTGGAGTAGACCAGAATGAACTTCTGGAACGCAATTCAAACAAACTGACCAATAAGATTTCCGAAAAAGGATTACGTTATGATTTAACGGTGCCTTTCGCACGTTATGTAGTCATGCACCGCAATGAAATAGATTTCCCTTTTAAACGTTTTCAGATACAACCTGTTTGGCGTGCGGACCGTCCGCAAAAAGGTCGTTACCGCGAATTTTTCCAATGCGATGCCGATGTCGTTGGCAGTGATTCGCTCCTGAATGAAGTGGAACTGATCCAAATTATTGACGAGGTTTTTAGACGTTTTGGCCTTCGAGTCTGCGTCAAAATAAACAATAGAAAGATCTTGAGCGGAATTGCCGAAATCATCGGTGAAACTGACCGATTGACTGACATTACCGTTGCTATCGATAAATTCGATAAAATCGGTGCAGAAAACGTCAACAAGGAACTCGCTGAAAAAGGTCTATCAGCAGAAGCCATTGCCAAATTGCAACCCATTCTTCAACTGGAAGGGGCCAACGCCTCCAAGCTCAATGACCTGAAAACCCTCCTGGCTTCTTCAGAAATCGGCCTGAAAGGTATTGAGGAACTCGAATACATTTTCCATTTAACAGATTCACTAAACCTAGGCGTTCAGACTGAGCTAGATCTTCGTCTGGCCAGAGGCCTGAATTATTATACCGGAGCGATTCTAGAAGTGAAAGCTCTTGACGCAGAAATGGGGAGTATCACAGGGGGTGGACGTTACGACAATCTGACAGGTGTGTTTGGCCTTCCCGGTGTTTCAGGAGTCGGCATTTCCTTCGGAGCCGACCGTATATTTGACGTGTTGAACGCTCTCAATCTGTATCCGGCAGAAGCCCTGCGCACCACCAAAGTTCTCTTTACCAATTTCGGTGAAAAAGAATGTGCCTATTGTCTGCCCTTGATCAAAGCTATCCGTGAAGCTGGTATTTCAGCTGAAATTTATCCTGAAGCAGCCAAAATGAAAAAGCAAATGACATACGCCAATACCAGAAAGGTTGAATACGTAGCCATTGCCGGTGAAACAGAGATGGCAATCAACAGTATCACACTAAAGAACATGACGAGTGGCGAACAACAAATCATTGCTGTAGGTCAACTTGTCGATTTTTTAAAATAGAACCATACAAAAAATTTAGATATGAGTCTTTTAGATTTAAGCGAACAAGAAATTGGCAGACGCCAAAGCCTTCAGGCCTTGCGTGATATGGGCATAAACCCCTATCCTGCCGAAGAATATCCAACCGATGCCTTCTCAACAGAAATTACAGAGAATTTCAAGGATGAAGTAGAAGAAAAACGTCAGGTTTGCATTGCAGGTCGTATTATGTCCCGCCGCATTATGGGCAAAGCCTCATTCATGGAATTACAGGATTCAGCAGGTCGTATTCAGGTATACATTTCCCGTGACGCCATTTGTCCGGATGAAAACGACAAGGAACTTTACACCACTGTATTCAAAAAATTATTGGACATTGGAGATTTCGTAGGAATCAAAGGATATGTTTTTCGCACCCAGATGGGAGAAATCTCTGTTCACGCAGAATCCCTGACCGTACTTGCCAAGACTCTCCGCCCTCTTCCTATTGTGAAAGAAAAAGACGGCGAAGTTTTTGATGCCTTTACAGACCCTGAACTACGCTATCGTCAACGTTATGTTGACTTGGTGGTGAACAATCAGGTCAAAGATATTTTCCGCAAACGTACCCAGGTTTACAGCTCCATGCGAAATTTCTTTAACGAAAGTGGTTACATGGAAGTAGAAACACCCATCCTGCAATCCATCCCTGGTGGAGCTGCAGCCCGTCCTTTCCTGACCCACCACAACGCACTTGATATTCCGCTTTATCTGCGTGTCGCCGATGAACTTTATCTAAAACGTCTCATTGTGGGTGGCTTCGAAGGGGTTTACGAATTTTCCAAAAACTTCCGCAACGAAGGAATGGACCGTACCCACAATCCGGAATTTACCTGTATGGAAATTTATGTCTCTTACAAAGACTACAACTGGATGATGGACTATACCGAGAAGATGCTTGAAAAAATTGCACTCGAAGTGAACGGCACCACAGAAATTAAGGTCGGTGAAGAAACTATCAGTTTCAAGGCTCCTTTCAAACGTGTAACGATGATTGATGCCATCAAGGACTTTACCAAAATCGACATCTCAAAAATGGACGAAAGCGAATTACGCATCGTTTGTAAACAATTAGGCATCGAAGTTGATGACACAATGGGTAAGGGTAAAATGATTGACGAAATCTTCGGAGAGAAATGTGAAGGAAACTATATCCAGCCAACTTTTATAACGGATTACCCCATCGAAATGTCACCTCTTTGCAAGCGTCACCGTTCCAATCCGGAACTGACCGAACGTTTTGAATTAATGGTCAACGGGAAGGAACTTTGTAATGCGTATTCTGAACTCAATGATCCAATCGACCAACTTGGACGTTTCCAGGATCAACTTCACTTAAGCGAAAAAGGTGATGACGAAGCCATGTTTATCGATATGGACTTTGTCCGTGCGCTGGAATATGGTATGCCTCCTACATCCGGAATGGGTATTGGTATGGACCGCCTCGTCATGCTGATGACCGGTCAGACGACCATCCAGGAAGTACTTTTCTTCCCTCAGATGCGTCCTGAAAAAGTAATCAAAAAAGATCCTACAACAGCCTACACCGAAATCGGTATTCCAGAAGAATGGGTTGCTGTCCTGCAAAAAGCCGGATACATCCAGATAGAAAACCTGAAAGGATCTGTACCCGGAAAATTACATCAGGAACTTTGTGGTCTGAATAAAAAATATAAATTGGATTTGAGCAACCCAACCATTGACCAGGTCAGTGGCTGGCTAACAAATCTTTAAATAAAATAATCATGGAAATTCAGGGGAAATTTTGCATCATGGGTGGTGGTAGCTGGGCTACTGCCATTTCCAAGATTCTAATGATGAATGGTACCGAAAAAATCAATTGGTACATGCGTCGGCCCAGTCAGATTGAAGATTTTAAAAGACTCGGACACAATTCTAGTTATCTGAGTGCCATTAAATTCGACTTAAACCGCATTCATTTTTACAGCAACATCAACCTCGCCGTAAAGAATTCAGATGTTCTGCTTTTTGCCACCCCCTCTCCCTATTTAAAACAACATCTCAAGAAACTGAAACAAGACATCAGTGGAAAAGTGATTGTCTCAGCCATCAAAGGTATCGTCCCTGATGAGAATTTGTCAGTATCCGATTATTTCCATAAAATGTATCATGTTCCCATGGGAAACATTGCAGCCATCGGAGGTCCATGTCATGCTGAAGAAGTAGCTCTGGAACGTCTTTCCTACCTCACCATCGCCTGTACCAATAAAGAAAGGGCCAGAAGCATCGCTCAGAAATTTTCATGCAACTTCGTGAAAGCAACAATTTCAGACGATATTTATGGTGTAGAATACTCCTCAACCTTGAAAAATGTCTACTCAATAGCCGCTGGTATTTGCCACGGTCTAAAATATGGAGACAACTTCCAGGCTGTCCTGATTTCCAATTCAACTCAGGAAATAAGCCGTTTCATCAATGCAGTATACCCTATGGCCAGAAACATCAACGAATCGGTTTATATGGGAGACTTACTGGTTACGGCCTATTCCAAATTTAGCCGTAACAGAACTTTTGGCACCATGATCGGTAAAGGTTATTCAGTACGTACTGCCCATTTGGAAATGGAAATGATAGCTGAAGGCTATTATGCCACCAAATGTATCAAGGAAATCAACGAGTGCTATCACGTCAATATGCCTATTTTAGATGCAGTCTACAACATTTTATATGAACGCGTTTCGCCGAATATTGAAATAAAATTACTTACAGAATCTTTAAGATAAATTAGAATGGAAAATATTCAATTAAATATTGAGAAAGTCCTGAGCTTTGTTTCTAAGGAAGCAATCGAAGGCTATGCTGTGAAAACCGCCGAAGCAAACAATATGTTGCATGCTGGTACAGGAAAAGGCAGTGACTTTCTAGGTTGGATTAACTTACCCTCATCCACCACTCCAAAATTTCTGGACGACATTCAGGCTACAGCCAACGCACTACGCAGCAAATGTGAAGTAGTTATCGTTGCTGGTATCGGAGGTAGCTATCTGGGTGCCAGAGCGGTTATCGACGCATTGAACAACAGTTTCGACTGGTTGTTGAACGACCGTAAAAATCCAGCCATCGTTTATGCAGGAAACAATATCAGCGAAGACTATCTGGCTGAGCTCACCGATTATCTAAAAAATAAAGAATTTGGTATCATCAATATTTCCAAATCTGGTACAACGACTGAAACTTCACTGGCATTTCGTATGCTGAAAACGCAACTGGAAAATCAGGTAGGCAAAGCCGAAGCTCAAAGCCGTATTGTAGCCATCACCGACGCTGCACGTGGTGCACTCCGGACCCTGGCCAATCAAGAAGGTTACAAAACCTATGTCATTCCCGACAATGTAGGTGGACGCTTCTCTGTATTGACTCCGGTAGGATTGCTTCCCATAGCTGTTGCAGGATTTGATATCAAACAATTAATTGAAGGTGCCATGTCTATGGAAAAATTATGTGGATTGGATACACCATTCGCAGAAAATCCTGCAGCAGTATATGCAGCATCCCGCAATGAACTCTACAAATCCGGCAAAAAAATTGAAATACTGGTCAATTATCTTCCAAAACTTCATTTCATCGGTGAATGGTGGAAACAGTTGTATGGTGAAAGCGAAGGCAAGGACAACAAGGGTATTTTCCCTGCAGCAGTAGACTTGACCACAGACTTGCACTCCATGGGTCAATACATCCAGGAAGGTGAACGCACCTTATTTGAGACTATTATCAGCGTAAGACAAGCCAACAATACCGTTAAAGTACCTTCAGACGAAGCCAACCTGGACGGTTTGAACTATCTGGCCGGTAAACGTGTAGATGCAGTCAACAAGATGGCCGAACTGGGTACTCAAATAGCTCACATCGATGGTGGTGTTCCTAATATGAGAATCGAAATTCCTGCCTTAAATGAATTTTACATTGGTCAGTTGATTTATTTCTTTGAAAAAGGCTGCGGTATCAGTGGTTATATACTGGGTGTCAACCCATTCGACCAACCCGGTGTTGAAGCATACAAAAAAAATATGTTTGCTTTACTGGAAAAACCAGGTTATGAAGCAGAAACTAAGGCTATTAAAAGTCGCATTTAACTAATAAATATCCCTCTGTTCCTGAACAACTCAGAACAGAGGGATTCTTCTTCTATGATGTTTCAAGATTCCATTCTCCACTATCTCTCCCAAAACAATCTGACCCAAATAGATCTGAAAGCCGTGCTGTTTGATATGGACGGTGTACTGTTTGATTCCATGCCCATTCATGCCTATGCGTGGGCAAAAACCCTTCAGGAGCAAGGCGTTGTCTTCACCGAAGAAGAAGCTTATCTGCACGAAGGGCGTACAGGAAGTGGAACCATTAATCTCATTTTTAACAGGGAACTAAAAAGGGATGCGACCGATGAAGAAATCCAACGCATTTACAAACGAAAATCAAGTCTTTTCGACCAAAGTCCGGAAGCCAACGTTATGCCAGGTGCTATTGAACTGTTGCAACAAATCCGTGAAAACGGTTTGAACCGAATTCTGGTAACAGGTTCTGGACAAAAAGCCTTGTTAGGTAAATTGGAACACCATTTTCCAGGTCATTTCAACAAATTCAAAATGGTCACCGCTTACGATGTAATCAAGGGAAAACCAGATCCAGAACCCTATTTACAGGGTTTGAACAAAGCCGGAGTTAAAGCCTGCAATGCCATCGTCGTTGAGAATGCTCCTTTGGGGGTGGAATCAGCTAAAGCGGCAGGAATATTTACTATAGCCGTAAATACAGGCAAGCTAAAAAATCACCATTTATTGGATGCTGGTGCAGATCTGCTCTTTCCGGGAATGCAAGCACTCAATGAAGCTTGGCCGGAAGTCTACCAAGCTTTCCAATCGACCATCTGCTAAGTCAAAATTTACTTTTCCTTTTCACCTTCGTTATAGTTGGTACTTCATTCATCAACAATGGAACTGTTTCATCTCGTGAAATTATTCAAGGTGAGATTATATTTGATCTACTAAGCAAAAAGCGTTACAATCATCAGGATTGCAACGCTTTTTAAAAAATTGACCGTGATCCCGTGGAGATTCGAACTCCAATCGATGGAACCGGAATCCACTATTCTATCCATTGAACTACGGGACCAAAACGCTGGCAAAAATACAATAAAAATCTGGAATACGATGATAGCCACTCAGATAAAAGCCATTTATTACATCTATAAATTTTGGAAATAATTTAAAAGAATGGCTAAGATTCACGGCAAAAACCTTACATTTTGTCATTTTTCATTATATTTGCACGATAACTTATTACGACCTAATAAACTAATAACATGAGCTATTTAATATTGCCTAAAGGTTACAAAGCCCAGATTGACTTGAAACAGACTGAACAGGGCATCAAACAAATCAAAGAAGCCTTTCAGCAGGGACTTTCCTCCGAATTACGCCTCCGAAGAGTTACAGCCCCTCTTTTTGTTCTATCAGGAACTGGCATTAATGATAACCTTTCAGGACGCGAACGACCTGTCAGCTTTAAAATAAAGGACCTGAACGATCAAAACGCTGAAATTGTCCATTCCCTTGCAAAGTGGAAAAGACTGACACTGGCAGAATACAACATCGAAACTGGATTTGGTATCTACACTGACATGAATGCCATCCGTGCAGATGAGGAATTGGGTAACCTGCACTCCCTATATGTTGATCAATGGGATTGGGAATTATCCATGAAAAAAGAAGATCGCAACATCAACTACTTAAAGAATGTTGTTGAACGGATTTATGCAGCCATCCGTCAGACTGAATACCTGGTTTATGAGCAATTTCCTGAAATTCGCCCCACTTTACCTGAAAAAATCGCATTTATACATTCAGAAGAACTCGTTAAACTCTATCCGGATTTAACACCCAGAGAAAGAGAACACGCTTTCACTAGAAAACACAAAGCTGCATTTATTATGGGTATCGGAGGTAAGCTATCTAATGGTACCAAACACGACGACCGTGCCCCTGATTACGACGACTGGACAACCCCAAATGAAGAGGGTTTCCTTGGTTTAAACGGAGATATATTTGTGTGGAACAATGTTTTGGAACAGTCAACGGAACTTTCTTCTATGGGCATCCGCGTTGACAAAAAAGCATTGCTTAAACAACTGGAGATTTGTGATTGCGAAGATCGTAAGGAGCTTTATTTCCATAAGAAATTATTGAACAACGAACTACCCTATAGTATTGGTGGCGGTATCGGACAATCACGCCTATGCATGTTCCTACTTCGTAAAGGTCATATTGGAGAAATACAAGCCAGCATCTGGCCGGAAGATATGCGTACGACTTGCCAGGAACACGGTATGCAGCTAATCTAAACCTATCTAAACTCTTTTCAAGCCTGTTTTCAGTTCGCTACGGTGATATGAAAACAGGCTTGTCTCTTTTCTATTACTACCTTACAGCGCCCTTCCTTGCACATCTCTGTCAGGACTTCTGCCAACACATGGCGCATCATGTCATGTCTGCAAAAACCTTCACGAGCTTTTTGTCCATGTTTGGGCAGAAACTCCTTATACGAAATATCAACAGTGGTTCCAAAAATATGGGCAGAAACGGTGGTGGCATTACTATTTCTCTTACCCAACCCACTCTGACTCTCCATGGTTCGCAATACCGAGCTGATCATCATATAATGAGGTTTAATATCGATTTGAGCGAGCTTAGCCTCAAAGCGATCACCAATTTCGTTTAATAGTGTCACTGCTCTTGGTACAAGGTATGGATAAGAATGGGTCAGTTCCTTTAACTTATATGTCTCAGTATCTTCCAATTTTTCCATATTACCCCTGAGCAAATGAGACTTGATATTGGACTCCAGAGCAGCATTCGTTTCGTAGGGCGTAATACCCATTCTCATGGCGCATTCCAAATGAACAGGGTTAATATCATCCAATTTACCTATTTTCCAATATTTAGCAGAAATTTTTTTGCAATCCGGGCAATGTCCAATGGGGTAAAAAACAGCATTTTCAGGAAATTCAGCTTCTTTAGAAGAAATTCTATTCCATTCAATTTGAGCGATAAAACGAACCGCTCCTACCAATAAAAGACAGGAACAAAAACCAAGGACAAAAAAATGGATACTTAAACGCTTCGCCTTACGCATGATTCAAAAGTTTGTGTAGCTTTGTAACACGAAGCACAAAACCAAATTAATGTTTGCCAAATATATGGATGTAAAGATAGAAAAAACGTGGAAAATTCAACTGGAAAAAGAGTTCGAAAAAGACTATTTTTTAAAGTTGACGCAATATATTCACTCTGAATACGAGCATCACACTATTTTCCCTGAAGGAAAGCTTATTTTCAATGCTTTCGATCATTGTCCATTTGAACAAGTTCGTGTGGTCATACTGGGACAAGACCCTTACCACGAGCCTGGTCAGGCACATGGCCTCTGTTTTTCCGTTCAGGAAGGAACAGCTTTGCCTCCTTCTCTCCAGAACATCTATAAGGAAATACGTACAGATGAGGGCTTCGAACCTTTAAAAAGCGGGAATTTGGAACGCTGGGCCAACCAAGGCGTTCTACTACTCAATGCCACACTGACAGTTAGGGCACATATGGCTGGCTCACATCAGAAAAAAGGCTGGGAAACATTTACAGATGCAGTCATCCATACCTTAGCAGAAAAACGGACCGGTCTGGTCTTTATACTTTGGGGGGCTTATGCACAAAAGAAATGTGACTTTATCGACGAAACAAAACACCTCGTCCTAAAATCGGTACACCCCTCTCCCCTTTCCGCCCATCGGGGGTTTTTCGGGAACAAGCATTTTAGCAAGGCAAATGAATACCTGATGTCTCAGGGACTAATACCCATCGACTGGCATTAATAACCCCAAATAGAATTGTCTTTGGGATTCTGGTGCTGATCGTATTTGAGATCCTGCAATAAGGAGGATTTCACACGAATAGAAAAGTTATAGGACTTATAAGGTCCGATAGGAATGAAACTGCCTGACATTTGCCAGCAATGCAGATCACGGGTAACTGAACAGTTCATGGTGGCCAGCCTCTGAGTTTTAAAATCATAACTGGTGGATGCATTCATGGTCCATTTTGGCGTTAGCGTAAGACTACCGCTCAGAGAGAGATTCTGTATAAAGTCATAATTGAACTCCATACGTTGCTTATCAAAATCAGAACGGGCATATCGGAGATTGTAACTGACGTTTAGAGTCCAGGGTAAAGCAAATGGAGCATACAAAGAGGCTTCCGGATCGTAAGGCTTTGCTTCAGGCAGAACTTCATTTTGTACTCCCGCTTTAAAATCACCTTTGGATGCATCAGTCGATGATACATCCTTTTTCTTCTCTTTCTTCTTGAACGTGGCATTGCTAAAGGCATACGAAAAGGACGTACCGGTTCCAGTCAAACGTCCCGGTATGCCATATTTCTGAAACTGTGTCGTATTGATCTTTACAGGATCGCCATTGCTATTCAGACCATAGCAGTAGGGATCAAAAGCACCACTCAGGTTTAAAGTATATTTGTTACCAAACTTAATACGTATGTTGGCTGATATATCACTCCAGTTCAGACTATCCGCAGCCAGATTGTAGGATGTGCCAAAAGAAAAATTATCAATCAGGCTCACCTTCTTGAAAATGGTGGCCGTATCTGTTTCCTGCTTCACTTTCATCTCCACGTTATTTGCCAACGAAAAATTGACACTACCTGATTTGCCTTTTCCAGGGACCCCATACAAGGAATTATCATAATGGGAATAGTTTACGGTCTGCTCTACACCCTTACTGTCCGTATAGGAATAATTATCGTAATACCCATATTTTTCTTGTCCGAAATCAGGTCTGTATGTATAAGAAACAGACGGGGTCAAAACGTGTCGTATCATATTGACCCTGTCACCAAACAGTTTCCTGATGGGTGTATAATAACCATACAATTTGGTGGAAGCACTGACACCCATGGAATAATCCCAGACACGGTTGAAACCCCAAAGAGTGTCTATCATGACCTTATTCAGTGTTTCATCAAAATATTTGTTCTGTGAACTGGAATACCAACGTTCCGTATAACTCAGTGAAGGCGTGATATTAATGTAGCTCAGCGCATTGAAGGTCGCTGAAACCGGAATACTATGCTTAATTCCATTTCGCCAATCCTTAATGAGTGATTTTTGCATGATATCCTTTTCTTTTACCTGACTGATACTGTTTGCAAAATTTCCTGAATAACTCACTCGGATTTTCTCATACCAACGTTCACTCCCAATTGGATTCTTACGTTTAAAGGGACTGATACTTGACATCGAAAGACTGAGCGTTGGTAAAGAAACAGACAGGGTTGAGTCAGCACTTCTCTGGGTAATATTCACACTCGAACTAAGACTGAAAGGACTCTCCGGAAAACGTTGGGTATAGTTGACACTTGAACTCTTGGTATTGTTGGAGAATGCTTCAGGATTATAATAGGATTTCAGGTCACTTCTGGTATAACCGCTGGTTTGAAAATTCACACTGGCAGAAAATGTTTTAAAGGGATTGGCTTTGGGATCTTGCGAATGACTCCAAGTCATACTAAAATTCTTGGCCTTGGAGTAATCCGGAAGATTCTTTTCACTGGAAACGGTTTCCAGATAGGAAGCATTGAAAGCACCTGAAAATTTATATTTAACCTTATAGGATGATTTGGCGCTCACACCCCAGGAACCTTTTGAATATATTTCACCGGTCAAAGCCAAATCTACAAAATCATTGAATGCAAAATAATATCCCCCATCTTTCAGATAAAAGCCCCTGGTCAATTCATCTCCATAGGTAGGTGTAAGCATACCAGATGAATAATCTCCTTTAAAAGGGAAATAGCCAAAAGGCAGAAACAATGGCAGATCCACATCCTCCATCACAAGGTGAGCCGGACCGGATACAATATAACTGCCCGGTTTAACTTTTGCCCTGCTCAAATCCAGATAAAAGTGCGGATGCTCATGATTATCACACGTAGTGTACTTACCGTCCACCATACACATGATATTATCTGACAGTTTTTTCGTCTGCCCACTAACTATATAACCTTCTCCCTGCTTGGTAATAGCCTGGGTTATCATTCCCTTTCCTGACTTGAAGTTATACCGCAGTTCCTTAGACTCTAATTCCCCACTTTTATCTTTGAACACTGGATTCTGGACCTTTTTACCTACTGAATCCAGTGTTCCGGTTGCATAAAGGAGACTGCTGTCCATTTTCATCTGAATAAAACCTGCATTAAGGTTCATTTCTCCATAAACCACCTTAGCCTCATCATACAACAACCCCGTTCCTCCGGCAAAAAATACCAGAGAATCGTTGGCCTGATAATCTACGACACTATTAATTACCTGCTTTTTCTTAGCAGCAACAGAATCTTTTTTTAGGGTGGAATCGGCAATAGAAACAGAATCTGAAAGAAGATTATGGCCAGATTTATCAATTAAAACAGAGAGGGAATCATTATTTTGAGTGGATGTTGACACACCAATAGTAGATACTCCCTTTTCAGAAACAGTCTGCAACTGTCCCCAGCCGGGTGTAAGAACAAAACAAAACAGTACTAACAGTCCTGAATATAAGCCTATAGAATTACGACGCAAAAGAGTCATGTGCAGCCCTTGATTAGAGCGCAAATGTACGCAAAACTACTTGGAAACAAAAAGTACATAAGTGAAAAGTCTATAACAACAAATACTCATTCTCCGAAAAAGGATTGATTATCCTATTATTATAAAAACAATTCACACCAGTCATCAAACCGTTTGACCCCAACTGAACCATACTTTTTAAGTTTTTCTCGCACCACTGATACCGGGAACTCCTCTTTTAGATGGGTTTTTGAGAAGAATTTATCTACAAAACAGATCAGTTTTTCCTCCAAACTCAACGGATTCATCTCACGATGAGGCAATGGTATTTGTTTGTTGATGATTTCAGAAAGGCTTAAACCAGTTCCAGTATGCCTTTCACAAACCAAAGCATGTTGTGGAAAACCTTCCTTTACCATAATTTCACTTCCCAGATAACCGTGACAAATGTAAGGATATGTTCCAAAACAAAGAATTTCAGGAGCCTTCGTTCTGTAAACGCCAATATCATGAATCATAGCCGCTTCTTCCAAAAAGACAAGATTAAGCTGCAATTCGGGGTGTTTTTGGGCAAGTAGTAATGCTTTATCGGCCACAGAACGACTGTGGGTAAATACAATATGGTACAATTCTGTTTCGCAACCTAAGTATTTCTGAAGAAGTTTTACGCTATCCATTATCATTTTAACCTTTTAATTAGAACAAAGGAAAAGAAAACTTTTGGCTTCTTGGCATTTTTCATCTATTTTTGCATATCCATTTTTTGTTTTAAAAAGCATGCAAAATAAATTTATCAGCTTACTCTTCATTCTACTAACAGGTCTGTTTGTACCGGCTTCATTTGCTGCGAGCCCTTCAACATTCACTATCGTCATAGATGCAGGTCATGGAGGTAAAGACTCCGGCACACTTGGACCGACTGTCAAGGAAAAAGACATTGTCCTGGCAGTTGCCTTAAAATTTGGCCGTCTGATCAAACAAAATCATCCGGACGTCAAGGTCGTCTACACAAGAAGTACTGATGTCTTTATACCTTTGGACCAACGTGCCATCCTTGCCAACAATTCCAAAGCGAACCTTTTCGTCTCCATACATGCAGACCATGCAGAAACACCTTCCGTTCACGGAGCTTCCACCTTTACTCTTGGACAAAACAGAACAAGAGAAAATCTGGAAATTGCAAAACGAGAGAATTCAGTTATCTTGCTGGAAGACAATTACAAACAAAGATACGAAGGCTTTGACCCAACCGTCGCTGAATCCTATATCATGTTTGAATTCATGCAAGACAATTATATGAATCAGAGCATTCAGTTTGCTTCTACCTTGCAGAATAAATTCGTTGCAGGCGGCCGCAAAGACCGGGGCGTACGTCAGGATATCTTTCTTGTGCTGCGTTGTACGAGTATGCCATCGGTTCTTGTCGAGCTGGGCTTCCTTTCAAATGTAAGCGAAGAACAATTCCTAAAAAGTGAAGACGGCCAAAGACAAATGGCAGAAAATCTGCTGAAAGGTTTTACTGATTTTAAGAACGATTACGAACGAAAATCGACTGGAAGAACTACTTCAGCTAAAAGAAACGGATCCTCCACCAATAAAAAAAGTGATCAAAACAGAAATCAGGAAGAATTAGACAGTACTATAGAAGAAACAAAACCGGATGTTTTAAAAACAGAAACACCGAATTCTGACATCGTCTTTAAAATTCAGATGACATCTTCTGCCATCAAAATATCACCAAATAACAAGAAACTCAAAGGCATCCCAATGGATTCCTTTATTGAAAACAGACTCTACAAATACACCTTCGGAAGTTTTGCCACTTTTGAAGAGGCCAATCGTAAACGTCTGGAATTTAAGAACTCTTTCCCCGATTCATTTGTTATTGCTTTCAAAGACGGGCAAAAAATGCCCATTCAAGAAGCGAGAGCACAAACTAAACATTAAAATTTGTACTTTTGCACCTGAAATGTCCCTAGTGGGATTCATTATCCATCATATCATCATTATGAACAGTGAGACAAAAAGTGAAGCTAAAATAGGGTTAATAGTTATTCTGGCATTCGCCATTTTTGTGTGGGGATTAAACTTCCTGAAAGGTGTTAACATCCTAAATCCAACTAACCATTTCTTCGTCACCTATACTCAAGTCGACGGCCTCGTAAAATCAAGCCCTGTCAATTTGAACGGTTTTCAAGTTGGGCTTGTCCGGGATATTGAATATCAATACAACAATCCTGGACACGTCGTCGTGGAACTGGATCTGAACAAAAACCTTATTTTGCCAAAAGGCACTAAAGCCTCCATCAAAACTGAATTGATAGGAAACCCTTCCATCGTTTTAGAGTTGGGACCCCTGAATGCAGTCATGCTGGAAAGCGGTGATTCATTAATTGCAAACAGGATTCCAGGTATGATGGACCAACTGACCAATGGTCTGCTGGCTGATGTTCAAAGCCTGATTCAACGCACCGACACCCTCATGGCAAGTGTAGAAACACTCGTATCAAACGGTAGCCTGAAAAGATCACTGGCATCCATTGAAAAAACCAGCAAAGAATTGGAAATTATTTCGTACAAACTGGATCGCTCGATGGATAAGGTTCCTGCCATTCTAAGTAATGTAGAAGGACTGACCTCCAAATTCTCAGAAGTAGGTACAAAAATCAATCAAATAGATTATGCCTCTTTGAACAAAACGCTCAACGAGCTTGAAAATATAAGCGTCAAGCTGGATAGTCCTGATAATTCGTTGGGATTACTGCTAAACGACAAATCCTTGTACCTAAACTTGAAGAATACATCGGAAAGCGCTAACGCTCTTCTTCTTGACCTTAAAGAACGTCCCAAACGTTATGTTCATTTCTCTGTTTTTGGATCAAAAGATTCCAAGTAGTTTCCTTTAGAAAAACAAACCTAAAAGAATAAACATACGCCTTTTTAATATTTAACGTAAATATAATACAGAATCGTAAACCTTTATTAACAGGGGGTTAAAGCTTCGTATGCCATAATTGTAACACTGTACTGACAAAATTGCAAGCCATTCGAACAAAGATAGTTATATATTATTCATAACTCATATTACTGATTTTCAACAATATAGACTAAAGTGTTGACAATAAACAGAATATAATTTTTACTATTTTTAGCAGTATTTATGATTTGTATAAGTCGATTTTTTTTAGAAAATTTGCATAAGTAATTCAGAAAGAAATAAAAAAACAATGTCCTTAAATCATTTATCACTTTGGAGTCAATGTCTGTGCATCATAAAAGATAATGTGCCAGACTTGAGTTATTCCACATGGTTTAGCCCCATTGTACCTCTTAAATACGAAGATAAGGCTTTATTGATCCAGGTTCCAAGCCATTTTTTCTACGAGCAACTTGAAAATCAATACGCAGATCTTATCGGTAAGGCTTTATTTCGTATCACAGGCGAAAACACAGGATTGCTTTATCAGGTAATGGTCTCTTCAGATGCCACTATACGTTTGGTTCCAGATAGAAATCATCCCGTCATCAATAAGATTTCCAATATTCCGACCAGGCCGGCTATGCCGACCAGTCCTTTTGATCAGATTGTACCTGGAAATCTCGATTCTCAATTAAACACCAACCTGAATTTTGGAAATTTTATTGGTGGAGAAAGTAACATGCTAGCCAGAACAGCTGGTTATTCAATCGCTGAAAAACCAGGAAAGACGGTTTTTAACCCTTTGTTTGTTTACGGCAAATCCGGCGTAGGTAAAACACACCTCCTGCACGCCATCGGTATCTCAGCACTTCAGCAAAATGAAAACCTGAGAGTATTGTATGTATCATCACACCTTTTCCAGGTTCAGTATTCGCAAGCATACCTGAATAATACGGTCAATGATTTCATCCATTTCTATCAAAGCATTGACATTCTGCTTATTGATGATATTCATGAATTATCCGGGAAAACGGGAACACAGAACGTATTCTTCCATATATTCAATCACCTGCATCAAAACGGCAGACAGCTTGTGATCACCTGCGACCGTCCACCCAAAGATATTGTAGGTATTGACGACCGATTACTGACACGTTTCAAATGGGGCTTAACTGCAGAAATGCAAAAGCCTAACTACGACTTACGCATAGCCATACTTCAAAGTAAAATATTAAGAGACGGCCTCCACTTTTCAGATGATGTAATCGAATACATAGCTCATAACGCCACTGAAAATGTCAGAGACCTGGAAGGTATCGTTGTCTCTTTGATGGCACATTCTGTCATTTATGAAAAGGAAGTAGACATGGAGCTGACCAAACGGGTTGTTTCAAACGCCATCAATATTCAGGAACGTCTGATTTCAGTCGAATTGATCGAAGAAGAAGTATGCAAGTATTTCAACTTAGAACCTAGCCTGATTCATACAAAATCCAAAAAGCAAGAAATCTCACAGGCCAGACAGATTGCTATGTTCCTTTCCAGAAAATACACCGACAAGTCATACTCCAATATTGGAGAAATGATTGGAAAGCGAGACCATGCTACAGTACTGCATGCCTGCAAAACGGTAGGTAACTGGATTGAGACCGATAAAAAATTCAAGAACAGCATTCACGAAATTGAGCAGCTGATTCAAGGTAAATAAACAAACACAAAAAAAGATGTGGAGATACAGATATTGGTCCGTAACTCCACATCTTTTTTTGTGTCTATGGAATCTTATATAACAAAACCTTGCTTACGGATGGCCTTCAAGAAAGCTTCCGAAAAATGTTCATTGTCATTTTTAGTATAACGGATATCGGTAAATATTTGAGCCAGGGTTTCCTTCTTGTTCAAACCTACAAAATACAGGTTTTCTGGCAAAGCCTCTTTTTCAGCATAAACCCGGTCAATATCTTCCTCACTGTAATCTTTATATGTTTCCTGATGAAGTATACCGCCCAAAGGTAATCTGTCGGCTAGAGGACCGGAAACCGACTCCATAGGGTATCCCACACTAAGGGTTGTTATAGGTAAGACCAATTTGGGAAGGGCCAGCACATCTGAAATCTGCTCTGCATTGTACGTTGTTGTACCCAGATAACAGATACCCAAACCTTTAGCCTCTGCAGCATCGCAAAATGCCTGAGCCAATATCACTGTATCGATGGCAGCATAAGTCAAAGCCTGTAGATTTGCAAAACCAGGCTGCGCGCTTCGTAGTTCGCACCATTTACCGAATCGATTGAAATCGACACAGAAAGTCAGTACGACAGGTGCCTGAATAATCTGCTGCTGATTAAAGTGAAGTGGGGCCAGAATGCGTTTACGTTCAACATCACGAGTGACAATTACACTATAAGCCTGCATATTTCCGGTATTGGAAGCCCGGGAAGCTGTCTGAAAGAGTTCATTAAGCACTGAATCATCCAAAGGCTGATCAGAATAGGCGCGAATGGTGCGCCTCAAATTCATTGTATTCATGAAGGCAATTTTAAAGATAGATCATTACATTTCGAAGTCAACATTTTTACTTATTCCTCTTACAAAGGTAGATAATCTTTTGAAATCGGACAATCCTGTTGTTAAACATAATATTTAATACTTTTTTATCTTTACATTTATTGTTTCTTACACTATTATTTCACGGGGCTCTTTATATGATTTTCAAAAAAGAAAACTTTTCAACCAAATATATTTCGTAACATATTATTATACAGATATATATAATTTATTTTTGACAACTTGAATTTATTTTTAAACAAAACAACTTAAATATTTTGTCAATTCATTTATTCAGACTAAAATTGCAAAATATAAAAACGACAAATATTATTCAATTCAAATTGATAAAACATACTTAAAAAAACAACTGACAGTGAAAAAAAAATCCTACACACATGATGATTCTTTTCAGGCTTCCCTAGATTATTTTCAGGGAGATGAACTAGCCGCAAGAGTCTGGGTCAATAAATATGCCCTGAAAGATTCATATGGAAATCTCTTTGAATTAACCCCGACGGATATGCACCATCGATTGGCCGGCGAAATTGCCAGAATCGAGAAATTATATCCAAACCCACTTTCTGAAAAAGAGTTATTCAATCTTTTTGACCACTTCCGCTACATCATTCCACAAGGAAGTCCAATGACAGGAATTGGCAATGATTTTCAAGTAGGATCTCTATCCAATTGTTTCGTTATTGGAGTAGACGGACCAGCCGATTCTTACGGCGCAGTGATCAAAATTGACGAAGAACAAGTACAACTTATGAAACGTCGTGGTGGTGTAGGTCACGATTTGTCTCACATTCGTCCCAAAGGCACCCCTGTCAAAAACTCAGCACTTACTTCAACCGGTATTGTCCCATTTATGGAACGCTATTCCAATTCAACCCGTGAAGTTGCACAGGATGGACGCAGAGGAGCACTCATGTTAAGTGTTTCTATTCAGCACCCGGACTCAGAATCCTTCATCGACGCAAAGATGTCAGAAGGAAAAGTAACCGGAGCCAATGTTTCGGTCAAGATCACAGACAAATTCATGGAAGCAGTTTCAACGAACACTCCATATACTCAACAGTATCCAGTTTACGACCCAAATCCAACTACCACTAAAGAAATTGATGCCAACAAACTATGGATGAAAATCGTTCACAACGCTTGGCAATCAGCAGAACCTGGTGTGCTCTTTTGGGACACCATTCTGAAAGAATCAGTTCCTGACTGCTATGCTGATCTTGGCTTTCGCACTGTTTCCACCAACCCATGCGGTGAGATTCCGCTTTGCCCATACGACAGCTGTCGCTTGCTGGCTCTAAACCTTTATTCGTATGTAAACAAGCCGTTTACAAAAGATGCAAACTTTGATTTTGACTTATTCAAAGAACATGTAGCAATTGCTCAACGTGTTATGGATGACATCATCGATCTTGAAATGGAGAAGATTGACCGTATACTGGAGAAAATCATATCAGATCCTGAAGGGGAAGAAATCAAACGCACCGAATACACACTTTGGGAAAAAATCAAGGAAAAGACAGCACGTGGACGTCGTACAGGAGTAGGCTCAACAGCCGAAGGTGACATGCTTGCAGCCTTAGGTCTTCGTTACGGTACAGAGGAAGCTTCTGACTTTTCTGAAATAATTCACAAAACGTTGGCCATCGAAGCTTATCGTTCTTCTGTTTATCTGGCAAAAGACCGCGGTGCATTCGAAATATTCGACGCCAAAAGAGAAGAAAACAACCCATTCATCCAGAGATTATTCAGCGCAGACAAAGAATTGGAACGCGATATGAAAATCTATGGCCGAAGAAACATCGCCTGTCTAACCATCGCTCCCACCGGAACCACCAGTTTGATGTCTCAAACGACCTCCGGTATAGAACCGGCATTCATGCTTATTTACAAAAGACGTCGTAAAATCAATCCAAACGACCATGATGTACGCATAGATTATGTGGATGACAGCGGTGACAGTTTCGAAGAATACATCGTATTCCACCATAAATTTGTTACGTGGATGGAAGCCAATGGTTATGAGACTGCCAAAATATATTCTCAGGAAGAGTTGGACGAACTAATCATGAAGTCCCCTTATTACAAAGCAATCTCCAACGATGTTGATTGGATGCAGAAAGTCAAAATGCAGGGACGTATCCAGAAATGGGTAGACCACTCCATCAGTGTTACCATCAACCTGCCGTCTGATGCCACAGAAGAACTCGTAGGCCAACTCTACATGGAAGCATGGCGTTGCGGTTGCAAAGGTTGCACGGTTTACCGTGACGGCTGCCGTTCAGGTGTCTTGCTTGCTGCCACACCTGCCACACCTTTGAAAGAAGATAAAAAAGACGAAAAACTGATCTGCTATCCACAGACTACCCCAAAACGCCCAAAAGAATTGGATGCTGAGATTATTCGTTTCCAGAACAACAAGGAAAAATGGATTGCATTTATAGGCCTGCAGAATGGTCGCCCTTATGAAATTTTCACTGGTATTCAGGATGATGACGATGGTATTTTGTTACCTAAGAATATCATTGATGGAAAAATCATCAAGAACATTGATGAAGACGGTGTCAAACACTACGATTTCCAATTCGCTAACCGCCGTGGTTATAAAATCACCATCGAAGGTTTGTCCGAAAAGTTTAATTCAGAATACTGGAACTATGCCAAACTGATTTCCGGTGTATTGCGTTACGGTATGCCTATCGATCAGGTCATTAAATTGATTTCCGGCCTTGATCTTGACAACGCTTCAATTAATACCTGGAAGAATGGTGTTGAAAGAGCTTTGAAAAAATACCTTCCATACGGCACAGAAGCAAAAGGTCAAATCTGCCCAACTTGCGGAAGTGAAAGTCTGGTTTACGAAGAAGGTTGCCTGCACTGCACTAGCTGCGGTTATTCCAAATGCGGATGATCCATGTTTTGCAGCACATAAAAAAAGCGATGGAAATTTCCATCGCTTTTTTTATGTGCTGCAATTACTTCCTCTTTATTTAATAGCTCCATACATTTCACAAGTCCCATTAAAACTGGCTCCAGGTTCAATAATCAACGTGGAAGTTTTTATGGATCCTTTTAACTGGGCCTTTTCCCTAAGTAACAACTGCTCAGTAGCTTCAATATCACCTTCAATAATTCCGGATACTTCAGCGTTTACACACTTGACATTTCCCTTCAGCATAGACTGAGGTCCCAATATCACTTTCCCTTTAGAAATCAGGTCTCCTTCCAGACAACCTTCAATACGAATATCCTCTTCTGAATAAACGTTCCCTGCGATTCGGGTGCCAGGAGCAATAATACTGTATACTGCACCAGCTGCTATAACTATTTCTTTTGCCATATTATTTGCTTTAGTACAGCAAAAATACAATTTTTTATTAAAGTACAACATTCAATCTTCAAGTGTAATTGAAGCTTGTCATTTAAAATTAGAAAAACTACATTTGTCCAATCTTAAATTTTGAGAATAGAATGGACTACCTTTTAATGAACAACATGCAGTTTCACGCTTTTCACGGCGTCTATAAGCAAGAAAATATTGTCGGAAACACTTTTTTGGTCGACTTAAAACTTGGTTTGGATTTAAGCGAAGCCTGCAAAAGTGATTTACTTGAATCTACCATCAATTATGCATCCGTCTTTGATGAAATCAAAGACGTCATGGGTATTCCGTGTAAACTGATTGAGCATTTAGCAGAAAACATCTGCCAGAGGCTAAAAAATAACTTCAAAAAGATACAAACAATTGAAATTAAGGTAACTAAGGTGAATCCACCTATTATCGGACAGTTGGAAAGCGTGAGTATTATTTTATTCCGCTGATTCAATAATTCCTATTTTTTAACGCTTTACTTTGAAAACTTTATGTATTTTTGTCGTCCTTTTCGCATAGAAAATAAATAATCCATGCGAGTTGGGTTTATAGATTATTATCAATCCAAGTAATTTGGATTTGTAATTTAAAACCAGTAAGACGATGAAGAATAAGTATATCCATCTCATTGAGCAATCCTTTGACTTCCCAAACGAGGAATTTAAAGTTGTTGAGAATGAGTTAAATTGGTTTGATATACCCTTAATGGACGTGATCAAACAGTACGGAACACCCCTGAGAATCTTTTATTTACCCAAGATAGCACAGAATATACAAAGATGCAGAAAAATGTTCAACGTGGCCATGGCAAAAGCCGACTACGATGGTGATTACAACTATTGCTACTGTACCAAAAGCTCACATTTCTCGTTTATACTGGAAGAAGTGCTTAAGAACAATGTACATATAGAAACCTCTTCAGCCTTTGATATCAATATCATTGAAGCCTTATTGGAAGGCGAAAAGATTCACAAAGATAAATACATCATCTGCAACGGATTCAAGAGACCACAATACATTGAGAACATTCAGTCTCTCATAAACAATGGATTTGTAAACACTATACCTATCCTGGATAACAAGTTTGAGCTGGATCTATTGATGTCAAACTTAGAGAAACCCATCAAAGTAGGTATTCGGATTGCGTCAGAAGAAGAACCAAAGTTTGATTTCTATACTTCCAGATTGGGCATAAGATACAATGACATAATCCCTTACTACCTGGATAAAATAGAATCCAACCCGCTTGTCGAACTAAAGATGTTGCATTTCTTCATCAACACAGGCATCAAGGATACCGCATATTATTGGAACGAATTAACCAAAGCAGTTGAATTGTACTGCGAATTGAAACAGATTTGCCCACAACTCGACAGTATCAATATTGGTGGTGGTTTCCCAATCCAGGTTCATCTGGATTTTGAATACGATTACGAATATATGGCTGAGGAAATCATTGCTCAGATAAAAAATATTTGCCAACAAAATAAAGTAAAAGAGCCGGACATTTTTACGGAATTTGGTTCATTTACTGTCGGTGAAAGCGGAGCCATGCTCTATTCCATCGTCAACCAAAAGCAACAGAACGACAGGGAGTTATGGAACATGATAGACAGTTCATTTATCACTACACTACCTGATACCTGGGCCATCAACCAGCGATTTGTTCAGTTGGCCATCAATAATTGGGATATGGAATACCAAAGAGTCCATCTGGGTGGTCTGACCTGCGACAGTGAAGATTTTTACAATTCAGAAGCACATTCGAATGCCGTTTTCCTTCCCAAGATCACATCCGAACGCGAGCAATACATTGGATTCTTCCATTGTGGTGCTTATCAGGAAGCTTTAAGCGGTTATGGTGGCATTCAACACTGCCTCACACCATCTCCGAAAATGGTATTAATAGACCTGGATGAAAATGGAGAATATTACACGAAGCTTTTTGCCAAAGAACAGAGCTACAAATCCATGTTGAAAATATTGGGCTATTGATTCGAAGAGCCAGTTTTATTTTTCGGATTTGATTTCCGGAAAAAAATCTGAAAAATAACGCTTGCCACGAAAATAATAGTCAAACACCATACTTCCTCTATACACCTCGGGTATAGAGGAATTTTTTGTTTGATGCAGATTCTCCAAACGTTGTTTCTTGAATTGAGGTCTCATTTTCCAGAAATGATACCTGGCTCGAATTGCAGCCTTTGCATCTCCAAACTTACCCGAAAGCAAGAATACAAAAATGGACAGATAATCAAGAAACAGGCGGATAACAAAGATCTTGTTATAGGTTTTGCACGGCGTATTTTTATAAAGCATCAGGAGGTTGTTTCGGTAATTCAGAAACGTCTTGCGTGGATTTTCCTTATTCAGGGTAGCTCCCCCCAAGTGATAGACGCAACTCTGAGGAATGCACACGATTCGTTTTCCTCTGCTGCGAAAGCGCCAACACAGGTCTATTTCCTCCATATGAGCAAAAAACCGAGCGTCAAAACCACCCACATTTCGGAATTCATCCATCCTAACGCACAAACAAGCTCCTGTAGCCCAAAACAGATCAATCGGGGTGTCATACTGCCCGCTGTCCTTCTCAACATAGGAGAGGACCCTGCCGCGGCAAAAAGGATAACCCAGGTAATCAATGAAACCACCGGCAGCACCTGCATGCTCAAAATATTCTTCCTGGCGAAGCGATCTTATTTTTGGCTGACAAGCGGCCACATCCGGATGAGCTTCCATATAGTCAATCAGAATATCAAGCCAACCCTGCGTCACTTTAACATCTGAATTCAACAATACAGCATATTTAGAATCAATCTGAGCCAATGCCAGGTTATAGCCCTCAGCAAAACCGTGATTATGGGTCAATTCTAAGCATTTGATCTTATCTGCATAATTTGCTTTGAGGAAATCGAGCGAGCCATCTTTGGACCCGTTATCAGCTACAATGATTTCCACTTTCTTTTCAGTCTCAAAAAGCGTGTTTGAAATGACATTAGGCAGATACTCCTCCATCAAGGACTTACCGTTCCAATTCAAAATAACGACTGAGGTCTTCATGAAACGACACCTTCCTGCTTAATGGACACACTATCACGCTTGTGTTTCCAACGCCTATGGGTCCATAACCAGTATGAAGGTTCCCTTAAAATGGTATCCTCCATCAGTCTGGCATATTTTTCGGTAATCTCAAATTCCGGGGTGTCTTTTGGTTTATCTGAAATCAATTTAAATGTAGTCCTATAGCATCCCCTGGCTGTTTTTTCCACATCAGCATAGATCACTGTAAACCCTGTTTGTTTGGCCATTCTTTCCGGTCCAACCAAAATGGCGGTATCCTGATTCAAAAAATTTGTCCAATAATGAAGATTGGCTGTAGAGGGTGACTGATCACTAACCAGCCCGAATACACCCGCTATCCCATCTCTGCGCAAACGAATGAGGGTACGGTAGGTTTCTGTCTTAGAGATGGCGGATCCCCCGAAATGCGTCCTGATCTTAAGATACAAATCATCAAATGATTTGTTCTTGAGAGGCCTGTAAATATTGAAACCCTGACCGTTTGACACATGCATGCTCAAAAATAAAAAAGTCTGATATTCCCAATTGCCATAATGTCCCAGAACAAGCAAAATCCCTTGTCCGTGTTGGATATAATCGTTCAGCATTTCGGGATTACTAAACACCATCCTTTTCCTGGCCTCTTTTTCAGACATCCCCATTATTTTGATGGTTTCCTGAAATGAATCACAGAAGTGGCGATAGAATTTTTGTTCTATCGCACGTAGCTCAACTTTCGTTTTATTGGGGAAACTGTTTTTCAAATTCATTCTGACTACTTTCAGGCGATATCTCACCACATAATAAATCAGCGGATATAGAAAAACATCGGATATAAGAAATAGTACTTTTAAAGGTAAAAAAGCGCAGAGTCTGACAACGCCATATAAAATATCAGAACTACTATTTTTCATACAAATTCACTATTTAAAAGCATCAATAAATTAAAAAAATGAACCTATAGACTGAGGACAATGTCTCAGGGTTTTAATCAGCCTGAATCGCTTCTGCCTCCAACGCTGTGCTGTCTGCATTAAAGTTCCTCAAACGTACTGAAATTGTCTGATTTACCCAATTTTTTTGATAAGGAACCTCAACCCTAATGTAATTCTCTGAGAAACCATGCATTTTCCCTTCCGTTTTGGTCTGTTCAAAGAGCACCTTTACTTCACTACCTTTATGTTGTGTATAGAAAGCAATCCATTTTTCTACAGAAATCCTCTGCAAACGCTCATGTCGAGACTTTTTATCCTGAGGCGATACAATGTGCTCAATCTTCAATGCCTGAGTTCCCGGGCGCTCTGAATAGGAAAAGATATGCAATTGGGCAATATCCAGCTTTTTGATAAAAATCAGCGCTTCCTCAAAACGCTCATCAGTCTCTCCTCGGGTGCCTACTATGACGTCAACCCCTATGAACGCATGGGGCATTTTCGTTTTGATACGACTGATTTTGGATGCAAACAGTGCCGTATCGTAACGTCTGTGCATCAACTGAAGCAATTCATCGTTGCCAGCCTGAAGGGGTATATGAAAATGTGGTGCAAAACGTTTGGATATGGCCACAAAGTCAATAATCTCATCAGTGAGCAAATCAGGTTCAATAGAGGATATGCGATAGCGCTCTATACCCTCTACTTCATCCAATGCGCGGATCAGGTCAAAGAAGGTCTCCCCGGTGCTTTTTCCATAATCTCCGATATTAACACCGGTAAGGATAATCTCTTTTCCTCCTTCGGCTGCCACTTCTCTGGCCTGATTGACCAGAAAGGAAATTCCCGGATTGCGGCTGGTTCCTCTGGCAAAAGGAATAGTACAATAGGTGCAAAAATAATCACAGCCATCCTGTATCTTTAGGAAGTATCGTGTGCGGTCTCCGCGCGAACAGGAGGGTATGAAACTTTTTATGTCATTGAAGGCAGAGGTGTAAACCTTAGCTGGCTGACCTTTCTTTAGTTCAGCCAAATGTGAGAGGATGTCGAATTTCTGATTCGCTCCCAATACCAGGTCCACTCCGGGTATCGCTGCTACTTCATCCGGTTTTAGCTGGGCATAGCAACCAATGACTACGATAAATGCATCCGGATAGTTGCGAACGAGTTTGTGAATGGCTTGACGTCCCTTCTTATCAGCTACATCGGTTACAGAACAAGTATTGATTAAACAAACATCAGGTATTTCACCGGGCTTGGCTTTAACGTAACCGGCCTCGGTCAATATTTTACCCAGACTGGATGTTTCTGCAAAATTCAATTTGCATCCTAATGTGAGGTAGGCTACTTTTAGTGATTGAAAAATAGTGGTATCGATCATGCTGTTTATATTCTTCTGCAAAGGTAAGTATTTTAGTGCTGAGAGAAAATTCAACACAAATTTTCGGCCATTTTTTTAATTTTGCCAATTATATTCCTCATAAAAGTGGAATAAAAATGCATTTTGGGCCTAAATAGGACAAAAAAAGAAAGTTTTTTAGAAATTTTTACAATTTAGAGTACACAAAATGAAAATTATACTTAATTTTGCCGCGATTTCAAAAAACTCCTATTTATTGTTTAAAACAGAAAAAAAATGAAAAAGTTAGTATTATTCTTCGCTGTTGTTGTAGCAGTATCTTTCGCATCTTGTGGTAACAAAGCTAAAACTGAAGCTCCTGAAGCTGAAGCAACTGAAGTTGTTGCTGATGAAGCTCCTGTAGCTACTACAGACACTACAGCTGCTGCTGCAACTGAAGCTGCTCCTGCTACTGAAACAGCTGCTCCTGTAGCTGAATAAGCCCCAGAAACAAAGAAATTAAAAAGCCCGCCTTTAGGTGGGTTTTTTTTATGCTATAACGTTCATATATGGGCAAAAAAAGGCCGGCTTTTATAGCCGGCCTTTTTGAATATATAAAGTTTGTTTTATTCAGCAACAACTTCAAAAGTGATTTCAGCACTCACTTCACGGTGTAATCTAACAGTAGCAGTAAAAGAACCAATTTCCTTAACAGCATCCTTGATTACGATCGTTTTGCGATCTACTTCAAAACCAGCTTTTTCCAATGCTTCAGCAACCTGGATTGAACCAACTGAACCAAAGATCTTACCGGTTGAACTTACTTTAGCTCCAATTGTCAAGCTTAAGCCATTCAATTTAGCAGCCAATTCTTCGGCATCTTTTTTCATTTGACTCAACTTGTGTGCACGTTGTTTCAAATTTTCAGCCAAAACTTTCTTAGCAGAAGGTGTGGCGACGATTGCTTTTTTCTGAGGAATAAGGAAATTTCTTCCATATCCGTCTTTGATGACCAAAACATCATCTTTGTATCCCAGACCTATTACGTCTTCTTTTAATATAATTTCCATACTTTGTTCTCCTTCGCTAATTTATTTCATCAAATCGGTTACATAGGGCAACAAAGCCAAATGTCTTGCACGTTTCACTGCCTGAGCAACTTTACGTTGATACTTCAATGAGGTACCTGTGATACGACGAGGTAAAATCTTGCCTTGTTCATTCAGGAATTTCTTCAGGAACTCAGCATCTTTGTAATCAATGTAACGAATACCACTCTTTTTGAAGCGACAGTATTTTTTCTTTTTGAGATCAACCGTAGGAGGAGTCAAATAACGAATTTCAGATGAATTTTGTGCCATTGTTTAGTTCTCCTTTACTTCTTTAGATTGTTTCAGACTTCTTCTCTTTTCAGCATACAAAGCGTGGTATTTTTCCTGTTTGAAAGTCAGGAAACGAAGCACGCGCTCGTCGCGACGGAAGTTTAATTCCAACTTGGCAATCACTTCAGGATTTGCCTTAAATTCGAGCAATTGGTAAAATCCGGTAGACTTTTTAGCAATTGGGTATTCCAATTTCTTCAAGCCCCAGTTTTCCTCATTCACGATTTCTGAGCCTTCTGCTACCAGCAGAGCTTTGAATTTTTCTACCGCTTCCTTCATCTGTACATCAGACAAAACGGGAGTTAAAATGAAAACGGTTTCGTAATTGTTCATAGAACTGTTTCTATTTAGTTATTATAAATGTACTGATTCGTAAATGCTTACACAAAGGCATGCTTTACAAAAAACAGCGGCGCGAAGTTAGTAAAAAATTCAGAACCTACCAAACCCTTTTTATCTTTTTCTCTTTCTTTCTTTTTTGCAAAACCCCACTGAGTTTTTTTTAAAAATAGAGATGCCATACAAGGCGCAGCCTGAAACTTATACCGGAGCGTACTTTTCGTACGTGAGGATTAAGTTTCAGGCTGCAACGCCGTAGGGCGCTCTAGTTTTAGAAAAAACCTACTCGGGGACTACAAGTTTGTAGCCTTTACCGTGTATGTTCATGATCTGTATCGTTGGATCATCCTTCAGATGTTTCCTCAGCTTGGTGATATACACATCCATGCTCCTCGCATTAAAATACGTATTCTCTTCCCAAATGGTCATCAAAGCATAATTTCTTTCCAATATCTGGTTCTGGTGACTACAAAGCAAAGTCAGCAATTCGCATTCTTTGGTTGTCAGGCGTGTTTGTTTCTCACCAAAAGATAGTATTTGTTTGGGTGTATCAAACGTGAACTTACCAATCTGATATACGGTGACTTCTTTGGTCTTTTTGCCCTTTACACGACGGATAATGGCCTCTATACGGAATAGTAATTCTTCCATACTGAAAGGTTTAGTAATATAATCATCCGCGCCAATCTTGAATCCTGTCAAAATATCTTCCTTCAGATTCTTTGCGGTCAGGAAAATAATCGGCATTTCTGAATTCATGGCACGAATATCTTGTGCCAAGGTAAAGCCATCTTTTTTAGGCATCATCACATCAAGAACACACAAATCGTATTTATTCTTTTGAAAAGCTTTATAACCCTTTTCACCATCGCTCATCAAGTCAGTAACTATGCCTTTTGCCTGTAAATACTCACGCAACAGCATGCCTAGATTTTCGTCATCTTCGCACAGTAAGATGTGCATCTTTTCTTCTGTCATAGCTCATTTTTTATTAGTGGTAAACTGATAATGAATTCTGTTCCTTTGTTGTTTTCGCTTTCTGCACGGATTGTCCCATTGTGATTTTCCACAATTTTTAGCACATAAGCTAAACCTAGGCCGAAGCCTTTCACATTGTGAACGTTTCCGGTCGGAACACGGTAGAAACGTTCAAATACTTTTTTAAGATTTTCTTTTTTAATTCCTATTCCGTTATCCTTGATGGATATCATCAAACGCTCCTTCTCGTTCCAGGTACGCACCTTCAACACCAGATCACGATCACTGCGATATTTGACGGCATTGTCCATCAGATTGAAAAATACATTGGTCAAATGCATTTCATCGGCTGTAATATATGATTTCTTTGCTGCAAGATCTGCTTCTATCCTTCCGTCAAAATTCTCCACTTTAAGTTTAAAGGTTGCAACTACCGTTTCCAGCATATCATTCACATCCACTTCTTTGAAAGTCAGGTTGGATTTATCTCTATCAAAAAGAGATACCTGAAGAACCTTTTCCACCTGGAAACTGAGTCGTTTGGTCTCATCTACAATAACACCGGAAATATGTTTGAGCATAGCCGGCGTTTTACCAACATCTCCGTCCTTCAACATTTGAGCCGCCAATGATATGGTCGAAATTGGCGTTTTCAACTCGTGGGTCATGTTGTTGACAAAGTCATTCTTCATGTCGTTTAGCTTTTTCTGTCTGAAAATAACAATGATCGTTGTTCCAAAAACAATCAGAAGGACAATGGAAAAGATAATAGACGGAATATATATACGCAAAGATTCATAGATGTAACTCTTCCTGGTCGGAAAATAAAGATAAAGGGTTCCGGTTTCTACATCAGGGTCGTTCGGGAAAAGAACTTCTTTGTATTCGCCACTTTCTGAATCACCGAGCATGTCTTTACACCTATATACTTCTTTGTCGTTCTTATCTGTTACCTTGAAATGGAAAGGCATATCTTCCAGTCCGTTATTGCTTAGTTCGACCGTTAGGTAATTTTCCAGCTTACTGAAATCAATACGTTGTTCAATTGGTCTGCTGTTTGCTTCGTAAAGAATACGCAGAATCACATCTTCCAAAAGACCCTTTTGAGCCAAATATCGTTCACGAAGGTTTTCCTGCATTTTATTATAAGTACCTGACAGGGTGTTCTTTCCATGACTCATTGAAATAAAGACCTTCGGCTTGGTTTGTGAAAGTGTGGTGGTTTCATCATATTCGGTGATAGTTGAAAAGGTTGAAATTCCTCCGATGGAATGAAGGCTGGAAGTTTGTCTTTGACGTTTAACCTTGGTGGTTACTTTTGGCATGACAAAAGCGGTCTTCTCCTTCTCGTTCATATCTTCAGCAAGGAATCGGGCAGTTTCATCCAACTCCAGGTTACGTATTACCTGAGCCAGGCTACGACGAACAGCTTCATCGAACTGTTCCGATCGCATCTTACCCAAATTACAGATATAGGAATACTGAAGTGTGAGCAGACTTGCGAAAGTCATGACCATTACAGCAATCAATAACCAGATAGCGGACTTCTTCATAAGGCAAAAATAGATTCTAATTTTAACATTTCAACGAGATTTATATTAATTAACGGGATATGAAACACAAATTAACTTTCCAAAAAAAAAGCTTGCCCCATTTAACCAGGACAAGCTTCATTATATTGACAAAAAAGGGACTAATCCTTTTCTTGCTGTTGTGCTTCGTATTCTTTCAATAATTTCTCCTGAACATCTGCAGGCACTAGCTCGTAGCTTGCAAACTTCATGCTGAAGGAGGCACGCCCACCTGTCAATGAGCTTAGAGATGTTGAATAGCTGGACATTTCTTTCAAAGGTACTTTGGCAGAAAGCTTTTCATAGCCTTTTTCACTGCTCATACCCATAATCACGGCTCGACGCCCCTGAAGGTCTCCCATCACATCACCCAGACGGTCACCCGGAACTAAAACAGTCACATCATAGATGGGTTCCAGAATCTTTGGACCTGCCTGCTTAAAGGCTTCACTAAAAGCATTGCGACCTGCCAGCATAAAGGAAATCTCATTGGAGTCTACGGGGTGCATTTTCCCGTCGTAAATGATGACTCTAACATCACGGGCATAGGATCCTGTTAGCGGACCTTGTTCCATACGAGCCATTATTCCTTTCAGAATGGCCGGAAGAAAACGGGTATCTATGGCGCCACCTACAATACTGTTAACAAAAACCAATTTACCACCCCAATCCAATTTCACTTCCTGCATATCGCGGGCTGAAATCTTGAATTCCTGACTGTTAAATTTATAGGTATCCGGCAATGGCATTCCTTCAGAATAAGGCTCAACAATTAAATGAACTTCGCCAAACTGACCTGCGCCACCTGATTGTTTTCTGTGTCTGTAATCTGCTCGTGCCATTTTGGTAATGGTTTCACGATAAGGGATACGTGGTTCTACAAACTGAATGGGCATCTTTTCGTTGTTTTCCATTCTCCATTTCAGGGTACGTAAGTGAAATTCACCCTGTCCATGAACAATGGTCTGCTTCAATTCTTTGGATTGTTCGACAATCCAAGTCGGATCTTCTTCGCGCATACGATTTAATATCGCCATCATTTTTTCCACATCGGCTTCATTGACTGGTTTAATGGCACGGCGATATTTCGGTTCGGGATAATGGATAAAATCAAAAGTACTGTCAGAGCCTTTTCCGTTCAGTGTATTTCCTGTTTTAACCTCTTTCAGTTTAACAGTCGCTCCGATATCCCCGGCTACCATTTCATCCACCTTTATACGGTTGGAACCGGAAGCACAAAAGAGCTGAGCAATACGTTCCTTAGAACCTCTGTCAGAATTGAGAAGGTCATCGCCCTCCTTCACTGTACCAGACATAACTTTGAAATAAGAAATTTCACCAATATGTGGTTCAACGGAGGTTTTAAAGAAATAAAGACTGGTTGGCCCCTTGGGGTCCGGTTCAATTAGTTCCCCTTTCTTGTTCTCTATCTTAGGCATATCCGTAACGTTTGGAACGACATTTCCAAGGAATTCCATCAAACGGCGGACACCCATATCCCGGGCAGCACAAACACAGAATACCGGGAACATCCCCCGGGCAATAAGGCCTCTACGGATACCCATTCGTACATCGTCTTCGGTCAGGGTGCCCTGATCGAAGAATTTATCCATTAGCAACTCATCATTTTCTGCCGCAGCTTCCACCAAAGTCTGATGCCAGGCTTCGGCTTTTGCCATTTCTTCTGCAGGTATATCATCAATCTCCGGAACCCCTCCTTCGGGCTTCCAGGTATATCTTTTCATCAACAATACATCGATTACGGAATTAAAGTTGGGTCCGCAAGCAATGGGATATTGCACCGGAACAACATTGCTCCCGTAGGATTCACGCAACTGTTCCAGTATCTGGTCAAAATCAGCTTTTTCCTGATCAAGCTGATTGACTACAAAAATGACAGGTTTATTGTATTTTTCTGTATTACGAAAAGCATTCTGAGTGCCTACTTCTATGCCATAATGAGCATTAATAAGCAACAATGCGGTATCAGTGACATTTAAAGCAGTAACAGCCCCGCCGACAAAATCATCAGAACCGGGACAATCAATAAAATTCAGTTTTTTAGCGTTCCATTCTACATGAAAAAGCGTAGAAAAAACGGAATAGCCATACTCATGTTCAACAGGAAAATAATCGCTAACGGTATTCTGTGCTTCAACAGTTCCGCGTCGTTTTATTAAACCACCCTCGAAAAGCATTGCTTCTGCGAGAGTGGTTTTCCCGGATCTTGAACTTCCCACGATTGAGATGTTCTTAATTTCATTGGATTGATAAACTTTCATACGTCAAAAATCTTAATTTTGTTAATACCAGATTTATGAAAAAAACAGTGCCTATTTTTTTAGGCAGTGCAAAGTATAAAAATATGGCATGAAATACAATTATGATTTTCTGTTACAAAACATTGTTTTTTAGCACAGTTAAGTACTAAAAATTATTTTTGTATATAAATTGAAAATAGAATGAATCAGTTTTAATATTTGTATATTTGTGATTACTCAAAAAAGTTAAAAGTTTATTTTTAATAAAAAACGATGGCAACAGAAATCGAACGAAAATTTTTGGTAAATGGGCCATATAAAAATTTAGCTTACAATCAGTTATATATCATGCAAGGTTATATATCTTCTCAGCCCGGACGAACTGTTCGAATCCGGACAAAGGGAGACAAAGGTTATATTACCATCAAGGGCGCATCAAGTACATCTGGTACAAGTCGGTATGAATGGGAAAAAGAAATCGCTTTAGAGGAAGCAGAGGAACTTTTTCAGCTTTGTGAATCTGGCACGATAGAAAAACTACGTTACGAAATCATGGTTGGAAAGCACAAGTTCGAAGTGGACGAATTCTTTGGTGAAAATCAAGGGCTGACAGTTGCTGAAATTGAGCTGAGCAATGAAGATGAAAAATTTATCAAGCCAAGCTGGCTGGGGGAAGAAGTTACCGGGGATGCCCGTTATTATAATTCCCATCTCGTGAAGAAACCGTTCAATAAATGGTAATTCTTTTTTCATCACTTAAAAATGAATAGCATGGCATCATGGGCCGAATATCTTCCAGTTGGTTTATCCAATTTTTTGCTGGTTCTAGTCTTTTCACTTTTAATAGGTCTGTCGCAAAGAAGGCTTAATCTTAAAAAGGACTCACCCATTTTTGGCTCGGACCGTACATTTACATTGATTGGATTGCTGGGTTACATTCTTTATTTGTTTAGTCCAAAGGATTTTTCGCTTTTTGCCGGAGGTGGACTTATTCTGACTGTATTTCTAGCCCTTAGCTATTACTTTAAGATTGTCAAGCTGGGCGATTTTGGAATCACCTCTATCATAACAGCGCTAATAACCTATTGTATAGGGCCGTTGGTTGTGCTGTCTGCTTCGTGGTTTTATGTATCTGTCATCGTGGTCGTCCTTCTTCTGAGTGAGATGAAGTCCACTTTTGTGGAACTGGCACATAAAATGAACAACGACGAATTTATCATTCTGGCAAAATTCCTACTTATCGGTTTTATCATTTTACCAATGTTGCCGGACACGAAGATCATCCCTGAAATCAGTCTGACACCTTATAGGATATGGTTAGCCACGGTGATAATCTCGGGCATTTCGTACCTCAGCTATTTGGTTAAAAGATATATTTTTCCCCAATCGGGTGTTGTCGTATCGGGTTTTTTGGGAGGTCTGTACAGCAGTACAGCGACCATCACAATTCTGGCTAGAAAATGCAAAAAAGCCAAAGCTGAACATATACCGGAGTACATCACAGCCATGTTTCTGGCTGTAGGAATGATGTTCCTCCGCCTGATGATCATTATGGCTATTTTCAATATAGAGGTTTTCAGACTTCTGGTCATTCCGATGACAATCCTGATGATTGTTGCTTGTGGGGTAGGATTTTATAATAGAAAAGGGAACAAGAATTCCAGAAATCTACCGGAGGACACTACCAATGTGGAAAATGACAATAATCCTCTGGAATTTAAAGTGTCCGTGATTTTCGCCTTCCTGTATGTTTTTTTCACTCTTGCGACCTATTACACCATTGTATATCTTGGAGCAGGTGGACTGACGATACTTTCATTCCTTTCAGGTGCAGGTGATATTACACCTTTCATCCTAAATCTGATGAATGGTCAATTTCAAGGTATCTCTATCAGCTTGATGGCTGCCTGCAGTTTGCAGGCAATCCTAGCCAACAATATCCTAAAAATGATTTACGCCATGGGATTTTCAGGCAACAGAAAAGAACTTGGTAAACCTTTATTCATTGGTTTCTCGATCATTAGCGTGGTTAACATAGCCGTGATGCTGTTTTTTCTGTAAAATCAAAAGAGAGTCACCATCGTAGCTCCGAATCCATATTCACGGAAAGAAGCATCCTGAGATTTACAGGTTTTATATTTGGTGCGCAATTCGTTCAGAATGGCTGCACGAAGTACCCCGTCACCTTTTCCATGAATGAAAACAATCTTGAATCCTTTTTTTGTATGGTTTTCGTCCATCGTCTTACGGAATACATCCAGCTGATGATTCAGGATATCAGCATTACTCATTCCTGATGTTGTTTCCAGTAAACTATTGATGTGTAAGTCCACTTCCAAAATCTCAGCCTTCTTTTTAGGTAGTGGTTCTGAGGTTCTGGATCTCTCCGGGTCTTTTTCATGCATGGCACGGGCTATTTCATCGGCTGATACCAAAAAACTTTTCTCGGGTTGATCTCTTTTGACTACAGGCACAATCAGTGCATCGTCCTCAAAATAATCGTTTTCTTTGAAGCAATGTATTTTGTAGAATTTAACGGTATCCAGTCGGATTTCAACAGAAACTGTATTTTTAAAAGAATAGAACGCTCCTGGCTTGAATGCAATACATTGAAAACTTATTTTCTCTAACTCCAGGATTGTATCTTTTCCGAATTCTTCCAGAAAAAGTTTGGAGTTTGCCTCTATCTCTCCTGTGTAACGGCTTTTCCAGGTCTTTCCGCTACAGGATGCATAATTGAACACCAACGTATAGTTACTGTCATTTATGAGGTAGCATTCAAATTCCGAATCGATGAAGGGCTTATCAGCGACTGGCAGGTATGCCAGATAAACACTCAGGAATTCACCTTCACGCGTCTCTGCGATTTTTGGAGTCACGGTTTTTGGAGTCACGGTTTTGGGCGTTTCATACTTGACGGTTTGAGGAGCAGGGATGGATGTGATTGAATCAATGACGACACATTGTCTTTTTAAAACCGGTGTTTCAAAACCGTCCTTTTCGAGAATGACAACCATATCTTTTCCTTTAAAAGCTGTAATTACACCACCTCCGACTGCGTCGAGATAGCGTACTTTATCTCCGATATTCATTTCCATTTTTTTAAAGTATTATATGTACAAATGTACAAAAAAAGTGGCAGTAACTGAAGAACCTCAAGCCGGATTTCTGTATTCCTTTTAAATTTACCACACTAAAATCAATGAAAAAAGTCAAGAATTTGAGCGATCTTTTTTTCGAAAAAATGCCTCTCAGATACAACAAATTGGGATAAAATGCACAAAATGGCATTTTAAGTGTAGTTTTGACACAAATTTTTCATAAAATGGTTTGATTCTTTCCTAAAATGATTCGATATTATAATTGTCATTAGACTTATGCTTTTAAATTTGCATTATCCTAATTAAAAAAATTAAATCATGAACGAATTACAAGACAAAGCAAATGCTTTATTTGCTGAATTTGCAAAAAACGCAGCAGCTCAAAAGGAAAGTGGAAACAAGGCAGCTGGTGCAAGAGCCAGAAAAGAATCATTGGAAATCGAAAAGCTGATGAAAGAATTCAGAAAAGTGTCTCTTGAATTTTCAAAAAATTAAGAGGATTTCTTTTTGATACAAGGCCGGCTTCGTTTGAAGCCGGCCTTTTGTTTTTACAACATATCTCAAAAAATATAGACGAATGAAAGGCGCCCTTTTGAGACGCCTTTCACCCTTTTTTAAACAATCATTAAAATAGAACAAAAAGAAAAAACCAAGTTTTCTATAACTCTTTTATAATTCCATCAGTCGTTACATTTATCTGAGTAAAAACTGCACAACAAAGTAAATAAGAATATGATTGAGATAATAACAAGAAAAGGTCAAAAAATACAACTTTTTGACCTTTTTCTTTGTATTATACATTAATTTATCTATGTTGTGTTACAAGGATATACAACATTCTCACATTCAACGAATCACGTATTTCCCTCTTTATGTGAATATTAAGACAAAAACAATTATGGAGCAGGTACAACTTGACATCTTTTTGCCCAATCTTCGTATTTTTGAACCATATCCTTGACTTTATCTGGAAACTGATCGGCCAGGTTGATCCTTTCAGAACGATCAACCGCAATGTGATATAGCTCCCATTTTCCATCACCTGAAGGAGTTACAATTTTCCAATCATCTGCACCGATCAATGCTTTTTCTTTAAAATGTTCAAAACCCAGATATTCATGACCTTCACGCTTGCCTTTCTTAAAGATAGACAGCAAACTAATACCTTCCATGGGTATAATCTCGTTACCTTTATATTCAGTTGGATAACGAGTTTTCCCAATTTCTACACAGGTTGCCATGATATCCATGACGTGCCCCATCTGACTGGTCACTCCTCCTATGTTCTTTTTGATCCCTTTAGGCCAAAAAGCAATCATCGGCGTACATATACCACCTTCATACATTTTAGCTTTCCAAAATCTAAATGGGGTGTTGGCCACATTGGCCCATTTAGGCCCCACAGAAGCAAAGGTTGTTTCCGGTCCCGGAAGTACCTCTTTCTTTTTGGGATAGATGATTGGTCTTCCATCACGAGTCATATCCGGACGATCGTTTTCCCCAGGACTGTAATTTTCACAAACCTCATTGCTACAGCCATTGTCGGACATAAACAAAATGAGCGTATTGTCCAATTGCCCATTCTTTTTTAACGTCTCGAGCACTTTACCAACACCTTGATCTACACGATCTACCATAGCAGCATGAACAGCCATGGCTCTTGCATCCCAATCTTTGTCGGCATTGTCTTCCCATTTATCCTTAAATTGACGAGGTGAAAGAAAATCCGATGAATTGGGGAAAATGCCAAGTTTTTTCATTCTTTCATAACGGCGGTTACGGATGCTGTCCCAACCTACTTTATAGGTATCCTCGTATTTTGCTATATCTTCCGGCAAAGCATGCAAAGGCCAGTGGGGTGCTGTATATGCCAGATACAGAAAAAAAGGAGCATTACCTTTGGCGTAATTGTTTACATAAGCTACGGCTGTATCGGTCAGGGCATTTGTAATGTAATAATCCTTGGGAACGGCATTAACTGGTTTATCACCATCGACCAGGCTAAAAGGGTCAAAATAATCGGCTACTCCATAAATGATGCCATGATAGTTTTCAAATCCACGATTGACCGGATAATTGTCCAACGGGGCAAAATTATCATAGAAAACCTGATGGTTCAGGCCATCTCTCTGGTCGGTGCGTAAGGGTGTTTCGGCCACATGCCATTTACCAACCATTCCTGTGCGGTAACCAGCTTCCTTCATAACCTCAGCAATGGTCACGGCATTGTGGGATAAGGTTCCTTTATAGCCCGGGAGATTGTCATCAAAGGTCATTCGACCTATTCCTGCTTGATGTTGGTACAAGCCTGTCATAAGGGATGCTCTGGTGGGACAGCTTCTACCGGCATTGTAAAAATTGGAAAATCTTAATCCCTGGCTGGCCAGCTTATCCAGGTTGGGTGTCTGAACCTCGCCGCCATAACAGCCCAAGTCTGAATAACCCATATCATCGACCATGATGATGAGGACATTCGGGCGTGAATCATTTTTTGCATTGGCTTGAAAAGCAAGAATGGCTAACACGCCGGCTGAACAGGTTTTGAATAAAAGGTGCTTATTCATTGAAAATGAATTTTATTAAAATTATGAAGTTGTCTTTTTTCGGGTTAGAAAGGTATAAATAAATAATAAATATCCCAAGTATTAAAACATAGTAAACCACAGGCACACTATTCCTTGAAAATCGGATACTAGGCAAATTAAATGTTTATGATCATTTTGACTCTTTTTATTTCCATCAAACTTCTAAATGGAGAGACCTATGTTATATGGAAGATATCTCTGGCTCTGTAACGTTATTAGTTTGAGTAGTCTACTCATAACAAATCAAGATTAACTATTTTATACTATATTTCATTAGTGTCCATTAAAAATTAAAAATCGTTCTTTGAAATAATTGATTATCTATTAGTTGCGAAACTTTTTCGTGCGTGACGATTTGAATTGATAGCTTTACGCAATTATTAAGCGCAAAGCGATGAATCAAGGCAAATATGTTTTCGCACAATTGCCAGAAAGAAACTTTCGAACGATGACTTTGAAGTGAAAGGTAAGGTTTACGCCTTCGATTCGACAACCATCGATCTCTGTTTAAGCGTTTTCTGGTGGGCCAAGTTCCGCAAGGCCAAAGGTGGTATCAAGATTCATACGCTTTACGACATCACCACCTATTGCTTGGTTGCAATAATTGGCCATGACCTGAAGCTCGAACGCTCAACCTACGAGATTTTAACAGTTTTGGGAATATCCCTTCTTGATAAAACTCCTGTAAAAGAGCTGTTTAGCAAAATAGATAACGACGACGTCAAAGATCTAAATTATAACCAGCTGTCACTCAGCTTATTTTAAGTGGACAGCAATGAAAGATACTATACAATATCTAAAGAAACTATCCAAAATAACGACTGTCTTTTGGTCTCCAAATATTACATTGGGTGTTAATTATCTGCTTCTTGCAAGTAAGACACTTAAAAGAATTGCGCCTTGGGCTGATATCGAAATAATTGAGGAACATTTTAAACTTAAAAAAGGAGTTTCTGGCACAGCTCTTAAAATTGCACTCAATTTGGATGTTAAAAGTAGCGAGATAAACTCTATAAGAGCTGGCGGAATTATTGGAAAGCATGAAGTTATTTTTGGCTTTCCCTATCAAACGATCAGATTGGTTCATGAATTAATTTCACGTGAGGCTTTTGGGAATGGTGTCATATTTGTGGCTACAAATCTAATTGATAAAGGCCTGGGCTTTTACAAATTTGAGGATATTTTATTGCCATTCTTTATGGAGCAAGGTTGACTTTACATGACAACGTTTTTGGTTAGATAAAGTAAAAATATGCAATAATGACGCATCAAAAAAATCTTCAACTGCGTCCTGTTTGCTTTAAAAGAAGACTTATCACTATTATTGTTAGCAACTTTTATAATAATTGTTGTATTTTGTGGATTCATCTAAAGATAAGAAAGAATGATTGAGAATGAGCGGTATTTAAAAATTATTCGCTGGCGTGAAAAGTATATTAAAGAATCAAATTTTGTTTTAATTTTGAGTTTTGTAGTCGGTGTCCTGACTGCGATAGCGGCTTTACTTCTAAAGAAAGTGATTGAAATCATTCAGCTTGTATTGACTTCCACTTTTTCTGTTGATTCTGCCAACTACCTTTATTTGTTTTATCCAGCCGTAGGTATTTTGCTGGCCTCTCTTTTTGTGCGATATATTGTACGTGATGATATTGGTCACGGAATTACTCATATTCTATATGCCATTTCCCGCAGAAAAGGCCGTTTAAAAAAGCATAATATTTGGACATCTTTAGTGGGCAGTTCCTTGACAATTGGCATGGGGGGGGTCTGTAGGAGCTGAAGCTCCAATTGTACTGACGGGTGCTGCTATTGGATCAAATTTGGGAAGCTTTTTCAAGTTGGACCACAAGACATTGATGGTGCTCATGGGATGTGGATCTGCAGGGGCTATTGCCGGAATCTTTAAGGCTCCTATTGCCGGAATGTTATTCACCATTGAAGTACTGATGCTTGACTTGACGGCTGCTTCAGTGATGCCATTGATGATTTCTTCGGTAACGGCTGCTTCTCTATCTTATTTCGTGACTGGCACACAATCCATGTTCCAGTTTTCTATGACAGATCCGTTTACACTGAACAGAATACCTTGGGTTATGTTATTAGGAATATCATGCGGACTGGTTTCTCTATATCTGATTCGAGGTATGAATACCGTGGAAGGCTAGTATAAAAAGATGAAAAATCCATATTCCAAAATACTTTTGGGGGGGGATTGTGCTAAGTATACTTATATTTCTGTTCCCTCCTTTGTATGGAGAAGGATATAAAGCCATTTCTCAGTTAATCAATGGCAGGCCTGATATACTTACCGAAAGTAGTTTTTTTTACGCTTTTAAGGATAATGCCTGGATACTTGTCGGTTATATGTGCCTCATCATTTTTTTCAAAATAGTAGCATCTGCCTCAACAAATGGAGCTGGTGGAGTGGGAGGCGTTTTTGCTCCAAGTTTGTTTGTAGGGGCTTTGGCTGGATTTGTTGTTGGGCATATCATAAATGTATTGGGCATAGCAAATGTTTCTGAACAAAATTTTGCGTTGATGGGTATGGCCGGAGTGATGTCTGCAGTGATGCATGCTCCTTTGACAGGTATATTTCTCATTGCTGAACTAACGGGTGGCTATCAGCTCTTCCTACCCTTGATGATCGTTTCCGGCGTTTCGTATCTCACCATTTATTTGTTCGAAAAGAACAGCATATATTCCATACGTTTGGCTCAAAAAGGAGAGTTGCTTACTCATCACAAGGATAAGGCCGTTTTGACTCTGATGAAAGTCGAAAATGTAATTGAGACGGATTTTGAGGTAGTGCATCCTGAAATGTATCTTGGAGATTTGGTTAAAATTATATCTACTGCTAAGCGTAATATCTTTCCTGTGGTTAATGATGAAGGAATTTTATTGGGGATAGTACTTTTGGATGATCTTCGCAATATAATGTTTCGCAAGGAGCTTTATACTCGCTTTAAGGTCCGAAAACTTATGATTTCGCCTCCGGCGAAACTTAATATTAATGATTCAATGGAAAAAGTGATGCGTATTTTTGATGATACCAATGCCTGGAATTTACCCGTCATCGATGAGCTGGAACAATACGTTGGGTTTGTATCTAAATCCAAAATATTCAGTTCATACCGCAAAGTCTTGGTACACTTCTCAGACGAATAGTCTTTTACTATTTCTTTTGTTCGTTATGGTTTAAGGAATAGACTTATTTAATTTAGATGTAAATGACATCAGCTATAATAATTACTAGCTGCTCTTTATTGCTGAGATAAGAATTTAAAAAATAGCCCTATGTTCGATTTCCTTGATCAGTATCCCTATTTGCTGCCAATCATGATATTTTT
>Ga0209430_1000098_pt1 | contig 133777 bp, 102 predicted proteins | sample BarGraIncub1133A_FD_184504 | JGI IMG/M metagenome (GOLD analysis project Ga0209430, IMG submission 184504) | Arctic peat soil microbial communities from Barrow, Alaska - Barrow Graham LP Incubations 11-33A (SPAdes) (version 2) | ecosystem: Environmental > Terrestrial > Soil > Wetlands > Peat...
TGTAGGGGCCGCCCTTGTGGCCGCCCATGGAAAACATAAAAAATCTTCATTACTCGTGGGCGGCCACAAGGGCGGCCCCTACATTTTCTGTGATTCTGCCCTGGAGAGCCACAAGCCCTCCCTACATCACCAACATTATCGTACAATAGAACCATTCTTAACTAAAATTACTTGGAATACTAGCTGTTTTAAACTTGAAATACTTTGGTTTGGTTTGGGATGTGAGATTCTGAATTTGGTTGTTGAAGAATCTCTAGGGTAAAATAAAAGCTGTCAGATCCTGACAGCTTTTATTTTTTTATACGAATATTGCTATTGATATTTATCCCCTACGGGTAATTTTAAACAGTTTTTTAGTTGATACTTTGAAAAAGAGAGAAGGATACACTGCCTCAAAGATAATCACTAAAAGTGCCTAAACTTTATCTTTTAGAAATTTTAATACTCAGAAAGTGTATTTATAGGCATTGAGAATTTGCTTTTCTACAGTAAGAATTAAAACTGAACGCGTACCTTCAAGAGGTATAATTGCAGGAGGACAATCACTTGAAAAAGAGGGGAATTCTCTGAGTATCCCTTGTGAGTTAAAAAGCAATAAATGGTTGTTCCCTGTAGTAATTAAATAATATTTCTTATTATCAGGAGCTGTAAAAACCAATGGTTGGAAACGTGGGAATGACGACAGATCATATTCGAAAATGATCTCTTTCTGAAGGTTGAAAACAGTAAACCGGGCCTGATCCAGATAAATATAATCTGTTTTCCCATTGTTCTCATATTGATCTAGCAGGAAAAATGGATGGGTAATAACTGTTTCGAAGGGTAGTTTATCAAAAGCCCCATCCTTCCTGATGTACAATAAATCCCCATCGGCTGCTGCACAAACAATATCTCCTTTATACGATAGTCGATTAGGCCAGATTTGAGTGTTTTTTGATATGGGGGGGACTTTATCAAAATTTCCGACAGAAAAGCCATTTATATCAGTGATTTTGATACGTCCTGCTTCGTCAATAATGGTCAACAGTTTCCGGCCATTGTGATCTATTATTTCGACAGGTTTAGTAACACGTGCTTTCATATCTACCGTTATCCATCCAGCCTGTTTTTTCCCCTTAACTGAAATTGCCTGAATATTATTTTTTGAGGTTGATAAGAAAAAAGTAAGGCCATCTTTACCTGTTGAATAGGGTGTTAAACCATTCGTGGCATTAAAAGGTATTTTTAAAGGGAATCCGTTCTCATATTCTCCTTTAATGTTCAGAAGGTAAATCAATTCAGAGGAATTAAATGCAATACATTTGTGTCCCTGAAAATCAATAGGTCGTATATCTCCAAGTATATGTCCTCCTGTAATATGACTCCACTCGACACCTCCTTTATCGTTGATACACCATATTTTGTTGTTCACGTCCATCAAAAATGAAAAAGTTCCATTTTCTGATTTAACCACAAGAGGGCCACTTTTTACATTACCTATGAATGAAACCCATACCGGGGTAGGTTGATTTGAAACCTGTTCGACAGGTAATGGTGCATTTGTGACCAGGCTTGAGGTATCGTTTGCAATACAGATACTGGTGTAAAAAAGTTTATTTTCTAATGAAAATTCAGTAGACAGAAATTTTGCAGACCTGATCGCATGCATTATAGGATAGTTTTGTTTGTCTCCCGGGATCAGTAATGTTGTAATCTGCCGTATTATCTGTGTCAGATCTGAATAGACCCAGATATTGGAAGTGCCTGAGATATAATTTCTGAAGTTTTGAAATGTTGGTGAAGCAGAAAGTGTGTTCTTTGACGTATAGCTGCTTAAAAAAGCAGTCATTGCATTTACAGATCGTGCAAAAACAACATAGTCTCCGGCTATAGCAAAATAGTATTTCTTCGCGTCAGGGAAAAGGCTTCCATATATGAATGGAAGCAATGACGGATATTCTATGACATGAATTGTGATGCCATTGAAAAACATTGAATTCCTTTTGGCCAGAATTGAAAGCGAAGCTTCGGCCTGACCGGGACTACTGGTTTTAAAATAAGCATAAACATTCTCTTCTTCTGACAGCGAAAGGTTATTTGTAATGGCAACGCCCATTTCGTCTTTTATCCACCCCGTTAAGGTTTGTTCGGCATTGATGTTAAAACTATCCGAAATGGCTTTGAGTTTATTTTCAAAAGGTTCCAGTTTTGATTGTTTCTTTAATTGAAACTTCAACCGACGGAATATTGTTTTATAGTCTTTGAATCCAATGTTGATGAATCCTGCAGTATTTCCCGGCAAAAGAATATCCACATTACTTGGTCTTGTTTGTTGATCGTTAAATAGATTGAGATATGTATTTGATGAATCACCTACTGAAGAAAATCCGTTCATAAGAATTTCTTTTTCTTTGAACAGAATGTCAAGTTCAGTCCAGTCACTGAATCTGCTGATGCCTGAAATATTTACAAGATTTCTGGCATCTAGTTGATTATTGAGTAAGCTGGGAAGATTATGATAATTTACATAAAGAACAGCGTGAGCATTTAAACTCTCAGTACGGCTCACTCTTACAAATGCCCGCTGATTCGTTATGCTTTCTCCGGACTGAAGCATGAGGATTGCTTCGTTAATCAGGCTTGTATTGTCTGTCGCAAAAAGAATGCCTTGCATTAATACAAGATTTATGACATTTTCTTTTTGTTGTGTAGCTCCAGTGCTTTTGAAAATTATCTTTCTTATATTGACTCCTGCAAAGTCTCGGATCAGGATCTGAATTTTAGTTCCGAAATACTTGTAAATAAATGGATTTAAGTCTTTGTCATGGATTGCATGACCTGTTTGAATTGTAAAAAGAAGTCCGGCTCCACCTTCGTGCAGAGGGTGAAGTGAGATATATAAAGGATATTTTTTTATTGCATACGCAAATCTTGCATTCTGTGCTGCTAATTTGATGAAGTTATTAAACTGTGTTCCCAGGTTTTCATATTCTTTTTCACGAATAAAGTTCTTCCAGATTTCACTTTTTGAGATTAAAGGCCATGTTTGATTTAAGGTGTTAATTTTTAAAATAATGGCGGCATCGTTGGGGATAGCATTGATAGCCGGCACCTCCTTTTGTGACCAATATAAATTATAAAAGAATGGTGATGCAATCAATACGATAATGATAAAAACCGTGATAATTGCAAGTATCGGTTTGAGCCTAAAGAGTGTTAAAAGTTTTTTGCGTATACTGGTCAAAGTCTTGAATTTGGATATCAAAGTTACAAATGGAATTTGATTTGGAGTGTTTATTTATTAATAAACTGTTTAAATTTAGGTTTTCTTTTGTCCGTAGGGCATTAATATCAATAGAAATGTAGTTGTCTCCTTTTTTTTGCCCGTAGGGCATTCACTTTAAGGGTTAATCCCCTACGGGGAAAAGATTAGAGATGAAGATTTCTCTATTGATATTTATCCCCTACGGGGAAATTTATACAGTTTCAAATAAAAAAGGTTCTGTGATTCTGCCCTGGAGAGCTACAAGCCCTCCCTATATCACCAACATTAGCGAACAATAGAACCATAAAAAATAAACACGAAAATATAAATGTTGTTCAGAAGAGTTACAGTGGAGGTAATAGTTGAAAAGTTATCCGATGGAGTGGTGAAACCCCGATTTCTTTAATTGCCTGCCTGTGCGATTTAGTAGGATACCCCTTGTTTTTGTTCCAGTTGTAAAGTGGATATTGTTGATGAAAATCTTCCATCAGTTCGTCACGATATGTCTTAGCAAGTATAGATGCAGCTGCAATAGATTGAAACCGTGAATCACCTTTTATAAAACATTGATGTTGAATTCCGGGGTAAGGCTTAAATCTGTTCCCGTCAACAAGTAATAATTCAGGTTGCTGATGGAGCTGACTTACGGCTTTATGCATTGCACAATAGGTCGCCTGAAGGATATTGATTTCATCGATCTGATTATTATCCACGACTCCGATTGCCCATGCGAATGCGTTTAATTTTATTCTTTCACAAATCCTTACACGTTGTAAAGCCGTGAGCTTTTTAGAATCGTTCAGTTCAGGATCGTTAAAATCTTTTGGTAAAATAACTGCTGCAGCCACTACAGGTCCTGCCAGACAACCTCTTCCGGCTTCATCTATGCCTGCTTCAATTAGACTATTCTGAAATTTAGTCGCTAATGGTTGAATTGGTAATTTCATCTTATTTAATTAAATACCTACAATTCGTGATATTATGACTGCTATGGTTAATATCCATAAAAACAACTCTGACCGCCTCGGATTCTTGCGATTCAGCAATGCATAGTTGATGATGATGGTAGCTGGAATTGTAAAGAAAATAATGTGATATCCGGATTGCTGATTTGCATACAGAAATGAAAGTATGGCAATCAGAAATATGAAAATTATTACCCAGTATTTGCGTCTGATTGCAATTACTTTTTCATTGATATGATTCATTAAATTGGATAATGATCCCAGAAAGATCAAAGCAATTAATCCCCATATAATATAAGCTGAGTGACTAAGCTGAACTTTAAAATGTTCAGGATAACCGAAAAACTGTTTAATCGATTTCCAAATCACCATCTCCTGATTGTTCCAAAAGAAATAGAACCAGACAAAGAGACAAGCTGCTGCTAAACCAACAAATGAAATGATCCATTCACGCCATGATATGACACGATAAACCAGATAACTGATCCAGATTAAAAGGAAAAAAAATATCGCGGGAAAGTAAAAGAATGAAGCAACTGTGATAAAAAAGGATGCGTTGAAACATTCAGTGAAAGGATCTTTCAGCTCGAACATAAATAATAGCTCAGCTATACCCAGTAATATGAATAATGATGCAATCAATGGAGCTGACAGTTGGGTAAGAGAATGTGTGCTGCCGGTCAGCAAAATGAAAATATAGGCGGGAAGAAGATTGTTTCTTAGAGAAAGGTTGTTTCTGATTAGTACCCAATTGAGAACAATTGCCTGTAATGACACCAAAAGAATTGCAATAAAGGAGATCAGGACAGGATATGGAGAAATCAGATTAAAAATAAAGTGATAAAGCCCTGTATCAAAATTAGCGGGTGCCTGAATAATTCCATTGCCAAATGAACTGTACCATAATCCAAAAAATAATGGGAGGATTAGGAGGAATTGGATTGGAGATTGGCTACGGAATATTCTTAACAGCATTTTTTTAAAAATTAATGCAAATCAAATCCTATATCGCTACGGAAATGTTTTGTAAGGTAATCAATATTTTTTGAAGCCTGATATGATTTTTCAAGTGCCTCATCCATCGTGTCTCCGAATGAAGTGACAGACAACACTCGTCCACCATCTGTTACAATAGTGTTATTAACTGTTTTTGTCCCGGCATGGAAAAACAGGGTGTCTTGGGGAGCTTCAGTAATGTTCATTTTTATCCCTTTCTGATAAGCATCTGGATAACCTTTAGAAACCAACATTACCGAAGCAACAAACCGGGGATCAATTTCGAGATCAATCTGATCGAGTGTCTGGTTAGCAATTGCATCAAAGACATCAAGAATATCATTTTTGATCCTTGGGAAAACAGATTCAGTTTCAGGGTCACCCATTCGGGCATTGTATTCAATGACAAATGGTTCTCCATCAACTTTTATCAAACCGAAGAATATGAAACCTTTGTACTCGATTCCTTCACTGATTAATCCATCGATTGTGGGCTTGACAATTCTCTCTTCAACCTTTTTCATGAATATTTCATCAGCAAAAGGAACCGGTGAAACTGATCCCATCCCTCCGGTGTTAGGACCTGAATCTTTTTCTCCGATTTTTTTATAATCTTTGGCTACTGGAAGAAGTTTATAAGATTTTCCATCAGATAAAGCAAATACCGAACATTCGATGCCATCCAGAAACGCCTCAATAACAACTTTAGCTGAGGCACTGCCAAATTTTGCATTTTGAATCATGTCTGAAAGTTCTTGTTGTGCTTCCTGTAAATCAGGGCAGATCACTACACCTTTACCGGAAGCCAGACCATCAGCTTTTAGAACATAAGGTGCCTTTAATGTTTGAAGGAAAGCAATTCCTTCTTCAAAATTTTCTTTATAAAATGTTTTATATGCTGCTGTAGGTATTGCATGTCGTTGCATAAAGGCCTTCGCGTAATCTTTGCTGCCTTCAAGTAATGCTCCTTTTCTGATAGGACCGATCACTTTTATTTTAGATAATTCAGGATGAGACAAAAAATAATCATGGATGCCTTCTACCAATGGAGCTTCAGGACCAACTATGATCATTTCTATAGCATGACTGAGCGCAAAAGCTCCTATTGCAGGGAAATCGTTTAAAGAAAGCACAATATTTTGTCCACAATCCTTTGTTCCGGCATTACCCGGAGCAATGTATAGCGCAGACAATTTTTTGCTTTGAGCAATTTTCCAGGCGATAGCATGTTCTCTTCCTCCGGAGCCTAGCAATAATATATTCATCTTTTAGCTTTATTTTTTGCAAAGTAACAAAAAATCCTGCTCTTTGCCATAATAATAGCCAATATGGTATGATCGGAATAGTCCAAAATTTACATAAATCTGTTATTTTTAAGCTATATTTGCAATAGATATTTTTAAAACTTGTTTCACCTGTAAAAATATTTTCACCAGTTCCGAAAATTCTTATATTTGAATGTTGTACAGATGCAGTTTATCGTCATCAAAACAGGATTCAGATAAAAGGCAGTTCCACCGGCTCCATTAAAAAAGATATTATGAAGCTTAAGCTCACAAAGGTCAGAATCAACAAATACAAGAGTTTCAACAAGGAACAGGAGATTGATATTGACGAAAAAGTCACAGTCTTAGTTGGGAAAAATGAGTCAGGGAAAACTGCATTTCTCGAAGCTGTTGCCAAGATTAATTACTTTGAGAACAATCCTTTCTTCAAGTTGAATACCATTGGAGACTATCCGCGTAATGAACTTATTCGTTTTAAGAATTCAGGTGAGGATACTGAAGCACTTCGATGTAATTTTGATATCAGCAAAGAGATGATGCAGGTGATTGAATATGATCTGGGTAAAGATGTGCTCCAGAGTCGTTCATTCACTTATGGCATCAGCTATATGGGCAAAACTCACTGGTTTGGACTGAAAGTCAATGAACGTAAATTTCTGGATCAGTTTTATCAAAGGTATACGATCAATGACGATCTTCAATCTCAGTTGCGCAATGTCCGCAACGTTACTGAACTGATGCAGCTTTGTGATGTAAAAAGACAAGATGCTGTTCTTACGAAGATGGCAGAAGATTTGCGTGAAAAGATCTATTCAAAAGGCTATGCCTGGAGCAACCCAATCAAGGGTTATATTGCAAAAAACTATCTTAAACCTGCAATACCCTACTTTTGGTATTTTGATGAATATTATTTACTGCCAACTAGAATCAGTATCAGGGATTTAAAAAACCCACCCAAAGATGATGAAATGTTACGGATCTCACGTGCCTTTTTTGATCTTGCTAAAATTGATATTGATAAGCTACTTGAGGCTGATGATTTCGAAAGTTATCTTGCTGATCTGGAGGCAACTGCTAATGATGTAACAAATTATATTTTCAAATACTGGACCACCGAAAAGGATCTGGAAATTAAATTTGAAATTGAAAGTGTTAAGGAGACTAAAGACAAAATTCTACATATCAGAATCCGTAATACAACAAGAAGAATAACACTCCCATTGCGCAACAGGAGTAAAGGGCTTAATATGTTTTTTTCTTTTGTTGTTTGGTTTAGTAAAGTCAAAAACATGGTAGGTGATAATCTTGTGCTTTTGCTTGATGAGCCCGGATTGAGTCTTCATGCATCTGCCCAGGCTGATTTACTGAGATTTATTGAGGATCTTTCAATCGATCACCAGGTTATATATTCTACTCATTCTCCCTTTCTTATCAACCCTTCACGACTTGACCGGGTAAGAACAGTTACCGACACAGTCGAAGGGAGCACAATATCGGATATGATTTTAGAAAATGATCCCGATACCTTATTTCCTTTACAGGCTGCTATAGGATTTGATATTTCGCAGAATCTCTTTAATAACAAGCGAAACCTGTTGGTTGAAGATCCTGCTGATCTGATCCTGCTCAATCTGATGTCGGGTACTTTGAAATCTATGAGCCGTACCGGACTTAAAGAAGGAATAACTATTATGCCTATAGGTGGATTGGAAAAACTGGCAACTTTTCTGCTTTTGTTGAAGAGTACAAAAAACAACATGGTCTGTCTGATGCCAACAGCAAGTGTATCTAAAACCAAAACGAAACAAGACACTGAATTATGGGACCAGTTCATTAATGGAAAGAGTTTTCGGTTCTACGATCAGTATTGTCAGGTGAACCAGGCCAGTATTGAAGATCTTTTTGAACATAATGAAATAGCGCTTGCTTTAATGAGTGCATATGGAACCAAAGTTGCAGAATCTTTTAAACCTGTGGAAGGGGAGGGGCTTATAACGCAGTTACAGTCTACTATTGGTCGCGATAGTTTTGACAGACTACGCATAGCACGTGAGCTGGCTTTGTTGCCAAACATAAAGCAAAACATTTCAGAGAAAACCTTTAACCGGTTTGAAAAACTATTCAGAGACATAAATAAAATGATGTAATTGCAATGAATAATTATATTGAGTGTCCTGTATGCAAAGCATCGGGAATAAAAAAGGGATCTCCAAGATGTCCACGTTGTAATTCTGATCTGGAGGTTTTTGGCCAGATCGACAATTTGGAAGAGGGGAGCAGTGGGAGTACAGCCGCACTAATGATTGCTTACTTTTTAGTTGTGGTTTGTGTAGTTGCATTTTTGCTTTTCTATTTCTTCGTCTTTAAAGATGCAAAAGCTACTTCTGACGTTAACAAGACTCAGATTAAGCAGTTAACTTCACAAATCGACGGGCTCAAGACCGAGAATGAACAATATCTTCAACAAATCATTGACCTTCGTACTAAAATAGGAAGTGGAAATGAGTCTGTTGTTCCTGTTGCCAAAACCAAACAAGAAGCCAATGTACAGCCGGAGAATACACCTACTAAACAAACTCCAGTAGTACAACCTAAAAAGAAACCGGATCAACCTAATGTGCAATCCGGTGTTGTATACTATGAGGTTTTACCCGGAGAGAGCCTGCGCCGTATTGCTAAAAAGTATTTTGGTGACATGGAAATGTACACTAAAATCATGAAGGATAATAATATCAAGACGCCTGATCAGATTTATCCAGGCCAGAAATTAAAAATTATACGTTAGTTGAATTCATCTCCAGAAAATATGTCAAATTCTAATCTTGATATCATCTCACGGAAAGTAGTATTGTTTCAAAGTGAGATACTTGAAATGAAGAAGAAGATTTCTGAATTGCAAAAAGAAAAATCTCTTCTTGATAGAGACGCAAATTCTCTGCGTGAGAATCTTGCCGAAGTTAGACAGGAAAATACTGATCTTCAGGAAATTGTTTATGATTTAAATAAGGAGAATAATCATATTAAAAGCAGACTTGAACAACTGACTATTGCAGCGACAACTGCTATTCCGGTTATTGAGCCTGTATCAGATGTTCCAAACGAAAATGAACTTACTTCTGTTCCGGAGACTCCAGTTCCGGATCCTATGGAACAAAGACGACGTGAGGAAGAATTGGAAAAGCAGTTATTTGAATATGAACGCAATTCAACTATTCCTGATTATTTCCGTTCTGAAGCTGATGAGAATAATTTTGATAGTGGTGAGTTGGATTAATACTCCAGAAACCATTTAAGAAATATTAACCATTCCACTTGAATAATTTTTCCTTGAGGAGTGTTTTTTTGTGATTGTAAAAAATAAATTCAATGAATCGACAGCAACTTCAAGTTTTTCAGACTTTAGAACCTACCCGTTGGCGCAGATTTATGTGGGTTTCGAGGATTCTGTTGTTGGTATTAGTTTTTTCTATTGCCGCAGTTCTAATATCACTTTTTCAAAAACAAATCATCCATATTCCTGAAATCAGGGAACGTGCCGAGATGTACAACAAGCTGACTAAAAAAGAAGCTAAACTTGCATTGAACACGCCTGAACAGATTATATTTCATAAATCGCTTACAGCAATAAGATTAAAGAAAAACAGAGAGTTTTATCATTTCCCTTTTACCCGGGCTCAGAAAAATGACTCCTATTACCCTGTACGTGCCGCTTTCTATGTGAACTGGGATATGCAAAGTACTTTTTCGCTGCGAAACAGTATTAAAAGTTTGAATATGGTTCTTCCGGAATGGTTCTTTGTCCCTGATTCTTCAAACACGATCTCATCCAATGTCGATTCAGTTGGATTGAATATCATGCGGAAAAATAAGGTTGCAATAATTCCGATGCTTTCTAATTATTTTAAAGATAAATGGAATGGCGAGAATATTCATAATGTCATCCATTCGCCTGCAAAACGAAAGGCATTAATTTCAAATATTGTTTTCAACCTAAAGAAATACAAATTGAATGGTATTAATATCGACTTTGAAGAACTTCATGAGAATACTGATGAATTTGTTATTCAATTTCAAAAAGAGTTATATACAGTTTTACATCCTTTAGGTTATCTGGTGACACAGGATATTGCGCCATTTAATGAAGATTATAATATACAGGAACTTGCCAAATACAATGACCTGATTTTTGTAATGGCTTATGATCAGCATAATTCCAGTACCAGACCCGGTCCTATTGCTGCACAGGAATGGGTTGAAGCTGCTTTGGATGATGCCTGTAAAAAAGTCCCTTCTGAAAAGTTGGTGTTATGCTTAGCGGCATATGGATACGATTGGCCTGCAGGCTCTAAAGGTGACGATGTAACTTATCAGGAAGCCGTTTCAACTGCACTGGAAAGTGAAGGGAAAGTTCATTATAATGACAATTCATATAATCTCGATTATACCTACTTTGATGATAATAATATAAAACATCAGGTCTATTTTACTGATGCCGCCACTACATATAATGCAATGAGGGCTGCAGAAGATTTTGAAGTAGCAGGTGTGGCCATTTGGCGATTGGGTTCTGAAGATACCCGGGTATGGGGCTTTTACAAAAATAATCTGAGTTTGAAGGGATTAAAAAGTCGCCCTTTCGACGTTAAAAAATTTGAAGATATTAGTTCATCGTATAATGTCGACTTTATTGGTGCAGGAGAGGTCCTTGATATTTTGACTACCCCTGCAAAGGGTAGAGTGCAGATTGGATTTGACAAACAGGATAATCTTATAAATGTTGAGAACTATAAGACTTTGCCTACATGTTTTGTGATAAAGAAAACCGGTGAGAAAAAGAAAGTGATTTCTCTGACATTTGATGATGGACCAGACCCCAGTTATACACCTGCTATTCTTGATATTCTAAAAAAGTATAAAGTGCCAGGAACATTTTTTGTAACCGGTATCAATGTTCAGGACAATCTTCCTATAATGAAGCGTATATATGACGAGGGACATGAAATCGGAAACCACACACTGCTTCACCCTAATCTGGAATTACTGAGTGACGACAGAATCCGTCTTGAACTTCGTGCCACGGGTCGCTTGATTGAAGGAATTACCGGACATGCAACAATATTGTTTCGCCCCCCTTATAATACAGATGCTGAGCCTGTAAACCCAGACCAGATACATCCTTTGTGGATTGCTAAAGAGGAAAATTATTTAACCATTGGATCATCAATAGACCCCCTTGATTGGCAAAAAGGAGTGTCGGCAGATTCTATCTATACACGTACAGTTCGTCAGCAAGCACTGGGAAATATATTATTGTTGCATGATGCTGGAGGGATGCGAAGCGAAACAGTTAAAGCATTGCCAAGAATCATTGAATATTTTAAGAAACAGGGATTTCAGTTTGTTTCAATTTCTGATCTCATGGGGCGTAAGCGTGACGATGTGATGCCTAAGGAAGTTGGACTGGTAAGCCAGTATCTGGAGAAGGCTGATTATATAGTTCTGATGATTAATTATGCCTGGGACCAAATTATTTATTCCATATTCTTTCTGGCATTAATACTTTCTGCATTTAAAATAGTTTCAGTAGCTTTCTTTGCTTTTTTACAACACCGCAAGAATAAGAAAATGCCTTTTGTTCCTAAAGGTGTTTTTGAACCATTGGTTAGTATTATTGTCCCTGCTTATAATGAGGAGATAACAGGGGTTAAAACTGTTGAAAATTTACTCAGGTCGAATTATAATAATTTTGAGATCATCTTTATAGATGATGGTTCAACAGACAAGACCTACGAATTGATCAAAGCACGGTTTGATGATAATGATAAGGTTAAAATATTTACAAAACCAAATAGTGGAAAAGCTGCATCTCTAAATTATGGAATCAGTCATGCAAATGGTGAAATAATGGTTTGTATTGATGCTGATACAATTTTGGATACTAATGCAGTAGCTCGTCTGGTGATTCCTTTTATGGACCTTAATGTTGGAGCTGTTGGAGGTAATGTTAAAGTTGGAAATAAAATTAATCTTCTGACCCGTTGGCAGTCAATTGAGTACGCTACAAGTCAGAATTTTGACCGGTTGGCTTATGATTATATCAACACCATCACTGTAGTTCCCGGTGCTATAGGTGCCTTCAGAGGTTCAGCACTCAAAGAAATAGGTGGTTTTGATGTGGATACCCTTGCCGAAGATTGTGACTTAACGCTTCGGATGCTCCGTGCAGGATACAGGGTCAGGGCTTGTAATGATGCATTTGCTTATACTGAGGTTCCTGAAAGCCTGAAGATGTTTATGAAACAGCGATTTAGGTGGTCTTTCGGTATCATGCAGAGCTTTTGGAAACACCGTGAACTTATATTTACACGGCGTCGTTTAAATTTAAGTTGGGTATTGCTTCCAAATCTCTTGATATTCCAGATGATATTGCCTCTATTTAGCCCATTGGTTGATTTGATGTTGCTTTTCTCTTTGTTTTCATTCAATGGGGCAAGTGTATTCTCAAAGAATATAGGAGAGGTGGGAATATTCTATTTCAGTTATTTTTTGCTGGATGTATTGATATCAATGATGGCATTTCATTATGATGGTCAAAAGTTTACGATTAGAACAGTTTGGAATCTGTTTTTACAACGAATAATATACAGACAAATCTTATTTGTGGTATTGATCAAATCATACCGAAAAGCAATCAAAGGGGAGCTTACCGGTTGGGGTGTTTTAAAGCGTACAGGAAATGTTGAACATGTTAAGGTTCAGGAAGAAGTATAATGGTACGAAATATTAAGAAACTGTTTAAATTTCCCCGTAGGGGATAAATATCAATAGAAACATTTACATATTATATCTTTTCCCCGTAGGGGATAAACTTTTAATGTTAATGCCCTACGGGCAAAAAAGGAAGGGATGAATGTATTTCTATTGATATTAATGCCCTACGGGCAAATGGAAAAAAATTTTAAAGAGTTTCATAAATTAAACCTCAAGGGCTCCGATCAAATCGTTGATATTCTGAATCTGATGGCGTTGCATATAATCTGCTATGCCATCTTTTATTTTTATCGTAATGGCTGGATCAATAAAATTAGCAGTACCTACCTGAATTGCAGTAGCTCCGGCCAATATAAATTCTATTGCATCAGCAGCATTTGATATACCCCCAAGACCTATTACAGGAATTTTAACAGCTTTAGAAACCTGATATACCATCCGTAATGCAATAGGTTTTACGGCAGGTCCTGATAATCCCCCTGTTACTGTTGATAATACCGGACGACGTTTCTCAGCGTCAATTGCCATTCCAAGCAGGGTATTGATAAGAGAAACACTATCAGCCCCAGCACCTTCCACTGCTTTAGCAATCTCAGATATGTTTGTTACATTGGGAGAAAGCTTAACGATGAGTGTCTTATTGTATACTTTTCTAACCGCTTCAACAACGGAAGCTGCCATAGGGCAATTGGTCCCAAATGCCATTCCACCTTCTTTTACATTGGGACATGAAATATTTAGTTCTATTCCAGGTATATGTTCTAATGCATTGATCTTTTCAGCTACTTCAACATATCCTTCTATTGTCGAGTCTGAAACGTTGACGATGACATTTGTATCGTATTTGAGCAACTTTGGATAGGTTTCTCTAACAAAATAATCAACACCCTTATTTTGTAAGCCAACTGCATTGAGCATGCCCATGCTTGTTTCAGCCATGCGTGGATAGCGATTGCCTTCTCTGTGTTTTGATGTTGTTGCTTTTACTACAATTCCTCCGAGTTGTGATATATCAAGAAAATCTTCAAATTCCAACCCATATCCAAAGGTTCCTGAGGCCGTCATCACCGGATTCCTGAGGAATAACTTATCAATTTTAACTGAGAGATCAATCATGATTATTCGCTTTTTATATATGGGAGTGAACATTCAGAAGGCTTTTCTATATTCCAGTCATTTAAATCACGGCTATCGAAAACAGGTCCATCCGTACATACACATTTGTGTCCTTCAGTGGTTTCTGTCACACAGCAAAGACAAGCTCCGATTCCACAGGCCATGGTGTTTTCAAGAGAAACTTCACAGGGTATTTCCAACGCTTCAGCTGCTTTGGCAACTGCTTTCATCATGCCCTCGGGACCACAGGTGTATATTCGTTTAAATTCAGATAGTCTGGTTTTAAACATAGAATGTTGGGTAACCAACCCTTTTTCTCCCAATGAGCCATCTTCTGTGGCAACATAAGTTTCTGCTACTGCTTCGTATGCTTCCAGTTGAGGGACATCTTCTGCTGTTTTGCCTCCGACAAGCACTACCGGGTTAATACCCATTTTCTTAAAGGTATGTGCAAGAAAAAGGAGAGGGGCTACGCCACAACCACCACCAACCAACAGTATGTTCGCCTCTTTTTTCAATGAAAATCCATTTCCAAGTGGGTAGACCATGTTTACTGTTTCACCTTTCGATAGCCCGGACAAGACAGTAGTTCCTTTTCCAACTGCCTTTATCAGCAGTGATAAGGTGTTGGCTTCATAGTCCACATTGTGAATTGAGAATGGTCTTCTGAGATAAACTTCAGGAACTTTGTTTACTTTGACTTCACAGAACTGTCCGGGTAACATTAAAGGCAATTTCTCAGTAGGTTTAAGTACTAATACGAAATTATTTCCTCCGGCAGGTTTATTTTCTATGACCACAAGGTCGTGAATGACTTTTTTCACTTTTGTTAATTTATTGCATAATAAACAAATCCAGTCCTAAATGTTCAAAAAAAAGTCCGTATTAAACGGACTTCATTTTTATTATTCAGCTGTTTCTTCAGGTTTGCTTTCGGGGGCCGCTTCTTCAGTAAAATCAAGCATTCCCTTTTCCAGGAGCAGGTTATACCATCCGATTACTTTACGCATATGCGATACGTAGACACGTTCTTTATCATAATCTGGAACAATTTGTCCGAAAAATTCCTTTATTTTAGCATCATCGGCTTTATTGTCGATTGCTTTTTGACCACTTGTCAAATTAAACATGTTTCGTAACACATCTTTTAACGCAACATCTTCACTATGAGAAAAAAGGCTGATTTCTTCCAACGAACTTATTTTCTCATTCATGAAGGCATTCATGCGTTTTCCATCAAGTAACGACTCAATGATGAGTCCGTTTTTAGATTGAGCTACTAGTCTGTATAGACCAGGTTTGCCGGCGATACTTAAAATTTTATTTAAATCCATGGTGTACTATTGATTTATGCAAAAGTAGAAATAATCTTTAAATGATTGTATAATTCCGATATTCTCCTATCCGCCATCCTGTTTTTTCTTCAACCCAATGAAGAAAACGAATTTTAAGAGAGAATTTTTTTTGTGTAGGATCAACATCAAATTTCCAGTTAATTTTTTTAATTCTTTCCTGTAATACCTGAGGATGATTGCCATTAAACAAGGCTACCGAATCAGTTTGTGTATAATCAAAAGGTTCTTTAATGAGTTCCTTATTTTCGTAGTCCGCTTCTTTATTGTCCCAGAGACGAGTAAAGTGATGTAGTTTAAGTTGTTGTTTTTCAGGAGGTCTAACCCATCCATAGTGATAAACGTATGCATCAGTACATTTCACTTTAAGTTTTCGTCCATCCAGCCTGAATCCTTGTGCATCACGGTAGGAACGAATTCTTTTATTGTTTCGGATGATTCGTACTTCCTTTCGATACCAACGACGTGAATCGCCAACAAAATCATATGAACCATAGAAATGAAGATAGTTGAAAACAAGTCCTTCTACTTCAGGATTATCCTTCCATTGCTCCATGCTTTTGCGGATTTCCGGCAGATATTTTTCATGAACAGCTTCATCGCCCTGGATGTAAAAAGCCCAATCGGTATCTTCACTGATTAGATCGAGTGCTTTGTTTGTTTCCACAGCCAATACCTGTCCACCTTTACGCAATGTGTCATCCCAGCATGTATCAATAATCCTGATCTTGGGAGAATTGATATGTTCAATAAGTTGTCGGGTTCCATCATCAGAGTTGCCTACAGCTACAATAAATTCATCACACAAGGGCAGTATAGAAGTGATAGATTCTACTACCGGGTAATCAAATTTTATGGCGTTGCGAATAAATGTAAAACCAGTTACTTTCATAAGGTAAGTCAAAGATTAATTTTGACAGATAATCTCTGACAATCGTTTTTAGTAATTCAAAATCCCTGTATACGTCTCAGGCGAAACCTTGTGCAATTCTTCTTTTACGCTTGCGCTTACCTGTAATGTTTCAATGAATGCTGACATTGTTTCACGGGTAATCTTGCTATTTGTACGTGTTAACTCTTTCAGCGATTCATAAGGATTTGGATAGTTCTCACGACGTAAGATGGTTTGAATAGCTTCTGCTACAACAGCCCAGTTATCATCAAGATCCTTTTTAATCTTATCTTCATTTAGAATTAGTTTGTCAAGTCCTTTGATCAATGATCTTATTGCAATCTTTGTGTGAGCAATAGGAACACCAATATTCCTGATTACTGTAGAATCGGTAAGATCACGCTGCAAACGGGATACCGGAAGTTTTGAAGCCATATGCTCGAATAGCGCATTGGCAATGCCAATATTCCCTTCCGAGTTTTCAAAATCTATTGGGTTTACCTTGTGAGGCATTGCTGATGAACCTACTTCCCCGGCTTTTATTTTTTGTTTAAAATAATCAAACGAAATGTATGTCCACAAGTCACGATCCAGATCAAGAATAATATTATTGATGCGTTTCAAAGCATCAAAATAAGTGGCAATATAATCGTAATGTTCGATTTGAGTTGTGTTCTGTTGCCGTTCAAGGCCAAAGCTCAGGATGAATTTATTGGCAAATTCAATCCAGTTAGTTTTTGGATAAGCAACATGGTGAGCATTAAAATTGCCGGTTGCACCACCAAACTTGGCTGTGAAGGGGATACTTTTTAATATCTTGATCTGTTGTTTCAATCGCTCAACAAAAACAAATATTTCTTTTCCAAGAATAGTAGGAGAAGCCGGTTGACCATGCGTACGTGCAAGCATTGGCACTGCACGCCAGCTTTTGGCTCTTTGGGCGAGGTTGGTGATGAGTTCTTCCAGAAGCGGTAGCAATACTTCAGTATGAGCCAACTTCATGGCATAGGGCATTGCAGTGTTGTTTATGTCCTGTGATGTTAATCCAAAATGAATGAATTCTTTGAATTCCGCCAATCCAAGCTTATCAAATTTCTTTTTGATAAAATATTCAACCGCTTTTACATCATGATTGGTGATTTTCTCAATATCCTTGACTGCCTGCGCATCATTAAAGGTAAAGTCACGACAGAGCTCACGCAAATCTTCGTAACGTTCTTTAGGAAATTTAGATAACTGGGGCAATGGTAACTCAACTAAAGCAATAAAATATTCAATTTCTACCAGAACCCTAAAATTAATCAATGCTCCTTCTGAATAAAAGTAAGCCAATGATTCTACTTGTTTACGGTATCTGCCGTCAACAGGGGAAATCGCATTTAGACTAGATAATTCCATTTTATGGGTGTTAAAATAATGCGCAAAAGTAAACAAGAAAGCTCAATTAAGCATTTATTATGCTATTTCAGTTTCAAAATAAAGTCACTCATTGCTTTTAACGCTTCAGGAGCAAACGTTTCTTCAATGTTGCCATATTCCGAGGGAAGGCCTGTATCTGCATGTTGGAACAGGTGATTGACACCTTCAATTTTCATGATGGTGTAGTTTTTATTACCCGCAAGTTTTAAATATTTATCAATAGCTTCGAGATTGACCTTATAGGGAACCTGAATATCTTTTGTGCCATTAAGAGCTAATACAGGACATTTAGTTTTAAGAAGATATTCCTTTGGATCGAGCATCAGAAAAGAACGAAACCATGGATATGCAATTGGCGCAACTAATGCATCAATTGATTTTAGCTGATTATTTCTTTGGGTTTCAGAGAACGACTTCTCGTTATTGATAGCGTCTGTCATGAGTTTTCTTGTTTCAGCCATTGCTTTAGTAGCATCCTTTTCCTTTATAACGATATCGTAAATAGCTTTGTTTAGACCTTGATTTTTTTTAATTACCTCCGGTGTTATGCCGTTTTTCTCACTTATAGCCTCTGCTTGAGCCATTTCTATTTCTCTACCACTGATCCCAGGCCCAGCCAATAAGATGATAAAATTCACATTTTTATTTCTGGCTGCGACTATGGGTGCTATCATGCCACCTTCACTATGCCCTGCAATACCAACATGTTTTTGATCTATAAGTGGTTGCTTTTTTAACCATGTGAAACCTGCTTCAGCATCATCTGCAAAGTCGTATGTAGTGCTCGTTGCAAAAACTCCTTTTGATTTAGCGGTTCCCCTGTCATCATAACGAAGAACGGCAATACCATGTCTGGTCAGATAATCTGCAATTACCAGAAATGGTTTATGGCCCATCATTGCCCCATCACGGTTCTGTTGACCTGATCCTGTTGCCATTACTACTGCCGGAAAAGGCCCTTTCCCTTCTGGTATTGTTAATGTACCGGCCAGTTCTATATTGGCTTTTTCATTGAGAAATGTTACCTCTTCTGATTTGTAGGGGAAAGGAGGTTTTGGTTCCTGGGGCCGTTTTAAAACTACCGGAGCCAACATTTTTTTAAGATTAAGATCAAAGGTCTGTGCTCCTTGTGTCCATTTTCCATTGATAAGACTATCACCCTGAACGATTGTTCCTTCGTAGCTTGCCATCAACTTCTTAACTTTGATGGTAATGTTATCTCCTGAAATAATTGTTGTGTCAGTCTTGATACCATAAGAGTTTTGATCAGGGCTGTCAAGTAAAGCAGTGATTTTGCCATTATTATCAACATTCAGGCTGACTCCAAGACGAACCTGAACAGCTCCCAGAGAAAGTTTACCCATCCATGGTCCGACAAATCTTTGGCTTTGTTGTGCAAACAAAAGAGTAGGTATAAGAATAAATGTTAAGAATAATTTCTGTTTAACGTTTTTCATTGTGGTGATTTGTTTATGAATTATTTTTTGATTAAAACGAATACAAAGTTGTAGCATAAAGATATGCAATTTGTAAAGAAAAATCAATAAAAATTAATTAACCAATTGAACACCTATTAAATGTCCTACCAAAAATACTGCTCCCGCTGCGATAAATCCAAACATAACCTGACGCATTCCTGAATAAAAAATAGGTTTATTTGTAAACAGTGTAATGGCGGCACCTAAAAGGAATAAACCAATTGCACTACATCCTGCACTAAGACCGATAGCCAGATATCCGCTTGTAAATATAAATGGAATCAATGGAATGATTGCCCCAACAGCAAATAAAACAAAGGATGTGATCGCAGCTTCCCATGCAGACCCACCCAACTCATCAGGATTGATTCCCAATTCATCACGTACAAGGGCATCTAAAGCTGTATCGGGATTTGCCATTAACCGTGTAGCCAATAAACGGGATGAATCTTCATCCAGTCCACGGGCTTGGTATATCAGTGCCAGTTCTTCCAGTTCTTCCTCAGGAGCAGTTTCAATTTCAAAGCGTTCTGTTTCGATTTGCTGTAGATAGAGCTCCCTTGAACTTTGTACCGAGATCCATTCACCCAAAGCCATAGAGATGGCTCCGGCAAGCAAACCTGCAAACCCAGTAAGCATGATTATTTTATTACCAACTGCAGCACCGGCAACACCCATGATGAGGTTGAAATTGGAAAGCAATCCATCGCTTGCACCAAGAACAGCAGCCCTTAATGCATTCCCTCCGGCAGAACGATGGCGTCCTTCCAGTTTCGCAATAATTCCACCCTCCAGTCCTTTTCCTTTTCCTGATTTATTGATCTGTTTCAGAAGATTTGAATGTGAACGTTCTTCTGCTACAAAATCTGCGGCCTCTGGCTGATCCATATAGCTATTTGTGCCTTTATCTTCAATCCCTACGACTGTTGGCAATACGATCTCCACTCCAAAATGTTCTGCTAGCCAACAAAGTGTATTTGTCCTCCAGGTTGGTTTAAATGGGGGAACTGTCCCTCCCTTTTCTTTAATCAATCGTTCCCAACGGTCAGCATGGCGAACTTCTGAAGCTGCCAGTCTGTTATAGACCTCTTTTAATCTGGTGTCTTTTTCATTTTCAGCAATAAAGCTATATAACTTAGCGCTGTTTTTTTCGTCTTTCCAATTTGCAAGATATCGTTTAATTGTGGTTTCCATAAGTGATCCCCAATGCCTGTAATGTAGATAATCTACTGGCTGTTTAACAATGAAATTTGGCAATTATAGTATTTTACTAATGATGTAAAATTATATCAGTAGAACATAAAATACTAATGTTTGTTTAACTTTTCTTTTAACTGACTTTTTGTGTTTGGATTCAATTTATTACGAACATATTGACAGATATATGTACATATTGACATGTTTAGATACCATATAACATTTTAATGCTGAATGGCATAATTTTAGTGAATAACAATTAGTTTCTTGCTAATTTTGCATAGAACATTTCGGATTATTCTATTTATAAAAAGAGAGAATTTTATAATGAACAAAGAAATTGAAAAAGTAAAATGTCTGATAATTGGAACTGGTCCTGCTGGATATACAGCTGCTATCTACGCTGCCCGTGCAGACCTCCAACCTGTTGTTTATACCGGATTAGTAATGGGTGGTCAACTTACACAGACTACGGAAGTTGATAATTTTCCCGGCTATCCTAAAGGTATTACCGGTGTTGAAATGATGGAAGACCTACGTGCTCAGGCAGAACGTTTTGGAACGGATATTCGTTTTGGTGTAATCACTGCTACCGATTTCAGTAAAAAACCTTTCACGGTTACCACTGATGATGGGGCATTGATTGAAGCAGAGATTGTGATTATTTCTACCGGTGCAACTGCCAAATGGTTAGGTATTCCTTCAGAGGAAAGATACAATGGTCATGGTGTATCAGCTTGTGCAACCTGTGATGGTTTTTTTTACAAAGGCATGGATGTTGCCGTTGTTGGTGGCGGTGATACTGCAGCCGAAGAAGCAACTTATCTTGCAAATCTTTGCAAGAAGGTCTATTTAATTGTCCGCCGTGATGAATTACGGGCTTCAAAAGCAATGCAGCACCGCATATTCAATACACCGAATATAGAAGTATTATGGAATCATGTAACTGAAGAAATTGTTGGTGACAATAATTTTGTAACCGGTGTCAGGGTTAAAAATGTAAAAACCGATGTAGTAAAGACGGTTGATGTTCAGGGCTTTTTTGTTGCCATTGGTCATCAACCCAATACGGAAATTTTTGCCGGACAGCTTGAACTTGATGAATTGGGGTATATCAAAACGGTACCAGGAACAACAAAGACAAGTGTAGAAGGTGTTTTTGCCGCAGGTGATGTTCAGGATCATATATATCGTCAGGCAATCACAGCTGCCGGTACAGGATGTATGTCAGCCATAGAGGCAGAACGTTGGTTAGCCACTGAAAAATTCGGGCAGAAATAAGCTTTTAAAGAAAAATATAAGAGTAAACAGATACAATCGTATTAATTCAAAATGAAATAGGGAAGTTACCTGAAAAGGAACTTCCCTATTTTTTATTATAAGCCTCTTAGAAAGATGGTCGAATAGTTAAGATATTTATCTTCTTCCACCACGATCCCTGTCGCCACTGCGTTCGCTGCTGCCTCTGTAGCCACCATGGTCTCCACCGCGATCATTGCTACCTTTGTAGCCACCACGATCTCCGCCACGGTCACTGTTTCCTCTATAGCCACCACGGTCTCCACCACGATCTCCGCTGCGTTCACCACCACCTGTTTTTCTGAATGGAGGTCTTTCGTTTTCCATCGAAACATCCAAACGGAGCTTGCGTCCCTGGAATTGTTGGTTTGCAAATGATTTTACAAGAATATCATGTGATGCATTGTCAACTTCAAACATACAATGGGTTGGACGAATCATGATACGACCAATTTTGATCGTACGAACTCCCGTCAGGTCATTGATTAAACCAATCAGTTGAGGAGGCGCTATACCTTCCATTCCACCAATGTTTAATGTAAACTTGGTAAAGCTACTGGTTGTCCCTTCGCGGTCGCGATCTCTTTCCTGTTTAAACTTGCTTCTTTCCTGGCTTTCATCAATGTTCAGATCCGGAGCATTGCGATAGTATTCAAGAAAACGATTAAACTCTGCAGAAACATAACGTTTTATCAGATCTTCACGATCCAGTGCTTCCAGTTTTTTAAGAATGAAAGGCATAAATCCTGTGATCTCTTCTTCGTTAACAGTTGTCTTCTCCAGTTTGTCAACCATTGAGAAAAGTTGTTTTTCGCAAATCTGAACACCTGTAGGAATTTTAGCCTGACTGAATGTCTGGTTAATTGCTTTTTCAATCAATCTGATTCTGAATTTTTCTTTCAGGTTAACCAGTGCAATAGATGTTCCTTTTTTACCTGCACGTCCTGTACGACCACTCCTGTGGTTATATGCTTCAAGATCGTCGGGCAATGAATAATGAATAATGTGCGTCAGGTCATCAACATCAAGTCCACGTGCAGCAACATCGGTTGCAACCAGTAACTGGATATTCCGCAGACGGAATTTGTTCATGACGCTATCACGTTGAGCCTGTGATAAGTCTCCATGCAATGCATCGGCATTGTAACCGTCGCGCATGAGATTATCGGCTACTTCCTGTGTTTCGATTTTTGTACGGCAAAAAACAATTCCATAGATTTCAGGATGAAAATCTACAATACGTTTCAAACCCTGATATTTTTCTCTTGCATGTATCGTATAATACAAGTGACGGATTGTGTCACTACCGGTGTTTCTTTGACCAATAGTAATTTCTGCCGGATTAGTAAGGTATTTGCGTGACAGGCGGATAATTTCCTGTGGCATGGTAGCTGAGAAAAGCAAAGTGTTTTTCTCTTTAGGCGTTTCTGCAAGAATCGTATTGAGGTCTTCCTGGAAACCCATGTCAAGCATCTCATCAGCTTCGTCAAGAACGACAAACTGAAGCGCTTTAAAATCAATAACTCCACGACGGATCATGTCGAGCATACGGCCTGGAGTACCACAAATGATGTGCGCTCCCCGTTTGAGTTGTCTGATTTGAGTGTCAATACTTGCTCCACCATAGATAGGAACAATATTCACACGGCCCATATGCTTTGCGAACGATTGCAAGTCATTGCAAAGTTGCATTGCCAATTCACGTGTAGGACTTAAAATGAGTGCCTGTGGACTCTGCAGGTTTACATCGATGTAATTTAAGACCGGCAAACCAAAGGCTGCTGTCTTACCTGTACCCGTTTGAGCGAGGCCCAACATGTCCTGCTTCTTGTTTAATAACAGGGGAATTACTTCCGACTGAATAGGTGTCGGAGTCACAAAACCCAAGTCTTCAATTGCTTGTAAAAGCGCTGGCGCTAGGCCAAGTTCTGAAAATTGATTCATTTATAGATTTAAAAAAACGTGTGCAAAGGTACTATTAATTATAAGGCCTTTTACAGCCGTTTCTTTAAATCTCACATTTCTAGTAATATCAATTCAAATACATAATCCTGTATCTAATTTTTTCCGATTATCTTATATTTGAAAAGATTTGAATACTGTCAACCGATACTGAAGTTTATGTGGGGCAGAATGTTTGAATTATCACTGAAACTCTTATTGCATATAGTCTTTGTTACTACCCTGTGCTTTTTCCTTTTCAATTATTTTTTGTAAATCTTTACGATTTTGAGGTAGATTTTTTTTTGCTATTTCCCAAATCATTTCGTAATCAATTCCAAAATATTCATGGGCAATTAAATTTCTAAGTCCGTACATTTTTCTCCAGGGAATTTCTGGATATTCCTCCTGTATGTCAGCTGGGATTTTTCTTGACGCTTCACCTATAATCTCAAAATTTCTGACAACAGCATCTACAACAATATGGGTCATTTTAAATTTTTTAAAGTCAAGATCACCAAGATATTCTTCAATCCGTTGCATTGACTGAAACATATCTTCAAGGTAAAGTATAAATTCTCTTTTAATCGGATTCATATGTACTTGACACTATTTAAAATGATTTGTTTTAACTGCTCTTTTAGGGCTTTGTCTGATACCAAATCAACCTTCAACATTAATTCATTCTCCAGAAATTCCTGAAGGTCAAAAAATCCCCATCCAATCGGTTTTTTAAATGAAACTAAAATATCAATGTCAGAGTCTTTTGTCTGTTCATTTCGTGAAAAAGAACCAAAATATCCAATCTTGTCCACGTAATATTTTTGGAACAAAATGGGTTTTAATTCTTTTAATTTATTCTCTATGTCAATATTAGTTTTCATGATTCAAAGTTAAGAATAATTTTGAAATGCCTAAAATTGTTTTTTTCTTAGCATAACAAGTGTTCAAGGTTTTTTTAACTTTGCTAAAACTTTACAGGATCCATTATGAAGCCGCTACTACGTTTAGTCAATTTGACTGTTGTCTGTTCTTTGCTGATATTAAATCTTCATCTTAGCGCACAACCTAACCAGGGCCGACCTGCATCTAAACCATTTATCATTTCTTCGGGATGGCAGTTGGAAAATATTTCAAAAATAACTCAAACAGGAGAAGCAATATCTGTTGAAGGATTTCAGCCAAAGGGGTGGATTAAAGCAACTGTCCCCGGGACTGTATTGACAAGTATGGTGAACAATAAAATCTATCCCGAACCCTTGTGGGGCGAAAATAATCGTCCCGATAAAATACCGGAAAGCCTTGCCAGAACATCATACTGGTACAGGACTTCATTTATCGTTCCGGCAGCATATAAAGGCGAAAATATCTGGCTTAACTTTGATGGAATCAACTATGCTTCACAGGTCTTTGTGAATGGGAAAAAAGTAGGGGAGACGCATGGTGCATTTATCCGTGGGATCTTTAATATCTCTTCTATAGTTACTCCCGGAAAAACTGCTACTCTGGCTGTTTTGGTCTCTCCACAACCACATCCTGGCGATCCGATAGAGCACACTGTCAAAAACGGTATGGGAAAAAATGGTGGAATTACAGCAGTCGACGGACCTACATTTCTTTGTACGATAGGTTGGGACTGGATTCCCGGAATCAGGGATCGTGATGCAGGCATCTGGCAAAAAGTATTTCTTTCATCTACCGGACCGGTTTTGATGAAGTCTCCGCTTGTTACTACTGACCTTCCATTACCAAAAATCAACAGTGCAGATATCACGATTCTGACTACTCTTGTAAATATCTCCGATCAGCCACAAGCCGGCATTTTGAAAGGACAATTGGGGGATCTTTCTTTCCGGAAGAGTTACAATGTTGCACCTCATTCTTCTAAAATCATCACGCTTGATCCATCGGTGTTTTCACTTTTGCACATGGTTAATCCTAAGTTATGGTGGCCTAATGGTTATGGTCCTCAGAATTTGTATACACTGAAAATGAATTTTGAGATTGCCGGTAAAGTTTCTGATGTGCAGGAAGTTACATTCGGGATCAGAGAAATCACTTACAACGTTCCTGAAACTGAAAACCTTACAATATCTGTCAATGGAGTAAAGATCATGTGTAAAGGAGGGAACTGGGGAATGGATGAAGCCTTGAAGCGCATCCCGAGAGAAAGACTCGAAGCCCAGATTCGCATGCACCAGATTGCCAACTGCACCATGATCCGTAACTGGGTAGGGCAGAGCACCAGCGCTGACTTTTACGACATGTGTGACAAGTATGGTATTTTATTATGGGACGAATTCTTCCAACCCAACCCAAGTGATGGACCCAATCCAACAGATCTCAGATTGTATCTCTCGAATGTGCGTGATAAGATTCTTCGCTTTAGAAACCATCCTTCTATTGCTGTTTGGTGTGCCCGAAACGAGGGATTTCCTCCAAAAGAAATTGATGATTCACTAAAAGTTTTGATGAAAGAACTGGAACCTGTTCGGCACTATCAATCCAGTTCGACTGAAGGACATGGTGTCAACTCAGGAGGTCCTTACTTTTGGCGTAAACCAAGTGAATATTATGTCTTTAAAGAGGCATTTAAAACCGAAATCGGCAGCGTTTCTGTTCCAACGCTCGAATCTGTTCATGGAATGATGCCTGAAAAGGATTGGGAAATTATCAATGACGACTGGGCTGAACACGACATGGCTAAAGGCGCCCAACGTGGCAATCTTTATCCCGAGTGGCTCAATAGTCGCTACGGCAAGGCGCTTAACCTGGCCGATTTTGTCCGCAAGGCTCAAATGATGAATTATGAATCATATCGCGCCATGTATGAAGGACGGAATGCAAAACTTTTTGATCCCTGCAGTGGTGTGTTGACCTGGATGAGTAATCCGGCACAGCCCAGTTTTGTATGGCAATTTTATCATCATGACCTTGAACCCAATTCTGCTCTGTTTGCAACCAAGAAAGCCTGCGAACTTGTTCATATCATGTTGAATGAAAAAGAAGGCAATATTCAGGTGATCAATAATATGGGAGAACAATTCAAGGGTCTTAAAGCCAATCTTGTCATCTACAATCTTGATGGAAAGATTGCTCTCAAACAAAGTTTCGATGTCACTGCTCCTGCTTCAAAGGCAACCGATCTCGGAATGATAAAACTGCCTGAAAACCTATCATCGGTCTATTTTGTTAAACTCGAATTATTGAATGCAACAGGCCAGCAATTGTCTGATAACCTCTACTGGAGAGCGCTTCCAACGCAACCTGATAAACTTGAAGATCTTGCAAAACTTTCTGTAATGACGCTTGAAACAAAGGTCAAACGCCATGATGCAAACGGAAAATGCCTGATAGATGTGACGCTTCACAATCCCGGAAAACAGGTTGCCCTGATGGCTCACCTGCAATTGCGTCGTCAGCATTCAAACGAAAGAGTTTTGCCGGTTTACTATACCGACAACTACATTTCTCTGGTTCCCGGTGAAACCAAAACAATCACCATCGAAGCTGCAAAGTCTGATCTGAAAAGTGAACGTCCACTCGTGGTTGTTGATGGTTGGAATATTAATGTGAAACCTTTTGCTTCTTTCGATGTTCAACTAACACTCAACAAAGAAAGTCAGGTTAGCCATTGGCCGGTGACAGGTATCCCAATGGCAAAACCTCAATAACTATTGTGTATCATAAGTCCGTTTACTTGTAGAGACGCAATATTTTGCGTCTCTACGAATTGTTGATCTTCATTACAGGAGACGCAAAATATTGCTTCTCTACACGTTGGAATTACAAATTACATCGAATACTCTCTTTTGGCACACGCTGTTTTCATTTTATCAATACAATTATCCACACAAAATATTTTCAAATGGAATTAATGAAATCAATGAAACTGACCGGCATCCGTCAAATGGAACTCATGGAAGTTTCTAAACCGGTTCTTGTAAACGATGACGACGTTTTAATCAGGATGAAAACTGTTGGTGTCTGTGGGTCAGATGTTCATTATTATGTTTCAGGCAAAATCGGCAGTCAGATTGTTGATTATCCTTTTGCTGTCGGTCATGAAGGTGCCGGTATAGTTGAAAAAGTTGGCCGAAAAGTTACTTTGGTTCAACCGGGCGACCGGATTGCCATTGAGCCTGCAATGAACTGCGGAGAATGTGATCAATGTAAAGCCGGAAGACCCCATACTTGCCGCAAATTGAAGTTCCTTGGTTGCCCCAAACAGGCCGAAGGCTGCCTGTCCGAATATGTTGTGATGCCCGAACATTGTTGTTTGCCGATTCGCGATAAGATGACTTTTGATCAGGCTGCCATTTCTGAACCCTTGGCCATTGGTGTTTATGCTGTAAACCAATCTATTCCAATGGAAGGCGCTAAAATTGGTATTCTTGGAGCAGGGCCGATTGGCGAAAGTGTATTGTTGCCTGCAATTGCTAAAGGTGCTTCAAAAGTCTATATGACGGATAAAATTGATGAACGGCTCACCCTTGCAAAAGAAAATGGAGCTTTCTGGGTCGGAAATCCCGATAAAGTAGATATTGTTGCAGCTATAAAAAAGGAGGAACCGCTTTTGCTGGATGTCGTTTTTGAATGTTGTGGCAAACAGGAGGCCTTTGATCAGGCCATCGAAATCCTCAAACCGGGCGGAAAGTTAATGGTCATTGGAATCCCTGAGTTCAGCCGCTGGTCATTCAGCGTCGATGAGGCACGCCATAAAGAGATTTGTATACAGAATGTGCGCAGACAAAATCATTCGACTGAGATAGCCCTGGAGATGATCAACGAGGGCATTGTGAATGTGGATAACTGGGCTACCCACCGTTTTAAACTTGAGGATGCCAAAGCAGCCTTCGATCTGGTTGCAGATTATAAAGATGGCGTTTTAAAAGCCATGATTGATATTGATTAAATGTGATGTTTTAGTAGAAATATAGGGATGTGTATCACAATTCCTATGTTTTATAGTAGAGACGCAATATTTTGCGTCTCCTGTAATGAAGATCTATAATTCGTAGAGACGCAAAATATTGCGTCTCTACATGTTTATATATCAAATTTTAATGAATTTTTTCTTTTGCAACAGTTTCATTGTTGTTTTAAAGAAAATCAATATTTCAGCAAAGGATGACCACAAGGGCCATCCCTACATTTTAAAAATTACTATTTTACAGTTAAGCTCTTTGTGATTTTAATATCAGATGAAGAAGCGCCTATCAACAGTTGATAAATACCTGCAGCAGTTGTATAGTCATTTTTGGCTTCATCAAATTGACGCAGTGCAGTTGGATTAACAGAAACTTTTACCAGCACTGTTTTTCCGGCAGGGATATTGACTCTTTCAAATCCGGCAAGTGTCTTCAACGGACTAAATCCTTTCACACCCTTGGCGGAAACATAAACCTGAACGACTTCGTCACCGGCAATTTTCGAACTGTTGGTCACACTTACCTCGACCGAAGTTTGTTGTCCGGCTTTAATAACCGGCGTAGTAACTTTTGCAGAATTGTATTTAAAAGTTGAATAGCTCAGTCCATGTCCAAAAGGATAAAGCGCCTTGCCCGTGAAATATTTATAAGTCCTGCCATTCATGCTGTAATCTTCAAATCCGGGCAAGTCATTGACCGATTTATAGAAAGTGACAGGCAGACGACCAGCGGGATTGTAGTTGCCAAACAAGACATCGGCAACAGCATTTCCACCCTCCTGACCGGGATACCATGCTTGCAAAATTGCCGGCAGGTTATCATTTTCCCAGTTAACAGCCAATGCGCTTCCACTCATCAGTACCAATACTACAGGTTTTCCGGTAGCTTTAAGCGCCATCAGTAATTCTTCCTGCTCTTTCGGCAGATCAAGACTTGTGCGGTCGCCACCTTTAAATCCATCCATGGTAACTTTCATTTCTTCGCCCTCAAGTCTGGGTGATATGCCTCCAACAAAGATGACAACATCAGATTGTGCTGCGGCATCAAGCGCTGCCTTTTTCTTTGCTTCCGCATTTGGATCAACGGCATTCGTTTTGTTATAAGACGCTAACCCCTTTTCAAAAATGATTTCAACATTTTTCCCAGCCCGGTTTTTAATGCCTTCCAGCACATTTACAGGTTTAGAAGGGGTTCCATTATAATTTCCTAACAAAACATCTTTGTCATCCGAATTAGGACCAATGACTACAATTTTTTTATATTTGTCTCCAAGCGGGAGAATTCCATCATTTTTAAGCAAAACCATGCTTTGATGGGCTACATCAAGCGCCAGAAGATTGTGTTCAGGGGTGTTGTTTTCAGTAAATGGGATATTGGCATACTTAACCATTGAGGGAGGATCAAACATACCCAGTTTGAAACGTGCCATAAATAAACGTTTTAGTGAAACGTCGATGTCTTTGACACTGATGAGCCCATCGGCAACAGCCTGTTCGAGTGCAATGTATTCATTGCCACAGGTCAGATCGGTACCGGCCTTGACTGCAGCGGCAGATGCCTCTTTAGCGTTTGGAAAAACATTGTGACCATGATAAAAATCATTGATAGCGCCACAATCGGAAACAACATAGCCTGCAAAACCCCATTTATCACGGAGAAGTTCTTTTAACAACAGGTCACTTGCACAGGCCGGTTTACCATAAACACGATTATAGGCTCCCATAAGTGAATATACATGTCCCTCTTTGACCAGCGCTTCGAATGCCGGAAGATAGGTTTCGTAAAGATCTCTTTTGCTGGGTTGCGCGTCAAAAGTATGTCTGAGCGGTTCAGGACCACTGTGAACAGCAAAATGTTTTGCCGTAGCAATTACTTTAAAATATTTCGGATCATTACCTTGCAAACCTTTTACAAATGAAATTCCAATTCTTGATGTAAGAAAAGGATCTTCACCATAAGTCTCCTGGCCGCGGCCCCAACGTGGATCACGAAAAATATTGATATTGGGTGACCAGAAAGTCAGTCCCTGATAAATGCCAAATTCACCTTTACGCACATGTTCCTGATGTTTTGCACGGGCTTCTGTTGAAATTACATCTGCTTCGCGCTGAATTAGTGCCGGATTCCATGTGGCAGCCATACCGATTGCCTGAGGAAATACAGTTGCAAAACCATCGCGTGCCACACCATGGAGACTTTCATTCCACCAGTTATATGCCGGAATACCCAAACGGGCAACTCCGCCACCGTCATTGTTTTGCATCAATCTCACTTTTTCATTCAATGAAAGGCGCGAAACCAGATCGTTAACCCGTTGATCGAAAGAGAGAGAGGGGTTCTGAAAAGGATAAACGGTTTCTTGTGCATGTGCAGATGGCATAATCAAAAACATGCATCCTGCAAACAGAAGACCCGAAGAAAACCTGATTAATTTGTAAAGGTTACTTTTCATAATATTTTGATTGTTAATATTGATGGCTTCCACAAATTTAGAAATATTTCTATTTGAAATGCAGTTAAAATCAGAAAATGTGTTTTTTTACGCTAAGTATATTTTGAAAATTCACGGATCTACTTGAAGATACATCTGCTTTTGAAAGCAATCGTATTTTTCTCCAAATAATTTGAGAAAGTTCAATTTTCATAATCATAAAATCGAAAGATAATTTTTTAATGACGGTTTGATGATTAAATAATAACCAGGGAATAATCAAAATATATTCGAATAATAACCAGTATATATTCTATCCCTTAGCTACAAATTATCTATAGGGTATATACCGATTATATATAGGTTATATACAGGTTATCTCTGAATCGTCCGAGAATAGTGACGTTGAGAACACAGGAATTTCAAGCCAATTTTGGTTTGTATTGGAAATTGTTTTTAAAAAATATTCATGAGAATAAAAAAATAGCCCCGGGTTTAATCCGAGGCTATCGATTAATGTGTGAATTGAAGGGTTTGAAAGTATTTCGGAATTCTTAAACCATGAGGTTATTCCTATTTATAAAGATCTTTTCCTTTGGTATTCTGGAGTTCGAGCAGGAAAGCAGCGATTTTTTCTACTGAAAGGTTAAAGATTTGTTCGCCTTTTTTGATGGTTGCTTTTTTAGGGTTTCCAATACCGGTGTCGGTTGTGACCTGTGTCCATTTGCGTTCGGCCCAGGCCCAACCTTCCCGGAGAGCATGAATAGTGAATGCTTTTGCTTTTCCTTCGCCTGCTTCTGATAAAGGTAACACCAGTTCGGGCGTTAAATACAGCATCATGCTGGTTTCCAACTCGCCTGCATGTTCTCCGGAATCTTCAACAAAAGATTCAATGCCGGTTATTTTATAGGTATTGCATTGAATCAGAAACATGTCTGGAAAAAGAAGATTCATCTCACGGATTATCTGTTTAAAGTCATTGCCTCCATGGGTATTGAGGATGACCAGTTTATGCATGCCTTGTCTGTTCAAAACGGTTATCAGATCTTTTAAAATCGCAAACTGGGTGCTCGGGTTCAGATTCATATCAAGCAAGACATCGGGTTGGCCGGTGTTAACACCATAAGCGATTGCAGGTAAAACGATGATTTTTCCGCCTTTTGAATTTGCAATTCTTGCTGACTCGGCACCTAATTTCTCTGCAATAATAGTATCCGTTCCATATGGCAGGTGCAAATTGTGTGCTTCTGTTGCACCCCAGGGTAGAACAGCTACCTGATAGTTGATCTCTTTTGTGTATTTCCAGGTTGTATGGGCAAGTATATGGGGCTTAATTTCTTTATCCATTTGAAATGTGTTTCAAATTATATTTAAAAATCTGTCAGTGTATCAATTAACCGAAATAATATATACACTCAAAATTAACGAATAAATTGCTAATGACATTAAGAAACTGTTTAAGTTTTATTTTTTATTTTGCGCATAGAGCAGTAATGAAAAAATATAGGGAGGCCTTGTGGGTCTCCAGGGCGATATAATAAAGAATCTTCATTTCAGTTCAGGAGACCCACAAGGGACCTCCCTACATTTTCAATGATACTGCCCTGAAAAGCAATTTACAAATAAGAATTGCTGAAAATATAATATAAAAAAAGGTGTCCCTGATGAAAGGAACACCTTTTTTAAATTATGAATTTTTCAGCGTATTACATAAGCCGGTTTCGGAAGAAGCTTCCGTAAGGTGCTGCAGTACCTGTCCCTCCAAACTTGCCAAATATTAACAGCGAATAGGTAGTGCGATCTGCAAATGTTGTATTGGTCGCAGTTACTTTATTGATGATAATATCTGCAGTAGCAAAAGTCAGATTATAGGATGTACCTACAACAGTTGGAGCTGTATTTGCAGTTGGAACTGCTCCAGCCTTGACAACCATCCATTTATAACCCCAATTGTACTGGGAGGTTGTATCTGTAAAGGCTGTAGCTTGTTGATAAGCCAATCCTGATGCCAGTTTATAGGGTGCAAAAGCCCATGCTGTCAATGAAGGTTGTGGAATCATCCAAACATCAATTTGATTTCCGGCAACAGCAGAGAGTGCATTTACAACCCTTAGTTTGGTTTTCTTCAATGTTGTAAAAGGAACGATATTGTCTTCAATAATCATTGGGGCCATTGTTGCCTTGGCATCCGTTGCGAAAACTGAATAATATTTATCTTTTACAAAGTTGAAAGAGGTAGTAAAGAAGGTTGTTGAAGCTTTGACAACTGCAGTATCCTTGGCCACAATTGAAGTAGTTCCTTCCGGAGTCACAAAGTACTCCATACCAATATATGGTGTGGGTATTGTCGTTGAAGCCGGAGTTTGAGTAATTGAACCCGGATAAGAGCTACGGAAAGGAATACCGCGCAATTTTCCAACTACAGTTGATTGTTGCGTTGTTACTCTGTTACCGTTAAAATATAGATTGATTTCAGGTGAATCCTGAGAGAAGTTAATAAAAACGATTCTTGCTCCCGTGGCAACCATGGTACGGTCGGGCAGAGGACTCTTCGTGCAAGCCATAAAAAGGCCTAACGAAAGAAGCGATATGATTAAAATTGATTTTGTTTTCATTTTTTAATAGTTTTTTCCTAATTATGGTAAATTATTCCGGAATTGAGATCCATATTGGCAGAGTATGATAATCTGTTTTTAAACCACCAATTAAAGCCAAAGCTGCAGAATTCCAAACGTATTCGGAATTATAACGGGGACGGATACGATAAATAGGTTTACCGTTGTTTTCGGAAGCCAAAGGAGGTAGCGTAAATCCGGCAAATACCTGCGTTGTTTCACCAGGGTAAGTTGATGTGTATTGGTAGCGACGGATGTCAGTCCATGTTTCATATGGCGCCCAGGCCCACTGATGGATATATTTCTGACACATGATCTTGGATAACGTAAGTTCGGCAGTTGTTGCTGGAACGGCAGTAGCTAAATAAGCTGTTTTTTCTGCAGAAGCTATTGAAGTATTTACAGTGTAAGTTGTTGTTACCGTTGGTGAACTGGAAGTATAAGAATAATTATTCACTCCTGCATAACTACCAGTGAAATCAATCGCACTGGAAACACCGTTTGAATAAGCACTCAAGGCTGTTGTTTTGTCACCCTTTCTGTAAGCAGCTTCAGCTTTGATAAACTGGAGTTCTGAATAAGTCATCATCGGCCATTTTACATTATTGATAAACAGATAAGTTCCAACTGTTCCGGCTGGAGCTGATGACACGCCGCTTAACCCATAAACGTTAATGGGCTGATCAAGAGTTGCAAGTGGATTATATCCTAAACCGGGTGTGACGCCCTGATAAGTAGCACCGACAACTTTATCCAAAATATTCTTCGAAGGAGGCAACATTACTTTCATGCGTGGGTCAAGTGTTCCAAACATAGATCCATCCATTAGGCCAACTATATATTTGGAAGGACGGGCTCCTAAAAGGTTACCTCTCATTGGACCATAGAAACTGGCATCATCTGAAACAGTTCCTGCAAAACTAATCAATGCATTGTCTGCATTTGATACAAATGCACTATCACAATAAGAGATTACCTGATCTGGTTTGTATAATGCTGATTTGTTGCTCAAATGAGACATGTTGATGGCCAATAAGCCAAAAGCAAACTTTTTCCATTTAAGTCGGTCGCCTTTATAAATCTGATCACCTTTTCCTGCAAAAGTTGCAGAAACGCTACCATCTGATCTGTTTAAATCAACAATGGCTAACTGCAATAAGCGAACAACTTCTGTATAAACAGCTTGTTGTGAATCATAATCAAAAGAATATAAACCCGGTTGATAGGCTTCTTTCAAGACGATTTCACCATGCATATCGGTAAGATCCTGCCAACCTAATGCTCTGAGGACATAACCAATTCCGGCCAGATCCCATCTTTTTTCATTTTCCGAGATACTGATCATGTCAGAAAGGTTGATACCCAACTTCCAGTATACTGCTCTCCACATTTCATCCATATCGGAAGTCCATGCAGGGGTTCCCTGGAGGTCATAAACATAACTACTTGAGTAGTATGCAAAATTCTGGGTATAATAGTTGATCATCCTGGAATCATACATCGTAGCCAGGGCGAGTTGTTGTTGCATGGAGCCGAGATAAAGATAAGCTGTTACCTTTTCCGGTCCATTGGGGTTTCTATTTACATCAATCCATTTCTGACAACTGGTTGCAAATAAAATCGCCGTTAATATTAGTACTGAAAATATTATTTTTTTCATGATTTCAGAGAATTAAAATCCAACTTTAAGACCAAATACAAAACCCATAGGCAATGGGAAGTTCCCATAGTCCATACCTGCTGATCCTGAACCGGAAACTGCAGCATTGTTACCCAGAATAACAGGATCGAGACCCCTGTAATTGGTTAGAAGGAATAAATCTGTAGCGGTTGCATAAACCGACAAATTATTGATGGTTTTAAGATGAGATTCAAGGAAGCTCTTTGGGAAGACATATGCGAGTGTAACATCTTTTAAACGAACCCAATTGATGTTTTTTTCCACGTAATCTTCCTCATTTATCAAACCATTTGAAGGTGCGGTGTAGTAATAAGAAGCACCACTTGTGCCTGGGGTGATCTGAACATTATTGACAGTTGGATGATCCGAATTCTGGAAACCATCTTTCAGAACTCCCTTTACAACAACAGGGATATCACGATTAAGGGTGTTTTTGGATAATCCGGCCATTACAAGTGAACGTTCTGTGAGATTAGCTACATCACCGCCAACACGGGTATCCAACAAGAAGGATAATTCAAAGCTTTTGTAAGCAAACCTGTTGTAAATACCAACTGTGAAGTTTGGATTACGATCACCTATCTTGCCAAAAGTACCAAGACGCAATGGTAATCCGGTTTGTGGATTGATCAGGATATCACCTTTCTTATTCCTTTCGTATGGAAGTCCTGAAAGAGTGGATGTCGATTGTCCAACAATAGCTCCATTTCTTATATTATCATAGAACCAGGTGTCAGAATTGTAATATTCAGTCAATCCAGTTGGGAGATAGGTCAGCTTGCTGTTCATTTTATCGAAATTCGCCGTGATGTCCCATCTTAAATTGTTATTACTGATTGGCGTTCCTGTTAACTGAAGCTCAATACCATCATTCCACATAGAACCACCATTCATAACAGAAAGCACATAACCTGTAGCATAGCTCAAACGCAAATTGCTGATGATCTGATCTACTGATTGTTTTTTGTAATAGGTTCCTTCAAAGCCTAATCTGCCTTTGAAGAATTGTAATTCAACCCCTCCTTCATAAGAGGTTGTTTTTTCAGGTCTGAGCAGTGGATTGGGTCCTGTAAAACCGTAACCATACCCACCACCGGTTGTAAGCTGCGACTCAAGAGCAGGGTAAACACCATATGGGGGAGGGTCTTTTCTTGCGATAGCCCAGGCGCCACGAATTTTGGCAAACTCTAACCAACTTAAACTTTTAAGAGCAGGGATTTCGGAAAGTCTGAAAGCAAAGTTTGCTCCGGGATAGAAGAATGAATTGTTGGTCAAAGGCAAAGTGGAAGAAATGTCATTACGACCGCTTACCTGTAAATTGAAAATGCTCTTCCAGTTTAAAGTAAAAATTCCAACAGCACCAACAACTCTCTTTTGTGAGATCACTGATCTGTCGCGTTGATTTGCGGGTGGAATGTTGTTCAATGAGGCAAAGTTAGGATCGAGGAAGCCTTGTCCTGAACCTGCTACTGATTTATAATACTGGTCATAAATGGTTCCACCCGCTTTGAAGTCTAATTTAAAGTCACCAAATGCACGGTTAAGCATGATATAGGCCTCATAACTAAGGTTGCGGTTGGTTGCTATAGCATCATCAATTATACCACCTATAGAACGGGCCGCGTTTGATTCCGGATGGCGCAACAGGTAGTTTTGCTCGGCATAATAGTCAATACCAAACTTACCAACAAATTTTAACCAGTCGGTAGGAATTACATTAATTGTAGCGCCACTCACTATGCGTGAATTTTTTGTCCACTGTTTGTTCTTGTTAATATTGAAATAGGGGTTTTCATACGAATCTGAAGTTCCTGTAATGAAACGGCGTGAGCCATCAGGATTCAGATAATTTGCTGCATTGTCTCTTGAAGGCCAAAACAATAAACCAAGCATTGGGCCAGCATTACTTTTCTGAATGCGATCAACCTTGTCGTTGGTATAAGCCATCGTAAAGTCAAAATTGAAATATTTTGAAAGATCACCACGAATAGTATTGGAAATATTTAATTTTTCCTGATCCGAAGTTGGGACTATACCTTTTGCATTGATATAAGATGCTGACAAACGATATTGCGTTTTTGTAGATCCACCTTCAAAAGAGACATTGTGTCTTTGTGAAAAGCCTGTCTGGAAGAAAGGTTTGATGTTGTCATATAATTTTGTGCCTGCAGGGTATTTTTCTCCAAAATATGTGAAATAGGTTGTATCGGTAGTTCCGTTACGACCCTGGCCATATACTTGCTGAATTTCAGGTAATTTAGTGATTTTGGTGATGGCAAAACTGTTGCTGTAGTTAACTTTCAGTTCTCCTGCTTTACCACGTTTTGTTGTAATAACAATAGCGCCGTTTGAAGCATCAATACCATAAAGGGAAGTGGCTTCAGGTCCTTTCAGAACTGTAACTGCTTCTATGTCTTCAGGGTTGATGTCGGCTCCACGGTTTGAAAAGTCAACACCTCTGTTTTCGAGTGATGTTGTAGTTGAACCTGCAGAAGCAAAACTGCTTGTTGAGAATGTTTTATTGTTATAAGGTAATCCGTCAACAATGTAGAGTGGCTCATTGCTTCCGGAGAGGGAACTGATACCACGGATAACTACAGAGGATGATGCACCCGGCAAACCAGAAGATTGGTTAACTGAAAGGCCCGCTACACGTCCCTGTAATGCATCCACAAAGTTTGTCCGTCGACTCTGGATGATCTCAGCGCCTTTTACTTCGGTAACAGCAATACCCAGATTCTTCTTCTCTTCTTTGATACCTAAAGCTGTTATTACAACTTCTTTTAGCATCCTGGGATCTGGTTCCATTCTGATGTTTTGCTGGGTAGTATTACCTACTGTGACTTCATTTGGCCGATAACCGACACAAGTGAAAACAAGTACTTTTCCGGGGGTAGTTCTGATACTATACATGCCATAGATATCAGAAGTAACTCCCTGATTTGTTGATTTAACAACAACCGTAACGCCCGGGAGGGATTCGTTAGTCTTGGCGTCAACCACCTGTCCTTTTATAACAGTAGTTTGCGCCAAAGAGACATGTGTGAACATGATCCCAATTCCCATTAAACACAATAAGAGGGTAGCTTTCATTTCATTTGTTTTTTGGTTTTAGAAAATTTAAAATTATAGTATAAGTTAATTTGTTAAACTCTTTATAACATCTGTAAATATATAACAAATATTGTTAAAGTGATTCAGTTTATAACAAAAGTTAAAAAAAAGTGATTTGGAGGATAGACATTTTTTTAAGAATTTAATTTTAATCATAACAGAAAGTTACTTAATAAAATTATTAAAAATATTCGACATGCATTGTATATTCCCAATCGGTAAAATAGAGATTGCCTAAACGCCATTCTAGTTCTCCTCTTTGGAAATCATAAGGCTCACTTCGGGGATATTTCTTATTCGGAACAAACTGACTGCCAATGGCATCGTTTATGATCAACCGATAGGCGTCTATCCCACTTATATAAAATTCTTTCACCTGTTGGTCGTTTGAATTCTGAAGATTAAACGACATGTCGAGTGGGACCCATCCTGTTCCTTCATAGTAAACTTCGCACCAATCGTGTAGATTTTGTTCACCCGGATGCATCATCCAGCCACTTTGCCATTTGACAGGAATGCCTTTATATCTTGCCATTGTCATGAAAAGTAAGGTCTGCATGCCACAATCACCTCTTTTATTCTCCAATACATATCCGGGTATGTCGGGCATAATGGAATATTCGAGCGCTCCTGCCCAGATAATGTGGTCATTGATCCAGTAATAAAGCTTTCTTACAATCTCTTTAGGATCTGAAGTACCCTCTGTAATGCTATCCGACAGATGTTTTATCTTGTTTGTGAAAACAATCTGCGGATATCGTTGAGTAGTATATTTTTTGAAATTTGCTGAGGTGGTTTTGTAAGGAAGCGCTTTTAATTTATTGAGGTCGAAATATTGTGCCGATGACTGATAGGTATACTGAATCTCAAATACTGTTGGTTTCCCTTTTAATGCAGGTTGTTCAAAATAGATTGATCGTTGTTCGACATTGTCGGGAGCAATAGTATGTTTTTCGGGGATACTTTTAATAAGGATTACATCTCTTTGGCGTTCATGTATTTCGCGTGGCCATGGAAGCCAACATCTTACCGTTTCACCATCAGGAACTGCATCTGCATTGACTGAGACCCGATAGGTGACTTTCATATTAACAGGAACGACAGGCTTATGATCCGGTTTGGAAGATGCAATCACCTTTCCGGAATGTTCTATCTTAAATAAAGAAAATTTGTCATTGACTAGGCCTTGAGTTCCTTTGGGTTTAGACTTTTGGCCGGCAAGGATTAATTTAAGATTCGAAACTGCTCGTTTGAAGTAATACTTTTTGTCATTAATTAATCTGAATTCTAACCATTTGTTTCTTTCCCATAATGCTTTATCCTCCTGTGAATAGGTTCCAAATGCTTTCTTAAGCCTGACTTCTGTTTCAGCTTCAGACAATGTGAAATCGGCTTTGATTCGATCAGCCAAATTCACATAAGACTTTAGCTTTTCCTCTGTTTTGAGATCCTGCTTATTTTTATTCAGTAATATATTTGCCCATTGCGTCGATAAAGAGAACTGACCCTTTTGAAAAGCAGATTCGATTTCAGATAAAGAATGAATTTTATTAGCCTTTTGTGGATAACAGATCAACGTTGAGAATATAATTATGATAAAACAAGTTGTGAAACGCTTCATAACGTAAGATCTTTTTATACTTTTACTATTGTTGTAATTTATCATTAAAAGTAAGCATTTTCATTTAATTCAATGTTATTTAATTTCAGAAAAAAGATAACATAATGCAACCAAAATCATATATTTATGAAATTTATACGAAATAAGGTTTTAATTATTCTCTTTCTAATCTCTATTTTTTCAACTCCAGTTTCTGCGCGTAAGGTGAAGACCGGTGTTGAAGTTCTTTCTGAACTAAACTTTGCTCCAATCCGTGGTAAAAGGGTAGGTCTAATTACAAATCCTACCGGGGTTGATCGAAACCTTCAATCTACCGTCGACTTGTTCTTTCATTCCAAAGAGATAAAACTGGTTGCCCTTTATGGTCCCGAACATGGGGTAAGGGGAGATTATGGTGCAGGCGCTTCCGTTTCCAATTTCAAAGATCCCGAAACCGGATTGCCTGTTTTTAGTATTTATGGAAAGACACGGAAACCAACAACTGAAATGTTGAAGGGCATTGATGTGCTGGTATATGATATTCAGGATATTGGATCACGCTCATATACTTTCATCAGTTCATTGGGTCTTGCAATGGAAGCAGCGGCTGAAAACAACGTTGAGTTTGTTGTCCTGGACAGACCTAATCCATTGGGTGGACAAAAAATGGAAGGGTGCCTGACAGAACCCGCCTTTACTTCGTTTGTAAGTCAGTTTCCAATTCCTTATGTCCATGGACTTACCGTTGGTGAGTTGGCTACTTATTTGAATGAAGAAGGTTTACTGGCAAATAAAATCAAATGTAAGTTGACGGTAATCAAGATGAAAGGATGGAAGAGAAAGATGAATTTCGAAGCAACAGGGCTCCCATGGGTTCCATCTTCACCCCATATTCCAGAAATGGATTCGCCTGCTTTTTATCCGATCTCAGGGATATTGGGAGAACTTTATGTCATGAACATTGGTGTCGGGTATACTTTGCCCTTTCACCTCTTTGCTGCAAAATGGATTAATGCTGATAGTCTGGCTGTGAGCATGAACAATCTAAAGTTACCGGGTTTGATTTTCAGACCCATCCATTATACTCCTTATTACAGTGTTTCAAAAGATAGTGTCGTTCATGGTGTTCAGGTGCATATTACTGACTATCAAAAAGCAGAATTATCGCTTGTTCAATTTTATGTTTTGCAGGAATGTAAAAAACTATGGCCGGGTAAAGATGTTTTTGCTTTGTGTGATAAGTCAAGACTCAACATGTTCGACAAAGTATGTGGAACTGACAAAATCAGACTGGAATTCACAAAGACTTTTCAGGTATCTTCGATCCAACCGATCTGGGACAAGGATATTGTTACATTCAAAGCCAGGGCTAAAAAGTACTTTCTTTATTAGAATCGATTTTATCTGATTATTTTATACTTTGATAAAAATCTTCTTTTTATAAAGGACTAAAACAATTAACCAGTAAAGCACAATATGTGAAAGCGCAAAGAGCAGTGATGAGATTTTTGGATTGGCAGTAAGGGGCTCAAATATGTGATTATAGAGCCAGGTATACCCATTTACTACTTTTCCATCGTCTTCTGTGATTTTAAGGATGCGAGTTAGTGTCCTGGCCCATATTCCTGACAGTGCAAATATGATCAGTGGGTTCATGCCAAAAACAACAAAAAAGGAGGTCCATTTTGAATAACCTTTCAGGTCTATGATCCAGATCAGCAATGCCAACGAGATCAATGCCCATCCGGCTGTATAAAACACATAGGAACTGGTCCAGATGGGTTTGTTGATCGGGAACAATAATCCCCAAAGAAAACCGGCTATAATTCCTATTACTCCATAAATGACCAATATCCGGGGTACTTTGATTTTCTCAGTCATTTTGATGACACTTCCGGTCAGGTAGCCCAATATCACTGTGACAATTGCAGGAATAGTACTCAACAATCCTTCAGGATCAAAGGGGATTCCAAATCCTTTGTACATTTGGTTTTCGGTAAGTATCGACCTGTCGAAAGGAATTGTTGCATTGCCTGCAAGAGAATAAGGATCGTCAGTTCCAAAATAATATAGAATCCACCAGTAGATCAAAAGAATAGCGCCACCAATATATGGCAGGTATTTACGCTGAAATGCCAGGACAATCAATGAACCAAATCCATAAGCAAGTGCAATCCGTTGAAGGACACCCATTATTCTCAGGTTTGAATAATTAAATGACCATTGTGGAAAGGAGTTGAGAAACAAACCAATGGCAAAGATCAACAGTGTTCTTTTCCCTATTTTTATCAATGACTCTTTATTCAGTGAGTTATTGTATTTGGAAAAAGAGAAGAACATCGAAACGCCAACCACAAACAGAAAGAAAGGGAAGACCAAATCCGTTGGTGTGCATCCATGCCAGTTGGAATGTTCCAGTGGCGCAAAAATGTGTCCCCAGCTCCCGGGTGTATTCACTGTAATCATGGTGGCGATGGTGATGCCTCTGAGGACATCAAGTGCCAGATAACGTTGCGATGAATTCATTTTTATTTCTCTGTTTAGGGTTGTTTGAAAAAAGGGTGGTTTTTAAAGTGATATGCTTTTGTGTTATTTCTTTAGCGTAAAAGTAACAGGTTTACTCTCAATGTTTGTTTTACTGATGGCAGTAATCACATATTTGTATTTGGCAGGATCTGATGCATTATCCATTAATTGCGTGAATGAATTATCAGCAGTGGTTATGAAAATATGTTCGGGTTTTTTGATGTTTTTGCCATGTCTCTTCATAAATTGATAGATCACAAATGATTTTGTGCTTTCATTTTTTGTCCAGTTAAATTGCATCTTTTCATTTTCTATGGTTAACTGTGCATTCATCGGTTTCTGTGGTTTCAATCCATCAATTCTTGGATTTACAGGTGTCAGGGCGGGGTAGCGATAATATTTTTCCAATAATTTTTCCTGTAGTCCAAGAGGGTTACTGCGCATGAACTTTGCACTAAAAAACATACTTCCGCCAATATTTTTATATTTCCTGTTGAGTTTAATCTGATCAATTATTTCATCGGCAGTTTGCCAGGGTATGTCTTTGGCTTTTGGATCTATCCTGTAAGGGGCCTGGCCGATATAAAGCTGTGCACCAAAAGCGTTTTTGCTCCACCAGTCGGCAAGAATGGTATAATCGGCCACCACTTTACCTCTCTCCCAATAGATTTGAGGCGTAATATAATCGATCCATTTCTCTTGTTGCCATTTAATCACATCTGCAAATAAATCGTCATAGTTGGTCTGGCCTGCTTTTGTTTTCGAACCCTTAGGATCCTTGGCAATGTTGCGCCATACACCAAAAGGTGAGATTCCAAATTCCACCCAGGGTTTAATGGCTTTGATGCTGTCGTGCATCTGTTTAATGATCAGGTCAACATTATTGCGGCGCCAATCGTCACGTTGGTTATCAGTATATCCCCTTGAATAGATTTTAAAGGATTGAGCATCAGGAAACTCAACTCCTGTAATCCGGTAAGGATAAAAGTAATCGTCCATGTGAACGGCATCAATATCATATCTCCTGACAATGTCGCTGATCACTTTTACAACGAAATTTCTGACTTCAGGAATAGCAGGATTGAAATATTTTGTGTTTCCGTAAGTTAAAAACCACTCGGGATGGGTTTTGGTAATATGATCATCTGCTGTTTTAAATTTTGTGGTATCGGTAACTGCTCTGTACGGATTGACCCATACATGAATATCAAGTCCCCGTTTGCGGCATTCTGCACTTGCAAAAGTCAACGGGTCATAATATGGATCAGGTTTTTTGCCTTGTTTGCCGTTTAGCCATTGTGACCAGGGCTCATATGGTGAGGCATAGAAAGCATCGGCACAGGGCCTGACCTGAAATACTACTGTATTCATGTGATATACCTTGCACAAATCAAGTAGTTCAATAAACTCTTTTTTTTGTTGCTCAACGGTGAGGTTAGATGCCGATGGCCAATCTATGTTGCCTACTGTTGCAACCCATATTGCTCTCATCTCCCTCTTGGGATATTTTGTAGCATTCAGATTTAGTGTGAGCAATATTATTAAGCCAGATATTATAAGTTTTTTCATCTTTCAAAAGTTTATTGATCTTCTTTTTTCTTGATTCCAAATGTAGGATTAATCTTTAAAAACATAATTGCAATTAATCCGGGGATTGAACACAACATCACATAGATGAAGAAATGTTGATAACCCAGTAGCTCTTTCATATATCCTGAAATCATTCCCGGTATCATCATTCCCAATGCCATTAACGAAGTCCCGATGGCAAACTCTGCCGTTTTGAATTTACTTTCTCCCACAAAAGCAAGCATGTATAGCATATAGGCTGTAAACCCAAAACCATAACCCATCTGTTCAATAGCTATGCACATGTAGATGGTGAAATCACCAGGAACCGGTTGAAATGTTGAGAGATAAATATAAACACTGATTGGAATATTCATTGCCAGGGCCATGATCCAGATCATTCTTTTTAATCCATATTTAGAAGCAACAACTCCTCCAAGAATACCGCCAATTGTCAGACAGATCATTCCCAACGTGCCATAAGCAATTCCATACTGAGCTGAAGTCAAACCAATTCCACCACTATTGCGTGAATCTACAAGGAATGGAGTAGCTACTTTGACGAGTTGAGACTCTCCCAAACGGTACAGTAAAAAGAAAATCAGCGCAGGAATAATGCCTGGCTTCGTGAAGAAAGAGGCAAATACTTCGCCATAAACCCTGAGGTCGACTTTCGTTTTTTCTTTTGTGTCAAAGGGTCGGGGAAGGATAAAGCGGTGATAAATAGCCAGCAATAACAATACTATTCCCAATACTCCCAGAGAAACAGTCCAGCTGAAAGCAATATTACCAGCAGTAGCTTTGAAAAGTGAGTTGGTTTGTTGCGTCAGGTTGTGATCGACACGAATGACTGTTGCCTTTGGCTGGTTCCAGTTTGCTGCAGTGAATTCATACCTGCCTGTTTTATTTTTGGGGAGATCAATATCTTTACTTCCCGATTTCCGGGTAAGGTTGACAACTATTGTTTCTCCCTCAGCAGGAGGTGCTGAAAGGGCAATATAAATAACCGCTGAATCAAGACCGGATACTCCCTTTTCAAATACAGGGATTTGAACCTTTTGGGGATAAATTAATATTTTTGGAGTGCCGGGCTGTTTGGTGATCTGAAAACCAGCCAGGTCAGCAGCCTTATATTGACTGGCGGGAACAGCGTTTACCTCAAACGAAACGGGTTGAAGTCCTGTGTTTTCCTGAATTAATCCTGCAATTAATGGCAATAACCCCAAAGCAGTCAGCATTGCAAAACGGTAGAAAGTACTTCGGATTCCAACAAAGAAAGCCTGTTTATGCTGATCCAAAGAAAGCATATAGAATCCATCAGCAGCAATATCATGGCTTGCAGAAGAGATTGCTATGATAGCAAAAAGTGCAATGGAAGCTGGAAAGAAAAATGGCAACTGCATGGTAAATCCAACTGCGATGAAAGCAATACCGAGTAACATTTGTGTCCATAGAATCCAGTTTCTTTTGGTAGAAACCACATCAATGTATGGACTCCATAATGGCTTAATGGCCCAGGGGAGATACAATAAACTGGTCCAGAAGGCAAAGGCTGCAATTGATATTCCCATTGTTTTATAGATCAGCCCGGAGGTGATCATTACAATACTGTATGGAATACCCTGATAAAAATAGAGACTTGGCACCCATGACCATGGGTTACGGGATTTATTGGAAGTATTGTTTTCGGCCATAATCATTTGTTATTTAATTAGTTCTAATATCTTCTTTCCAAGCTTGTACCGGGGAAGTAATGCGTTAAAATTTGTTGATAGGTATATCCTTTGGAACCCATAACAGCTGCACCAATCTGGCATAACCCAACGCCATGTCCCCATCCGGCTCCATGAAGAATGAAACTTGTCTTACCATTGGTTTCCTGTTTTTCAACAATGAATGCTGAACTGTACAGATGTGAGCGTGATAGTGTTTTTCTGATCTCCAACTCTTTACCTATGATCATCGTTTTTAGTGAACCGATGATTTTCAATCTGGTTAACCGGCCTGAAGTACCTCTTTCCAGTGGAATCAAATCAATGATGGTTCCGAAATCAACACCTGAACGTGTTTTAACCAGTTCGCTCAGTTCATCCTGATCATATACTACTTTCCATCTGTAAAAATCATTCGTCTCCTGATCATAGTCATTCAAGACCTGTTTCAGCACCTCTTTGTCAGAGGAGTTGCAAAAAGCAGGTGGATTACCGGAAATCCACTTTCCGGCAATATTTTCCTGTTCAAGATCAAGACTAAATCCTTCAGGAGTAAAGTCATTATCAACCAGCTTTTGCAAATAAGGATGATTAACCGGTTCCCATACTTTTTCGAAAACCTCAGTAACACCACCACAGCATTTTGAGAATCTGGCATCGCATATTTCACCTGCAAATGCAAGTATTTCACCCCAGGTCTCTTTAACTGCTTTCTCAACAAGCGGAGTTGTCGATCTGGTAATTCCCTGATAACGTTGACAATGATCATCGGCACAAACATCAAAGCCTGAATGATCTTCACGGTCATACCATTTCACGAGTTCATCTTCAGTACGAAAAGTGGTCTGATATTTTTGTTTTTCAGTAAGCAGATTCTTGCTTTTTTGAACCTGAGCCAGTAACCAGCTTCTGGAAATAACTGCATGTGCTTTCAATAATTCCATCGAGGATGTAGCACTCATCTCAGAAGAGATCACACTGATCAGATAGTCTTCAATGGTTAATGCATTTATGGCTTGTATTTTATCTTCTGTACAGACGAAGTAAAGCCCACCCTTAAAAATCTGATCCTCTTTTCGTTCCCAGTGAAAATTGATTCCAATAGTAACATCATGGAGCATGAATTTCCCTTTTTCAGGTTCTAATGGAACCAGTTTTAATCCATTAGGATCGATCCAATTTTCATCTCCACTCTCGAAATAAATACCTAATTCGGTTTTTATTGCCTTACACTTTCCTGTGATGCAAGTTTCTGTGCCCTCAATAAGATAGTTCCCTTCAATGGTAAAGAAGATCTCCTTCTCTGCCATGATTCCGACTTTTATTAATGGTGTTATCATATTATCTGGTATAATTTTATGGCGTTCATCTGATAATCAGAGCTGATTTATAATATTCAGAAGAGTATCAGCTTTATGACAAACCTGCGAAAATATATCTTTCACTACATCGGGAGTGATTTTAATGAAATCATCCTCACGCGGAGTGATAAATACTCCACCCATGTCTACCGCAGCAGGACTCAATACAATCTGCTTTTCACCGGTCTCAAAATACTGCATGGGACGATGTAATGTTCGGGGAAAGATATGGATGACCCATTTACCCTGTTCAAAAAATGTCAAAATATTGAGCATAGGCTCTTTCTCATCGGGAGTCAGGATGTGTAAGCGGGCATATATCTTTCCGAAACAATCAATCAATTCCTTTTTATTGTTGCTTTTTAAAGTGATAATGCCTCGTTGGTAATCCGGCCAATGTGAGATGACTACATTTTCAATCTGACGAACCATCTGGCAGCATTTCCCATTAGTGAAGTCTTTCTCAATGGGTAAAAAACCTTTATTCCCAGCCTGGAAGTGAAGGTGATCAGGGGCTGATGCTCCGCATTTAGGACCGTTGTAGAAAATGACAAAATCATTCAGCTTTTCTGCCAGTTCAAGCATACTTCCAAAGCTTCCGATAATCTGCTGATCGGTATGAGCATAGGTTGGAATGGTAAGGTGTTCTGGAAAGATCGGAAATGGATTGACCAAAACAATGAATTCATTATTAAAAGCCAATCCACGTTGCTGTGGGGGAAGGTTTTTCTGACAAAGAAAACAAGGTCGGGCTTCGATTGATTTTGTGTCAACCTTAGCAGCAGAGGAAACAATTCGTTCAGGATTAAACTGTATGTCAATTTTATAATAACCAAAATCAAAAGTTTTCACTTTAACCTTTTTTAGCCCTTCATAATTCTTTCGGGCCAGATCCCATTCATTCTTTTGGTCACTGATTAATTTTCTCGCCTGGTTTGAAAACTCCATTATATCACCCTTTTCTTTAAAATATTAAGCAAAACATCTACTACAATTATTATCCGTTTTTGACAACTTGTTGACGTGCCCAGAATTCCAGTGTCCTTATTTTATCTTTGTATGAATTATGTGCATTCATTTTAACAATATCAAGTGATGAGTCGGAGTTCTCATCCCAACGGCGACAGAGGTACAATGGTTCATATATGCGTCCGATCTGATAATTGCGACTGATTGCCAGGCCCAAAGCATAGTCCTCACCATAATTGACATTAGGAACCTGGATTGTGCGGAGCACAGGAGTGTAAAATGCACGAGGTGCACCCAATCCATTTATTCTTAATGCATTATTTCTTCCGTTCTCAGGTGTCCATTCTCTGTGATCAATCAATCCGGGAGGAATCTCTTCAAGTTTGAAGTTCACCATCTGATACGATCCTACTACCATTGCACAGTTCTGTTCATAAAAAGAAGCTACAATACGTTTAATGACAGTGTTGTCGATGTATAAATCATCGCTGTCTAACTGAATGGCGAACTTTCCACATTTAGGGTGATTGATTGCCTCATTCCAGCAGCCACCAATACCAAGATCTTTGCGTTCAGGAATGACATGAATAATTCTATCATCGTTCTCAGCAAATGATTTGATCAGTTCCGAAGTTCCGTCTGTAGAATAATTGTCAACAATTATCAGATTAAATTTGAAGTCAACTTCCTGGGTTAAAACTGATTTAATGGCATCTACAATTGTTTTGGCCCGATCTTTAACAGGGATGACAACTGAAGCTTCGAACTCAAAGTTATTGTCAGTAAAGGCGATCTCCTTGAATTTTGGAGCCAGCCATGCACCTGCAATTTTTAAATGAGCAATACATGCTTTTTCCATCTCAATCTGTTTGAAACGGTTACGGGGATCAACATAATCGAACATCTTCTCACCCGATTTGCGCATATCTAATTCATGTTCAGTATAAAGCAACTCGGGAAGGTGTACCAGTTTATAGTTTTGTGATACTTTCAGCCGCAAATCATATAATCCGGCAAACTCATATTCTTCATCCATTCTGTTGACTGCTTCAGTTAAAGCCTCTGTTCTGTAAAGCAATAATGAACCAAAGTCAAAATCATCACGAAGACTGCCTTCCTGATATTCGATGACCGGATGTGGTTTTAAAACACCTTCTTTTTTCTCAAAGTAATCACTATAAACCATTCCGGCTCCACTGCTATTGCAAGCCTGGATCATCCTTTGCAGGGCATTCTGACCAAGTCCAAGCGGGAGGACTTTGGTGTATAGCAAGGTGAAGGGCGTTGTTATATCCTTAGCAAAATCCTTTATGGTTTTAGTAGAACTGAAATTTTCAGATGCAATTATTGTTGTATCCGCTCCGGTTACTGAGGATTCAGTATTGCCAATCAGTATTATCTTTTCAACAAATCCGGTTTCTCTTAAAGTGTTCAGATTTGATTCGATATCGGTTCCATTTTGAACGGGTAGAATACAAGTGATCAGATTTCTTCTCATATTATATTGTTTCTAAGTGATTTATTTTGATTCAAAAATATTGATAATTTGTTGCATCAGTTTGTTGCGCTCTGTGGTGTTGGTAATGGTCTCAAATGGCATTCCCATCGCTACTACCTTATAGTTTCCATTGAAAATAACTCCTGCACTTACATTATTCTCAGTATACCTAAAAGCAGTAATTGCATTTTTACCAAATGGTTCAATTCCATCAGGGGCCTCAACAGAATAAATTTCTGGAAGATAACCCGTGTTGAAATTCCATTTCCCCCTAAACCGCTGACTGACATAGTCTGTGGAGTAAAATAACCCTCCCTTTGAAGCGTGTCCAGTACGCCAGGTAAAATGAAGGATGTTTTTAGCAAAAGCAGCTACAATCGTATCATTGCTTTCACCAAACTCTGAACCAATATAGGCTCCGGAAATAAATAGCTTTCCACCCTTCTTGGTTATCTCGGTTAATTTTGAAATAAATTCAGGAGTATATATTTTGAAGTCCATTTTTGTACTGTCTTTTATACCCAGGGTTGATCGTTCTTCGCCCAGGATAATATCTGTTGCAAAAAATGGAGTAATGTTATAATCAGGTTTGCTAAAGACTTGATTACTTACAGAAACAAAAGAGTATCCCGCTGACATAATAGCTTTTCCATGGATGATGGTGAAATCAAAACTATTTCCGGGAATAACCTTCCCTTCCATGTCACCATAACATGCCCCCCATCCGGGACTGTCGTCATCCAGCCATTTTGATTTTCGATCAAAATCATATTGGAAACCAATAAAGCTGATATCCTGACGATCGGCTACTCCCTGGTCTTTCCAAAATGCAACACCACTGGTTTCTCCATTATCAAAGATGGCAGGAGCACAAATTCGATCGAATCCATTCACTACCAGAATATCTCCTTTACTGTTGTTTTTTATTCCTACGGAGAGGGTCTCACTTGGAAAGCCTTCACCACCTTTATTGATTCCTGTGACTTTAAAACTATAGATATGGTCAGTCTGATCCAGCTTTAATACCATCGTAGTATCTTCAACAAGTGTTCCATTGTCGAAACCATTCTCATCAATTCGTTGATAAACCTTGTACTTGTCAGGTTTAGCAGTTGGTTCAAGTGGGTCATTTACAGCTCTCCAGTTTAATCTAACGCTGTTCTTTCCGGTCATTGCAATCGCAAAATGATCTATAGGTAGTGGTTGAACAACATAAGGACGGTTTTCCTGATAGGTCTGATATTTCAGGATCCCTTTGTAAATGGATCTGCTCACTGAAAATCTGAATCTCGGGTCTAAACCAAACCGCATATCAGCAATATTTTGGTGCGATAACAACTCAAGTAGCATCGTTGGCGCATTGGGGCGAAATGCTTCTGAATATTGTTTATCCCAAAGCCCCCGACGGGTCCATTTCTTATTGTATAATTGTCTGATGTCATCGACAACCTGTGATTGAATGAGATCACTTAAATCACGACTGGCCATACGTGATTTCCCACTTGGAAACACACCATTATTGGCTCCGGTACTGTAGATTCCCAGTGTACCAATGATCGAATCATTTGTGGTTACGCCTGCATCGGTATGAAAAGCAAAGGCAAGATCAATTGGGATCTTTTGTCCTACTATTGTTTGATGACCTGAAGTGCCAACAGTTCTACCCATTAAATAATTTACCCACATTCCTCTCGACTGATAGTCATCGTTATAGTCGTTTTTGTCTTTGTTAGGATTGTATACCAATGAATCAGGAAATCCTGAACTTTGCAGATAATATCTTGCACCTTCCAGATAACTGGCTTTGCCGCTTAATTTGTACGAAAACTGTTGAGTGATGTTTTTTATAACAGTGTTTTCCAAATTCTTGTCTCCACCTGCAGACAATCTGTTTGGTATCATTTCATCAGCAGGTCTGCGGGCTACATTTCCCATTCCTCCTCCGAATTTTATTGCATCTGTAGAGATAAGACCCGGTTGTTTATTGTTGGAACTGACAGTCACCATTCCCATGATAGGATCTTTTCCTGAAAGGAAATCAAATGTCCCCAGATAGATCCAGGTTCCACCACCAATCTTTTGATTGATTAAAAAATCTGTTTTGCCACCGGAATGATAAACCGTATACTTTACATCTGAAAGACTTAGTGAGTCGCTTAGGTATGAAATATAGACTGCATATCGTCCTTTATTGGTGAAAGAGGGGATGTATTTAATGATTTTTTCATTAACGTTTGTGCTTTTGAAGCGGAGGGAACTGCCCATTTGAAAAGGATTTTCCTTTTGGAACAAACTATCTTTCAATAAAAATCCTTTGGATGACTTGTCAACCGAAAGATTGTTAGGTGTAATTAGTTCAGAACCCTGGGTCGATCTGTCGTTATCAACCAGCACTTCGAGGGACTGCCAGTCACGTTCACGGGGTAGAAAGACAGTTGCTCCACTGTTTTCAAGCATCGGGGCAAGATAAGGCAACACAAAACTCATGGGTGACATATCTTCAACCGTTCCAAACATACGGGCACGTTGCCATTCCCATCTGTCGAGTTTCGATTCATAATACCATCCGTGACTATCCCACAATGCAAAATTATTATTGTACAACCCGGATACCGGTTTCTCTTTACCTATTTGGCTGACAACAGGAATTCTGGCATCTTTATTTTCAAAGATTCTGGTGGCATCAATTGTAATATTTGTTCTTAGTGAATTCGGAACCAGCTCTTTTAGTAAATGATGATCAGTGTAAATATCAAGGGTGTATTTTTTAAACTTATGTCTGAGTGCTTTTTTGACAGCGGTCTCAACAGAGAGAATGACACTTTCTCTTACAGGTATATAAGAAAGTGGAGTACTGAAAAAGAGTTGAATATGTTTTGGTTCAATGCTAAGGGATATAGAGTCAACTTTTATAAGTCCAACCTGACGCCATTCAGGCATCATATTATTTAATTTTTTTAATCGGGACTCAGCTTTGTGGCTTAATCTCACCTGCCGGGCAGACTGTGAATAGCCTGCATCGGGAAAGGCTAAAAATGTCAGTATAACAATAGTTATGATAAGTTGACTTAGTTTATTCATCTTAGTTTTTTATATTCGTCTGAACATTTTATATTTGATTGAATATTTCCTGATAATCATATCTTTTGCTAATTTAAATACATTCATCCAGCAAATAGACAATCGATTCGTAATTTTTTCCAACAGCTTCCGACATATTCATTTCACAGGTCTTCGCTGATGAGTAATAACCATCGTATTCTTTTTGTTTAACCTCATTGGATTCATGGGAAGTTGCAGACTTGGTAAGTTCAGGGAACATAAAACCTCGGTCTCCTGCCATTCCACAACAACCGGCTTGTAAAGGAATATCAACTTCATATGCCAATTGTTTTGCAATCTTCAGGAATTTCTCTTCAATCCCTAATTTCTGCAATGAACAGACGGGGTGCAATACAATGCTGTTTTTCTTTTGGGCTATATTAATATTGGGTAAGATATAATCCAGCAAGTAATCAACACTATCTAGCATTGTTAACTTATCGAACTTTTCCTTGTTTTCAGGTATCAGTACCTGTCTGCAGTTCAAAAGGGTATAAGTGCAGGATGTTACATCGAGTACGATAGGTAATATTCCATGATGTGTCCAACGCCATATTTTATCAATAGTTTCATTTGCTGTATAGACAAATGCTTTGTGAAACCCTTTAGAAGAGAACAATTGACCGCAACAGGTATTGTTGATCTCTTCAGGAATTGAAAAATTGATTCCAGCTTTGTTTGAAACCCGGATAAAAGTATCGATCACACTCTTTTTATTGTCCATCGAACCACCCATGACTCTTGAAATGCACGAAGGGAAATAAATTACCTCTGATTTGAAAAGCATCTTGTCCCGTTGTCCTTTATAGATCTCAAAATTGGTAGATGGCCTTATCTGATTCATCCAAACCGGGAATGTGGGTATCATTTTTCTTAACCCCCATGTGAGATTTGCAATTGTGTTTTTGCCTAACATTTTGTTAACCCCACAACCAGCCTGCAAAACAAACATGACAATGTCTGTAGTTCCTTTGAAATTCTTTGCAATAAATAAAGCAATACTGTTAGCGGTTTCGCTGTGATTTTCTTTTCGTAAACGTTTTATCAACATTCCTGTATTGATATCTACAGGACAGGCAACAGCGCACAATCCATCAACTGCACAGGTGTTTAATCCATCGTGTTGATATTCATGAAGCAGTTGTTTGTACTCTAAAGTATTGCCCTCTTTTTTTAGTTTGGCAAGTTCCCGTCTCACCACAATTCGTCTTCTGGGTGTCAAAGTGATATCGCGACTGGGACAGGTGTATTCACAGTAACCACACTCCATGCATTTATCAACCTCTTCCTCAATGGAGTAAAGCGTTTTCATGTTTTTGATGTGAGCATTACTGTCATGATTGATTATAACTCCCGGATTGAGCAGGTTCTCAGGATCGATCGTCTCTTTGAGTTCTTTCATGATCTGATAGACCTCATCGCCCCATTCAGTTTCCACAAATGGAGCCATGTTGCGTCCAGTTCCATGTTCTGCCTTTAATGTCCCATCATATTGATCAATGACCAGATGAATAACGTCTCTCAAAAATCTGTCGTATCTTTCAATCTCTGAGGGAGTATTCAGGATCTGGGTAACCACAAAATGAATATTGCCATCTTTCGCATGACCGAAGATGATAGCATTTTCATATCCATGTTTTTTGAAAAGAAATTGAAGATCGAGTATAGCATTTCCAAGTTTTGCAACAGGAAAAGCAATATCCTCCAGGATAACGGTGGATCCACTTGCTCTGACTGCACCTATTGCTGGAAACATTCCCTTTCTGATCTTCCAGAGGAAAGCCTGTTCTTTGGGGTCCGATGTAAATTGGGGTGAATAAATCAATGCCAGTTTGGATGAAATATTACAGTAGGCACTTATTTTTTCCTGAAGTTCATCCTGATTGTTTCCCTGAAACTCTACTAGTAATATAGCTGCAGACTCAGGCAGAGATTTTATCTGATAGGTTATCCCGTCAAGATGTTCAATGGAATGAATAGAAGCTCTATCCATCAGCTCGACTGCTTCTGCACCAATCTCTGCCAAAGGCACAATTGCACTACAGGCATCGAAGATATTGTTAAAACAAAGCAATGCTGTTGATTTGGCAGGGTAATCATGAATTGTTTTAATAACGGCTTCTGCAATAAATCCTAAAGTGCCTTCAGCTCCAATCAGGAGATGTGCCAGTATTTCAAGCGGGTGTTCATGATCTATAAATGCATTTACAGAATAACCAACGGTGTTTTTTGTTTTATACTTATCTCTGATCCGGTCGAACAAGTGAGGGTTATTTAAAATCTGGTTTCTTAGGGCAGCTAATTTCCTATAGATTTCAGGACACTCATTTTCGAACCTTTCAAAATCGTTTTTCTCTTCGGTAGAGAAGCTTTTCCCATTTGGAAGAATGAATCTGATATATTGAGTGGTATGATAAGAGTTGTTGCAAACCCCGCAACACATGCCACTCGAGTTATTTGAAAGAATTCCACCCATCATTGCAGAATTGATACTGGCAGGATCGGGTCCTATTTTTCTACTGAACTTTTTAAGTTGCAGGTTCACTAAATTGCCGGTTACTCCCGGCTGGACACGCACCTGTTCACCATTGCTTTCGGGCTTTACATTGGACCAGTATTGAGTAAGATCTACCAAAATGCCATCCGTGATTGCCTGTCCCGATAAGCTGGTTCCGGCGGTTCTGAATGTCAGAGGGACTTTATAAGAATGCGAAAAATTAAAGAGTGCAACGATCTCCTTTTCAGAAACAGGCTGAACGATAGCTTTAGGCCTTAGATAATAAAATCCGGCATCTGATGCATACGACACAACATCAATTAATCTGGATTTAATTCTTGCCTTGGGCAATATTGTTTCAAGCAGATTTGCAACTCGAATTTCACTTTGCATAATATCGTCGACTTTAATAGTAATCAGACTCTTTTTCCAAATGCGGTGATGGCTTTTCTCACATTACCATAATGTGACAGTAACTCTGAAGCTGTCTCTTCATCCGTTCCGGTCTCTTCCATAATCATTTTTGTTCCCCTGCTGACCAGTTTATTATTAGTCAGTTGCATGTCTACCATCTTATTGCCTTTTACCCTGCCCAACTGAATCATGACAGTTGTCGACAACATATTTAAGACAAGTTTTTGAGCAGTACCCGATTTCATACGTGTCGATCCGGTTACAAATTCAGGGCCCACGATCACTTCAATCGGAAATTGAGCCTCGGTAGCAATCGGGCTTCCTAAATTACACACGATGCATCCTGTTGTATTTCCATTCAGATTGGCCTGACGCAGTCCCCCTATAATATAGGGCGTTGTTCCTGAGGCAGCAATGCCCACAATTACATCTTCTTTTTGAATTCCAAAATCCTGAATATCGATCCAGGCCTGTTCCATGTTGTCTTCAGCAAATTCAACCGCTTTACGGATCGCTGTATCGCCACCTGCCATTATCCCAACTACCATATCAAATGGTACCCCATAAGTCGGAGGACATTCTGAAGCATCCAGAATTCCGAGCCTACCACTGGTTCCTGCGCCTATATAAAACAGTCTACCACCAAGTTTCATATTATCGGCTATTGCAGTTGCCAGCTTTTCTATTTGAGGCAATGCTTTCTCAACTGCAAATGGTACAGTCTTGTCTTCATTGTTGATGTTTTTTAAGATTTCTCCTACAGACATCTTTTCGAGATCATTGTAGTTTGAATCTTTTTCGGTTGTGATTTTCATTGTTTGGTTTGATTTTTTATTCCATTGGTGTTTGTTAATCTCCTTACTTAATCAGAGATTGATAAATAATATCCTGAATATTACCTCTCACACTTAATTCGCTGAGTTTATTGTTTTCTCCATCAGGACATACTCTGTTTGAGAAGAAGATATACAGCAGGTCGTATTGGGGATCGGCCCAGACGCCGATTCCGGTGAAGCCTGTATGACCAAATGTATCTGGAGAAACATATCTTGAAGGATATGGAGACGTGCTTGTAGCATTGTCTTTTTCGGGTTTGTCAAATCCCAGGCCACGTCTGCTTATTTCGCTTTGGTAAGCTGTAAAGTATTTAAGTGTTTCCGGCTTTAATATTTTTACTCCGTTGCTGGTACCTCCGTCAAGAAACATCTGATACAACTTTGCCAGGTCATAAGCATTGCTGAACAGACCTGCATGACCTGCGACACCACCAAACATGGCAGAACCCGGATCGTGTACAAGCCCCCTAATCTGTTGCAGTCTGAAATATTTCTCTTTTTCTGTGGGTGCAATCATACTAAGAGGCGTATATTCTCTTGGCTTAAACATAGTGCTCATCATTCCCATTGGCAGATAAAAAGTGGTTCTGACATATTCATCCAAAGTTTTACCAGTTATCTGTTCAACAACCTTGCCCATGAAAATAAAATCATTGTCGCTATAAACATATTTGTTTGAAGGGCCCAATTTGCTTTGCAATATTCTTTTATAGAGTGTATCGGTCACATCATTACGCATAAACATGTTTTCGCCTACAGGGATAGTAAAAGTCATATCCGGAGTTGCCTGATAATAACCTGGTTTAGGTTGGCCACTTACTTTATCAATGGTCTCTTTGTAGAATGGAATGTACGAAACAAGACCGGCCTGATGGAGCATAACATTTCTTATAATGAGTTGAGCCTTATCAGATCCGCGGGTCCATGGTAAATAATCACCCAGTGTTTTGTCCAGATCCAGTTTTCCTTCCTCATACAATTTCATCACGGCCAAGGTAGTAGCAGAAGTTTTCGTCACCGATGCCATGTCATATACTGTAGAAATGGTAACAAGCTCATCGTTGTCATAATTCATTTTTCCATAAGCCTTGTAAAACCCCACTTTTCCATTTCGTGCAACCAATACAACACAACCTGGTGTGGCTCCTTTTTGAATTGCATTGTTTGCAATAGAGTCTATCAATTGAAGTTTAGCTCCATCAAGCCCTGCTTTATCGGGTGACACAATTGGAAAATATTTAACAGGAACGATTCCTGTTTCTTTATTTTGCTGGGCTAATGCCACAAATGAAAAAAGAACGAAGAAGACGATTGTCAGATGTTTCATGATTTCAGTTGTTTTATGAAGTAATGATTTAGATTTTTTGAATTCCAATTCCGGGTAACTGGTTTAATGTAACCTTACCTTTTATGACTTCCATTCCTTTGTACACATCATTGCTGATCAGTAATGCTCCATCCAGATCTGCCCAGTCAGCCATAGGTGACAACTGTGCAGCAGCCGAAATAGCACATGAAGTCTCAGTCATACAACCAACCATCACCTTCATATCCAATGCTCTGGCAAGGGTGATCATTTTTTGTGCTTCACGCATTCCAGTACATTTCATCAGTTTAATGTTTATGCCGCTATACACCTTATGGGCTTTTACAACATCACTCAATCGTTGTACAGCTTCGTCTCCAATTGTTGGAATAGGACTTCTTTCGGTTAACCATGCATTATCATCTATGCGTTCTTTTGGCATGGCCTGTTCAATAAAGACAATGCCTCTTTCATGAAGCCAGAAGGCCATATCCAGTGCCATTTGTCTATCTGTCCAACCCTGATTGATATCCACACTGATCGGTTTATTGGTAACCTCGCGAATGGTTTCGATCATCATTTTATCGGTGTCCCTGCCAAGTTTTACTTTCAGAATATTATAAATTTCAGCCTCTTCAACCTTTTGCCTGACTACTTCTGCTGTATCGAGACCAATAGTAAATGAAGTTGAAGGTGTTTTGGCAGGATCGTAACCCCATATTTTATACCATGGCAGTTTCATCATCTTTCCAACCAGATCATGGAGTGCAATATCTACAGAAGCTTTTGCGGCCTTATTGCCTTCTTCGATCTGGTCAATATATTGCAGGATATCCTCCATTTCAAAAGGATCATCAAACTTAGAGAGATCTACTTTGGCAAGGAATTTCAAAACAGTTTCATGCGATTCACCCAGATAAGGAGGCATAGAAGCTTCACCATAACCAATAATACCATCGAATTCCAATTCTGTCAGAACGACAGGGGTTGTACTTCTCGAGCTTGTTGAAAGGGTGAAGACATGTTTTAGGTTTAAAGTATATGGTTTAAAACGAAATTTAAATTGTCCTTTTCGGGTCATTATGCTTTTTGGGTTTGCCATTAGGGGAGAGGCACTGAATAATAAGGAGGCACCCGTCAAAGCTCCTGCTGTTATGATAAAATCTCTTCTGTTGCTCATTTTATTTAGATGAGGGTTTGTAAAATGGATGTTGGTCGATGCGGCTTATCTCTGCAGTGCCAATCGAACTCAATATTCTTCGGGCACAAACCAATGTTCTGGACCCAAATGAATCATAGATTTCTGAAGTTGACACGATACTGTTTATTCCTACCGAACCGGCAGATTGAATAAATTTGCCATTACCCATGTAGATAGCGGTGTGTGTTATTTTAGGATTTGGACGTCTGTTCTTGCCTGCAGCAAAAAACAGGAGATCTCCTGCCTGCAGGTTCTTCAGACATTTGTTAATATTTACAGTATCGTTTTCGTAGAGATCAACTTTCTCGCCTACCAGTGCCTGTTGTGAAGCATCCCTGGGAATAATGATTCCGTTTAAAAAATAGCATGTCTTTGTAAAACCACTGCAATCAACACCCTTGATGGAAGTACCTCCCCATAAGTAGGGTACACCATTTAACATCTTTGCGTTTTTTAATATGTCGTCAGCGGATGGATTTGGTCTTGCTACCCAATTTTTGTAGAACATACCGCTCTTTTTGGGGATGAAACCAATCCGTCCATCCGGATAAGCTATCTTGTAGAAATTATGTTCTTTCCCAATTAATTTCAAGATGTTTCCTTCAACAAGATCTGAGACCGGCATAGATTTCAATGATGCCTTTTCATATGAATGTCCATATTCTGCAGTATATACGATCTTTTCAGCATTCAACCATTCATTCAGTTTTGTTTCATTCATTTTGGTTATCCCTGCATCGTCTGTCTAGGCGATATACCGATCGGGAGATTGTACAAGATAATAACCGTGTTCTTTCTTTAGAATCCTGACCGGTGTTCCCAAAATAACCTGTGTAGCCATCTCGGCACCATTATCGGGATAAAACCTGTTGTTGCAAACGGATAGATTTGCTATCCCAAAGGTCTGATCACCCAAATCTTTTGCAGGCAAAGGTCTTTCATTCAAAATGATGGAAATTTTCTCCTGATTAAACCTCTCTTTTAAAACATTGTATACCTCATGTCTGGTTGTTTCAATTTCAAGTTGGGATGAATCAGAATTTGAAAACGAAACATTGTAAATTTCAGTTCGTCTATCCGGAGCATATTTTTGTTGAACCTCTTTAATGATTGTCTTCGCTTTCAACAGACTTGTAGGGTCAATAACGGCAGCTTGGGTCCTGAAATAAAATCCCACAAGGAGAAGGAAGAGTATAAGAAAATGATTCTTTTTCATGATTGTTATTTGATTAAGTCTGAATGACTTATTTTGCTTTTTTAATCCAGTCTTTTATGCCTTTGTAAATCTTCACTGAAACCTGTCTTGGAAAAGCAGGATCCTGAATCCGTTTTTCATCTTCAAGGTTGCTCATAAATGCCACTTCTACCAAACAGTTAGGGTATTCGGTAGGCCCATTGAGTGCAAAATTGAAGCCACCAATATTGTTGAAACTGTTTAATTTTAAGTCAACCATTCTTTTCAAAATAGTTTCACTCAATAATCTGAATCCCAGATAGCGGTAATATGTACTGACTCCACTTACAGAAGGATTTCCGGCAGAATTATGATGGATACTGATGAGCAGATCCGGATCTTCCTTTCTCAGTATCAAGGTCCGGTCAGCCATCCCAAGGTCAATATCTTCACTTCTGGTCATGAAGGTTTTAATCCCTCTTCTGTTGAGATATTTCTCCAGTTCCTTTACAATCTTTAAGTTGCAATCCTTTTCTTTTAAGATGTTTGAAACGCCCATAGCTCCGGTGTTAGATCCTCCATGACCGGCATCAATTGCTATCCTCAAATTTCTGATATTTAACTTCTCAGGCTGTCTTTTAACCCGGATGACCAAAGCCTTTTTTTTGTAATAAATAAAGTAGCCCCAATGCTGAGCGTGCTTTAGATCGATAGTAACCCTGAAAACATCATCTTCGATCTGTTCATAGTTAACGTTTCTGACCTCCTTTACCGACTTCATCTGGGTGATCCAGTTTGTGTTACTGGTCGCACCAAAGATGTCAACGATTATTTGAGTGGGTGTAATTTGTTGTATACTTCTGTAAGGAAGTTTTCGATCAAGACCAATTGAAACATAATCATACTTGTCGTCACCATATACAGACCATGAAGAAGTGAGCGTATAGTTTGCAGGTGTATAGTTCGAAACACGTAGAAGATTTGTTTTCCCGATAAATGCCTTATGATATTTCGAAAGTTGAACGATATAATCATCGTTCAGGCTATCCATTACTTGCATAACAATACAGGTATCGATATAGGTCATTTTAGCACCTCCAAGTCGGTCGGTACCCGGTCCATATTTTAAAGCAGGAAGTTCTCCGATCGTTTTTCCATACAACAACTCATTGGTTTGTTGTGCAGAAATGGAGCCTATTGCTATAATAAGCGATATGAGTAGAAAAGTGATTTTCATTATTATTTTTTTATCTAACTGATTGCCTTTGTTTTGTATTTAGAATAAATCTAATCAGTTATTCCTAACCTCAAGTTGTTAAAAAAGAATTCAATGCAATTGTTTCATTCTAATTAAATGAATTAATTAGAAACGATTAAGACTATAAAGTTAGGAAGTTAATTCCAGTAAAACGAGCAGATACTGAATTATTTTGGAGAATATTTTAAACATACTATTTTCCCATCCATTGTGCTGACTACTACTTTATTATTCCCAAGTGGCATAATCATATTAACGAGACAATTAGAAATTTTATGTTCCCAAAGCACGTTGCCTGTTTGTCTGTCAACTGCACAAGCCATACCCGAGTGTGTGGGAACATAAATTACACCTTCATTTTCAGTTATAGCAGACGGGGCCAACTCATAGGGTAACTGAAGTGATGAGTTCCAACTGACCAGCATATCATTTGCAGTTGAAGAGATTCCATACAACTGACCATCCATCGTCTTTACATAAACCAGTGAACTATCAGTAGAGAGACCCATAGACTCACGAACACGAATATCAGGTGTTGTTTTACGCCAAATAACCTTACCTGTTGCTGCATCCAGAGAGGTCATGTAGCGATCAGGGGCAACTATAAATATTCTTCCGTGAGTTGCAACCGGATAACAGGCAGCAGGAGAAAACCTGCGATTTGAAGTTCCGTTATTCCATTTCCAGATCAACTTCCCTGAGGCGATATCCAGAGCATAGAAATCATTAGACCAGCAACCAAAGTAAATTGTATGCTGATAATTCAAAGGCTTTGTAGTAACAAAACCCATAACCTGATCAAAATCCCAAACGATCTTTCCGGTCTTAAGGTTTAAAGCTCTGAAATGACCATCCGAACCTCCGAAATAAACGATGTTGTTTTGAATTACAGGAGTAGCGAGTACAGGCTTTTGTGCTTCGTATTTCCAGATTAATTTACCTGATTTTTCTGACAAACAATAGAGGTGCATGTCACTTGAACCAACAACCACATATTTATCTGTAACTACAGGAGTCGAGTAAATTTTCCCGTTGGTGTGAAACAACCATTTGCGTTTGCCTGTATTTATGTTCAATGCATAAATGTCACCATTGGTATTGGCAGCATATACCAGCTTCTTTAAAAAAGAAGTACCGGCTCCAATATCACTTTGGTCCTGAAACTCCCAGACTCTGCTTACTGTGTTGAATTCTTTATTAACTGCATAAGAAGGTCTGAAATAACGGGTTGTATCATTCTTGAAATGATGATCAATCAAGGGAGTCTCCAGCCATTTCTTTTGCGTTTTTAAAACAGGATTTCTCTCTTCAAAGATGGCAGTACCATCTTGAATAGTGACAATGTTATAATCACCGATACTGTCTTTTGCCCTCAGATTAGAACGCCCCATTACTCCGGGAATACCTTCAAAATCGTATTTATGATTCGCATGTCCATGTCCCAAAAGGATGAGCTGAATGTTTCTTCTTTTGATCCGGTCAATGGCTTCAAACCAATTGTTGAGTGACGAGTCCTGTGGGTAATGATTCAGATATATGACCGGCATGTCAGGTTTCTTCATATGATTTAATACCGAGTCGAGCCATACCAGATTTTCTCTGGGCACCTGTCCGGGTCCCATTCGCATGTTAGGACCTGAATTGGTTGCTGCAAACAAATAGCCATTATAAGTAAACGAAAAAGTTTCAGCACCAAACACATTTCTGAAACTGTTACCACCACTCTCAGACCAACCACCATCATGATTTCCCGGAATGATGTACCATTTTTTATTCAAACTATCCAAAATCTGTTTTGCTAACCGGAGTTCATTGTCGGATCCAAATTCTGTAACGTCACCCGTGATCACTACAAAACGCAATGAAGAATCTGCATTGATATCCTGAACTGTTCTGCGTAAATCTTCGGCTGAATTCGCACTACCAATATGGGTATCGGTTACAAAGCCAAATTTGAATGATTGCGACCTTACAACGGTGGCAATTAAAAAGAATGTTACAAGTAAGACTAAGGATTTCACTGATCTCATTATATGTGGGCTATTTTTTTACTTTTTTATGTCACTCCGTATAATGGCACCTTGCGAAACAACAGTTTTTGATTTATTTGATGATCTATGTTCCTCTGCAGCCAGTAAATAAACCAGTGAAGCAGTTCCATCCATTGTCGGTTCATCGGTACTGTAGTCACCATAATCATCGTGATATACAACCAGATCAGACTGGAATTGTGCATACTGATCGGGCTTATAGAGTGTAATCCCTTTCAATCCTTTGTAGATGGAACCGTAAACAGGTCCATCGATTAATCCTCCGTCAATAGGGAAATTATGCTGATGTGTGAAAGCAGAATGAGGGTCTTTAGGTGTGTTTCCTCCTTCTGGCAAACCATAAACCATGCAGATTCCCCAGGGATTACAACCAAAAAGCCAGTCAAAATTAGCCTGTTCAAATTCTTCAAAAGATTTATCGCCACTCAGTTGTTTGTACAAAATACATTGGATCGTAAACGAAGTAGTAAGATTATTCGAACACCAGATAAAAGGAATGGCCCGAAAAAACCCATTAGATTTGGCTTTATTCCACACCCTTTCGATTCCATCTTTATAAAATCCAATGAGCTCAGACCTTGATTTAGCATCCGATTTTTTTGCCAGTTCATAATGACCAAAATTGTGAAACGGGTAAAACTGATAGTGCTTTGCAGTATCCTTACCCATCCAGGGTGTAACCTTTTCTTGCAGTCCATATTGCCATGACTGATTATAAAATGTTTTATCACCTGTTAACTGGAAAAGGGATGCAGCTGCCAGGTGCATATCATCAACCCAATTATCTTCTTCGTAAAAATAGGGTGCCCCGTTTGGTGCAGTCTGACACACTCCCGGTTTATCCAAACCCAGCTTGTACGCCGACAAAGCTTTCTGTTTATACAGGTTAGCCAGCGTGTCGTCAACCCCTTTATATTCCTGTGAAGCAAGCGCAAAAGCACTGGCGAACTTGCCTGCAGTAGATGCAACCCCTTCAGACCTGTTTTTATATTTTCCCAGACCCTGAGGCTTACCCGAAGCAAAATAAACCGGCCTGCCTTTTCCTTTACCAACGCCATAATCGATTTTATCCTCGGTTGGCAAACGCATTCCTGCATGGTCCCTGTCATCTGCCAATTGATTGAACAACCAGTCGGGACGTGGATGCATCTTCACCAGCCAGTTCAAACCCCATTTGGCTTCGTCCAACACATCTGCTTTTCCATTGCTCCCTGATAGACCATTCGCCTGATACTGATCAGTAAATACTTCCGGAAAATCTCTGTAAGCAGCCAATAAATGATAAGTGGCATTGGCAGAAGTTGTAGCATATTGCAGATAATCTGAGGCATCATGCCAGCCCCCCGAAACATCGATCCTGGTAGTGTCAGGCATAGGCCCATACATGGTATAGCCATCCATGGTGTGGCATGAGTCTTTCAGATAAGGATTGAAACCACTCCGTTGTTGACGCATATATTTCAATGCAAAATCCGCACTTCCATTGTAAACATCATCCGCTATCCTGAAGATGGGTGATTTTACAATCCCTGATCTTAAAAAGTAATTTCCTGGTGTCGTAAATTGAGAAAAATTGAGTCTTTGTATTTTTACAAAAGGACCATAAGCGCCATATTCCTTTCCGGCCAGAGCCGTAAGAACTACTTTTCCGGTCGAAGCATTTACAAGTTCAAAACTTTTAATCTTCACGTTTTGTTTACTGGCCCATACTGCAACCTTAACACTTGAAGGCAGATATCCCAATTGGTTAATCCTGATCCAGCTTGTAATACTATCACCTGCATATTGCCTATTATTGTAAACAAAAATATCTTTTCCAATCTGTAAAAGCGAAGATGCCAATGATGAGATGAAATAGATAGAAAATAGAATAGTAATGATATACTTCTTCATGATTTTGAATTCGGATAACTGATGGTTAGTGTTTAAATTTCAGAAATCGATGACAAATAGAATTCCTATTTGTAGATCAGATATTTCTTCCGCATCTCTTTATATTGCGACAGTCCCGGTTCCCAGCTATCCCGAATCTCCTTTTCTGTTTTACCTGCAACGATCTGTTCTCTGAGTTTATCCGTACCCGCCAGCCTGTCAATTCCAAACTTTCCGGCTTTGCTTTGATTGAAGAACTTCTCCTTGTTTGGATAGATCTTATAGAAATCAATCAACCAGCTTAGATTTAACCGACCTGTTGCCTTGAGTTTATTGATATCATATTTTCTCAGATCCATACCATAGCACACCTGATTCATGAGAGGTGGGCTGTCGCTCATCCTTTTAATAGAAACCGGTTTGAAAGAAAATGAATATTTATCTTTGAGAGCAGGATTTCCCAATACCTGGAATGGCATATAGGTTCCACGACCCTGACTGATGACGGTTCCTTCAAATAAACACAATGAAGGATAAAGCAGTATCGATTGTTGTGTATTCAGATTTGGAGATGGTGCGATAGGTAATGTATAAGGCTTTCCATGTTTGTAATTTAACATTTCAATCACCTTCAGCTTGCATTTTATCTTATTAGCCAGCCAACCCTCTCCATTAACCATTTGGGCATATTCACCAAAGGTCATCCCGTGTTGAATAGGAATTGGATGCATACCCACAAATGACTTGAATTTTGGATCCAGTATGGGTCCATCTACAAAAGCATCGTTTGGATTGGGTCTGTCCAAAATGATCAGTTCAATATTGTTTTCGGCACAAGCCTCCATCACATAATGCAGGGTAGAAAGAAAAGTATAAAAACGTACACCCACATCCTGGATATCAAAAATCATCACATCAACACCTGCCAGATCTTCTTTCGTGGGTTTATTGTGATCGCCATATAAGGAGATGATGGAGATGCCAGTCTTTTCATCTTTAAAATTACCGATTACAGCACCATCGCTTGCATTACCTCTGAAGCCATGCTCGGGTCCGAAGCCTTTCACAACCTTGACACCCAATGACAACAAACTATCCATGCTAAGTTTTTTACCAATCGTAGATGTTTGATTGATGGTCATGCCCACATTTTTGCCCTTCAGATATGGCAAATATTTGTTTACCTGATCAGCACCTGTAACGATATCTGTTTTGGATGGTTTAATGCCAACCTGATTTTCTCCGCTTGCAAAGGACAATGCAAACCAAAGAATGGATAATAATGACAGTAAGATCTTTTTCATTTAGAATAATTTTTACTGATTTCCTTCAAAATACTTCAGTAAAGATATAATTCAGCCTTCACTTTAAACAACTTCACTGATTTTGTAAAGTTATTCATTGTTATAGTTTAAACCTTTAAAAATATTTTCTTTTTGTACAAAAAGTAAAGGAATAGCCAGCCTGTGAGAACAAGAGCAACGGAAGAAATAAATGGTCCATATGTTACTGGGGCGAGATCTTTTATTCCTCCAAACAGAAACTTAGAAGCTTTTCCAAAACCAATAATATCACTGGCCATATATATAGTGATAGAGTTCATTCCGATTACTGTAAAAAAGAATGACCATTTTTTAAAGTTCCATACATCGATTACCAGATAGAAAATACTAAAGAGCATGAGGCTCAGTCCACCAACAAAACATACAAAGGAACTTGACCAGAGGTTTTTATTAATAGGAAATAATTCATTCCAAAGCAACCCAATGATTACCAAAGATATTCCGGCTAAAATCATATACACTACTTTCTTTACCTGTTTGTCTTTCAGCCAATCCGACATGATAAACTCGCCGGTAAACATTCCCAGTAAGGCTGTTGCAATTGCAGGAATAGTATTCATAATCCCTTCAGGATCATGGATGTTTAAATAAAGTCGGCCCGGCATAATTAAACGATCAATATAACCTACAAGGCTTCCCTCTTTTGAAAATGGATCGGTTGAGCCCAGATCTGTTGCAGGAAATAAAAGCAGCAAAGCCCAATAGCCTAATAAAATACCCCAGAACCAGACAATCCGGAATTTAAGTTTGGTGTTGATGAAAATCAATGCAGCAAACATCCAGGCAAGTCCAATGTGGCCTAATACACTGCCATAACGCATGTGAGCAAAGTTGAACTTTATAGCATTGTTATAAATGATTCCCAAAAGAACCAATATCAATCCACGTCGGATGATATGAATGTAGAGCGACTTCCTGTTTTCAGGTCCATGATAACGTTTGGCCTTTGAAAACGGGAATGAGATTCCTGCTATAAACAAAAAGAGAGGAAAGATCAGATCCATGAAATGATAACCATCCCATGCAGCATGGTCAAGGTGTTCATTCCACCATTGAAACAACGGCCAGCCTGTTAGAGCAGCCAAAGCGATAACTATACCTTCGCCACCCATGATCCAGAACATGTCGAATCCGCGTAAAGCATCAAGAGAATGTAATCGTTTGATTTCGGGTTGAGTTTTGTTTTCCATTGTGAGTCAAAGCTGTGAAACAATGAATTAAAAGAGCTGTGATTACGGAAAGTGTAAATATTTAGTGCTCAAAGTTAGATTTTATTTGCTAATTCAATTGATTGATAGCAATTTATTTATTCAGAAAAATTTTTCTAATCTAAAAAAGCAATTAAAGATCTTTTAAAGTCACCTATTTATCTTAAACTACCTTCCCTTCTTCATATAATTTGTACTTTTGCACATAATTTACAAGCTCCCAATTCAATGGTACTTTTCTTCAAAGGCGAATCATCAATCTTTTACGCGGTTGATATCAAACACCCCCTGAATCAAGTAGATGAATCAAAACTATGCTGGCTTTTTGGCGAAGCAGAAGCTGTTCATCAACCAATTCTAACCGGATTTTTTGTAGGTCCAAGACGTGAGATGATCACGCCCTGGAGTACAAATGCTGTTGAAATCACTCAGAATATGGGAATCAGTGGCATAATCCGGATTGAAGAACTGACGCAGGTTGAGACCAACGAAGTCCTTTATGATCATATGCTTCAACGGCTTTATACCAATCCCGGTCAGGAAATTTTTGTCATCAACAAACAACCTGATCCGATCATCAACATAAAGGATATTGCAACCTATAGTCAAAAGGAAGGCCTTGCCCTCAGTGAAGATGAAATCATTTACCTTGAAGGTGTTGCCGTAAAGTTAGGACGTCCTTTGACTGACAGTGAATTATTTGGCTTCTCTCAGGTCAACTCTGAACATTGCCGCCACAAAATTTTCAATGGCACTTTTATTATTGATGGTGAAACAAAACCACAGACACTTTTTCAACTAATCCGGAATACATCCAATGAGACCCCCGGTCGAATTGTTTCGGCATACAAGGATAACGTTGCATTTATTGAAGGTCCCACGGCAGAGCAGTTTGCTCCAGCCACTCAGGATAAGCCCGATTACTTTGAAGTAAAAGATATGAATACCGTGATCTCGCTGAAAGCCGAGACACACAACTTCCCCACGACCGTTGAGCCTTTTAATGGAGCCGCAACAGGTAGTGGTGGAGAGATCCGTGACCGTCTTGCAGGTGGAACAGGCTCATTACCCATTGCGGGAACAGCAGTTTATATGACCTCCTATCCACGAACAGATGAGAATCGTCCATGGGAAGCTGCCACTGAACCCCGCGAATGGCTCTATCAGACTCCCGAAGAAATCCTGATCAAAGCATCGAATGGTGCCAGTGATTTCGGGAATAAGTTTGGCCAGCCACTCATTTGTGGTTCTGTCCTCACCTTCGAACATTTTGAAAACCAAAAGAAGTTTGGGTTTGACAAGGTAATTATGATGGCGGGTGGTATTGGTTATGGCAAAAAAGAACACAGCCAGAAAGATCATGCACATCCCGGCGACAAAATCATCGTGATGGGTGGCGACAACTACCGCATTGGAATGGGTGGAGGTGCAGTCTCTTCGGTTGCTACCGGCGAATATGGAAATTCTATTGAACTCAATGCCGTTCAGCGTTCCAATCCTGAAATGCAAAAACGTGTTGCCAATGCCATTAGGGCAATGGTTGAATGCGACGTGAATCCTGTCATCTCTATTCATGATCACGGTGCAGGTGGACACCTGAACTCTCTCTCCGAATTGGTTGAAGAGCAGGGTGGCCATATCGACATCACGAAACTCCCGGTTGGCGATCCGACACTCTCTTCCAAAGAGATCATTGGAAATGAGTCACAGGAAAGAATGGGACTGCTGCTCAAGGAAAAGGATGTAGCCTTCCTGCAACGTGTTGCTGATCGTGAACGAGCTCCAATGTATGTTGTTGGAGATATCACAGGCGATATGCAGTTTACTTTTGAAAACCCCACGACAGGGGAGAAGCCCATCAACCTGAAACTGGACTATCTCTTTGGAAAGCCGCCCCGCACTATCATGCGCGATGTGACAAATAATGACAAATATGCTCCCATTGCTTACGATAAATTAAAAATCTATCAATATGTCAGTCAGGTGTTACAGCTCGAAGCCGTTGCCTGTAAAGACTGGTTGACCAATAAAGTAGACCGTTCTGTAACCGGACGCATTGCACATCAGCAGACCGCCGGGCCTTTGCAGTTGCCTTTGAATAATCTCGGTGTTGTTGCGCTCGATTATCAGGGTGTAAAGGGGATCGCAACCTCTATCGGACATGCTCCCGTAAGTGGAATGATCGATCCCGTTGCAGGATCAATTCTTTCTGTCACAGAATCACTGACCAATCTGGTTTGGGCTCCAATCGAGCAGGGACTCAGTGGCGTTTCGCTGAGCGCAAACTGGATGTGGCCTTGCCGCAATGAAGGTGAAGACGCACGTCTCTATGCAGCCGTCGAGGCCATGAGCGAATTTGCCATAGATTTGGGTGTCAATATTCCAACCGGTAAAGACTCACTTTCAATGACCCAGAAATACAAAGGAGGCGAAGTCGTCATCTCTCCTGGTACTGTCATTGTAACAGCAGGAGCCGAAGTCACCGACATCCGTAAAGTTGTAAGTCCGGTTTTGCAGGAACAACTGACTTCCACATTGATCTATATTGACTTTTCTAAAAGTGAATTCAACCTCGGAGGCAGTTCATTTGGCCAGATTATCAACCGCATTGGTGATGATACTCCAACTTGCGAATTCCCAACATACTTCAGAAATGCATTTACGGTACTGCAACATCTGATCAGCGAAGGGGCAGTCCTGGCAGGTCATGATATCTCTGCAGGCGGATTGATTACTACCTTGCTTGAAATGACCTTTAGCCGGAATACAATAGGTTTAAATATCGATCTGAGCAGTTTTGAAGAAGCAGATATTATCAAAATTCTCTTTAGTGAGAAACCATCCGTTGTGATCCAGGTCAATGATCTCGATTATGTAACGGTACTTCTCCATGAAAATGGCATACAATATCATGTGATTGGTACTCCTGAATTTGGACGTACTGTCAGGATTGCACATCACAATGATACTTATTCTTTCGATATTGACGCTTTGCGTGACGATTGGTTCCGTTCATCTTATCTGTTGGATCGTTGCCAGAGTGGCGAGAAGAAAGCATTGGAGCGTTTTGAAAACTACAAAACTACAGAACGCACATTTACCTTTGCAGATGACTTCACCGGTTCCTTTAAACAGTTTGGAATCGATCAGGCCCGTCGTGAACCAACCGGTGTAAAAGCTGCCATCATCCGTGAGAAAGGATCAAATGGTGATCGCGAAATGGCTTATGCCCTTTATCTTGCAGGCTTTGATGTGAAAGATGTTCACATGACCGACCTGGTTACCGGTCGTGAAACCTTGGACGAAATACAGTTCATTGTCTTTGTCGGCGGATTCTCCAACTCAGACGTTTTGGGATCAGCCAAGGGATGGGCAGGCGCCTTCTTGTACAACGAATTGGCGAAACAAACTCTCGATCGTTTCTATGCACGTGAAGACACCCTCTCATTGGGCGTTTGCAACGGCTGTCAGCTGATGGCTGAACTCGGATTGGTTTATCCTGAACACGAACAGAAACACAAGATGTTGCACAACGACACCCATAAATACGAATCAAACTTCCTGACTGTTGACATTCCTGAAAACAATTCAGTATTGTTCAAGAGTCTGGCTGGTTCAAGACTGGGTATCTGGGTAGCACATGGTGATGGAAAATTCTCTTTTCCTTACGACGAATCCAAATATGAGATTGCTGCAAAATACAGTTACAGTACCTTCCCGGGCAATCCCAATGGGTCAATGTACGATGCTGCTTCTGTAGTTTCAAAGGACGGACGTCATCTGGCCATCATGCCACATCTCGAACGTTCAATCTTCCCGTGGCAGTGGGCACATTACCCCTCCGGTCGCAAAAACGATCAGGTCAGCCCATGGATCGAAGCCTTCGTCAATGCCCGCGAGTGGATCAAAAACCGATAATGTAGAAAATGTAGGGGTGGCCCTTGTGGCCACCCATGGTAATTATAAATTCGTTACTATTTCAAAGCTAATTTTTTAATGTCCGGAACTTCTACAAATGTTTTCTCATAACCCTTGTTGACGGTATTGATCATTGCCATCCCAATCTCTTTCAGGGAACAAACATAATTAGGCATGAGAAATTTGAACACCGGAATTAATGGTTTCAAAACCTTGTACATTCTATAGGTGTTTTTCAAACCAGGGGTTGGAATAATGAGTGCGGGTCTGAACATATATGCTTTAGGCGCAAATAGCTTGATCAGATCATTTTCTGTTTTACCTTTCACCCTTGCCCACATGATTTTACCTTTTTCAGTGGTGTCGGTTCCACTACCTGAAACATAACAAATTGTCATCCCCTGATTGACTTTTGCAAGTAACCCTGCTAGCGCCACCGTAATGTCATAGGTTAGTTTGGAATATTCAGCTTCATTTTTCCCAACAGATGTAACACCCATACAATGGAAGCAGGCATTATATCCTGTTAATTCACCTTTAATTGCTGAGAAATCGTAAAAGTCTTTGTGAATGATCTCCTTTAGTTTAGGATGTTGTATGTTACAAGGTCTTCGGTTGATCACCAAAACTGATTCTACTTCAGGACTCAGCAGACATTCATGTAACACGCCTTCTCCCACCATTCCTGTTGAACCTGTTATAATTGCTTTAATTTTCATAGAGATATATTGCTTTATGTTATGTCAACCAGTAAAACGCCCATTTGTTTGATTAAAACTCTTTTACCGATCGAGCCAATTTTTAAATTCAGCGACTTTCTCCCTGCTTACGATAATCTCATTATCCGTCGAGTTGACCAGTTTAAGCTTTAGCCTACTGTTGGTATAGTTGATGATGTCGCGGATAGCACCCATCGAAACGATGTATTTCCGGTTGATCCTAAAAAAAAGCTCTGGATTCAGTAATCCTTCCAACTCTTCAAGGGTATAGTCAATGTCGTATTCCTTGTTTTCACTGGTATTTAGAAACGTTGCCTTTTCCATGCTATAGAAAAAAGTAACCTGCTCAGCCGGGATGGTTTTAATGTGTTCACCTGCCCTGACCAGGAACCGACTCTTGAAACTTTTTGTCAACATTTGCAGGACCCTGTCCATTACCGGTGCAGCAACCGACTCGGGTTTTGATGAGTCATGATGCAGGTTTCTGAATTTCTCCATAGCCCTGCTCAACTCATCAGTGTCAATAGGTTTAAGGAGGTAATCGATGCTGTTGACTTTGAAAGCCCTCAATGCATATTCATCAAAAGCAGTTGTAAATATGACCGGGCAACTGACAGCCACCTGAGCGAATATTTCAAAGCTCAGCCCATCTGCAAGTTGTATGTCCATGAAAGCCAGATCCGGTTGGGGATTTAAAGAAAACCATGCAACACTTGCTTTGATACTGTCAAGGATACCAACTATTTTAACAGCTTCATCCATTTTTTTTATCAAAGCACTCAACCGGTTTGCAGCGAGTTTTTCATCTTCAATGATTAAAATATTCATTGGAGTAGTTGTTTTTTAAGGAATGGTAGAGACGCAACATTTTGCGTCTCCTATTAAAATTGATCTTCAATCGATGAGACGCAAAATATTGCGTCTCTACCGAAATTTAAATGATGTCATCACAATTCTATTAATGGCAATTTCACTGTAAACATTTCATCAGTCTCTTCAATGACTACAGGCAATTTTGAAAAATAGGCATACCTTTCACGGATGTTTTTCAAACCAATACTTCCTGTATCATGAATCACCGTTTTCTTCTGCAGATTATTTTTCACAATCAGATAGTCGCCATTACAAAAAATTGAAATATGTAAAGGTTTATCTGTAGAAATCACATTATGTTTAATCGCGTTTTCAACCAGCATTTGTAAAGATAGTGGGATAATTCTTCCTGCAGTATTTTCGAGAGAAATTTCAACCACCAGACTACTGTCAAATCTGATTTTCTGCAAATAGATATAAGCATTGACAAATTGCAGCTCAGTATCGAGTTCAATCAATTCTTTGTCTTTATGCTCAAGCACATACCTGTAAACTTCAGAGAGTTGTTTAATGAAGCTGACAGCCAGCGGAGGATCGGTTTCAACCAGAGAAGTCAATACATTTAAGCTGTTAAACAGAAAATGAGGATTGACCTGGTTCTTTAATGCATCGAACTGCAAACTCAGTGCTTCCCTTTTAAACTGCTCTTCCTGAATCAATAATTTTTTCCATTCTCTGAAAAAATTAGCCGTGTAAAAACCCAATGTTATGATAATAGTTATGAGCAACGTACTGATCATAGGGTAAAAGAAAGTATCGAATAATCCTGTTAATGTGAGGGATTCATTGTTACGCCAATCCCACCAAATTAAATTGGCACAGACAATAACGATCATTGAAAAGATCATTCCTGTTGAGAAACTAAGAATCAGTGTACGTAATGGTCCCTCTTTCCATGGAAAATACTTTGAGACAATATACCCACTAAATTGGTTTACTTTAAATAGGGAGTAACCGATCAGCATGCCATAGAGAATCTGTTTATCAATATTAGCCCAATAGATACCTTTTGAAAATATAATATTTACGACAACTCCAATTAAAGCACAGATCAGTAAAAGTTTTAATTCACCGACAATAATTTGTGCTATGCTTTTAGGCTTTCTTTCTGATTTCATTCTTCTTTTATTAATTCATTTTCTATTTTGAAATGGTATCAATCGGGTATTCAATATTAAGAAAAATATTGATACAAAGTTAGTATGATCTTCAATCGTAGAGACGCAAGATATTGCGTCTCTACAGTGCAATAATGCATTTATTTCTGGTAGAGACGCAATATCTTGCGTCTCTGGAATATGCCAGACTTTTAATACGGTTTCAATCTGACTTTATTCGCACGCTTTTAACGATTCAGCATTTTGTTCTTTCCCCCAGTTGGGTGCAAACATCTCAGTCGGTCTAAAACTCATAAACTTTTCGCCGGCTTTCTGAAACATTGGCTTGGCAGCTTCTTTTCCACCACCAAACATCTTCGGCATATTCATCATATTTTGCCCTTTGAGATAATAAATCCTTGGATTTTCAGCATTCAATGATTTTGCTTTTTGAAAGGCTTCATTTGCTTTCATTGAAAAATTCTGTCCCCGTGTCATCGGATCTACCATGATCCGCGCCTGATACAACATCCCTTGTAAAACCCAGATTTCAGATTCGGCTGGTTTAAGTTTAAGTGCTTTGTCAATCATCGACTGCGCCTGATCCAAAACAGGGTCAACTTTTGCCTTGTCTTTCTCATTAAATGAATACAATGATGTGCATAAAGCTGCATAATAAGCAGGAATCCATTCAGTTGTCTCGTTTTCAGCAATTCTTTGAAACTGATTGGCCAGATCAAGATAGCTGCTATTGTCTTTTATTGATCCCATCTGAGTGAGTGCTGCACCCATGGCTTGTTTGTATTCGCTTTTATCCTGTGCCAGAAGCCCTGAAGTAAAAGCAAATGAAAGCACTGTTGTCAATAAAACTGTTTTGATTTTTAACATTGTTGTTTTCATGGTAATTGAATTTTAATGATGAATATTTAGGTGATTGAATTATTGATTTTAAAAGTTGGTATTGAATATTAAAATACAGAAGTAATAGATGAGTTTGCAGTTCTCTTCTTTTTTTCAAGAGAGATAAAGACAGCAATCATGGCAAATCGTTTTGCATCCGGGGCAATCTCGCGTTGTGTGAACTGTCCGTTTGCATCAGCCACAGTACTGTAATGATATCCATAGACATTATTGAATCCGAGTACGTTACTGGCTGAGCAATAGATGATAGTGAAGTTCCCGAAAAAGTTGGTCAGGTAGCTTAGATTCATGCTCACATCGTTATAACTTTTGGTCCTGTCCGACATGAAGTTTGATGAATTAGGGTTGAAGTAAGGGCGACCACTGGCAAAAGAGTATGTCAATCCAATCATGGTCTGGAGTTTTGCTGAGAAATATTTCACGACGGCATTTGCATTGTGCGAGCTGATAAATGAAGGTGTTGCAGTCTGAGTGAAATCATTGTAAAGTCGTTTTGAATCGATATATGAATAGGTAAGCCAGTAATCCAGGTTCTTGATCGACTTCTGATCCCGGAAGAAAAAATCAATTCCTTTTGCATAACCATATCCAAGATTGTTGTATGACAATGGATTAGGGTCGTTTTCAATTGTGTATCGTGTCAGGTGGAGGTAGTCCTTGTAATAAGCTTCGACCCTGAAGATGCGATCGTTTTTGTTGACCTGGTAGTTAATGATATAGTGATTGGCCTGCTCGAACCCGAGTTGATGTGTAAACCGAAGGGAAGTGGCAGAAGGGTCCTGATAGAACATACCGTAGGCAAGAGAGACTTGTCCGTTTTCAGAAGTCTTATAAGCCATCGAAAGTCGCGGCATCACATTTGCCTTTTGCAACAGGGATGAATATTCACTTCTGACACCGACTCTTAGCGCCAGCTTGTTTACCGGAGCGTATTCTGATTCAATAAATCCGGCAGAAATGTTCTCATTATATCCTGTCAGGTAGTCCTTCTTGTCCAGACTGTTGAAGTAATTCTGATTGAATTTTTCATTGGTTAGTTCGATACCTGTTTTTAATCCTAACCGGTTTGTAAAATGATGGTTAATACTGATCCGGGCTTGAAAACTTTTATCGGTTTCTCTTAATCTGCTGGTGTCGATGTTTTTGCGATCCAGATTATTTGACCAGGCAGTTCCAACAAAAAGGAATGTTTTAGTACTTAAAGGAGTTGTATACGTGGTGTTTACATAATCGTTTGTGCTTCTGATCCTGATTGGCATTGTTCTATCGGGTTTTGTGTCATCTGGATATTGCAACTGAAGATCTCTTTCGGCATGCGAACTAAATACTTTCAACAATCCATTCTTCCCGATTTTTTGTCTGAAAATGAGATTGCCATCAAGACTTACCGGCGCTATATCCCATTTGACTTTTTGTTTGACCAGACTGAAGTAGGGTTGCAAGTTGAAATAATCAAGAGACATAGCCAGCGAAGTGTTTTCCCATCTTTCAGTATGATTCAATCCGGCACCCAATGAATACAATGAAATTCCTGTGATTGTTTTTGGCGCCAGACCCTCTGTTTTAAGGATCAATGCCGAAGACATGGCTTGTCCATATTCTGCTGAATAACCTCCTGTACTAAAAACTGTCCCGGTAAACAACATTGGGGAGAACCGGCCCCTTGATGGAATATCAGGCACTTTTGAAACATAAGGGTTTTGAACAAGCATGCCATCTATATAAGTACGTGTTTCATAGCTTTCGCCACCACGCACAAACAAACGGCCGTCTTCACCAACCTGTTGTGTTCCGGGAAGCGTATGTAAAGCGCCATAAATATCACCGGTTGCACTAGCTGTTGTCAGAATGTCCACTTGTTTCAACGTGACAGCTTTCTTCTCATCACTGGCTTCAAAAGAACCGGCGGTAATCACGACAGCCTTCAATTCATTATAGGTTTCGCTCATTTTGATGTCTATGATTACCTCTTTATCGGTTACAGTGAATGGCTTTTCCTGTTTTTCATATCCCAACATCGTTACAACAAGAATCTGCTCTCCGGTTTTGCGTGTTTTAAAACTGTAGACTCCGTCAACATTGCAGCTGGTTCCGTCATAAGAGCCTTTTATAAATACATTCGTTCCGGGCAAAGTTTGGCCCGACTTGTCAGTGACTTTGCCACTGACAGTCGTTTGAGCCAGGCAATTAGTTGTAGTAGTGAACATCAGGATAAGTAGTAGAAGCGATTTCATTTTTTTATGTTTTTAGAATTAATAGTTTCATTTTTGATAATTCATTCAAATTATGCAAATGAATTACACAGCAAAATTGCACGCTGAAACCCGTCAAAAGAAATGAAACCTACCGGAGTGTTGTAAAATGAGAGTGAATTGTAATTTTAAAACGATGGAGGATATTTGCTTTTTTGATCCGGTTTCTAAAATTATTTTCTGTTTTGATAAAGAGAACAAACCTCCCCAATACTACCTATCTTCACTCGCAATTATTTCTTATGATTTTATCGCTAACATCCAAAATATTTCGTATCTTTAAATGTAAATCTGAAAATTGTTTTTTCATGCAGAAATTGAATTTTTAAAGAATAAATCAGACCATTTTCCTGACGTCAGGAAAATGGTCTAAACATTTTAAATCATGAAACCAGAAGTTATTAAAGAACTTAGCAGTAATTTTGAATTGGCAGTGCAACATACCAATAATATTGAATTTTGGTTTGCCAGAGATTTACAATTGCTTTTAGGATACAACAAGTGGGAGAACTTTGCCAAGATAATTGATAAAGCGAAAGTTGCCTGTACAAATGCTGGTCAAAAAACCTCAGACCATTTTGCTGACGTCAGCAAAATGGTCGACCTTGGCTCAGGAAGCAAAAGGGAAATTGATGATGTAATGCTCACAAGATATGCTTGTTATCTTATTGCGCAAAACGGAGACCCACGAAAAGAGCAAATAGCTTTTGCAATGAACTATTTTGCTGTACAGACCCGCCGACAAGAAATACTGGAGTTGCGCATTCAAGAATGGGAACGCGTTCAGGCTCGGGAAAAGCTTAGTTTGTCTGAAAAAACTTTGTCTACGATAATATATGAACGCGGAGTTGACAACAAGGGATTTGCACGCATCAGAAGCAAAGGTGATCAGGCATTGTTTGGTGGCTTTACAACAGAAGAAATGAAGAGCAAACTAAATGTCCCAAGCGGTCGACCAATGGCTGATTTTCTTCCCACCATTACCATTAAAGCAAAAGATTTTGCAACTGAGATTACTAATTTCAATATCGAGAAAGACGATTTGCACGGGGAAATAAAGATCACTCAGGAGCATGTCAAAAATAATAATGGTGTTAGAAAACTTTTGGGTGAAAGAGGCATAAAACCGGAATTACTTCCAGCAGAAGAAGATGTTCAAAAACTGAAACGACGATTAGAATCAGACAACAAGAAACTGTTAAAGGACGACAAAAAATTGAAAGACAATCGATAAGATTGAATAGTCATTCAAGAGATAAACCAAAGATCAAGTAAACTTTAATTTTTATAAGACACCTCCAAATTCTTATAATTACATTCAGAGTTGCATTTTTAGAAAATAAAATGTACTTTTATTCGTTGATTGTGAGGCCTGGATGATAAATTCAAAGCGCACTCATATACAATCAACATTTCCCTGATAATTCTTTAAATACTCCCTGAATATTCCTTGAATACTTCCCTAATATTCCCATATGACTTAAATAAATGTCATTTCAGACTCAATTTGAAGTCATATTGAAGCCATGTCGGTCTCATATCACAATAGTTGGGATTAATATGGCTTCAATATGGCTTCAATATGGCTTCGATATGGCTTTTAAGAGAGTCATATGGGAATATTAGGGAAGTATTCAAGGAATATTCAAGTAATTAACAGGGAGATAATAATTTTAGGTGTCCTAAATAAGGTTAACAATATTGGGGGAAAGTTGTCAACTGTTTGCAGGGTTACAATGAAAATTCAATTTAAATGAGAATTCAGGTTGAAATCCATTTTCATCTCTTTTTGTAAAGATACATCAAAATCAGGCTTTAACGGCAAATATTGTTGATTTATTTATGTCCTGGATTTTGTTGTAATTTTTGTTTTATAGGTTCGTTGAGGGCCGTAAATTGGTTGCTTTATGCCAAAATTAATTGCATATTTGTATGGATAATGATTATTTGTCATGGACAAGAAACTGACATTGAAGATTAATAAGTTTGTGATTGAAAAGGCAAAAAAATATGCTGCATCTCAAAAACGGAGTTTGTCACAGATTGTCGAGTCTTATCTTAAGTCACTTACAGAAGAGGATGATTTCGAAAAAGATAAATCGGATATTCAGATTTCTGCTTTTGTGAAGAGTATGTCATCAGGGGTTCATATACCTGCTGATCAGAATTATAAAGGCGAATATACAAACCATTTGACTGAGAAGTATAAATTATGAATTGGTTCTTTCTTGATACTTATGTTTTGTTAGATTTATTAAGTGTGTGGCTCCCTGAAAATGATGCAATTGCTTAGATTGCTACAATCGCTAATATCGGTCTGGATAAAATTGCTTTATCTTCTACATCATTTTCAAGACCGAATGTAATATTGAGTAAGTTTGAAAATAATTAAATGAGAAATAGAAAACTCAATAATTATAAGGAAATCATGATGAAATTAGCAATTTGTATGTTTGGCGTCATTTTTTTACTGTCTTGTAAGCAGAATGATACAAAATCCAAAAGTTCAACATTACCGGAACTCGAATCAGATAGGGTTAATAAAGCGGTTACTCCCGAATATGTAATACTAAAATATGATTCAACGATGCATTGGTTATTTAAAGGTTCGAAACCGGCAGAGTTGAACTCATCTGAAATAAAAGAAATTGAATTGTTATTATTAAAGTGTATAAATGCTTATAATCCAAAACAATTAAAGAAATTTGAAAAATACAATAAAGAAAACCCGGGATATAATATTTCTAAAACCCATTATATTATTGAACTTAAGAAATATGACAGACAATTTATTCCTGTAATTAATAAAAAAGGTGAAAAAGAAGTTTGGGTTAACTGTTTTTGTATTACTTCATCTAAATATTGGAAGAAAGAAATTTTTCAAATTAATGATGGAGGGAATTGCTTTTTTCATTTAAAAATTAACTTATCTAAAAAGATATATTATAATCTTAGTGTTAACGGTATAATTTGAAAATGAAACTCATAAAATTTACTTTGAACAAACATGAAATCATGGGAGACTAAAAGCGGATACAGGATTATCCAAATATTATCGGGTAAGAGTAATGTTTTTCTGTTGGCGAATGGGAGGTAGAATATCTTTGACTGATTCCAGGCCAAAGAGTAAATGGGTAAAACTGGAAAAGCAATTGGTTAAATGGAATATTGAACATAATGAATAGTCACAGTTTTTCTGACTCACTACAAAACTTATAAATCAATTCAGTAACTTCGCTTCACCAATCAAAGCATTAGATGAGCAACTCAATTATTACAATCGACAATCTTTCCAAATCGTACAGAAATGGAAGGACTGAGAAAAAGGTACTCCACAACATCAGTCTTTCTGTGTTGCCCGGACAAATCATAGGTTATATTGGACCCAATGGCGCCGGGAAATCTACCACTGTTAAAATTCTTGCTGGGATTATCTCTGATTTTGAAGGCGAGGCAAATGTTGCCGGATACGATATCCGCAAAGAGCCTCTCAAAGTGAAGGAACACATTGGCTATATTCCCGAAAACGCTTCTCTTTATGAAACATTGACGCCAATGGAATTTCTTCAATTTGTCGGACAACTGCATGGGATGGATCTTGCCAGGATTGAGGATAAGTCCAGCAAACTTCTGGGCCTGTTCGACCTTAAACAGAATGCCCATGACCGGATGAATACTTTTTCGAAGGGGATGAAGCAAAAGGTGCTGATCATTTCAGGGATCATTCATAATCCTGATGTGATTTTCATGGACGAACCACTGGATGGATTGGATGCCAACTCTGTGATCGTTGTAAAAGAGATTCTGATGCAACTGGCCCGTGAAGGGAAAACGATTTTTTATTCTTCGCATATCATGGATGTAGTTGAGAAGATCTCGGACAGGATTATTCTGATCAATCAGGGAGTTGTCATTGCTGATGGTACATATGCTGAACTCAGCCAGGGGAAGGAAGTGAATTCACTGGAGCAACTGTTTACCGTTTTGACCGGAAAGAGCGATCACAGCCAACGTGCCGGTGATATCATTGATATTTTAGAGCAATAAGTGATAACCTTGAATAATATAATAGAGAATGGTTAAATTCATACTTAGACTTATTCGTCCTTTCAGAAAATTATTGGAGTGGGCAGGCGTTAATTATCAGCAATTTGAAGTGATCTTAGGTGCCAAACTGACCATGGATAACCGAAAAATGCTTGGCAACAACAGTCAAAAAAAGACTTTGAAAAATGCAATGTTGATGCAGGTATTTATCTATGGCATTATTGGAGGCTTTATGTCGATGATGCTGATGAAAGGCAGTAGCGCACTCTTTTTCTTCACGACCATCTTTTTTTCTTTTATCATGATCATGGTGATCATGGGTTTGATTTCAGAATTTAATACCATCCTTTTCGATACAAGAGATAATTCGATTCTTTTGCCACGGCCCATAACTCCCCGAACATTGCTTTTTGTGCGGGTTATGCACATCATGATTTATCTGATGCTGATCAGTCTTTCGCTTTCAATTATTCCGTTGATAACATTTGCATCCATGTTTGGTTTGGCATCCATGCTATTATTGTTGATCGATGTGATCCTGATTACACTGTTTTCGGTCTTCCTGACCAATATCATCTATTTGTTGCTGATGAAGTTTACAACGGGAGAAAAGTTAAAAGATATTATTACCTATTCACAAATTGTAATGACCATCATTTTCATGGGGGCTTATCAGTTTATGCCAAGGCTAGCTGAAAACCAGTCTTTGATTTCGAGTTTTAACTCGGTACAATGGTGGATGTATCTGATTCCTCCTTTTTGGATGAGTGCAAGCATTACTCCAATAGTCAATGGCGGTTTTAGTATTCAATCTTCCGGTTTTTTGTTGCTTTCAGTAGCAATGCCTTTGATCGGATTATGGCTGGTGAGTTCGGTTTTGGCCAAGAACTTTAACCAGAGTCTTTCTGCTTTGGACCAGGGCGATACAAAGTCGGACAAGAAAAAGGGGAAGGCTGAAACCTCTTCACTGGTGAATTTCCTCTCCCGTATATGTTCTTATACTACGGAAGAACGGGTCTCATTTACGACAATCTGGCGCATTGCCAATCGCGACCGAAAGTTTAAACAGGCAGTCTATCCTGCTTTGGGATATGTCTTTATCATGATTTTCATTGTCTTTATGAATTTCCACATTTCTCTTTCTGAAATAGATAAGACAAAGTATTTTCTGATATTGATTTATGCACCTACCTTCATCTTGAATGTCTTGATCTATACGATTAGATACAGTGAGAATTTTAAAGCGAGCTGGATTTATCAGACAATTCCTGTTCAGCATCCCGGACAAATAATTTCTGGTGCGTTTAAAGCTATTTTTACGCAACTATTTTTACCGGTTTTCATTGTTGTAAACATTGCAACCTTCTACTTCTGGGGTTTTTCGATTATTGTTGATGTAGTCTATGGTTTCTTATCTATTGTTCTGATGGCTTATCTGATGCTTTTGACACAACCTCCAGCTTTTCCTTTTTCTGAGGAACGATCGGCTGAACAGTCGGGTAGAAATGTCATAAAATCTTTGTTGATGTTTTTTATGATGGGCGCTATGATTGGAATGCATTATCTGTTCATCAGGCTGAAAGTTAATTTGATTTTTGTGCTTCCTGTAATTTTATTGGTTTTGTTTTTGCTGAGCCGCAAATACAGACTCACACCCTGGGCTAAAATGGTTGAAGTGAATTAATCATCACCTTGATTCCAGGAGGAAATTGATGGTTGGAAATGAGTGATTTGAAAAATATATTGAATTGTTTTCTCAGAGTTTTTGATTGAAAATAAAATTCATTTATATTTGTGAATCTAACTTATTATTTATGAGTATTCATATTGGCGCAAATCAGGGAGATATTTCTGATTTTGTCCTTCTCCCCGGGGATCCTCTCCGTGCAAAATTTATTGCAGAAACTTTTCTTGAGAATGCTGTGTGTTATAGCGAGATCCGGGGTATGCTTGGATTTACAGGAACCTATAAAGGTAAACGTGTTTCTGTCCAGGGCACCGGTATGGGTCTTCCATCTCACCTGATTTATGTGAACGAACTGATCAATGACTATGGCGTTAAGACGCTGATACGTGTTGGTACGTGTGGTGGTCTCATTTATGAGGTCAATGTACGCGATGTTGTAATGGGTATCAGTGCTTCGACCGACTCCGCTATCATCAGCCGGGCATTCAATGGCATGACTTATGCCCCTACGGCCAGTTATAAACTGATTTTAAAAGCTGCCAAAGCTGCCGAAAAACTTGGTATCAGCCTGAAGGCCGGTAATGTTCTGTCTTCTGATGTCTTCTATAACGACCCGGAATTGCCTGATGCTTATGCAATCTGGAGGAAATATGGCGCATTGGCTGTAGAGATGGAATCGGCTGGTCTTTTTATGATGGCATCAAAAAATCATGTTGATGCACTAGCATTGTTGACCGTTAGTGATCATCTGATTTCCGGGGAACATTGCTCAGCAGAAGAAAGACAAACTGCGTTTGTGGATATGATTCATCTTGCGTTGCAATTGGCAGATTAAATTTTCTCATCAGCATATAAGCGATTTTTTAAATGAATATTGAAATTAAAATCATGCATAAGATTATACTTATTACAGGGGCTACAAGTGGATTTGGTTTGGCTACTGCCCGATTATTTGCAAAAAATGGACACCGACTCATTATTACAGGACGCAGGGAAGATCGATTAAAAAAACTTGCCGGGGATTTAAAGTCTGAATTTGGTGTTGAAGTACTTCCGCTTGTTTTTGATGTCCGTGACAGTAATGCCGTTCAGGCTGCTGCCGATAGCCTGTCTGAAGCATGGCGCAATATTGATGTATTGGTGAATAATGCAGGACTGGCAGTTGGGCTTGGACCCATCCAGGAGGGTGTGCTCGATGACTGGGAACGGATGATCGACACCAATGTAAAAGGGCTTTTGTATGTGACCAGGGCATTTTCACCATTCATGATAGCCCGAAATAAAGGTCATATTATCAATATAGGATCAATCGCCGGAAAGGAAGTTTATCCAAATGGCAATGTTTACTGTGCAACAAAACATGCTGTTGATGCGTTATCCAAAGCCATGCGTACAGATATGCTTAAACATGGAATTAAAGTGACCCAGATTGCCCCGGGAGCAGCCGAGACCGAGTTTTCGGTAGTACGTTTCAAGGGTGATCAGGCTGCTGCTGATACTTTTTACAAGGGATTCGATCCTTTGACAGGTGAAGATATTGCTGAATTGGTTTATTATGTGACGACTTTGCCGGCCCACGTGTGTATCAATGATATGGTTGTTATGCCAACCGCACAGGCAAGTGCTGCTAATATTTTAAGGTCCTGATATTAATTTAATTCTTACATTGTGACCATGCAACTCACAAGGATTTTTGATTTGCTTCCAAGATATGCTGAACTTTTCGGAGATAAACCAGATGTGGTTGCCGCAAAGGAAAACGGACAATGGAGGGGACATTCGTTGACTGAATACCAGCAGGCTGCTGATGAGATCAGTTATTCATTTCTACAATTAGGTGTTAAACCGGGAGATCGGATTGCCTCTATCAGTAACAATCGTCCTGAATGGAATTTTCTGGATATCGGTATCATGCAGATTGGTGCTATCCATATCCCCATTTATCCAACTATCAGTGAGGAGGAGTATCGCTATATCCTGACCCATGCTGAAGTGAAGTATGTCTTTATTTCGAGTGAAGAGATCTATAAAAGGATTGCATCTGTTGTACATGATGTGCCCTATACGCTTGAAGCATTTCGTTTTACAGGGCATAACGGTCTCCGTAACCTGAATGATTTACGCGAAATTGGTCGTAACAATCCTGATCCTGCAACTTTAGAAAAACGTAAAGCAGCTATTGGCGCTGATGATGTTGCTACAATTATTTATACTTCAGGAACAACAGGTAACCCCAAGGGTGTCATGTTGACGCATAATAACCTGATTTCTAATCTCATAGGTGTTTCATATATTCCAACATTTGGAGCAGAAGGCCGTGCACTCAGCTTTCTTCCACTCTGTCATGTTTATGAACGCATGTTGAATTACATGTATCTCTATCTCGGTATTTCAATTTATTATGCAGAGAACCTGGGTACTATAAGTGATAATATCAAGGAGATCAGCCCTGATATAATGTGTGCTGTTCCGCGTGTAATAGAAAAATTATTTGACAAGATCATGTCTGCAGGTCATAAATTAACGGGTGTTAAACGTTCGGTTTTTTACTGGGCTGTATATCTGGCAGATCATTATGATATCACCGGACACAACTCTGCATGGTATCTTTTCAGATTAAATATTGCCGACCGGTTGGTGTTGTCGAAATGGAGAGCAGCATTAGGCGGAAAGTTTAAAATATTGGTTTCGGGTGGAGCCGCTATTAATCCAAGGCTGATCCGTATCTTCAGAGCTGCAGGAGTTCCGATTTATGAAGGATATGGACTTACGGAGACCTCACCTGTAATTGCAACAACCAGTTCAGATCCAAACGGAATTAAAGTCGGGACTGTAGGTCCTCCTTTGCGTGGAACCCAGTTGATGATAGCAGAGGATGGTGAGATTTTGTGTAAAGGTCCGGGAGTAATGAAGGGATATTACAATGAGCCTGAACTGACAAAACTTGCTATAGATGAAGATGGATGGTTTCATACCGGTGATATTGGTGTGATTGAACCCGAAGGTCAGTTACGCATCACCGGAAGGAAAAAGGAGATTTTTAAAACGTCTCTGGGAAAATACATTGCCCCCGAAGCTGTAGAAAACAAAATTAAGTCATCGCCTGTTATTGACAATGCTATGGTAGTGGGGGAAAATCAACACTTTGCTGCTGCTTTAGTCGTCCCTGATTTTGGCAATTTGAGGAACTGGTGCAAAGAAAAGAATATCACCTATACGACTAATGCGGAAATGATTGAAAGGCATGAAGTCCTGAAATTGTATAAACACGAAATTGATAAAAAGAATAAACATTTAGGAAAGACTGAGCAGATTCGAAAATTCAATCTACTACCGGATGAATGGACTGTAATGACCGGTGAATTAACACCTACTTTAAAATTGCGAAGAAGTTTTGTAATGGAGAAATACAAAGAAATGATTGAACACCTTTTTGATGGCAACGGTTTAAGGGGAAAGAAACGTAAAACAGAATCATTGTTTAATAATTCAAATCCCGGTAATGGAAACGGTTAAACGACTATTTGATCTTCTTACGCATAATAAGAAGAATTATCTCCCCAAAGATGATGTTCTTGCAGGAAAAGAAGATGGCAAGTGGAGAAAATATTCGATAGATGAATATATCAGTATCGTTGATGATCTTAGCTATGGTTTGATCAAAATGGGGGTTGTTAAAGGCGACAAGATTGCCACGATTGCTTCGAACAGGCCTGAATGGAATTTTGTTGATATGGCTGTCTTGCAGGTTGGAGCTGTACATGTTCCGGTCTATCCAACTATCAGTGAATCCGATTATAAGTTCATCCTTGCTCATGCGGAGATAAAATATATTTTTATCAGCGGTCAGGATTTGTATCGCAAAATAGAACACATTTTATCTGATATTCCCACCTTGAAAGGTGTGTATACTTTTAAAGAGGGAACCAGTATTCCACATTATTCTGAAATCATTCGTCTTGGTCAGGCGCATCCGGTAGCAGAGAAGCTTCAAAGTATCAAGGATTCTATAAAAGGAGATGATCTGGCCACTTTAATTTATACATCAGGAACAACCGGTAATCCAAAAGGTGTAATGCTGAGTCATACAAATATTATCAGTAATTGTATGGCGGCAAAGCATATTTCGCCGGTAGGTCAGGAGGGGAAGGCTTTGAGTTTTCTTCCTTTGTGTCATGTTTATGAAAGAATGTTGACTTATGCATGGCATTTACTGGGCATATCTATTTATTATGCAGAAAGTATTGCGACTATTTCTGATAACATGAAGGAGATTAAACCTGATTTGATTTCTACAGTTCCCCGCATGGTTGAAAAGATTTATGATAAGATATTCAGCGTAGGACAAAAACTGACAGGATTTAAACGGTTTGTTTTCTTTTGGTCTTTGAGACTGGCATTGCGGTATAAGCCCTATGGCGGAAATGGTTGGTATTATGAATTCAAAAGAAGCATTGCCGATAAATTGGTTTATTCAAAATGGAGAGCTGCTGTCGGAAATAATGTCAAGGCAATGATTTCTGGTGGGGCTGCATTACAGCCAAGGTTATTGCGTGCATTTTGGGCTGCCGGAATCCCTATACTCGAAGGGTATGGGCTGACAGAAACCTCTCCGGTTATCTCAGCCAATAACTTTGGCGTAGGCAATGTTAAGTTCGGAACTGTTGGAAGGCCACTTGATGGTATTACAGTGAAGATAGCCGATGATGGTGAAATCTGTTGTCAGGGGCCTAGTGTTATGTTGGGTTATTACAAAGAGCCTGAGCTTACAAAAGAAGCAATCGATAACGATGGATGGTTTCATACAGGTGATATCGGAATATTTGATGAAGATGGTATACTGAAGATTACCGGACGTAAAAAGGCAATATTTAAAACCTCGATGGGGAAATATATCAGTCCTGAACTGATAGAAAATAAACTGAAAGAGTCACATTTTATTGATAATGTCCTCGTGATTGGTGAACATCAGAAATTTGCCGGTGCTCTCATTGCTCCTGATTTTGCATTCCTGCGTTCCTATTGTGAGATCAAAGGAATTGATGCAAAGACACCTGAAGAGATGATTGCCAATAAGCAGATTGTTCAAAGGATCCGCAAAGAGGTGACCTGTTACAACAAGCATTTTGGAGCGTATGAACAAATCAAGAAATTCGAATTAATTGATCATGAATGGTCAATAGAATCGGGAGAGCTGACAGCATCACTGAAACTGAAACGGACAGTAGTGTGTGATCGGTATAAAGAATTAATCGATCGGATCTTTGATGCTCCCGGAGAAGATTGATGTGATTATGATGGTATGGTTGCCTAAATACTTTCACCCCTTCGGGGTTCTGGAAAAAAAATAAAACATTTACTATAATACTTTCATCCCTTCGGGATTGTAGAAAAATCCCGAAGGGATGAAAGTATTATAGTAAAGAAATCAAGATAAAACTGAACCCCGAAGGGGTGAAAGTATTATAAAAATAAATTATAAAAGTCAAATTAATTAGTGCAAAATCTTAAAAACCAGCTCTTTTAATAAATCGGCTTCGGTTGTTGAAACATTGTCTACACCCTTTGATTTCAGATCATATTCACGCATATATGAGATAATGCGTATGAGTTTATCCTGTTTATAGTTTGCAGCTGCTTTCAGATAATCGGATATAAAGAATGGATTTACGCCCAATGCCCTGGCTACATTTGCATTTGATTTATCTGATAACGAATGGTATATCATCAGCTTATTGAAGAATCCAAAGAGCAGACTTACAGTTACAAGTAGCGGATTTTCTTTCTGGTTTGCCGAAAGATGATTGATGATCTTATTTGCTTTCAGTACATCTTTGGCGCCCAATGCATTCTGAAGTTCAAAAACATTGTATTCCTTACTGATACCAATATTCTTTTCTATGTAATCTTCAGAAATTGTTGAACCTTTAGGCAGATTGATAAAGAGCTTCCCTGTTTCATTGACAACCCTCGAAAGATCTGTTCCCAACGACTCTGCCAGTAATACTGCAGCCTTGGGTGACAACTGATACCCATTATCTTTTACATAGTTTGTAATCCATTCAGGAATCTTATTGTCATACAATTTGGCAGATTCAAACAAAACGGCATGTTTTACCAGCGCCTTATAATAGGAGAGACGCTTATCTGGTTTGCCATGTTTGTAACAAAATACCAACAGGGTTGAAGGTTGAGGATGTTCAAGATAATGAATGAATCTGTTTGAATTGTCTTCTCCGGATATACGCAGATCCTGAGCTTCCTTGATGATGACAACCTGATAATCGCTCATCATCGGAAAGCGTTTTGCTGCACCAATAATGGCTGACAGGTCTACGTCCTTTCCATAGAGGACAGTGAGATTAAATGACTTCTCGTCTTCAGTCAAAACATTATCCTGAATGTAATCTGAAATGAGATCAATAAAATATGCTTCTTCGCCAAAAAGATAATAAACAGGTTTATAATGCTTTTTTTTAAGCTCTGTCAATATCTGTACATGCGTAGTCTTAGGATCTGCCATTCCACAAAGATAATTTCAAATTTTAAGAAACTGTTTAAAAAAAGCAGCAGAATATATCATAAGTAAGTTATCTTGTAGAGACGCAATATTTTGCGTCTCAAAGAATGAAGATCTTCCTAACCTAGAGACGCAAAATATTGCATCTCTACATGTGCTACATGCATACGTTCAGATATAAAGACCGTAATTGAATTAAATTTAAACAGTTTTTAAGTCTGGGGCAAACTTTCTGTTAATTAAAGTCGAACTTAAGATGTTTGACAGTGATGCCGTTGTTTATTAATTGGTTGAGTGAATCAATACCTATTTTTAGATGGTCGCTCAGGAAGTTTTCAGTGACTTGCATGTCGCTTTGCTCCGTTTTGACACCATCAGGAATCATTGGTTGATCAGAAACAAGCAGTAGGGCTCCTGTTGGGATGTGATTTGCAAACCCGACAATGAAAAGTGTTGCTGTTTCCATATCGATTGCCATACAGCGTGTTAGTCGAAGATATTCTTTAAACTTATCATCATGTTCCCAAACCCTTCTGTTTGTTGTATAGACAGTGCCGGTCCAGTAATCATGACCATGATCACGGATCGTCGTCGAGATTGCTTTTTGAAGATTAAAAGCCGGGAGTGCCGGAACTTCAGGCGGGAAATAATCGTTAGTGGTTCCTTCACCCCTGATAGCAGCTATAGGAAGAATTAAATCACCAACATTATTTTTTTGCTTTAGCCCGCCACATTTGCCAAGAAACAGGGCAGCCTTTGGCTTTATGGCACTCAATAAATCCATTATTGACGCTGCATTTGCACTTCCCATGCCAAAATTAATAATGGTGATATTGTTTGCTGTTGCATTGGGCATTGCTTTGCCTACTCCATGTATGGGTACATTGAATAAATTTGCAAACTGCTCAACATATGCATTGAAATTTACGAGGAGAATATATTGTCCGAATTGATCAAGATGGGTTCCGGTATAGCGTGGAAGCCAGTTTTCAACTATTGCCGATTTGGTTTTCATAGGCACTTTCTTGACAAAGGTAATAAATTGTAAAATATATCATAACTTTATGGTCTAAAGTTTCATGTGTGATACAACTTAATTTACCCGGTATTGAATTTAAAGCAAGAACGGTTGCAAATCAACAGCAAATATTTGATCCGGTAAGACGTAAATACGTGGCATTGACCCCAGAAGAGTGGGTGCGTCAACATTTTGTTCATTATTTGATTGCTCATTTGAAAGTGCCTATGTCGCATATTGCTGTCGAGAAGTCACTCAGGGTGAATAATCTTGCCAAAAGAGCTGACATTGTTATTTTCAAGGGAGGTTTGAAACCAATATTGGCAGTTGAATGTAAAGCCCCCTCTGTTGAAATAAATGAGGAGGTTTTTTATCAGGTGTTGCGGTATAATATGGCACTGAGAGTTGATTATCTGGTTCTCACTAATGGGCTGCGGCATATTTATTGTAAAGTTAACTACGAAGACCAAAAAGCAATTTTTATTGAAGAACTGCCCTTTTATGATCAATTATAAGATGAAAACGATTTTAAATTAATCATCATGAACGAATTACTCGTAAATATTCCTGTTGATCTGTACAAGTTTATCCTTGTTGCAGTCTTTTCGTTGTTAATAGGTTTGTCACAAAAGAATTTGCATATGGCAAGGATTGCGCAGTACTCTTTTGGAACTGACCGCACCTTTACATTTATCGGTATATTTGGTTATGTGCTTTATATTGTGGATCCTGTCAATATGATTCTTTATGCAGTGGGGCTTGGTGTTGTGAGTGTTTTCCTGGTAGTGAATTATTTTAATAAGATTGCCAATTTCACAGACTATGGATTAACCACAATCATGATTGCACTGATTACTTATAGTCTTGCACCGTTGGTTTTCAGGGAACCCTTCTGGCTTTCTATTCTGGTTGTTGTAACCGTTTTGATCTTCGCAGAGATGAAAGAATCTCTCACTTCATTATCTGTTAAGTTAAACAGGGTAGAGTTTATTACGCTTGGAAAGTTTCTGGCGATAGCAGGAATAATATTGCCGCTGTTGCCCAATCATCCAATTATCTCCTATTTGAGCATATCGCCTTATAAATTGTGGCTTGCTGTAGTCGTGATTTCTTCTATTTCTTACCTGAGTTATCTGTTAAGAAAGTTTGTTTTTACGAATGCAGGTATTCTTGTAACTGGGATATTGGGCGGTTTATACAGTTCAACTGCAACGACTTTCATACTTTCCAAAAAGAGCAAAAATGCGCCTGAGAAGGCTCATCAGTACACTGCAGCTATCATTATTGCAATATCGATGATGTACATCAGAATTCTATTACTGGCTTTGATCTTTAATATGCAACTGTTTCTGAAAGTATACCCGGCATTTCTGATACTCATCATCCTTTCTATCGTATTGGGACTTGTCTTTTGGTTTAAGGCGCCTCAAACTACTAATCAGGCTAATGAAGAACTGAATGATAAAAATCCGCTTGAATTTAAAGTGGCAATCATTTTTACTCTTCTTTATCTTGCATTCACTGTCATTACCAACTTTACAATCAGAGAGTTTGGGCTGAATGGCTTGAATACATTGTCTTATCTGGTTGGATTTACAGATATTGATCCATATTTACTCAACCTTTTTCAAGGCAATTTTACTGTTGGCATTGATGTTCTTGCACAGGCTACCATGCAGGCAATTATCAGTAATAATATTCTAAAGTATGTTTACGCGATGAGCATGTCTTCAAAAGCATCACGTTTAACGCTTTCGATTGGATTTATTAGTATCATCGTGATAAACTTCCTGCTTATATTTTTTATGTAGCCGAACGGGGAAATTGAAATCAACTCAATCGATCAGTAAGACGCGTTTTGGTAACAGAAACAAATTATTTTCTTCGCATTATTTTCGTTTAACAACGGTTTGATCATGCTTTGATCACTCCCGGATTACCAGGAAGCTATTTCCTTACAACTGGTATATACTCCCCCCATTTTCCGCACTATCTCAGCACCATTTCCACACCTTTTCCGCTCTCTTAAGCGGAGAACCTGCGGAGAATGTGCGGAAATGGTGCGGAGATGGTGCGGAAATCCCTCTCTTCTTATACTCTGTTTATGCGCTGTTTTTATTTCTCATCTGCTCATATTGTTTTCATGTTCTTTCGGGAATTCGTTCTTGAAGTGGTTATAATCCGATTGAATAATCAACCAATTTTTCAGAATGATTCAAAAAAAAGACCGGATAACTTTTGAGGTTATCCGGTCTATCATAAAGTGTAACGGTTTAATTCCGTGGTTACTTTAACAAATTTTCTGATTATTTTTTAACTGGAGCAGTAGTTGGTTTAGCTGTTAAGCCCTTGATGTAAGCAGCAGCAGGAACTGCATATTTGCCAACACTTGCAAGTTTAAAAGAAGCAACAGCTTTTTCTTTATCACCCTTGGCAGCATAAGCTACACCTTGTTGCAGATAAAAACGGGCTACCAATTCTTTATTGGCTGGGTTTTCATACTGGAGACCTTTTGTAACAGCTTCGAGAGCAGCATCATGTTCTTTCATTTTATTTTTTGTATCAGCAAGAATATAATATGCCTGAGTATTCTTTTCATCATATTTCAAAGCTTCTTCCAAAGGAGTAATCGTTCCTTTAAAGTCAGCTTTTAAATAAGCTGCAGTTGCAAGATTCATGTATTCAGTAAACAACATCTGTTTTGATTTCCTTATAGTTGCTGTATCTGATGTTTTGGTTGCAATTTCAATCGTTTTGGTCAATGTTTGAACCAAAGGATCGAATGCATTCTGTTTTTTGTAAATGACAGCCTTGTTGAAGTATGCTGAAGTATTATTTGGATCCAAAGCAATAACCTTGTCAAAATTAGCTAAAGCACCTGGTAGATCATTTACTTTAAAAGCATTCATAGCCATATTGGTGTAGATCTTTGGCATAATGCCAGCAACCTGGGCAGAAGTTCCAGCATCATGATATTTTTCTGCCAAATCCTTTGATTTTTGGAATGCATCAATAATGTCTGCACTTGAACTTGCTTTATTTTGATAAACACTTACTGCAAGTTTTAACTGAAGGTTTGGAATGATTTTCTCACATTTCAGGCGTAGTGAATCTGCATCTGCTCCCACTTTAGTGCCTAAATCAATAACTTGTTGAAATGATGCAACTGCTCCTGCAAAATCATTTGCTTTATAAGCAACTGCACCTGCATTGTATGCATTAACAACATCGTCTTTTGTCTGGGCTGCACCCGACATTACAAATACTAATAAGGCTGCACTCAGCAGTCCCGCAATTCTTAGCCTTTTCATCGAATTCATCATTTTTCTGTTTAGTTGAGGTTAATACGGTTTGATTTTGTCTGGTGACGCAAATTTAGTAATAACCTTGATATATCAAAGTATGATACAAAATTTGAGCCAAAAATAACTAATGATTATTTTTCGTTATTATCGATTATCAATAGACTGAATAATTAAAAATCATCAGTCAAGTTTGATAATAACAAAATTCAAAGCTAGATGGTTTCAAAATTAAAAAAAAAATCCTTTAAAAAAATTTACTTTTGCATTGTAAGAGAGATTTTATCAATTATTAATAATTTTTTTGAAAAAAGTTGACTAAATGTGCTTATTCCGAAGAACAAACTATTAAAAATGTTTTGTTTTTCAAATTATAAGCAGATTTGATAATTGAGATTTAAACTAAAGTGAAAAGGAAAAATATTTAATATCATGAGTTTATCCAAACAATTTTATCAGGTATTAAGTATTGCTGATCAGACTTTTGATCAGCAACAAACTGCGAGGTACAGATTATCGGTCCGTATTGCTGCAGATGGTATATCTTTTTGTCTGGCCGATCCGGATAGAAATATATATATACAGCTTGCTTCATTTGAAAACAGGAATTACAGTGGGGTTCGCCGTCTGGAAAAGGATACAGTAGAAGAAATGCTCGAAGATGTCATGTCGTTACATCCCTGGTTGAGAGGTAATTTCGCATCTGTAAACATACTTTTTGAAGATTGTCGGTTTACACTTCTGCCACTTCCTTTGTTTGATCAAAATAATTATCGGTCAAATTATGCGTTTAACTTCACCAACACAACAGGTGAAGAAATACTTTATAATACTTTGCCTGTTTCAGATGCAGTTATTTTGTATGGTATTCCGGCAGGATTGGTAGACAGTTTAAAAAAGAGATACCCGATTGTAAGGTTTTACCACAGCAATTTTCCACTGTTAACAGCGTTTATTAATAAATACAGGAATACAGATAATCAGGGGTCTGTACTTGCAAATTTCAGAAACGGAGCAATGGATGTCCTGATCATCAATGGCAGGAAGTTGCAACTTTTGAATAGCTTCAACTGTAAAAGTGATGAAGATGTGCTTTACTTTTTGGTTTTTGCTATTGAGCAGACAGGGCTGAATCCTGAAACAGTTGAATTGCATCTGAGCGGAATGATAGAACGTGATAGCACACTTCACATCATGATTAACAAGTATGTGCGGAATGTTCGTTTGTTTAATCGCAACGATGATTTTAAATATTGCTATGCTTTTGAGCGCATAGAAGGTCATAAATTTTATAATTTACTAAATCTCAATCTGTGCGAATAATTAGTGGAACACATAAGGGTCGTCCTATTATTACTCCTTCAAACTTGCCTGTAAGGCCAACTACGGATCTGGCGAAGGAAAGTTTATTTAATATTTTAAACAATAGTTTTGATTTTGAAGAATTGGAGGTAATGGATCTGTTTTCAGGTACAGGAAGTATTGCTTTTGAATTTGCTTCAAGAGGTGCAAAGCGCATTGTCGTAGTCGATAACAACTTTCGTTGTGCAGAATTTATCAGAAAAGCTGCTCAAGGATTTGGCTTTAACAGTGTCATTACTGTTCAACGGGCAAATGTTTTCTCTTTTCTTAAATATCCACAGGCTCCTTTTGATTTGATTTTTGCTGATCCTCCCTATGATATGGAAGATATTCAAGGCATCCCGGAACTTGTTTTTAAAAATAAGTTACTGAAAAAAGGCGGTTGGTTTGTATTGGAACACTCCAGAGATCAGGATTTTGAAACGGATCCATATTTTCTTCAACATAGAAAGTATGGGAAAGTAAACTTTACTATTTTTTTGATGCCTTCGGAAGAGAAGACAGACGAGGTGAACCCGGAAGATATTGCGAATTCTGCTGATGTTGAGGAATAGGTTGACTTTTATTCTCGGTTTTTTTAGGGCTTTCTGAATGACTAAGACTTGTTAACTGTTTCAGTAATTGATCGCCTGGGAAACTGGGAGCCAGCGTATAAATTCTTCCTGCAGAATCGAGTAAGACAAAACAGGGATAAGCATAAGCATTAAAGAAATCTATTATTTCATAATCATCCGGTGCAAAACATAGTTGCATCGGATGTTTTTTTTCAGCCCAATACTTTTTGACGGCCTCATGGTTTGCATCTGTGGTTAGGCACAAAAAATTAGCCAGCCCAAGACTATCTGCCAAATGTTCAACAACTGAAATCTGATCCAGTAAAGTTCTGTCTGCAATTCCTTTAAGGGTGAAAAATGTAATGTGAAGAGGTTTTCCTTTAAAAGATGACAAGGAATGACTGCTTCCATCCGGAAATAGTAAATTGAAATCCGGAACCGGAATCCCTGATTGCTGACGATTAATGTTGTTTATCAGATTTCTTGCAACCTGTCTATTAAAAGGATATGTCGCGGATACTACTGCCTCATTGAATAAACTGATCCCTTTTTCTGGACTTAGAATTTCATCTTTGATCATTGAATAAAGATTTTCCAATAAAACAGATTCTCTTAAAGGAATGCATTTTAAAGAGGGGTCAACAGCAAGAATTTTCATGAGGTTTGAAAAATGCAAGGAATCAGGTATTCCCTGAAAAAGGTTGAGCCGTGTAATCTGAGGAGGGCCCAGATTGAAATACATCTTGAAATTTGAAGAAAGCAGAGATTGAAAAGCAGGATTGTTCAGAGGGAGATTGGAGCAATCCAAATATTGGTTGAATGCTGAGGGGAAATTCACTGCCCTGGACATCGTTAAATAGTTAATCCGTTGTGATTGGATGAGATTGATACAAAAAGTGTCTTTGATCTGTTTTAATGCTTTATCGATTGCTGAATTAAAACGATCTGCATCACTCTTTGAAGCTCTTTGATTATTTTGTTTGAAGAGTAATGAGAGTGCAGAATCTGAAAAGACCCGGTAGGCTTTATTTAATATGATCTGTGGATTCGTAGAGGGGTTATCAGTTATCATTATTAGGTTACCAACATGTTCATTCTGTGATGAAGCCAGATCAAATGAATAATGGTGGTTTGGATAGAACAAAGCCTCAAGTCCGAGCTCATTTACTGAGATATTGACCAGATCAGCAGATGAGAGATTAAATGTTGTTGAAAAGCAACTGTCGTTTCCTGTTTTCACAGTGGAAAGTCTGATTCTGTCTAAACTGATATTGTCGCTGTAATGAGAAAAACGTATAGTTGTCCCCGGCTTCATTTTAAGTTTGCCTGAAATGACGACATTTTGTTGGCTGTATACCGAAAAGGTATGCAGGCAAAAAAGGACGAGGACAAAAATCAGTTTTTTCATGGCTTTTTAAGGATAACGCCTTCAGGAACAAACTGGCTGGCGTCTCCATTATATCTCACGATTTCACGCACGATGGAAGAATTCAATGACATATATTCAGGCTGAGTCAAAAGGAATACCGTTTCAATTCCCTGGAACAATTGTTTATTGATATGTGCAATGCTTCTTTCAAATTCGAAATCAGAAGAAGTTCTCAATCCTCGGAGTAAATATGCAGCATTCACTTTACGACAAAAATCAACAGTAAGTCCTTCATAACTATAGACTTTTATTTTCGGTTCATCTTTGAAGACATGGGTTATCCACTCCAGCCGTTTTTCGATAGGAAAAAATCCTTTCTTTTCAACATTGATCCCTATTGCAATAATAATTTCATCAAAAAGAGGTAGTGCTCTCCTGATTATTGATTCATGGCCACGTGTGATCGGATCAAAAGATCCCGGGCAAACTGCAATTTTCTTCATGGATATGATTTATTCTTGTTGATTTAATTTCTCTTCTTCCAATTGGAAGTATGAATTGATAACATCAATGATCGACAAGTATGTATTTAACATTACATCTTTGATTTTGTCGCGGTCAATCCATTGTGCATTGGTAATTCCTTCTTCCTGCTGAGGAATCGGTAGGTGATTATCTGATGTTTTCATGTAATACCACCAGGTACCTTTTAAACATTGTTTTCCTTTTTCCTCATATAGATGTCGGGTTTTTGGCAGCGGATTGATGATTTTTAGTTTTCCAATGCCTGTTTCTTCTTCAACTTCTCTGAGTGCAGCAGCATCTTTTTTTTCAAAAGCTTCAATTTTTCCTTTTGGTAGATCCCATTTCCCGTATCGAAAAATGAAGAGGAATTGCCCGGCAGGATTTACAACGAGTCCTCCTGCTGCTTCAATCTTCACAAACATTGACAAAAAATCACGATATAATTGTTTGACATGGTTGGGTTTAAAGATATATAACTTTAACGCAGCAGAGTTATTGACGAATCTTTGATATTCATGGATAAGTGCTGTCTTTGAATGTGGATGTACAAGAATATCATCAACCTCAATTTTGAGATTAGAAATATCCTGAGTGAGGAATATCGTCTTTTGATTAATAAAAACTTTGTACATTTGCTTTATGAAAATGAATGAAGAAACAGCTTTAGTAGTCGCGGAATTTTTATTGCAAATTAAAGCAATAAAATTGGATGTTAATAAACCATTTACATGGGCATCCGGATTAAAATCTCCAATATATTGCGACAATAGAAAGACACTATCTTACCCAAAGGTTAGAACCTTCATCCGACAGGAGTTTGTGAAGCTCATAAACGATACCTACGGACCAGTGGATCTGGTAGTTGGTGTTGCAACAGGTGCTATTGCACAAGGTGTTCTTGTGGCTCAGGATCTTGGATTACCATTTGCTTATGTTCGTTCTACCAAAAAAGGACACGGTCTTGATAATCAGATAGAAGGAGTCGTTGAATCCGGACAGAGTGTGATCGTCGTTGAAGATTTGGTTTCTACCGGACAAAGCAGTCTCGATGCTGTTAAAGCATTGCGTGAAGCAGGTTGTAATGTAAAAGGGATGGTTGCAATTTTTACCTATAATCTTAAGGTTGCTGAGGAAAACTTCAAAGCAATGAATTGTTCATTAAATACTTTGACCGATTACGATCATTTGATTAAAAAGGCTTTGGAACAGGAATATATCAAAGATTATGATTTGAAATCACTTATCCAATGGCGTGAAGATCCTCAGGCATGGGGAGAGAAAATCGAAATCCTGAACCAGGATATTCCAAAATAAATATTGAATTCCAATTTATTATACGATGAAAAATTTTGAAAGTAAACGGGTCGCTTTAAAGACATCTGCAGAAAAGGTATTCGTCTTTTTAAGTGACATGTCGAATCTGGGAAGGTTTATGCCTGAGCAGATTACAAACTGGCAGGCTACTGTTGACACCTGTTCGTTTACAATTCAGAATATGACAACCTTGAGCATGCGTATCAGTGAGCGTGTTCCTTATGAAAGAATAGATGTGATCTCGGAAGGTAAAACGCCTTTTAATTTTACGCTTCATTTGATGCTGTATCCGCAAACTGAGTTGCAATCAGAAGCTTGCTTCATCTTGAAAGCAGATCTGAATCCTGTTTTCAGTATGATGGCTTCAAAGCCTCTTCAGAATTTAGTTGATTTGATGGCAGATAATCTGAGCAAATATTATTCTTTTTAAGTCGGATTGGACTACAAACAATATACAACTTCCTTCATTCCACATTCATAGATCTTCTGATCAACACCTTCCAGTTTTAACTGTCCAAAATTGGTAATGCCTGTTATACGTGCTTGAATTTTGTCTTCATGAATAATGAAGTCATGCATCTCATTAAACCGATAGAGTAAAGAAAGATAATCAGCTTCCAATTTTGCATATTGTTTGTTTTTCAGCTGGTAATATCTTTTGTCAATACAAGAGCACAGTTCCTTAAGACACTGCTGCAGATTGTAACTGACACCGGTAATTTGTTTTAATGAAACAGGATTAGGGGCATCGCTCAGAAACTTTTCCTGATTGACATTTAACCCGATTCCTACAATGCATTCTGTTAATTCAGACCCAACAATACTGTTCTGAACCAATGTGCCACATAATTTCCGATCTTTAATATAAATATCGTTAGGCCATTTAATCTTTAACTCCTTGTCAGGTGGGAGGAGAGCCTGAATATAATCGGTAATACCCAGTGAGACTACTTCAATTAAACGAAATTGCTCTGAAGGATTCAAAAAATCAGGATACAGGATGATGCTAAAAGTAAGGTTTTTATTTGCCTCACTTTCCCAACTGTTTTGGTCTTGGCCCTTCCCCTTTGTCTGTTTATATGCTATAATGACAGTACCTTCTTCCGGTTTTTCAGAATGAAGCAATTTGTCAGTATAGACATTTGTAGAAGCAGTCTGCTTAAGTTCAATGATATGACTACCAATTATAGGTTTATTCATATGTTTATTCTTTTATTGCAAAATTATAAACTAACTTGGTATAAATCTTGTTAAAGATAAGAAGCTGGTAAAGAAATGATCTACACTTATAATGTTTTTTGTACAACTTATTGATTTTCGGCTCAACTCCAAAGATATATGTTTTTAGGGGTTGTTTATTTTGTTTAACTTTGTAAATTGATTTTGTAAATTTTAAGAATGATAAAAAAAGTAACAGAAAAGACTGAATCGGCCATGTTGGCTGATATTGTTATCAATGCTATATATGAAAAGAAAGGTGAACAAGTTGTTAAGATCGACATGCGTCCTATCAACAGTCCAATCGCTGATTTCTTTATTGTTTGTCAGGGTAGCAACCGCACTCAGGTAGAGGCGATTGCTGATTCGATTAACGAAGAAGTCAACAAAGCAATTGGCGTTCGACCTTCACATCTGGAAGGACGTGAGAATGCTGAATGGATGCTCATTGATTATTTTGATGTAGTTGTTCATATTTTCCAACCTGAAACACGTGGTTTTTATAAGCTCGAAAGCCTTTGGGCCGATGCTGATATTACCGAGGTTTCTGAGCCTAGAGCTGAAGTTAAACCCAAAAGGGTAGCCGTTAAAAAGGCTGTGACTCCGGTTAAAAAATCTAACAAAAAGAACGTATAACTGTTACCCGATAATATAAAACGGCATCGCAAATGGCAGACGAAGATAGCAAGCCCCCAATCATTCCGGGAAGTAATGGGAAGATTCCCAAGCCTAAGTTTAATTTTTACTGGATCTATATCCTATTGATAGGTGTTTTTCTGGCAATGACTTTTTTTAACTTTAATGGTACAGTTAAAACTATTGAGGAGGCTCAGTTAAGGAAATTGATTTCCGAACAGTATGTCGATAAAATTCAGGCTGTTAATAACAAGTATGCGCGTATATTTATCAAGAAGGATAAATTAAGCCTTCCTGAGTTTAAAGATGTTCAAAACAGCAAGAGTATTAGTGGCGAATCACCTCAATATACTTTTCAGTTTAGTACACCCGAATCTTTTGAAAGGCTGGTCAAGGAAGAACAGATGAAAAAAGACGCCAAGGGTGATCCTATTATTGTAGATGGGAAGCCGGAAATGGTTGAAAATCCCATTTATGTTAAAAATATTGATGAACGCAATTGGGCAGGTGACTTTATGGGATTGATATTCCCGATTTTACTATTGGTTGTTGCCTGGTTCTTTATCATGCGAATGATGAATAGGGGCTCAGGTGGTGGAGGTCAGATATTTAATATCGGTAAATCCAAAGCCCAGTTGTTTGATAAGGATACAATGGTAAATATTAATTTCAACGACGTTGCCGGTTTACAGGAAGCGAAAGTTGAGATCATGGAAATCGTTGATTTCTTAAAAAGTCCTAAAAAATATACGCAACTTGGTGGTAAAATACCAAAAGGCGCATTACTAGTTGGCCCTCCGGGAACAGGTAAAACATTGTTGGCAAAAGCCGTAGCCGGTGAAGCAAAAGTTCCTTTCTTCTCGCTTTCAGGTTCAGACTTTGTGGAAATGTTTGTGGGTGTTGGTGCAAGCCGTGTACGTGACTTGTTTAAACAGGCCAAAGAAAAGGCACCCTGTATCATTTTTATTGATGAAATAGATGCCATTGGTCGTGCCCGCGGAAGAAATTCATTCACCGGTGGTAACGATGAACGCGAGAATACGCTTAATCAGTTACTGACCGAAATGGATGGTTTCTCAAGCAACAATGGCGTTATTATTCTTGCCGCAACAAACCGTGCCGATATACTGGACAGAGCATTATTACGTGCCGGACGTTTTGACAGACAGATCCATGTGGAATTGCCTGACCTTGAAGAGCGTAAGGCAATTTTTCTGGTACACATGCGTGGCTTGAAATATGATGTTGAAGGTGTTAATGTTGAATTCCTTTCAAAACAGACTCCAGGGTTTTCCGGTGCTGACATTGCCAATGTATGTAATGAATCGGCCTTGATTGCTGCTCGTAAAGAGAAGGAGTTGATCGAGAAACAAGATTTCATTGATGCCATCGATAGAATCGTTGGTGGATTGGAAAAAAGAAATAAAATCATTTCACGTCACGAAAAAGAGGTTATCTCTTATCATGAATCTGGTCATGCAGCCGTCAGCTGGATGTTGGAACATGGCTCTCCGCTGGTAAAAGTAACCATTGTACCACGTGGGAAATCACTGGGCGCAGCATGGTATTTGCCTGAAGAAAGACAAATTACTACATTTGATCAGATGTTTGATGAACTAGCTTCCGGATTGGGTGGGCGTGCTGCTGAAGAAATCTTCTTTGGGAAAATTTCTACCGGTGCACTGAGCGATCTGGAGAAAGTAACCAAACAGGCTTACTCTATGGTAGTCTATTTTGGTCTGAACGAAAAGATCGGTAACATCAGTTACTATGATTCGACGGGTCAGTCTGAATATACCTTTACAAAGCCATACAGTGAGAAGACTGCTGAAACAATTGACAGTGAAATAAGTAAATTGATCGAATCAGCTTATCAGCGTGCCAAAGAGATTCTCCTCGAAAACCGGGATAAACTTGAAAAGTTGGCTCAACAACTATTGACCAAAGAGGTCATCTATCGTGAAGATCTCGAACTGATTTTTGGTGAGCGTAGCTTTAAAGAGGAAAAATTGATTCTTGATAATGGTGATTTTACCGATCTTAAACCTAAAGAAATCAATGATATTCCACAACTAAATCCTGTTGCAAAGGAAGAAACCACTGAAAGTAAACCTGACGAGACACAATCATTAACATAAGAATAATCTGCACTATCGATGGAAGAGACAACCTCCAAGGAAAAGATGCTGAAGAGTATCCGGAATGCGTTAATTCATAAATCTGTAAATCCTTACCCGGGTGTAGATTTAGAGTCTTCTATTTATCATCCACAAACAGATATGCCCGACCTTACTTTTGCCGAGGAATTCACAAAAGTAAACGGTCAGTTTGTTTATTGTGAAGATATAATGTCGTTGGTCGATAATCTGAAGATCATGGCTGACGAACGAGGCTGGTCTAAGGTATATAGTATCGATGGGCAGTTGACTAAAGTTCTTGATGCTGCCGGAATCGTTCATTCTTCAAAAAAGGAAGATTTTGCCGATTTGAAGGTTGCAGTCACTTTTTGCGAGTTTCTTGTTGCACGTTTAGGATCGATCCTTATCTCTTCACGTCAGACAGCCGGTCGCAAATTAAATATCTTCCCTGAAATCCATGTAGTTGTTGCAATGTCGTCTCAGATCGTCCCTGATATTGAAAATGGCATGTCGGCCATTCGCGAGAAATACCGGGGAAGATTACCATCGCTGATCAGCTTACTTACAGGTCCAAGCCGCACTGCTGGAGTTGAACCTTCTTTGGTTTTAGGTGGTCATGGCCCTCGCGAATTATTTGTGTTTCTTGTCGATGACACCCCAACACTTCCAAAAGATGAGTAGAGACAATTGGGTGAAAGTATTTAGTTCTTCAAAAAGCTACCTTGTAGAGATTACAAAAAGTGTTTTGGAAGAAGAAGGAATCGAAAGTGTTATCATAAATCAAATCGACTCTGCCTATTTATTTGGTGAAAGTGATCTCTTTGTCAAAAATGAAGATGCACTTACTGCCTTGCAGATCATAAGTCAAATCGAAAGTGAATAATTTAGTATTACGCACCATAACTGGTATTTTCTTTGTTGGAATTGTTGTTTCATCGATCATATTCAACCCTTTATTCTTTGCTTGTTTGTTTTTTTGTGTCACCCTGCTGGGTCTCCATGAGTTTTATAAGTTATTACAAAAGGGAGGGAGAACTCCACAAATCCGATTGGGTTTAGTCTCGGGTGGACTTCTTTTTGCAGGTCTTGCTGCAGTTGCAAACAAATGGATCGATGCAAAATGGCTTCTTGCTTTATTGCCATTTATCTCAATATCATTTATTTCAGAGTTATACAGAAATAAACCATCACCATTTGAGAATGTTGCTTTAACTTTGGTGGGCGTATTTTATATTGCCTTGCCATTTGGGCTGATGAACTTTTTCTACCTTCCCGAGCTGCATTATACTTTCATCATTCTGCTTGGTTATTTTGTCATCTTGTGGATAAATGATACTTTTGCATACCTGTTTGGCAGTGCATTTGGAAAACATCGGTTGTTTGAACGTATTTCTCCCAAAAAATCATGGGAGGGAAGCATTGGTGGCGCTTTGGTAAGCATCATCGCTGCAGGATTGTTTGCGTCATTTGATCATTCACTGTCATTGATACAATGGATTACAATTACAGTGATTATTGTCATCAGTGGAACCTTGGGTGACTTGGTTGAATCAATGCTAAAACGGAGCCTTAACTGTAAGGATTCCGGAACGCTTTTACCAGGGCATGGAGGGATACTCGATCGTTTTGATGCGGTATTGATCTCAGCCCCATTAATTTTTGTTTATATTCAATGGATTAATTATTAACGTGGAATGAAAATACATAAAGAAGGACATCAGATTATTCTTACGGCATTTGTGATTTTGGTAATACTGGCATCCGGAGCAGCTTTCCTGCTCTCAGGTTTGTTGATTCTGATGTGTGCAATTTTGTTTGTCCTCGCAGGATTGTTTATTTTTATCGTCAGATTTTTCCGCTATCCGCAACGACCTATCAGTTTGGGGATTGAAAATATTATCTGTCCTGCCGATGGAAAAGTTGTTGCCATAGAAGAGGTTGAAGAAAAGGAATATTTCAAAGGAAAACGGATCCAGGTATCTGTTTTTATGTCGCCCAATAATGTCCATGTTAACTTTTTCCCGATAGCCGGTAAAGTCGTCTATTTTAAATACCACTCTGGAAAATATCTGGTTGCATGGCATCCAAAGTCGAGCGAAGAAAATGAACGTACCACCGTAGTCATTCAGGGTGAAGGAAAGCGTATTGTGCTAATGCGTCAGATTGCAGGTGCAGTTGCACGTAGAATAGTATGTTATGCAAAAGAAAACCAGGTTGCAGAACAGGGAGGCGAAATGGGTTTTATTAAATTCGGTTCGCGTGTCGACCTTTTTCTTCCGTTAGGGACTATTGTTGATGTGAAAATCGGACAGAAAGTTACCGGAAGAACTACAGTAATTGGACGATTTATTTAATTGGTTTAACAACTTGTTAACATAATAGATCTTCCATATTCGGAATCAAAATGTAAATTTGTTCTATAAAAATAATTTTAAAAAAGGTTAATATGAAAAAAATAAGTTTAATACTGTCTATGCTGGCATTCGTTAGTTTAGTTGCTATTACTCCTGTTTCAGCTGGAAATCCGGTAACTACCAAGAAAGCAACAACTGCTCAGACTACACCAGCACCGGCTGCTAAAAAAGCTTGCTGCGCCGATGCTAAATGTGGTAAATGTACAATGGGAAAAGATGGAAAAACTTGCCCTGAAATGAAAAAATCAGCCACACCTGCTCCAGAGGCAAAATAAGGTTGTTGGTTATTAATAAAAAGAGCTGCCCACGGGTGGCTTTTTTTATTTCTGTTTTTAACTGAGATTATCTATAAATGTCAGTATTTCGGGTATGTTGTTTACCCGGGGAGTTGGGTCCTGTCTGGATAAATATAAATCGAAAGGATCGAACAAGATCGTGTCCATTCCGATTTCCCTTGCCCCGATGATGTCAACATCCAAATCGTCGCCAATCATCAGACTTTCTTCAGCACTGGCACCTGCCAATCCCATTGCATAATTAAATATTCCGGCATCAGGCTTTTTACTTTGTGCCTGTTCAGAAGTGATCAGGTTTTCAAAATATTTAGTTAAACCGGCAAATTCTAATTTAACATGTTGGATCTCTTCAAATCCATTGGTGATAATGTGAAGCTGAAACCGGTCTTTCAAATTATCAAGTGTTTCTATTGTTCCTGGAAATAGAATTCCTTTTCGGGGACTTCTGTAAGTGTATTCGTCGGAAAGGATAGATGCTAATATTTTGTCGTCTATCCCAAATTCCTGTAATGTGATCAGAAAACGGGTGTCTTTTAATTCGTCTTTACTGATGAGGCTTTCTCGATAGAGTCCCCATAGGCGCGTATTGTGAACTGTATAAACTTCAAAGAAAGCTTTTACAGAAGGTATCGATTTCTGATCGGATAAATAATGATTGTAAAGTTCGTTAAATGTTTCGTGCGAATTCTTTTCGAAATCCCAAAGCGTATTGTCAAGATCAAAAAACAGGTGTTTATATTTCATTCAGTATTCTTTTTAGTTTTGCAAAAGTACAATTTTGAACACAGATCTTAATAATAAATATTTAACATAATAAAATTAGAAACTGTTTAAATTTAGTTTTTATTCATTCGTTGGACATGCTACACCCTGCTAACACTGCCTATTTGCATCACATAGAGACGCAATATTTTGCGTCTCTACAACAGAAAAACCGCTTCCGCCCGTTCTTGAACTCCAATTGGAGAAAATTTAAACAGTTTCTTAAATTAACATAAATTTCAATAATTACCCAAAATTACTTTGAAGACAACAAGATCATGATTTAATGATGAAAGAAACGACCAGTGGTGTGACATATTTTATTGGGTTCTGATTCAGATTCAATCGGTATCAGTCTGGTATCCTGTATGTCAATCAAACTACAAATAAATCCGAATCAGACCCGAATAAGACCCCAATAACCCCTGGTCGTTTGAATGATGATCTGATTGTGATCATGAAATTACCAATGTTTTTTCCCATAATGTTCTGATGAAAATTGAAATGGAAAGTTGCTCGTTTTTCATGAAATATAATAATGATTTCTTTCACCAATTAAAATCAAAGGGTAATATTATCCTGTTTGGAATTGACATTTTTTTACGTAAATTTGCCTTATAAGGAGTTTTTCATTTCTAAGTAATAACCCCAAAAACACTCGACCTATGTTCAAAGGACACCCCAAAGGGCTTTATGTTGCCTTTTTCGCCAATATGGGAGAACGCTTCGGCTTTTATACCATGATGGCTATTCTTGTACTTTTTCTTCAGGCTAAATTTGGTTTGGATGCCGACAAAGCCGGTTCAATTTACAGCATCTTCTATTTTTCTATTTATGCATTAGCCCTGGTTGGTGGTATTATTGCCGATAGGACCCAGAATTACAAAGGGACTATCATGGTGGGAATTTTCGTCATGTTTGCAGGGTATCTGTTGATGGCTACCCCCGGTATGGGGCTCACATTCACCGTTGTCGGTCTGTTTACGATTGCTGTCGGTAATGGTTTATTTAAAGGGAACCTCCAGGCTTTAGTAGGCCAGATGTATGATGATCCCAAGTATTCAAAATTGCGCGATTCAGCGTTCAGTGTATTTTACATGGGGATAAATGTTGGTGCTTTCTTTGCTCCAAGTGCTGCCCGTGCAATGCGTAGCTGGTATTTGCATTCAAACGGCTTTGCTTATGATTCAGACTTACCGGCACTTTGCCATAAGTTATTGAACGGGAAACAACTTGATGTCGCCAAGTTGCAAGAACTGGCAGATAAAGTAACTCTATCGGGTGGTCATGTAACAAATTTAAAAGTATTTGCACTTGATTACATTAATGTTTTTTCTACCGGATATAACTATGCATTTGGTGTAGCCGCTTTGGCAATGGTGATCTCCCTGTTGTCGTATGTATTGTTTAAAAAACATCTGCCTGATCGCAAAGCCCTTGCTGTTAATAATCCTTCACTCATCAAAATGCCATGGGCTGAAGAAAAGAAACGACTGATCGCTTTGGGGCTTGTTTTCGTGGTTGTGATTTTTTTCTGGATGTCATTTCATCAAAACGGATTATCGCTCACCATGTTTGCCCGTGATTATATGACTAAAACCGTTGATCCGGTAACAAATATCATGTTTTATCTGCCTGCGCTGCTTTCATTGATTGCAGCTATTGCCGGAATTTTTATGTTGATTCAAAAGAAGGCATCATCAATGAATAGAGCTATTGGCACAGGACTCGCAATTGTAGGCGCCTATTTGGTTTATTATTTCTTCAAGGGAATGCCTGCTGCAAACCCAATCGAACCTGAAATATTCCAACAGTTTAATCCATTGTTTATCGTAGCATTGACCCCTCTCGTTGTTTGGTTCTTTTCTTGGTTGCGAAACCGGAATATCGAGCCCTCAACGCCAAAGAAAATCGGTATTGGAATGATCTTAGCTGCTCTAGGTTTTTCGGTGATGATAGCCAGCTCAATTGGTTTGGTATCACAGGTTAATTTGGCAGGTGAGCCCTCACCTGAACGTATTTCTGCACATTGGTTGATTACTACATATCTCGTTTTAACTTTTGCGGAACTATTTCTTAGTCCAATGGGAATCTCTTTTGTTTCAAAAGTATCGCCACCCCGTTTCCAGGGATTGATGCAAGGTGGTTGGCTGGGAGCCGCAGCTGTTGGTAACTTACTGCTTTGGATCGGAAGTTCGATGTATATCCGCCTTGAGCTTTGGCAGGTATGGTTGATTTTCGTGGTTTGCTGTCTTATTTCTGCCGCATTTATTTTCTCAATCATGAAACGACTTGAGGATGTAGCAAAATAAATTGTTTTTTTTGAGATATTTAAAAGGGCTGCTTGTGTGAAGCAGCCCTTTTATTTTTAGCTACTTAAAATGTTTAAAATGAAATAATAGTTCTCTAAAAAAGAGTTTTGACAAAGTATTTTTTCCCTTTATCGGAAAGTAGTAGAAAAAAAATTAACTTTGAAAAGTATCGTTGCTATAAACGTAAACTTTAAAAAGAATTATTTATTATGATTATTGCAGTTGATTTCGATGGGACTATTGTGGAGAATAAATATCCTAAAATAGGACAAGAGATAATATTTGCCATTGACACCCTTAAGGCATTAAACAAGAAAGGCCATCAAATAATACTTTGGACATTTCGGAGTGGAAAGCAGCTTGAAGAAGCAGTAACTTTTTGCGAAAAGCGGGGAGTGGAATTCTATGCGATAAACAAAAGTTATCCGGAAGAAGTGTACGAAGAAACTATCAGCCGTAAAATCAATGCTGATTTATTTATTGATGATCGGAATATTGGAGGAATGCTTTCCTGGGGAGAAATATATCAAAAAATATGTCCCGAAGAATCCAGAATCGAAGTTTCAAAACAACAAAATAATATATTGCATCGGATGTTTAGAAACGAGAGGAAATTAAAGTAACAAGATAACCCATTATTCGAAAGACTTTATTCGTTCAAATAAAGAATTATCCTTCATTATACCAACTCATCATCCTTTCGATCCCTTCTTCGATCTCAATTTTATGACTCCATCCCAGTTTATGTAATTTGGATGGATCAGTAAGTTTTCTCATAGTGCCATCCGGTTTGGTAGTGTCAAATATGATTTCTCCATTGAAACCAACTTTGTCTTTAATTAACAAAGCCAGGTCATTGATCGAAATCTCTTTGCCTGTCCCAATATTGATGTGACAATTTCTAATATCCTTTTCACCTGATAATAGAGCCAAGTCTTTAAAATCGACTTTTTCCATGATAAAGACGCAAGCATCAGCCATCTCCTCGCTCCATAAAAATTCACGCATTGGCTTCCCTGTTCCCCATATTCCGACAGAAACGGAATCTTTTTCACCAGATTTTGAAGAAATATTGATTCCAAACTTTGCCAAAATATCGGTAATCTCCTTTTTTTCAGCTTTGCCATCGATACCTGTTATTGGAAAACGATTCAAATCAAAACGAATAGCATCCCAGTCTCCTTTTTCTATCCAACCTCCGAGTAACATCTTACGAATCAGAGCAGGGAGGACATGAGACCGTTCAAGATCAAAATTATCATTGGGGCCGTATAGATTCGTTGGCATAACCGCGATAAAATTTGTCTGGTATTGCAGGTTATAGCTTTCACAAAGTTTTAGTCCTGCGATCTTTGCAATGGCGTATGGTTCATTGGTATATTCAAGTATATCGGTGAGTAAGCTGTTTTCAGCCATAGGTTGTGCTGCATCACGCGGGTAAATACAGGTGGAGCCCAGAAACAATAACTTCTTCACGCCATACTTCCATGCGCAATGAATGATGTTATTCTGAATCATCAGATTTTCATAAATAAAATCTGCTCTGTATGTGTTGTTTGCAACAATGCCACCTACCTTAGCCGCAGCCAGGAAAACATACTCAGGTTGTTCAGCAGCAAAAAACTCTTCAACAGCTATTTGGTTACGCAGGTCAACCTTCGAAGAATCCCGGCCTATGAGATTAGTAAAACCTCTGCTTTCAAGATTCTTCCAGATCGCTGAGCCTACCATTCCTTTATGGCCCGCAATATAAATTTTGGCCTCTTTTATCATTATTCGAAATAATTCATGATTCTGTATCCACCTTCTTTTAGATATGCCTCTTTCTTCATTAATTTTAAATCAGAAGTGATCATATCCTCGATTAATCCAGCAAGGTCATATTCAGGTTCCCATCCCAATTGCCTTTTTGCTTTTTCGGGATTTCCAATCAATAATTCAACCTCAGTAGGACGGAAATATTCAGCATCAATTGCAACAACTTCAGCAGTTTCTCCATTGGCTTCTGCGATTCTGTTTTTGATATTCTCAAGATATGCAGTACCTACCATTTGTGAAAAAAGTGTTTCATCAACGCCAACTAAAATCCCTTTTTCATCGATCCCTTCACCTTTAAACGCAACCTCAATACCAATTTTCTCAAAAGTTAATCGGATAAATTCGCGGACTTCAGTTGTGATTCCGGTTGCTATTACATAATCATCTGCTTTATCCTGTTGCAGAATAAGGTACATCGCTTTGATGTAATCTTTGGCATGTCCCCAGTCGCGTTTTGAAGATAGGTTTCCCATGAATATATTTGAAGACATACCCAAGGCGATACGTGCAATAGCACGTGTAATCTTGCGGGTAACGAAAGTTTCTCCACGGATGGGTGATTCATGGTTAAAGAGGATTCCGTTGCTCGCATGGAGTCCGTATGCTTCACGATAGTTGACTGTGATCCAATAGGCATACATTTTTGCTACTGCATAAGGCGAACGGGGATAGAAAGGTGTACGTTCTGTTTGTGGTACCTCTTGTACTAATCCATAGAGTTCGGAAGTAGAGGCCTGGTATATGCGTGACTTTTTTGATAATCCAAGTAAGCGAACAGCTTCAAGAATACGTAACATGCCAATTCCATCGGCATTAGCAGTGTATTCCGGAGTGTCGAAACTCACTTTCACATGGCTCATAGCAGCCAGATTATAGATCTCATCGGGTTGAACTTCCTGGATTATGCGGGTGATATTCATTGAATCGGTCAAGTCTCCATAATGCAACATAAAGTTGCGGTTTTCTACATGTGGATCCTGATAAAGGTGATCGATCCGGTCTGTATTAAACTGAGATGCACGACGTTTAAGACCATGAACAATGTATCCCTTTTTTAATAAGTATTCAGAAAGATAGGCTCCATCTTGTCCGGTTACTCCGGTAATAAGTGCAACTTTTGACATACGATACTTTTGATTATGTTCTAATTAAGTTAAGAGCTATTATTAATGCTAAATTACGTATTATTCTGTAAAGATCGTTAAAATCATCAGTTTTATTCATTTAATTGATTACATTCTGTAAAATAACTTGTGAAAAGTTTTTTACTTTTACCTTTGTGGTATGAATAATCCTGTTTTTCCATGGGGACATACCCGTCGATATAATTCATACTCCGAATACTTTAAACGATCATTGGGTGAGCGGGTACAAAAAGTTGCTATAGATGCAGGCTTTACCTGTCCGAACCGGGATGGTTCAAAGAGTAGGGGAGGTTGTACCTATTGTGATAATGACTCTTTTAATCCATCCTATTGTCAGCCTGAAAAGAGTATCACACTTCAAATCGAGGAGGGGATAGAATTTCATTCTCGAAGATACAAGCGGGCAAAAAGCTTTCTGGCTTATTTTCAGCCGTATTCCAATACTTACGCTTCTGTCGAAAGATTGAAAACCCTTTATGGTGAGGCGCTTCAATATCCCGGAATAGTTGGATTGGTAATTGGTTCCAGACCAGATTGTGTTAACGACGATATTTTAGATTATATCGCAGAATTGAGTCGTTCTTATTATGTGATTCTTGAACTTGGCCTTGAGTCATGTTACGATAAAACACTTCAAAAGATTAACCGTGGGCATAGTTGGGCAGAAAGTGAAGATGCCATCCAAAGAGCTGCTTCACGTGGAATTAAAGTTGGTGCACATATGATATTTGGCCTACCGGGCGAGAGTCGGGAGGAGATGTTGGCTGAGGCAGATATTATTTCAGCGTTACCACTCGATAATATTAAGTTTCATCAACTCCAGATTATCAAAAAGACGAAGATGGCAGTAGATTATATTGAACACCCTGAATCTTTTAATTTGTTTTCGATGGAAGAATACCTCTCCTTTATGGTTAGTTTTCTTGAAAAACTAAATCCTGCATTTGTGGTCGAAAGATTTGCCGGTGAAGTTCCACCTCGCTTTTTAGTAAGCGCGCCCTGGTCTAATTTGCGCAACGACGCTTTTAATCGATTGCTTGAAAAAAGACTCGAAGAATTGAATACCTGGCAGGGTCGTTTATATTTGCACGAATTGTAGAAAATGTAGGGAGGTCTCGTGGGTCTCCAGGGCAGCAAAAAATAAAAATCTACATTACCATTCAGGAGAGCCACAAGGGCCTTCCCTACATCTTAAAAATAAACTGAACACTAAATTCCAAAGGTTTTTTAGGGTTCGAAGTTGTTGAATTTGTGGCTGATGTATCTGTAGATGCCACAACATCGGTTGATTTAATCACACTTTTCGTATATCCAATTTTAAAAGTAACCGTTTGTTTTTTCAAACATCGTACCCGGCTAAACAGATACATCCGTGTTCCCTCTCCATAAAGCATTGGCGTAGCGAATGAAAACAGGTGATCGTTTTCATAAGTGTAAAACCTGTTATCATACGAAGCAGAGTATCGGTCAAACCGAGCAGTAAAACCGAACCGCTCCTTTTTCTCTTTCCAGGCAAAATCCTGTAAAAAAAGATACCCATTACTTTTTCCGGCAGTTTTAACCAACTGGTTCCATTCCACGCGTGATTGTAAGGTAAATTGTTTCCCCAATTGATGTTTAAGGTTGAGGCGAATATTTAGCCAGTGTTGGTTTTCAACTCTATTCAGCATATTCGAATCTACAGGCAAATTTAAAGGCTTGTTTTTATTCCCGATTCTCAAAATCATTAATGTCCTGGGAGATGCCTTCCATTCTAATTGAAATTGTTGCTCATATCCTGAGGAAGGTGCATCAATTCTGTATTTCAACCAGGGGTAACTATAGAAATCAGCAAAAGAGCGGACCGTAACTTTGGAACTAAGCAGCATTGTAATCGCAGCAAACACTCCTTTTTCATTTTGGGGCAATCCGCTCTCTCCCAGACAATTTCCAAAGGGAGCGCGATAAGCCGGTGAATAATCGCGAATAGACAAAAAGAAGGTATACCCATAGAGCGGTTGAAACATCATGTTTTGAATAATTGCCCAATTACCCGATTGGTTTAATGCAACTTCTCCACTTAACAAAATCTTTCCAAGTACCAATCGGTGATCCAGACTTATGTTGCTAAACTGACTTCCGGTAAAATCATATTTTCTGTAAATGGCAGTAGGCGAAGCAAAATCCTTGCTATAAAGCCCACCGATGAAATTCAATCCTACAACCGAAACATCCTGTTTCCATGCAATCCTTCCTCCATACGAAACTTGTGTAATATTATGTCGTCGGCTCCATTCTGTGCTATCACGATGCAGGCCGTCAGTGACAAGGCTTGTGATCTTGTTTAAAGTATCCAATCTTCCATCCAAAGGGGCGACTGATAAAAATCCGGTCAGATCAAACTTTTTGAAACCAAGCGTAGCTGCCATGCCTCTCATGAAGCCTGTCTCCATTGCCGAACTGTTTTGAGCAATTCCCGGAGCTTTTCTTGAATACCCCGAAGCAAAAATGGTACGCCCAATGTTATATCCACTCCAGATTGCAAGTCCCTGCCCAAATCGCAAATGATAATCTCCTATGATTAGCCTTTTGAAAAGTCCCGTGTTACTGATCATTATATAAGCTGATGCATAATCAATTCCGGGAAATTTGTTTAATGGCCTCTTAAACAAGGGTTCACCGGGATCTTTTTCTAAAATAAAACCTGCCGTTACCCGACTTTGCCAGTCATATTTATATTTGATTAATAATTTGATTGCAGAACCCATGTAAGCGCTGTCTTTCGGTTTGCCAAAATCTGCTGGTCTGAATAAAAAGTCATCTTTTCCCTCATTGAACAATGCATGGGCTGTAATCTTTCTTTTAATCTTGTCTTTTGTAAAGTCGATATACTGTATGATACTTTCAATCGTTTCCCGATCAAAACCTTCTATCAATTGAAGTTCATAAGGAGAAACAATATAACCGTATTGCTTTCTGTAAAGTAATAAGTTCTTGATTTGCAAATCATTTAACCATGGTATTTCCAACAATTGATCGGGATCGGCAAAGTTGATAGGTATTGGATTTCTTGTAAGATGGTCGAGTAACTCTTCACGATCTGAAAGGTCATGCTCTGTTTTCGATCTGCTTTGGAGATCTTCCTGTTCATATTCTTCCTCATTTGTAACCACAGTCTGAGCTTTACCGATAAGCGTGATCAGCAATAATAAAATGACAATCCCCAGAGTACGCATCAGTGTGAAAATGTATAAGCTAATGAAGCCTGCGGTGTAAATCCAAGTGTCTGATGCCATGATGCGGCAAAATCAATCACGAATTGTGAAAAAACATATCCAAAACCAAAACTTAATTTCGAATTGTTTAACCCTAATCCTGCCCTCATGAATAGCTTATTATCAAAAGAATATTCCATTCCAAAGGCAATATTCAAATCAGATCCTGAAGTCTTTTCAATTTCTGTCAGCATTACCAGTTCAGGTATCGGTTTGTAAGAGAACCCTGTTCTGATAATTGAGGGCATTTGTTCATCTGAAAGGCCAGTCAGTTTAACCCGGGTTGGATTAAAAACATTACAGGCGAAAGTGACATTTTCAGAGATTTCCCATTGTATTCCGGCATCAAAAGATACGGCAGTTCCGGCTTCATATTCTTTTCCAAATGAAACACGGTAACAGTCAAAACGAACTCCGGCTGAAAACCTTTCTCCAAACTTTCGACCATAAGCCAAACCGACAAAAGTGTTGGTGTATTGACCGAGTCGCAAATGGCTGATGGCAATACCAAAGCCGCCATTTTTAACTGGCAATGCAAAAGAACCAACATTAAAAAACAACTCTTTGATCAGAAATCTGTTCTCTATATATAATCCGGTCTCCGGATTCATTAACTTTGCTAAACCGGCAGGGTTATTATGGGTTGACCAGATACCCGTGGTGAAAACTGAGATGCCTCCTGTTCCGGCCTGGCCGGCACCCGCGGGATCTCCATCCATTCCAGCGTAAGCAATGAATGGGAAAAATATGAAAAAACATATGGTAATGTACCTATACATCTTAAAATCTACATTATTAAATGTACGATTATTTTTAACCAAAAGCAACGACTTTGTGAATTTAATATATAGCCATTTAAAACCTTTATCAATATGCCAGCAAATGATATTTTACAGTTTCTTGAGGAATTAAAACAAAACAATACACGCGAGTGGTTTGCCGAAAACAAGCAGAAATACGAAAAGGCAAACAAGTCTCTTTTAACGCTTGTTGAAGAATTAATACCTGTCGTTCAACGCATCGACTCTTCAATAGGCGCGCTGACTGCCAAAGATTGTGTTTTCAGGATCTATCGGGATACCCGGTTTTCTCCGGATAAGACACCATACAAAACCAATATGGGCGCTTATTTTGCCCGTGGAGGCCGGAAAAGTATTTATGCCGGATACTATATGCATCTTGAGTCGGGTAATAGTATGCTGGCAGGAGGGATCTGGATGCCTGAACCCGAGGCTTTGAAAAGAATAAGGCAGGAAATCTATTATAATAGTGCTGAATTCAAGTCACTGCTTGAATCAAAGTCTTTTAAAGACAATTTCGGAACACTGAGTGAAGAGGGCAAACTGAAGAATCCTCCCCGCGACTTTCCTGCAGATTTTCCGGATATTGATTTATTAAAAAATAAAAACTTCACGATGTTTCATTCATTAAACGATGAAGCTGTTTATTCTGAGGATTTTCCGGTAACATTCTCAAAAGTATTTGAAGCCATGAAACCAGTCAATGAATTTTTGAACAAGGCTTTTAGAGAATAAATTTATCTGAAAATCCCTTCCCGGAAAAAGTACTCTTTTGTAGTTTTCTTTTCCACTGTACTTTTAAATCATGAAGCCTTTTCATTTTGAATCTGCTTTCAAAATGGAAAAGTCATTTTTTGATAATTCTTTGATCACTCCCGGATCATTTACAAACTATCGGCAGAAAATTAGTAGATACTCCCCCCATTTACCGCACGATTTCAGCACCATCTCCGCACCTTTTCCGCACATTATAGCGGAGAACCTGCGGAGAAGGTGCGGAAATCGTGCGGAGATGGTGCGGAAAACCCCCTCATATTATTCTGAGTGTAGGGTATGTGTTTTCTCTTGTTCCGGGAGTCATCTTTTCATGATCCTTTTTTGATCATTTCAAATTATTGGGGTGAGGTTACGTTTATTTTGAAAATAAAAAGGGACAGGTCGCGACCTGTCCCTACATTATTAAGATCTTATTAAGAAATTATTCTCCGAATTTGAAATAGACTTTTCCTTTAAGCGGACTATCGCTTTGCAGGTAAAGATTCTTTTGTCCGGCTGGTCCACCATCTTCTGCTTTTGAAAACTTTGTACCAATTGCGTTAATGCCGTTCAAAATAGAAATATTGCCGGATGGGAATGTTGGATTTACACCTCCTTTAGTAAATTTACTATATTGTGGCGTAAACAAATGCAGAAACAAATCATCGGATGCCGACACTATTGTAAATGGAAGTTCTTTTGTCTGAACCTGAACGGCATATAGGTTGGCATAATAACCCTTGAATTCAGGATAATTCCATGTTTCACCTGTAATTGTATTGTTGTATTTCTTGTTATAAACCCCTAGTGTTGTTCCTTTTAATCTGTTTTTCCAGACATGGTAAGGTCCATTTGCCATTAAAGTAGCTCCTGTAACCAGGTTTTCAGGATAATTAAAAGTAATACCTGCGTTTTCTGCTTTTCCAACAGGATGTAGTTGATATTCAAGTTCCAGCCATCCTCCTGATAGCATTGTCCATTTAGTTGAAGTTGCCGGTGATTTGTTATAATTGATTTCCACAACCCAGTTGTTGCCGGATGCATATTGTTTCAATTCTTTGAAAACAACAGTGTCTCCAACAAAAACAGGTCCATTGTTAAATGGAATCATCTTGTTTCCTTTTTGAACTGTAGTCAGTAAACCATTCGTTTTATTGAACTTAGCCGTAACATCTCCGGAAGTCAGGACAACTAAATCACCTTCCTCGCGCATTGATACTTTTCCCGGAGAAGTTTTAACAATCCGGTTTGCCATGGTTTGTGGTGTTGTTATACTCCATGACCATTTATTGATCTGTCTTCCATACTGATCTATAGCAGTGATATAAAGCACATCATATCCTTTCCAGTTCGTTGGCAGGTTGATTTTTAAGAATCCACTATCTCCAACTGCAATATTGGGTGCTTGTATAACACCGGCGACTTTCTGATTTACAATCTTAGGGAATACTCCTGTAAACTTTGCCAGTTCATAAGTGAATTTGCACTTATTCAGATTGGTGTAAAGAAATCGGTTGCTGACATTTAGATTTCCATCAAAAGATGATGTGAGCTGTGAGTTTTTGAAATGAACAGGAGACCAAATTTCTTTAATAGTGTAAAAACTGCCTTCTTTTTCAAGGTGAGGTCCTACAATACCATCAGGAGCATTGTTGCCATGCGTATCGATAGAGTCTTTCAGATCCTTGCGTATAACGCCTTCATCGGCATAGACCCAAAGGAATCCACCTGCTCCCAATTGTTTGGAATACATCAGTTCCCAATAGTCATCCAGACTTGCTCCGTGACCACCATCATATAAACCATGGAGAAATTCTGTAGGGAAAAAGATATCAGTGCCGGTAGTGAGTGCAGTTGTGACATATTTATAATTTGCGTAATGTTTGGTATTTATCCCATTGAGCGAAGACCAGGGTTCTATAATGTGACGATTTTGAGGATCCCATTTATCATATTCAACACGCAGATCTTTATTAAAACCACCTTCATTTCCATTATCCCATAGAACAATTGATGGATGGTTAACATCTCTCTCGACCATCTGTCTGACAAGACGTTTACCGGTTTCGGTATCATAGAAAGCCTGCCAACCGGACAGTTCATCGAGCACAAATAATCCTAATGAGTCGCAAACATCCAGGAAATATTGATCCGGTGGATAATGACTCATGCGAACAGCGTTCATATTCATGTCCTTAATAAGATTAACATCCTGAATACTTACATTCTTATTTGTAGCTCTTCCTGTTTCAGGTCTGAAAGTATGACGACAAACACCGCGAAACATTACTTTACTGTTATTTACATATATACCATCATTTTTCCTTACCTCGACTGTTCTGAAGCCAAAACGTTGTTTTCTGGTATGAATTGTATTCGTTCCATTTTTCAAACTCACTACAACCTGATAGAGATTGGGCGCTTCGGGATTCCACAATGCAGGATTTTTAAATGACCCGGTTAATTTGGCTTGTTCCTGATTGCTGGTTAATGCTACAGAAATGGGTGAACCAAATACTTTCCCATCAATGGTCTGGAGTTGTGCTTCAACACGATTTGCTTTTGTCGTTCCATTCAGGAAAACATCCATATTGAATGAGCCATCTGCCTTAGCATCTATGGCCAGACGATCAATGAATTCTGTTGGATACGCCTCAAGATAAACAGGGCGAAAGATACCTCCAAAATCCCAATAATCACCTCTGCGTTCAGCTCTGTTCACACTCACATTTGCAGATTCTTTACTTACATTTGCTTCGAGGAGGTTTTTCTTTCCATATTCAAGCAAATTGGATATGTCATATCTGAAACGATAAAAAGATCCCTGATGAACCGCACCTGCAGATTTACCATTAATCTTCACATCAGTATCGGTCATCGAGCCTTCGAAAACAATGTAAACTTTTTTGCTTTTCCAGGTCTGGGGAACCATAAACTGATACTTGTAAAGACCTTGTTCATTATTGTATTTTTTGTCCTGACCATAATTATATGCACCAAAACCTTGTTGTTCCCATTGAGAAGGAACTTCAATTGTTGACCATTTATTGCTGTTCATTCCTGCTGTACAGAAGAATTCCCATTTAACAGTATGGTCACTTCCGGTACCTGAAAGATACTGAACTTCAGTTTTTTGTGCATTTACAGTCAAAGCAAACACTAAAAGAAGCAAGAGTTGTAATATTCTTTTCATTATTTCATTATTAATAGTGTTTATTGTAGAGGTTTTACGACTTCGAGTAATTCGGGTAAATCCATTCCAATGTTTTTAAGATGTTCGACTTTAGGTACGCCATTTGAAGTCCATCCACGTCTTTGATAAACAGCATCAAGTAATTGTTCATAACGGTTCTCGCGATACGAACGCACTAATGCCATCTTTTCTTCAGTTGTTTTGTTTAAAGGATCAATTCCAATATCTTCTTTTAACTGTTTGTCATAACGTTCCTGACGTGATTCATATTCCTCCTTAGTAACCGGTCCACAAGCACGGTATGGTTGTGCATCATGTTTGCGCAATCCATATCCACGACGAATATTAAAGATACGTTGAAAATTATACACCCGTTCACTCATCCTGATCAGATCTTCCTTATTGATATTCTGACCGGTAACAGCATTGAAAATAGTCACATAATTATCAACATGCCCGGTGACCTTGTTGGGTTCCGGATTTAGATGATTGTCGGCAGGTTCAACGTCATTCCAGGGTAGTTTGCAGAACCCTGCCAAACCAAACCATGTACGGAACATGGGGAAATAATGCAATGCTTCCGCCTTCTTTTCAAATGTCGGGATCATATTGTTTACCATGTCCATGAAAATCAACCATGCTTCATCGTGTTGAGGACCTTTGTTGGTCATTGCATAGCCACCCTGTTGGGCAAGTGATTCTTTCGAAACATATTGTGAATATTCCAGTCCCTTGTTTTCCATGCCAATATCCTGAAGAAATTGAGGATCTCCCCATCCTTTGGCAATAAATAGTTCTTTCATTTTTCGGACTCCCTGTCCTGCAATCATGCCAAAACCCTCTCCCCGTGAAAGCTGATGGAGTAATTCCATTGCATCTTCCTTACAGCCGAAATTAAGTTCAAGTCCACCCGTCCGTTCTTTATTCAGGATGCCATTTTCATAACATTCCATGATAAAGCCCATTGTGGTACCCCAGGTGATCGTGCAGATACCATAAGTATCGCAATAGAAATTCGATTCGATTGTAAATTGTGGATCAAAGATTCCCATGATAGAACCCAGTGAAGCAGCTGTTTCATATTCAGGACCTTCGACCAAAACCTTATCACCTTTATAAGGACCTGTTTCTAGTTCGTAATGATCTACAGTCTTGGCACATGACATGTTACATCCTGTCCAGCAACCATCCGGCATCCCTTGTGTGAAATATTTCATGTAAATATCAGAGTGGATCTTAGCTGCCATCGGATGACTCCCATACTTGAAATTATTGACAGGTAACAAATCGTAGTCATTCATTACGTTGGTAAGGTGAGCAGTTCCCTTTTTGCGCATCTGACACTGATCATCATCAAGATCCTTCATCTCTTTATTGAAGCGACGTCCACGTTCCTGAATGGCTTCCATATCAACCACATTATTGCGGTTACCAGAAGTCCCTTTTGTTCGGGCTACGACTGCCTTTACTTTCTTATTACGCAATACCGTTCCGATTCCGCCTCTACCGGCCTGTTTCAGTCTGACTTCTTTTCTTTTTGGATCCCAAAAACTGAAATTTAACATTCCCATTAAGGAGTGATCTGCGGCTGTTCCTGCTGATACTACTGAAATGTTCTTTCGGTCTCTTTCGTCATCTGCCAGTTCATGGTGAAGATGTTCTGCAAGTTTATGGGTGTCGATGGCATCCTGAAGTGCTTCATATATTTCAACTACTTCACGGGTTTCATCGATCAGAATAATGACTTCAACATCAGATTTACCCTGCAACTCGAAGGCATCAAAGCCTGCAAATTTGAGGAAAGGTCCAAAATGACCACCAACATTTGAGTCTATGATCGAATCAGTTTGGGGTGAAATGCTGACGCAGATCGACTTTCCTGTTCCTGAATATTGCGTAATCCCACATACAGGCCCTCCTGAGATGACGATTTCATTCTCAGGATCAGTCCATTTTGTATCCGGTCGTGTTCCATCCCAGAGAAGACGCAAACCATAACCTTTCCCTCCGATGAATTTTTCTTTCATCTCTTTTGAGACCGGTTTTTCTTTGATCACTTTATCTGAAACATTTACGTAGAGAGTACGGTCATTGTATCCCTTATCAATTGGGGCCCAGACATATTTATGTTGGGCTATAAGCTTGTGATTGCTTTTAAAAGTATCTAAACTCATGGTATCAGGTTCTTTTTAATGATTCTTTTTTGCCTATACAAATATATTAAATTTGAGTCAAACAAAAAGCATTTATCTCTTTAAAATCAATATGTTCTGTTATGCATAACGTTAAAGGCTGAATAAGGTATTTCCTGATTTTCTGTTGAAAGGCAAAGTATTTTTTTTAATAGAGGGTTGAATAGAATTGGTTATTTTTGTGCAAATATCTTTTCTATGATTCAACTTGAAAATCTGCGTAATAAGACTGTTGGAATTGCCGGTTGTGGAGGATTAGGCTCAAACTGTGCAGTTGCTCTTGCCAGGGTAGGGGTAGGCCATCTGATAGTTGTCGATTTTGATATCATCAGTGAAAGTAATCTTAACCGACAATATTATTTTTATGATCAGATTGGCAAACCAAAAGCCCTGATGTTAAAAGAAAATATAGAAAGAATTAATCCTTCTATAAAAGTAACTGCGCTCAATCTGAAACTTGATGATCAAAATATAAAAGAAATATTTAATGGAGTCGATATTCTGGTTGAAGCTTTTGATCATTCAGACCAAAAACAAATTATTATTGAAACTGCTCTTGCCTTATGGCCGGATCGTCCTTTAGTGATTGGAATAGGAATGGCAGGGTGGGGCGGCAATGATTTAATTCACATGAAACAATATGGAAACTTGTTTATTTGTGGAGACCGAATTTCTGAAATAGGTCCTGAAATGCCACCTTTGGCTCCACGTGTTGGTATTGTTTCCAATATGCAGGCAAATACTGTGTTACAGATTCTCCTCGAGGGGTCCCGGGTAGGTGTCCAAAAAAACTTAAATTGATGAAAATTCTACTGAATAACAGACATGAAGAGTTTCAGGAAGAACAGTTAACCGTGCAGGAACTTCTTGAAAAAAAGAATTTTACTTTTAAAATGTTGATTATTCGTATCAACGGTAACATCGTTAAGAAAAATCAATACAATGACGCAGTTATTCATGATAGTGATGATGTCATGGTATTGCATTTAATTTCAGGCGGTTGAAATTAAATAGCTTCTGCAACAACAAAAGCGCTTCCTCCTATAAAAACCAGATCATCTTTATCTGCAGCACTTAGTGCAGCTTCTTTTGCTTCAATAACAGAATGCCATACTTCGCCGGTCAGACCAATCTTTCGTGCTTTATCTGCTAACAATTCTGCATTCATAGCCCTTGGAATGTTCGCATTACAGAAATAATATATAGCCTCTTTGGGGAGTAACTCCAACATTCCGGTAATATCTTTGTCACTCACGACTCCAAATACAATATGAAGCTTTTTATGCGGAGTAAAACTCAGTTGTTTAATCACCTCTTTAATGCCATCAACATTGTGTCCGATATCACAGATTGTCAATGGTGAGCGTTGGAGCATCTGCCACCTGCCTGCAAACCCGGTATTTAATATCACATTTTCAATCCCCGTCCTGATGTTCTCAAACCCGGTTTCCCAACCCAATGCTTTCAGTATCTGTGCGGTTTGAATGACTGTCAAAATATTATGAGGCTGATAAGAACCGGCTAAAGGGCTTTCAATATTCTCCAAATATAATTTGCCTTTGTAAAAGACATCAAAAGAGAGTTTAGGCCTGTCTGTAACTGCATATTTTGCATTTCTGACTTCAAATTCTTCATCTGCAAAATAAATCGGTGAAATCATTTCAGCAGCTTTAGCACGAAAGACTGGAATGGTTTCACTGTTTGTCTGACCGATTACAATAGGGGTCTGTGGTTTGATGATTCCGGCTTTCTCGCCTGCTATCTCTTTCAGTGTATTACCCAAAAACTGGGTATGGTCTAATCCAATATTTGTAATCACAGAAACAAGTGGTGAGATGACATTTGTTGAATCCAGTCTACCACCCATCCCGGTCTCGATGATGGCGATGTCGACTTTTTCTTTTGCGAAATAACTAAATGCCAATGCCACACTCATTTCGAAGAAAGAGGGTTGAATCCTGTCAAAATCATTATGATATTGGTTAACAAATTCAACAACATAATCTTTAGAAATCATTTCTCCATTGATGCGGATACGTTCTCTGAAGTCACGAAGATGTGGTGAAGTATACAATCCTACTTTCTTACCACTGGTTTGTAGAATAGAAGAGAGAAAATGTGAGACAGAACCTTTTCCATTGGTTCCTGCAATATGTACTGATTGAAAATGGCGATGAGGGTAATCTGTTATTTCGCACAATTCAAGCGTATTGCCAAGATCGGCTCTGTAGGCAGCTGCGCCAACCCGATGAAACATCGGTAACTGAGCGAGCATGTAATCAAGCGTTTGCTGGTAGTCCATTAGAAAACTCTCTTGGGTCTTACCTTGATTGGTGGATCTACCATCAACGGAACTTTTTCGATCGTGACGTTTGAAGTGTCTAGGCCGTAAGCCTTAACATTGGTGATGGCAACCTGTTTAACCAAATTGTGAATTGCCATGATAAACTGATCGATAGGTCTGAAATCGAAATCATAATTCTGAACACGGTCAGTGATGATAAATTTAAAGTCTCCCAGAATACCGTATTTTCTGAGGGAGGGGTAATGACTTATGATATCAATTTCGTGCTTCTGCATCAGATCCTCAAGAATCTGTTTGAAATAGAGATTAATTCTTGGTTCAACCTTAAAACCGATTTTGAAATCAATTCTTACCAGGACAAAGGGGATGATATGTTCAAGTTTATATTCCAGTGTATAAGGTTCATCAACGATATCAACATGGAAGAACCAATACAGGTCTGCTCTTTTAGGCTGCTTGTTGATGATCGAATACATGATTTTAGCTTCAATATCAGAAGGGTAGTCAGCACGTGTCAGGTAAACAAGATTTGTGGCAAATTTTGGTATGGAGTGGTCATTGTGCAGATCCTTCAATACCTCTGTATGATCTGAAATCTTATCAAATTTGAGAAAATCCTTTTTGAGAGATCTGGCTTTATACCAGGTATACATGATTGTAAATATGATGGAAGCCATTAAAATGGTAAACCAACCTCCATATACAAACTTGTGCAGATTAGAAACAAGAAATGAGCCTTCAATAATCAGATAAGAGATCAGGAATATTCCTATGTAAGCTAATTTGATCTTTTTATTATAGAGATAAAATGAAACCAGCAACGTTGTCATCAACATAGTTATCGTGATAGACAATCCATAGGCAGCTTCCATGGCTGAAGATTCTCTAAACAATATAACAGCACCCATACAGGCAACATATAATATCCAGTTAACACTTGGAATATACATTTGACCTTTGATACTTGTCGGATATTTAATTTTGACCTTCGGCCAGAAATTGAGATGAATACCTTCGCTAATAATCGTATATGACCCACTGATCAATGCCTGACTGGCAATTACTGCCGCAGCCGTTGCAAGTATGATACCCGGCCATAGAAACCATTGAGGCATAATAGTGAAAAATGGATTTGTCTCATGTCCAATTACTGCTTTATGAGTAATAATCCATGCACCCTGACCAAGATAATTCAGGACCAGACTTACCTTAACAAATATCCATGATATCCTGATGTTTTGAAATCCACAATGTCCCAGATCTGAATATAATGCTTCAGCACCGGTGGTACATAGAAAGACAGCACCCAAAAGCAAAAAACCACTTGGATGAAATGCAAGTAATTTAAAAGCATAATAAGGATTAAAAGCATTTAAAATAGCAGGAAATTCATGGATATGGCTTAATCCTATAACTCCAATCGTGAAAAACCAGATTACCATTATTGGCCCAAATCCCCTCCCCAATCCATCAGTGCCAAATTGTTGTACGAAAAACAGACAAGTGATGGTTATTAATGCAATAGGAACAATCGAAATAGTCGGATTAACCATTCTGAGACCTTCAATTGCTGACACAACGGTAATTGAAGGGGTAATAATGCCATCGGCAAGAAGTGCTGCACCCCCGATAATTGCCAAAACATATACTCCTTTTTGTCTCTTACGGATAAGTGCATAGAGCGAAAAAATTCCACCTTCACCATTGTTGTCAGCACGCATAGTGATGATAACATACTTAATAGTAGTCTGTAACGTAAGTGTCCAGATAATACAGGAGATGGCTCCAATAATATTATCAGGTGAAAAATTACTTCCCAGGCCGGTAATAATGGCCCTCATTACGTACAAAGGAGAAGTCCCCAAATCTCCAAATACGATACCAAGGGTGATAACCATACCTGCAAGAGACAACTTGCTGTTAAAAGAATTTTTAGAATCCATAATTAGGATAATGCAATAAAGCAATTAATTGAAAAACAGTGAGTACCAATATTTTTACACATTGGTTTTTGTAAATTGTTGTTTAAGAACAGCGAGTACAGGAGGAATCAGGGAAATAAAGATTATTCCCAGTATGACGATAGAAAAATTGTTTTTAACGAAATCGATATTTCCAAAAAGATATCCTGCCCAGCAAAAACAGTTAACCCATAAGACATTACCTGCAAGACTGAAAAGATAAAACTTCTTGTAGTGCATTTGACCTACACCTGCTACAAAAGGAGCGAAAGTTCTGATTATCGGCATGTATCGGGCCAGTATAAGTGTTTTTCCACCATGTTTTTCATAATAAGCATGGGTCTTGTCCAGATTCTTTCGATTAATCAGTTTATAATTTTTTTCGTAAACAGCCTGACCGAGGAACTTTCCAATAAAGAAGTTGGTATTGTCTCCGGCAAATGCTGCAATTACAAGTAAACCGATAAGAAAATAAATCTGAATAGGATTACCCGGCATAGCAGCTATAGCTCCGGCAGCAAACAACAAAGAATCTCCCGGAAGGAAAGGTGTTACAACCAGACCGGTTTCACAAAAGATGATAAGAAACAGAATCAAATAGGTCCATGTTTGATAATCAACGACAATATCGCGTAAACTTTTGTCAATGTGAAGAACAAATTCTATAAATGACCGTATTGTTTCCAAGTTGTATTATGTTTAATCAGCGCGCAAAATTAGATAAAAGATATGAATGGTTAACAAAAAACCATTGTTAATTATTTCACGAAACTAAATTAAATAAGATCAAAGGTTAAAAAAGTCATAAAAGATTCATTTTATTTAATAATGATTAAACTACTTTATGAGTTGCATGTCTAAACATAAACAAGAAAAAATATTCACCTTATAATTATTAAATATGAAAACAATTGCAATTAAAGGAAGAATCATTCCTTTGTTAATTACGGGATTATGTTTGGTTTTTTTAGCTTCAAATAGCGTACTTGCCCAAAATAATAGACAGGTCAAAAATGTCAAAACCCTAAGGATAGAAGCCAAAGAAGTTAAACAGGGAAACAATCCTGCAAAACTCACCGAAGATCAGAAAGCCAAAATTAAAGATCTTCGAATAGAGAATATGAAAGCTGTTAGAACGCTAAAAGCTCAGGGCGAAGAACTGAAAGCTCACCTGAAGACACTTAATATTGCTGAGAAACCGGATAATAAGGCTATCTTCAAGACTATTGATGAACTGACTGCCAATCATGGTGAGATGATGAAACGAATGATCACATTTAAACAATCGGTTAAGGCATTACTTACTCCTGAACAACTTAAAGCATTAGAAGTCCGTGGTAGAATGAACAGACACATGGGGGTGGGTAATCACAATCAGATGGGTAGAATGCAAGGTAATCGTAACTGTGGCCGTGGACAGATGATGCAACGCGGTGGAATGAATCGTCCGGGTCAGATGATGCAGCGTGGAAAAGGGCAAAAGGGTCAGGGTGGAATGAGACCACAGGGCCAGATGATGAACCGTCAAGGTGGACAGATGACACCACAAGCACAAATGCAAAGAAGAATGCAGATGTTTAGACAAGGAAGACCTGCAGTATCAGATTCTACAAAAACCAAATAATAACAGCTAAGTAAACTAAGTGAAACTGCAACGCCCCTGCTTTTTAAAAGCAAGGGCGTTTCTCTTTAGAATAAATTGATAATTAAATAGTTGTCGTAGAGACGCAATATTTTGCGTCTCTTTTTATGTAGATTTATATGACCCGGAGACGCAAGATATTGCGTCTCTACGTTTTAGGATACAATCTTTTGAACGAAAAATCTTAAAGTAAACTCAAGACCAAACGATTGTGCTGTAGCTTTACTACTTCCTTCCATAAAACTATTGATGTGATTAGCATTCAGTGTAAGTTGGAATTTATCAGGAGATTCATTTACCAGACTACTTGAGTAGGATTCTTTTAAAAGCGCATTGTTAAAGTTAGCTGATACTCCGCATTGAATTGAATTTGTAATGTTTACATCAAATTTGAAGGATAATAGCGTATTAAAACATATCTTTTTAATGTTTAATGTTCCTTTCGATTCAACTAACTTGTTATTAACAAAACCATAAGCAGGAAGACTATCTAGCCAAACATTGTATTTCGGATAATATCCTTTGTAAGTAAAGGTTCCGTTGCTATTGTATTTATTACTAACCGGCAATGAGAAATTAATACCTGCTTTCAAAAACAAACCAAATGTTTGATTAAATGGCAATCGGGGGTAGTACCATTATTATTCCAGTTACCGGTCCCGAAATAAATTGTATTGGTCGTCTTATCCGTATCATAATAATCGTGAGCCCCCAATATATGTCCAAACTCATGACAAATGACTCCAATACGCGATATTCCGGTTCCATCATTATCGTTATCAAATTGTGTGATTTCAACAGGATAAGGAAAAGCAGCCACTCCAAATGCTGATTGGCTGAAAGAAATTAAAGCAATAAATAAAATAATGACCTGAATCTGTTTTTTCAACCTGTCTGTTTCAACAAGTAATTTCCCCATTAATGACAAATCCCCCTCTTCTTTCAAAACTTATGCAGGTATTATGTGAGATAAAATTTCAACAATTATGCAGTATTTTCCTCATAATTCAGGAACATAATAATATTGTGATTTCTCTGTAAAGATCAAAATTATATCATTACAAACGCAAATAAATTCCCCATAACAGACATTGGCTTATCAATAAAAAATTCTTTATTGGTTTAAGTTAATATCTCTTAATCATTAAAATATTTTTGAATCATCTCATTCAATAACCTTTTATCTATTGGTTTTGAAATATAATCATTGCACCCGGCTTTTAATGTCAATTCTCTGTCACCGGGTAAGGCATATGCGGTTTGAGCAATAATAAGAACTGATTTATTGAATTTCCTGATCTCTCTTGTTGCTTCAAATCCATTTATTTCAGGCAATTGTATGTCCATCAATATCAAATCAATATCAGGATTTGCACGGCAAGCCTCGACAGCATCAATTCCGTTTTTGACACGAATCTCCTCTTTAGAGTGCTTTTTGAAAATTTCTGTCAGTAGTTTCTCTGATGACTCATCGTCTTCAGCAATTAATATTTTTAATTTTTTTAACTGAACCTCATTTTGATCAAGTGAAATAGGTTTTATGGGAGCTATGAATTCTTCAGGTTTAGTAATATAAGGGATAGTGAAATAAAATGTTGAACCTTTTCCTTCATCGCTTTCTACCCAAATATTTCCCCCTAGCATTTCGACATAAGACTTCGAAATGGCTAATCCCAATCCTGCTCCCTGGAAAGCTCTCTTGTCTGAGATATCTGCCTGAACAAAACGATTGAAAATGGCTTCCTTTTTGTCATCCGGAATTCCGATACCGGTATCTTTAATGAAATAAACCAGGTGTTTTTTATTCAGTGTATATCCAAATTCTATTGATCCGGTATCGCTATATTTAATGGCATTTTTGACCAGGTTTGCAAGTATGGCATAGAGTTTTTCACAATCACTCTGAATGATTGCTTCTTCTGCTTGCAAACCATTTGAATAGGAGAGTTGCATCCCCTTTTTCTGAACCTCTGGTTTGAAGAAATTGTAAATGTATTCGATCTGTTCATTAACATTTATTTCTGAAATAAAAATTTCCATTTGTCCCGATTCGACTTTCGAAATATCAATCAGGTCGTTAATGATATTGAGCATGCGTAATCCGCTTTTTTCAATGATGCCAATATACTCTTGTCTTTCTTCCCCGGTAAGTTCCGGTTCTTTCAGCAGGTCTGCAAAGCCCAGAATCCCGTTCATTGGTGTTCTGATTTCATGACTCATATTGGCAAGAAATGCAGATTTCAGTCTGTCACTCTCTTCTGCTTTTTCTTTTGCGCCAATCAGTTCAAAATTGGCATGATTGAGCTCTTCGTTGATCTGCTGAAACTCTTCATTAACTTGTTGGAATTCTTCATTCTGTGCTGCTATTTTTTCATTGTTTCTTATTAGTTGGAGTTCGTTTTTTTTAAGCTCAGTAATATCCAGAAATGACCAGACTCTTCCTTTTTCTTCTCCCTCAAGATCTATTGGTTTCGAAATCCGTTCAAAAATCCTTCCATCAGCGAAATTAATCAAATCAAAAGACTCCGCTTCTGAATTTTCATAGAGTTCAGCTAACTTAGTAAGAAATTCATTAGGATCTGCAAGTTGTCCAATAATACAATTTAAAAACTTTTTATCATCTTTTGAATCAATAACATCTTTAGGAATATTCCACATCTGGACAAATCTAGCGTTTGTTTTGATCACTTTCCCTTCATGATTGAACACCAGAATGCCGTTATAAATTGATTCCAGTATGGTCTCTGTGAGATAGAGTGAGTTTTTTAATGCTTCCTCAGCAAGTTTCCGTTTTGTGATATCACGCGAGATTCCAAAGGTGCCAATGATTTTACCCTCATGATCGAAAAGCGGCATTTTGGAAGTTTGGGCCCATGTTACTGTCCCATCCGAGTAGGTCTCTTTCTCTTCGATGTTTACTATTGGTTTACCCGTTCTGATTATTTCCTGTTCATTATTAAAAGCTTGAATAGCATGTTCATTCGTGAATAAATCAAAGTCTGACAGCCCTTCAATCTTATTGAGATCTTTTAAAACATGCATGTTAGCCATTGATTTGTTTACACGTATGAATTTGCTCTCCAGGTCTTTAAAATAGATTCGATCGGGAAGATTATCCATCAGGCAATTCATAAGCGTGCGTTCTTGCTCTATGATGGCAGCTGAATATGCTCTGGATTCTTTTAAAGCATTTTCAGTCTGCTTGCGGTCAGTAATATCACTGATTGCGCCTGCAATATAGTCTGGTTTACCTGAGCTTCCAATGATTAGACTCGCATTTACCGAAACATGTTTTGAACTGCTTGTTTTGGTCTTTAGTTTAAACTCAAAATCCTTAATTTCACCATTTTTCAATAGGATAGTCATTAATTCCTTTCTGTCTTCCGGATTTTCATAAAGATTATGAATAGGAGTGCCAATCAGTTCATCCATACTGAAATCGGTGAACTTTTTAATAGATGGACTAATGTAATGTATAATTCCTTCCAGATCGGTTTGAAAAAAAACTTCCTGAATATTTTCAAATATCACCCGGTGTTTTTCATCTGTTTCTTTTAATAATGATATTGCTTTATCGCGTTCTGCTATTTGTATGTTGAGTAATAAATTTTTATATCCTTTTTCCGATATTTCATTGGCCAAAGCAAATAACATTTTTGCAACATTGTTAAACTGCTCCAGCGACATAACCGGAACTTCTTTCAGCGCTTTCGCGAATTCCTCTTTGTCTGCACCGATTTCATCAGCATAAAGAATCATCTTTTCTTCGTTTAATTCTTCATTCCTTACTTGTCCGATCAACCAGTTTGCAATATGTTTTTCCCCTACCGTAATACTTGCACCGGCATCCCACAATCCTCCGCTCAGGCAATGCCAAACAACGGGACCTGATGGATTATATCGACCAATTTTTGCATCAGATTTGTAGCAGTTTGCAAGTCCCTTTTCAGTCTTGCGGATGATCTTTTCACACAAGTTACAAAAATTACTGGGATTTGTAATTGGAGTACCATCCGGATGAGTAATAATAGAAGCTACACCTGAAGCATTTGAAAACAGATCCTGTAACTTTTGAATCTCTTCGAGGTCAAAGACATTTTCAAACTGAATGTCGTTTATTGAATTATAAGTCGAATTATCATTGTCTGGTGTCGTATCCATTTTCCTGTTTTTAAAGTTCCTTTAGTTTTTAGAATATGTCTTTATCAGTCGGTTTTGAAAACTGAATTCAGATAAGAAAAGAAATTTTACTGTTGTTGCAAATAAAATGATGTGAAAGTTGATTATTTTGAGAAAGCTATTATTTCCAAGTATTCCTTTTTCTTAAAGGAATTAAAACAGGAATAATTACCTTCCCACAGATCACATTAGCAACTTCCCTCTTTTAATAATGGTGTAAAGATCGATTATTTTTTTTAATAAAAATAAAGAAATTAAAACAATTCGAATAAACCATATTTTGATTTCTAAAAGATATTTAGTTCGTTTATAATGGGATAGTTAAAAGTGTAAAGCGTATTATTTCAAATGGGTATGTCACCAGGTTTGTTCTGCTTTATGATGTTTGAAAAAAAATAAACCTGTTTCATAAGTCATAAACTTTTTGAAACAGGTCGGATTGAAAATAATAATTTTCCTGAAAAACTTTGTCGATCGATTTACAAACAGGCAATCAACTTCATCGTTCTGTCTCCTTTTGCGCTAAAAAACGAATAACCCATTGGACTATTGGCAAATTCAATTCCCATGGCAGCCATTACCGTTGCGTCTGCAGGAGGGATTTGGTCTTCCGGGAAAGATGCTGATAATGAAATATCTTTAGGTTCAGCACTTTTGCGAATCCATTCACTGAAAACGACAACCCTTTTATCCTCGAGATTAAGATGAGCCGGACCATTGTTTTTAGCATTGGTATGACAAATATAATCTGATAACTGCGCAATGGTGAGCGCAAACCTGTAATGGGTGTAATCACTTCTCCAGATCAACTCACGTCTTGCATAAAACTGTGGCAAGTTTACCGTGATAGACATTCTGGCTTCATCCGAAATCACTTCAGGATGCCTCCTGACAACTTTATCGAATGGATGATTTTCATTAAAATTGATGTCAGTCAGAAGCGATTTGAACTTTGATGATTCGATATTACGGGTTCCCCGGGCACTAATCTCGTCCATTAGCTGAATAGTTTTGGCAACCTGGACCACCCCCGACATGTAAAGCCCCCAATTA
>Ga0209430_1000100_pt1 | contig 132653 bp, 101 predicted proteins | sample BarGraIncub1133A_FD_184504 | JGI IMG/M metagenome (GOLD analysis project Ga0209430, IMG submission 184504) | Arctic peat soil microbial communities from Barrow, Alaska - Barrow Graham LP Incubations 11-33A (SPAdes) (version 2) | ecosystem: Environmental > Terrestrial > Soil > Wetlands > Peat...
CACCTGATCTGCCGCCACCGCCACCGGATCTACCAGCGCCAGCTGAAGCGTCATCTGTTTTACCAGTAAGGATGCCAACCGATAAATTGGTTAATGCGGCAAGGCCATCTTTAGAAATCATGCGAATAGGAATGATCAGATCGTAAGTTATTTCATCATTGCTGACTGCCTTGATCGATGCTTTAATATCGGAATCATTGGATGCCAGGATTATGCGTTCTTTCACTCCATCCCGGTCAAATTCTGCTTCATTGGAAAGCCCGTTAATTATTCTATTCAGATTGAATCCATCTGTTGTTCCTGCAGTAGGTCCTGGCCTACCTTGTCCCAAAGCTCTTCTATTTTGTGGTAAGGGATATTCGAAGAATACTTTGGCACTCTTTTTACCATTTACATCAAAACAAACTCTCAAACCTGATATGAGTATTTTGGATACGGCTGTATAATCAACAGTATTCAACCTGATATGCAGATATTTACTATCATTGGAAATATCATAACGAATCTTGCTATCCGGATCGGAATAGGTATATTCATTGGAGTTTTTGTTCATTTCACCGGTACTTTGAACTTTATTAAGCGAGGTACAGCTACTTAGAAGGATAATGACGAAAAAAAACAGTCTGTTCATAAAGAGTTTCAGTTAAGATTAATCAATAAAATTAGACTTCGAAAAAGCTATAAGGTTTATTTTGGAATCTGAGAAACAGCTTGATTTTAACAAAAATCATGCAAGAACAAAATATTCGATTACTTCATTTTCAAAGCCTGAGCTATTGCCTTTTCGACTAATGGCTCCATCACTTTATAACCGGCCATATTGGGATGAACACCATCTTTGCTATAGTCGGTCTTCATTCCCGGACGACTATCCACCATGGCTGAATAGAAATCAAGATAGATCATTCCATGCTGAGCGGCATAATTTTTCATCCAGTCATTGACCATACTGATTTTTTCGTAGGGTTTCATTCCCGGTTTCCAGGGATAATCGAAAGCAGGAAGGATGGAACAAAGGATAGGTTGAATGCCATTTGCTTTTGCGAGCTCTGCCATTGAAGCCAGGTTATCTTCAATCATTTCAAGCGTTGAAGGACCTGTATTCCCCGCGATATCATTGGTGCCGGCGAGAATCACCACTACTTTAGGTTTCAGATTAATCACATCGGCCCGCATCCGGATCAACATCTGTGGGGTCGTTTGTCCACTGATTCCACGATCGATGTAAGGTCTGCCTGCAAAGAATGCAGGGTCAGTATTGATCCATCCAATTGTGATGGAATTTCCCATAAAAACGATCCTGTTCTCACCCGCTGCAGGTAATCCTACTTTGGTGTTATCGTCTCTGAACATTTTCAGATTGGGCCAGTCGAGCTTCAGCCAATCTTCATAGGCCTTTTTATCCTGAGCAGCTTTAAAAAGGGCTTTCTTGATTTCAACGGAGTCGGTGGTCTTCATCTCCTGGGCTATTGCTATTCGATTCATTAATAAAAGAATGAAGAATAGTCCGAAAAATCGTTTTAAGTTTTTCATAAGATTGTTGTTATGGTTCGATATTTATATTCGTTGTGGCGTAAGTCTCAATTTCCAGAGGTACTTCAGGAAGGATCCCCATTCTTTTATAGATCGGATGCATCATTTTTTTCAGTCCGGGTAGTTTTCGCGCAAAAACAGCTGCCCCCAATATACAGGAAACACCGCCAATAATTAAAGTATTGGGAACGCCAATTCTGCTTGCCAGTGATCCTGCAAGCAAACTACCAAAAGGAGCTGTACCCATGAATGCCATGGTATAAAAGCTCATTACCCTTCCACGTTTGTCATCATCAACGAGAGTTTGTAAAATCGTGTTACTCGTTGTCATCTGCATGATCATCCCCAGACCTATTATCACCATTAAGATCATTGATATCAGGAAGGAATGAGAGAATGAAATCAGGATCAATCCAGTACCAAAGACAACAGCCATGATTGGAATTATTTTTTCGAGCCCAAGAACGCTTTTGCGGGAGGCCATGTAGAAAGCGCCGGCCAAAGCCCCCACTCCGGAAGCACCAATCAGGAAACCAAAGGTATGAGAGCCTCCATGTAGAATGGTCTTCGCATAAACCGGCATCAATACAGTGTAAGGCATGCCCATCAGGCTGACCATGGCAAGCAAAAGAATAATGGCCCGGATGGGTGCAAACCCAAAGGTATAGGAGAATCCTTCCTTGAAACCTTTCAATCCCTGTGTTGCCTTAGCCATAACTTTGCGTGCAGGGATTTTCATCTTCAGCAGAAAATATATCACGACCAGGTAGCTCAATGCATTTATCAGAAAGCAGACCCCCTCTCCCGTGAGTGAAATTAAAATACCGGCTATCGAAGGTCCTATCAACCGTGCACTGTTCACCATTGAAGAGTTTAATGCGATGGCATTTCCCAAATCTTCTTTTTTCTCTATCATGTCCACCACAAACGATTGCCGGGCAGGCATATCAAAGGCATTGATGCACCCCAGAAATATGCTTAGCGCTACGATTTCCCAGATCTCAATGGATTTGTTGTATACCAGGAAAACCAGTACAAAGGCTTGAAGCATTGCCAGAACCTGTGTGATGACCAGGATAGTATACCTGTTCCACCTGTCTATTAAGACCCCAGCAAAAGGAGCCAATAAAAAGGTTGGGATCTGACCGGCAAAACCGACTAAACCCAGATAGAAAACAGATCCTGTTATATCATAAACCATCCAGGGCACCGCAATTCGCTGGATCCATGTCCCAATCAGGGAGATGCTCTGTCCGTAGAAGAAAAGCCGATAATTTTGATAGTGGAGAGAACGGAATATATTTTTAAATCCGGTAGAGGGGGAAGTTCGATTTTTATGCAATTCTTTTTTCATCAAAGTAATTAAATGGTAAGCGCTAAAACGCTGGAAGTTGATATAAATCTTTTCAAGCGACAAAGTTAATATTTATAAACCAAAAAAGAGTTCTATAAAATCATCAATTTAAGGAAGATCTTATCCTAAACTTGTCCAATAAACTTTCTTAACAGGCCGTCTCATCTTAACAAATAAAAGTATATTGTTATATTCCTTCATCACGGACTGTGAACATTCTCAATGACTTGTTTTAAAAATCCTTTGTCTGTATTTTTGTAAACACAATAAAGTCGTCATTTATTTGGTTATACGATAACATATTTAAAACGATACTCGAACTCCTCTCATCGCTTTTCTTCCCGATTTCCTGGTGCATAATTATAAATAAAAATACAATGAATAAATCAGACATTCCTTCAATTGTTAAACACCTCTCAGAAAGTGTGGTGAAAGCATCGGTCATTGATCCACAACTGTTTGAAAAGTATAGTGTGAAAAGAGGTTTACGCAATGCCGACCATACCGGAGTGCTCGTGGGCCTTACAAATGTTGCGGATGTAGTAGGTTATCAAAAGGAAGGTGATGCTCTTGTTCCTATCAACGGGAAGCTGATTTATCGTGGGATTGATGTCGAGGCGCTTGTACAGGGCGCTATTGATCAAAAACGTCATGGATTTGATGAAGTCATTTATTTATTGCTCTCCGGGAAACTTCCCAATGAATCAGAGCTGACCGAGTTCATGCAATATATGGGTTCTTTACGCGAACTGCCAGATGATTTTACCAATAGCATGATTCTGGCCAACAAGGGTCAAAATATCATGAACATGTTGACCCGTTCAGTCCTTGGATTATACACGCTGGACAAAAATGCTGAAGATACTTCGCCTGAGAATCTGGTCAACCAGTCACTGAACCTGATTGCCAAATTTCCAACCATTATTGCGTACTCTTATCATTCAATGCGTCATTTTTATCAACACAAAACGCTTTCAATCCGTCACCCCAATCCGGCATTGAGTACAGCCGAAAACTTTTTGCTGATGATGAAAGGTGAAGGAAAATACACACGTTTAGAAGCAGACATTCTTGACCTGGCTTTGATCTTGCATGCAGATCATGGCGGTGGAAATAACTCGACCTTTACCATTCGCGTAACCAGTTCCACAGGAACTGATACCTATTCAGCTGTTGCATCTGCCCTTGCTTCCCTTAAAGGGCCTTTGCATGGTGGTGCCAATCATGAAGTGTTGTGCATGATGGATAACATTAAGGAAAATGTAAAACACTGGTCCAATAAGCAGGAAGTCACCGATTACCTGATAAAGATGTTGAATAAAAAGGCATACGACCGTTCAGGGAAAATATATGGTATCGGACATGCTGTCTATACTGTATCGGATCCACGCGCTATCTTATTAAAGAAGCAGGCGCGGGAACTGGCAAATGAGAAAGGGCGCCTGGAAGAATTCGAACTCTATGAACTGATTGAGAACCTTGCCCCTCAGATATTCTACGATTTCAAGGGCGACAAAGTTGCCAAAAGAGTCTGCGCCAATGTGGATTTTTACTCCGGTTTCGTTTACAACTGTATTGGCATCAAAGAACCAGTCTATACTCCCCTCTTTGCCATGTCACGCATAGCAGGCTGGTGCTCACACCGGCTCGAGGAACTGACTTTCGGTGCACGCAGGATCATCCGTCCAGCATATAAAAACGTGTTCCCTTTGCAGTCCTACGAGCATTTAAAGGACAGGCCCTAAATTAAATTTTCAGGTTCAATTTTAGAAATGTATATTTTTGACTGCTACAAGAATTTTGTAGAATGAAAAGTGGATTGTTTTTAAAAAGATAGATGCTCTTTGAATTCACATCCGGCAAATCCTGTAGCAATTGAAATACTAACCAGTTCGCTGTGGTCTATGATCACTTCTTCATCGTTGGCATAAAAGCTGAAATCGGTACCACTCACGCGGTTAGATACCCATGTCATTTCTTTTTCAAACAGGATAGCCCGGTCTTCAGCATCGTTAAATGTGTATTCAACAGATTTGTATGCTTCGTCGCCCTCACAGATAAAGTCGACTGTCACTGTTTCTGCCACCCTTGAAATGCGCAATATAGGTTCCGTAGATACTTTCTTATTCATCATGTGCAAAGATAATAAGATTATCAAAGTCACATTTCAAAAGTAATGTTAAGAAAATCTAAGTTATTTTACGACCTGATACTTTTTGATGAAATCAGGATCAATAGTTATTCCTGAACCCGGACTTGTAGGTACTTTTACAAGCCCATTCACGCTTTGCAGTGGTGAGGTCTTGCATTCATAAACAATATCGGTTTTAAAACCTTTAAACTCATGATAATGAAGCGCATTAGGAAGCGCCGATACGAAATGCATCATATAAAGGAAGCCCATGTCGCCACCCGTCATATGTGGTGTACATTGTTTCCCTAATGCATTTGCCATCAGGGCAACTTTCATGCTACGGATCATGCCTCCGGAATAAAAGGTATCGGGTTGAACGATCTGAAGTCCGTTATTGGCAATGAGCCAACGAAAGCCGTGAAGACTGTATTCCTGTTCACCTCCGGCAACTGGTAATGCAATTGCTTCTGCAACCTGGCGGGTCTCTTCATACCAATCGAAAGGAACCGGCTCTTCAAAGAATTGAAAATTGTATTCTTTTAATAACTTACTGACCCTGATGGCTTCTTTCACAGAATAGAAACCATTGGAATCTGCATAAAGGGTCATCTGGTCTCCAAAAGTCTTTCTGACCAACGGGATAATTTCCTCAGTTCTGCCCGGAGGAGCGATAGGATTCAGTTCAGATGTACCGAACATGAGTCCGCCTATTTTGATCTTCAGCGCCTTGGCATCATACTCAGCCACATCCCTTTTTATCAGTTCCATGGATTCTGCAACCGGTTTCTCACGATATTCTGTTGCCTGATAAACGTTTACTTCTGGATTATGGATCTCCCCAATCAATTGACCCATCGTCTTTTGAGCTATATGACCCATCATATCGAGAATGGCAAACTCAATGGTAGCAATAGGTACGCCAAGCCCTATCCCGTTTAATCTGTAATTAAGTTGGTAGATATAAACCCTTTCAATGATCTTATCGAGATCACGAGCATCCTTGTTGATAAAAAATGGACGCAGTAGGTTATTGAATATCGGGTATAGCGTCCTCAGCATCCCATTGTGTCCTACCGAAAAACCTTCCGCGCCGTCTTTGGACCTCACATGGCAAATGAAACTATTTCCATTTCGAAGTAATTCCAACTTATCAATGATGACAGGAGAAGTAAACAAGCCCTTTTTAAAGACAGGCTGATTCAGTATCTCATCAAGCTTCGCATAATTATCTTTTATATTTGCTGTTCCGGTTGATGCTTTCGGTTGTGCTTTTGAAGATAACGGAATAGAAGCAGCCAAACCACTGGCTATGGCTGTTGCAAGAAATTGACGTCGGTTGGTTCCCATTAGATTTTTTAATTAAGCAATAACAACTACTTCGTGATCTGTGATGGTATTGACAGTGAAATGAATCCATCCATTCTCAACACCTGAAGTTATTTTCTGACCCGATACCAGTGTATTTACACCCTTACCGCGTATATCCTTCGGCAGTTTGACACGTACTTTCACAGGGCCAACAGGAATAAATTCATCGACTGGTTGACGCCATGTTCCTGCACTGGTCAGATTGACCAAATGAACTACCAGCCTACCTGATTGATGGAAAATATTGCAATCTATCAACCCAGGACATTCAACCGTCAAGGGGATATTCTCTTTAGAAGCCCACCGAACCAGATTAGCAATGAGATTACCATGATCTGGCAGGTTGTAACGTCCAAACTGGCGATCAATATCGGCAGGCATAAAGGCAATACGCCCACTACCAGATTTGGAATTCAGAATCAATCCGGGAATATCTGTTTTAGGTTCCCGCATCCATGCTGTTTCTGGTGGATATATAGGAAAGTTTGGAATAAAAGTCATTAACACTTCTGCTGTAGCATCGGTTTTCATTGCACTCAAAGTTCCCCCAAATGAGATGATATCGGTTTCATCAAATCCTTTCAGGACGGGATGACGTTTACCAAGAACCAATGGCTCCAATCCGGTCTGAGGACCATCTACATTTCTTCGCATCTCAGGACTGAGGCGCAGGTAGGTATGACTGGTTTCCGCGATCTTTCTTCTCATCGATGCACTTGAACCTGATGAACCAGTTCCACTTTGATGCGCTCCAAAGAGATCACTCAAGGCAAAATCTGAACGGCGATCACCCCATTCGTCATATAAACTGCTCTCCCCTGTTGCAATCAGTCCCCCACCCTTTTCAACAAAACGGCGGACAGCAGCAACCTGATCATTGGTCATCACACCTAAATTGGGAAGCACCAGCAAAGAAAGATTTGCAGCTTCACGATCAATGTGATCGGCATGAACAGGAATATATGGGATATGCGCTCTGATGAGCGCCTCGGTAATGCCCCGCCATGGAAGATCAACCATTTGTTCGGTTTCGTCACGTCCATAGAAATCCATATTCTGTTGTGACCAAACGACACCGACTGTGGCAACAGGTGTACGGTTAATCAGATATTTTTCATTGATCTTATGCCATTTGAATAAGGCTTCAGGAGTGTGATAGATTCGGCGATCTTCATGGGAAGCGCCTACAAAATGCCACCAGTGCTGGATGCCCCCTGCAATGCCTTCGACCATCCACATGCGTGCTTCAGGTAAAGGCTTACTGGCAACACGAAATGTTGGCCTTCCGGCCTGGTACATGGCCATACTTTCAGGAATGAGCTTATTCCATCCTAACATTCCATGAATTCGTTTACCGTCATCGGCATTTTCCTGAAAACCACCGGCATCATTACGGGCCTGTGAGTCGAGCATGATGATGTCAGCGCGATCACAAATTGCCTTAAAGTCTCGAAAACTCTTCGACTGACCACTGATAGAGCTGCCATTCATTCCTGACCAGATACAGTTTTTTCCACCTGCTGCAATGGTAGTGCGATTGTTCAAATCCCAGATCTCAAGTCTCCTGTCATAATTCCACCTGATCCATTGCCGGTATGTCAGATCATCCCAATTCCTTGAACGGGGTATTTCCTTACCCGTTTTATCCCGGAAACTCTTTTTACAGTTCTCACAGTAGCAAATAGAATCACGACCCAAACCGCTCCAACTATTATCAGTGAATCCTTCCGGGTGATATAATTTTGAAACCTCTGTCAGGATAGCCGGCATGTGTTCATTATAATAAGGGCTGTTGACACAGGTGATATAAAGATCTCCGGCTTTGAATGGATTCCCTGCACCATCTATAGCAAACCAGTCAGGATGTGCCTTGTAGAACTCTTCATGAGCACGGTTTGAATCCATTCGGGCAAAGACGACTAATCCATCTTCATGAGCAGCCCTGCATAAATCGCCAAAAAGGTCACGACCAGCAAGATACTGAGCCTGCTGATGAAGTGGAATTTTACTTGGATAATAGGCTACAATACCACCGGCGTTCACGATGACACCCTGAGTTTGGGTTCTCTTCCAGTATTTACGCCACCATTCAATGTCGTAATGAGCCGGGTCCTTTTCAGTGATATTTGTCTGTCCCCAACGGGTCACACTTCGGTACCAGGGAATTTCTTCGACGGGACTAATGTTTTTTGAAGGACTGAACTTTGCAAACGAGAACAGATCAGTGTTTGTAAGGATAACTGTTGCTGCAGCTGCTTTCTTCAGGAAAGACCGGCGGTTATTATCCGGGTTTTGACCTGAAAATGTGTTTGGAATTTTAGATTCTGAATTACTCATTTAGTGGTGGAATTCATGTCGCAAACAATGAATCATTATCTCTCAACAATTACTCAATTTGCTGTCATTTAAATTATGAAAACTTTGTAAAGGTCGAAAATAAATTTAAATGATTGTCAGTTTTATTTCCATGCTTTTTATTCCACTGGATGAGGGTGTCTAAAAAGGCCATTTCGGTCGTTGAGCGAAGTCGAAACGACATTTATTTTAAGACAAAAGTCACTTCGACTTCTCTCAGTGACCCTACTTTTTTGACAGCAAAACAAATAGTTCCGGATCCTATTAACCTCAGAACACATCACTCAGCAGCATAGTCCCTGTTGAGTAGAACACATAGCCCTCTGCCCCGGCCCGGTTGTAAAACTCAATCCCCACGCACTGCAGCACCGTGTCATTTTCAGAAAGCACCGTCCCATCCTTAAATGAAAAGCCTTGACAACAATCCCGCAACCTCCAAATACATTCATGTTTTCCCTTGTACTGACAAAGGCCGCGTTGTTTTTGATCAGGTCACGGTTTGCGCCACCCTTTAAAAAACAATCAAATCAAAAATACACCATCAAAAGAATAAGCCGACACGACTCCCCGATGAAGACCAAAACAAGACCAGATACTCAGGGGATGAAGAAAGGGTGTCAAGCACATTTTAAGCACATGTCAGGTACATGTCAGGCACATGTTAAGCATATTATGAGCCTGACATGTGCTTTACAGGGGCATAAATGGTGCTTTAAATCCTAGGAGTATCTACCGGATGTCTGGTAATGGTCTCTTGGTAATCCGGGAGTGGTGCCGGGAGGATCAAAAGATGGTCTTTGAAATTTCAATTCATAGTCAGATTCTGAAAGTGATAAAATCTAAAGACCATTTAATGTGTGAAAATGATGATAGTCAACAATACAATATCAGTATTCGCACTAACATAGTGCGAATATTAATTATTTTTGCACTATGATGGTGCAATTTCATTTATATTTGTATAAAATTAATCAGCAATGGATAAATTATTTGAACAGTTTCACAAACTTATAAGAGATACGGATACCGGGTTCATTCGATATATTTACACTGAAATAAATTGGAAAAATCGGATGATCGGTATTATCGGTCCACGAGGTGTTGGCAAAACTACGCTGGTTTTGCAGCATATTAAAAAGAACCTGAATCCTGAAACGACACTTTATGTTACAGCAGAGGATTTTTATTTTGCAGACAACAAGTTAATTGATTTGGCTGATACTTTTGTAAAACGAGGTGGAAAATACCTGTTTGTTGATGAAATTCACAAATACAAAGATTGGGCTAAAGAACTGAAACTGATATATGATTACAATCCAGAACTACATGTAGTATTTACCGGCTCTTCGGTGCTGGATATAAAAAAAGGAACCTCGGATTTAAGTCGAAGAGCTGTAATGTACAATCTGCAAGGTTTGTCGTTCAGGGAATACTTGCAATTGTTTCATCAAACATCTGTCAAGTCATATTCTCTGGTTGAGATTCTGGCACATAAAGCTGAGCTTCCCGGAGTAAAACATCCGTTACCACTTTTTGAGGATTACCTTAAAAGAGGATATTATCCATTTGCATTGGAAGAAAATTTTGAACTGAGGTTACAACAGATTGTAAACCATACATTAGAAACGGATATTCCGTTGTATGCAGGTATGAATGTATCGACCGGGAGGAAATTAAAGCAATTACTGGCCATTATTGCGAAAAGTGTTCCTTTTAAACCTAATATGACAAACATTGCGACTTCACTTTCCGCCAGCAGGAATAATATTGCTGATTATTGCCTGTTAATAGAAGAAGCCGGAATGATTGCCCAACTAAGGGATGCTACCGGAGGAATAAAAGGATTAGGTAAAGTGGATAAAATCTACTTAGACAATACTAATTTAATTTACAGTTTAGCAAACGATAACTCAAATACCGGAAACATAAGAGAAACGTTTTTTTTGAATCAGTTAAGAGTAAAATATGATGTAATGGTCTCACCAATGGCAGATTTTCTAATTGGTGATTATATTTTTGAAGTGGGTGGAAAAAATAAAGGGCTGAAACAAATTCAGGGTATTGATAAAGCCTTTATTGTTAAAGATGATATTGAACTAGGAAATTTGAACACAATTCCACTCTGGCAGTTTGGATTAACCTATTGATTGTAAAAAGGTCATTGATGATAAGCCAGGAAAATAAAACGGAGAAGACAAAAGCATATTCAGATCATAAAATTCTTCAGTTTCCTTGAAGACTTGTCATTCAAGTACAAGCCTTTTTAAAAACGAAACGCCAAATTCTTATACATATCCCTGGTTGTTTCCTAAATAAAAAAACCAACTACTATAACAAAGCTGTAAGTGATTGTATCTTATCCTCCCCTTACTAGCGAAAGTTGCAACCATTTTGTAATTTACGGGGAATAAACAATTAACAATAAACTTACTTATAAAGAGAATGGGGACTGAACACATTAAGTTCTCAGCAACATATCTCTAAATTTCATCTGTTGAGAATTCATCCTTCAATTGTTTTATCTTTTTAAAAACAAAAAAAATGGAAACTTTAATCATCAAAACTAAAGATAAAGCCGAACTCAATTTTTTTTTGAACTAGCAAAAAGACTCGGGGCAAAAGCTGCAATAATTGAAAGTGATGCTGATGAACGTCTTTTCCAATCCATGGAGAAAAATAAAAAAACGCCAAAGGTAAGCCATCAAAAAGCACTTGATACCATTCATCAAATCATGAAAGAATGAATTTCGAATTTTTAAGTGGGTTCGAAAAAGACCTTTCGCACATATGAGATAAGACGCTGGCCAAAATAATTCTCGAATGTATAGAAATGTTTGAGAAAGCCAACAGCCTGAATGACTTGCCCAATATTAAAAAATTAAAAGGGCATCCTTCAGCATTCAGTTTTCGAAAAGGGAAATATCGGATAGGATTTTACATGGAATCCGAAAAAGTTGTATTTGCTGCTTTTGACACCCGGGAGAAAATTTATCAAAGATTCTCATAATAAAGTCATCCTATTATTTAGGGATGGCAAAATTAATGGTCGCAAACAGATAACTAGATTTCATCTGCTGACTTACGCGCTTGAAAGCGCTATTCTACTGGCGGACTTCCTCTTAGGTATTAAAAGTTATAAACAAATATTTTACGATTTCCTTTTCAGACTGCCATTAATTCCAGTCAGTTTTGCAAACGTTGTACTAATCAATAAAAAGCAAAAAGCCAACTACTGATTTACAAGTAGTTGGCTTTAATTATGTGATCCCGATAGGGTGCTATAGCGTTTTTTAAATTTGTTATAAAACCAACAATCCAGCAAAATAAAGGGTTACAGAAAAATGATTTGGTATATTATATCTTCGTAATACCCATGCAAACAATGAAACGATATTTTTGACAGACCCCAAACACAGACCCCAAATATTCTGGAGGGGCTGTGTTTATTGAAATGTAAATTTATATAAAATTTTCAACCGACCTCAAAAGATGTCAATCAAATCAAATATTACTATTCTGAAAAACATACACTCCCAGAGTTATAACAAATCAATTCTGGAACAATTAATATTGGAATTATCTATGTAATTTTACAATCGGCTTTTGTCCTTATCAGGAAAGTTTTTATAACCTTTTTAGGGAACTTCCTTTTTCTAATGTTAAATAGATTTTAAAAAGTTAAAGTTATTATGAAAGTGTTCAATTAATTTATTTACTGTTTCTTTTAAAAGAAATCGTGCAGTCTTGTTGCCAAAAATTGTGGATTTATAGTTGCTGATTACTTTTGGTCATTTTATGATTTATTTAGAAAAATGTTTGATTCATCATAAAAAAAGGGGGGTCATATAATATCTCGGAGGTAATTTGTTTTTTTTTAATAAATGTCTCATATTTACATAATTATTTATTCAATGAAAAATAAAGTCGCCTTGTGAATAATGGAGCCTTGTTTTTAAGCCTGCCTGTTTTAGAATTAGTTTTTAGTTGTTACGCCTTTTAAATATTGTGACTATGAAACAGATTAAATCTTATTACTTGACTATCACACTGCTTTTCGTGCTTGCTACTGGAATTGTAAATGCACAGCAAACTTACAATCCAAAAGCACTTATTCCACTTGATCCTGCCTATAAAACCGGAACACTGGCTAATGGGATCAAATACATTTTGCGTGGAGATCTTTCGGATAAGAAAGCATATTTCTATGCCTTTTATAACGTAGGGGCGATCCAGGAAGAGCCCAAAGAGTATGGGATAGCTCATCTGTTGGAACACCTCTGTTTTGCCGGTAAAAAGAACTTCCTGGACTATTTCAACAACAAAGGCATGGATATGGGAAATTATATCAATGCCGGCACAGGGTTGGAAAGGACAGCCTATACAATCTTTAAAGTCCCCACAGAACAAAATAATTTAGTCGATTCTACGCTATTGTTTTTAAGAGCCTTGTCATTTACAATCGACATTAAACCAGATGTACTTGATAAAGAACGTAAAATAGTCCTCGAAGAATGGAGATTGAGTCAAGGGGCTGACGCAAGGATGAGCGACAAGACAGAAAAACTTGCATTAAAGGGGTCAAAGTATTCACGGCCTTCTATGTTAGGTGATACAGCAGTAATAAATCATTGCACTGTCAATGATGTCAGGAACTTTTTCACCAAATGGTATCGACCTGATAACCTGACGATCATCGTTATCGGTGATTTTGATGCCAACAAAATGGAAGGGAAAATCAAACAATTTTTCAGTTCTGTCCCCAAGGCCGAAGGAAAATCACCCAGAGTATTCTATCCAATTTCTGATAACAAAGAGCCAATCATCAATATTGCATCAGATCCGGAAGCAAGTTCAGGCGAAATCAATATCTACTATAAACATAATCGTCCTGCAGTATACAATCAAGAACAACTAAGAATCGAATATATTGACAGACTGATAGACAATATGTTTGATGATCGCCTTGAAAAAATCATTGGCAGAACTAATGCACCGTTTGCGAAAGCCAATGCATCCTATGAGGGCAATTATTTCCACACGCCATCATACGATGTATATTCTTGTGGCGTTACAACATATAAAGACATAAAACCAGCATTAAAAGCATTATTAACAGAAAACGAAAGAATCATAAAATATGGATTTACGGATGCTGAATTGCAGAATGCAAAGAAAATCTGGCTTAAAAATAACAAGCCCAACCAAAAAGAATTCAAATTCCCCTATAATGAATACTTTGTTCAATGTTACTACTATATCCTGAAAGGGAAAACGATTCCTTCATTTAATTTCAGAACCCAATTTGCAAGTTCGGTATTTCCGGCAATCACTTTGGCTGAGGTGAACAATCGATTCAAAACCTATACTTCAAATATTCAACCCGTTATATCTATCACATATCCACAGGAGGATAGTGCAGCTAGTCCAACCGAATCAGATGTCAGAAACATTATGGCATCTATGCCTCTTCAAAAAATTGAGCCTTTTCGCATCGTTCCTTTAACAGGGAAGCTGTTTGAGAAAAAAGTAAAACCCGGAGTCGTAACAAAACAAACCGTGAACAGTGAGTTGGGAACAACCGAATGGGTATTGTCAAATGGCATGCGCATCATTATCAAACCAACTGAATTTAAGAAAGATGAAATTCAATTCCAGGCAAAGAGAAAATATGATTCTTTGGGCTATAGGGATGAATATTACTCAACTGTTGTGTACGCTTCCAGGGCTGTAAAAAAAATGGGAGTTGACAGGTTTTCAGCAAATGAATTAAAACAAATGCTGACAGGTAAACGTGTGTCTGTTTCGCCTGAAGAAACCTTTTATGGTCCATGTATTCAAGGTAACTCAACACCCAAAGACTTTGAAACTGCCTTGCAATTAATCAATTTATATTATTCAAATCAGCGGTGGGATGAAAATGTTCTGACCAATGAGCTCCAGTATTATAAATCCTATGCAAAAGAAAAATCGGGATTAACCGCTTTTGATGATACGCTAAAAAGATACTGGACCTATAATTACAAAGCGAAAAGCCCTTTTATCAAAAGGAGTTATAAAGATGCATCGATGGAGAAATTAAAAAAACTAAATCAGTATATCTTTAGTAATCCGGCAGCTTTTACCTTCTTTTTCACAGGGAGTATCAAACCCGATGAAGTAAAACCGCTCATAGAGAGATACCTGGGATCGCTTGTTGCAATTAAAGACAGCACATTAAAAGCTGAGATCTTACTTCCCAAAGTAAAAAAGAGTGAAGAGAAAATAAGTCCATGGTATGAGACCGGAATAAAAAGCTGTGAATTCATCTCCCCGATGAAAACCCCGAGCGCTTCTGTATATGTATGTTGTCAGGGGAAAACTGAAGAAAACAGGGCAAAAGATCTTTATGGCGAGTTCGCATTGAGTCTGTTTGTGCAGCAATGTGGAAATACTATCAGAGGAAAGTATGGTGCCAGTTACAGCGTTCGTCTGTTTGACCGGATGATGGGTAATGAATCATGGCAAGGGCATGTTTTCTTTCAGACTGATCCTAAGCTAGCCGTTCAGATGAAAGATGTTGCATTGGGTGAGATGAAAAGATTCATGGAAGGCGATATCAATGAGCAGGAATTCAATATCTTGAAAACCAAAACGATCACAAAACGCACCGATGAACTCAAAACAAATGAATGGTGGGTTAACAAGGCGCTTCCCGATTTTTATTTCAGCCACAAAAATATCGTTCCTATCTATATTGATGAAGTAAACAACTTAACCCTTGAAGGTTTAAAATCTTTCACTAGAAACATTTATAAGCAAGGGAATATAATTGACGTCGTGATGAAATCAGAATAACCTGGAATAAATGTGGTCGAGTATGCAAGGGCATCAACCCAAGCCTCTTTGAATCTGAAGTAAACATCTGCATTCATATAACCTCTTTTTTTTAAGTTGTCCTTAATTTATTTTGAGGAAGTGAAAACATGCTCCGGCAAACCTGTTATGATGTACCAATCCTGATCTCTAATACAGCTTTAGAGTGTTACTCGAACACACTCTCTCATAGCACACTCAGACCCTATTTCTATATGAACTTTCTGTCTTGTATAATTAAATAAATGGTGATTGCAATTAATGAATCATAGGTTGATTTTAAAAAAGGATCCCGATTACGTAAAATAATCAGGGAATTGTAACAACAGAAGTGGTCTGTTTAGTGCTAAGATATTGTGAAGAGATCTTTAAAATTAGATCTAAATACTGATATTCAGAGATACATTTGTATTTTATTAGTGACCCGGTTAGGGTCACTAATCCTTTTAAAATATAATTATATTCTAAAATACAGGTTTAAATGTGAAAGACTTTGAACAGCTTGTAAGTCGCGGCATTTACAACATTCAATAGTGGGATAATGAATGACGCAGTTTACAAATTCAAACGCTATGAAGACGCAAGTTTAGAATGCATAGGAATCAAACATGAAGGCGAAGATGTTGGTTTATATGACACAGTTGTAAGTAGAAAAGATTATCAGGAAAATTTCGTGAATGAAGATTAATTCTTATTGCTTAAAACGAACCATTCCAATGCATACGATTTGTTATACATAAAGTGGCGTTCCGTTAGTATAGATTTCTTTATAAAAAAGATCACCCATTTGAATTCTCTGTTGAATTCTTTCCTCACTGTCAACAATAACGTCAAAATGGTTTTGAAGAGAATTAAGATTGTTCCATAATGCCAGTTTGATTTCCAAACGTAGTGCGCGAATATTATCTTTCGGAATATTTTTTACAATTAATAAGTCGATATCACTATCATTATTGGCCAATCCATTAGATTGACTTCCAAAAAGAATCACCTTTTCGGGTTCAAATCTTTTTAGATTAGCAATAATGTTTTGTATGATAATGGTATCCAACATCTTTTTTTTTGTAAAGTTAATGCATGTTTGCTTAAAATCAACTCGTTTCAGATCAATTTTATTGTAAAATGAATATTCCGGCAATGCACGTTCGTATAATACCTGGTTTGAATTGATCATCTGAATATAAATCAGTCCCGATTTCAAAACTCCAGAATTGCAACAAAATTGACATGTAGTTTTGAAGACATTAACCTAAAACAATCATGAAAAAATTATTGATATTATTATCACTTGTCGCATTATTGAGCAGTTGCCATCATGGTCACAGATATCATAAATGGAATACCGGCAAAGAAGAAAAAGAAAGCAAAGTTATTGTTCCATCCATTGTTAAATCCGCTTTTGAAAAACAGTTCGCAAAGGCCAAAAATGTAGAATGGGGTCTTGAAAAAGCCGATGAATTCGAAGCTGAATTTATAATTGGCAAAGCTGAACTGTCAGCAGTGTTTGATTCAAAAGGGACGCTTCTTGAAACAGAAACACCTATTGTTGAAACTGAACTACCACAGGCCGTTAAAGATAGTCTGACTAAGGAATTTGCAGGCTATGACTTATATAAAACTGCAAAGATTGACGCCAAAGGAGTGATCAGTTATGAAATGACGGTTAAAAAAACTTCAACATTATCTTTTGATGTCACAGGGAAACTGATCAAGAATGAGGTGAAAAAAGAAAAAGATAACGAAGTTGCAACTAAATGCAAAAAGAAGGAAAGTAAAGAAAAGGAAGATTAATCAGAATTAGTTTTTTAATAATTCCATTAGTTTTCAAAAACATCCTACTTTATTGACAGACTTAATAGAATTGGAATAGGTTGACCCGTTAAGGTCAACCTATTTTTTTTATTTCATAGAATCATTTATTTAAGAATGGTTTACATACCATAACGATCGACCTAATTTCATATATTTGTAAAATATACTCCCATAAAAATGAAAAACAATTTTTATAAGTACTTTTTTGGTGTTGCAATAATCTTTATTGCTTTCAATAATGTGAATGGCCAAACCAAAAGCAGTCAAACCATTGAAATAAAAATCAAAGCTATTATGCAAAAGCTCACCCTGGAGGAGAAGATCTCAATGCTGCATGCAAATGGTATTTTTTCAGCGGGAGGTGTACATCGTCTAGGAATTCCGGTAATGATGACAGATGACGGACCACTCGGTGTTCGTGAAGATGTTAAACCCAACTGGGGATCTGCCAACCTAACCACCGACTCTGCAACTTTTTTCCCTAACGGGTCTGCATTGGCGGCAACCTGGAATCCTGAACTGGCCTATCGTTATGGACACGACATGGGTGAAGAGGCAAGGGCCCGGAATAAGACGATTATGTTGGCTCCGGCATTTAACATTGCACGAACACCTTTATGTGGACGTACTTATGAATATTATTCTGAAGATCCCTTTTTAAATTCACGGCTGGCAGTTCAATCGGTTAAAGGCATTCAAAGTCAGAATGTGGCTGCATGTGTAAAACATTATGCTGTGAATAACCAGGAATTTGAACGGGGGGCTGTCAATGTAGAACTGGATGAACGGGCTTTACGTGAAATATATCTGCCTGCATTTAAAGCAGCAATTACGGAAGGAAATGCCTGGACCATCATGTCGGCCTATAATAAAATCCGTGGACAATATTGTTCAGAGAACGACTATCTCCTGAACAAGATCTTAAAGGATGAATGGAAATTCAAGGGAGCCGTAATCAGTGACTGGGGTGGAACTCACAGCACAATAAACGCAGCCAATAATGGTCTGGATCTTGAAATGGGTTCTCCCTTACCCTACGAAACTTACTACTTTGCAAATGCTTTGCTGGCAGCCGTAAAAGCAGGTAAAGTAAGTATGAAAGTGATCGATGAAAAGGTTCATCGTTTATTATGGGTGACTTTCCAAACTTCGTTAAGTGGAAATCAAACTCCGGGTAAGATCAATACACCTGAACATAGTAAAACAGCATACGACATTGCTTCCGAATCAATCGTGCTGCTTAAAAACGATAAACACTTGCTCCCTTTAAATTTATCTACAATAAAAAGCATCGCAGTAATCGGGGATAATGCTACCCGTACTTTTCATTTGGGTGGTTTTGGTGCGGGTGTTAAAGCTCGATATGAGGTAACTGCACTGGCAGGACTACAAAACAGGTTAGGAAAATCAATTGCCATCAAATATGCTCAGGGTTACTCAGGTGCATATCGATCAACAGGGAAAAACATAAACAGTGAATCTCATAAAGCAGATCCTGTAATGATCGAAGCGGCTGTTAGTCTGGCCAAATCTACAGATGCGGCAATATTGTTTATTGGTGGTAACCGTGATTTTGAAAGCGAGAGTCGTGACCGTAAAGATCTGAACCTTCCTTTTGGCGAACAGGATTTGGTTGATGCTGTTACTGCTGCAAATCCAAATACGATAGTTGTCGTGGTTGGAGGAGCTCCGTATGCCATCAACGAAATAAAAAAGAACAATCATACCATTGTGTGGTCATGGTACAATGGTTCAGAAAACGGGAATGCGCTTGCCGATGTGTTAACCGGAAAAGTAAATCCATCGGGCAAATTACCTTTTACCTTCCCGGCCTCATTGAATGATTCACCGGCACATGCTTTAAATGCATACCCTGGTGAAAGTCTTCAGGAAAACTATAAAGAAGGTATCCTCGTCGGATATCGCTGGTTTGACACTAAAAAGGTAGAACCGCTTTATTGCTTTGGTTATGGGTTGTCGTATACCGAATTTAAATATTCAGATTTTCGAACGGATAAAAAAAGTTATAAATCTTCTGAAATTATAAACGCATCAGTCAAAGTAAAGAATACCGGCAAATTTACCGGTAAAGAAACGGTTCAGTTGTATATCGGCAAAACCGGTTCTGCTGTTGAACGCGTTGAAAAGGAATTGAAAGCATTTAAAAAGATCAGCATTGCTGCCGGAGAAACTGCAAAAGTGAGTTTAATCATCCCTGTGAAAGATCTCGCATACTATGATGTTAAAACCAAATCTTGGGTAGTTGAACCCGGACAATATAAATTGTTTGCAGGGACTTCTTCTGGAGATATATCACAAATCAGCATGATCACAGTGAATTAAAACCGGTAAGGAAGATTGTTAAATACAAAACGGGGACACGATATCAGCTATCATGCCCCCGTTTTAATACTCATTACAGATTAGTTAGTTGCAGGTTTTCCGTCTTTGGTTAATAAGATCGGGTCACCCAAACCAAGGTCTTTCAGTTTATCAAACTGTGTAGCTTTATCACCTACTATCAGATAAATCAGCTTATCTGGGTGAATGAATTGCTGTGAAAGTGTAGCATGTTCTGCCGGTGTCATTTTCTGAACAATAGCTTCATGTTGTTTTATATAATCGAAAGGAAGATCATACATTACGATAGGTTCAAGCATTGCATTAAGCTGCTGCAAAGTCTCGAAACGTCCTGAATTGCTTTTTAGCAGTGTACTCTTAACCAGATCCAGATCTTCGCTTGCGATTCCGTTGGTGTACTTCTTAATTTCATCCTTCATGATCTGAGTAGATTCAAAAGTTGAATTTGACTGTACTGCTGAAGAAGCAAGGAATTGTCCGCCATAGCCGGCACCGCTGAAGCCTGAACGTGCGCCATAAGTAAACGATTTCTGCTCACGTAAAATCATATTCAGGATACCATTGAAATCGCCACCCAGTTTATAGTTGATCACAGATGCTTTGTAGAAATCAGGGCTAGCAAAACTTGGGCCTGCATGTCCAACTGCAATTTGTGATTGTTTGGCATTAGGTACATCGATAAAATAAACACCAGGTTTAGCAGAAGCTATGCTTGCTACAGCCGGAATTTTTACATCTTTTGCTTTCCAATCTTTCAAACCATTGAAAATGGCTATTGCCTTCTCCTGAGTGATGTCGCCAACAATACTAATCTTTGCTACAGAAGGAGCGAAATTTTGATCATAATATTTCTTCAGATCATCCAGCGTGATTTTGCCTACTGAACTAATAGTTCCTGAAGTCTCATTTGACATGATATTATCAGCGCCATAAACCAGTTTATTGAAGACAGATGATGAAACTGAAGCAGGAGATGTCTCTGTTCTTTTAAGACCTTCAATTGTTTGGCTTTTTGCAAGCGCAAATTCTTTCTCATCCCAACGAGGTTCATATATCATCTCTTTAGCAAGTGTGAATGTTTCAGCAAGTTTATCAGCAAGGCAACTTCCACTGATCGTAATTGCTTCCTTACTTCCCTGGATATTAATACGTGCTCCCAGTTCTTGCATTGCTTCATCAAGTTCAATAACGGTCTTTGTTTTAGTTCCTTGATTCATCAATCTGGCTGTTAGCGCACCAACACCTATCATATTAGGATTGTCAAGAAGCATACCACCTTTTAGAATTACAGAGAATTCAACCAATGGTAATTCACTTTGTTTAATACCATATACAGGTATACCATTGACTGTTTTGTCTTTCCAAATTTTTGGAAGTGTAACAACAGGGTCTGGTCCCTTTACAGGTTCGATGGTTCTGTCAATTTTAGAAGGAATCGGCACATATTTAGCTGCAACGATATCTTTCTTTTTCGTTCCCTGATTGTTGATATTCTCTTCCTTAATAACCCATAATTTTGAATCTGCAGCAGCCAGGTTTGCTTTACCAGTTGGAACAATACTTGTAATCAGGTAATTCTGGTTCTTGATATACTTATTGTAAACCCGCATGACATCAGCCTTTGTGACACTCATTCTGTTATTAAAATCAGTTGTCATATAATCAGGTGAACCCATGAAAATGTTATAGTCTCCTAAACGGGTTGCTTTGTTCTGAACGCTAGAACTTTGTCTGTAAAAGTTCACTTCCATTCCAGCTTTTTGTCTTTCAACGTCCTTATCTGTGAATCCGTCTTTTTCAAACTTTACGAATGCCTCTTTTATTGCTGCTTCAACATCCGTCAAATTAACATTGGGTAATGCTGTTACGCTGATCCCAAAAACTCCGGCTAATTCTGAACTATTCTGTCTTGCAGATACTGAAAGAGCAAGTTTTTTATCTTCGACAATAACCTTGTATAAAGGAGACTTATTGCCACGTCCAAAAATACTTGCGAAGAAATCAAGTGCATAAGCATCTTTATTGTAATCTTCAACGGTTGGGAATTCAATAGATATTCTGGGAGCATTGGCAAGACCATCTTCACAATAAGCTCTTACTGTAGTTGCCAGTTTAACCGGCTGTTTTGGTAAGGGTTTAAGTGCAGGTGCAGATTTAATTTCTGCAAAATATTTATCAATCCACTTCTTGGTCTGGGCAACATCAATGTCTCCTGCAACAATCAAGGTTGCATTGCTGGGAGCATAATATTTTGCATGAAAATCTAATGCATCCTGAAGAGATGCATTAGAGAGATCTTCCAGGTCACCAATAACAGTATGTCCATAAGGATGTGTTTCAGGATACATCAACTTGGTAGTCATGTATTGACTTTGAGAATAAGCTCTGTTATCCCCCTGACGTTTTTCATTCTGAACTACATTCTGCTGTGTAACAAAAGTTTCCTGATTCACTTTACTGGTCAGAAATCCCATTCTGTCTGATTCCATCCATAATGCCATTTCTATCGCATTCTTGGGGATTACTTCAAAATAGTTTGTTCTGTCAGTGTTTGTGGATCCATTTACATTTGAGGCTCCTGCTGTTTGTAGTTTCTTGAACCACTGACCTTGCGGGATGTCTTGTGATTCGTTGAATCTTAAATGCTCGAACAGATGAGCAAAACCAGTCTTGCCTTGAATTTCACGAGCTGAACCTACATGATAAACAACATAAACTGCTGCTATCGGGTCGGATTTGTCAACATGAAGAATTACATTCATACCGTTGGCCAGAACATATTTTTCGTAAGGAATTTTAAATTCCTTTGGTTTCTCTACGCCAAAGAGTGCCACATTAAAGCACAACGTTAGCGTAATAAACAAAAAAGTAAGTTTGTTTTTCATCATTCTTTCAGGATTTAATTGGGTTGGTTAGTTTATCTATCATAATACTGTTTAATTATGATTTCTGTGTAAAACTATAATATTTATTCATATAAAATGAAGTAAACTCATACTTATTTAATGAATCTTTCATTTTATTGATTTAAAGCACTAAATTCAGCAATAACTTTAATCATATCCGTTTGTTAATAGATTCAATTACCACATTATTATGTTCAAATTTAAAATGTCCTATAAGTACTTACTTATATTCTTTAGTCTTATTCTTTTCACCCCTAATTCTGTAAAGGCATATTCGGTACTTACACATGAGGCACTGATTGATGCTAGTTGGGAAAAAGGTATTCTACCACTTTTAAAACAAAAATATCCGTTGGCAACCGAGGATGAATTAAAAAAATCACAAGCTTATGCTTATGGAGGTAGCATCATCCCTGATTTAGGCTATTTCCCGTTTGGTAATGTTTATTTTACCAACCTGGCCCATTATGTTCGCAGTGGTGATTTTGTAGATGCATTATTTTCCGAATCAAAGAATCTGAATGAATATGCTTTTGCCTGTGGTGCATTATGTCATTATATGGGTGATAAATACGGTCATCCGATAGCTACAAACATTGTTGTTCCAGCTGTTTATCCTAAGATTGAAAAAAAATACGGCTCTATGGTTACTTTTGAAGAAGACCATGTTGCACACAAAAGAGTTGAAATTGCCTTTGATGTATTGGAAACAGCTAGAGGTAACTTTGCTTCACAGGCTTATCACAATTTTATTGGTTTCCAGGTAGCCCGACCAGTACTCGAAAGGGCTTTTCTTAAAACATATGGCCAAGACATCAATGTCGTTTTTGGCGATCTTGACCTTACCCTTGCTACTTTCCGTTGGTCGATCAAGAGTTTTCTTCCTACCGTAACCCACATCGCCTGGGTGATAAAAAAGAGAGACATCAGAAAACTCAACCCCAGCGCCAATAGCCATAACTTTCATTATAAGATGGGTAAAAAACAGTATTATGCTGAGTTTGGAGCTAAGAGACAAAAGCCAACTCTTAAAGCACAGATTTTATCGTTTTTCATTAGAATTCTGCCAAAAGTGGGGCCTTTAAAAATGTTACGGTTTAAAGATGTAGGTTCTGAAGGAGAAAAACTGTTTGTCAAAAGCTTTGATACCGTATTGGTCCATTATGCAGGTGCACTAATCCTGCTACATTCTCAAAAGGCTTTGTTTCCTGATGTTGATTATGATACGGGAAAACCCAGCATGTTTGGTGAATACCAGCTGTCTGACAAAACGTATAGTGAGATGGTGATTAAGTTGAATGAATTAAAATTCAACAACCTTACAGCTCCCTTGAAACAAAACATTCTCAACTATTATGGCAAAATTGACACAACTGCACTGGCTCATAAAGATCCAAAGAATTGGAAAAAAACTTATGAGGATTTGCTAGCCATTAAAGCTGCACAACCGATCAAAATGGATAGTTTAAGAAATGCCAAAGGAGAATATTATAAATAGAAAGGGCCGTCTTTTTTGGGAACTATTGATCAATCTATCTTCTGAAATGATATATTTTTGCCGTTGTTCATGTTGTTTTGAATAAATGATAAGTGTTCAATATTTCTTTAACTGAACCGAAGCAAACCTGGCTGTAGTAAATGCATTCTTATCATGGGATGTAACAGCAAGGCCTACCAGTAGTTCGGTGGGGAGCTTCATTGTAAAAGTTGTGTAGAGCTTCCAGTTTTTGTTATCACTGCTCATATAAGATTCAAAAACATCGCCAATACGTTTGAGCCGGATCCATATGTTTGGAAAGGCGACGTCATATTGGTTTCCGGCTGTTGCAGGATCGGGATAAATGGCCTCCATCTGTCCGGCTTTCTCAAGGCGGTACTGAAATTCGCAGCCCCCGTTGTTTTTATTCCTGGCACTATTATTTGGGAATACCTGATAAAATATATGCTGGCTGTTATCATCCAGATCAACACGAGCCATGATCCCGGCTTTAGTATACATATTTGTAGTTGTTAGACTTAACACCTGTGTACTGATATCAAAATCTCCTTTTACAGGTTTGTAACAGAAATAAAACTCGTCTTTAACACCCCATATATCTGAACCTGCAGCAGTAATTTCGAATATATTATTTTTGATCGTGATATTCCCGGCTTTAGTTGGCTGCCCGATATCCTGGAATTTAAACCCGGTAAAAGGAATAATATTGCTTGAATTGTTGTTTATAGTTTGTTGTTGCGCCTTTGCATTCAACCCTGAATAAACAAGGATAAATAAGAGGAATACGATTTTGTTTTTCATAGGGATGTATACAAGGGTTAATTGAATTTTATAATCGCTTTCAAATATACAGCAAACCTAACAGAATTAAAAGCAAACCAGACATTTTGGTGCTGTATTCTTGACACAACTGCTTAAAAAGCCTTAACTTTGTTTCGATATTTAATACATGATTTTGTATAAAACCAAATTCAACTTTGAACGATGCTAATTAAATTAAATAATATATCTAAACATTACGGATCGGAATCTGAAGGGACACTCAGGAAAGTACTGGATGGATTGACACTAGAGATCGCAGAGGGCGAGAGTATTGCTATTTTAGGACCTTCCGGAACAGGGAAGACCACTTTGTTGAATATCATGGGGACTTTAGATCGTCCAGATTCTGGAGAGGTCTTTTTTAGGAATACAAATGTTGATTCGAAAGAAATTAATGATATTCCGGAACGGATGGCTACAAGGGCCATTTCTACATCATTAGAATCAAAACCAGGTTTAGACCAGGATAATGATATTTCGACAGTTGATCGGAAATCTGAACTCAGGGCATCTTCTGCCAGACCAATTGTTAAAGTACAGGCACCAACTCTTAAAAAAGAAATCAAAGATACAGGAGCCCTATTTTCATCTAAAGAAAACCTGGTCAATTATACAACCAAAGAATTAGATACTTTTCGTAACGAAAAAATTGGGTTTGTTTTTCAACTGCATCATCTGTTGCCACAATGTACACTGCTTGAGAATATCCTGATTCCTACATTAACGATAAAAGATAAAAAGATCAGGGAAGAACGGGTCATCCGCGCGAAGGAACTCATGGAAAGAGTGGGTATCTGGGATCAACACGATCAGATGCCGGGTCACTTGTCAGGAGGTGAATGTCAGCGTGCAGCGGTGGTCAGAGCATTGATCAACAATCCTGGACTACTGTTGGCCGATGAACCTACTGGGGCACTGGACGAAGACAATGTAAGCAAACTGGCTTTGTTATTACTCGAAATCAATAAATCATATGGTGTCACATTGGTTGTCGTGACCCATTCCGTTGCTCTGGCTACAAAAATGGACACTGTTTACGAATTGAAGAACGGTAAACTCAGGCTAAAGAATCTCAAAGTATGACATACTTTAACCTGATTTGGAAAAATCTCCTTTACTACTGGAAACGTAACCTTGCCCTGGCATTGGGTGTGGCGATCAGTACGGCCGTAATCACAGGAGCACTGATGGTTGGCGATTCGGTGAAATACAACCTGAACAAGGGTGTCGATTTACGATTGGGTGCTGTGACGCATACTATATTAGCCGGTGATCGTTTCTTCACTGAAAGCCTTGCTGCAGGCATGGGAAAAGAGCTCAGGGTTCCGGTTGCCCCTGTCCTACTGCTCGATGGACTTGCCATTGCCGGTGGCGGGGAGAAAAGGATCAACAGGATTCAGGTAGTTGGGGTAAATGAGACTTTCGACAAAGCACTTAAGGCCAATACCAGTTTTAAAAGTCTTAGTGAAGATGAGGTGATCATCAGCCAGAACCTTGCAACCCGTCTTGGGGTAAAAGTAGGTGATGAAATATTGTTCAGGATAAGGAAAGCCAGCCTGATTCCTCTTAATACTCCGTTCGTTTCGGATGAAGCAAATACGGTTCCGGTGAGACTGAAAGTGAAAGCCATAGTAGGAAATACCCAGATGGGACGATTCAATCTGAGGATTTCACAAACCCCTCCTTTCAATGCTTTCGTTTCCTTGAGCATGTTGAACAACCTGATGAGTCTGAAAGACAAAGCCAATGTATTGTTGCTGACTGGAGAGCAATCCTTAACCAAAGAAAAAATAGATACAGCTATCCAAAGAAGTTGGACACTGGCGGACATGAACCTGGATATTAAATCGTTGCCTTCGACAAATGCTATTCAGATTACTTCAGAAAGAGTATTTATAGAGCCTGCAACAGTAGAGGCCATTAAAAAGATTTCAACGTCTGAACGTTACATTATTACTTATTTTGTAAACAGCCTTACATCAGGGACTAATTCCACACCCTATTCGTTTGTCTCTACCCTACCAGATAATCAGCTCAAAGGAAATGAAATCATTATCAATCGGTGGCTGGCAGAAGATCTGAAAGTAAAACCGGGTGATAACCTGGCTTTAAAATATTTTGTGGTTGGCCCTTTGAAAGAGTTGACCGAAAAGATGGCTTCGTTTCGGGTTAAGTCGATTGTTGACATCAGTGGAAACTATGCGGATAAAGACTTGATTCCCAACCTGCCGGGCATGACCGATGCTGGAAATTGCAGGGATTGGAATACCGGTGTTCCAATTGATTTGAAGAAAATCAGGAAGAAGGATGAAGACTACTGGAAACAATGGAAGGGAACTCCAAAGGCTTTTATTTCTGAGGCTAAGGGAGTTGAAATTTGGCAGAATCGGTTTGGGACATACACAGCAGTAAGGGTTTCAGAGAATTCGTCGCCAAATTTAAAAAATCAGGTCACGTCAGACATACAGAAGTCAATAGATCCTACTTCTTTAGGTTTCAAGGTTGATCCGGTCAGAGAGAACGGGAATACTGCTGCTCAAAACGGAGTGGATTTCAGCCAGTTGTTTACTGGTTTGAGTTTCTTTATTCTGGTTGCCGGAATTGTTCTGATCATGTTACTCTTCCTTCTCAATCTGGAAAGCCGGCGTGAACAATTGAAGACATTGACTTTTCTGGGCATTTCGATGAAGAAAGTCCGGATGGTAATACTTTATGAAGTGCTATTTATAGCAATAGCAGGGACACTTATTGGAACCGGTCTGGCCTATTTATATTGCCTGATGGTTTTTTCTGCCTTAAATAGTGTGTGGAACGATGTTGTAAGAACCGATATGATGGATGTAGTCGTTAACTGGAAGACTATTTTCAGTGGAATGCTCATCAGCATTGAGGTTGCGAGTCTCACAGTTTACTTTTCAGCCACAGGTTATTTACGCAGGCTCGGTGGTCTGGTGAAAAAGAAACGAAAAGCCCCAAAGTCAATCAATTGGATCAAGACCAACCGGATTATCGCAGCTGTCACAGGTATCGGCTCACTTGGGCTTATCCTCACACAGATAATTCACATGCAGAATGTTAATCCAACTGTGTTTTTTACAGCCGGTGGTTTGATGCTGATCTCATTACTGGTTTACACCGATCTTTTGTTTATCAACATCAAAAACCAGACATCAGGATCGTTAATTAGAAACCATAATACCAAGCCTTTCGATATAGTGAGTCTCTGCTTTAAAAACGCGATCCGGAATAAAAACAGGAGTCTCAATATCATCATTCTCTTCGCAATAGGCACGTTCATTGTGATTTCCACAGGTGCCAATCGACAGGACCTTTTTGTAGATGCAGGTCAACCTGCCAGCGGAACAGGTGGCTTTCTAACTTTTGCAGAGTCTACTGTACCTGTAGTAAAGGATCTGAACAACAAATCTGTCCGTCAGGAATTCGGAATGGAGAGCTCCTACCCTATCGTTCAGTTTATGAAACATGAAGGCGATGATGCCAGTTGCCTGAACCTAAATAGGGTGAAAAGTCCTTCTATCCTGGGTGTGAAAACTGAATTATTAAAAGGCCGGTTTACTTTTGCGTCCTCTACTTCATTGCTTGATCACAATAATCCATGGTCATCACTGAATCAGACACTTCCCGGTGGAGTAATACCTGCCGTAGCCGATGAGACGGTTATTAAATGGGGCCTGGGTCTGAATATTGGAGACACGCTGGTTTACAAGAATGAGCAGGGAGATAAAATGAAACTTAAACTCATTGGAGGGCTGGCGAATTCGGTCTTCCAGGGTCATGTGATCATCGCACAAAAATATTTCATGGCTAACTTTCCTTCCGGAAGTGGGTCAACACTGTTTTTAATTGATAGTAAAAAGGGTCAGGAAGAAGCTGTTGCACAAGAACTCAAGGAAAGTTTTCGAGACTATGGATGGGAAATTGTGCCTGCTGCACAGCGGTTAGCTGAATTCAATTCCATTGAGAACACCTATCTTTCTATATTTCTTGTATTAGGAGCGTTTGGGTTATTAATTGGCACTGTCGGGTTGGGGGTTATCCTGGTGAGGAGTATCCTAGAACGCAGAAATGAAATTGCATTACTGAAAGCAGTTGGGTATAGTAAGAGATTAATATTCAAGTTGTTCATCAATGAATATACCAGTTTATTGTTTGGGGGCATACTGATTGGGGTGATAACTTCCTGCATTGCAATCTTGCCTTCATTGATCAGTCCTAATACCGGGGTCTCTTTTTCTACCATAGCGTTAGTGATTATTTTATTGATTATCAATGGTTTGTTTTGGATCACATTACTTACAAGGCTATTTTTAAATGTCAACCAGATTTATGAGGCATTAAGGAACGAGTAAAAAATGAAGCCCCTCTTCAGGGATGAATTAATGCCGAAGGTATCATAATATTAAAAAGTCGCTATTTCTTAGATAATTAATACGAAAAAGGGACTTTTTAACATAAAGTTAACCCCAAAATAAATAATTTAGCAAATAATTAACAATACCTTTGTTCCATGAACACTTAACTTTAAACCCTTACAACCCAATCAATAGAATCAACCCAATCAATCCAAGTCAATTAAGTGAAATGATTATGAAGATCAAAATTCTAAATTTACTTTGCCTGACTCTACTCGCTACTCTTATTTGCTCGTGTAAATCAGGTAAGCCCGATCCAAAACAAGCAGGCAACAACAGATCAAAAGAGAACCCACCCGTAGAATGGACCATCGTACAACCCACTGTTTTACAGGAAACCATCTCAGTTTCAGGAAAATTAATTCCGTTTGAAGCAACTACACTCCAACCTGAAGTTTCAGGAAGAATAGTGAAAATCAATCTCCCTGAAGGAAAATTCGTGAAACGAGGTACGCTGCTTGTGAAATTATTTGATGATGATTTGCAAGCACAACTTCACAAAGCAAATACACAACTCAAAATCATTGAACAACAACAACAAAGACAAAGCGAGCTATTGAAAGTTGCCGGTATCAGTCAGACAGACTATGACCAGACAACTCTTTCGCTGGCTTCAATCAAAAATGATATTGAGATTTACAATGTAATGATTCGCAAAACTGAAGTGGTCGCTCCTTTCGACGGTACCATCGGTCTTAGAAATATCAGTATCGGTGCAATCGTTACCCCTGCAACCGTACTGGCTACCATAAGAGCCGACAAACAACTGAAACTTGATTTCAGTGTCCCCAGTAAATACAGCAGTCAGGTCAATGTAGGCACTAAATTAATTTTCACCGTGCAAGGTAAAGAAGAACAATACAATGCATCAGTAATGGCGTCTGAAAAGGGAATCGAAGCCGTTACCAATAATCTGAATGTGCGTGCTATTGTCACCAGCAAATCAGGATTACTGCTGCCCGGTGAATTCACAAACATTGATCTGAAACTGAAACAGAATGATCATGCCTTGATGGTTCCCACACAGGCTGTAATTCCGCAGGAGCTCACCAAACAGGTGATTCTTGCTCAAAATGGCAAAGCTAAATTCGTGACAATCACAACCGGAATTCGCAGGGAAGATAACGTGGAAGTTGTTACTGGAATTAAACCAGGTGACACCTTGGTGACTACCGGTATCCTTTTTATCAAACCTGGCTCGAAAATAAAACTAATAGGAGCAAAATCGAAATCAAAAAAACGTAGAACATTATGACAGTATCAGACTTTGCGTTAAAGCGCCCTGTTGCGTCAATAGTAATGAGTTTGGTCATTTTGCTTTTTGGAGTTGTCGGATATAACTTTCTTGGAGTTCGTTTATACCCGGCTATTGATCCACCAATTATCAATGTACAAACAAGTTATACTGGTGCCAATTCAGACATCATCGAATCACAGATTACCGAACCACTGGAAAAGGCTATCAATGGTATCGAGGGTGTTAAATCTATAACCTCTTCTTCATCAACGAGTAGTAGCAATATTACTGTTGAGTTTAATCTGGATGCCGACCTTGAAAAGGCTGCTAATGATGTCCGGGATAAAGTATCACAGGCAGCACGAAGTTTGCCTCGAGATTTGGATTCACCTCCGGTTGTTTCAAAGTCTGACGCAAACAGCGATCCTGTTATGACGGTTGTTGTTCAAAGCACCCGCATGAATGCTCTTGAGTTGAGTGATTATGCAGAGAATGTGCTTCAGGAAAAATTTCAAACGATACCCGGTGTAAGTAGTGTTGGTATATACGGACAACAGCGTCCTGCCATGCGTTTATGGCTAAATCCTTCTAAATTAACGGCTTATAATCTCACAGCACAGGATGTATCCAGTGTATTAAGCAAAGAAAATGTTGAGTTACCCGGAGGAAAGCTGGTTGGGAATGCAACAGAGATGATCATCAAGACCAAAGGGCGATTGCTTTCAGAAGAGGATTTCAACAATCTGATTATCCGTCAAACCGATGATCAGATCATCCGTTTTAAAGACATTGGTGAAGCTGTTCTAGGTCCCCAGGACGAGGAATCTTCTGTAAAGATCAATGGTTCCAATGGATTGATGATTGCTATCATCCCTCTACCCGGCGCCAACAACATCCAGATTGCAGATGAGTTTCAAAAACGTTTCGCTGAAATTAAGAAAAACAATCTTCCTGAAGGTTTAACGATGGTGATTGGGTTCGATAAATCAAAATTCGTCAGACAATCTGTAACAGATGTAACCGAGACATTGATCGTTGCCATTTCACTTGTAATTCTGATTGTATTCCTGTTCTTTAGAAACTGGGTGATTGCCATCAGGCCTCTGATTGATATTCCGGTATCGCTCATTGGTTCATTTTTCATCATGTACCTGTTTGGATTCACGATCAACGTACTCACGCTGTTGGCAATTGTACTGGCGACTGGACTTGTTGTAGACGACGGTATTGTTGTGACAGAGAATATTTTCAAAAAACTGGAAGCAGGGATGGACAAATGGACCGCAGCCTTCCAGGGTACACGCGAAATCTTCTTTGCGGTTATCACGACTTCTTTGACTCTAGCGATTGTATTTATTCCCGTCATCTTTTTGCAGGGCTTCACCGGCCGATTGTTCCGTGAGTTTGGAATCGTAGTGGCGGGAGCTGTTATCATATCTGCTTTTGTATCCTTAACATTAACCCCCGTACTGAATGTCTTTCTGAGAGGGAAAACGCAACATTCAAAATTCTATAACAAAACCGAACCCTTCTATGCAGGGATGGATAAAAAATACAGATCTGTACTCAAATTCGTATTAGCACGCAAATGGATCACATTCTGTATTCTGGGATTTTGTTTGGCGATTATCTTTATCATGTCAAAGACGCTTAAGTCTGAGTTAGCTCCTCTGGAAGATCATAGCATTATTCGTACCAGCATCACTTTGCCCGAAGGAACCTATTATGATTACACTAACAAAGTGTTGGACAGCATCGGAAATCTCCAAATGGACAGCATTCCTGAAGCCAGGTTGGTGTTTACAAGAGTTGGTGCAGGAGGTGGTGGTACAAACTCCGGGAACGTTCAGACCTATCTGACAGAACCCAATGAGCGTAAAATGTCTCAACAGCAGATTTACGAAAAACTGACAAAGTATTACAAGGGAATGTCAAAGGGTCGGATCAATGCAAATCAGGAACAGACCATAACAACATCACGCTTTGCCTCATTACCGGTACAAATCGTTTTGCAGAATCTGGATTTTGATAAGATCGAAAAAGTATTGCCCAAGTTTTTGGATGAGGCCCGTAAGGACTCGACTTTCAGCAGCGTGGATGTCAACCTGAAATTTAATAAGCCAGAGATCAATCTAACAATCGATAGACTCAAGGCTTCTAATCTGGGAATCAATTTTACCGACGTAGCCAGTACATTGCAGATGGCATTGAGTGGTGGCCGATATGCCTACTATCTCAAAAACGACAAACAATACTATGTAATTGGTCAGGTACAACGTCAGGATCGCAATAAACCTGCCGATATCAGCTCGTTGTATGTGAGGAGCAATACCGGACATTTGATTCAACTGGATAACATTGTAAAGATTCAGGAAAACAGCAGTCCTTCTACATTGTATCACTATAACCGTTATAAATCGGCTACTGTATCTGCTGCTCTTGCACAAGGAAAGACCTTGGGTGATGGTATCGACGCGATGAACCGTATCTCTAAGAAACTACTGGACAGTTCATTTCAAACAGCCTGGACCGGTTCATCAAGAGATTTAACTGAAAGCAGTTCAGGTACATCGTTCGCTCTTATCTTCGCGTTGGTGTTAATCTATCTTATTTTAGCCGCTCAATTTGAGAGTTTCCGCGACCCCTTTATCATCATGAGTACAGTGCCACTGGCCATAGCCGGTGCTATGCTCTCACTCTGGATTACCGGAAATACCTTGAATATCTTTTCTGAAATCGGTATGATTATGCTAATTGGTATCGTAACCAAGAATGGAATCCTGATTGTTGAATTTGCTAATCAAAAACGTAAAGCAGGGCTGGTTAAAGCCGAGGCTGTTTTTGAAGCTGCAGCTGCACGTTTACGACCTATCCTGATGACCTCACTGGCCACTATTTTCGGAGCGTTTCCAATTGCATTTGCATTGGGTGCCGGGGCACAAAGCCGTGTTCCGCTTGGAATAGTTGTAGTAGGTGGTTTATTATTTGCGCTTGTCCTTACACTGGTCGTTATCCCGGTAATGTATCTGATGGTATCAAGTAAAAAATTAATCGAAATCAGAGAAAGTCCTGCTGAAGTTAAAACGCATCAATTGGACAATCATGAGGTTACGACAACGGTAAAGCAATAACATTATTAAATAGAATTTCGATGAAGAAAATAATATTCAGCCTTTCTCTTTTCATGGTCTTCCTTTTTTCGGCGCAAGCTCAACAAGTACTTTCAGTAAATGATGCTGTGGGTATTGCGCTCAAAAACAGCTATGACATTCTGGTTGCAGGAAACGATGCAGCGATTGATAAGGCAAACAATACGCCTGGCAATGCAGGAATGTTACCAACTGTAGCTGTTAATGGAACTCAGAGCGCTTCGGTGAATAATACCCGACAAAAGTATTTCAACAATACGGAGGCAAGTTCAAACAATGCCAGTTCTAATTCCTTCAATTCTAACATCGCTCTGAGTTGGACTTTGTACGATGGTGGCAAAATGTTTGTCACCCGAAAGAAACTGCAGGAGATCGAGGTGCTAGGCGAATTACAGTACAAGGAGCAGGTGCTCGCGACTATATCAGATGTCATCCTGGCTTATTATAATGTAGTGAAGCAAAAACAACAACTGGTATCGATCAACGAGGTGATTAATTACAACGTGGAACGTGTCAAGATTCTTCAAACCAGTTTTAATGCAGGTAATACAGCAAAGACAAACCTGTTGCAGGCTCAGATTGATTTAAACGTCTACCATGAAAACGCCATCACTCAGAAAAGTGTTATTGTTGCAGCCAAGAAGACACTCAATCAATTGCTCAGCAGGGACATCAATACCGAATATGAAGTAACCGATATCATTGAAACGACCTATGTTCCTAATACACAGGATTTACTTCAAAAGCTATATTCAGCAAATGCAAGTATCCTATCATTACAAAAACAGGTTGATATTGCAAAACTTAGTATGAGAGAGACACAAACCTTGTTATTGCCTAAGTTAAGTTTCAATGCTAATTATAGCTATTTGCTCAGTAACAATGCGGTAGGAAATGTCAAGACCAACAATTCTTTTGGTCCTCAAATAGCCGGTACGTTATCCATTCCATTGTATCAGGGCGGTAATGTCAGAAGACAGATCAGTGTTTCATCCATCCAGTTGAAATCAACAGAATATGGACTGGAGACTGCAAAGCTGGCATTATACGCCCAATTGGTCATAGCGCTAAACAATTTCGAAGCACAAAAGAATTTGCTGGACATTGAGAAAAGCAATAATACATTGGCCAAGGAGAACCTGGATATCTCTCTTCAACGCCTTCGTTTGGGAGAAACCACTACTTTGGAAACCAAACTGGCTCAGGAGAGCTATCAGGATTCATTTACCCGGTTGCTGAACTTTGAATATAATCTTAAGATTGCCGAGACTACGTTAAAGCAATTGCTTTCTGAAACAGATTTAAAGATCTAGTATTACAATAACAAGAAGGCGGCCTCTTTGGTCACCCAAAGCATTATAATAAAAAGAACCTCATATATCCGGCAATTTGCATTGCTTTCTATATGAGGTTCTTTGTTTTAAAAGAATGAGCTCTATTCGAACTTCTTCACAGTCTGATTGAGAGTTTGTTCAATTTCAGCTGCCATTTTCGGTTCGTTATACTTTGTAGCATACATGTTTAACTGTTGTAAGACCGCAAATGAGGTTCTGATTTCTTCCTGGAATGCGCCTCTCCGTTGACTACTATAGGAATGATAGTAATTCAGGTCATCCATGTAACATTTCATCATACGGTTTATCAACCCCTTTGCTTCAGTCCTTTGACCAACCATGAAATACAATTCAACATATGCAAGGTCATAGGTTTCGGGTACAAATTTGGAATTCGGGAAATACTTCTCGTTTAATCCAAGTAAATCCTTGGCTTTCTTCATATCACCGTTTCTGACCATCCACTGGGCAGTACGCATGACATTCTGTTTAAAACGAAGGATATTATTTTTGCTCTCAGGATCAACAAATACATGTGGATCATTGAGATTACCCCATTTACACTTGTTCATCAATATATCGTAGGATCCCGGTCCATCAACACCACCTAAACCATTAAAATAATCGGCAGTATCAATTTTAACCGGCATAAACTTATAGACCCAACCTTCCTGAAAACAGTATTTATCCATGTCACAAACCTTTGCGACCGAATAGGGAGCAACGAAATACAGCGGTCTTTTCCAATTGTTGGTTGCAATTAAATCGAGCATGATCAAATCATTCTTATACAATACATTCGATTTAATGGTCCAATAGATCGTATCAACCATTTTCTTTCTTAAGTAAGCAGGTACAATTCCATTCCTGAAACAAGCTGCAGTATCCACCGTCATCTTAATCACTTTTGAAGGGAAGATCTTGAATACTTTTCCATTATCCATGGTTGCAAACGTACGGGGATCACTGCTCTTTATGAAGTCGATGATGTCTTTCAATTCTACTGCCCCTTTGATTCCCATATCATTATACGGGACAGCATCGTTAGTCCCCTGCTGGTATTGATCTGCAGACAACGTGATTGGCAATGGATCAGACCCATAGTTTTTATTGTAGAGCTGATTGATATACCATGGACCACCTGCCAGTTCAAGATTTACATTTCGGACATCAGTTTTCACACCTTCGACTTCCTGGTTATACCAAATCGGATAAGTATCGTTGTCACCGTTGGTAAACAAGATGCCTTGCTTATCACAAGAAACAAGGTAGTTCCGACCAAAGTCACGGGCAGCATATTTTCCTGACCTGTCATGACTTCTCCAGTTTTGTTGTGCCATGATACCCGGAACCAGAAGAGTTGTCAATACTCCGACAACAATGACAGCTGAGATTTCCTTTGATTTAAAATACTTCTGCATCCAATCAATCAGACAAAGTACTCCTAATCCAACCCAGATTGCAAAAGCCATGAACGAAGCCGAATAGGAATAGTCCCTTTCACGTGGTTCATAAGGTTTCTGGTTGAGGAAGACCACGATGGCAAGTCCAGTCATCAGGAACAACAATATCACTACGATACTATTCCTGTAATCTTTTTTCATCTGGAAATAGAATCCTAGTAATCCCAATAAAAATGGCAGCATGAAATATTTTGCCATTCCATTATCCTTCATTCGCTCGGGCAATCCTGTTTGTGGATGGCCTAACCTGTTATTATCAATAAAAGGAATTCCGGTAATCCAGTTTCCTTTGGTGAAATCACCAAAACCTTGTTGGTTATTCTGACGTCCCGAAAAGTTCCACATCAGATAACGCATATACATCCATCCTACCTGGTAATTGAAAAAGAATTTCAGGTTTTCTCCAAAAGTAGGTCGCATCAAAGTTTCAGGATTACCTTCCTGGTTGGTTACTGTGATGGGTTGTCCGGGGCCGCCCCATTCCTTATAGAATGCAGTTGTTCCAGGCCTGTCCGAATCTGTAGCCCACATACGCGGAAAGAAGCTTGTAAAACGCGGATCGTATTCAGGTATGTTTCCTTTTTGATCATCAATAACCACATAGTTGTGTTTCTTGAAGTCCTTTTTATAGACTGGAGTCCCATCCTGGTAAGCTACTACCGGTGCTGAATAATAATTTCCATAAAGCAATGGCCATGTTCCGTACTGTTCGCGGTTTAAGAAAGAAACCAGGCTCAGGGGGTCTTTAGGAGCGCCAAAATTAATCGGTGTACCTGCATTTGAACGTATGACCAACATCATGAATGAAGAGTAACCGATCAATAAAAATGTAAATGCTAATATAATGGTATTGAGAACAACCCTTTTATGATGCATGGTATAAAGTAGACCCCAGATTACCAAACCGATCAGGAGTAAACAATACAGAATAATGCCAGAGTTGAAAGGTAGTCCTATTGTATTTACAAAAAACAATTCAAACTTGCCTGCCATCTGAGGCACACCAGGAATCAGCACATACATGATAAGACCGAGTAAGACCACTGAAGTCAGCAATGTTACGACGATACCCCGCGTTGAAGTTTTGAACTTTTTAAAATAAAAGACCAATGCCAATGCAGGGATGGTTAGTATATTCAATAAATGCACACCTATTGACAAACCAATTACGAAGGCAATCAGAAGGATCCACCTTAAATGTGAAGGCTTATCGGCCTCGGCTTCCCATTTCAGGATAGCCCAAACCACCACTGCGGTACACAATAATGACATTCCGAATAAGTTGGCCTCGACAGCTGAGAACCAGAATGAGTCGCTGAAGGTAAAAGTCATGGCGCCAACAAAACCGGCTGCAATGATAGACCATGTCTGACCAGTTGTCATTTCATCCTTAACCGCAATTAACTTTTGGCCAAGTCTTGTTATGATCCAGAAAAGGAATAGGATGGTAAAGCTGCTGCTTAATGCCAGCATCGCATTTATCATCAGGGCGACTCTTGAAGTATTGCCTAGGGCAAATAAAGAAAACAGCCTACCGATCAAACCAAAAGTAGGTGCTCCGGGCGGATGTCCAATCTGAAGTTTGTAAGCAGTTGAAATATGTTCTCCCGGATCCCACCAGCTTACGGTGGGCTCAATGGTAAGGAAATAAACAATGGTTGCGATTGCAAATGCGATCCAACCCACATAGTTGTTCAATTTATTGAACTGCTTCATTAGATGTAGTTTTTTTTGCAAAAGTAACTTCTAAACGCATATAAGTCTAATATTTGAAACAGATTTTAAGATTATTTGATGAAAATGAATCAAAATACTCTTTCAGATGGTTTATAAGTCTTATTTTTGTGCAGCAATCGCTTAATAATTTCCTGAGAATGAACTACGAAAAAAGCTATATGGAACTTATTAACTACTAAAACCTAAACCATGGATCTGGAAGACATTAAATCAAAAATAAAAACAAACGTATACCACATTACCTCCGATAAAAAGGTCGCTTTACACAAACACCAGAACCATGATGAGCTTTTTTATTGCATAAAGGGTTCAGGATTTGGAGTTTTAGAAAATAGTGAAATCGAACTGATTGTTGGAGGAGTATTTAATGTTCCGGCCGGCACCATGCATGCCTTAAGGACAGATCAGGACCTGTGGGTCGGTTCCTTTTTAATTCCGGTTGTCGAACAATCATGATTCGAAAACCTGATTTAAAATCCTGAAAATGTTTGGGTAGCTCGTATGGCTACCCTTTTTGGTACTAAACACGCACTCAATTAGACCCATTTAGACAGTCTTTTTTAATTTTCCGGTTAAAAACATCTCACAAAACATCTTTTTATCATCTATTGTAAGCTGATATATAGCCACTTAAAAATATTTTAAAAATAACTATTAACATAGTTGCATAACGCCTCGGATAGTTGTATATTTGTAATAGAAAATCTATCAAACCAACAACAATAAGAACCATGGCAGCAAAATTTAAAGAACTTACGAAAGCAGAAGAACAACTGATGCAGATATTGTGGGAAAAGAAAAGAGCATTTGTAAACGACTTACTTGAAGTACTACCCGAACCCAAACCCGCTTATAACACCGTATCTACAATTATACGAATTCTCGAACGGAAAGGGGTTGTAAGCCACAAAGCCTATGGCAATACACATCAGTATTATCCGCTTGTCACTAAAAAAGCTTATACCAAGTTAACTTTCAAGACCCTTTTAAACGGTTATTTCAGCAATTCTTTTGAGCAGATGGTTTCGTTTTTTGCCAAAGAAGAAAAACTGACCTTATCTGAGATGGAAGAGATCAAACGCATCATGGACGAAGAGATTCAAAAACTTAAAGGCTGACAAAATGAACGAGATCGTATTATACAGCATTCAGACTATTCTCGCAGCGGGAATATTTTTACTTATCTACCGTCTGTTTGTACGCAATACAAATGCATACAACTGGAACCGATTCTATTTGTTGTCGACTATGATTATCTCATTCATCCTGCCCTACTTTAATATCTCAAGCTGGTTCACAACTGAAAAGCCCATCATGTTGTATGCACCGATGATTGACTTCAGCCAGGCAATCTCCATTGCCCCCACTCATCAGGTTCAAAACACCTTCAACCTGTCAGAATTAATCTCAACAGGTTATTGGGTGATCTCTGTATTACTACTCCTGCGTTTTGGATGGGGTATCCTTCGAATATATGAACTGGCCAAGACCTATGATTACAAACTAAGCGGTAAGCTCAGACTCTACCCCATCCAACGCAAAACTACCTTTTCTTTTTTCAACTACATCTTCATCCAGCCCGAACACTGGGAAAAACCTTCTATTGATTACATTATCCAACACGAACAGGCGCATGTCAATAACCTGCATTCGCTGGATAACCTCCTGACCGAATTAATCCTGGTATTTGGATGGTTCAATCCTTTCTTTTATATCTATCGACGCGAGCTGCACCTGCTGCACGAATGCCAGGCCGACCAGTGCGTGATCAACAGTGGTTGCGATAAGATGACTTATCATCAACTGCTTATGAACGAAGTGTCCGGAAACTTATCATACATTATTGTCAACCAGTTCAGCTATTCACTCATTAAACGACGCTTTAAAATGATCTCTAAAAACCAAAAATCACGTCTTGCAGGGTTCAGAATCCTTCTGGCTATTCCAACTGCATTTGTATTGTTGTTGATGTTTTCCTTTACCAGTGTTGATAAAACCACAACCCTAATAAAAAGCAAGATTATGCAACCCGCCATGCGTATGGTACAGGTTTCACTTTCTGACCTGCAATTGCCACAACAAAAACCAGTTGCTAAACAAGCCGCTAAGACAACTATTAAATTTACTCCTCCTGTAATTCAAAAGGATACTGCCAAGAAAGCTACCATAAAATTTACACCTCCTATAATAGTTCATGATCCTATAACATTTTTAGATGAAGTAGTGATTGTTGGCTATGGAGCTCCCGACGCTGCTGCACCAAAATCGGTCAATAAAAAAGCTGAATTCCCAGGTGGGACTATGGCAATGATGAAGTTTATAAAAGATCAACTAACATATCCTGTTGAAGCCCAAACTCATAACATGACAGGAACTGTTTTTGTACAATTTGGCGTCAATGAAAATGGCGAGACAACAAACTATAAAATTCTTCGCGATGTAGAAAAATCCCTGGATGATGAAGCTATAAGGATTGTGCAAATAATGCCGAAATGGAATCCTGCTCTCAATAATGGTAAAGCTGCATATTCAGAGTTTTGTATTCCAATAAAATTTGCGATCCAGAAAAACTGAAACATGTATTAAAATCAGTGGATAATAAAATAATAAATGGAATAAGAGAACTTAAAACCAAAAGTCATGAACGAAACAGTATTATACAGCATTCAGACCATCCTTTCAGCGGGAATGTTTATCATCATCTACCGCCTGTTTGTCCGCAATACCAATGCCTACAACTGGAACCGCTTTTATTTGTTATCGACCATGATCCTCTCTTTAATCCTGCCTCACATCAACATTTCAAAATGGTTCACGGTAAATCAACCGATTATCTATTATGGCTCGTTGATTAACCTCGATCAGCCAATAACCATCACAGCAAGTCAACCTGTCCAGAATGCATTCAACCTGTCTGAATTGATCATGATCGGGTACTGGGTAATCGCAATAATGCTGCTTCTACGCTTTGTCTGGGGCATCCTCCGCATCCTTGAACTGGCAAAGAACGACGATTATAAGAAAAGTGGTAAACTCAGGCTCTACCCCATTCAGCGCAAGACCACCTTCTCGTTTTTCAACTACATCTTCATCCAGCCCGAACATTGGGAACAACCTTCCATCGACTATATCATCCGTCACGAACAGGCACATGTAAAACTGTACCATTCACTCGATAACCTGTTAACCGAATTACTCCTTGTTTTCGGATGGTTCAATCCCTTCTATTATGTCTACCGCAGTGACCTGCACCTGCTGCATGAATGCCAGGCAGACCAGTCTGTCATCAACAGTGGCTGTGATAAGTCAACCTATCATCAATTGCTTCTCAATGAAGTTTCAGGTAACCTGACCTACATCATTGTAAACCAGTTCAGCTATTCACTCATTAAACGACGTTTTAGGATGATCTCTAAAAACAACCAATCTCGTCTTGCAGGATTAAGAATCTTGCTTGCCATTCCAACTGCTTTTGCGCTGTTGATGTTGTTTTCCTTTACGAGTATGGATAAAACTACATCCCTTTTAAAGAACAATATTCTGCAACCAACTATGCAGGCAGTTCATTCAACTTTGGATAATCTACAAAACGCACAATCAAATTCTACCTTAACATCAATATTCAAATCCACACTCCCGCTTGATCAACAAATCGATACTGCAAAATTCAATGCAGCAAGGAGAGCAAATGAAAACAGAGGCTTCCCTGGTGGATACCCTGCAATGAAGAAATACCTGGAAACCAACTCGAAATTTCCTGCTGAAGCTGCTCAAAAAGGTGTGAACAGCTACATAGAAGTTTCCTTTTATGTGACTGAAGAGGGTACTTTCAAAAATGTAAAAGTTGGTAAGGGTTTAGATCCTACAAGCAATAAAGAAGCCATTCGGCTTACTACTGCAATGCCAAAATGGATCCCCTTTGTTAAAGAAGGTAAACCAACAGAAACATTGATCCATTTAAATCTTCAAATAAAACCAAATAAAACCAATCCCAGATTACCTGCTTATGCCACATCTTCAGAACTAGCAAAAGGTATCGGAATGAATTCAACTGCAGTTGCAGAAAATGAGAAACCGCTATTACTGGTAGAAAAAAATCCTGATTTTCCAGGTGGATACGAAGCAATGCTCAAGTTTTTTCACGATAAAATAGTATATCCTGAAGCTGCCAAAAAAGCTGGAGTTCAGGGAACGGTATTTGTTAAGTTTGTTATCTCAAAAACCGGTAAAATATCTAATGTCGAAATATTAAGAGGTATTGAAAGTAGTTGCGACGAAGAAGCAATGAGGGTTGTAAAAGCTATGCCTGACTGGACACCAGGAGAAAATAATGGGAAACCTGTTCCTGTGATGTTCCAGATCCCAGTAAAGTTTCAACTTTCAACTACTTCAACTACAGGCGATGAAGAAAAACCGCTTCTTGTAGTTCAACAGAATCCGGAGTTTAAAGGGGGGTATGATGCTATGTTGAAATTCTTAAGCAGTAACATAAAATATCCTGAAACTGCCAAAACCAATAAGGTTCAAGGTACTGAATTTATTCAGTTTGTTGTAAGCAAAACGGGCGTTATATCAAACGTGAGAATATTACGGGGCATTGGTAGTGGTTGCGATGAAGAAGCTGTGCGTGTTGTTAAGGCAATGCCGAACTGGATTCCCGGAAAACAAGACGGTAAATATGTTCCGGTTATGTTCCAGATCCCCGTAAAGTTTCAGCTGTCACAAACTAAGGCTGTAGCTGAAGAAGGCAATGAAGAAAAACCACTGCTTGTTGTTGAACAGAATCCTGAGTTTGTAGGAGGTTATGATGGCATGCTGAAATACTTAAAAGACAATCTCAAGTACCCTGATCTTGCATTAAAATCCGGCATTCAAGGTACGGTGTTTGTTCAGTTCGTAGTCAATAAAACCGGTGATTTATCCAACATGAAAATATTAAGGGGTATCGGTGGCGGTTGCGATGAAGAAGCAATTCGTGTAGTTAAGTCCATGCCACAATGGATCCCTGGAAGACAAAATGGAGCAGCTGTTCCGGTTATGTTCCAGATTCCGGTCAAGTTTCAACTTTCAGCAAAACAAGAATAGGGTTTATTTGAAACAAATAGTCTGGTAAAGAACACAGATGAATAATGAAAAAAATACATTTCGTATTCATCTGTGTTTTCCGGATTAAGAATGAACCACCGGTATAAGCAAAGAAAATAAAAAATTGATTTCGCACACGTTTCGTGCACTTTTAGTACACCATTCGTACACCTTTCGCGCTATAAGAGTGCGAAAGGTGTTCAAAAGCCTTGCGAAATGTTTACCAAAAGTGGAAATTATCGAATAGTCATCCGCACAATTCCAATCCTTATTTTACAAAAGGTTGATCACTGAAATTGGTTGATTGTTTTAGTCACTAAGGAGAAGTGATTGTATTTTTTAAAATATGGGGAGTGTAAATTTTACTAACCAACCTTTCTTTTCAATGCCTTCAATATATTCAGCACGGTTCCATCTTCAAGGTTCTCAACCAGGAATCCTTCGTCGAATTCATCGGCACGGATGATCAAGATCAGGAGCTTGCACAGGGTAATGATTTTATGTTTACTATAATTTGGCTCAATTTCGCAAAGGATGTCATCCCCCTCTTCCCAATCTACCCAATTCCATCCGGGAACCAGATCAAGGCTGATGACGACATCAATCAAATCGCCAAATATTTCGGTGGGTTGAAAATAAGGCAATTCGACGGTTCCGTCTTCAAGCATCTCCCCTTCTTCGATTTCTGCAAATTGCTCTGTCGCATCGATTAATGGGATCAGGTTGAATAGTATCTGCCACTCTACCTGCGTAAGGGCCCTCACTTTTTCATTATTTTCGCTCTTATTGGCCATCATGCATTTTGAATTAAAGTAGACTACAACAACATTTATGAATTATTGGTTCAAAAGTAGAACATTATAGAGAGTTATTTATGATATTTGCAATACATTCTACAGGTTAATATTACAAGGTCACATTTATACATTTTCTAGTCTGAACTCCATCCATGCTGAAAGGGAAGATAAACTTTTATCAAAACACGATTGCATCGTTAAACAAAACGAAGTCAGTCATTAACAAACAAATTACAATTCTGGGTTGGGCACGGTTGTTGGTATTTATTACAGCTGCTGTTTCTGTATATTATTGTATCTCGGATTATAACACACCTCATCTTTCTATCCTGATCGGGGCCATCATAGCCTTTTTCTTTTTGTTGTATGTCTACAACAGGTTGTCTAATCAAAGAGAGTTGCTTACCAACCTGATTAAAATCAATGAAAATGAAGTGGCAGTTCTCGAACATCGTCCTTCATTTTTTGATTCGGGAAAAGAATATCTAGATGACGAGAGTTATCATGCTGATCTGGATATTTTTGGAGAACGATCACTTTTCCATAACATCAACAGGACCACTACACTTAATGGGAAAGAGAAACTTGCTTTGTTGTTCGGGTCTCCCCTTTTGACTTCAAAAGAAATTACCATACAACAGGAGGCAGTTAAAGAATTGGCGGAAAACACATTGCTTCGACAACACATTTGTGCTGTTGGATTGCAATCAGCAAAAAACGCCACTGACTTTAAGGCCATCTACGACTGGTTGGAAACGCCCAATGAATTCATAGGTTCTGCAAAAATAAAATTCCTGCTATTTCTGGCTCCGCTTCTTATTGCCGGATCCATTTTATTTGGCTGGATTACCGATTATTACACGATCATCAATTATGCTGTTGTGATTAACCTGATCATTTTTGGTGCCTATGCAAAAAGGATCACGGAGATTCACCAATCGTTGAGCAATAATCTGAAGCAATTTTCAGCCTTTGCCGAAATGTTTGATTTAATCAATGGGAATCAATTCAATTCACAGCAACTGAAAAACACGCATAGCATTAGTTTGGAAGCAAGTAAAGAATTTAAAGCGCTCACTAAACTAGGAAATTTCTTTGATCAGCGCACCAATGTGCTGGTCCTGTTTTTCCTTAATGCAATTCTGCTCTTTGATATTCAATGCGTCTTTCACCTTGAGAAATGGAAAAAGAAGAATAAATCAAGAGTTCAAATATGGCTTAGCAGTATCGCTGAGATCGAAACGCTGTCTTCGTTGGCGACATTTTGTTTTAATCATCCTGGGTATATATTCCCTAAGGTGGAAGACAGGCAACCTTATCTGAAGTCAAAAGATTTGTCACATCCCCTCATCCCTGCTGAGGAATGCGTGAGCAACGACATCACTTTTGGAAATGATGAACGGTTGTTTATCGTAACGGGTTCAAACATGTCGGGCAAGAGCACTTTCCTAAGGACCATCGGGGTCAATGTCTTGCTGGCCAGATGTGGAGCCCCGGTTTGTGCAACTCAGTTTGAATGCAGTGTGATGGATATCTATACTTCACTCAGGCAAACCGATTCATTGCTTGAACATGTTTCGCTTTTCTTTTCGGAATTAAGGAAATTAAAGTCGATCCTGCATGGACTTTCAACGAATCCCAATGCAATGGTTTTGCTGGATGAGGTTTTAAGAGGGACAAATTCAGACGACAAGCTCTACGGTAGTCAGGAGTTAGTCAAAAAACTAATCAGGACTGGATGTGTGACCATTTTGGCAACCCATGATATCGCACTTTCAAAAATGAGTGGTGAGTACCCCGATACCATCAAGAATTATTGTTTCGAAAGTTCATTAGAGAATAACCAGCTTTCATTTGATTACAAGCTGAAGAGCGGGGTATCTCAAAACCGGAATGCAACATTTTTGATGAAGCAAATGGGGATTATAGATTAACCTAATAATTATGGCTATCACCAATAATCCACTATTTCAACAGAAAAGGTTGCATCACCTTTTGCCATATGGCGTATCCTATATTTAATGTCAGGTGGCACAAATATAGGGATGAAAGGATATTAGAATTCCAAAAACCGATTTTTTATATCATAAGCCGGAACCATGCAGGAATCTCTTTTGCCAAAGATTTGATACCTCGTCCTGGCGATGATCATGTAAACAAAATCACGGATAAAGGGTGGAAGAAGGATGAAAGTATAAAAAATCTTCCAGAACCCTCCCAAATCAAGCAGAATATGAAGAATGGCTGAAGACCTGAAAAGGTATTTCCCATCCCTGATATACAATACAGAATTTGCGTTGGCGGGAAGTAGTTTTGTTTCCTTAAGTAGCTTTTGTCCTTCCATAGATTGCAAAGCAGCAAACCTGAATCTTGCATTCGGGTCTCTTTGAATGATAAAGATCACCAGATGGTTACACAAATTGCAAACGCCATCAAATAATATAATTCCCGGTTTTGTATAATTCATCTTTTAAATTCTCATAGACATGAACAAACAGCAATAAATAATTCCTTTTCTCAAAATAATTTCGTAAAATTGCATATGACTGTATAAAACCAATTATTACTCATTATGTTTCAGCAAACAACTTATCAGCAGCGCAGAGACAGGCTAAGAAAACAGGTAAAATCGGGTCTTATATTGCTTCCCGGCAATGATGAAAGTCCGATGAACTATACTGATAACACTTATCCTTTCAGACAGGATAGTTCCTTTCTTTATTTCTTTGGACTGGACTTCCCCGGATTAATAGGGATCATTGATATTGAAAGCGGTAAGGATTATATATTCGGTAATGATTTCACCATTGATGATATAGTCTGGATGGGAGCCCAACCTACGATAAAAGAAAAGGCGCTTTTATCCGGAATTGATAATACCGGCGCTGTTTCACAGGCTGAAAGCATGATAAAGCACGCCAGGGAGCAAAACAGAGCGGTTCATTTTCTGCCACCCTACAGAGGGGAACACAAACTTTTGCTTCAGGATTGGCTGTCTATAAATCATACCAAAGCATCAGAACTGGCTTCTGAAGATCTAATCAGGGCTATTGTTGCCCAAAGAATCATCAAATCTGCGGAAGAGATTGCTGAGATTGATAAAGCCGCTAGCCTTACTGCTGATATGCATCTTGCAGCTATGCAAATGACCCGTCCGGGTATGACCGAAGCAGAGATAATGGCGATCGTGAACCATGTAGCCCTTGGAGCCGGAGGGAATCTTTCGTTCCCCATCATAGCAACAATCAACGGACAGACCCTGCACAATCATTATTACGGGAACACCCTTAAAGAAGGACGCATGTTTTTGTTGGATGCAGGTGCTGAGATCGAATCTCATTATGCAGGTGACCTTTCGAGTACTTTTCCGGTGGGACCAAAATTTACAGACAAACAAAAACTGATCTATCAGGTGGCTCTCGATGCTCATGAACATGCAGTTTCATTGTTGAAGCCAGGCGCCAACTTTAAAGGCATCCATCTGGACGCCTGTACAATAATTGCAAATGGAATGAAGGCTTTGGGATTTATGAAAGGAAATATTGACGATGCTGTCCAGGCCGGTGCACATGCCATGTTCTTTCCTTGCGGATTGGGTCACATGATGGGACTCGACATACACGACATGGAAGGAATCGGTGAAATCTTTGTGGGCTATGATGGGAAAACCAAAAGCATCCAGTTTGGACTTAAATCATTAAGACTGGCCAGGGAATTGGAACCGGGATTTGTATTTACAATTGAGCCGGGGATCTACTTCATTCCACAACTCATTGATAAATGGCGAAGCGAAAATAAGTTTACTGAATTTCTGAATTATGATATGTTGGAGACGTTTAAAGACTTTGGTGGATGCAGGAATGAAGAAAACTATGTGATATCCGAAACAGGAGCCAGATTACTGGGAAAACCACTGCCAAAGACCATATCAGGTGTTGAATCTGAACGGGCAAAGGCATTTTAACCAACAGATTCATCTAACATGGATAAACAGTTATGATCAATAAACTATTAATGATATGTTTTTTCTTGATTGCGACATCTTCTGTAACAGCTCAAAAAACACTCAACGGAGATGATATAAAAAATGGATTACTAATCCCTTATACCAACTATTTTACCGATTATCGTGAGATGGTTTATACTCAGTTCAACAAGTCACAGTACCTCACAGGTGACGATATCTGGTTTACTGCCTGGGTGTTTAATCCTGTCAATAAACAACCTCTTTTCAGAACTTCAAAGCTTTATGTAGAATTATGGTCAGCAGGAAAGAAATTGATTAGCCGGAAAATATTATATATCAAAGAAGGTACGGCAAGCAATTTCATGCATGTAGAAGACACCTTGGCCCCAGGAACCTATTGTTTCAGAGCCTATACCAACTGGATGCGCAACTTTTATGATGACAAGGATTTCAATATTCCACTAACTATTCTGGGTCCTACAATAAAGAACATGACGACTAATAATACGGTCGTAAAGAATAATAATCCAGCAGTTAAAGAAACCCCACAACCGATAACTAAATCAGAATACGACATTCAGTTTTTGCCTGAAAGCGGGCACTTTATTGAAGGAGTAGAAAACGTCATCGGAATTAAAGTGACAGACAATTATGGACATGGGGTACTGGCAAAAGGAAGAGTTTTTGCATCTGATAACAAAGAAATTGCGTCGTACACCACTAATCAACAGGGAATGACAAATTTCAAAATAAGCGAAACAGTAAATACTGCCTACCGTTCTGTTATTGAACTGCCGGATGGAACATCACGAGAGCTAAAACTTCCTCAAACTGAAAAACAAGGAGTTGCAATAAATATCAAGACAAATTCTGAAGATGAAGTTTTAGCCCGTTTACAAATCAATCCTCTGGCACGTGCCTTAAATCAATCATATATCTTGATGATACATGCCAATGGTGTAACTTATCATTATTATAAAATCAATTTTACTGCAAATCCTGAGGTTCAATTCAGTATGAAAAAGAACGATTTGGCAAATGGAATCATTTATGTAACATTATTCAATGAAGACATTAAACCAATTGCTGAAAGGGTTTTTTACAATCAAAATACGACGATAAGAGGTAGCCTTTCATTAAAATCAAGTACATTGTCGAATGACACTATTAAACTTTCAGTGTCGGCATCAGACTCTTCATCAAACGTACAAATTGCCAAATTAAGCTTTTCTATCCTTCCCAGTGGTACACTAATGAACAGGTTCACCACCAGCTTACTGGCAGAATCCAGATTGCGTCCTGCGCTGAGAGGTGACATTGAAAACCCGGGATATTATTTTGAGAACTATGATTCTATCCATCAGACAGCGCTGGATAACCTGATGATGATAAAAGGTTGGAGGAAATATGACTGGGAAACAATAACAAAAAATGTTCTGAATCATTACAAGTATATTGAAGAAACAGGCTTTATGGTTAACGGGATCGTAAAAAACTGGATAAAGAATAAGCCTGAATTAAAAAGTAAGGTTACTTTAATCTCGCCACAAAATAATTTCATGCTGATAACGGATGTTGATAATGACGGAAAGTTTAGTTTTAATAATTTATACCTTGCCGATTCAACGAATGTGATTGCTGCTGCATCAAGTATCGGTGGAGCTAACTGGAACCGAGTACTGGATTTTTCATTATTTGAAACCAGGTTGGAAGCTCCTGAGTTTAATCAGAATATTGCCAGGTCTTTAAACCAGGGAACCATTAATGTTGACATCCCTAACATGACAAAGGGCATCATTCGATTGGGTGAGGTTCTGATCACGGCTAAAAAGAAAGATCCATTTGAAAGCAACTATTTTGTGAGTATAATGAGCCGTAAATTAGAGATGAACGAGGAAAGCTATAACCGGTTCAGGAATCTTGAACAATTATTGTTGGTTTATTTTAACGTAAAAGTAATATTAGATGCGAATGGAAATACCAATTTCGATATGAGCCGTGGAAGTGTTGTTTCATATAATCTACCCCCACCATTACCTATTATGACAGTTGATGGGGCAAGAATTTCAGATCCTGTTCAGTTCCTTTCCTTTCCAATTAGCTTGATTGAAGCCGTAGCGGTGGATAAAAGCAATACTACAGGAGGCGTGTGGGGCAGCAATGGTGTTATTGCAATCACTATTCGCAAAAACAAAATTCTTGAACAAACAGGCGACGACACAAATCTTAAAAGGATGACAGTAAAAGGATATGCTCCAGCAAAAGAATTCTACGAACCGAAGTACCTGATCACACCTGAAAATCCTGATTTCGCAAGATATTCAACCATTAACTGGAAACCTGAAGTAATAACCGATACAACCGGGAAAGCATCATTTAATATTTATGTTCCCCATACTATAAAATCGATATTTGTGAGGGCTGAGGGCATTAACAATAGTGGTTTGATCTTTTTACATGATGAAAAAATAACCTTATCCGGCAGGGAAAGCAATGACAATTGAAAAAAATCGCAAAATGATCAATTCATTCCTATTTTAATTAATGCTTTAAACCTTTTAACTCCGTTAGACTCTAAATAAAACTTATTTATCCAAAGCTGCTTCCTGTCATGAATAAATTATTACTTGTAACGCTCCTGGTTATAGCTGCATTCTCTGTTACAGCTCAAAAACCGCTGACTGAAGATGTAATCAAAAACAGACTGCTAACACCCTATGACAATTATTTTACTACTGATCGTGAAATGGTATATACCCAATTCAACAAGTCGCAGTACCTGACAGGTGACGATATTTGGTTTACTTCATGGACATTAACTACAGCAAATAAACAGCTTAGCTTCAACACCTCAAAACTTTATGTGGAATTGTGGTCCGCTGCGAAGAAGTTGATCAGCCGTAAAATTTTGTTTGTTAAAGCCGGTACTGCAAGTAATTTTATACATCTGGAAGATACACTTTCACCCGGGACTTATTGTTTCAGAGCTTATACAAACTGGATGCGTAATTTTTATGAGGATAAGGATTTTAATGTACCCATAACAATTCTAGCGCCTACCGTTAAAAAAATAAAGGGTGACAATTCTAGTATTATTAAAAATGATGCTCTGGTTAAAGGAACAATTAAAACCGGAATTAAGTCGGATTATGATATCCAGTTTTTACCTGAGAGTGGTCATTTCATTGAAGGGATAGATAACGTGTTTGGTGTTAAAATAACCGATGCTTTTGGTCATGGTGTCTCTGCAACCGGAAAAGTGTTCGATGCTGAGAATAATGAGATTGCAACTTATACCACTAATCAACTGGGTATGTCAAATTTCACAATTGCAGAATCTCCAAACATAATTTACCGTTCTAAAGTCATGATGGCAGATGGAAGTACCCGTGAAGTAAAATTACCCCAAACTGAAAAACAAGGAGTTGCTATAAATATAAATGCTTATCTTCAAAATGTAGTTTGGGTTCGGTTACGGATCAATCCAGTGGCGCGTGCTTTGAATCAATCCTACATCCTGATGATCCATGCCAATGGAGTAATGTATACAAATTACAAGATTAGTTTTAATTCAGCTCCTTCTGTTCAATTCAAAATTAACAAAAACGACCTAGGCAATGGGGTCATCTACGCAACACTTTTCAACGAGGACTTTATACCAATTGCTGAACGAATATTTTATAATCAAAACTCGACAATTAAAGGAAAACTTTCATTAACAACGAATGCATTATCAAATGACACAATAAAACTGACTATAAATGCATCTGATTCATTATCAAAGGCTCAGATTGCTAAATTAAGTATCTCGGTATTACCTGAAGGAACACAGATGAATAATTTCACAACCAGTTTATTGGCAGAATCAAGATTGCGACCTGCACTGAGAGGTGATATTGAAAATCCCGATTATTACTTTGAAAAGAATAATACAGATCATCTGTTAGCATTAGATAACCTGATGATGATTCAGGGTTGGAGAAAATATGACTGGCAGGATATCGTAAAAAAAGGTCCTGTTCAATACAAGTATCCTCAAGAAAATGGCTTCTCGATAAATGGGGCTGTAAAAAACTGGTTAAAAAACAAGCCTGAATTAAAGAGCCGGATTACATTGTTTTCGCCCCAAAATAACATCGTGATGCTATCACCGGTAGATAATGATGGGAAGTTCAGTTTTTCTAATCTTTACTTGACCGATTCAACTTACGTAATTGCTTCTGCATCGAGTGTTAAAGGTGCTAACTGGAACCGCGTCTTGCAAACGTCTATTCCCGAGACCCAGTTGGCTAGCCCTGACTATACCCAGATCACAAATCCCCCGTTAAAACAGGAAATCATCAATGAGGAAATCCCAAACATTACAAAGGGTGTCATACAGTTGGGTGAAGTTCTGGTCACGGCAAACAGGAAAGATCCTTTTTCAAACAACATTTATGTGAGCATGATGAGTCGTCAGCTAGAGCTAACACTGGAAAACTATATGTTCTACAGCTCATTTGAACAAATGTTATTGAGCTATTTTAATGTGATGGTTACCCAGGATTCACAAGGAGAGTATCATTTTAATATGGGACGTGGATCACAATCAACCCAAAATCCCATTATGACAATTGATGGAAGAAAGGTTACGGAACCCATAGAATTACTCTCTTTCCCCATGAATATGATTGAAGCTATAGCAGTTGATAAAAGTGGAACTACGGGAGGAATGTACGGAGAAAATGGTGTTATCGCAATTTCGACACGAATTACTCCTCTTTTCCAAATGACTGCAGATGGCACGAATCTAAAAAGAATGATCGTAAAGGGATATACAGCTCCCAAAGAATACTTTGAACCTAAATATCTGATCCGTCCTGATAATCCTGATTTCTCAAAGTATGCTACCGTTTATTGGAAACCGGAAGTAATAACAGATTCTACAGGGACCGCCTCGTTCAAGTTCGAGGTGCCAAATCCTATAAAATCAATCTATATCAAGGCAGAAGGCATCAACTCTGAAGGTCTGATCTTTTTGCATGAGGAAAAACTAGCTTTGAAGGGTAGGGAAAACAGTGAAAATTAAGATCAAAAAACCAGGACTCGGGGTTCAGAATGTTTCCAAAATGTAAAGTTTTACCTAGCTTTGCAATATACAAAACATCCAATCCAGACTGATAAATGCTTAAGATACTGACAATCATAGGAGCCAGACCACAAATCATTAAGGCAGCAGCGCTAAGTCGTGCTATTCGTGAATCTTATCAAGATAAAATCCACGAAGTATTGCTTCACACCGGCCAGCATTATGATCAAAATATGTCAGAAGTCTTTTTTGAACAACTTGGAATCCCCCGCCCTGATTATAATCTGAATGTTGGTTCAGGTGCTCATGGTAAACAAACGGCTACCATGATCACAGGAATCGAAGAAGTGCTGCTGAAAGAAAAACCAGATTACCTGGTGTTGTACGGTGATACTAATTCAACGCTGGCAGGTGCAATTGCTGCTTCCAAGTTGCATATTCCCATCGTTCATATCGAAGCCGGATTGCGTTCTTTCAATAAAAGCATGCCCGAAGAGATCAACCGCATCATGTGTGATCATGCTTCAACTTTGCTCTTCTCCCCTACCCTCACAGGGATTCACAATCTGGAACATGAAGGTTTCAATCTGAATAACACCTCCCCATTTACGAATGATAATCCCGGTGTGTTTCATAGTGGTGATGTAATGTTTGATAACAGTCTCTTCTTTGCTACATTATCGGATGAGCAGTCAAAAATCACGCGTGAACTTGGTCTTACCGGTCAACCTTTTATTCTGGCCACTATCCATCGTGATAACAATACCGACCAACCTGATCGTTTGAATGGAATATTTGAAGCCCTTTATCAGGTTTCTTTGCAGAAAGATATTCCGGTAGTTTTACCCCTGCATCCCCGTACAGCAAAACTATTGAAACAAAATCTTAAACCTGCTTTATACAACAACATTAAGCATCATTCCAAAATTCATTTAATTGCTCCTGTCTCATTTTTAGACATGATTGCACTGGAAAAAAATGCTATATTGGTGATGACCGATTCAGGAGGTGTACAAAAAGAGGCGTTTTATTTTGCAAAACCCTGTATCATCATGCGTTCGGAAACAGAATGGGTTGAAATAGTAGAGCATGGCGCAGGAATAATCTGTGATGCCGATACTCAACGGATCATGGATGCTACCTTTCATTTCATGGGGGACGCGAAACCAACTTTTCCTATGATATTTGGTGACGGGAAAGCTGCCTGGTTTATCTGCGAACAACTCCTGAAGAATAAAAACTAATCTTAGTTATACCTTTATAGTATACAAAACGCCACAAAAGGAAATTATTTCACTTCGAGGTTTGATTATTCCAGATTAAATACTACTTTTGCAATCCTTTTTAAGAGGAAATTTTTTATTTATTTTTAAACATAACGAAATGTCAAAACAGTACGAAACCGTTTTCATTATGACTCCCGTTTTGTCTGATGATCAGATGAAGGAAGCGGTAAGCAAGTTTGAGAAATACCTGTTGGACAAAGGGGCGCAGATTCTATTCAGCGACAACTGGGGCTTACGCAAGTTAGCCTACCCTATCCAGAAGAAGAGCACAGGATTCTATCATTTGATAGAATACATCGCTGATGGTAAGATTATAAACGACTTTGAAATTTCTTTCAAACGTGATGAACGCATCCTTCGTTTCCTTACCGTATCACTTGATAAGCACGCAGTTGCTTATAGCGAAAAAAAACGTCTTGCACGCGTTGCTGCTCAAGCTGCTAAGTCCAACGTTTAATTTAACTTCAAACAGAGATCACAATGGCTACACAAGGAAATTCAGAGATTAAATATTTGACCCCGATTGCCGTCGATATCAAGAAGAAGAAATACTGCCGGTTCAAAAAAAGTGGTATCAAATATATCGACTATAAAGATGCAGACTTTCTGCTCAAATTTGTAAATGAACAGGGTAAGATTCTTCCAAGACGTATTACCGGAACCTCAACAAAGTTCCAAAGGAAGGTAGCCCAGGCCGTCAAAAGGGCACGCCACTTAGCATTGATGCCATACGTAGCAGACTTACTTAAATAAGGGAGGGTATAAACCATGGAAATTATTCTAAAAAAAGATGTAACCAACTTGGGTTATGCCAATGACACGATAATCGTGAAAAACGGTTATGCTCGCAACTACCTTATCCCACAAGGATATGCTGTTCTTGCAACTTCATCTAACAAGAAGATTGTAGCAGAGAACGTTAAACAACGTGTTCATAAGGCTGAAAAAATCAAGGCTGAAGCAGAAGATGTAGCTAAGACTATTGAAGCTGTAAGTCTTCGTATTGGTGCTAAAGCAGCTCAAAACGGTAAAATCTACGGTTCTGTGAATGCACTTCAGCTTGCTGAGGCATTGAAAGAACAATTCAATATTGAAGTAGATCGTAAGAAAATCATTATCGACGGTGAGTCTGTTAAGGAAACAGGTGAATACGTTGCAAAGTACATTCTGAGTAAAGAAGTAAGCGCAAGCATCAAGTTTGAAGTTTACGCTGAATAAATAACGAATATTTGTTCATAATGATCCCGGTAAAGTTTACTTTTACCGGGATTTTTTTATTATTGTATGCTGTCAAAGAGCCAAATCAAATACATCTCCTCTCTTAAAGTAAAGAAATACAGAGAACTGCATGGAGAATTTATCGCCGAGGGAACTAAACTCGTCACAGAATTGCTTTCCGGCAATTTTAAACCTATAGCTCTTTACGCTATTAAGGAGTGGTTCATCGAAAATAAACTGCCGGATGGGTTTAAAGCTGAAGTTGTAGAAATCACCGAAACTGAAATGGCACGGATTACTACTTTATCGACGCCCTCACCCTGCCTTCTGATATTACAGACACGCAACATTCATTTCGATGCCCTAACAGCAGAGAATGAACTTGTGTTGATGCTAGATGAAATAAAAGATCCGGGTAACCTGGGCACGATCATCCGGACTGCTGACTGGTTTGGGTTTAAAAATATTGTTTGTTCTCCTGACACGGTTGATCTATACAATCCCAAAACTATTCAATCGACAATGGGTTCATTTGCCAGAGTGAATGTCTGCTATCAGAATCTTGAGGATATTCTGAAAAAAGCAGATAAAAATGTCGCAATATATGGCTCATTATTGGATGGGGAAAATATATTACATAAAAAATTAAGTACAAAAGGGTTCATTGTCATCGGAAATGAATCAAAGGGAATATCAGAAAATATACGCAATTACATCAATGAAAAAATCTATATTCCTGCCTATCATTCTGAAGTAGACACAGATAGACCCGAATCTTTGAATGCTTCAATTGCCACAGCCATCATCTGTTATGAATTTAGACGAAGTGAAATAAAATAAATATAGTCATTAACAAACTTTTCAGTAGCTTTTTTGTATTATTTTTATTATATTTGCGCTCAAACACACTCATCTCTTAAACTATTCAGTCGTGGCAGATTCAATTTCATTGATAAACTATCATATAGAAGAGCTTAAAGATTTAGAAGATCTTTCTGAGAGAACCAAAAATGTTTGCACCGATGATTCTCTGGATACGCTTTTCAAGCTTATTCATTACTATCAGCTTAACAATTCATTTTTATCAATTCGCAATTGTGGTTTAAAGACCAACAAAGAATTGGTAGGTGTGGCTGAAAAGTACATTCGGTTATACAGTATTGGTAAAGGAGATCTCGATCTCTCTTCCGATGTACGTAAATTTGAGGCATTACGTTTCTATTGTTACACCAAATTTACGATACCTTCAGCACAAATGGAGCCTTATAAACAGGCATTCCTGAATAAAACATTTCCGTTTTTCAGATTTATTTCACTTATCATTGATAATCTCTTAAACGAGAGAGAACGTTTCGTCTTTGAACGTAATTTTGGATTCATCCATGGTTCAAAGAAATTAACGCTTCAATCGATAGGTGATAAATATGGCATCACACGGGAACGTGTTCGTCAGATTGCGCAGAAAATTCCTCAGAAATTAGAAAAATCACTTGCATCATTTGCCGGAGAATATGAAGGCTACTTTTCATATAACATCAAAGTACGGCGTGATTTATTGCTAATTGATGCTTCTACTGCTGAGCTCATGAACCAAAAGGAATCGCTGAACTTCTCACCGAAGTTTTATGCTTTTGCTTTCGTGATTCTGCAACGCAAAAATTTATTTGGGTTCCAGGACATCGATATGATCAACAAAAACTATTTCCTGGTCAGCAATAAATTTTTGCCCTTCTTTAACTTCCAGGCCTACTTTGACGATCTGACTGAGAGGACCTCATCCCGTATTGACCAAACTTATTCACTGGATTTTGATGAATATCTGAGCCATTATGAACTTGAACCTTTAACGGATGAAGTAAAGGAGAAACTGAAATATATTTGCAAGAAAATTGCTGTCAACGAATTTGAAATTCCACTTGACAAAAATCAGCTTACTTTCAAACGAAATACGTTGATTAAGCTGTCAGAATATATTACAGATATTTTAATTTCAGCCGGAAAGCCCATGAGGCTTGTTGATATTGCCAGGGAACTCAGAATTAAAAGTCCAAAGATGCCTCCTAATCTTGAGTCGTTACGTTCTACAATTCTCAGTATCCCAGATGTCTCAGCAATAGGCAAAACAAGCACCTACTCTCTTGACAGGTGGAACAATGTCAAAACAGGTACGATTAAGGAAATTGTCAGAGAATACCTTGAGGTGCAGACTAAGCCCATGCATATTGCTGACATTACCGTCTATGTGAACCAGTTCAGAAAAACCTCAGATAAGAACATCTATTCAAACCTGAAACTGGATAAAAACAGATCATTCATGTTTTTCAAGAAAGGTTTTATTGGCCTTTCAAATAAAACATACGGACATCAGGATAAAAACGGACAGTTGAGTATGCTCTAACAGCTTACTATAACTGCTCTTTAATAATCTTACTAAACCCTGGAGAACATTGCGTCTTCAGGGTTCCTTTTTCATCTGAATAAATGAGGTAAGCGTCCAACTTCGGATTATGTTTGAGGAATTCCAAGGCTTTTTCTTTACCCATCACTAAAAATGCTGTACAAAATGCATCAGCAGTTATGCTGTTTTCAGCTAAAACAGAAACGGCCAGAAGTGTATGGTGTACGGGGTAACCGGTAAAAGGGTCTATGGTGTGCGAATACTTTACGCCATTTTTAATAAAATATTTCCTGTAATTACCAGAAGTAGAAAGAGCCCTGTTGTCCAACGAAACAATTGCTTCGAGTTGTTGTTTTTGCAGACTATCTGATGGTGGACGTTCAATACCGACAGACCAGATACCGCCGTCGGGTTTCCTACCTCGCCCCAGCACCTCTCCCCCAACATCAATAAGATAGTTTTTTATCCCCTTGGATTCAAGAAATTTCCCAAGAACATCTGAAGAATATCCTTGGGCAAGCGCATTATAGTCGAGTTGAATATTTGGATTTTCTTTAATGACCCTGCCATCTACCAGTTTAATTTTCTTATACCCTACAAATTGTTTCAGGCTATCCACTTTCTTTGGATCCATCTTTATTTTACCCTTGATACTAAAGCCCCATGCCCTGACCAATTGCCCTACTGTGATATCAAATGCGCCATTCGATTTCTCAGACACCTCCATTGCTTTATTGAATACGGCAGTAAAATTAGCATCCGCTTTTGCTGTGGGGTCATTATTGTTAAATCGGGAGATGATGGAATTGGGTTTATAAATCGAACAAGATGAGTCAAACTTTTTCAATATTAGATCGATAGAGTCCTGAAAATTGCGTTCTTTAGCATCAACATAGGTTATGGCATAATAGGTACCCTGTGCTTCTCCACCAAACTTCACGATTTTCCCTTTGGGTTGACAACCCCATGTCAGAAAACACATTCCAATTATTACAAAAAGAGCATACTTCATGCTGATTAATTTTCTGCAAATATCGTTATTATAATAAAAGGTTACTACCCGTCTTTGGTCCTTCTTTATAAATTTTTCAACAATTGTTTTTACCTTTACCATGAAAAGTATCTGATTACTTGGAACTGATCATCAAAAGCAGAGGACGCAAAATATTACAAACCTTATGATTAAACACATGAAAAAATTGCTGCTTTCAGGATTATTTGTTTGTAATGTTTTTATACTCATAGCTCAGACAACAATAAACTCAAGCCTGATTTATGATCCGACCATTAAAACGGTAGAATTGCGCAACCCGCAGGATATGTTTGCACCTCCTGTTCTGGTATTGGGAACCAACAATGCTCAACTTACCTGTGGATTCGATGACCTAAAGGGCAGCATCCATCGTTATGCCTATACCTTCATCCAGTGCAATGCGGATTGGACCCCGTCAAGGCTTTGGCCCAATGAGTACCTCAACGGAATGACGGAAGAAAGAATCAACGAGGCCAAACCCTCTTTTTCCACCCGTATTAGTTATACCCATTATTCCTTCCAGTTTCCGTCCTCATCCATGCAATTTACTAAATCGGGAAATTATATCCTGAAAGTCTATGACGAGAACAACCCTAAAAACGTTTGTTTCACGCAGCGCTTTTATGTGGTAGAACCCATGGCATCAATAACCGGTATAGTTTCCAAATCATCTTCTGTCGAACAACGTGACGCATACCAGGAAGTAGATTTTCAGGTTGCTGCCACTGGCTTCCTGATTGATCCCAGAAGCAATGTAAGCGCCTATATCCTACAAAACGGACGTGAAGACAACTTTATCAAATTAAAACCACGGCAGGTTATCGGCAATATCCTTGATTTCAATTATGACACCGGAGAAAATATATTTCCAGCCGGAAATGAATTCAGAAGGTTTAATATCTCGAGTGTTCGTAACGCTATGGATCATGTTTCTGAAGTTTCAGTGATTAAGGATACCTGCAATGCTTTGTTAGTTCCGGATAAGCCAAGGGCATTTAAAAGCTATATTTCAGAAACGGATATTAATGGCAATTTTTTACCGAATACCATTGACTATCAGAATGTCAATACTGAAGGTGAATATGTAAAGGTGAAATTCTTTCTACAACTTACGATGCCTGTCACCAAAGGAAAAATAATCGTCAGTGGCAGGTTCAGTCAGTGGGATCCCTCATCAGGATTTGTCATGAATTATATCCCGACTTTAAAGGGATATGTTGGGGAAGGTCTGCTAAAACAAGGTTATTATGATTATATGTATCTTTATTTTCCGGAAACAAGTAAGCCCGGCCTCACCAGCCTTATAGAAGGTGACTATTCAGAAACGCAAAACGAATATCAACTCTTTGTTTATTATCATAAACCAGGTGATGTCTATGACAGACTGATTGGTAATGGCATCTTTGGTAAAACCCGGGGAAATTAATATATTCTCGCAGCTTCCAGACTGAACAAAAATGGATTTGAAATGTACCTTAATTATCAGATTGTTCTTTTGTGAGAAATAGTTTACTGTATTGTAGATCGCTTACAATTTATTAATCATTCAAAATAAATCAGCATAATATATGAAAACAGCCGTATTCAGCACGAAGGTGTATGATAAGGATTACCTGGAAAAAGCAAATGAAGGACGTCACGAATTGGCCTTTTTTGAGTCAACATTACGCCCCAGCACAGTAAGACTGGCCGAGGGTTATGATTCAGTCTGTGCATTTGTCAATGACAATCTCTCTAAAGAGGTTATAGAAGGTTTGGCCCGTCTTGGGATCAAATTAATCGTACTCAGATGTGCAGGCTTTAATAATATCGACATAGAAACCACTTCAAAAAACAACATACTTGTATTGAGAGTTCCGGCCTATTCGCCCCATGCCGTCGCAGAACATGCCGTTGCATTAATCATGACATTGAGTCGCAAGACTCACAAAGCATACAACAGGGTCCGGGATGGTAACTTTTCACTCGAACGTTTAATCGGTTATGACCTATATGGCAAGACCGTGGGCATTATCGGAACAGGACGGATCGGAGCCGTGCTTGCTACTATCATGATGGGTTTTGGCTGCAAAATCATTGCTTTTGATCGTTATGAAAATAAAGATCTCGTGAGTAAAGGGGTAAAATATATGTCGCAGGATGAAGTATTCGCCCAGGCAGATATTATATCGCTTCACTGTCCGCTTACCCCTGAATCTCATCACATGATCAATACTCAGACTTTGAGCCAGATGAAGAGAGGAGTCATGCTGATCAATACAAGTCGCGGGAAGTTGATTGATACCGAAGCTGCCATTGAATCCTTAAAAGATAGTCACCTTGGCTACCTCGGAATCGATGTATACGAACAGGAAGAAAAAATATTCTTCAAAGACCTCTCGGAAGTTGTCATCAGAGATGATAAGATCTCACGCCTTGTGAATTTTCCAAATGTTTTGATCACAGCGCATCAGGCGTTTCTTACGGATACAGCATTAACGCAGATTGCGTTCACAACGATTGAAAATCTTAATAATTTTGAGAATGATACCATCGAACAATCAAATGTAGTTACCCTGGAGATGGTACGTTAAGTTTTGTTTTATTATATTTGTAGAAAACTAACTTTATGCTTGATTTACTCTATTCGCGTCGCAGTATTCGTAAGTACACTTCGCAGCTTATTGAGCCCGAAAAAATTGAGAAATTAATCGAGGCTGCATTACTCTCCCCTACTTCACGAAATCGTGAGGCGTGGGAATTTGTTATTGTAACCGATAAAACAGCATTAAAACGACTCAGTGTTTCCAAACCCGGAAGTGCTTCGATGCTTGCTGAAGCTCCTCTTGCAATCGTTGTATGTGGAAATCCTCTGGATAGTGACGTCTGGATTGAAGACTGCTCGATTGCAGCGATTATCATTCAGTTGGCAGCCCTCGATATGGGATTAGGTTCTTGCTGGATTCAACTGAGAGGCAGAATGTTCGATGAAAAGTTGTCGTCGGGTGAATATGTAAAAAGAACGCTTGAACTCCCGGACAACCTTGAAATTGAATGTATCATCTCGATCGGATACCCTGGTGAAATCAAAAACAAAAGAGACAAAAGTTTACTTTCTTACAATAAAATCTTCCACATATAACGAATAGTAAGCTCATGCAAGTAGAAAAACATTTGATTGACCTGTTCACTAATTGGTCAGGAACCAAACCTGAACAGATTATAGTTTTGCCCATCTCTGCATCCAATCGCATTTATTACAGAATGACAGCCGGTAAAATTTCTGCTATCGGCACTTTCAATCAGGATGAACGTGAAAACAGAGCATTTGTCTATCTGGCACGTCATTTCAAAGACAAGCAGTTACCTGTTCCTGAAATCTATGCTGAAGATCTGGCAAACAATGTTTATCTACAACAAGATCTGGGCAATTTGACAATTTACCAACAACTTGTCGGTTCACGCAAAGATGATGATTTTCCCAACTATCTGCTTGGCACTTACCGTGATGTAATTTCTCTCTTACCCCGTTTTCAAATTGAAGGCGCTAAAGGACTTGACTTTTCACAGTGCTATCCAAGAGAAGCTTTTGATCGTCAAAGCATGTCATGGGATCTCAACTACTTCAAATATTATTTCCTCAAGTTGGCCCATATTCCTTTTGATGAACAGGAACTCGAAGATGATTTTAGCCGGTTTAAAGATTATCTGCTCAGTGCAGGGCATGAATATTTCATGTACCGCGATTTTCAGAGCCGTAACATCATGCTTCACCAGGGTGGGCAATGGTTCATCGATTTCCAGGGAGGACGTCGTGGAGCGCTTCAATATGATCTTGCTTCGTTGCTTTACGATGCAAAAGCAGATTTACCTATTGATATCCGTGAGCAACTCCTCGCACATTACATCGATTGCCTGAAACAATACAAGACCGTTAATGAAGATAAGTTCCGTGAAGAATTCTACGCATTTGTCTATATCCGGATTATGCAGGCAATGGGAGCTTATGGCTTCAGAGGATTTTATGAAAAGAAGGAACATTTCCTATTGAGCATCCCTTATGCCTTACAAAACCTGGAATGGCTGATGGAAAATCATCCCATCGAGGACCAGTTCCCGGCATTGAGCAACGTTTTAAAGGGTGTCATTGCTTCACCGGAGATAAGACAAGCCGGACGTAAAAAACTCTCGATTGAGGTCAATAGTTTTTCATATCGCAAGGGTTTGCCAGTCGATAGTTCAGGAAATGGTGGAGGATTTGTCTTTGACTGCAGGGCATTGAATAATCCCGGCAGGATTGACCAGTACAAGGCGCTTACAGGAATGGACGGACCTGTCATACAATTTCTGGAACAACAACCCGAAGTTAAACCTTTTCTGGATAACATATTTGGAATCATTGATCACAGTGTTGAAACGTATATTGCCCGTAACTTCGAACACCTCCAGATTAATTTTGGATGCACCGGTGGTCAGCACAGATCCGTTTATTGTGCCGAACAACTGGTAGCCCATCTGAAATCAAATCAGAATATCACCCTCACATTAAATCATATCGAACAGAAATTCAAATAAAGTTTTGACCAGACAACTCACCATTTTCGATGGTTTTTCGATTGAACCATATAAAAACCAAAAGGACATCGTAGAAAAGACAGCCTTGCAGATCATCAAGGACTTTGGTTTGTTCGGGATGAAAATCGAACTGGCTGAAGGTGTGGAATGGAATTATGATGTGCTTTTCAATCAACTCAAACCAATTATTGACCGGCTGATGCAGCAAGACTATCCACGACTGCTTTCAGTGCTTTACCAGATAGATCTCAGTCCGGCGGCCATCAATAAGGCTAGAACGGAACAACCTGATATATTGGAAAGTGAGTTGATTCCGGCGTTGATCATCTATCGTGAGTTCAAAAAAGTAGTCTTCAGGATGTACTACAAGTCAAAGAAAATTGAATAACCATTAGATACTGGAAACAATTGCTTCATTTATCAAAAATAAAAAATAGAAATTGATTTGTTTCTTGTCATTTTATTCTTAATTTGGCAACTTATTCCAGTCACCCATGATTCGTTATACTTCTTATAAACAATTGAGTATCGAAGAATTCAAAACCCCTTTTGAACAGGAGATTGATAGAAACAATCGTTGGGTCATTTTAGCAAATTCACTTCCATGGGATGAGTTAGCCGGCATCTACCACAAAGCGATGAATCCCGGTGTGGGTGCTCCCGGCAAGGATGCACGATTAGTCATAGGCGCCCTGATCGTGAAACACAATTTAGATCTATCGGGTGAGGAGACCATTCAAATCATCAGAGAAAACCCTTACATCCAGTATTTCCTGGGATTAAAAGAATTCACCTATAACCCTGTTTTTGATTCAGGATTATTTACTTCAATTTTAAAACGTATTGGCATAGACACTTTTAACGCCATGCACAAGGAAATAATCGAAAAAGCTTTAAATATCAATGTCAAAAGCAAAAGGAAAGGGCTAATCATTGCCGCTAAAGAAACGGATCATATCACCAATTTTGCCTCCAATCTCAAACTACTCTGTAATGCCAGGATAGCAGCTGAAGAGCTCATTGATAGCCTTTGCGTTGAATTTTGCCACAAGCCCAAACCTCCTTCTTATCGTTTGAGAGCATTTAATGAAGCAATACGGGCAGTGGATGAATCAGCCCATACAATAAAAGATAACAAGAAGGCCATTGGCAGACAAATCAGCTTCCTGAAACGCGACATCAAAAACTTACATAAAATGATGGATATCCATACCGGCACTTTAGACAGAGATAAATTCACCGTTATACAGGGTGCATATCCCATTCCGCTGAATAATATTGACTTGAAACGATTTTGGATAATTCAGCAGATACTTGAACAACAGCAAAAGATGCACAAAATGGGGAGAAATAATTGTCTGGATCGGATTATTGATCTTGAAAATCCATTTGCCCGCCCAGTAGCAAAAACAAAAGCCAAATTCAGGATTCTCAAAACCCGTGTTCACTTGCTTCAACAGGTATTCTAAATCACCCCTGCGTTCCAGCTTTCGTTTATAAATTCAGAATTCCGGAAAAAATCAATAAAATCATTTTCCAAAGCCCTCCAAAAAATCAGCTGACTAAGTCGGGTAGAAGATGTTAGTAGGTAAGTACTTTTTCCACCTTCTTCATAGTTTCTTCATAGTTTCTTCATAGTTTCTTCATAGTTTCTTCATAGTTTCTCATTAGTTTCTTCATTTAAGGACTATGAAGAAACTAATAAGAAACTATTGAGGAAATGCTAAAAATCTATTGAGGAAAAGTAAATTGTCCCTACTTTTCCAATATTTCATCATTTCTCTGCAGATTAAATGTAAGAAGAGCCTCGATTATCTTACAAATTTATCTAAATCAAAAAATATTTTCAATTATTTTTTCTTTTTTTTTTCAGACCCCCCCCCTTATAAATGGGGGTCTTCTGAAATATTTCATGTTTTTTAAACATATTGTTTCATTTTTATGGGGGGTAGTTTAATATTTTATACTATATTTGCCACATGAGATGTTTTTATAGGGGGGTGTTCTAATAAATCATATGTTTTTTCAAACCGACCCCCCCTATTTTTTAACTCACCTCATGAATTAATTACTTTTTTAATCAGATCAGTGATTAATTGGGTTCAGGTAAAATTTAAAGACTTAAAATCATGCACGATTTCATCCAAAGAAAGATCAAATTATTCAATTTATCCTAAATGTTCAATGCCACCGCTGAGAACTGATTCATTGATTTACCGAAAAGCAATTTCAAGACCAACCAATAAATTAAATTTTTAACTTTAAAAAGCACAGATTATGAGAACAAAAGAAAAAAGTTTAGCAAAGCTGATCATGCTTACAGGATTGGGTTTGTTTATGACGATTAATATCGCAAGGGCAACGCCTTCGACGATTATCTGGATTCCCTCAGTTGATTTTCAGGGATTCAAGTCATGGCATCTTGGAATGGACAATTACATCCGTATGCAAAAAGTGAATGGTGTTCGTGGAGCAGGTGTTATTGATCTGGGTTTGACGACCGGTATTTTGCCTTTTAAAAATTTCCAGGCTGAGGTCGGTGCCGACTATTTGACGATGGGTGACAATGTTTATGACGATCATCCCATTTATCTCAATGGTAAAATGGGGTTCATCGAGGGTGGATTGTTTAAAGGTTCTCCGGCAATTGCTGTTGGAGCCTATAATGTAGGATTAAAAACCAACCTGACCAATTACAATATTGTTTACGGGCTCATTGCTAAGACGATACCAGTTATCGGCAGGGTTTCCGTTGGTTATTATTCAGGTAATAAAAAGCTCCTTGTAGATGAAAACGGAGCCTCTAAACAGTCTGGAGCGTTGGTTTCATGGGATAGGGCAATGACGGAAATATCTGATAAGCTTTGGTTTGCAGTAGATTATCAAAGTAACAAAAACTACCTGGGAGCACTAAGCATGGGATTTTCATGGAACTTCACAAAAAATGTTTCGATGATATTTGGTTATGATATTTACAATAACAAGAATGCATTTTACAATTCTGTCAACACGAATGCCAATACGTTTACGGCTCAGTTAGATATTAACATTTAAGTGTTTGAATAAAATTGTTTAATTTAAAAATATGAATCATGGATTTTAAAAATGTAAGTCTCGAAAGGGGTCAGTTTTTCACCCGAATCAGTGAAAACATATCGAAACCCAAGAACTGGAAATTAGGTTTCACCATTCTCGCCGGAAAAATGATTGGACTGGTTATCGTCATATTGGGAATGATGATGATTCCCGGCATGATATCTACACCGGCAATGGCAGCTGATGTCTATACACCACATGAAACATCGGTGATCAATTCATTAAATACTGTATGGACCCTTGTTGCAGCATTCCTTGTATTTGGAATGCAGGCAGGGTTCGTGATGCTCGAGGCAGGTTTTGCCAGAAAACGTGAAACAGTTAACATTTTAGTTGAATGCGTTCTGGATACTGCTATTTGTGGACTTTCATTCTGGGCCATCGGTTATGCATTCATGTTTAGTCATGGAAACGGTTTTATAGGATACCATTGGTTTTTCCTACAAGGTGCACCTGCAACCTATGAAGCAACCGGAGTTGCATTGCTGGCCCATTGGATTTTCCAATATGCATTTGCAGATACGGCTTCTACCATTACTTCCGGAGCAATGATTGGCCGTACCAGTTTCCGTGGCGATATCATCTATAGCATAGGTGTAACTGCGTTTATTTATCCAATCATTGGTCACTGGGCATGGGGGCCCGACGGATTCCTGGCTTTAATGGGAACTCCGGGCAATTTCTTACCTACATTGGGACAGGGATTCCGTGATTTTGCAGGTTCATCCGTTGTTCATACCATTGGTGGTATGGTTTCTTTGGCAGGGGCTATTGTTCTGGGGCCTCGCATTGGACGTGTCTTTTTACGTGACAATAAAGATAAAGGTGGCTTACCTGCCGCTCACAATTTACCATTGGCTACTATCGGCGCTTTCCTGCTATGGTTTGGCTGGTATGGTTTTAACCCGGGCAGTACGCTTTCTGCAATGGATTTCCAGGGAATTGGACGAATTGCTGCTAATACCACACTTGCAGCCTGTGCCGGATCATTGGTAGCCATGTTGTGTGCTCTATGGATCGGACCGTTTAAAGGAAAGTTTGATACAGGATTTGCATTGAACGGAATGTTGGCAGGACTTGTTGCAATTACGGCACCATGTTATTGGGTATCACCTCTTGGAGCAGTAATTCTTGGAGGAGTAGCAGGAGTGGTTGTATTTGGAGGCGTATACTTATTGGAATTTCTCAGAATTGATGATCCCGTTGGTGCTGTTTCGGTTCATGGTTTGGCAGGTATATGGGGAACATTGTCACTTGGTTTATTTGCAAGTGGAGAATTTGGATCAACTGGTCCATTAGGTGCGGATAATACTGCTCCGGTAAAAGGGCTCTTCTATGGTGGGGGATTTGATGTTCTGAAAGCTCAGGCAATCGGAAGTTTTACGATCACAGTTGCTACTTTTGTTATTTCATTGGTACTGATGTGGCTGGTCATGAAATTACCTTATCCTTTCAAACTTCGTGTTGAACCTGAAGGAGAAACAGGACCCGGTGGCATCGATGTTTGGGAACATGGAGCTGAGGCATATCATGATTAATAAAAAACTGGATTCGATTACAGTATTTTTATAAATTTGAATTGAAAAGAAATTAATTTAATTTGAAATGACATGAAAAAAATTGAAGCAATTATAAGAGTCTCAAAATTCCAGGCAGTTAAAGAAGCATTACACGAAATCGATATTGATTTTTTCAACTATTGGGACTCAATCGGAGTTGGAAATGAAAAGAATCGTAAAGGATCATACCGAGGATCATCTGATGACACTGAATTCATTTCACGCAGAACATTGTCAATAGTTGTAAGGGATGTGAATTTGCAGAAAACAATAGATTGTTTGTTGGAAACTGCCTATACGGGTGAGATTGGAGACGGGAAGATTTTCATTATCCCGGTCGAAGATTCATATCGCATCCGAACACGAGAAAGAGGTGATGACTCTTTGTTTATTAAAGAAAAAGATTAGAGAAGGATTTTAAATTTCAATTTTTAAAAGGGCGTGTCGTAAAACACGCCCTTTTCATTTCTTGGAAAACAACAAATAGGGGGGTCTTATCATTTTTTATATATTTATTTTATATTACCCCCTATTTATTTTGTGTTTATTTAATTATTTATACTATTTTTGCAGTGTCGTATGATATATACGGGGGGGGGTATGTGAATATATTCTATTTCTTTATCATACATTACCATATTTATTTACAACTACTCATCATTAAAAAAATGTAATTGTACTATGAAGAAAATTGAAGCAATTATCCGCAGATCAAAATTCGAGGAGGTCAAAGAAGCTCTGCACGATGCCGACATCCAGTGGTTTTCGTATTGGGACATCACAGGAGCTGGAAAGGAACGTGAAGATATGGTAGTCCGTGGACAGGTTTTTGAATCCAGTTATATCCAACGCCGTATGTTGTCAATCGTGGTAAGAGATCAGAACCTTGAAAAGACGATAAAAGCGATTATGGATGCATCCAGAACAGGTGAATTGGGAGATGGAAAGATATTTGTATCTGACATCGAGGAGACTTACAGAATTCGTAATGGTCAAAAAGGTGCTGATTCGCTCTACTAAAGAATGTGTTTGGGATAATAGTTAAATGGTTCAACCAAAAAATCAAAAAAATGAAAAAAGGTATTATAGCAACGATTGTATTGACTGCGGTATCTATACTGCCGGTGGCGGCTCAGGAAGTTGTAGCGAAAAAGGTCCCCTATATAGATTTTGGTAACACAGCATGGATCATAGTCGCCACTGCTTTGGTTATGTTCATGACGATTCCGGGTCTGGCACTTTTTTATGGTGGTCTGGTACGTCGTAAAAATGTGTTGAATATCCTGATGCAGTGTTTTATCATCATGGCGCTAATCAGCATCGAATGGGTTGTTATTGGATACAGTATGTCTTTTGGCAGTTCACATGGATTCCTTGCACCTTTTATTGGTGGTTTCGATTGGGCCTTCCTGAGGGGAATTGGCATCAATGATGTGAGCCCTTACTTTATTTCTCAGGAAAATGCACGCATACCTCATATCCTGTTTATCCTGTTCCAGTGCATGTTTGCAGTCATCACTCCAGCGTTAATCATTGGCGCTTTTGCTGAGCGAATCAAATTCAAAGGTTTCGTAGTATTCACCCTTTTATGGGCCCTCTTTGTCTACAATCCGATTGCACATTGGGTGTGGAGTTCGGATGGATGGTTGTTTAAACTGGGAACACTCGATTTTGCCGGTGGTACCGTTGTCCATATCAATGCAGGTATTGCAGCGCTTGTAATGGCTGTGATGCTTGGTAAACGAAAAGATTATAGGGGTCATGCTATTCCACCTCATAACATTCCATTTGTCGTGATGGGCGCTGCCTTTCTATGGTTTGGATGGTATGGTTTCAATGCAGGCAGTGCCTTAGCAGCCGATGGATTGTCAGTCAGTGCTTTCCTGGTTACACACATTGCCGCTGCAACAGCAGCACTTACCTGGGCAATCATTGATTGGATCATAGAGCGCAAATCAACACTGGTAGGAATTTCAACAGGAGCTGTTGCTGGATTGGTTGCCATCACCCCTGCCGCCGGTTTTGTAGATTTAACCGGTGCACTTGTCATAGGTGCTGTTGTTTCAATCGTCTGTTTCTTCATGGTAGCTGTAGTAAAACAAAAATTTGGCTACGATGATTCACTCGATGCATTTGGTGTTCACGGTATTGGTGGTGTAATCGGCGCAATATTAACCGGAGTTTTTGCAACCCCTGCAGTGCAGGCGGCTTATAGTGGAGCGTTGTATGGTAATATTCATCAATTAGCTATTCAATTAATGGCAGTATCTGTAACTATTGTCTATTCAGGAGGTATGACTTTTGTACTATACAAGGTTGTTGAAAAATTTGTCGGACTCCGTGCCGATAAACAAGAAGAATCAGTTGGTCTCGACGAGACAATGCATAATGAAATTGCCTATACAACAATAGATTAACATTTTTTGTTTGTTTATATTTACCTTGTGAAGGGCGTGTTGGCGAGACACGCCCTTTCATTTTTAACCCAAAAAACTACACCAATTACTAAGTAATCTTCCTATATTTTACAGACAACACAATTTAAACTTATTTTAAATTGTGTACTTTACAAAAATGCTATAAGTCAATAAAAAGGGGGTGTTTGCAATTATTAACACAGTTTAAATAATACGACCCCCATATTTTTTCTTTCTTCATTAAATTAATAAACTATTTTTGCAACCTCCTACACTGTAATTAGGGGGGTATGCAGTTATAATCCTATTCCCATTTTTACACTCTTTATTTATTATCTACAACTACACCTCATTTAAAAAACAATTAATTGTATTATGAAGAAAATTGAAGCAATCATTCGAAGAGCGAAATTCGAAGAAGTCAAAGAGGCCTTGCATGCAATTGATATACAATGGTTTTCGTACTGGGACATTACAGGTGCCGGTAAAGAAAAAGAAGATATGGTTGTTCGGGGTCAACTTTTCGAATCAAATTATATTCAAAGAAGAATGATTTCGATAGTTGTAAGAGACCAGAATCTGGATAAAACCATAAAGGCAATCATGGAATCGGCATGGACAGGTGAATTGGGCGATGGGAAAATATTTGTATCTACAATTGATGAAACTTATCGTATCCGTAACGGCCAATCCGGACCGGATGCGCTTTATTAGAAAAATCAAAATCAGTAACCGCATAATTTAAAACATTTCATAACCAATCGTTTTCTGAGAATGAAAAAGAAATTAATTGTTTCAGTGATATTATTATTAATTGCTGTTTTACCTGCTGCAGCACAAACAAGTGTAGCAAAAGTTGTTCCTCATATAGATTTTGGTAATACGGCCTGGATTATTGTTGCAACGGCATTGGTCATGTTCATGACCATACCCGGGCTTGCTCTCTTTTATGGAGGACTTGTACGTCGAAAAAATGTTCTTAACATCCTGATGCAATGTTTTATTATCATGGCTATCATCAGTATTGAATGGGTCGTATTTGGTTACAGCATGACCTTTGGAACAACTACCGGATTTTTAGCTCCTTATATTGGTGGTTTTCACTGGGCTTTTCTAAATAATATAGGCATTAATGATATCAGCCCTTATTTTGTGTCACAGCAAAACGCGCGTATTCCACATCTTTTGTTTGTCATGTTTCAATGCATGTTTGCAGTAATCACTCCGGCGCTAATCATAGGAGCTTTTGCTGAACGCATAAATTTCAAAGGCTTTGTTGTGTTTAGTCTTTTATGGGCCATTTTTGTTTACAATCCGGTAGCACATTGGATCTGGAGCAGCAGTGGATGGTTATTCAAAATGGGAACATTGGATTTTGCAGGAGGTATTGTTGTTCACATCAATGCCGGTATTGCAGCGCTGGTTACAGCAGTCATGCTGGGCAAACGCAAAGACTATCGTGGCCATGCAATCCCGCCCCATAATATTCCATTCGTGGTAATGGGTGCAGCATTTCTTTGGTTCGGTTGGTATGGTTTCAATGCCGGAAGTGCTTTAGCTGCAGATGGATTATCCGTTAACGCATTCCTTGTCACGCACATAGCAGCTGCAACAGCAGCAGTTACTTGGGTGATCATTGACATGTTATATGATAAAAAGCCAACTCTTGTCGGAATCTGCACAGGAGCAGTGGCCGGATTAGCAGCTGTAACACCTGCTGCAGGGTATATCGGACTGTCAGGAGCTATTGTTATTGGTGCCATAGTTTCAATTGTATGTTTTTTCATGGTCGCTCATGTAAAAGAACGTTTTGGATACGATGATTCATTAGATGCTTTTGGTGTACACGGAATGGGTGGAATAATCGGATCTGTTCTTACGGGTGTACTGGCAACACCACTGATTCAGTCAGCTTATAGCGGTTTGCTTTATGGCAATGTACATCAGTTTAACGTTCAACTGATTGCAGTTGGTACGATTATACTTTATTCGGGTGTAATGACCATCATCATCTTCAAACTGGTTGAAAAAACAGTTGGGATTCGTGCTACAAAACAGGAAGAATCTGTTGGACTCGATGAAACTTTGCATAATGAAATTGCCTACACTACAATCGATTAATTTCTTTTTCAAGACAAGTTTGTGTTTAATCCCTAAAAGAGTGTGTCATATGACACACTCTTTTTTAATGACCTATTTGTTTAAACTTTTTTCATTAATTATCTTAAACTTCTAAAAAATATAAAATACAGCAAAAGGGGTTATGTTAAATATATAATACATTATTTAACATATACCCCCTATTATTTTGTCATATTTCAATTTATTTGTAGTATATTTACAACTTCATGCAATGCAATAAAGGGGGTATGTCAATTATTTGTATTATTTTAAGTTCACATTTTAATCTATAAATACATTCATCAAACAATTAAGTCAATGTATCATGAAAAAAATTGAAGCAATTATCCGTAGATCAAAATTCGATGAAGTCCGTGAAGCTTTACACGATGCAGACATCCAATGGTTTTCGTACTGGGATATTACAGGGACGGGCATAGAAAGAGAAGATATGGTAGTGCGTGGTCAGTTTTTCGAATCAAGCTACATTCAACGAAGAATGCTCTCAATCGTTGTAAGAGATCAGAACCTGGATAGAACAATCAAGACCATTATGGATAAAGCCTGGACCGGAGAACTGGGTGATGGGAAAATCTTTGTTTCAACCACTGATGAATCTTACCGTATCATTAACGGTCAGAGTGGACCCGAATCACTGGTCTAAAAGGAATTAACTCCTTTTTAAATATCAATTGAACAGTGATGGCATATCTGTGTCTATCAATGGATAATTTTATTAATAAAAAAACCCTTCATTAGTAGTATCAACTACTTCAGAAGGGTTTTTAGTTTAATCTCTTAAAGAAATTACCGGATGAACAAAAGCTCACGGTATTTTGGGAGAGGCCATTTTTCATTATCAACGATCAGCTCAAGCTTATCAATATGATAGCGAATCTCATCAAAGAATGGGAATATTATATTAGCGTACGCCAAAGCTTTTCCGCGTTCTGTCTCAATGGTGTTAGCTACTTTTCGGGCTTCGATCATCTCGTTAACCTTATTTTCAACGATATCAACACGCTCAGAAATTTCCTTTATCAGTTCAAGGCGGCGTTTAGCCAAACCCTTGTATTCTTCAGCGCTGAAAAGGTTCTTCAGACCCTGAACATTGCTGATCAGCATTGTCTGATATTCTAAAACAGTCGGTAGAATATGATTCATGGTAAGATCACCCAATACGCGTGACTCAATCTGAACTTTCTTCACGTAGAGATCCCAACGAACCTCTGTACGTCCTTCCATTTCCCTTTCATTGTAAACTTTGGCACGTTTGAAAAGTTCCATCGTCTGAGGGGTCAGGTAAGCATCATAAATAAGGGGAACACAGGATTCGCAATCCAGACCACGTCTTTTAGCTTCGGCCTTCCATTCATCGCTGTAATTGTTACCATCAAACCGAATGGCTTTGGACTGTTTGATCAGCTTACGCAATACCTGAAGAATGGCTTCATCTTTCTTAACACCCTTTTCGATAATGGCATCGACATCAACTTTAAAATCGACCAACTGAACAGCAAGCGCAGCATTCAAAGAAATCATTGCTGAAGCACAGTTTGCTGATGAACCAACTGCACGGAATTCAAACCGGTTCCCTGTAAAAGCAAACGGGGATGTACGGTTACGGTCGGTATTATCAAGCAATATTTCCGGAATCTTACCAATATCAAGTTTAATGGCAGTCTTTTCGTCGGGACTCATCTTCTGGTCAGTTACCCTGTCTTCGATCTCATCCAGCATCTGGGTCAACTTGGTACCCAGGAATGCAGAGATAATTGCAGGAGGTGCCTCATTTGCACCAAGACGGTGTTGATTAGCTGAAGAAGCAATCGAAGCCTTAAGCAATGCGTTATGTTTATTTACAGCTGCCAGTGTATTTACAAGGAAAGTAAGGAACTGTAAATTGGTTTTTGGAGTCTTACCAGGTGATAAAAGATTAACGCCTGTGTTAGTTGAAACGGACCAGTTGTTATGTTTACCCGAGCCATTGATACCAGCGAAAGGTTTTTCATGGAATACAACTTTGAAATTATGTCTTCTTCCAACAATACGCATTAAGATCATGATAAGGAGGTTATGATCGTTTGCTAGGTTAGTTTCTTCATAAATAGGAGCCAATTCATATTGATTAGGCGCTACTTCATTATGACGAGTCTTAACAGGTATACCTAACTTATAGGATTCAAATTCGAGGTCCTGCATGAATGCAAGAACACGACGAGGAATCTGACCGAAATATTGATCTTCGAGCTGCTGATTCTTTGCAGAAGCATGTCCCAACAAAGTACGTTCAGTCAACACAAGATCAGGACGTGCATTGTAAACTGCCTCGTCAACTAAGAAATATTCCTGTTCCCATCCCAGGTTGCTATTCACTTTGGTAACGTCTTTATCAAAATATTGACAAACTTCGACAGCAGCTTTATCAAGAAAATGGAGAGCCTTTAGAAGTGGAGTCTTATAATCGAGTGCTTCACCAGTATAAGAAATAAATATGGTAGGAATAATGAGGGTGTCTTCTAAAACAAATGCGGGTGAAGATGGGTCCCATGCAGTATATCCACGTGCTTCGAAAGTGTTGCGAATTCCTCCACTTGGAAAACTAGAAGCATCTGGCTCTTGCTGAACCAATAGTTTACCTGAAAATACTTCAATAGCACTTCCTTTTGAGGGTTCTGCAAAAGTATCATGCTTTTCAGCCGTACCTTCAGTCAAAGGTTGAAACCAGTGAGTATAATGGGTCGCCCCCATACTCATTGCCCAAACTTTCATACCCATTGCAATTTGATCTGCTATCTTCAGATCAATACGGTTTCCATTATCAATAGCATCAATTACAGATTTAAATGCATCTTTTGACAGGTATTTTTCCATTTTGGCCCTGTCAAATACATTCATGCCATAATAATCAGAAACTTTATCTCCGGGAGCTTTAACCTCAACCGGTTTTCTCTTTAATGTTTCTTCCAGTGCTTTAAATCTTAAAGTCGCCATAGCCTTATTTATGATTTGTAAGTTTTCAAGACAAAAGTAATACATTTTTAAAAATACCCCCTGTTTTTTTTATACTTTTTATATTATTTTACATTTATTTTAATAAAAACTCCATTTTTCAACGCTTTTCCATTTTGAAATAAAAAAACTAGGCATTTATTTACATTGTTTGATACAAAAGAAGTAGTGAAATCATGAAGATGGATTTCAGAGAAAGGCATTTTTAGAATTAATAATTTTACCATTAGTCCAAGTGATAAGAAAAAAAGGGATCAAGAAACAATTTATTGTGTTTTTAGTTTTTCTACTTCTATTCTGGTTAGTTCAATATTTTTTTTGTCAAATAAATAGATATTGAATTACTTAATTACAATAAATATCCACAGAAAACAAATTATACTAACTTTACGACCATAATCCTTCAATTAAATCACTTCATCATGGAAAAGAACAGCACTGTTTCAGCATCATACAATGAAGCGGAATTACACATTAACGAAATGATCAGTGCCTCACGCGAGCACATCAATTCACATGGAATACTTTTTATTCTTTGGGGATGGATAAATTTTCTCAACTTTTTTGCTCAATATCTCTCTGGTATCATCGAGACAAACTATCAGGTTCTTCAAATTGAGAGATCTGCACGCATTGTTCTACCCCTTTTTGGATTACTCTTTACAATTGTTTACGCGTACTTGCACAGGGAAAAAGAATCTTCTTATATCAGCATTTCTTTGCGATATGTATGGATTTCGGCGTTTCTGTGTCTTATCTTAACGAATATGATCCAGTTTAATGTGCTTCGTCAGGTTTATTTCAATCTGCAACATCCTATTTTCATGTTGTTTATAGCCTTTGCAATAGTCGTTTCGGGAGGCATACTCCGTCAGCGGATCATCATCATAGGAGGAGTGATTTTTGCTTCACTTGCGTTTATAAGTTCACTTGTCCCTTTAGAATATCAATTGCTTGTTGAATCAATCGGATGGCTCATTGCATTTATCATTCCGGGACACATCACTTATTCCAAAAGAAAACGCAATGTTATTAATGCATGAATTGCGAATTTTAATAATTTTTATTATTAATTTGCAGTCCTTTAAGCAAATATTAATGTTTAATCATTCTGTTTGTAAGGCATGAACTATTTCATTTGGACTAGAACTGATTGAATAATTTCACCTCATTATCTTTACATACCACAGCCTCTGCCTGTTTATTATCTTTTACCGGGTATTATTGCTGAGTTAACTCATTCATAAAAGCTGTGATGGATTATTTCGTCTTTATTTACCTGCTGTTTGAATTACTTTCTGAATTGTTCCATCAGGATTAAAATACAATTTGTCAACACAAATAGACCTTAACCAATCCTCATGGGAAATGGAACTGTTCAGATAAAATGCATACCACTGTCCTTTATATTCTACTATCGAGCCATGATTTACGTAACTATCTGTTGGATCCATGTATATTCCCTCATATGTCCATGGTCCTAATGGGCTCTTACTCATGGCATATCTCATTTGGTTATGTTTGCCAGCTACATCGTGATTATCGGAATAAGAGAGATAGTAGATCCCGTTACGTTTGTGTACCCAGGTTGCTTCATGAAAATCGACCAATCCTTTCATATCCTGCATTTCACCATCTAATTCTACCATGTTATCTTTTAACTTTCCACCTTGGCAGACGCCACCGCCACCATAATAGAAATAAGGCGTCCCGTCATCGTCAATAAACACGCAAGGATCAATTCTGGATTCGAGACCTTTTATATAACCCTGTACTTTAAAATCTTTTGCAGGGCTTTTACTAGTCGCTACACCTATCTTCCATGAATTATTCCATTTAGTGTCACTGGGATGAGGAAAATAGAAATAGTATGTCCCGTTTTTATATGCGCAATCTGGAGCCCACATAAAACCACCCTCTGGTCTGCCCCAGGGAACCTGACTTGCACGAAGAATCTCACCATGGTCTTTCCAATGTACCATGTCGTTGGTTGAAAATACATGATATTGATCCATTAAATCGCAGCCCCGTGCCGGAGCGATATCATGAGATGGATATACATATAACCGGCCATCTTTCCATACATGGGCAGAAGGATCAGCTAAATACATTTGGGTCACAAAAGGATTCTGTGCAAAACAACTATTGAGTGAAAGGGTTAGTGTTGTTATAATCAATAGCACAGAAATGAGCACTTTTTTCGATATGGAAATAAATCCATTAGAGAATTTCAGCTTCATCATTTTTTAAAAATTAAGTGACTTAGTACATGACAAAAAGATATATACACTTAATATTCAATAACATGTGTTAATAACTTGGTGATAACTGTTTTGAATAAATGTATTTACAATCCTTACATTCAGTGTCTTATGTGAAATACTTCCATGTATGGCACCAAGATATATGAATACCAAGATTGAGAGTAAAAATACCATTTTATTTACAACATTAATAGCAATCTTCGGGAATATTGATCCATTTATTTATTCATTCATTACCCATATTATTTTTATCAACTTTTACAGCAAACAAGACTAAAGTATATTGATCAATGTTGCATTAACATATTCGACAATTAAGAATAATTCTAAATTGCTATAAATTAGGATAATATCACAAATTTTATTTAACATTTCCTGACTTTACAGGTTTATAATCCTAAATGATAAAAACTGTCAAAATGGAAAATCATCTACACCTTAAGTACTGTCTCTTTTCAAAAGGATTAAATTGTAAAAGAACAAACAGAACATTAATTCGTACCATTCAACTTTGCATGCTTATACTAATTTTGGTATTTCAATCTGAACTAGCCAAAGCAGTTCCCAGTTATGCCAGACAAACCGGAATGTCGTGTACTGCATGCCACTATTCTTTCCCCGAATTGAATGCATTTGGCCGACAATTTAAGATGAATGGTTATACGCTGACATTTATGAAAACCATTGAAGCTAAAGATGACAGCGCCAAGGGAGCAAAGTTAAATCTGCTCAGTTATTTACCTCTGTCAGCAATGGTGCAGACTTCATTTACACAATTGGCCAGTGATGTCAAAGGTGTTCAAAACCATACCGTTGCATTTCCTCAACAACTGAGTTTATTCTTTTCTGGAGAAGTCACTCCACATCTTGGAACTTTCATTCAAATGACCTATGATGGCGTAAGTTTTGGAATGGATAATGCAGATATCCGCCTTACCAATACAGGATTTCTTGGGTCTAAGAGCCTGACTTATGGACTTACCTTAAATAACAATCCTGCTGTTCAGGATGTTTGGAATACATCACCTGCATGGAGATTCCCTTCTGCAACCTCTGCTGCAGCGGTAACTCCTTCGAAATCATCCGATATAGAAAACCAGGGAATGATGGTCGCTGGTTTGGGAGCATATGGTTTATACAATAATCTGCTGTTTGCGGAATTAACTTTATACCGATCTGCTCAACAGGGGTTGGCTAATCCGGCAGATACATCCAGTTTTGGTGCTATTAAAGGGTTAGCACCTTATTGGCGACTTGCATTGCAACACCAGTGGGGAAACAACTATATGGAATTGGGTACATTTGGAATGTATACGCGACATTATCAACAAGGCGTCATTGGTGAAATGGACAATTTTAACGATGTCGGGTTTGATTTTCAATATGAACGAACCATGTCCACGGGTGCATTTACTGTGCATTCATCTCTGATTACAGAAAAAGAAACCCGAGATATTTCTACAACTCAGAATACCAAGCTTAATTATAGTACATTCAAAATCGACGGTAACCTGTATATGAGAAATGGTTTTGGCGCAACAGTAGGTTACTTCACCACAAGTGGCACCCAAGATCTCAATATAAGTAGTGTGAACAATAAGCCCAACAGCAATGGCTTCATCTTTCAACTTGAATACTTACCCTGGTTCAATACAAAATTAACCTTACAATATGTGACATACAATAAGTTTGATGGAAGCAAGATGAACTATGATGGTTTGGGACGTAATGCCAACCAAAATAACACCCTTTACATTTTAGCCTGGATCAATTTTTAATCAAACCTAATACTCAAACAATATGTTTAAATTTAAATGGATCATTTATTCTTACCTGGCTGTCATTTTAATTGTCAGTGCAGGTTCCACTGTTTTGCAGTCTAATCCTCAGAATCAGGATCCAGGAGTAGGTCCCGTCAAGAATGTTGAAATAGCTGCAACCATTGATACTAAAATGGTAGCTAATGGCAAAAAACTTTATTTGGCCAAATGTTTCGTATGTCATGATCTTGATCAAAAGAAAATAGGACCCCCTCTCAGGAATATCTATAAAGAACGTAAACCTGAATACATCATGAATCTGTTGGTTAATGCTGTTCAAATGCAAAAACAAGATCCTTTTGTAAAAGACTTGTTGAAGAAATACAACAATGTATTAATGCCAGACCCTGCAATCACCCAAGCTCAGTCCAGAACAATACTTGAATATTTGCGATCAGTAGCAAAATAAATTATCCGGTACGACTATTTCATACAGGGTATTTCGCTACTCATGAAATCAAAATTATTTTAGAGAGTTTAGTTTTTAATATTCTATAAATAAAGCACATATCTATAGAATATATTAAACTAAACTCTCTTTTTAATTTTATCTTATTTTCTAAATAAATTCTATTTAGACAGCTTAACAATTTATAATTATTCCCGTTAAACTATCTTACACTCTCTAAATCTAATAGACTACTAGATACAGGTAAAAATGAAAATTGGAGTACTAACAGCCACTGAAACCGACTTCACTAGTCTACTTACTACAACCGAAACTTCAGATCTGAATCATTCGATTGGGACTTCAATGACATTAACCCAAAACCAGATCAATTCTCAAAAACCATTTTTTGCAGAAGATAAACAGGAACAATTTAACCTCCTGATCACAGCCTTCCGAATTCTATGTTCAAAGTATCAGTATGCTGCTGAAAAGCTGATATGTAAAATCCTACTTTCCAGAATAGATAGCCCGAACAAAACAACCAAAAAAATACTTGCAACACAAATAGATTTTCCGGCTATCTCTCAATTAGGTTCAACCATTGAAATGGTTTTCAATGAGTCAAAAGGGATATTTGAAAAATTCCATATTATTGTGGATCAGACTTCAGTAGCCGAAAATTATGAATTCGCCTTATTGGCTTTTAACACTGAATCTGAAAACATTGAATTAGACTGTACGATCAGAATACATCGGGACATCAGTTTTAATTTTAAAGCCCCCCTTGATTCCCCATTTGCCGGAGTGATTTCAAATTGTGATCATCATTTTCTGAATATCTTAAATGCCATTCAGCAAATGCCGGATCAGTTAATTGGGTCTATTTCAATAATGGATTCAACTGAACAGGATTATTTACAACAATGGAGTGAAGGAATTTATAATCCGGATATCAGTCAACCTATTTGTTTGCATCAGCTATTCGAACATACCGTTAAGAACTTCCCAATGCTACCCGCCGTGTTTTCAAACGGGAATAGCTTCTTCTATAAAGAGATTGATAACAAAGCAAATCAACTCGCCCGATATCTCCTTCTTAAAGGAATCGGAAAAGGAGATTATTGTGGAATACTTCTTCCCCGGACTGAAGAAATGTATATCGCAAAGTTGGCAATACTAAAAGTTGGTGCGGCTTACATACCCATGGATGTGTCCATACCCAAAGACCGGCTTCAATTTATCCTTGATGATTCAGCCAGTAAAGGTTTAATCTCCCATTCAGTATTTCTTGAAAAATATCAGGACTACTCCTGCATAAAGATAATTCTTGATAAACAAGCTCCCATTCTATCTACGTTTGGGACCACAACACCTGAACTGAACTCAAGGCTCCCCTCCCCTGACGACATTGCTTATGTCATTTATACTTCCGGAACGACCGGGACACCCAAAGGAGTTAAGATTCAACATGCTGCAATCTGTAACCTGGTACAGGCAGAATCAACAATATTCCAGGTCACATCCCGTGATAAAGTATTTCAGGGTTTCTCCATTTCGTTCGATGCATCACTCGAAGAGATCTGGTTAGCTTTCTTTGCCGGCGCTCAACTCTTTGTAGGTTCTGAAGACACCCTGCAATCGGGAAGTCAGATGGCGACCTTTATCAACGAAAACAAGATAACCGTTTTTTCAACCGTCCCCACCTTATTGTCCACTATAACAGAGGAACTATCATCCGTTAAAACACTCATCCTGGGTGGAGAAGCCTGTTCAATGGAACTCGTAAAGAAATGGTCGACTCCAAAACGCCGGATGATTAACACATATGGCCCAACCGAAGCCACAGTGATAGCTACTTTTGCTGATTGTAAACCAGATAAAAAAGTTACCATCGGAAGACCTGTAGTCAACTACAGTACTTATATTCTGGATGAAAATCAACAAATGGTACCGGCCGGGATTGCCGGAGAGTTATGCATTGGAGGGCTGAGTCTTGCTGAAGGTTATATTAACAACAATACCCTTACTACCTCCAAATTTATCACTCCCAGGTTTCAGGTTAATCCTTCATTTCCCTTAAGGTTATATCGTTCCGGTGACCTGGTCCGATTCAACGCTGAAGGTGAGATAGAGTTTCTGGGACGTATTGATTCACAGGTAAAGTTGCGGGGTTTCAGGATTGAACTGGCAGAAATAGAATCTCAACTATTAAAAATACAGGCAGTTAAAAACTGCGCACTTACTGTAAAGAAAGACCCCAGCGGTCTTGAACACCTGATCGCATATATTGTCATCAACGATGAATTTTTATTCGATCCCATTTTAGTCAAAAAAGAACTCCGAACAAAACTGGCACCTTATATGATCCCCTCCCGTTTCGAGATGATCAGAGAAATACCTTTGTTGTCCAGTGGAAAGATTGACCGCAAACGACTACCGGAACCTTTCTTTCAGAAAGACCTTTCAGAAAACAAAACCAACGGAGATACAACCATCGAAAATATCACCCGGTTATGGGAGTCAATTTTTGGTATGGGAACCATCAGTCCAAAAGACAATTTTTTTGAACTGGGTGGTCACTCTTTGCTCGCATCACAGATGATCTCTGAATTGCGTAAAGATGTCAGATATGAAAAGCTATCTGTGAAAGATGTCTACAGTCATCCTACTGTTGAAAAGTTAACCCACTTTATCGAACACACAGTAAAATTCACCAATAATCATGAGAATTCCAAAAAGCCTACTCCACCGGTTATTGAAAAAGCTTCAAGGACAACATACATTACCGTATCCGTTCTTCAATTCTTAACGACTACCTTCTTTTATGGTATCACAGCAACAATCCTTCTTTTTCCACTTTTTTTAAGAGACCTGATTTCAGGTATTACCAACGCCGAAATTATATTGAGTTTGTTTGGCAGTTTTGCATTCTTCTACTTCTTCTGGATGGGCTTCTCCATCATTGTTAAATGGGTTGTCATCGGGAAGTTCAAGGCGGGGTCCTATCCTTTATGGGGGTTTTATTATTTCCGGTTTTGGCTGGTTAAGAAGTTTGTAGATATGACGCCCGTCAGTCTGATGTCAGGCACTCCATTCATCAACTGGTACTTCAGACTTCTTGGCGCTAAGATTGGGAAAAACACTTATCTGGGTACTGACCGTTTAAGAATCTTTGACCTGATTTCCATTGGAGACGACAGTAGCTTATTAAAGGAGAGCACATTGCTTGGCTATTCTATAGAAAACGGGTTGCTTCACATTGGAAGCATTACAGTTGGCAATCGTTGCATGATTGGTGCCCGATCTATGTTAGCAAAGAACACATTGATGCAAGATGATTCCATGTTACTCGAACTCTCCATGTTGGGCGATCATGAAACCATACCAAAGGGAGAAGTTTGGAAAGGGTCTCCGGCATGTCCATTCAAAGCCAATCATGATTATATCAAGAGTGATACTCAACGAATCACTGGTTTTAAGAAAGCAGGTTTTCGCTTTTTACAGGCTTTGGCATTACTCTTTGTATTGTTTTTTCCTCAGCTTTTAGCTGCTCCTTTTGGATATGTTTATTACAAGATCATATCCAACTATGGCTTAATCGCATTGCTTCCGGCAAGCTTACCACTGATTGGGATTTTTATTTTCCTATTCTGCCTCTCCATTTCAGCTTTCAAATGGTTGCTGATTGGCAAACAGAAACCCATGGATATTCGTTTAGACAGTCTGCTTTATACCCGAAAATGGATAGTGGACACCATGACATTCATGAGCCTTACCTTCTTCCGTTCCATCTACGCCACACTCTTTTTGCCCCAATGGTTACGAACGACAGGAGTAAAAGTGGGAAAACGTGCCGAGATCTCAACTCTTAACCATCTCTCTACCGATCTGCTCGAAATCGGTAATGAAAGTTTCCTTGCCGACTCCACCAGTATTGGAGTCCCTATGGTTTATCTGGGCTCCATCTATTTAAGAAACACCCACATTGGTGACCGTTCATTTATTGGCAATAGTGCTGTTTTGCTACCAGGATCCAAGATCGGTAACGATTGTCTCATCGGTGTACTATCTACAGCGCCCGATACGGCTGATGATGAAAAAATAAACGGCTCCTCATGGTTAGGTTCGCCCCCCATGTTCCTTCCCAACCGGCAAGAAAGTCCTAAATTTTCAGACAAGCTTACTTTTCATCCACCGTGGTACCTATATATTGCACGTGGATCTATCGAGTTTTTCAAAATCACGATGCCCTATGCCATCGCATCCTGGCTGATCATCTGCTTTTATGAGATCATCTACCCCCTTAACGAAACAGAAAACATCCTGCCTTTGATCTTAACAGCTACGCTCCTCTTTACTGCGCTCAGTTACTCCACCATGATCTTTGGATTGCTCTCAAAGTGGCTTTTGATAGGGCGCTATAAACCCGATGCCCGGCCATTGTGGAGCAGCTACGTCTGGCGAAACGAATTCATTAACTCCATCACCGAATGTCTTGTATTTCCACTTTATCAGAACATGATGCTAGGAACCCCGATGGCGCCACTATTTTTCAGAATGATGGGGAGCAAAATCGGTAAAAAGGTTTATATGGAAACCACTGAAATCACGGAATTCGATCTTGTTCATATTCAATCAGACTCGGCGTTGAACTTCGGCAGCACTATTCAAACTCACCTCTTCGAAGACAGGGTCATGAAAATGTCGGTTGTTGAAATCGGTAAAAACTGTACCGTAGGAGCCATGTCGGTCGTACTCTACGATTCAAAAATGGGCAACCATGCTGTTCTCGCTGGACTATCTCTACTTATGAAGGGTGAAACACTACCTGCTTGCACAAAATGGCAGGGCTCACCGTGCGGAAGAATAAACTGAAAACTCATTAAATAAATCCCTGACAATGAATCTGAATCCCGGAGAAATTCACATTTGGTCTGCTGCCATCGATGAGCGTTTTGATACTTTTTTGGATCATTCATTTCTTTCTGTCAACGAGAAAAGGAATGCCGGCAAATATGCTTACGACATGGATGCCTTTTTGTATTCTGTTCGTCACAACCTTTTGCGCATTATATTAGGCAGATATCTCAAATGCAATCCTTTAGATTTCAAATTCAACAGCAACCACTATCAAAAACCCCATATCTTCAGTCCCAATACTACGATAGAATACAATATTTCAATTTCATCCAACCGTTTTGTAGCTGCTTTCTGTCATCGTCATTCCATTGGAGTTGACGTTGAAATCATCCGTAATTTGAAAGGAATCAATCAAATGCTATCCGAGTATTTTACGATTCATGAAGCCGATTGGATTTTTAACCATCCTGAAAATAAGATAGAAACCGCTTTTTTTAACATCTGGTCTAAGAAAGAGGCGCTGGTTAAAGCTATTGGGAAAGGGCTTGACATCGAGCTTAACAGGTTTAATGTATTATCCAATAAACCTTTTATTTACGGAAACAATGAATGGCACATCACCCCATTAACGCTGTTTGACGATTGCGCCGCAGCTTTAGCAGTCAACAATCCCGATTCCAAAATCAGTTATTATAACGCAGCTGATTTATTATAGCGTTTCACCCTTTCACGGTCTATATTTGTCGTTAATTATAGCAATAATAATGCTTGCCTTCGTCATTTTTAATAATCCCGATGGGATGTAATGATTACAGGTCTAAATTCAAGAAATAACCACTAATTTTAAACTGCCAATTTCTCAATCTAAGGAAAAAAATAAAGTTAACTACTCAATGGGAAGCCTTTTGTAATCCGTGCCGGTGAACTCCATTTCCCACGTATCCCACGCGAATACTGGGAACAACGCATTCAGATGTGCAAGGCTATGGGAATGAATATTATATGTATTTATCTGTTCTGGAATTTTCATGAGCAGACCCCCGATGTCTTCAACTTTACAGGGTAAACCGATGCAACCCTTACAAAACCCACACTCCCCCATCAGATTGTGATCGACATGGGATAAAACTTTAAGATCAAAGCGTTGCGTTATCTTCCACGTGGCGACAGAAGTACTGCCGGGATGATAAAGGATTACCGTTTATTTGTCAAGACAGCTCCGTTTAAGTTTTAAAAATGACGGATTAAACTGTAGGGATGGCCCTTGTGGCCATCCTTTTTTTGTTTTATAGAAAAGAGAGAACTTAACATTGATCCTTCAAAAGCAATAATCCGTTGTCTTTAATCTGTGTAATTCAATGGACAAAGGGAAGCAAAAAATCTCCTTCAAGTAATTTATTCCTGACTTATGTTCTTTTCGTAGTCAATCACGACCTTTTTTGCTTCCTCATAATCAAGGCTGGAAACAACCACAGTCACAGAGCCCGCTCCACCCGGAGCAACCCACCATGGGTTTAACGTTCCCATGATTTCATTTTTTATATACGTTTGAATCTTTGCATCCTCAATCATACTCTTAACCAGTTCGGCTTCCCAGATCGTTCCGGAAAAAACTTCAACCAGGGTACTTTTATAATTTTTCTCCTTATCCTTTATCTTTAATGTACTGGTAGGTACATCATAATCAACTTCTGAACCCTTAATGACAATTTCTCTTTTAAAAAAATACAATACCCAGAATAGAAAGGAGGCAGTTGGAATTACAATTTTTAATGAATAGGGATTATACGACCAAAAGGATAGATAAACCGGTCCGTTTAAAAAGAGAAATTTAACCAAATTGAAATCTGTAATTGAAAAATAAAATGTAAGATTAACTAAAAGAATTCCGAATAACCAATATACCCTGTTTGAAATTTTCTTTTTTACACAAACAAATATAAAAGTGAACAAACCGAACAATGTTAATACATATCTATTAAAGTAGAACATTGCCTTTACGTATTTCTGGTCTATTGCAAAAGAGTCATTCCCCTCAGATTTTTCAAGTTTAATGATTTCATTGAAATGTTTTTTCCCTGGAGAATCTAAGTTGAAGTATACTGGTTTATAACCCTTCTTTTCAAATAAAATTTCAGTAAAACCCAAATATCCATAATGAAATTTATGAAAGTTATAACTACCAAGACTATCAGTAATAGAACAATATTGATCTTTAACACTAATTTTCACTCCTGCAACAGGTTGATTGGTAATCTTATCGATCACCCTACCATTAAAACTAATACCGGTATCACAGGAACTAACCAGAATACTCATTATTATTAAAATAAAAATCAATTTCAGTTTCTTCATTTCTATCAATATTTACATAGTAACTTTTGTACTGAATTTATAAAATATTTCCTGCATTGAACCTACTTTACACAGGTCAATTTTAAATAATTTTGTTCTTAGATCAATGCTTGAGTTGATTTTTCCAATCCAATTCGATCTTATTCCACATCATGTTTGAATTTAATGCGATAAAATCAGTGATGTACCAAACCAATAAAATAATTAACACATAATGTATTACGGTAACAATAACGGACTTTTGAATTTGTTTCCGGTCAAATAATTCCATTGCCCAACGCCCGATAAACAAACTGAGAATAGAAATTCCAATTAATGCAAAACAATAAATAAAAGCCAATTTATGATCTGGCCATAGTTTATTATAACGAATAGATAATGTGCTCACAATTGGAATTAATAACCAAATCGGCCCCCAATAAATCATTCGGATATATCTTGGCACATCTTTATGAACTTCGGTAAAGTAAGCAAATATTCCAAAAATAATAATTAATGATAATCCAAAGATCAATGACCAGTGTCCCATTTTTAAAAAATTTAGTATCTATTAATAAAATACCAGATATAAATCGAAATTAAAACTACTATACCATAGTTAACGATCGCTACAAATATAGACTTTCGTATCAGCTTTAGCAGGTATAATCTGATTGCCTGTTGGCTTAGAATTAAATTCACAACCGATAAAATGGTCAATATGATACAATACCACACAATATGCATCTTATTGGATCCCATGCTATTTACACGCAATATTAATTCTACAACATCAATAACAATAAAGAAAAAAGGAAGTTCGTAAATAATTCTAATATAATAAGGTACCCCGAATCTAACCTTGTAAGTCCACCTAAACAAGAACCAAATTATCAGCAAGGCAATGGGGAAAACCAGAAACCAATTATCCATTTTTCAGCAGGTTTAGTAATCTTATCTCTTTCCTTAGTAATTCAAAATAAAAGTACACACTTTAATTATAATAACTCATATTATTTTATTGCTTTTATAATAATAAATGTTTGATATTTACACATTATTTGATCAGAAGAGAAAAAATCCAAAAATAAAGACTTTGCCTTATGCTGCAACTGCTCATTCATCAATGGAAAGAAAGTCAACGTTCCACATTTTGGCAAAAGAGTTTAATTGTTAACATACTTCTTGGGATTCTGGGCATCTATCTGTTGTTAAACATTTTAGTGGTTGGCTACTTTGCAGATAATATAATCCGTGAAATATACAAAAGAGGTGATGTGGTGGTCATCTATACCGGGTTTCTGTTTTATTACTTTGCTTTCGACTTGATTCTCCGGTTTCTAGTTCAGAAATTACCCATCCTATCGATCCAACCTTACTTAACCCTGCCCATTAAGAAAAGCACTTTGCTGCATTATCCCCTGGTAAAAAGTATAGCAAGTTTTTTAAATGTAGTTGCACTATTACTGATTCTACCCTTTTTCATTAAAGTGATTTGCGTAACGTATACCATTTCATTTTGTCTGGCCTGGATCATAACAGTAGTTTCATTCATTGTTACAAACAATTTTCTTAATTTCTCCATAAAGAAATATTTCTCAAAGCGTCCATCGATCATTTTAATACTGTCGCCGGTTATTGGAACACTCATTTATCTGGATATTTCAAAGACCATTTTAATTTCACATTATTTTACCACATCATTATTCTATATAGCCGAATCTAAATGGCTTTATATAATTCCAATTATAGTTTCCGTTTTAGCCTATTATATTGGATATTCCATTCTCAAAAGGAATGCGTATATCGAGGACAGGCAGACCGGCTTAAGAAGAAATTCAGGTACTTTCTCCTTTTTATCAAGATATGGAGAAACAGGGCTCTTAATGGGAATAGAGCTAAAAATGATTTTCAGGAATCAAAGGCCTAAGTCAATGTTGTTCATAGGTTTAATTTATTTAGGCTATGGTTACCTATTCTATCATAATCGAAGTTATAACAGTGATTTAATACTGGTCTTTTTTGGAATTTTAATGACTTCGATTTTTGCGATAATCTATGGTCAGTTTTCGTTTTCTTGGGAGGCTTCTTTTTTTGATTATTACCTGGCAAATAAAATCTCCCCTTCTGGTTATATCAGGTCCAAATATTTGCTATTTGCGGTTTCCAGCACGCTAAGTTATCTTGTCACATTACCTTACGCCTTTTTGAACCCTAAAATTGTTTTCATCAACACAGCAATGCTTTTTTACAATATCGGGATTTCGTCAGTCTTTATATTATTTTTTAGTACTTATAATGCGACCCGTATTGATTTAGGAAGATCTCAGTTCATGAATTACCAGGGCTTAAGTTATGTTCAATATTTAAATATGATACCCGTTATGGTGTTTCCCGTTCTCATCCAATTGATGTTTAATTGGTATGCCAATCCTCAATATGGCATTTATTTGATTGGGCTTCTCGGGTTGATTGGAATCCTTTTCAATAAATATTTAGTTCAACTGGTGACGCATCAATTTAAGAGAAGGAGATATACGATGGCAACTGATTTTAAACATTTTTAGAAACGATATGATAAAGATCAACAACCTTAAGAAAGTTTATACCTCGAAAACAGCGCTTTCAATCGATCTTCTCACCATTAAAAAACGTGAACTGGTTGGATTGGTAGGCAATAATGGCGCCGGTAAAACGACCATGCTCAGTTTAATCTTAGATTTGATAGAAGCTACTACGGGGACCGTTGAATCGAAAGATCAGCTGGTCACAAAGTCTGATGAATGGAAAAACTATACAGGTTCCTTTTTGAACGAAGGATTCCTGATTCCATTTTTAACACCGCTGGAGTTCCTCGGGTATGTTGGTGAATTGCACGGTTTAAACAGCGCCGATGTTAAAAACTTTCTGACCACCAATGCTGCCTTTTATCATGAAGATATTGCTTCCAAGAAATATATCCGCGAACTTTCGGCCGGTAATAAAAACAAAATTGGCATTTTGGCTTCAATGATCTCTGATCCCGAAATACTGATCCTGGATGAACCATTTGCAAATCTGGATCCCAGCTCACAATCCTGGCTGAAAACGAAACTAAAAAAACTAAACCAAGATGGCGTTACCATATTGGTATCCAGTCACGATTTAAGACATGTTACAGAGATTTGTACCCGGATTTTGTTGCTTGAAGAAGGGATTATCATAAAAGACACCAATACAAATACAGAAACTTTGGTGGAATTAGAACATTATTTTAATGTTTGAAAAATTGACACTTAACCATGAGACAAAAATTATTACTAACCGGTATGTTTGTTTTGTTTGTACTTTCTTGCTCTGCGCAAAACACTTTACCCATTATTAAAGCCAGTTCACTAAAGGCGAATTTCAGAGATGGAACCAGAATAGACAAGAATGGCTGGAGGATCTCACCCAAAACCAATCCAGATATTCATCTTACTTCAGCCAATCAGGTCACTTTTATTACTGATTTAGACTCAATCACTTTCAAAATTAAACCTGGTAAGCCTTGTAATTTCATTGTCCTTTTAAATAATAAGGATACGGCATACACCCAAATCAAGTATGTCCCGAGCCATCTTGACATTTTAAAGAAAGCAGCAAAGTACAATTATGCGGACAAAAGGGAGATTTTGAAGTATACTTATATGTCACCAGATAATCCCGAACTTATTGCAATTAGAACAAAATTCAAATTAGATTCCATAGCCGGAACGGGTAATGAGATATCACGCATAATAAATCTGCTTCATTGGGTACACAATACTTACCCGCATAATGGGAATATTGCAGTCCCGGGTTACAATTCCACTCTGGAATTGATGATCGTCACCAAAAATGAACACAAGACTTTGGAGTGTGGAACACTGGCTATGGTATTAAATGAATGTTATTCAGCCCTGGGATTTAAATCAAGACAGGTCATTTGTTTGCCGAAAGATTCAACCGATGTTGACTGCCATTCAATCAATACCGTATATTCCAAAACACTGAATAAATGGTTATGGATCGATCCAACGAACGATGCTTATGTGATGAATGAACAAGGCGAACTGCTGAGTATTGCAGAAGTCAGGGAACGGTTGATCAATGGAAAGACCCTGATCGTGAATCCTGATGCCAATTGGAATCATCAAGTATCAAAAACCAAAGAGGATTACTTGAATGAATATATGGCAAAGAACCTTTATGCTCTTCTATGTTATGTAGTTACGGACGGAGAAAATAAAAGCAACCTGTTATTACCACTGGACAATAAAGGAATAATCCCCCGAACTGCAACAAGTAAACCCAAATGCACGAACAATCCGGATGCTTTTTGGGTTAAACCAGAATAAGATATAAAATGTGGAGTCCAGAACCCACACAAATAAACGGGGCGCAATTCGAAAAGCCAGACGAGTAGAAAAATCTAACAATCAAAAAATGGTAGTTCACATCAATTATCTGGCTGTATTGGTTGCAGCAATTGCAAATTACGCCATTGCAACGATTTGGTACGCAGCAATCTTTGGAAAAATGTGGCAGAAACTCACCGGCATTACTGACATGAAGCCGGCCCCGATGAACATTGTACTGGTCTTCGTCGGCTCATTGTTTCTCAGTTTTGTATTGGATCACTCGATTATTTTTGGCAATGCCTTTCTTAACATGGATGGAATAATGGGTGGTCTCATGTGTGGTTTTTTCAACTGGATAGGAATCATAGCACCTGTGACCCTGTGCACAAAGCTATACGAAAAGAAACCTTGGGAACTTTGGTTGATGGACAATGGATTTTGGTTGATTTCACTATTGGTAATGGGCACGATCCTGTCGTGCTGGGTCTAAGTTTTTGATAAATAAATATAGACATCCCGCACTTTGCAACTTTTTACAAGTGTGGGATGTTACTATTATAAATTAAACTATCTGGTCATGAAATCAAGAATTCATTTTATTCCTGCAATTATCCTATTACTTCTCCTGCTAACGACCACGCTTAATTTGGCGGGTCAATCCATCAAGGGTACGTGGTACAGCAAGATAGAGACAAATACCGTCAAGCTAAGGCTTGTAATTCATGTAGATTCAACGCAAAACGGTTATCAGATGGTTATGGATTTCCCTGATGCCGACAGATCCGGAATCCCCCTCACCAATTTTACCATCAATAATCCCTTTTTTAATTTTGCGTTCAACACCTTTTCGTACGAAGGCATCATAGAACCTGGATTCAAAAAAATAAATGGCTTCTACAAAGTGAAAGATGGCAATGGAAAACTGTCATTTGTCCGCGATTCTCTTCCCCCCGATGAAACAAGCATGGCCAGTATTAAAAACAGATACAACAAGCAGGAGACCTATATTACAATGCGTGACGGAGTGAGGCTTTTCACCTCCATCTATACACCCAAAGACACCACCCAATCCTACCCGATCCTGTTCATGCGCACCCCTTATTGTGCTGAGCCTGACGGAAAGGATTCATACACCTTTGAGCTGTCGAGATATTACAGATACATCAAAGATAATTATATCATGGTCTTCCAGGATGTGCGGGGCCGTTACATGAGCGAAGGGAAGTTTGAGGACGTCCGGCCCTTTATCGTGGACAAGAAAAGCCCGAAGGATATAGATGAAGCCAGCGATACCTACGATGCGGTTGATTGGCTGGTGAAGAACATCCGGCATAACAATGGCAAAATGGGCGTGACAGGAGTGTCATATCTTGGTTTCTATTCTACGATGGCCATCCTGAGCGGGCATCCCGCTATCAAGGCAGTCTCACCGCAAGCTCCGGTAACCGCATGGTTCATGGGCGATGACGATCATCACAACGGCGCTTTTTTCCTCCTCGATAATTTTGCGTTTGATTATTCCAATGCCAGAACCTTCAAAGCGCCTACCCGTGAAGAATTTCCATATTTCAGATGGCCGGTCGACGATAACTACCGGTTTTTCCTCGACCTGGGAACGGTCAAAAATATTACCACGAAATATATGGGCGATAGCATCAATATCTGGAAAGAGGAAATGAATCACCCCAATTACGATGATTTCTGGAAATCGCGGGACCCCCGTCAATACCTGAAAAATGTGAAACCGGCCGTAATGACCGTGGGTGGATGGTTTGACGCCGAAGATCTTTACGGCACACTGCACACCTACCAGTCCATTGAAAAGCAAAACCCTTCTACCCAACCCAATTATCTGGTCATGGGTCCCTGGTCGCATGGTCAATGGATGTCAAGCCCGGCCGAAAACCTCGGGAATATTTACTGGGGACAAGATGCCAATAAACCCTACCTGGAATTGGAAGTGAAGTTCTTTGACCATTATCTCAGAGACATCGGGAAAGCCGACTTTCCCGAAGCAACAATTTTCGTAACCGGTGCCAATGAATGGCGCAGCTTCACAAGCTGGCCGCCGGCTAATGTCACAAACCGGAAACTCTTCCTACAACCCTCCGGAAAACTATCCTTCACCGCTCCCAAAACGGCTGTAAGTTTCGATGAATATGTCTCCGATCCCGCCAAACCTGTTCCATACACCGACCAGGTCCACACAGAGCGCACCAGAGAATACATGACCGACGATCAACGCTTCGCTTCACGCAGACCCGATGTGATGGTTTACGAATCCGATACGCTCTCTGAGGACCTTACTTTGACCGGACCGCTTACGGCAGATCTCTTTGTTTCAACCACCGGGACCGATGCAGACTATGTGGTTAAGCTGATCGACGTTTTCCCTCAGGATATGGAGAATCCTGGCGGTAAAGATGTGGAGGTCCCGATGGGTGGATACCAGATGCTGGTGCGTGGCGAAGTATTTCGTGGGCGCTACCGCAATAGTTTCGAAAAACCCGAGCCATTTATACCCGGCAAAGTGGCCGAAGTCAAATACGAAATGCCCGATATTGCACATTGCTTCAAAAAAGGGCATCGCCTCATGATCCAGGTGCAGAACTCCTGGTTCCCGCTGGTCGATCGCAACCCTCAGAAGTTCGTGGATATCTATCATTGCACCGAAGCTGATTTTCAAAAGGCTACTCAGCGAATTTATCATGACAAAGAATGGGCGTCTAACATAGAAGTTAAAGTCCTGAAATAAGTTTAAAAGTTGAATTTGCTCTAAAAAACGAACCTTCTACTCTGCTAAAACAGCTTATTTCTTACCGCTGATTTTATTTCAAAATCTATTTAATTCCATGTAAAGACGCTGATTATCGCGTCTTTACGCATTTATACCCAAAAATTAAGCCCTTATCACTTTCATAACTATCTGAATATGTTGACATTACTTAGTCAATATTCAGTGATAATTGTGAGATAACCGGTATATAACTGGTATATAATCGGTATATATTTATGATATACTCTGTAGCTAAGGTATAAATTATATCCTGATTATTTTATGAATATATTTTTATAATGTTCTTGACATTGAACCATCATTGAACTATCTTTACGGCAATATCAAAAAATCATGTTTGACTGAATGAGTGGAATAATTTGAAAGTTTTCGGAGTTATTAAACAGTTTAAATTTAACGATCATGGCAGTAATTGAAGGCCCTATTCGTTTCAAGGGATCCATTGGCGATGTGACTTGCTACTGGAATAGTGTCTTAAAAAAGTGGATCTTCCGTAAAAAGGGTGGTGCACACAAAAACCACATTAAAAAGTCGAAGAAGTTTAAAAACGTGCGTCTAAACATGTCTGAATTCAAAGCCTGTGGCGAATGGTGTCATCTGCTTCGCGTAGGTTTATTTGAACTGGACGATTTCAACTGGGGGCTGTACATGTCGGGCATTGTACAGCTTGCCAAGACCATTCAACTCATGGACTCAGTCGGCAATAAAGGAATGCGGAATATCGAATCCTCAAAGTTCAAATCCCTTTTAACTGAAATCAATTTCAACGAACAGCATCCTTTTAATAAAGTCGTTATGCGGCGTCCCGAAGTGATATCCGATGAAATGAGAACGTCGGTTACGGTGAATCTAACGCAGTTCTATTCATTGCGGGAGCTTATCTGGAGAAACGGGTTTACCTATTACCGGTTTGCAATGACTATCGCGCAATTATCCGATTATGTCTGCGATCCGGTCAGCAAGCAGTATGCACCTGCGCATGAGGGTCTGGAGCAAAGAAAAGTGGTTGTATTCAGTGAATGGATTAGAAAAGGTGCAGAACCTGAGGACATTTCATTGTCAGCAGCTTTCCTTCCAGTGCAGGTTCCCCCCTCAGATGCAACCGTGATGGTGGGTTTGGGTGTTGAATTTGCTACCAACCCTTCGGGTAATTCGTACTATTCGGCCAAGGGAGACCGGACGATGAAGCTGGTGGATTGTCTGTAAGGATAATGGGATCAGGCAAAATTTAATTTGAATTGTGCCTGACCCTATTAATTCTTTGTTCATTTTGCCATCTTCAGCCAATAATTTCAAACGGTTACAATTTGTAACCGTTTCATTTCCTTCTTTTAGAAGTCTGAATTTTAATACTTTTCAATAATTCCTTGCTCCCTGATAATTATTTTGGGATTAATGGGGTCAGGCACAATTAAATATTAATTGTGCCTGACCCCATTAATCCCAGCTTTAGAGTGTTACACGAACACTCTCTTTCATAGCACACCCTGACCCCATTAAGTTCACGTTGAATATTCCGGCGATGTTTAGTCCGGTTTATCCACCATGTCATGCTTTGAACACTGCGCACTAAAAAGGGTGTGAATGATGTAACTTTTTCCTGTAATAGTGTAATGCTTTTCAACATTTATGAACTTATCTCTGTTGCTAAAATTTCCTTACCAAAAAATCATTTATTAACTTAAGCAAAAATTCAAATCATGAAAACATCAAAAACTGAGGCTAAAGACCCCATCTGTGGAATGAATGTTGACGAAACCTCTCTTTTTCATACTGAACATGATGGAAAGACATTTTATTTTTGCAGCGATCATTGTCTGCAAAAGTTTATCTCTGACCCAAAAAGTAAAGAGTCAGTAGGAAAATCTCACAACTGTTGTGGGTAATATCTGATTATGCAAATGAGCGTGGAGCTTTCTTCACGCTCATATCATATTAAAAATCGCTCAAACACCTAAACACTGCACACTAAAAAGGTATGAAAGATGTAATTTTTTGCTGTAATTGTATAACACTTATCAGCATAAATAAACTTATCTCTGTAGATTAAATTTCCTTACAAAAAATCATTTATTGACTTAAGCAAAAATTAAAATCATGAAAATATTACAAAAGGTTATTTTGGCAATTGTTCTAATTTCTTTGTTTTCAGCTTGCCAATCCAATACAGATGTCAAAAAAATTCTTGCAACATCAGAAACAAGAATTGCAATCATGGACACAATTGCTAATAATAGCGATATGTCGAAAGAAATGATGACTGCAATGATGAATAGTCAAAACGGTAAAATGATGATGATGGGAAATGAAGAGATGACAAAGATGGTGATGGAAAACAATGGAACAATGATGAAAATGATGCAAGATAATCCAGCCATGATGCAAAGTATGATGTCAGATATGATGAAAGCATGTAACAATGACCCAAAAAAGATGTCTGCAATGTGTAAAACCATGATGGGAAATAAGCAAATGATGAAAACGATGAAAAAAATGAAGAAGTGAAATTAAGAAATGAATAAGATGGAGGGTGGGACTGAAATCGATATAAGTAATAGGCCTATACAATGTATGCATAATTAAAAAGTTGTTTAGGAATTATGAGGAACTCATAAAAATAGGCCTGAAGCCGGAAAGCAACCGAGGGAATAGTGATACATTTTTCTTCCCCCGCTTCAATTACCGAAAAAGTAGCGAGCGGAATCTATAGGTTTCAAAGGTTTGCTTCAGACCGAATGAGTATTTACAAACAATAAGGTTGCAATTGCGACTTGAATTCAGCGTACCAATATCCATCGTTCATAAAAAACGGTTAAAAATGGGAAATATAAGTTCAGGACAAACAGCCGAAAAATATCTTGAAAATGGAAATGCAAAATATAATCTAGGAGACTATTCTGGTGCTATTCTGGATTATAACAAGGCAATAGAAATTAATCCTAACGATGCAGGTGCTTATTACAAAAGAGGAAATGCAAAACGAATTCTTGGAGACAATCGTGGTGCAATTCAGGATTATAACAAGGCAATAGCAATTAATCCTAACGATGCGGAAGCATATTTGAAAAGAGGAAATACAAAAGATAAACTTGATGATAAAAACGGAGCTTGTTTAGATTGGAACATGGCGGGTGAGCTCAGGGATGTGAATGCTTATGATTTAATAAAAAAGAAAAAAACAACCCCAATTTTACTTGCTTTCAGTGATTTAACAAATAATCAAAAAATGTCAGTCATGAATTTATTGATTACCATTGCATCTAACGATGAAGAACAAGGTCTTCAAGATAAAAAACTGCAATATTTAAGCAATTACATTTATAAACTAGGTGTAAGTCTTGACAACTGTAGGGCTTACTTTCTTTCAAACGAACAAATAAAAACGATAAAGGATTTAAAATTACTAAGCCAAGTTCAAAAGAAGTTTTTATTAATTGCAGTTTTAGAATTGATTATTAGTTATGGAAACGTTGATGAAACAGCAGAAGAAGTTACATATAACATCTTCAAGATGATTGGGATTGATTTTGAAATATTTAAAAATACGATAGCTAAGTACATGACAGAAATTGACGACACTCTTTAAATTTCTCTATGTCGTTAGACAACAGTGTATTTGCGAGAAATCATGTCAATATGTTTATACAAAGAAGTAATTATTTTTAGTCTTCAGCTATCAAACCCGCTCAAATTTCTGGGTATGATTTTACATACCCAAATTATATCTTAAATGGATGATAACTTAAAAGGATTAGTTATCGTTTCAGAACCAAACAATTTCAATAATTCCATGGCATCATTACTATCGATATTTGCTTTTCGGATTTTCTTTAATTGAAATTCCTGATTAATTGAAGGAATCCTGGATGCAAAGAAAGGCCATAAATCATTATTTTTATAAACTTTAGATACATCCGGAAAATCAATGATAGGGTTTATGATAGCTTGGTTTCTAAATTCATCTGAGTACTCAAAAGTCCATACATTGCCTTCATAAGTAAGTATGCCAATTAAAAGATCTCCATACTTCAAATGAAACAAACCTTTTGATTCGGATGGAGCATCTGTAAACTCCATTCCCTCAACCTTCCAAAGCTTATTTAAAATTTTCTTAATCATTTTGCAAAATTAAAAATATTTGAGGCGAAAGAATTTATTTAGTGACCCGAAACAATATGGTTTTATAAGTATGGCTACAAATAAAGCTAAAATATTGAGCAAATTGGCCCCATTAACCATTAACCCCCATTAACTCTGCAACACTGTATTTTCTGCCACTATGTTATATTGATTCATCGCTTTTATTGTTTTTTTTACTGTTTTCGATTGACAGAATGCTTTTTGTGTTTAACGGACTAACTACTTTTCTACCCGTTTCCGCCTCCAACTTCATGCGGGTTTCTTTGGCTATATTCCCACCCCGGCGAGCAACATCTTCATGTTCCGGAAACGATTCGGGGTTGGTAACCTCTGATATTTCTTTGGTTGACAGTTCGGCAAGCATATTGATAACCAATTCTTTATTGGTCATATTATCGCGAAGATTTTCTTTTTTCAATCCTTTGAATTTCTTATATTCTTTGGCTGTTTTGTCTGCCCATGTTTTATAAATAATGTCAGTTAAGGTAGCAAATTGAATACCTTCCTGCAAGCCAAGTCGTTTCCACTCATCGGTTAAGTCCTTGCGGATTTCGATACTTTTCAGGCGTTGGTTTATCCAATTGTCGGAATATCCCAAGCGTTTGTAATCGGTCATTGCCTGCTCAATGGACAACTCGGGATCTTGCATTTGATCCAGGCGTTCTTTTGCCACTTCGGCTATCCACAATTTGAAAGGCTCTGCCTTTTTTGAGGGGATTGATTGGATAATACGAAAAACTTGCTCTGTATCAACTACATCTGTCTTTCGCATTTTGCCATCAGGAGCTATTAATTTCAACTGGTTAGTAATACTAACCACTTCACTTCCTTCTAAGTTTAGTCTGTTTTTAAGCCATTTCCAGTAGTTACGCACCTTTTTATAGTCTACCTGGTCAGTTAATATGGTGATAATATCCAAAACTGAAAACCACCACTTTTCCGATTTTCCATCCCATGAGGTTCGAATTTGTTGCGTTTCAAATAATTGTATTTTATCTTTCATCTGACTAACTAATTAACTGGTTTGAAATCTAACAATTTTCCTTTGTAATATTTATATTGCTTGTGGCGTGACTGCAACAACTTGATAAACGACGACCTTGAGAAGGCCATAGAGTAACTTCTTAATTTGTCAATTGCCATATCGTTGCTAATCATTGTCATAATCTCTCATTTCAATAGCAATATTATCATTCAAAGATATGGATAAAATTCTCTATTGATACTATTTATCAATTAATTATAACTAATAGATTTATCTTTTAAAATCATTTAATAGCAACTAGAAATAAATTGTGCCTGATCCCATTTACCTATTCCGGTAAGTTATTCATTATTGTCCTCCGATTTTTTTTTCGCTAAAAGTGTTTGCTTTGCATTGAGAGCCGTTACTACTTTTTTTCCGGTACGAGCTTCCAATTCTTGCATGGCAACTTTGGCTACATTACCACCCTGCTTTGCGACCTTTTTGCTTTCTATATAAGTTTCGGGTTTAACAGCTTCTGAAATATCCTTAGTTGATGCTTCAGCAAGCATATTTAAAATGAGCTCTGTATTTGTCATGTTATCCCTCAGGTTCTCTTTTTTTAAACCTTTCAGTATTTTGTATTCTTTAGTGGTTTTATCCGCCCAAGCCTTCGTAATAATATCTGTGAGGGTTGCAAATTGAGCGCCTTCTTTTAATCCTCTTTTTTCCCATTCGTCAGTTAACTCTTTGCGTATTTCAATACTTTTCAGGCGTTGGTTTATCCAGTTTTTAGAATAGCCCAACCGAAGGTATTCCTGTAAAGCTCTGTCAATAGTTAGTTCAGGATCTTGCATTTCATCCAATCGTTCGGATGCAATCTGTGCCAGCCATTGTTTGAATGGTTCAGCCTTTGGCGAGGGTATAGATTGAATGAGTCTGAAAAGTTGTTCCGTATCAGCTACATCAGTCATTCTCATTTTACCATCTTCAGCCAATAATTTCAACCGGTTACAATTTGTAACCGTTTCATTTCCTTCTTTAAGAAGTCTGAATTTTAATACTTTCCAATAATTCCTTGCTCCCTGATAATTATTTTGATCTGTTAGCACTGCAATAACATCAATGATCGAAAAATACCATTGTTCTTTTTCAGTATCCCAAAGCGTTCGAACTTTTCTATCATCAAATATTTTTATAGCTTCTTTTTTTGTCATAATCAGGTTTTTTCAAAAAGAGTTAAAATATTATAGAATTAATTGTAGCAGACCCCATTAATCCACTTTTTTGTTAAGTTTTGCAATATCAGAAATTAATGGGGTCAGAAACAATTAATGGATATATAGTTCCTGACACCATTTCCCCACTTTGGACCGGAATAATCAGTCTTGGCTTCATGGTTAAAATATTCGAAAAACCCTTTCTGATTTTCAAATATTTTAAAATCCTCAAATGGATCAGTTTCTTTCATATTATTACTGTGAAGTGATTTATTAATTCAAGACTGTGAAACGTTTTGGGGAAATAAATGATGAATTAATTGTGAGTGAACCCATTACTCTCCAAAGTTTAATTTCAAATCACATTTCTCACAAATTCCAATTATTTGATAGTCTATAAACATTTCCCCACATGATGGACATTTGACTTTTCTGTGGTCAATCAGTTTTAATATAAAACCATCATCGTCAGGGTTATTATCTACCTCTTTGTAGAATGTCAAGCCGCATCCTCCTTCACATTCAATGTTTTTATTGTCATCATCAAGTAAACTTACTGATTTACACTTAGGACACCTAATATGTAAAGTATTACACCATTGGCAATTTCCGGCATAAACAAATTTGTATTTATGATTTGGATTGTTAATATCATATTCATTATCTAATGATATTTCTTTGTAAAAATCCACATAATTACCAACAGCATCTTTATTACCATCACAAACATGACAGGGATAAAAACCATCATTATCTTCATCATAAAAATCAACTGTGAATTTAAATGATTCTAATAATTCCGCGCCTTCAATCTCAACAGAGTCATAGTTATGTATACCAACTGGATATTCCCAAACTTCAAATTTCACTTCAATTTCATTACCACATTCACATTTGAAACTTTCTTCAGCTATATATTGATTTTCAGACCCCATATTTCTTTCTGAACTTCCAACACAATCAAAATCTAAATCAAAATCCAATTCCTGATATTTATGAATGATACCACACTCATCACATTTAAATTTCAGGACACTTCCTTTTTTATCTTTTGAATTCAAGAATTGTGAAATGTTCTGAATCACTTCTTCCTTAATGGTGGAATTCAAATACTTATTAGCTTTATATAAAAAATGCGGCAAATTATACATCCAAAAATCGACTCCTGAAAAATCCTTAATCTCTTTAATCAATTCTTCTCGTGGGCAATAAATACGGTCTTCGGTTGCTTTTTTGTCTAAATAGCACCAATCTTCATCCTTTTTGATATCATTCGTTATAAAAATTATTGGTTTCTTTTTTTCCTTTGAAAATTCAAGTATCTGCATCCAAATAATTAAGTCCCCAAATATTTGAGTACCTTTTTTTTCTTGCTTATAATAATCACCATAACCAGGTGGAATTTTAAATTCATAACGATGCTTTCCTTCTTTTGTAATTTCCAAAATCTCACTAAAAGAAAATTCTCTGCCCACATTAAAAGACTTATCCAAAGCATTTATAACATCATCACAATCCTTAACTGCAAATACTTCATTTTCTGCTTCTTCAATCTGCTTTAAAATACAATCCTCAGAAGTTTTTGTTTGCAATAGAAAATTTTCAATGCTTTTTTTTAATTCATTTATTCCAGTTTGTTCTATATAAGGATGTTTACTTTCCTTTTGAGAATCCCTTGATATCTCTTCAATTTTTTTTAACAATTCTGACTTAACAATACTATTTATTTTTTTTACTTTTTGTTTAAGAGGATCATATTTTTCTGAAATCGGTTTAACAATACAACTCTCTCTATTTTTCAAATATTCATACTGAACATGAGAAGGGATCCATAATCTGTCTTGGAGATTTTCAAATATCTCTTTATACATTTTATTTCTTGCAGCTTTTGGCAATAAGTATATATCTAATAAAGCAGAAGAATCAAATACAAAAATTGCCTTCCCCCATAGAAATTCCTCTCTATCAACGGTTAGTAAATAAGAATTAATAATATCTCTGTTCATTTTATTTAAATTATGTCTAAATATTAGGAATAAGTAATTAAGTGTGGTCGGGTACCAAAAAAAAGAATTAATAAGGTAAGTCCCATGACATGTAAACATTACATTGAAAGCCTAAACTGTTCAATTTTCTGTCGAATTATTTCCTCAGGATTATTACTAGTAGCTTTTGCCATAATCATTTTCACCACATCATCATCATTTAAAACTAATACTAATTTTTTGTCCATTGCCCATATTTCTCTGCATGTATAATAGTAACCAGTGTCTCCACCGTTTCGGGATACAATAATACCAAATAAACCTGCACCATGTTCTTTTAAGTAATTAGAGATTTGAAGTACTTCTTTTTTTGTAACTTTCTTCGTATAATTTTTCGCGTCAACTACAATAAAATCAGCCAAATATCTATGTCTAATATTAGCCCAAAAACCATTTTCAGCATAATTTCTTAAAATAAAGTCCCTCCTATTTATTTTAAAATGGTCTGAAAGTTCAGTTATTGGTGATGATAGAACAGAACCAAATAAATAATCCAATACCTTTTCAATATGTTTTTGATATTTCGACCAGTCTTTATTTTCCTTCCCAGTATTTATTGCTTTTAAGTCTATTATAAGTTTGTCGTGGGCTGCTATATATTTTGATGAAGAGAAAAGTGTTTGCAAAAGTGGGTGCGGAGTTATTATGATTTCTTTTGCAAAATTTGAAGAGATATAATTGATATCCCAAACTTCAATATTTTCTGCTTGAAGAAGTGAATTATCCGGATCAGGAAGTATACCAGGGAATGCAAAAGCTAGCTTATAATCTTTTGCATATTGTTTATATGCTTTAAGCTGATTAATTACATCTTTTAATCTAGATTCAGTAAAAGTTGGAATAACTTTTACTTCAATCAATATTTTTTCCCATTTTCTCCCTTTTTCCCTTTCAACAAATATGTCGCCTCTATACATGCCATTGTTTAGCGAAACATCAGATTGTGGCAATCTAAAATTATCATTTTTGCTCAATAGCTTAATTAAATATTGAACCAATTCAATTTCTCGAATAAATTTATTTGCCTTCTTTGCATTATCAACAGAACAGATAAGTCGTAAATTTTTAATATTAGAAGTACCTCCAATTGATTTAGGAATAAGGTGTTCTATTTCAAGACGTACGTCATTTCGACCACATATATAGCATTTCTCTCCATATAGGTCCACTAATTCTTTATATAATTCTTGATGTTCTTTTATCATCAGATCACAAATTTTAACTTTATCTTAAATTTGTTTGTAGTATTTCATTTTTATGACATTGGGTTTATCAATAAAAAAAATAAATCCAGCAATTTATTAATATTATTTTTTTTGTAATATTTAAGTCAGATTTAATTTTTCAAAAAGGACCCGATTCCTTTCTTTCGAGTCTTTTAATATTTTATCGAAACTCATAATTTCAATATACATATTGTAATTGTCATTAAAAGAAAAATACCCGTCGCCACCTGGCAAAAGTTTATAACCAGCATCATTAGCAAAAGATTTCAATTTTTTAGTTAAGTCACAAATTATATAAGCGTAAATCGGAGTATTCTTTCTAAAATCGAATTCTCTGTCGTTTTTGTCTTTGGCATCACCTTCAATAATTTCTCTTGCATATTTATTTACTTGTGAAATTGGGTTTTCTAACTCAGTATAATCATCTCTCATCGGTCTTTTAAATTCAATAAGAACAATAGATTCATATGGTTTGGAATCATTAGCAAAAGCAAAAGGTTTATTAAAAATAAGAATATCAGGTCTATCGTTTGAGGTAGAATCTACTAGTGCGATTTTTTTGAAAGATTTATCTGATGCAAGATATTTATGATATGAAAGTTTTTCATCTAACATCCACAAATTATGATCTTCAAATCCAACTTCATCCGATAAGGTTTGAAGTGGAAAAATTAAACTATGAACTGCTTTTTCTGCAGCGTTCCGCTTTAAGAGTTTATCGAATAAGTCTAAAACTAATTTTCTATGAATTACATATTCAGAAAGTTTAGCATTTCCAACTTCAATAATTTTTGCATAAAGTTCTTTATGCTTTTCATCAAAATCTTCTATATCTGATTCACTCTCAATAAATCTTAATACAATTTTAGTTTCTTTTTTAACATCTAATTCTAGTTCTTGTTGAATTTTGAAGACTTCTAATTCCATTTTCTCTTCTGAAAGGGTAGAGGGTATTTTCTTCAACATTTCAGGTTTATATTTTAGTAATTGCTTATATCTTGGGTGTTGTGATACAAACTCTTTAACTCTAGTTATTCTCTTTTCAGACAATTCATCAATTTGTTCTTCAAATTCAGTTTGCAACAAATTTGTAATTTCTTTTCGGAGTTTATCTTGAGTAATTTGATCGGGAAATTCTATCTCACCCTTGTTAAAATTAATCGTAGTTCTTTCTTCATTTACATTTTGATCTAAATACTCGCCTTCAACATATACTGCAATAGAAAATAAGATACCTCTATTATCTTTTAAAAAGTTATCAAGCTCAGGAATGTCTATCGAAATTTTATCAAAAAGAACCTCACGATTATTTGCACAATAATGAATTTTATTATCAACCTTATTACTGTAAAGTTTTACAAAACTTAATTTAAATTCGAAATTTTGAATTTTAAGGGGTTTTGTATTTACCTGTCCGTTTGTATATAATTGAAAAAGATCATTTACTACAATTTGATTTCCTAAATCATTTATTAATATTCGAGGGCATTGTTCATTCAAGAAATAAATAAATGTATGTTCAATTATTTTTAGAGCGATGTCTTCTGATCTTGTATTGCACCATTTACGATAATCTTCTTTTAAACCTTTCAACTTTACAATAGTATACCTTTCTTGAGTTGTATTTACTTGTATCAATGAATGTTTTTCAATTCCATTTTTGGTCAGTTCAAAATTGAACTTACGAAGTTTCCATACCCCGTCCTCTTTAAAGCGACTTTCGATTTCAGCTTTGTTAAAAGCTCTTAACCATGTAAATCGTCCAATTCCCTTTCCCCCTTTTTTGTATGTTGAATGAGCAAAATTGAAAGATTCATAATTAGCTTCATTAAACCCTATACCATTATCTTTAATAACAAAATCAATAATTTCAGGAAGTTCTTCTTTATCTTCAAATTCAATACTTTTTTGGGTTGATCGGATTAAATCTATTTCAATTAATCCTGGTTTAGTTGAACTATCTTCTTCAATTGCTTGGATGGAATTAACTATAGCTTCAAATAAAGGAAGAAGAGTATTACTATATGAAAGTTTTTTTTCGTTTATTTTTCCTTTTATATCTATTTCCATTTTACGTAAGTTTAGGTTTTAAAATTACTTATTTGTTGAACTTCATTTTTTATTTGCTAAAAATAAATCCAAAATTTTTATTGCAGTGATTCACTTAAAACCTGTTGCACTAATTTATCGTTTTGGGATATACTTTTTTTGATGCATTCTTCCAGCATATTGCAAATTTTCATTAGATCATCTAAATTTTGAATAATGCGTAGTTGCTCGAGCAGTGGTGGAAGTGGAATTAGAGCCATTTGCCCATCTACTGTTCCTAATCTTGGCATCTTCATTCCTTTTGTAACACTATTTACATAATTCAAAAAATCATTTCGTTTCAAAGAATATCTCATAAAGAAAGGATTTATTTCTCCATAAAATTTCAAAGGAAGAATTTCAGTTGTGCAAACTCCATCTTCATCTGAAACAATTACTTTGTCTAGGTATGGTCGTAGTTTTGAATAAAGAACTTGGCCTTTTTGAAATACACTTTTTGTGCTTAATGAATTTCTCTCAACAAATCTTATTTTACAGAGTAATCTTGAACTTTCTTTTTCTATATCTTCTAAATCAAGCACCCAAGTATCTTTTGTTAAGAATTTCGGTTCTGCTTTTGGACTACTTCCATAATTACAAATCTCCCCCAACCTACACCAAGTCCAATTTCCAGGAATATCATATGGCAATTCATCTGCTTTTATAGGGGGTAGTTCTTTTTCTTTTTTTAGTTTTTTTTCTTTGATGAGTTGTTCCTTATCTGCCTTTATTCTTTTAAGCAATTCACTGGTTGGTTCATCGTTTGGGTCTTGTTCAACCAATTTCCCTTGTACAGCATCTTGCAATAATTGTTGACGAAGTTTTTTTACTAATAAGCTCTGGTAATTAAGTTCTGATGAAAGTTTTTGACTTTGAAATTCTAGTTCTTTTAATTTTGAAACGAGTAACTTTTGATCCGATATCGGTGGTAAAGTAATTTCATAGTTAAAAAACTTTTCTCTTTGAAGTCTAATTCTTTGAGTAACACCATCACTACTTTGTTTGCATATATAATCGAAAAATTCAGTAGTTGTGAGAAAAAGTAAAAAATCTTTATCAATAAACCTTTTATCAGGATCTAAGCACCAAAAGTCATTTGTTACAATTGCACCATCTAAATCATCTGGAACAATACCAAAAGCTCCATTTCTAGCATCAATTCCTGACAAAATAAAATCTCCACCTTTCACCAAAGACATTGAAGATTTAATATTTTCACCCTTTTCTACACTTCTAAGAACTACACCTTTGTGATAAAGTTTTATGGTAACAAGTTTATAATCCTTTTGTGGTACTACTTTAATGGTATCTCTTCTTCTGGTTAAAATATCCCCTATCTTTACTTTTTCCCAACTCATTTTATAGCAGCTTTAAGTTGGTTCAATAAAAAATTACTTTTTTCAAAAGAAGACTGTAACATCTCCATCAATTCCGAACTACTGTATTCATGCTCTTCTTCTTGCCTGGTTGGGTTCTTAATATCCAGATCATAGCCCCTTTCAATAATTGTATCTATAGAAACCTTCCAGCAAACATCACTTTCTTTCCTATCCTTCCACCATTTCTTTATCGGTTCAAACTCCTTGATCTGGATTGGTCTGGTTTTGTTGTAAGCTTTGTAACCATCAGGCATCCTGTGTTCATAATACCAAACTTCTTTTGTTGGCTTCCCTTTATCAAAAAACAACAGGTTAGTTGCTACAGTTGCATATGGTTGGAATACAGAATTAGGCAAACGAATAATAGTATGCAAATTACACTCTTCCAACAATCGTTGCCTGACTCTTTGTTTTACACCATCACCCGTTAAGCTTCCATCGGGTAATACAATACCTGCCCGTCCCCCATTCTTCAATAAATGAATCATCAGAATTAAAAACAGATCGGCACTTTCTTTCGTACGGTATGTTTGTGGAAAATTGCTTTCGTTTCCGTTAGCCACTATGCCTCCAAATGGAGGATTAGCCAGAATGACATCCACACGGTTTTTTGAAGTGTAATTGCTTAATGGTTGATCCAGAGAATCACGATAAGTTATATTGGGCACTTCAATATCATGCAAAATCAAATTAGTAGTAGCCAATAGATAAGGCAATGGTTTATATTCCCAACCGATTACATTGTCTGCAATGCCTTGCCGGTCTTCTACATTATTAGCCTGTAACTTCAAATGTTCGATGGCACAGGTCAGATATCCCCCTGTCCCACAAGCCGGATCAAGGATCTTCTCCCCTATTTTAGGATCAATCATATCGGTTATGAAAGTCGTAATAGCACGCGGAGTATAAAACTCACCACTCTTGCCGGCACTTTGCAACTCCTTTAGAATGGTTTCGTACAACTCTCCAAAAGCATGACGGTCTTTGGCAATGTTGAAATCTATTTCGTTGAGCTTGTTCAGTACCTTGCGGATATTGGTTCCGCTCTTCATGTAGTTGTTGTTGCCTTCAAAAACCTCACGAACGATTAATGCTCTGCGTCCTGCCTGACCAACAGATGGGCTGCCAACAATACTAAGATCAAGATTTCGCATGGCAGGAAACAGTTTCCGGTCAACGAATTCGAGAAGTTCATCTCCGGTTATACCTTCATCATCCCCTGCCCAGTTTCCTTTTTCCTTGATCCAGTGAAATTCTGCGGGAATGGGTGAAGTATAGGTTTCATCCATCAACTCCAGTTCCAAATCCTTATCAGAAAAGATCTTCAGGAAAAGCATCCACCCCAACTGTTCAATGCGTTGTGCATCACCATTCAATCCATTATCCTGCCACATGATGTCGCGGATGCTTTTTATTATACCACTAATATTACTCATTCCTTTTAGGCTATTTTATACAATTCCATTTCCAATTCCTTAACAGCTTCAAGATACTTCTCCTTATTCCCAAACTCCTTGATGATTTCAGTTGGTGAGCCAATATCCGTTAATGGCCTTACTTTCAATACATCAATGTTTTCAATATTTGTAATTCCTTCGTCAGCGTACTTATCCAATAAAGCTTCCAAAACCTTCTTAGCCTGATCACCATATTTTGTAAAATAATTGCGCTTCCTGACATTATTGGCCCTTTCTTTCCTTGTTAGTGGTGGCTGGTCATAGGCGACATGGCAAATCAAGTCAAATAAATCAACTTTGGTCTCGACAGCATCATATAATTCATCTATCAAAATCCCCTGTTCTTTCAATTCGGCTATAATGACTTCTTTACGTTCTGTGGCGTTCCACTTGTTGAGGAAGTCATCGAAAGAAGCAAAAGTACCTTTTATTATTTCCCGGGTATAGTCTTTCAGGCTTTTTGTTATGGGGTGTCCATACTGGTCAAAATAAATAATACGGCTTATGAGGACCGACACATCAACACCATTTACATAAAATTTGTGGCGTGGTTCTTTCACCTTGCTAGAAGAATTATTCTCAGGATAACGAACTACCGGAGGCTCGACTTTAATCTCCTCCCCTGATACTTCATCAATAATTGGTGTGGTATCTGCTTCCTCTTCATCAATCAATGAGCCGAGATCCGTGTCTTCAGAAACTGGTTTAACCCTCAATGGATCTCCATCGAAATCTTTATCAGCAAAGAGATCGGTTGCATTTCTAAAATCTATAATGGTGAAATACATCTTCCCAAACTCTCCATTTATCCGGGTACCGCGTCCGATGATCTGTTTAAATTTAGTCATCGAATTGATATTGGCATCCAGTACGATCACCTTACAGGTTTGTGCATCAATCCCAGTGGTCATCAATTCGGAAGTTGTTGCAATGACAGGATAGGTCTCTTCAGGAAGAATAAAGTTGTCCAGTTCCCTTTTTCCTTCATCATTGTCACCGGTGATCTGCATCACATACTTATAATTCTCTGCTACCAGGTCGGCATTTAGTTTTGCGATGGCACTGCGCATTCGTTCGGCATGGTCAATATCCACACAAAAAATGATGGTCTTTGCAAAGCGGTCATAACCCTTTAAAAATTCAGTGACCTTTTTAGCAACCGTTTCTGTCCGTTCATCTATGACAAGATTTCGGTCGAAGTCCTTGCGGTTGTAAACACGGTCTTCCACAATGTAACCGTCTTTATCAACCATGCCATTCTCAGGTATCCACCCCTCTGCATCAACATTCAGGGTCACACGGATTACCCTGTAAGGTGCCAGGAATCCATCATCAATGCCTTGTTTGAGAGAATAAGTATAAACCGGATCTCCAAAATACTCCGTATTACTGGTTTCTTTTGTCTCTTTTGGAGTGGCCGTTAAACCAATATGTGTTGCGTTTTTAAAATAGGTCAGAATTTCTCTCCATGCACTATCTTCCTTTGCACTGCCACGGTGGCACTCGTCAATAACAATGAGATCAAAGAAGTCGGGAGTAAATTGTTTGTAAACATTATCATCAATCTCTGAACCGGTTAGGCCCTGATACAATGCCAGATAGATTTCAAAGCTTTTATCGATCTGACGTTTTTCAACTACAGTCATTATTCCTTTGAAGTGTTTGAAATCACCACGCTTAGCCTGGCCAATCAAAGCATTCCGGTCTGCTAAAAACAAGATCCGTTTCTTTGCTTTTGCCTTCCAAAGCCTGTGTATGATTTGAAATGCCGTGTAGGTTTTTCCGGTTCCGGTTGCCATAACCAATAAAATCCGGTTTTGACCTTTTGCTATGGCTTCAACAGTTCTGTTGATTGCAATCTGTTGATAATATCTTGGGTTCCGTCCACTACCATCAAAAAAATAATCCTGAGAAATTATTGCTTCTTCTTTTACAGTTTTTATCCCTTTGTAGATCTTATACTTTTCCCAAAGCTGTTCTGGCGTTGGGAACTCATCAATACCTAATTCAGTTTCAATGTTATCGTCAGTTGCAGTCCGGTCATGAAACAGGAAGCCATCACCATTACTGCTAAAAACACAAGGAATATCAAGGGTTCTGGCATAATCGAGCGCTTGTTGAATTCCGGATCTAATCGTATGATTGTTATCCTTAGCTTCTATAATTGCAATGGGAATATTGGGTTTAAAGTAGAGAATATAATCTGCCCGCTTTCTTTTCCCTCTTGCAGTCATTTTACCCCTGACATAGATTTTGCCATCTGTAAACGAAACTTCTTCCAAAAAATGAGTATTCTTGTTCCAACCTGATGTTTCTATAGCCGGTGTGATATACTTTGTACAAATATCTCGTTCTGATAAACTCTTTTTGTCAATCATTATCTAACTGAATAAGAATCAAAAATACAAAAATATTATTAAAGATTTTTTTTCAAAATTAGAATTATCAGAAAATAGGTCAACCTCCAGTTCTTGGTTTTTCACTTTCTACTTTCTTCTTATAAGAATAATCATTGGCTGATCCCATTATAACGCAATTCTTCTTTTAGATTTTTGAGTGAAATAGTGCCTGCCACCATTTCTTTCTTGTTGGGTTTACACTAAGATTTCCCTCTGGAATAATAGATCATTTATAATAAAGATCACTTTCATCCAGAAATAAGGGGGGTTCATACAATAAGTCCAGGATTTATTGCTATTTGAAATTATAAATTATATTTTTACATAATTATTAAATAATGCTTTGTATAAAAATAATAAAAGTGGTAAAAAATATCAGCTTCTAAAAAGACTATATAATCAGTGAAATTTATAATTTAAAAATAAGATCATTATGAAAAAAATATTATTATTTAACGTAATCGCGGTTATTTTTCTCTTTGTACTTTTCAGCGCCGGATGTAATAAAATTGAAAAAATAATTCCTCCCCCGGTTCTAACAATTACGTCTGATTCAATTGATAATATTACACAAACTTCAATGACTTGCAAAAGCCATATAACTTCTGATGTAGCAACCGATATAACGAATCGCGGTGTATGTTGGAGTATAGCAAACATGCCAACTATACTGGACAATAAAACAAGTGATGGTACTGGTTTAGGTAGTTTCGGAAGTAAAATTGGCGGTCTGACAGAAAATACCACCTATTATGTAAGAGCATATGCAACCAATGATTTTGGAACAAGTTATGGCAATATCTTATCATTTAAAACTTTAAAACCTTTCCCCCTTAACGGGACTGTCGTTAATGACATTGACAATAATATTTACCACACTATCATTATCGGAAATCAGGTTTGGCTTCAGGAGAATCTGAAAACCACAAAATACAGAAATGGTGATGCAATTACCAATTTTACAAATACAGCAATTGGGCCTTGGTATAATCTATTGAATACCCAAACTGGTGTGTTTTGCAATTATAATAATGATCCTGCTTTAGGTGATATTTATGGACGGCTATACAATTGGTATGTGATCGGAGATAGCAGGGGGATCTGTCCTGTAGGTTGGCATGTTCCAACACAAGATGAATTTACAGAACTTTTTAATTACGTTGGAGGAAATGCTATTGCAGGAGGTAAATTGAAAGAAACGGGAACTTCGCATTGGAATAGTCCCAATACAGGAGCCACCAACGTATATGGATTTAATCTGCTCCCGTCGGGATTGAGGGAAATGAATAGTGAATATCAAAATCTGGGAAGAGGAACCTATTTATGGGCATCCACAGAACTTTCAGCAGGAGGATTCACCATGGGAGCTGTCGAAGCAGCCGCAGCCGGATTTGATTACTTAAATCAGAGTACAGGTAGCACCTGGGCCAGTAAGATAGAAGGTTTTCCAATCCGTTGTGTGATGGATAAATAGGGATTATACCTTCAAAACATTAAATATTAAACCGCTATGAAAAATATACTATTTACAATCATTGGTGTAATCCTGGCCTCTTTCAGTTATGGCCAATCAGACACTATTTATTCAAACAACTTAAAGATTGCTTGTACCGTAAAAGAGATCTCAACTGAAGCAGTGAAATTCAATTACCCCGGGGAGGATGTGTTGAATTCGTTTTATAAGAATTCGGTGCAGAAGATCGTGTTTAAAAGTGGCCGTGTTCAGACGTTTTCTGAAGCAACTTCTTTCAAGAATGTTGCAAGTGTAGATGATTTTGAAAACGTGACCATATCAAGGGTTGGGGGTGAGGTGAAAGGTTTGTTTAAACTTGGGGAGGTAAGTGCTAAATCTGTTGGGACTACCGCTCTCGCTAACCAGGAAAGAGTTAAGGACAGGGCTTACCGGAAACTGAAAATGTTGGCTGCCATGATGGGTGGAAATACTGTTTATTTGATCGATCAGCGGACCGAAGGAAATAAATTGGGCACTGAATATCAAGCTGCTTCAGCTGCTGAAACTAATCTTACGGGGATTGCTTATACTAACCAGTTGCCGGTTTATGATGATTTCACGAAACTCGTAACGGATAAAAGGAACTTTGTGGCAGTAGCCGAAGCAAAGCTTTGGAGCAGTGCCAGTGATATCTCGCGTCCAGTTACATTCAAAAAATTCGCAATCAATTCGATTACCAATGATAACGGACTGATCATGTTGGATGGAAACTTGGAAGGGGAAAGAAATTATTCCAAGTTCAGGGTTGTTTCGTTTTCAAAGGAGTATTTCAACATTTACTATGAAGATAAAAGTACCTCCTATAATTTAACGGTTAGTTTGTAAAGCATTATTTTGTTATAGTGAAATTTAGGACTCTCGGTGCTCCTTGAATATTTCCAATTGAAGGGATTCCGGTGATTTTATGTTTACCGGGGGTGAGATCAGAAGTTGACTGGTAGGGAAATGATGGACTCTTGACATAGTTGATGTTCATGTGCGCATAGATTTCTTTGAAAGAATCGTTGTGTGTGTATTTTTTAACCCGCTCCAAAGTCGTTTCTACATTCTTTGTACTCAGCAAAAGAAAAAATTCCATGTGTGGGACCTTGCCATTGGGAGCTGGAAATATGGATTTTTCATGTGCCTAATTTAATAGGATGAACTAAAATTTTACTTTAACCGGTTTGCCTGAATACGTCACTGTTTTTGTTTCATTGCCAGGAATCAACTGGAGCTTAAAAGAACGTGACCGATCTTCATTTTTAAAGCCATTGGGCGCTCCCGGAGTAATTGAAAGTACTTTTTCTTTCTCGTTCCACGTGATGTTGGTCCAGCATGCTTTTCCTTTCAGATAGTCCTGACTGATCCCATCGTCTTCGTATAATGTGAATTGACCATTTGCTCCCCGGTAAATTTTAAGGGTAGTTGGTTCGTTTACCGATTGACCTGTGAATTGACGGATAGGATCAAAGGGAATAATTGCACCTGCACGAACATAAATAGGCATTATAGACAAATCAACTTCACGGGTAACTGTCTTAGAACCTGACTCTTTCTTGTTGTTCCACCAGTCATACCAATCTCCCTTTGGAAGATATACTTCGCGGGTTGTTGCTCCCTTTTGGAAAACTGGAGCAATCAACAGATCACGACCCCAAAGATACTGGTCTCCTGTTTTTCTACATTGTGCATCATATGGATAATGCAACCACATTGCCCTCATGAGTGGCATTCCGGTGGTCCTTGCTTCCCATGCCAGGGTATAGGTGTAAGGCATTAACTGATAGCGTAATTCATCATATTTCCGGGCGATAGGTTCAATGGCCTGATTGTTCATTTCGGACTGCAGAGGATTTATCTTGTTTTCTTTAGGCCCCATATCATTTAATCCCCATCCCCATGGAAGGGAGGTCATCCAGGTTCTGCCATGTGACCGGAACGAGCCACAAAAAGATCCAAACTGGAACCACCGGACATAAAGTTCTCCGGTCTTTTCGATTGATGGTGTAAATCCACCAATATCTGAACCCCAGAAGGGACCTATGCTCAGTGAATAGTTTAACCCAACGGCTATTTGTGCTTCAAGCGTTTTCCAGGAAGACTCAGTATCACCGGACCAGACCCAACCACCCCATTGTGCAATGCCGGGATAGCCATTGCGTTGAAGACTCCATGGACGAATATCGGGATGTGCCGAAAGTGCTCCCTGGTAATAAAGCTGGTGACGTTTGATGCGTTCGAACAGATTAAACCAGTCTCCCTCATCGGGCCAGAATGCATCGACACCTGCCTTTATCAATCCCATGTGTTGATTCCAGTATGTTTGAATGTGGGATGCGTCAATTACTTCATTCGGGCTGGCAGGAATATTACCATGCAAACCGGGCAGTTTATCACGATCCCAGGGAACCATGTGCAATACAATTTTCACATTGCGGGCATGAACGGCTGAGATAAAGTCTTTGGGATCGCGCTTGAAAACTTCAGGATTGAATTCAAAAGAGGGTTGTGGTTTATTCCATCCACGGGGAATAAAGCCTGTTCCAAGATAGATCACAGCGTCAATTGGAATCTTCTTTGATCGGAAAGTATCAACAATTCCCATCATTTGTTTATCGTCTTCAAGAGTCCTGTGAGATTGCATATAACCCAAAGCCCATTTTGGCGGCATCACTGAAGGGCCGGTAATCGCAGCATAGTCCTTCATTAATTGCGAAGGATTGTGGGCATCGAATACAAAAAAATCATATAAACCCGGAACTATATTATCGATGGGGGGAAGACCCTTGCCTTGGTTCAATCCCTGATTCTTTGCAGTTTGAGGAGCATTTTCTTTTCCGGTTGGTTCCCATGGGATAAAGATTCCATAGTCTTTGTTTTGCAGGTCAACTTCGACCCATGGAGAGGCTACAAAAACAGCCCATCCCTCTGTCCCTACCAACATGGCAACCGGATTGCGTGATCCATAAGCATCACCTTGCCAACGTGGCTGCATGGCATCGTAATGACCCCTACGGTCAAATTCCACGGGCAGGTTGTGCCAGTTAACACCTTGTTCAGGTTTAGAGCCACCTTCACCCATTCCAAGAACAGGTTGACCATTGAGTTTAAATGACATTGTGCCATCCTGATTAAAAGTGATATGTTGAATGGTCTGACCTTTTTTATTGGTCACGATTAGGGTTAATGGATTAGGCTGGATTTCAACAATGAGATCTCCAACAGATTTTCTGACAGCTTTATCAATGGTAAGCAGGCTGATGACAGGAACAGGCCAATTTCTTGTAACCAGAGCCGGATTGGATGGAAAATCATCCTTAAAGGTTAACGGTTTTAAAGTAACCCGAATACTATTTTCACCGGCTACCCGAATATCAAGTCGGCCAGGTTGGCCTGCAACTGTAATTTGCTGTGCCTGAGCATTGAATAGTCCCAGGATAAAAATCAATAACAGAATTAACCGGTGATAAAGCATATGGGAATTATTTTTCGATTGGAAATGCAGAAGGGATGACTTCTAAACCTTTAATATTATCAACATAATCCTGAAGTTTTTGGTCTTTGACCAGGGGACCCATCAGGAAAATCATAATGGCGAGTCCGATGATTGCTGATACACCAAACCCAATGAATAGATAGTTATATGCCGTAAAATAATTTGAACTGGCAGATACACTCTTGAGCGTCACACCCGATAGTGCCTGAAATACTGCTCCACCCAAACCGGTCCCTACACATGCAAGTCCCCAAACAGTTGCAGTTGCACTTTCAGGAACCACATCGGCTGGAAAAGCCAGTGAATTGGCGGTATAGGAGGTGTATCCGAAACCAGCTATCCCGAAGATTATCAGGGCCGAGATAGGGGTTGTAATGATAAATGGAGCCAATAGAAGCGGCACACCCATTATCAATCCCGAAATACCTACTGAAAGTTTTCTGGCTTGTGGGATGGGTACTCCTTGCTTAATGATAAACTGTGTGAAATAGCCCCCTACAATGTTTCCAATATCGGCTATTACAAAAGGCAGGATGGCATAAAAACCAATTTTCTTCATATTCCAGTGATGAACATCAACCAGGTAACGGCCAATCCAAAATGTGATAAAATACCAGACGGGGTCCATGAATGCTTTGGATAAAGTAAACATCGATACGAACCGGGTTTTGTATAATACAGAAGGTGGGATCAATTTTTTCTTAACTTCATGATATTGTTCTGGTGTGTAGTAAACAAACCAATAGACTGCTAACCAAAGATATCCGAAACCTGCAAGAATAATAAAAGTTGATTGCCAACCATACCGGATACTTAAATAGGCAACGAGCGGTGGAGCAATGATCGCACCCAACGCTGAACCAGTATTGAAAATCCCGGAAGCAAAAGAACGTTCATGAGGCGGAAACCATTCACGGGTTAGTTTAATTGCTGCCGGCCAGTTACCTGCTTCACCTATTCCAAGAAAAAAACGAACGATTCCAAACTGAAGAGGAGTGATTACAAAGGCATGAAACAATCCTGCTGTAGTCCAAAATGCCATGCATACCGAATACCCTATTCTTGTTCCTACCTTATCGATGAAATAGCCTGAGAAAGCATTCGAAATCATATACGCAATGAAAAAGGCTGTACCAATATATCCAAAAGCATCATCGGGTATCAATTTACGTAGATCACCATCCGCACTTAAATAGTTGAACGAGAGTCTGTGGACATAGTTTAAAACTGTAGCCAGGAAAGCCATCGAGATCATGGCCCAACGTACTTTAGATAATTTCATTTCTGGGGAACCGGGTAAGCTGTTTTTCATGTTTACAAATTAGAAGGTTTTCGGAAAGACAGACATTAATTATTAAGCAGGTTTATCATAGAAAAACACATGGTGTTAACGATAATGGCACATGACGAAGCGCCGGCATCGACTTGGCCTATTGATCGTTCACCCAGTCGGGCAGAGCGACCAACCCTGGCCATCATATCGCGGGTTGAATCTTTTCCTTGTTTAGCTCCGGCAGCACATTCAGCTAAAGCCAATTCGAATGTTTTATCGTTTTCAATAGCAGTATTGTATCGCAATTGAGCAATAGTAAGGGTGTCAACCAGCGTTTTATCACCGGGCTTGGCATTGCCCATTTCCATGACACCTGTTATGGCTTCGCTTAACATCTTTTGAAAAACCTGAGCTGTAATTTCCTCTTCATCTTTAGATACTCTTGCCATTTTCTTGAAAAAAGTACCGTAGAGCGGTCCCATTGATCCTCCTATTTCATTCATCAAAGTATTGGCTACAGCCATTAAAGCATTAGAAAAACTGATACCGGGAGTTTGAAGAAGTTCAAGAGACAAAGTAAATCCTTTATTCATATTGATGCCATGATCACCATCACCAATGATCCCATCCAATTCGCTCAGCAGGTCCTTGTTCTTTAGAATTGCAAGTGCAATATCACGTACTATTATCGCACCATCTGCATTTGAAAAGCTATTTTGCATTGTTAAAGTTTTATTAGATACTGTTTTTTGCTTGTAGGATAATCAACAAAGTTTAAATTATAATCGGATTTAAAATTGTTTGTAGCCTACTGAATTAGCCTTAATGTTCATGAGTTGTTTAAGCTCTTCATCCACCTTCATCAGTGTCAGGGTGACTCCCATCATCTCAAGTGAAGTGAAATAATTACCAACCAAAGATTTGAATACCGATATTCCTTTCTGAGCCAGTATTTGTTCCACTTCATTATAATAGACATAAAGTTCCATTACCGGAGTAGCGCCAAGACCTGAGACCAATACCACCACTTCATCACCCATTACGAAGGGTTTGTCAGGGAGGATTATTTCAAGACAAAGTTCTGCCATTTCCTTTGCGTTTTTCAGATCCAGTACCTGGATTCCAACTTCACCATGATGACCAATTCCTACTTCCATAGTCCCAGGTTTTACTGAGAAGTTTGGTTTACCTACAGCAGGAATGGTGCAGGGAGATAAACCAATTCCTACGCTACGGGTGTTATCAATCGCTTTTTGAGCTGTGGCAATCACTTCTTCAAGTATTGCTCCGGTTGAAGCTTTGGCCCCTCCAATTTTCCACATCAAGACTTCACCAGCTACACCACGCCGTTTTTGTAGTTCTGTTTTTGGAGCTGAGGCTACATCATCGTTAGCTACTACTTTTTTTACGACAATGCCTTCGTCCTCGGCATCTTCCATCGCAATTTTGACATTCATATTATCGCCGGAATAGTTGCCATACAGACAGGCGACGCCTTTTCCGGAATCAGCAGCCTTGAATGCATCTAAAAACGATTTGGCAGTGGGGGAACTAAATATTTCACCGACAGCTACGGCATCGCACATGTTTTGACCTATATAACCAATAAAAGCAGGTTTATGTCCGGAGCCTCCGCCTGTAACAATTCCTACTTTGCCAGCCACAGGTGCATGGGCATATTTTAATACCCTATGATTTGGTGTTGAAGCAATGATGTCGGGGTGGGTTTTCAGGAAACCTTCCAACATATCGTTTACAATATTGTCGGGGTCGTTAAATATTCGTTGCATGATTCAATCTTTATTTTTTGTCTTCTAAAAATGGCACATCTTCATAAAATTTGTAATCTTCAAGCGTCACAGGTGAAGTGAAAAAACAAATCAATTTCAGGGCTTCAGAGCCGGAATTACGAACCATGTGAATGGATCCCTGAGGAAACAAAATGGTTGTCCCGGTTTTGATAATATGGACTTCATTATCAATCATCACCTTTCCTTCACCACTGACTACATAAATCACCTCTTCCGAATTTGGGTGGGAGTGTGCTGGTTTTACAGTTTCTCCACTATTGATCGTAACGGTGTTCATGGAACATTTATCTGATATTTTTTGACTGGGGTGTATTAACCACTTTAATGCCCTACCCGGTAAATTAAGGGTTTCAACTTCAGATTCATGAATTACTGTCTTCATTTTATTATTTATTTACTTGATACAATGCAATTTCATTTTTATTTTGATTAGAGCTGATGATATAGGATTGATCATCAATGATGGAAGTAATGATTTGGGTTGGTCCTGCATCGGTCTCAATCACTGTTCTTTGCATCTGGCCCGCTTCAAGATTAATAGTTTTGAACGCCAACAACTCCTTGGCATCTGCACGGTTACCAACTAAAATGATTGGTTCGCCATGAATAAAACCGGCAGTCAATCCGTGACCAAATATAAGATCGGTCTCATAGTGTTTAAACCACACACCAAAGATCATTTTGTAAATGACCAATTTAGTACCATGAAATGGTTCGATGGTGATTAACTCATCAATACCATCACCGTCAAGATCGATCATGGCTACTTCACTCACCTGCGTATCCATCCATTGTTCGGCCATCCATTTCGTTCTATTGGCATCCCAGAAAACACGGTAGATTCCTTCATCTCCGGTAACCAATAAAGATTCAATACCATTGAAGTTCGTCTTAAGCATTCCATGGTGCCGCGTCAGTCCATCAATTACGGAGGTCATCTTCCATTTCTGATCATGACCGTCCATAGTAGCAGAATATAGCACTCCGGATTGAGACCAGTCAGAAGGATCATCTTTATGTTTGCTTACACAAGCTACAAACAATGTTGCGACACCATCAGCATCCATCCATTCCATCCTATGCGAGAAAGGTAAATCAATGATTTTATATTCACTCCATCCATTTTCATTCCATGAATGATAATAAACACCCGCATCAAAACCAATAAATGGTGGGAATAATCCCATAATAGAGACAAGGTCGTTACCTCTGCCGGGAACATTCAAAATGCTCATAGTACCTCCTGGTCCATCACAAAGCACCTCTTTCTCAAAACCGGGTATAGTCAGCAAATATTCAGCATCATGACCTTCGGTCCCTACTGCAAGTTTGGTTTCGCCATTTATTTTGACAAGAGCCACAGTGTAACCCTTTTCAATTTTAAAGCTGTTGATTTTACTTGTCTTCATGCTCTTTATTTCTAGCGTGTTCAATTTCATATGCTTTTATACGTTGAACTTTTGCTTCAGAGCGCCCCCCGGTTTCATACTCATAACTGAGCCAGCTATTGAGCAGTGTCTTGGCTGATTCAACACCCATCACCTGTGAACCAAATGTTATAATATTGGCATTGTTACTTTTTATGGAGCGTTCGACAGAATAGGCATCACTGCAATTTACTGCCAGGGCACCAAAAACTTTATTTGCAGCCAGACAGACTCCAATTCCGGTACCACAAAGCAAAACACCCCGCGTGAATTCACCGGCTGAAACTGCTTCAGCCACAGCAAAAGCAGTATTGGCATAAATGGGATCCTCACTACCAAAATCTTTTACATCATGTCCAAGGGATACCAAATGTTCGTAGAGTGCATTTTTAAGATCCATTGCATTGGGATCACATCCAATCGCTATTTTGTGTTTCTTCATTTGATTATCTTTAAGTTACAACTTATTTCGTTAAACCTATAAAGATTCCAGTATTTCGCGTGCCTTTTCAAAACCGGTACGTCCACTGTTGTATACCGGCACTTTAGTATTCTTTAGATGAGGTTCAAGAGCACTCATCGATACCTGAGCCAACACAATTGCTGAAACGGTTTCGGATAACTTTTCAATTTCTTTCACCAATATTTCATTGTGTTTTTCAACATCACCTGCAAGGATGGCCTTGAATGCCTCTGTACATAATATTGTTGTTACTTCTATTTCTTTACCGGCTTCACTGGCTGCCAGATTCAATAATCGCTCGGAAGCTGGAATAGTAGTTGGTACGGTTGCAATCAAACCTATTTTATTACCATGCTGAACTGCAAGGTCCATCATGGTTCTATCAATTTGCAACATCGGGGTATTAATCATGGGACGGGCATGCTCAACTGCCCGGTTAAAAGTAGAACAGGCAAGTATGATCAAATCGACTCCTTGTACTTCCAGGTTATGAGCATATTGTGCGAACTTAAAATAATTTTCTTTGGGGATTACTCCGGGTTCACAAGCAAAGTTTGTGTTTTGTATTGTATCGTCGACAAGATGTACAATCGTTACTTCGGGTAATATTTCATCAATAAATTTTTGTACAGATTTGCTGGATATCAGAGCAGCGTGGATAATACCAACTGTTTTACCGGTTAAATTCTTTTTCATAAGTTTTTTCCTGGTTAAATTCCTCTTATTTTTAATTTGTTTTGGAAAAGGTGCCGCAAGGGCTATCGTTTATTATTTTTTTATCACTTCAAATGTACTTTTCTGTCTGATATCTTCAGAAGAACTTCCAACCAATACTTCAAAAACTCCAGGTTCGACTAAGAATTTATGGGTCTTTTCATCATAAAAAGCCAACTTATCGCCCGGTACGGTAAGTGTCACAGTTTTTGTTTCACCTGCCTTCAGGCCAATTCTTTTAAATCCACGCAATTCTTTTGTAGGCCTTACGACACTGCATACCACATCATGAATATAAAGTTGAACAACTTCGTCTCCCTCTCTTTTTCCAATGTTTTGGACATCGACACTCACTGTAACTTTTCCATCTGCATTGATTTTCTTAGAGGAAATTTTCATGTTTGAGTATTTAAAATTGGTGTAACTCAAACCATGTCCAAATGGGAAAAGAGGCGCTCCCTTAATGTACATGTAGGTGAATCCTTTGGAGATATCATACTCATCCTGAGAAGGAACCTGTTGTTCTGAGGCATAAATGGTTAATGGCAACTTACCTCCTGGATTAACGTTTCCAAAGATTACGTCAGCAATTGCATTACCCCCTTCTTCTCCACCCCACCAGGCTTCTATCATAGCCGGTACATTTTCTTTTATCCATGGGGTAGCAAGTGGGCCGGCATTCATCTCGACAACGATTGTTTTTGGATTTGCAGCCATAACAGCTTCTACCAATTCCTCCTGGTTTCCGGGTAATGCAAGTGTCTTGCGATCACGTCCCTCTGCTTCAATGGCCAATGTGGTTCCTACATATAAAATTACAACGTCTGCCTTTTTGGCTATTTCAACTGCTTTTTTGAGTTCTTCCTCTTTAGTTAATGTAGGAGCTGCTGCATTTGCTCTTCGGGGTGGTGTAATTTCACCCCCCGCAGTATATAAAATCTCCGTTCCTTGTGCTGCACGATTCTTGATACCTTGTAATGGCGTTACCGGGTTATCCGGAACTCCACTATAACCTCCTGCAGTGAAGATATTTGCATGAGGGCCAATAACAGCAATTGTTTTAATCTTCTTTCGATCAAGAGGAAGGAAATTATTTTTATTCTTAAGCAGTACAATTGACTTTTGGGCTACCTGAAGTGCTAATTTCCGATGTTCGGGACTACAAATTATACTGAATGGGATCTTACTGTAGGGCACCATCTCTGCCGGATCGAACTCTCCCAAACGAAAACGGTCACGCATAACACGATAAACGGCATCATCAAGACGTTCCATTGGAAGGATTCCCATTTGCACTGCTTTGGGAATGTACTGAGTGAATTCTGCATCTGAGAAGTCGCAACCTGCAATAAGTGATTTGGCAACAGCATCTTCATAGGTCATTTTTCCCGCTTCATGTCCCTCAACCATAGACTTTACTCCGCCAAGATCAGAAACGACAAAACCTTGAAAGCCCCATTGATTCTTGAGGATATCTGTTAACATATATTTGCTGATATTATTGGGAACTCCATTGATTGCATTGTATGAAGCCATGACTGACTGTGCCTGGGCTTCAATAATACAATCGCGGAAATGTGGTAACCAGTATTCAAAAAGCATCCGTTCACTTACAACTGCATTCAATTTTTGTCTGTCAGTTTCGACATTATTAACGGCATAATGCTTTAAAGTTGCAACAAGTTTCAGATATTTCGGATCTGTACCCTGCAAACCTTTTACAAATGCAACACCCATCCTGCCGGTCAGGTAAGGATCTTCGCTGTATATTTCGTTGATTCGACCCCAATAAGGGTTTCGACTAACATTTATTACCGGGGATCGATAAATCAGTCCTTTCTTTTCTCCTTCAAATTTTGGATCATTGTGCCACCCGTTATAGATTGCACGCGCTTCATCAGAGATGACATCGGCCATAGTATTGATCAGAACAGGATCCCAGGTTGCACCCATTGCTGTTGGAATGGGAAACATAGTTGTGGGTTTGTTCCACCATACACCATGCAGACATTGGTTCCATTTATCAGACAAAATGTTTAACCTTATCAGATCAGGAGCCTTATGATTGAGCAGCACTGCTTTCTCTTCAACTGAAAGTCGTGAAATAAGATCCCGTACCCGTTTCTCAAGGGGTTGTTGAGGATTAAGATAAAGTGGTTTTTCGGTAGTTTGTGCAAATAAACTGCAACCACATATAATCATCCCGAAAAATAAAGTGATACTCCTGATTTTAATGAATGTAGTAATTAATCGTTTTTTCATAAAATTACTGGGTTTATAAAATTCATTGATATGATCAATTATACTGTTAAATAAATACTTAACAGGGTTAAACAAATATGTCGAGATACATTACCTTTTCTGAAGTAGGAGTAACCTGATGTGCCTTAAGTGCATTAAAATACATGCTATCCCCTTTCTCCAACAGATATTCAATATCTCCAATTGCAAATTTCATTTCGCCTTCAAGTACAAAAATAAATTCCTCTCCCTCGTGTGATAAATGATGTTCTTTGACCTCACCTTTTCGGGCAGTAAAGAGATAAGGTTGCATTTTCTTTTCCTTGAAACCCATGGCATAGGGAAAAATATAGTACCCTCTTTCTGTTTTAATTGCATTTTTATCTGCATTTTCTACATTTATTACAACTTCCAAACTTTCATTGTTTTCTTTTAATAAATGTGATACTGTAGTTCCCAGAGCTTTGGCAATCTTTGTAAGTGTGGCAATGGAGGGAAAAACCTTGTCTGTTTCAATCTTCGAGACCATGCTTTTAGATAAACCACAGATATTAGCAATTTCCTGTATTGTACGCTTTTGGCTTAATCGCAATGACCTTAATGTTAATCCTAATTCTATTTTTGACATAATCGTTATTCAATCGAGTTTACTTGCATTCAACAATGTTGAATGCAATGTTAAATGATTATTTTGAATTATTTGATAAAAATTCAATATTTTTTTGACCCAAGTGAAAATCAGAAAAAAGGCTCATATTGTAAACCTTTATTTTAAGCGAAAGATAAATCATAAAGGGTTTAAGGTCTGATATTAATTAATTATTATCTGACATTTTTTATCATTAAACCTAAACGATATGTTTTTATTTATATCTTTATCCGTGATAGTTCGCGGGTAAGTAAAGCAGTTCAAAACCTAAACCATCATATAAAAAGCAACATCAGAAATCATAAATACAACCATAAACTGATAAACATGAAAATGAGATTTTTAAAACATCTTGGACTTGGCACCCTTTTGGCTATAACCATGACCATCACTGTCAATGCACAACAGGGAAACAAAGAGAAGGCAGTTGTAGGGAAATTTCAACCTACTGATGAGTCGTTCAAACAGTATCAATATCCTGAATGGTTTCGTGATGCTAAATTTGGAATTTGGGCGCATTGGGGTCCTCAGGCTGTTCCAAGACAAGGTGACTGGTATGCCAAACAGATGTATCAGGAAGGCAGCGCTGATTATAAATACCACCTTGCGCATTACGGCCATCCTTCTAAGTTTGGGTATAAGGACATCATCCCTCTGTGGAAAGCAGAAAGGTGGGATCCGGAACAACTAATGAAACTTTATAAAAAAGTTGGAGCCAAATACTTTGTAAGTATGGCGACACATCATGATGATTTTTTTCTTTGGAATTCTAAGATTCACAAATGGAATGCGGTAAATATGGGACCTAAAAAAGATGTGGTCGGTCTTTGGCAGAAAGCCGCAAAAAAAGAAGGACTTCGATTTGGTGTATCGGAACATTTAGGTGCCAGCTACACCTGGTTTCAGTCAGCACATGGGGCTGACAAAAATGGTCCAATGGCGGGTGTCCCATATGATGGCGTCAACCCTGAATTTGAAGACTTGTATCATCCCAAAACAGCTCCTGATGATAACGCCTGGTTAACCACTAATCCTGAAAATCAAAAGAACTGGTTGGCCTGTATCAACGAACTTGTTGACATGTATCATCCCGATCTCCTCTATTCAGACAGTGAATTGCCTTTTGGTGATGTTGGTAAAACAATGTTGGCTCATTATTATAATTCTGATATGGCCAATAACGGTGGGAAACTTAATGCCGTTTACACTGCGAAAACCCGACCTTCGAATGGTAAATGGGTTCAGGACATTGAACGTGGAGTTATGGATTCTATAAGTCCTTACCCTTGGCAAACAGACACTTCAATTGGAGACTGGTTTTATCGTACCGGTCAGAAATACAGAACCGGAACAGAGGTAATCCAAATGTTAGTGGACATTGTCAGCAAAAACGGGAACCTATTGATTAACGTTGTCCAAACTCCTGAAGGAGATCTTGAACCTGACGTTATGACAATTTTAGATGACATTGCTAAATGGACCCCTGCTAATGGGGTTGGCATTTATGGATCGCGTCCCTGGAAAGTATATGGTGAAGGACCTACAACTGTTGCAAAACAAGCAAAAGGACGTTTTGGCGGATTAAGTGATACGCGTACATTCAGTTCAACCGATATTCGTTACACTACAAAAGACGGCAATCTTTATGCTTATTGTATGAGTAAACCAACCGGCGACATTAATCTTACTTCACTAGGAAAAAACTCAAAACTCAATGATAAAGCAATAGTCTCTGTTAAAATGCTGGGGAGTAATGAGAAAATAGTATGGAAACAACAGGATGATGCGCTTGTGATTAGTAAACCTGCAAATTTACCTGAATGGACGGTTATTGGCTTTTTTATAACGTTAAAAAAGTGAAGGTTGTTTTAATCTTCAAAAGTTGGATCTTTAACTGCTTTTTTAGATAAAGAAATGGCCTTGGTGATCACCCTTAAATTTGCACACATCATTTAGGGTGATTACTTTTGACATTAATAAAGGGTGGTCGTTAGGATCACCCTTTTTATTTTGAATGAAGTTTTTTATTACTCAACAACTAGTCGTCTTCTTTCCCGCACTGTTCTGATCAAACTATAGGTATATATAGCCAGACCTATCCAAACCAGGCAGAAACTGATCAGATAGGACGGAGAGAAGACTTCATTATATACAAAAAGACCAATCATTAACTGGATTGTGGGTGAAATATATTGAACAAAGCCAAGCGTTGAGAGGGGAATCCGGGTTGCAGCCATTCCAAACATAAACAAGGGTATTGCCGTAATCAGACCACCCAGTATAAGCAGGAAATCAACCATATGAGAATGATGCAGAAACACACCTGTCTGGTTTTGATCTACATGCCATAAATACCATAATGCAAAAGGAGCCAATATCATTGTTTCGATCAGTAAACCGGGCATCGATTCGAGATTGATTTTCTTGCGTAAAAAACCATAGAATGAAAAGGATAATGCCAATGTTAAAGAAATCCAGGGAATACGTCCAATATGAACAGTCAACCAAACTACACCGGCTAAGGCAAATAATACTGCAACAGTTTGAAGCCGTGACAGGCGTTCTTTTAAGAACAACATCCCCAGAATTACACTGATGAGGGGATTAATATAATAACCCAGGCTCGATTCAACAATATGATCGTGATTAACCGCATAAATATATACGCCCCAGTTTAATCCAATCAGAAAACCGGTAATAACCAGCATGCCAATAATCTTAGGTTGTTTAAGATAAGACAGTAGGGCGGTCTTTCGCATAATCAGAATCGTGATAGCCAAAAAAACCAATGACCAAATAACACGATGAGCCAGTATCTGCTCAGAAGGCACCACAATCAACATTTTCCAGTAAAGAGGAAATACCCCCCATGCCGAATAACTGAATATCGCGTAGAGCAACCCTTTGATATAATTTTCTTTATTATGAATCATTCAGATTATGTTCAGATTAGGAGACGAAGATACGGTTGATTTTGGAATCAACCAATTATTATACAGGACTTTTAAGTATATAAATCCGCTGCTAATAAGTAACCTTTCAAAACTTCCGGTCACGATACAGACAATGTGATAATTCACAGATGCGACAAGAATACGGTTTTTGTTTAACATTAGCACCAATACCTATCAACCCACTGACTGACTTTGTAGGTTGCATCAAACATGAGTCCGACAGCGTGATGTTACAATATCCGGAGGGAAGTAAACTAAAAAGTTCCTTTTGTTCCTTCAGATGCCATCCACAATAACCTGGACTGTATCTGTTTGTGATCGACATCCCTCTTTCCTGCATCTTGTTTTTCAAAGAATCCTGCATCCGGTCAACAGCTGCTTCTACAGTAACAGAGCCTATAACATCTGCAATATATCCTTCAACAGATTTCCCTTCTCCAAAAAGATGATGAATAAGGTAATCAATTTTAGCGCCTGCAGTACAAACAAAAAGCGCACCCTTGTCAGCTTGTTTTAAATAATTGAATATCAGTTTACCAGGATGCACACATATCCCTTCGATTTGGAATGAAGTGGTTTCAACTTCTGACGTGAAATCATCAAATACAGCAATTCCACCCTCAATGTCTGCCAACGACCCAATCTTCTCCAGTATTTCCAGTGTCAAATCAACAAAATGTTCTGGAGAATCAACTTCATACCCCATCGTGCGAAGGATAATTCCTGCATCGATATTTAATTCTTTGAAATCGAATCTATAATCTAAGAGTTCCATCAGGTTCAGGATCAGGCAACCAATTTCTCCAGATACACAACAGCACCTTGTGGATCACGAGCATAAAAATCAGCGCCGATTGATTGGCTGTAATCTAAAGACAGCGGTGCGCCACCAACCATTACTTTTGTTTCCGGTGATTGTTGTTTAATGGCTTTTACGATAGTTTCCATGTGGGTCATGGTAGTAGTTAATAAAGCCGAAAGTCCAACCACGCAACCAGGGTATTTAGCGACTTCCTGCAAGAAACGTTCAGTCTTGACATCAGCGCCCAGGTCTATCACTTCCCATCCGGCGCCTTCAATCATCATTCCGACAAGGTTTTTCCCAATATCATGTAAATCACCAAAAACAGTGCCGATGATAAAAGTGCCTTTCCGTTGCACATCTCCTGAAACGAAAAAAGGCTTAAGATGTTTCATAGATTCGCTCATAGCTTTAGCAGCCATCAACATCTCTGGAATAAATATTTTATTCTGGCTGAATTTAACACCAACATTGGTCATTGCAGGTATCAACGCATCCAGTATTTCACCAGGCAAAACACCTTCATCCAAAGCCAGACGGGTATACTCATCTGCACCATCCTGTCCACGCATAGAAGGAGGATAAGGAGAGTTTTTATTTATTTTACCAAATTCCACACACTGCGAAAGTAGTTCAATGGTTGTACTCATATTATTCTATATAACAAAATTCAATATCTTAATTATTCATTATCAATCGGATATAACTAAACAAAAGTTGATCGACTGTAAAATATACATGTTTAGTAAATTGATTGCGAAGTTAGAAAATCTTACCAAATAGTAATGATAATGTTTGCGAAAGAAACGTATTTTTACACCAGATTTCAAAACCTTCAATCAGTTACCAATCAATCATATTCGCAAATGAAAAAAATTACAGAAAGAATCAAGGCAAATGAAGTTCTGATTTCAGATGGCGCCTGGGGTACTTTTTTACAACAAAAAGGTCTTCGACCAGGAGAATGTCCTGAATTATGGAATATTACGCATCGGGAGGAAGTATTATCTATTGCCCAAAATTATGTGAATGCAGGCTCTAATATGATTGAAACAAATAGTTTTGGTGGAAGCAGATTCAAACTCGAACATTTTGGATTGGGTGATCAAGTCTTTAAAATCAATAAGGCAGCAGCAGAAATATCCAGAGAGGCAGCAGGTAATGATATTTACGTTCTGGGATCCATAGGCCCAACCGGTAAACTCTTAATTATGGAGGAGGTCACTACAGATGAGTTGACACACGCTTTCAGGGAACAGGCAGTTGGACTTGAAGAAGGTGGAGCAAATGCCATTATCATTGAAACATTTACTGACCTGGAAGAAGCCAAATGTGCTATCAGAGCTGCAAAGGAAAACACATCGCTTGAAGTGATCTGTACAATGACATTTGATAAAACTATTGATGGCGAATACCGTTCGATGATGGGTGTGAGTCCAAGTGATATGACCATTGAATTAACAGAGGCGGGAGCCGATATCATAGGGGCCAATTGCGGAAACGGCATGGAAGGAATGATTGCCATCACTAAAGAAATCAGATCTGTTAATAAAGATATTCCAATTTTAATCCATGCTAATGCAGGAGCTCCAATCTTTAAAAACGGAGTGACCACATTTCCGGAAACGCCTGAATTCATGGCCGGACTTATTCAAGAACTCATTTTTAGTGGTGCAAATATAATAGGAGGTTGTTGTGGAACAACTCCAGAACACATTAAACAAATGGCGACTGCCGCTAAATCTTAATCTTCCTTTTTACTGTATTGCCAGAATTTCGATGAATAAAAATCTGAATGTACTCAAAAACAATCCGACTCTTGTCAAGCTGAAAGAATGTGTACTCGCTGCATTACCCAAAGGAATGAAGACGGCATGGTGGCTGATTAAAATCACTATACCGGTTTCATTGGGTGTTCTTCTGCTTGATTATTATGGGATCCTCGACTTTATAGCAATCTACACCGAACCCGTCTTTAAGCACATGGGCCTTCCGGGAGTTTCAGCCATAGTACTTATCACCAGTATATTTACGAACGTTTATTCTGTTGTTGCAGTGTTGACAACCCTCAACCTCCCAATGCGCGAGGGCATGATAATAGCCATCATGTGTCTGGTTTCGCATGGATTTATCATCGAAACAGCTGTTTTAAAAAAGACCGGTTCATCTGTTGTCAGGATGCTTTTATTGCGTTTAACATGTAGTTTTGTGATAGGTTGGGCGATGAATTTAATATTGCCGGGCACAGCAGCAACTGAATTAGTATCCGGTAGTCGCAATCATGGGGAACTTTCAGCAGTGCTTTTAAATTGGGTTACATCTATCACGGGAACCATCATCAAGATCATCATCCTGGTAAATTTATTACTCATCTTTCAGAAGATCCTCGAAGCATTTGGACTGATCCGTTTATTGGAGCGTCCACTGTCACCTTTACTCAAGCTTATGGGATTACCCGAAAAGACAACACTTTCATGGATTGTTGCAAATCTGATCGGGCTGGCATATGGATCTGCCATCATGATCAGTCTTGTTGAAGAAGGTAAACTCAGTAAACAAGATGCGGATCTGCTTAATCATCATATTGCAATATCTCATTCAGAGCTCGAAGATCCATTGCTTTTTCTTACGCTTGGTTATGCCATATTCTGGTTGATGTGGCCCAGGATTGTGCTTGCCATCATTGTAGTATGGCTTAGAAAAGCCGAACTCTATTACAGATCAGTTTTAAGAGCCAGGAAAATGATAACCTCTTAATAAAAGACAGGAATACCCTATTTTATAAATGATTTCAGCAATCTGATCTCTTCTGCCCAGAGCTCCTCATTAGGAGTTTCTAAAATCAATGGCATATTATCGAACCTGGGATCATTCATGATACGTTTAAAAGGAGCGATCCCCAGAAAGCCAAGATTCAGATTATCGTGTCTGTCCACCCGTGATCCAAACTCTTTCTTTGAATCATTCAAATGCATCCCCATGAGATACTTTAACCCCACGATCTCTTCAAACATCTTAAAAGATGCTTCAAATCCTTCGGGAGATAACAGGTCGTATCCGGAAGTAAACGCATGACACGTATCTATGCAAACCCCTACCCTGCTCTTATCTTCAACATGATCGATCATGAACTTCAGGTGTTCAAACTTGTATCCCATGTTCGTCCCCTGCCCCGCAGTATTTTCAATGACTGCAGTAACTCCATGCGTCTTATCCAGGACAAAATTGATAGATTCAGCAATATTGATCAGACAGGTTTCTTCATCGATCTGTCCAAGGTGACTTCCGGGATGGAAATTTAAACGATCGAGGCCCAGTTGTTCACACCTTGTCATCTCATCAAGGAATGCTTCTCGTGATTTCTCAAGATTCTCCTTTTCGGGATGTCCCAGATTGATCAGGTAACTATCATGAGGAAGGACTTGAAAAGGTTTATACCCAAATTTTTCGCAGTTCTCCTTAAATTTTGCAATATTATCATTGGTCAAAGGGGCTGATTTCCACTGTCTTTGATTCTTTGTGAACAATGCAAACGCCGTTGCACCGATGGCATGTGCATTTACCGGGGCATTTTCAACACCACCTGCAGCACTAACATGAGCTCCTATATATTTCATAGTCGTA